>JAESGJ010000077.1_pt1 | contig 187801 bp, 169 predicted proteins | sample 9266241 | NCBI WGS metagenome assembly JAESGJ01 (sample SAMN14514841, study PRJNA621669) | algae metagenome | isolation source: Brasilonema octagenarum HA4186-MV1 and co-occurring heterotrophs from wet... | place: USA: Manoa Valley, Hawaii | collected 2009-07-20 | reverse complement strand
CTCGCGCACGACCTTCAGCGTCCCGGCATCGATGACGCTCAGCGTGTTCGAGCCCCAGTTGGCGACGTAGAGGTGGCGGCGGGATCGCCCCGGACGCGCGTCCCGCTGCGCTCAGCCCCGCGTCGGCTCGGCCGTGCCGACATCGGGCAGGCCGAGCGAGAGCGTGTCGGCCGCGGATTCCGTCCCGCGCGCCTCGGGGTCCACCTCGCCCTGCCACGTGGCGACCGCCGCGGTGGCGAGGCCGTTGCCGAGCACGTTCGTGACGGTGCGGCCCATGTCGAGGATCTGGTCGATACCCATGATCAGCAGGATGCCCGCGGCCGGCAGGCCGAACATCGGCACGGTTGCGGCCACCACGACCAGCGAGGCGCGCGGCACGCCCGCGATGCCCTTGCTCGTCACCATCATCACGAGGAGCATGGTCACCTGCTCGGCGAAGCCCATCGGGATGCCGAAGGCCTGGGCGATGAACAGGGCGGCCATGGCCTGGTACATCATCGAGCCGTCGAGGTTGAACGAGTAGCCGAGCGGCAGCACGAAGCCCGTCACCCGCGGGCGCACGCCGAAGCGCTCGAGCACCTCCACGGTCCGCGGGAAGGCGGCCTCGCTGCTGGCCGTCGAGAAGGCCAGGATCATCGGCGCGCGCAGGAGGCGCAGCAGGCGCACGACGCCGCGTCCCAGCACCGCCCAGCCGGCGCCGATCAGCAGCAGCCAGAGCACGGCGAGGCCCGCGTAGAAGCTCGCGATGAACTTGCCGTAATCGACGAGGACGCCGAGGCCCTGGACGGTGACCACCGCGGCGATCGCCGCGAAGACGGCGACCGGCGCCAGCCGCATCACCGCGTCCGTGACCTTGAACATCACACGGGCGAGACCCTCCAGCAGCGCCACCATCGGCTCGCCGTAGCGCCGGTCGATCGTGCTGAGGCCGAAGCCGAAGAAGATCGAGAAGACGAGGATCTGCAGCACCTCGTTGCCGGCCATGGCCGAGACGATGCTGGTCGGGAAGACGTGGGTGAGGAAGTCCCGCAGGCTCAGCGAGGCGGCCTTCAGGCCGGTCTGCGCGCCGGCATCCGGCAGCGGCAGGGCGAGGCCGGCGCCCGGCTGGAACAGGTTCGCGGTGATCAGACCGAGGGTCAGCGAGACGACCGAGGCGGTGAGGAACCAGCCCATGGCGAGGGCCGCCACGCGGCCGACCGAGCGGGCGTCCCCGAAGCTCGCGATGCCGGCGACGATCGTGGCGAAGACCAGCGGCGCGATGATCATCTTGATCAGGCGCAGGAAGATGTCGGTGACCAGGGTGAAATGGGCGGCGAGGGCCTTCGCCTCCTCGGGTCCGGCCGCCTGCCCGTGCAGGACGGCGCCGACCAGGATGCCGAGCAGCAGCCCGATCCCCGTATAGAGGGTGAGCCGGCCGGATCTCGACCGCTCCGAATCCTGTGCTGTATCGGCGTGCGTCATCGTTCGTCCTCCCGTTGCGTGGTGCTGGATTGAAGGGCGGGATCCGGCCGCTGGCGTCGCGGACACGGATCCCGGGATGGTCGGTCAGGCCGCCGCGATGGCCTGGGCGATGGCCGGATCCAGGGCCTGCGGACGCGTCAGCCGGTCGGGCTGGAGCACCGCGTCGAGCTGCTCGCGTGCCATCAGGCCCTTCTCGAGCACCAGTTCGTAGACGCCGCGACCGGTCGCGTGCGCCTCCAGGGCGACGGCGGTGGCGTTGCGGTAGCCGATATAGGGATTGAGCGCGGTCACGATCCCGATCGACTGCTCGACGCCGGCGCGCAGCCGCTCGCGGTTGGCCGTGATGCCCCGCACGCAGTGCCGGTCGAGGGTGCGGCAGGCCGCCTCGAGATGCGCGAAGCTGCGGAACAGGCTGTAGGCGATCACCGGCTCGAAGGCGTTGAGCTGGAGCTGGCCGGCCTCGGCCGCGAAGCTGATCGTGACGTCGTTGCCGATCACCTCGAAGGCCACTTGGTTCACCACCTCGGGGATCACCGGGTTGACCTTGCCGGGCATGATCGAGGAGCCGGCCTGCCGGGCCGGCAGGTTGATCTCGCCGAAGCCCGCGCGCGGGCCGCTGGAGAGCAGGCGCAGGTCGTTGCAGGTCTTGGAGAGCTTCACGGCCACCCGCTTCAGCACGCCTGAGACCTGCACGAAGGCGCCGCAATCCTGGGTCGCCTCGACCAGATCCTCAGCCGTGACGAGCGGGATGCCGGTGATCTCCGCGAGCCGTTCGCGCACCAGCGCCGCGTAGAGCGGGTGCGCGGTGATGCCGGTGCCGATGGCGGTCGCGCCCATGTTGATCTCGCGGATCAGCAACTCGGCCTCGCCGAGCCGCGCCTCGTCCTCGCCGAGCATGCGCGCGTAGGTGCCGAATTCCTGGCCGAGCGTCATCGGCACCGCGTCCTGCAGCTGGGTGCGGCCCATCTTGAGCACGTCGGCGAATTCGGCGGCCTTCCCCGCGAAGCTGCCGCGCAGGTCCGACATCGCGGCGACCAGCCGGCGGATCGCGCCGATGCCGGCGATCTTCAGCGCGGTCGGGTACACGTCGTTGGTGCTCTGGCCCATGTTGACGTGCTCGTTCGGGTGCAGGTGCCCGTAGGCACCGCGCTCGTGGCCGAGGATCTCCAGCGCCCGATTGGCTATGACCTCGTTGGCGTTCATGTTGGTCGAGGTGCCGGCCCCGCCCTGGATCAGGTCGACCACGAACTGGTCGTGCAGGGCGCCGGCGCGGACCTCCTCGCAGGCCGCGACGATCGCCGCGCAGCGCGTCCCGTCGAGGAGGCCGAGCTCGCGGTTGGCGAGCGCGGCCGCCTGCTTGATCGCGGCGAGCGCCCGGATCAGGTCCGGGCAGGTGGCGAGGGTGGTGCCGGTGATCGGGAAGTTCTCGACCGCCCGCAGGGTGTGAATGCCCCAGTAGGCCGCCTGCGAAACCTCGCGGTCGCCCAGCAGGTCGTGCTCGGTGCGGGTCGGAGCGCTTCGGGAGGCATCTTGGGGACCTTGGGCGATCTCGGGCACAGCTCTCTCCTCGCGCGCGGAAGCGTTCCAGCGCGCCGTGTGGCAGGACGGGCAGGGGCGAGCGACCGGGCCGCGGGGGCGCGGCCGCTCCGGATGGTGCGGGGTGAACCGTCGGCGCGGCCCGCCCGACCCCTGGGGGCCGGCGGCTGCGCTTGACCGGACGGCGCCTGGATAATCCCGGGCCGCGCGGGCGGCCAATGCTAGTTGCGACCGAAACTATTCCGCATCGGAATAATCCCGCACCGCATCCGCGGCGGCCGCCCAGACGGCGTCGAGGAAGGGCCGGGCGCGCTCGGCGCTTCGGTAAAGCCGGATCTCCATCGGCATCTCGGGGCTGACGATGGCGAGCGCGCCCGCCGCGATCTCGGGCGCCACGAGGCTGCGGGGCAGCCATGCGACCCCGTGGCCGGCGAGCGCCATGGAGCGCAGGGCCTCGGCCATCGAGTTCTCGTTGATGTGGACTGGGTAGGTCGCGGGCGCGCCCTCACGGGCCTGAGCGATGGCGGCGAGCCGGCCCAGGAATGAGCCGCGGGAATATTGCAGCAGCGGCAGGCGGCCCTCCCGGTCCGGGACGAGCCCGGCCGGCGCCGCCACCGCCGCGAGGCTGTCGCGCCCCACCACGAGGCAGGGATGGCGCTCGGGGTCGAGCGGGATCGGGATGCCCGGATGGTGGTAGGTCAGAAGCAGGTCGTAGCCGCCCTCGACCAGCGCCTGGATGCAGATATTGAAGTTCTCCGGCAGCACCCGGCTGCCCATCGGCCCAAGGCCGCCCCGGATCGTGCCGAGCCAGCGCGGCAGGAAGGAGAGGCAGAGCGAGTGCAGCGCCGTGATCGTGACCACGGGCAGGCTCGAGCGCTCGCTGCGGTTGCGGAAGTCGGCCCGGCTGAGGGTGAGGAGACGCACCACCTCCTCGGCGGTCTCGAGGAAGTGGCGCCCGTCCGCCGTGAGCGTGATCGGGTAGGTGCTGCGGTCGAGGAGCGCCGTACCGAGCCAGACCTCGAGGGAGCGGATACGGCGGCTGAAGGCCGATTGCGTCACGTGCCGCGCCTCCGCCGAGCGCGAGAAGCTGCGCGTCTCGGCGAGGCTGAGGAAATCCTCGATCCACTTCAGTTCCATCGCCGGCCGGGTCGCGCCAGAAGGTCGAGGGCCTTGGAACGCCAAAAGGGCGGGGGCGGCAAGCGGCCCCGGGCCGTCCGTGTGACAGCGGCGACGTCCGCGACGCGGGCGGATGATCCCGACCGTCCCGAGACGGGCTCGACAGGAGAACCCGGCTGCGGCATCCCTGCCGCATGCTGCGCCGCGCCCTCGTCTGCCTCCTCTTCACCGCCGGTCCGGCGCATGCCGACAGCTGCGACGGCCTCGCCCGTCAGATCGCCCAATCGATCGGCGGCACGGTGGGGCGGCGCTCCGGGCCCAGCATCGACATCCGCGTGCCGGGGGCGATCAAGTTCGACCTGACCTGCCGGGCCGAGCCGATCGTGCAGGCGAGCTCCGCCGAGGCGCAGCCCTCGGGAGCCTTCTTCGACGACCTCGCGGTCGCCTCGCAGATCCTCGTCGGCGAGCCGGCCGCGACCGTGGCCCCGATCATCGCCCGCGCGCACGCCGCCTCGCTCGCCGAGCGGCGCAAATCCTTCATCCAGCAGAACGGCTGGTCGGCGAGCTGCTACACCGACCCGGGCAGCAGCAGCCTGCGCACCCTCTGCTCGGTCGGGCGCATCCCGCCGGGGTGAGACGCGCCGCGCGGGCGCGTCTCGGGGCGATCAATAGTCGATCACGTCCTCGAGCGCGTAGTGCTTCACCGTCTTGCGGTTGGCGATGAGCTCGTCGATCGTGGGCTCGCCCTTCATCGCGCGGGCGATGGCGAGCTTGGTCGCCTCGTAGTTGGTGCGGTAGAGGTCCTTGCGATCGACGTTGGGGTCTGCACCGCAGCGCTCGTCGAGCCAGATCATGATGATCATGCAAAGCTCGTCGAGCCCGTCCTTGGGCAGGATACCCTCGATCACGCAATCGATGATCGCGTCGCCGGTGGCCGCCTGCACGACGCCTCCGAGCAGCTCGGCATACTCGGCCGTGTGGATCGTGACCTTCGTGGTCATCATGGTGGCGGGGCGCACGAGCTGGTTGAGGTCGCGCACCACGAACATGCGGGTATGGCCCTGGACCTGCCCCATCATCGAGGCGAAAGCCTGACCCACGGGCCCGCGGACCGAGCCGATCAGCACCTCGGGCATCGCGTCGGTGTACTGCCCCTCGGCGGCGAGCACGGTGGCCTCGCCGGTGCGGAACCAGATCTCGGACATGGTCTTTTCCTTGGCGTTGTTCTTGTAGGTGCATCGCGCGAGGCCGCGCGCCGCGTGCGGGAGAAGCACCGCCGTCGCCGCAGGTCAATCGCCCGGCCCCTGGTCAGGCCCGATTCGATCGGCCATTGAGGCGGAGGTCCTTCGGGGCGGACTCCATCTGGGACGATGCGGATGCGGCAGCCGGGTCAGGATAGCGAGACAGGCGGCTGGAGCCTCGCCGCCACGCCGGCCGCGGACGGCGTGCGGCTCGAACTCGGGCTCGCCGATCTGAACGGCGCGCCGGCGACCGCCATCATCACCCTCGACCGGGCCGAGGCCCGCGCCTTCGCCCGGGCTCTGCTCGCTGCCGCGGGCGACGCGACGGAGCGGACCTTCACCACGCCGCCGGAGGGCTGAGGCCTCAGCGCGGCCCGAGGCCCGGATTGAACCGGCCCGGCAGGCGCGGAACGGTGGTGCCGCGCGGCTCGATCGGTCCGGCGCAGGTGTAGCGGAACTCGGTCTGCAAGTCGCTGAAGACCCGCTCGCCGACGATCTTGCAATCCTCGCGCACGGTCTCGTCGAGGTAGGTGCGGGCGGCCAGCCGGAAGCGCTCGACCCGCGTGTCGGCCGGGTCGCGCTGGGCGAAGGCCGCGCCGACGCTGCAGCCCGTGACCTCCCGCAGGGTGTTGGAGACCACGAGCATGCTGCGGCTCTGCCGCTGGTCGTAGACCTCGTAGGGGTCTTTGCAGCCGATCGTCACCACCTGCGGGGTCAGGGCGACGTAGGTCTTCGAGATGTAGGCGAAGCCGGTGCAGCCCCCGAGGGAGAGCGTCAGGGCGAGCGCGCCTGCGAGCCGTCGCATCGTGGTCGCCACTCCTTCACGCGCCCTGAGACAGGCGCATTGAAACGGCTCCGCTTGCCCGGTCAAGCGCCGGCGGGACACAGCGGGTGGATCACGGCCACGGATAGCCTCCGGTACCGCGCGGCGAGGTATCGGAGGATAAGATCTAAATCCTATTCCGCGGCGGCCGCGAGGTAGCGGGCCGGATCGTAGTTCAGGATCGGGCCGAGCCAGCGCTCGACCTCGCGCACGTCCATGTCCTTGCGGGCGGCGTAATCCTCGACCTGGTCGCGCTCCACCTTGGCGACGCCGAAGTAGTGCGCGTCCGGATGGCCGATGTAGATGCCGGAGACCGAGGAGCCCGGCCACATCGCGTAGGATTCGGTGAGCTTCACGCCGATGCGGCTCTCGGCCTTGAGGAGGTCGAACAGCGTCGTCTTCTCGGTGTGGTCGGGCTGGGCCGGGTAGCCGGGGGCGGGGCGGATGCCGTCGTACTTCTCGTGGACCAGATCATCCGGGGTGAAGCGTTCGTCCGGCGCGTAGCCCCAGAATTCTTTGCGGACGCGCTCGTGCATGCGCTCGGCGAAGGCCTCCGCGATGCGGTCGGCCAGCGCCTTGACGAGGATCGCGCGGTAATCGTCGTTCGCCCGCTCGAAGCGCTCGGCGATGCGCACTTCCTCCAGCCCCGCCGTGACCACGAATCCGCCGACGTAGTCGGCGATCCCGGTCCCCTCCGGCGCCACGAAGTCCGACAGGCAGGTGTTGGGGCGCCCATCGCGCTTCGACAGCTGCTGGCGCAGGCCGTGGAAGGTCGCGAGCGTCTCCTGCCGGCTCTCGCCCGTGTAGAGCCGGATGTCGTCGCCGACGCTGTTGGCCGGCCAGAAGCCGATCACCGCCTTCGGGTTGAACCAGCGCCCCTCCACGATCTGCTTCAGCATGGCTTGCGCATCCTCGAACAGGGCGCGGGCGGCCGGGCCCTGCTCGGGATCGTCGAGGATCGCGGGGAAGCGGCCCTTGAACTCGTAGGTCTGCAGGAACGGCGTCCAGTCGATGTAGGGGACGAGGTCGGCGACCTCGTAGGAGCCGTACACGCGGGTGCCGGTGAAGCCGGGCTTCGTCGGCTTGTAGCCCGACCAGTCCACCTTGAAGGCGTTGGCCCGTGCCTTGGCCAGCGGCAGGCGCTGCTTGTCGGCCTCGGAGCGGCGGTGAGCGTCGGCCACCTTGGCGTACTCGGCCCGCACCTTGTCGATCGTCGCCCCGCGCGTCTCACGCGAGATCAGGCTGGAGACGACGCCGACCGCGCGGCTCGCATCCGTCACGTAGACCGCTTGGCCACGCTCGTAGGCCGGGTGGATCTTCACCGCCGTGTGTACGCGGCTCGTCGTGGCCCCGCCGATGAGGAGCGGCACCTCCATGCCCTCGCGCTCCATCTCGGAGGCCACGTGCACCATCTCGTCGAGGGAGGGCGTGATAAGCCCCGAGAGGCCGACGATGTCGACCTTCTCGCGCTTGGCCGTCTCCAGGATCTTGGCGGCCGGCACCATCACGCCGAGATCGATGATCTCGTAGTTGTTGCACGCCAGCACGACGCCGACGATGTTCTTGCCGATGTCGTGGACATCGCCCTTCACGGTCGCCATCAGCACCTTGCCGGCGGCCTGGCGCTGGCCGGTGCCGCCGTTGGCCCGCTTCTCCTCCTCCATGAAGGGTTCGAGATAGGCCACCGCCTGCTTCATCACGCGGGCCGACTTCACCACCTGGGGCAGGAACATCTTGCCCGAGCCGAAGAGGTCGCCGACCACGTTCATCCCGGCCATCAGCGGGCCCTCGATGACGTGGAGCGGGCGCTCGGCCGCTTGGCGCGCCTCCTCGGTGTCGGCGACGATGTACTCGGTGATGCCGTTGACCAGCGCGTGCTCGATGCGCTTGGCGACCGGGGCCTCGCGCCAGGTGAGGTCGGCGGTCTTGGCCTGGGCCGAGGCGCCGGTCTTGAAGCGCTCGGCGGCCTCCAGCAGGCGCTCGGTCGAATCCTCGCGCCGGTTGAGGACCACGTCCTCGCAGAGCTCGCGCAGCTCCGCCGGGATCTCGTCGTAGACGGCGAGCTGGCCGGCATTGACGATGCCCATGTCCATCCCGGCCGCGATGCAGTGGTAGAGGAAGACCGCGTGCATCGCCTCGCGCACCGGCTCGTTGCCGCGGAAGGCGAAGGAGAGGTTCGAGACGCCACCCGAGATGTGGGCGTGCGGCAGGGTCTCGCGGATGGTGCGGGTCGCCTCGATGAAGGCGACGCCGTAGGGGTTGTGCTCCTCGATGCCGGTGGCGACCGCGAAGATGTTCGGGTCGAAGATGATGTCTTCCGGTGGGAAGCCGACCTCTTCGGTCAGGATCCGGTAGGCCTTGCTGCAGATCTCGACCTTGCGCTCGTAGGAATCGGCCTGGCCCTGCTCGTCGAAGGCCATCACCACCACGGCAGCGCCGTAGGATCGGCAGATCCTGGCGGCCTCGATGAACTTCTCCTCGCCCTCCTTCATGGAGATCGAGTTCACGATCGGCTTGCCCTGGATGCACTTCAGGCCGGCCTCGATCACCTCGAACTTCGAGGAATCGACCATCACCGGCACGCGGGCGATGTCGGGCTCGGCCGCGACGAGGTTGAGGAACTCGACCATCGCCTTCTGGCTGTCGAGCAGGCCCTCGTCCATGTTGACGTCGATGACCTGGGCGCCGGCCGCGACCTGATCGCGGGCGACATCCAGCGCCGCCGCGTAGTCGCCGTTGGTGATCAGCTTGCGGAACTTGGCCGAGCCGGTGACGTTCGTGCGCTCGCCCACGTTCACGAAGGGGATCTCCTTCGTGAGCACGAAGGGCTCGAGACCCGACAGCCGCATCAGGCGCGGGATCTCGGGGATCGCCCGCGGCGTCTTGTCGGCGACCGCCTCCGCGATGGCGCGGATATGGTCCGGCGTGGTGCCGCAGCAGCCGCCGACCATGTTGACGAGGCCTGATTCTGCGAACTCGCCAACGAGCTTGCCCATCGCCTCCGGGCTCTCGTCGTAGAGGCCGAACTCGTTGGGCAGACCGGCATTCGGGTAGGCGCAGACCAGCGTGTCGCAGATGCGCGACAGCTCGGCGATGTGGCCGCGCATCTCGCGCGCGCCGAGCGCGCAGTTCAGGCCGAAGGTCAGCGGATCGGCGTGGCGAAGCGAGTTCCAGAACGCGGCCGGCGTCTGGCCCGAGAGCGTGCGGCCGGACAGGTCGGTGATGGTGCCCGAGATCTGGATCGGCAGGCGGATGCCGGTCTCGTCGAAGACGTGCCACGCCGCCGCCACGGCCGCCTTGGCGTTCAGCGTGTCGAAGATCGTCTCGATCAGGATCAGCTCGGCGCCGCCCGCGATCAGGCCGCGCACCTGCTCGACATAGGCTTGGCGGACCTGATCGAAGGTCACGGCCCGGTAGCCGGGATTGTTCACGTCCGGCGAGATCGAGAGCGTGCGGTTCGTCGGGCCGATGGCGCCCGCGACGAACCGGCGGCGGCCGTCCTTCTCTTCCGCGAGCTTGGCCGCCTCGCGGGCGAGCCGCGCACCCTCGGCGTTCAGCTCGTGGATGATCGATTCCATGCCGTAATCGGCCTGGGCGATCGTGGTGCCGGAGAAGGTGTTGGTCTCGCAGACGTCGGCGCCGGCCAGGAAATAGTCGAGGTGGATCTGCCGGATCGCGTCGGGCTGCGTCAGGATCAGCAGGTCGTTGTTGCCCCGCTGGTCGTGCGCGTGGTCCGTGAAGCGCGTCCCGCGAAAGTCCTCTTCCGTGAACTTCAGGCGCTGGATCACCGTGCCCATCGCCCCATCGAGGACGAGGATCTTCTCGGACGCGCGCTGGCGCAGCGCGCGCTCGATCTCGGTGCCGTCGACGGGAGCGAAGTCGGTCATGTCAGCTTTCTCGATCGTCCGGCGCGGATATGCACCGAACCGAGGATGAAGTCAGGGGCGGCAGTCGCCAGGGGCGGCGGTCGCGGGCGATCAGGCGGCCTTGGCGGTAGCCGCCTTCGGCGCCTGCCCGCGCAGGCCGAGCAGGTGGCAGATCGCGTAGACGAGGTCGGAGCGGTTCATCGAGTAGAAGTGGAAGTCCTGCACGCCCTCGTCCACGAGGTCGATGACCTGCTCGGCCGCCACCGCGGCCGCGACGAGGCGGCGGGTCTCGACGTCGTTCTCCAAACCCTCGAAGCGCGCGGCCAGCCAGTAGGGCACCGAGGCGCCGGCCCGGCGGGCGAAGTTGGCCGCCGCCTTGAAGTTCTGCACCGGCAGGATGCCCGGAAGGATCGGGATCTCGATCCCGGCCGCCCGCACCTTGTCGCGGTAGCGCAGGTAGGTCTCGTTCTCGAAGAAGAACTGGGTGATCGCCTGGTCGGCCCCGGCATCGACCTTGGCCTTCAGGGCGTCGATGTCGGCCTCGAGGCTCGCGGCCTCCGGATGCTTCTCCGGGTAGGCCGAGACCGAGACCTGGAAGTCTCCGATGCGCTTGATGCCGGCCACGAGCTCCGCGGTCGTGGCGTAGCCGCCGGGATGGGGCCGGTAGGCGTGGCCGACGCCCTCGGCCGGGTCGCCGCGCAGCGCCACGATGTGGCGCACGCCCGCGTCCCAGTAGGACTGCACCACCGCGTCGACCTCCTCCTTCGTCGCGTCGACGCAGGTCAGGTGGGCGGCGGGCTTCAGGCCGGTCTCGCGCACCATGCGGGCGACGGTGTTGTGCGTGCGCTCGCGGGTCGAGCCGCCGGCGCCGTAGGTCACGGAGACGAATTTCGGCTGGAGCGGCGCGAGCCGCTCGATCGAGGACCAGAGGATCGTCTCCATCTCCTCGGTCTTCGGGGGGAAGAACTCGATCGAGACGCGGATCGGGCGGTAGCCGTCGCGGCTGGCGCGATGGTGGGAGGCGGTGGGCATGGAGGCGTCCTCTATGTCGTCGGTTCGGACGTGTGTCGGAAAGCGGTTCAGGCGACGGCGCGGGCGAGGGCGGGCGTCGTCTCCAATGGGGGGCGCGCGTCGTCCTGGGCGAGCCAGAGCGTGACGGTGAGCTGGCCCTGCTCGGCCGGGGCGAGGTCGCGGGTCGCGATCCCGCCGAGACCCGCCTCGCTGAGCCAGCCGGAGACCTGATCGGCCGCGAAGCCGAGGCGCCGGTGGGCCTGCGACTCGCGCAGGAACTCGAGGTCGTGCGGCGCGAAATCCACCACGAGCAGACGCCCGCCCGGGGCCACGAGGCGGGCGGCCTCGCGCAGCGCGCGCGCCGGGTCATCGAGGTAGTGCAGCACCTGATGAACCACCACGAGGTCGAAGCTCGCCCGGGCGAAGGGCGGGGCGTGGATGTCGCCCTGGCGCAGATCGACCCGGGCGAGGCCTGCGCGCTCCAGGTTGGCGCGGGCGACCGACAGCATGGCGTGGCTCGAATCGAGCCCGGTCGCCCGCTCGGCCCTGGGCGCGAGCAGACCGAGCATCCGGCCGGTTCCGGTGCCGAGGTCGATCAGGTTGCGGATCGGGCGCTGGCCCAGCGTGTCGAGCACCGCCGCCTCGACGGTGGCCTCCGGCACGTGCAGCGAGCGCAGCTCGTCCCATTTCGGCGCGAGCCGGGCGAAGAAGGTCTGTGCGGCGTCCGCGCGCTGCGCGCGCACACCGTCGAGCCGGGCCCGGTCCTCGGAGAGCGGCGGGCCGGCGCGCTCCAGCCCGGCTATCAGCGGATCGACGAGGCCGGCGCGAGTCTCGCAGAGGCGAAAGAAGGCCCAGGCGCCCTCGCGGTGGCGCTCGACCAGGCCCGCCTCGACCAGGAGCTTGAGGTGGCGCGAGATGCGCGGCTGCGACTGGCCCAGGATGTCGGTGAGGTCGGAGACCGAGAGCTCGCCCTCGGCCAGCAGCGCCAGGATGCGCAGGCGCGTCTCCTCGGCCGCGGCGCGGAGCACGCCGAGCGCATGAGGGAACGAGACTGCGGCGGGCGCCTGCGCGCGTTCGAGAGACATAAAGATATCTTTATGTTCGTTTCGAAGCCGGCGCAAGCGCCTTTTCCCGGCTGTGGTCGAAGGATCCGCCTTCCTCCGGTCTGGCCGAGAAGCCAGCCGCAATTTCCGGTTCGGGCGAGAACCGCACCGCGCCCTTCTCCCATATCCCGGCGGCGTCGGGGCGCCACCATTCGAGGCCGATCCGCTCCGGGCCCTCGGTCGGGCGATCGGGTGTCGATGGTTGCGCCGGCGGCCCTGGTGGAACGCGGTGTCGGTCCTCCGCGCCGGGCGCTTCCGGCGCAACCTCGTGGAGCCGGGCGAGCCCGAGTCCGCCGAGCAGACACGCGTCGATGACCGGACTGCGGAAGGGCAGGACCGGGGACATCCTCGGGCGGCGCGAGCGGGGCTGGCGGCGCCGCGATGCGCGCGGCAGGATGTGACGAGAGAGCGGAGCCCTGAGGGAGACGTGCTGGAGCGGGCCGCCCCCCGGTCCGATGCGTCGCGCCAGCTCTCCAAACCCGCCGGCTGGAAGCAGCCACGCGATTGCTTCGGCCACTGAACGAACGAAGAACATAAAGGCACCGATCGTGCACTATGCCGGACGCGTGCGGTACATCAGGCACTTAGCCTGTGGACAGCTGTGGATTGCGGGGATGGCGAGTCACGCCATTCCGGGTTGACCGCAGCGTGACCGCTCCGCCAATGTCCCGCCGCCGGATCGACCGGCGGGGGGAAACGACAAATGGGTTCTGGCCTGGGTCCGACGCGCGCGATCGCCCTCATGGCGACCCTGGTCCTGGCGCCAGGCTTCCTGGCCGCGGGAGCCGTATCGGCCCAGGATGCCACCCAGCAGCGCAGAGGTGCGGCAACCCGCCCGGCGCCGCGGCCGGCGAGCCAGCCGATCATGGTCTACGATGCCCGCATCGAGGCCGGGGACCTGCGCATCTCGGGCTCGGTGCGCAAGCCGAACGCGATCGTGGTGATGGACGAGGACATCTCGATCCAGGCCGACCGGCGCGGCCGCTTCGTCTTCCGGCTGCCCTACCGGCCGGGCACCTGCGTGGTCAGCCTGAAGAGCGACGAGGACGAGCGCGAGGCGGTGATCGCCAACTGCGCGCCCGAGGGCCAGGCGGGTCCGAAGGGCGATGCGGGTCCGATGGGTCAGGCCGGGGCGCAGGGTCCCCAGGGGGAGACGGGTCCGAAGGGCGAGCGGGGCGAAGCCGGCCCCGCAGGTCCGGCGGGAATCGCCGGGCCCATCGGTCCTCAGGGTCAGGCCGGAGCCCCGGGCCCCAAGGGTGATACCGGTCCCAAGGGTGATGCGGGTCCGAAGGGAGACACGGGTCCGAAGGGAGACACGGGTCCGAAGGGCGAGCCCGGGCCACGGGGGCCGGCGGGCATCGCCGGCGCGCCCGGCCCGGCCGGTCCGGCGGCGAGCGCGCCCCTGCGGGCGGTCCGCGCCGAGTCCTGCGGCTCGGGCGGGTGCAGCGTCTCGTGCGAGCGCGGCGAGATCCTCGTCTCAGCCTACTGCCTGAAGGCTGGCGCACCGGCCTTCACGGGCGGGGAGGGCGCGCCCGGCGCGACCTGCCCGAGCGAGGCCGTCGGCATGGTGGGGATCTGCGGCCGACTCTGAGCCGGATCCCCACGGGCCGCCCTCACAGCACCACCCAGGCCCCCTCCCGCTGCGTCAGGGTCGAGGGCCGGTCGGGCAGTTCCGGGACGGTGCCGGCCGCGACCGCCGCCTCCAGGGCCGACAGCGCCTCGTCCGTGAGCGTGCCCTTCGGCGCCGCCGGGTTCTGCGCCCACCACGTCGGGAGGTCGTAGCGCCAGGGGGCGAGGGCGAGCAGGCGTGCGATCGTGCGGTCGTCGAAGCGTTTGCGGATCGGCCGCGCCGGGATCCCGCCCACGATCGTGTACGGGGGCACGTCGCGCGTGACGACCGCGCGGGCGGCCACCACGGCCCCAGTCCCGACGCGCGCCGCCGAGCACGGTGGCGCCGGCGCCGATCCAGACATCGTGCCCGAGATGGACCGGGCGGATCTCGTCCCACGCCTCGTGCGGCGTGTAGACCGCGTGGAAGTCGAAGACGTTCTTGTAGGAGACGGGGCTCGTCAGCAGGTGGTCGGTCGGGTGCTGGGTCAGGCCGAGCCGGACCGTGTCGCCGACGCTGCAGTAGCGCTCGATCTCGGCGACGAGGGCGTCGGTACCCATGCCGATATAGGAATACGCCCCGATCCGGCAGCGGCTGATGCGGACGCCGTGCCAGAGCACGACCGGCCGCTCATAGAGCAAGTTCGCCGTTGATGGTGACGTTGCCCTTGATGGCGATGCCGTGGCGTCTCAGCTCGGCGGTCGACATGCGCTGCTCCCGGCTTGCTTGGATCTCATCCCGGGGAATCGGGGCGTCAGCGCGCCCCGCCCGGCCGCGTCGCCAGCCAGATCCGGTGGCGCGCCCCGCCGCGCCGGCCGTTGGCCCGCGCCGGCACCTCCTCGACCACGAAGCCCGCATCCCGCAACCGCCGCGTGAAGGCCGCGTCCGGGTGCGCGGACCAGACGGCGAGCACGCCGCACGGCCGCAGCGCCGCGCGGGCGCGGCCGAGGCCGGCGTGGTCGTAGAGGCGGTCGTTGCCCGGATGGGTCAGGCCGTCCGGCCCGTTGTCCACATCGAGCAGGATCGCGTCGTAGGCCGCCCGCGCGGCGGCGATCGGGGCGGCGACATCCGTCTGGAGGAGGCGCACTCGCGGATCGTCCAGGATGCCGCCGAATACCTCGGCCAGCGGGCCGCGCGCCCAGTCGGCGACGGCGGGCACGAGTTCGGCCACGTCCACCCGGGCGGTCTCGGGCAGGGCCTTGAGCGCGGCCCGCAGGGTGAAGCCCATGCCGAGCCCGCCGATGAGGATGCGCGGGGCCGGGGCGCCGCCGAGCTGCTCGCAGGCAAGCTGCGCCAACGCCTCCTCGGAGCCGCTGAGACGGCTGTTCATCAGCTCGTTCTGGCCGAGCTGGATCGAGAATTCGTGCCCCCGCCGCATCAGCCGCAGCGTGCCGCCGCCGTTCGGGATCGTTCCCGTGTCGATGTGGACCCAGGGGATCATGCCGCGCCTCCGTCCCTGTCGCCAACCTCCGCCAGCCAGCCGAGCATGCCCTCCGCGGCCGCGCGGCCGGAGGCGAAGGCGCCCTGCAGCAGGTAGCCGCCGGTCGGAGCTTCCCAGTCGAGCATCTCGCCGGCCGCGAACAGGCCGGGTCGCCCCGGCAGCATGAAGCGCGCATCGATGCCCTGAAGGCCGCCCGCCGTCGAGATCGCCCGCGCGATCGGCTCGGGTCCCGCGAGGGTGAGGCGCGCCGCCTTGATCCGGGCGGCGAGTGCCGCCGGCTCGGCGGGCAGCGGCCCACCCTCGGATTCTCGCAGCAGCCCGGCAGCGACCGGCGCGAGGCCGGCAGCCTTGCGCAGGCGACTCGCAGCGGATTCGCCGGGTCGTGACCGCGCGAGGCGCGCGGTGAGATCCGCCTCCGCGAGGTCCGGCCGCAGGTCGAGCGCGAGCGTGGCCGACCCGTCGGCCTCCGCCCCCTCCCGCAGGACGCGCCCGAGCGCGTAGACCGCGCCGCCCTCGATCCCCGTTTCAGTCACAACCATCTCGCCGAGGACCCGCCGGCCGCTCGCCGAGAGGGCGACGCGCTTGACCGGCTCGCCCGCGAAGCGGGCACGAAAGATCTCGGACCACGCCACCCGGAACCCGACATTGGCCGGGCGCAAGGGGGCCACCGGCACGCCGAGCCCTTCGAGCAGCCCGACCCAGGACCCGTCCGAGCCGAGCCGCGGCCAGCTCGCGCCGCCGAGCGCGAGGAGCGCGGCGGCGGGCGCGTGGCGCACCTGCCCCTCCGGCGTGTCGATGACGAGCGTCCGACCCTCGATGCCGGCCAGCCGGTGGCGGGTGCGGACGCGGACGCCGAGGCGATCGAGCCGCGCGAGCCAGGCCCGCAGCAGCGGCGAGGCCTTGAAGACCTTTGGGAAGACGCGCCCGCTCGACCCGACGAAGGTCGGCTGGCCGAGCCCCTCGCACCACGCCCGCAGGGCCTCCGGCGGGAAGGCCCGGATGGCGGCCTCCAGGCTGCCGGCCGGGTGGTAGCGGGCCAGGAAATCGGGCAGCGCCTCGCCGTGGGTCAGGTTCAGCCCGCCGCGGCCCGCGATCAGCAGACGGCGCGCCACCGAGGGCATGCGCTCGTGGACCGTGACCGTGTGGCCGGCCTCGGCCAGCCGCTCGGCCGCGGCGAGGCCCGCCGGGCCGCCGCCCACCACGGCGAGGTCGTGTCTCTTCGTCTCCCTGGACATGCGCCCGGGAAGAGGCGGCGGAGAGGCCGCCTGTCAAGCGCGGGCGCGTCCTTGAATCGTCCGGGTGGGCCCCCCACCTCGCGACGATCGGCTGCGGGCCCCTCTGGCGGGATGCGTCCTCATGCTCCCGTGATGTCGGAGCCGATGCCCTCTCGCCAGGAGCATCGCGCCCCCATGATGGACGTCCTCACCTACGCGTGGCTCGGCAAGCCGATCTGGATGTGGATCGGCTTCCACGCCCTCGTCGCCGGCCTGCTCGCCTTCGATCTCGGCCTGCTGCACCGCGACAGGAATCACGAGATCGGCGTGAAGGAGAGCCTTCTCCTCACGGCCTTCTATTTCGGTCTCGGCCTTGCCTTCGGCGGCTGGATCTGGTGGTACATCGGTCCCCAGGCGGCGCAGGAATACGTCACCGGCCTCGTGATCGAGAAGTCGCTGTCGATGGACAACGTCTTCGTGATCGCGGTGATCCTGACCGCGCTGGGCATCCCCCGGGCGGCCCAGCACCGCGTCCTGGTCTGGGGCATCCTCGCCGCTGTGCTGCTGCGCGGCCTGATGATCGGGCTCGGCGCCGCCCTGGTGAACGAGGCCCACTGGGTCCTCTCGATCTTCGCAGCCTTCCTGATCTATGCCGGCCTCAAGATGCTGCTCTCCCGCGAGCAGGAGGAGGGCGACATCCGCGACAGCGCCATGGTGCGCTTCCTCCAGCGCTGGCTGCGGGTGACGCCGGAGCTGCACGGCCAGCGCTTTCTCGTGCGCAAGACCGACCCGAAGACGGGCCGGCTCGCCACCTTCCTGACGCCGATGGCCTTCGCGCTGGTGCTGGTCAACGCCGCCGACGTGCTCTTCGCCGTGGACAGCGTGCCGGCGATCTTCGCGATCACCACCGACACCTACATCGTCTACACCTCGAACATCTTCGCCATCCTGGGCCTGCGCGCCCTCTACTTCGCGCTCGCCGCGATGGTGGACCGCTTCGCCTACCTGAAGACCGCGCTCGCCCTGATCCTCATCTTCATCGGCGCCAAGATCGTGGTCGCCGACACGTTCGAGCTGGTCCACGTGCCGGCCTGGGTCTCGCTCGTGGTCACGCTGGTGCTGCTCGTGGGCGGCGTCGCCTACAGCCTCTGGCGGACCCGGGCCGGCGCCGTCCGGGACGCGGAGGCGGGCGAGGAGCACCGCGCGCAGATCGGCGGCCGGGCCTAAGGAGGGCCCGGCGCGACCATCCCGCGCGCCGGGCGAGCCTCGCAAGCGGGCTCGCCCGGTTGTAGGATGCGGGGGCGCCCGGACTGGCGGGCGCCTCACGCGAGCGGAGCGGCGGATGAGCGCTCTCGACTGGTTCGGGCTCACCCTGGCCTTCCTGGCGCCGCTGCCCCCAGAGCGGCCCGTGCCGCCCGAACCGATGCGCGGCAGCGCGCTGGCGGCCGCCCTGGTGATCGGCAGCGTCTGCCTCGTGATGGTGCTGCCGATGGTGATGATCTGGAGCTTCCACCGACCCGAAGGCGAGTTCCGTCGCCACTGCGAGGCGCGGGGTGGGCAGGTGCGGCCGACCTATCTCGACGGCAGCGGCCCGCAGCGCTGCGACCTCGGCGCCCGGCACCTCTCGGCCTCCTGATCCGCCATCTGGCCCTCGGCTGGTCCTCGGGCGCGTTCGTCTCTAGACGACGGGCAGCCGGCGCGCCGGCTCTGCGCGGGATCCATCATGGCCATCGAATCGAAGCTTCTGGACGTCGGCCCGTCCGACCAGAACATCGTCGATCTGTTCCAGGGCGAGTGGTCCTCGCGGATGCCGGGCGATCTCGTGGCCGAGCCCGGCCACGCGGAACTCTTCGCCGATCACCGCCTCCACTGGGCGAACGGGCTGATCGGCCCCTTCGCGGATCTCGACGTGCTGGAACTCGGGCCCCTGGAGGGCGCGCACGCCACGCTGCTGGAGGGCCTCGGCGCCCGCTCGGTCACCTCGATCGAGGCGAACCCGCGCGCCTTCCTCAAATGCCTGTGCGTGAAGGAGCTCTTCGGCCTCACCCGGACCCGGTTCAAGCTCGGCAGCTTCCTGCCCTATCTGGAGACCTGCGGGCGGTTCGACGCGGTGATCGCCTGCGGCGTGCTCTACCACATGGCCGAGCCGCTGCGGCTCCTCGACCTGATCACGGCGCGCACCGACCGGGTCTTCCTCTGGACGCACGTCCATCAGGCCGACATCGTGGCGACGCGCGCCGACCGCGCCCTGTTCTGGCCGCCGCTGCCGATCGGCGGCACGCCCTATCGCGGGGCGCGTCGGCTCTACCCGGTCGTCGCCAAGTCCTGGCAGGGCTTCAGCGGGGGCGGGGAGAGCCACGCGGTCTGGCTGGAGCGCGACAGCCTGCTCGCCTACTTCCGCGACCGCGGCTTCGCCGTGACGATCGACTTCGACGAGCCGGACCACGTGAACGGCCCGGCGCTGGCGCTCTGCGCGCGGCGTTGAAGACGTTTCGGCCGTAGGAATCCCGGAATGCCCTCTCCCTGCCTGCGGGGAGACGCGGTCCGCCGCCCCGGACCGATCAGCCAGCCTCCGGTGTCCCGACCCGGTCGAGCGCCTCCACCACCTCCGCCATCAGCGGCCGCGCGCCGACATCCGGCTGAACGCAGGCCCGCTCCAGCGCGCGCAGGGCCGCCATCTCCGCGGGCACCGGATCGCAGCGGTCGAGAATCTCGCCGAGCAGCAGCCCCCAGGCCCGCACCTCGACCCGCCGGAAGGCGTCGCCGGTCTCCCCCGCCGCCAGGGCACAGGCCGCGCCGAAATCGCTGAGCACGGCCGCGCCCGACGCCCCGTCCCAGAGCAGGTTGTGGGCGTAGAGGTCGCCGTGCATCAGGCCGCGCGCGTGGAGATGCGCCGCCCCCGCGGCGGCGGCGCGCGCGAGGCGGAGTGCGACCTCCGGCGTGAGACGCAGCGCGGGGTCGTAGACGTCCCGGCTGCAGCTCGCGAGGCTCGGCGGGCCGGCGAGCGCCCGCCACCCGGCGGGCAGGAGCGGCATCAGCAGCCCGTCCGCACCCTCCGGGTGGCCGACGAGCCGGCCGAGGCCGCCGGTGAGGTTCGGGTGGGCGCCGGCCGCGAGGCAGGCCGCCATCTCGCGCTCGGGCAGGCCGTCGCTCGTCATCGTGCCCCGGAACAGCTTCACGGCGACCTCGCGCACCGCGTCCGGGCGGCGCCAGCGGGCGGCGTGGATCCGGCCCGAGGCGCCTTCGCCCAGCAGCGCGCCGGGTTCGAGGTCTTCCCACGGCACGTCGGGCATCCGCGCGGGCGGCAGGTGCGGCTCGAACGGGTTGCCGGCGCAGGCGAGCCAGGCGAGCCGCGGCAGGGCGCCGAGCCAGGGCGGGGGTGCGGCGAAGCGGTTGGCGGCGACGCGCAGCAGTTCGAGGCTCGGCGCGCCCGCGAGGCTGTCGGGCAGGGCGTCGAGCCGGTTGCCGGAGAGCATCAGCTTCTGCAGCATCGGCCGCTCGCCGAGAGCGGCGGGCAGGGTCTCGATCGCGTTGTCCGTCAGCGTGAGCCAGCGCAGACGCGGCGGAAGCGCCTCGGCCGGGACCTCCCGCACACCCGCGCCGCGGCAGCCGACCTGTTCGAGCGCCGGGCAGTCGCCGAGCACCGGCGGCAGGCGTACGAACCGCCCACCCGAGCAGAACAGCACCCGCAGGTTCCGGAGGCGCGGGAGGTCGTGCGGCAGGTCGCCGAGCGTGCTGCCGCCGATGTCGAGCAGTTCGAGGGTGTCCGCGAGGCCGAAGACCTCCGGCGGGACGGCCGCGAGGCCCGGGGGCAGCCGCAGGACCCGCGCGCCCGCGAGGTCGCCGCGGCGGAGCGCGTGGAGGGTGTCGGCCGGGACGGTCATGGGCGAGGGGCCTAGCAGGTTCGAGCGTGCCGCGCCGCATCGTCCCGCCGGGTATCCCTGCGCGCCGGCCTGTGGGAGAGGGAGCGCGCCGACCGCCACGCCCCGCGAGCCCACCGCCGACCCGACCATGTTAGAGCCCTTCCGCGCCATCATCGACGGCGACGAGCCGCCTCCGCCGGGAAGCCGCGCCCCGGACGCGGAGGAGCTGTCGCGCGCACTCCAAGTGCTCTTGAAGGCGCAGGTGATCTATTCCGGCACGCCCGGCATCGGCCGATCCTACGAGCTGGCGCGGCACTACCAGCCCTTCTTCACCGACTACTTCGCCTGCCTCGGCTACCAGATGGCGGTCTCGCACCGGGACCAGATGGTCTCGCTGACCCTGCCGGTGGACGCCGCGCGCCACGACATCGTCTCCGAGCGCCTGCGCAAGGACGAGACCCTGGTGCTGCTGGCGCTTCGGCTCGCCTACGAGGAGGGCGTGCGCGACCACCGCATCTCGACGGACGGCATCGTCGAGATCACCACCGACGACCTCGTCGAGTCGATCCGCACCGCCGCCCGCTCCGAGCCGCCGGACGAGGCGCGGCTGATCGAGACCCTGCGCCTGTTCGCCCGCCGCGGCGGCGTACGGCTCGGCGAGCGCGACCGGGCAGAACGGGTGACGCCTGTCATGGTCCTGCCGGGCATCCTGGTGCTGGCCTCCGACGGCTGGCTCGAGCGGATCGAGGCCTGGGCCAACGCAGCGGACGGCGCGGGCGACGGTGGAGAGTGAGGCCCCGGCGGCTTGCATCCGCCGCGATCTGCCCGCACAGGGCGCCACGCTTCCCCAACCCCCGCTATGGCAAGACCGGGTGTACCGCCTCACCGACATCGCGATCTCGAACTGGTACCTCATCCGCCGCGAGCAGATCCGCGTGCGCGGCGCGACGGCGCTCGTCGGCCCCACGGGGGCCGGCAAGTCCACGATCTTCGACGCGGTCGGCACGGTGCTGGCCGGCAACAACGCGAGCCGTCTCGCGCTCAACGCCTCGGCCTCGGGCCGAAGCGCGCGGACGGTGCGCGACTACTGCCTCGGCTGGATCAGCGACCCCGCCGAGGGTGGGCGCCCGACCCGCGAGGCCTGCGAGACCGTGCTGGTCCTCGTCTTCGAGAACGAGCACACGGGCCGCGTGGTCTCGGTCGGGCTGGCCCTCGCCGCGCGCGCGGGCGAGAGCCGCGAGACCGTGCTGTCGCGCTTCATCGCGACCGGGCACCGCTTCGAGATCGCCGACTACGCCCGGCAGAACGGGGAGGGCAGCTACACCGCGCCCTGGAGCGAGATTGCCGCGGACCTGCGCCGCCGCTCGGAGAGCTTCGAGGAGTTCCGCTCCTCGGGCGAGCGCTTCACCGCGGAGCTGCTGGCGACCCTGCGCGAGGGCGCGCCTGTGCCCGACCCGCGCCACTTCCTGCGCAGTTTCGCCAACGCGGTGGCGTTCAAGCCGATCTTCGACACCAGCGCCTTCGTGCGCGCCTTCGTGCTCGACGCCGAGCCCCTCGACGTGGCGCGCGTGCGCCAGTCCGTCGAGAACTGGCGGGCCCTCCTCGACACGATCGCCGAGCTGGAACTGAAGCTCGGCCGCCTGCGCCGCCTGCTCGGGCGCTACGAGGCCTGGGGCGACGCGGTGCTGGCCGCGGTGATCCACGAGGCGCGCGCGGCCAGCATCGAGCTGCGCCGCCGCTGCGTCGATGTGCTGGCCATCCGCACGCGGCTCTCGGAGGGCGCCGACGCGCTGCGCATCGCCCGCGAGAGTGTCGCGTCGAGCCGCGGATTCGTGCGCGACATCGACGCGGAGATCGCCGAGAAGAAGGCGCTCGTGGCGGCCCAGGCCGCGGAGGGCCGGCTCGCCGCATCGACGCTCGGCCTCTCGATGCTGGATCGCGACCGGCGTGACCTCACGCTGCGGGCCACCGACCTGGTCGGGCTCGTCCTGCAGATGGGCAAGCTTCAGCCCGTCGCCCCGCTGCTGCGCGCGGGCGCGCCGGACGCCGCCGCGCTCGCCGAGGCCTGCGCCCGCTCCGGCCTGCGCAAGGAGGCACCGCTGCCCGATCTCCTGCGCGCCGACGGGCCGCTGGCGAGCCTGGTCGAGCGCCTCGGTCGCCTCGGGCCCTTCGAGGAGGTCTTGGAGCGCGCGGCCGAGGATACGGGCCTGCGTGCCCGCGCCAAGGAGGCGGAGGCCGAGCGCACGGCCCCCGCGCCGGTCTCGGGATCGGCCGCGCGCCTTTCCTCCGACACGGTGGCGTTCCGCAACGAGCTCGCCCGCCGCGGCATCGACGCCACGCCGATCTGCGAGCTCGCCGAGATCGTCGATCCGGTCTGGGGACAGGCGCTCGAAGGCCTGCTCGGACGCGCCCGCGAGGCTCTGGTGGTCGAGCCGCATCTCCTCGACGACGCCTTCGCGGTGCTGCAGCAGAACCGCGACCGTTTCAGTCGCTGCATCCTCGTCAAGACCACCGACACCGCCCGCCAGCGGCCGCGCCGCTACGACGACGGGCCCATGGCGGTGATCGAGACGCAGGACCCGCATGCCGAGGCCTTCCTGGGCGTCCGGCTCGGCGGCTACGACCTCGCCAAGAACGATGCCGAACTCAAGCACTTGAGCCGCGCCGTGGCACCCTCCGGCCGCACCACCGCGGGCATGGCCTACACGGTGACGCGCTCGGTCGATCTCCTGATGACCCGCGGCCAGCGGGGCCCGACCGCCGACAGCCGACGACAGCACGAGGCGGCGGTGGCGGAGGCGCGGCGCCTGCGCAACGAGGCGGTGGTCCTGCGCGAGGCCGCCCGCACGGCGGCCACGATCCGCGCCCGCATCGAGCGCGGGCTGGAAGACGTCGATACGCTCCGCGCGGAGGTCGATGGCCTGGAGGGGCGGCGCAGGACGCTCGCGACCGAGCGCGAGACCCTCTCGAAGCAGGATGCGGGCGGGATCGAGGCCGAGATCAAGGCGCTCAACGCCGAGCGCGTCGCCTACCTCCGCGAACTCTCCGAGGAGCTCGAGCCGAAGCTCGACCGCCTGCTCGTCGACGAGGCGGCGCTGAAGGCGCGCCAGGGCTCGGCTCGGGAGGCAGCGCGCGCGGCGCTCAGCGCCCGCCGCGGCGCGATCAGCCGACTCGGCACGGGCGACGCGATGCGGGTGCGCCTGCTGCGCGAGACCCCGCCGGATTTCTCGGGCGTCACGGCCGTACGCCGGGATCTCGCCGGTCTCGACGGCAAGGCGATGAGCGCGCGGGCAGCGACCGAGCGCACGCTCGCCCGCGAGTCGGCCGAGACCGCCCGCGCGCAGGGACGCGCGGCCGAGCGCGACCTCACCGAGTACTGCGCGCAGTGGCGCATCGCGAACCCGCTCGGGTCCGGCGAGGCCCCAGCGAGCCTCGGCTACGACTTCGCCAAGCGGGAGCACGACGCGGTGGCCGGGCACGAGCTGCGCCGCTACCGCGCCCAGGCCGAGCGGGCCGAGGGCGAGATGCGCCGCCTGATGACCGAGGACCTGTTGACGCGGCTGGCCGACAAGTTCGAGCGCGTCCAGGCCCGGCTCGACGCGCTGAACGAACGCCTCGCCTCGCGCAGCTTTACCGGCCAGACCTACGCCTTCGAGGCGGCGGTCGATCGGCGCTACGCGGCGGTGCACGCGCTGGCCACCGAGGTCGCGCGCTCGGCCGACGCCGCCCAGGCGCTCCTCGTCTCGGAGGAGGGCGGCGCGATGGCGGCGGCGCTGGAAGAGATCCAGGCGCTGATCGGCGGCGCCGAGGACGCGGCGCGGCTCGCCGACTACCGCAACTACTTCGTGTACGAGATCGGGATGAAGGGGCGGGACGGCTCGCGCACCACCATGTCGAGCCGGGCGCTGCGCGGCTCCGGCGGCGAGGCGCAGGCGCCCTTCTACGTGGCGATCGCGGCCTCGCTCGCCAGCGCCTACTACCCGGGGGACCGGCCGGGCGACGAGAATCCGGGGCTCGGCCTCTGCCTCCTCGACGAGGCCTTCTCGAAGCTCGACGTGCGCAACAGCCAGGCGCTGGTCGATCTCTACGGCGCCTGGGGCCTGCAGCTCCTGATCGCCGCCCCCGAGGACAAGCGCACGACGCTCACCGAAGTGATGGACACCATCGTGACCGTCTACAAGAGCCCGGACCTGAAGGCGGTGCGGATCGAATCGGAGCACCCCCTCGAGGCGGCCAAACGTGCGCTCGCCCAGATCAACCCGGAGCGGCAGGGAATCGAGGGCGATTCCGCCGAGGCATGAGGACGCCGGGGCGGCGCCGGATACCGGAAAGGGGGCGCCGCCGACACGAAAGCGATCGGGAGGAAAGATTCGGTCGGCGGCGCCGGCCGGACGAGAGGGGGGATAACTCGCCCGACTGGCCCCCAGTTTAGGTGCATCGCAACCGGCCGCATTCACATACGGCAAGGCTCGGTTGAAAAAACCGAGTTCTGCACAACTTCGAGATGGCAATCAGGGCGTGCGCGCGGCGGTCAGCGGGCAGCCGCTTTCCTCGGGCTTCGCGTAGGCCTCGGCTCCCGGGATCGTCGCGAGCAGCCGGTAGAGGTCCCACTCGCCCTTCGACTCGGCCGGCTTCTTCACCTCGAACAGGTACATGTCGTGCACCATGCGGCCGTTCGGCAGCACCGTGCCGCCCTTGGCGAACACGTCGTCGACCGGCATGGCGTGCAGCTTCGCGTTGACCGCCTCTGTCTCGTCGGTGCCCGCCGCCTTCACGGCCTTGAGATATTGCAGGACCGCCGAGTAGGTCCCGGTGTGGATCATGTTGGGCATCTTGCCGGTGCGCTTCATGAAGCGCTGGCCGAAGGCGCGGGTCTCGTCGTTGAGGTCCCAGTACCAGCCCTCGGTCAGCGTCAGGCCCTGCGCGACCTGCAGGCCGAGGCCGTGCACCTCGGCGAGCGTGAACAGCAGCGCCGCGAGGCGCTGCCCCCCTTGCGTGATGCCGTACTCCGCTGCCTGCTTGATGGCGTTGGAGGTGTCGAGCCCGGCATTGGCCAGACCGATCACCTTGGCGCCCGACCCCTGAGCCTGGAGCAGGAACGAGGAGTAGTCCTGCGCCGCCAGCGGATGGCGCACGGAGCCGACGACCTTGCCCCCCTTCGAGGTGACGTAGCGGGTGATCTCGGCCTCCAGCGAGTGGCCGAAGGCGTAGTCGGCGGTGAGCATGAACCAGGTGTTGCCGCCCTGCTGCACCAGGGCGCCGCCGGTGCCGACCGCGAGCGCGCGGGTGTCGTAGGCCCAGTGGTAGCCGTAGGGCGAGCACTGCTTGCCGGTGAGGTCGCTGGTTGCGGCCCCCGTCGTGATGGTGATCCGCTTCTTCTCCTTCGAGAGGCCCTGGACGGCGAGCGCCACCGAGGAGGTGGTCAGCTCCATGATGGCATCGACCTTGTCCCGGTCGTACCATTGCCGCGCGATGCCGGAGGCGATGTCCGGCTTGTTCTGATGGTCGGCCGAGACCAACTCGATCGGCGCGCCGTTCACTGAGCCGCCGAAATCCTCGACCGCCATGCGGGCCGCCTCGATCGAGGAGCGGCCGCCGAACTCGGCGTAGACGCCGGACTGGTCGTTGAGGATGCCGATGCGCACGGCCCCGTCCGAGATCGCCTGCGCGGCGGCCGGCCCCGCGACGAGCGGTGCGGCGATGAGTGCGGCGGCCAGCGCCCGGCCGTAACCCGGCCGTGGAATTGTCATGCGTTCCTCCGATGGGTCGTCTTCTCTGGGACGGCCTCGCCGCGCGAAACGTCGCGAATCGGACCGTCGCAACAGCCTAGGCCGCCATCGGGGCACTGCGCCAGCGGGGCCAGCGACAACAACGGCCGGTTGAAGGCTGCGCCGACGGATTTCGGGACGGCGCCGCGAATCGGGTGGAGGCGTCGCTTAACCACGGCGGTTAATCTTGCGTTTCGCCCTCCGATCCATGAAAAGCCCGGTGCTCCGGAAGCTGCGCCGTGCGGCGTCGGCGCGTGATGCCATCGCCCCGGGTCGAGGAAAGACGATCCCATGCTCGATTACGCGCAGGCGCGACGCCTGATGGTCGACTGCCAGCTGCGGACGTTCGACGTGAACGACAACGCGGTGCTGGACGCCTTCGATTCGGTCCCGCGGGAGCGCTTCGTGCCGCAGGGTCGCGAGGGCTTCGCCTATATCGACCAGACGCTTCGCTTCGGCGGGACGGGGCCCGACGCGCGCTGCCTGCCGGCCCCGATGGTGCTCGCCCGGATGATCCAGGCGCTCGCCCTCAAGCCCGGAGCACGGGCGCTCGACGTCGCCGGCGCCTACGGCTACGCGGCCGCGATCATGGCCCGCCTCGGGGTCTCGGCGACGGTGCTGGAGCCGGCGTCCGATCTCGCCGCCGGGGCGCGCGAGCGGCTCGCGGGCGAGGCCGAGGTGGTGGAGGGGCCGCTGGAGGCGGGCGTTCCCGCGCGTGCCCCGTACGACGCCGTACTGGTCAACGGCCGCGTCGAGGTACGGCCGCAGACCCTGCTGGACCAGCTCGCCGACGGCGGCCGTCTCGTCTGCGTGTTCGGGCCCGAACGCGCCGCCAAGGCGACGCTGTTCGTCCGGGCGGGGGACGCGTTCGGCTCGCGGCCGATCTTCGATGCGAGCCTCCCGGCACTCGCGGCCTTCGCCGAAGAGGCTGGCTTCGCCTTCTGACTAGGCAGGCGGACTGTCGCCTTTATACGCCACCCGGACAAGATTCAGGTGTGTGGCGTCGGACAGTCTGGGCCTCGTGGCCAAGCATCGATTAAGGTCAAGCCAGGGCGGGCTTGATCGGGTGTGCGCAGAGTACCGCGCAGCCGTCGCGTGTTGGCGGACATCCGAGACAATCGAGAAACCGCAAGGGCTGTTCGACGTGAGAAGACGTACACCTGAGACGCGTGCCGCGTTCCGGCTGGCCGGCCTCGCCGTCACCGCCGGCTTGTCGGTGGGAGTGGTCGGCATCGGGGCCGCTTCGGCGGAAACGCTGGAGAGCGCGCTCGCCAGGGCCTACGCGGGCAACCCGCAGTTGAACGCCAGCCGGGCGCTCACACGGGTGCGCGACGAGGACGTCGCCATCGCCCAGTCGGGCTACCGGCCAACGGTCGGCGTCAACGTCCAGGCCGGCGTCACGCAGACGGAGGGCAACACGCTCTCGACGCAGGCCGTCACGGGTGGGCGCGGCGGCCAGAACATCGCGATCCTGACCAAGCCCGCCTCCGCCGGCATCACCATCAACCAGAACCTGTTCAACGGGTTCCAGACCGACAACAACACCCGGCGCGCCGAGTCCGGCGTCTACAGCCAGCGCGAGACCCTGCGCTTCACCGAGTTGAGCACCCTGTACAGCGCCGTCCAGGCCTACATGAACGTGCTCTCGGACACCGCCACACTGGAGCTGCGCCGCAACAACGTCGAGGTTCTCGAGGAACAGCTCCGCCAGACCCGCGACCGCTTCAACGTCGGCGAGGTCACCCGCACCGACGTCGCCCAGGCGGAGGCCCGCCTCGCGGGCGCCCGCGCCGAGGTGAGCGCGGCCGAGTCGCAGCTGCGCACCAGCATCGGCATCTACCGGCAGGTGATCGGCGTCGAGCCGCGCCAGCTCGCGCCGGGCCGCCCGCTCGACCGCTACGTGCCGGCGAGCCTCGACGCGGCCATCGCGGTCGGGCTCAAGGAGCATCCGCAGATCCTCTCGGCACTCCACGCCGTCGACGCCTCCGAGGCGCAGGTGAAGGTGCTGGAGGGCGCGCTCGCGCCCCAGCTCAGCGTTCAGGGCTCGGTGCAGCAATTCTACGACCAGCAGATTCCGAACACCCAGGGCGTGGCCGCCTCGATCCTCGGCCGCCTGACCATCCCGATCTATCAGGGCGGCCAGGAATACGCCCAGATCCGGCAGGCCAAGGAGACGGTCGGCCAGACCCGCATCCAGGCCGAGTTCGTGCGCGACCAGATCCGCGCGCAGATCGTCAGCTTCTGGGGCAACCTCGAGGCGGCCAAGGCCCGCGTCATCGCCTCGCAGGCCCAGGTCCAGGCCAACGAGGTGGCGCTGAACGGCGTGCGCGAGGAGGCTCGCGTCGGCCAGCGCACCACCCTCGACGTGCTGAACGCCCAGCAGGAACTGCTCAACGCCCGCGTGAACCTCATCGTGGCGCAGCGCGACCGCGTGATCTTCTCCTACGGCGTGGTCCAGGCGATCGGCCGGCTGACCGCGCGCTACACCGCGGTGCCGGTGGCGCTCTACAGCCCCAAGACGCACTTCGATCAGGTGAAGGATCTCTGGTACGGGGTCGGCACGCCGGACGGCCGATAGACCCGCGGGGACAAGCGCGTTTTCCGCTGGACTGTGCTCCGGACGCGCTTGTTCGGTTAGCGAAGCGTGAAATACTGGCGCCGGCCGATACCGATCGGCGTCAGATCACCTCCCGAGCGCCGTCCGGATGAGTGCAGCGAGCCCCAAGATTCAGGACAAGACGGCGGAGAAGGCGCACGAGCCTTCGATGGAGGAGATCCTCGCCTCGATCCGGCGGATCATCGCCGACGATCAGGCGGCCAAGCCCGCCGAGCCGGCCCCGAAACCCACCGTGGTGCCCGAGCCCGACGACGTGCTCGACCTCGCCGAGTTCGCCGAGCCCGCGCCCAAGCCCGAACCGGCGTCAAAGCCCGCACCGGCGTCCAAGCCCGCGCCGCTCGATCCCGACCCGCTCGATTTCGGCGTCGAGGAACTCGATTTCGACGCGATCAGCGTCGAGCCGGATCCCGAGCCCGAGCCGCCCGCGGCTCCCCCGCCGCCTGCGCCGCCCCAGGCCCGCGCCCCCGAGCCGGTCTTCGCCGAGCCGGCGCCGGCCGAGCCCCTGATCTCGGCCGCGACCGATGCCAGCGTGAACAGCGCCTTCAACGCGCTCGCCCACACGGTGCTGTCGCGCAACGCCCGGACGCTGGACGACCTCGTCGCCGAGATGCTGCGGCCGATGCTGAAGGCGTGGCTCGACGACAACCTGCCGGTGATGGTCGAGCGGCTGGTCCGCGCCGAGATCGAGCGGGTCTCCCGCGGGCGCTGATCCCGCGCGAGATGGGCGTGCCGTGTTGACGGGACGCCCGCGACGGGTTGAAAGCGGGCAGCTTCCAGACACGCCCGCGATCGGCCCGTACACCCCATGATGGACAAGACCTTCGATCCCGCCGCCGTCGAGGCGCGCGTATCCGGCGCCTGGGAGGCCGAGGGCGCCTTCCGCGCCGGCCGCCCCGAGCGCGCGGGCGCCGAGCCCTACTGCATCGTCATCCCGCCGCCGAACGTGACGGGCACGCTCCATATGGGGCACGCCCTCAACAACACGCTGCAGGACGTACTCTGCCGCTTCGAGCGGATGCGCGGCAAGGACGTGCTCTGGCAACCGGGCACGGACCATGCCGGCATCGCCACGCAGATGGTCGTGGAGCGCAAGCTCGCCGCCGACGGCGAGCCGGACCGCCGCTCGCTCGGCCGCGAGGCCTTCCTGGAGCGGGTCTGGGCCTGGAAGGCGGAATCGGGCGGCGCCATCGTCAACCAGCTCAAGCGGCTGGGCGCCTCCTGCGACTGGTCGCGCGAGCGCTTCACCATGGACGAGGGCCTCTCGGCCGCCGTCCTCAAGGTGTTCGTGGACCTCCACGCGCAGGGGCTGATCTACCGCGACAAGCGGCTCGTGAACTGGGATCCGAAGTTCCAGACCGCGATCTCGGACCTCGAAGTTCAGCAGATCGAGACCAAGGGCAACCTCTGGCACTTCGACTACCCGGTCGTGGACGAGGGCGGCGCCGAGACCGGCGCGGTCATCACGGTCGCGACCACGCGGCCCGAGACCATGCTGGGCGACACGGCGGTCGCGGTCCACCCGGAGGACGAGCGCTACACGGCCCTCGTCGGCAAAAGGGTGCGCCTGCCCCTGGTCGGCCGCCTGATCCCGATCGTGGCGGATACATATTCCGATCCCGAGAAGGGCACCGGCGCGGTGAAGATCACCCCGGCGCACGACTTCAACGACTTCGAGGTCGGCAAGCGCCACGGCTGCGCGCTGATCAACGTGCTCGACCCCGAAGCGCGCATCCTCATCGACGGCAACGCGGCTTTCCTGGCCGATGCCGCGCCCGAGGCCGAGACGCTGGCGCTCCACGGCCTCGACCGGGCCGAGGCGAGGAAGCGCGTCGTCGCCCTGATGGAGGAGCGTGGCCGCCTGCGCCAGATCGAGCCGAACACCCACGCGGTGCCGCACGGCGACCGCTCGGGCGTCGTCATCGAGCCCTATCTGACCGACCAGTGGTACGTGAACGTCAAGCCGCTGGCCGAGCGCGCGCTCCAGGCGGTCCGCGACGGGCAGACCCGCTTCGTGCCGGACAACTACGAGAAGATCTTCTTCCAGTGGCTGGAGAACATCGAGCCCTGGTGCATCTCGCGCCAGCTCTGGTGGGGCCACCAGATCCCGGTCTGGTACGACGACGAGGGCGGCGTCTACGTCGCGCTGGACGAGGCCGGGGCGCTGGAGAAAGCCGAGGCCGCGCGCGGGCGCCCGGTCGCGCTCACCCGCGACCCGGACGTCCTCGACACGTGGTTCTCCTCGGGCCTCTGGCCGTTCTCGACGCTCGGCTGGCCCGAGAGCACGCCGGAACTCGCCCGCTTCTACCCGACCAGCACCCTCGTCACCGGCAAGGACATCCTGTTCTTCTGGGTCGCCCGCATGATGATGCTGGGCCTGCACGTCACCGACCGGGTGCCCTTCGCGACCGTCTACCTGCACACGCTGGTGCGCGACGCGTCCGGCGCCAAGATGTCGAAGTCGAAGGGCAACGTGGTCGATCCGCTCGGGCTGATCGATCAGTACGGCGCCGACGCGCTGCGCTTCACGCTCGCCGCGATGGCCGCGCAGGGGCGCGACATCAAGCTCGCGGTCAACCGCGTCGAGGGCTACCGCAACTTCGCGACCAAGCTCTGGAACGCCGCCCGCTTCGCCGAACTCAACGGCTGCCGGCTCGATCCCGCCTTTCGGCCGGAGGCCGTGCGCCAGCCGGTCAACCGCTGGGCGCTCGGAGAGGCCGCCCGCGCGGTCGCGGAGGTCGAGGGCGCGCTCGACGCCTACCGCTTCAACGACGCGGCCACCGCCGCCTACCGCTTCGTCTGGAACATCTTCTGTGATTGGTACCTGGAGCTGGCCAAGCCCGTGCTCCAGGGTGAGGGCGTCGAGGCCGGCCTGAAGGCCGAGACGCAGGCGAGCGTCGCCTTCCTGATCGACCAGATCGCCAAGCTCCTGCACCCGTTCATGCCCTTCCTCACGGAGGAGCTCTGGGCGATCAAGGGCGCGGACCTGCCCGGGCGCGGCCTGCTGGCGCTGGCCCCCTGGCCGGCGCTGGCCGGTCTCGCCGACGCGGGGGCCGAGGCGGAGGTCGGATTCGTGGTCGATCTCGTCACGGAGGTGCGCTCGGCCCGCTCCGAGACGAGTGTGCCGGCCGCCGCCCAGGTACCGCTGGTGATCGTCGGTGCGAGCCCCGAGGTGCGGGCCCGAATCGAGGCCTGGCGCGACACGCTGGTGCGCCTCGCTCGACTCTCGGAGATCACCTTCGCGGACGCCGCCCCGAAGAACGCCGTGCAACTCCTCGTGCGCGGCAGCGTCGCCGCGCTGCCGCTGGAGGGGATCGTCGATCTGGCCGCCGAGGTCGCGCGCCTCCGGAAGGAGGCCGCCAAGGCCGAGGGCGAGATCCGCAAGATCGACGGCAAGCTCGGCAACGCGGACTTCATCGCCCGCGCCCCCGAGGAGATCGTGGAGGAGAACCGCGAGCGCCGCGAGGCGGAGAGCGAGCGGCTGGCCAAGATCCGAGAGGCGCTGACGCGGCTGGAGGGCTGAGGCCTCAGCCCGCGAACTTGAGCCCCGCGATCCCCGCCACGATCAGCCCGATGCAGGCAATCCGGGCGGCGGTCGCGGGCTCGCCGAACAGGACGATGCCGAGGATCGCGGTGCCGACCGCGCCGATGCCGGTCCAGACCGCGTAGCCGGTCCCGACCGGCAGGGTGCGCAGCGCGATCGCGAGCAGAACCACGCTCGCCGCCATCGCGGCGAGGGTCAGCACCGAGGGCACGATCTTCGTGAAGCCCTCCGTGTATTTGAGGCCGATAGCCCAGCCGGTCTCGAGCAGACCGGCGACGAGGAGGAGGATCCAGGCCACGTGTCGGCGTCTCCCAGGGTTGCGCGCTGTTTGCGCGACGGGAGCGCCCGAACCAAGCCCGAACCTGACCAAACCGTAATGCGCCCGCCACCGGTGGGTCAGGGGCAGGGGTCTAGGACAGCGTCATCGCCGCCCGCGCGGCGCACAGCTTTCCGACCGGAGACCCCGATGCCCGAGACCCGTACCCACCGCCGCGCCCTCGCCTCCGTGGCCGCAGCCGCGCTTCTGGCGGGCGGCGCGATCGGCGGCGCCTACCTGCCGGCCGCCACCCCGGCCTACGCACAGGCCCTGCCCAAGACCCCGATCGAGGCCCCCGAGCACCCGCCGGGCTCGTTCGCCAACATCGTCGACAAGGTGAAGCCCGGCGTCGTCTCGGTGAAAGTGAAGCTCGACGACACGGCGAGCGCGGACGACGACGACGGCCCTGGCCAGAACGGCCGCAACATGCAGAACGTGCCGCCGCAGCTGCGCGAATTCTTCCGCCGCTTCGGTCAGAACGGCGGGCCGGGCGGCCAGCAGCAGCGGGGCGGCAGCCGTGGCGCCGTGGGGTCGGGCTTCATCATCTCGGCCGACGGCTACGTCGTGACCAACAACCACGTGGTGGACCACGGCAAGACCGTGCAGGTCACCCTCGACGACGGCCGCACCCTCGACGCCAAGGTCATCGGCAAGGATTCCAAGACCGACATCGCCCTCCTGAAGATCAAGGAAGCGGGCAGCTACCCCTACGTCCAGTTCGGCAAGGGCGCGCCGCGCGTCGGCGACTGGGTGGTGGCGATCGGCAACCCGTTCGGCCTTGGCGGCACGGTGACGGCGGGCATCGTCTCGGCCCGCGGCCGCGACATCGGCGCCGGGCCCTACGACGACTTCCTGCAGATCGATGCGCCCATCAACAAGGGCAACTCGGGCGGCCCCACCTTCAACGTCAACGGCGAGGTGGTGGGCGTGAACACCGCGATCGCCTCGCCCTCGGGGGGCAGCGTCGGCCTCGCCTTCGCGATCCCGGCCGAGACGGTGCAGGCCGTGGTCGAGCAGCTGCGCACGGACGGCAGGGTCGCCCGCGGCTATCTCGGCGTGCAGGTCCAGCCCGTGACGCAGGACATCGCCGAGGGCCTCGGTCTGGCGAAGCCCAAGGGCGCGCTCGTCGATCACGCCGAGGACGGCACGCCCGCCGCCAAGGCGGGCCTGAAGTCCGGCGACGTGATCGAGAAGGTCAACGGCGACCCGATCAACGATGCGAAGGAGCTGTCGCGCAAGATCGCCGGCCTCAAGCCCGGCGCGAAGGTCGATCTCGCCTACCTCCGCGGCGGCAAGGCCGACACCGCGACGGTGACGCTCGGCTCGCTGCCGAGCGACGGCAAGGTGGCGAGCCGGGGCGATGCGGAAACGAACGGGCAACCGCGGCTGGGCCTCAGCCTCGCGCCGGCCTCCGAGGTGGGCCTCGCCGACCAGGGCGTCGCGGTGGTCGAGGTCGATCCGGACGGGCCGGCCGCCGCCAAGGGCATCGAGCAGGGCGACCTGATCCTGGATGTCGGCGGCCAGAGCGTCAGCAAGCCCTCGGAGGTCGCGGCGCAGATCCGTTCGGCCGAGAGCGCCGGCCGCAAGGCGGTGCTGATGCGGGTGAAGAGCGGCAAGGGCGTCACCCGCTTCGTCGCGGTGCAGCTCAACAAGGCGGGTTGAGGCCGCTCCCGGCTCAGGAGCCACGGGAAGGCGCCGACCGGCAGCGGGCGGCGCCTTCCGCGCGTTCGGCCCCTATTCAGCGGCGCCGGGCACGGTCTACATCGGTGCCATGCGCGCCGCACCGCTCCTCCTCGCTCTCGCCTGCCTCGCCGCTCGGCCGGCGCGGGCCGATTCCTGCGACGCGCTCGCGGCCCGGGTGATCCGCGTTACGGGCGCCTCGCTCGCCGGCCGGGCGGAGCCGGGCGCGGTGTTCCGGGCGGCCGATGCCGACCGGATGAGCCTGGATTGCCGGGCCCCCGCCCGCATCGTGATCGGCTCGGGCGAACGCCGGCCGCCCGTCGGCTGGTTCACGCTGGTCGGGCTCGCGGCCGAGGCGCTGGGCAACGCCCGGCTCCGGGACGCGCAGGCGGCAGCGCTCAACCTCCACCAGGACTCGCTGCTCGCCGAGGTGCCGATGCAGGCGCGCGTCGGCGGCGTGATCCTGCGCTGCGATACAGGCCCGCGCGCCGTGGGCCTCGCGGGTTTCGTCAGCCTCTGCGTGGTCGAGCGGCGCGACGGCCGCCCGCGCAAGGGCTCCCTCGTGCGCAAGGCCGCCCTTCCGCGGGCGCTCGCGCCCGGCTAGACCGGCCGCATGTCGGATACAGCCTCGAACACCCCCACCGTCGTGAAGGTCGGCAGCGCCGCCTTCGGCAACCACCTGCCCCTCGCGCTCATCGCCGGCCCGTGCCAGTTGGAGAGCCGCGACCACGCCCTCGAGATCGCCGCGGCGCTCAAGGCGATGGCGGAGGCGCGCGGGATCGGGCTCGTCTTCAAGGCCTCCTTCGACAAGGCCAACCGCACGTCCGGCTCGGCCGCGCGCGGTCTCGGCCTGGAGGGCGCGCTGCCGATCTTCGCCGAGATCCGCGAGAGGCTGGGCCTCCCGGTGCTCACCGACGTGCACGCGGCCGAGCAATGCGCGCCGGTCGCCGAGGTTGTGGACGTGCTCCAGATCCCGGCCTTCCTCTGCCGCCAGACCGACCTGCTACTCGCCGCCGCGCGAACCGGCCGGGCGGTCAACGTGAAGAAGGGTCAGTTCCTCGCCCCCTGGGACATGCGGCATGTGGCGGCCAAGGTCACGGAGGCCGGCAACCCGAACGTCATCGTCACGGAGCGCGGTGCGTCCTTCGGCTACAACACCCTCGTCTCCGACATGCGCAGCCTGCCCATCATGGCCAAGGTCACGGGCGGCGCGCCCGTGGTGTTCGACGCGACCCACTCGGTGCAGCAGCCCGGCGGACAGGGGGCGAGCTCGGGCGGCCAGCGCGAGTTCGTCGCCGTGCTGGCCCGGGCCGCGGTCGCGGTCGGGGTCGCGGGCGTCTTCATCGAGACACATCCCGATCCCGATCGGGCTCCCTCGGACGGGCCCAACATGGTGGCGCTGGCGGACATGCCGGCGCTCCTCGACGAACTCCTGGCCTTCGACCGGCTGGCGAAGGCACGGCCCGCCGCCTGAGGCGCGGACCGAGGGTCAGCGCGCCGGGACCAGCACGTGGGCGCGCAGGGGCTGCGTCAGACGGTAGCCGTCCTCTCCGGGCGCCGCCGCGCCCTCGAAGGCGGCGCGGATCCCCGCCGGGTCTGCCGCGATCGCCGCCTTGCGGGCGGGATCGACGGCCGTCACCCAGTCCAGGAAGGCCGCGAGGTCGGGAAAGGTCTCGTGCCGCTCGAAGGTGACGTCGCGGGGGCAGAAGAAGGCGCCCGAGGCGATCGCCGCCGCGATGGCCGCCTGCGCCGCCGCCCGGATCGCGGTCTCGTCCTCGATGGGTCTGAGCGCCGCGAAGAAGCTTCCGGCGGCCAGCGGCTCGACCACGACGATCGGGCGGCCCGGACCGACGACGCGCGCAGCCTCCGCGAGCGCGGACTCCGGTCCGGGCACGTGGTGGAGGGCGTTGAGGATCACGGCGCCGTCGAAGGTGCCGTCGGCGAACGGCATGGCCTCGGCCGAGGCCCGCTCGAACCGGGCGTCCGGCACCCGGGCCGCGGCGGCCCGGATCGCGGCCTCGCCCGGATCGATCCCTGTCACCGCGGCGCCCCGCTCCGCGAGAGCTCTCGCCAGGACACCCGACCCGCAACCGATGTCGAGGATCCGCCGCCCCTCGATCGGCGCGAAGGTCTCGAGGACGAGGGACAGGGTATCCATGCGGGAGTCTCCGTGGGGGCGCCCGATCCTAGAGCGTCCGTCGGCGACGTCCATGCGTGTGGAAGGAGGTTCGGAGTTCGGCGCGCCGAGGAGGGTCCTGCGTCGTCGAAACAAGGTGCGATAGGGGTTCAGGCTCCGTTCATCTCGACGGAACCCTGTCCTATCCGTTCGATAGGTGGCACCGCGCCAGTATTGCGCGAATGAAGACCGACGGAACCCTCGCGCCGGATCGGCGTTGAATCCCCGAAATCGATCACTGATCGAGAAAGGATATCATGCGCAAGTTCGCCATCATCTCGGCCGCCGCTCTGACCCTCGGAACTCTCGCGACGACGGCGGCAGACGCCCGGCCGCGCGGCTATTATGGCCATGGCTACGCCCCGCACGCGGGCTACGGGTACGGACATCGCGGTCGCCGCGGCATCGGTACCGGCGCAGCTGTCGGCCTCGGCATCGCGGGCCTTGCGGCGGGTGCGATCGCGGCCGGCGCGGCGCGGGACGCCTACGCCCGGGACGGCTATTACGGCCGCCCGGCCTACGGTTACGGCGGCCCGGCCTATGGGTACGGCTACGGCTACTGAGCCGACACCCACAGGGTTGATATGAAGGGCGACCGGCGCGAGCCGGTCGCCTTTTTCGTGCGCTCTAGCGTCCGCGGTAGGGTGGCACTCCGGGGTCGGGCAGCCAGACCGTCTTCGGCGGTTCGCCGGTCTGCCAGAACACGTCGATCGGAATGCCGCCGCGCGGGTACCAGAATCCGCCGATCCGCAGGTAGCGCGGCTCCAGGAGTTCGGAGAGCCGCTTACCGATGGCAACGGTGCAATCCTCGTGGAAGGCGCCGTGGTTGCGGAAGGCACCGAGATAGAGCTTCAGCGCCTTCGATTCGACAAGCCATCGGTCGGGCACGTAGTCGATCACCAGGATCGCGAAGTCCGGCTGGCCGGTGACGGGACAGAGCGAGGTGAATTCCGGCGCGGTGAAGCGGGCGCAGTAATCCGTGTCGGGATGCGGGTTCGGGACACGGTCGAGGCGGGCTTCCTCAGGCGAGGTGGGCAGGGGCGTGGCCTGCCCGAGCTGGAGCGTATCGTTCGTCATCCGACCGCTATAGCCCGCGGGCCGCGCCGTTGCATCAACGGCCGGGGCGGGGCAGCCGCGCGCCACCCGACGACACGCGCCAGGGGCGGGTATCCAACGCACGGCTTGCCGGACCGCCGAGGTTGGACAATAAGCCCGGCGACCACGCGCCGCGGGCCCGTCGCCGATTCGTGGCGCCGCGGCGCGCCGACGCAGACAGGGGAGGGGATTTCCATGACCGCGATCACCAACATCGCCGCCCGCGAGATCCTGGACAGCCGGGGCAATCCGACCGTCGAGGTCGACGTGCTTCTGGAAGACGGCTCATTCGGGCGCGCCGCGGTGCCGTCGGGCGCCTCGACCGGCGCGCACGAGGCGGTCGAGCTACGCGACGGCGACAAGGGACGCTACGGCGGCAAGGGGGTGCTCAACGCCGTCCAGGCGGTGCAGACCGAGATCCTCGACGCGATCGGCGGCATGGATGCGGAGGATCAGGTCGCCGTCGACGAGGCGATGATCCATCTCGACGGCACCCCGAACAAGGCCCGGCTCGGCGCCAACGCGATCCTGGGCGTCTCGCTGGCCGTGGCCAAGGCCGCCGCCGAGACCTCGGGCCTGCCGCTCTACCGCTACGTCGGCGGCGTTCAGGGCCGGGTGCTGCCGGTGCCGATGATGAACATCATCAACGGCGGCGCGCACGCCGACAACCCGATCGACTTCCAGGAATTCATGATCATGCCCGTCGGCGCCGACTCGCTGGCCGAGGCGGTGCGCATGGGCGCCGAGGTGTTCCACACCCTCAAGAGCGCGCTGAAGAAGGCCGGACACAACACCAATGTCGGCGACGAGGGCGGGTTCGCCCCGAACCTCCCCTCGGCCGAGGCCGCGCTCGACTTCGTGATGGAGTCGATCCAGGCCGCCGGCCTGAAGCCCGGCCAGGACGTGGTGCTGGCCCTCGACTGCGCCGCCACCGAGTTCTTCAAGGACGGCGCCTACCACTACGAGGGCGAGGGCCGCACGCGAGCGATCGAGGAACAGGTCGATTACCTCGCGGAGCTGGTCTCCAAGTACCCGATCCTGTCGATCGAGGACGGCATGTCCGAGGATGACTGGCAGGGTTGGAAGCTGCTCACCGACAAGATCGGCAGCCGCTGCCAGCTCGTCGGCGACGATCTCTTCGTGACCAATGTCGAGCGCCTGTCGCGCGGCATCGAGAGCGGCACCGGCAACTCGATCCTGATCAAGGTCAACCAGATCGGCTCGCTCACCGAGACGCTCGCCGCCGTCGATATGGCCCAGCGCGCCGGCTACACCGCGGTGATGTCGCACCGCTCCGGCGAGACCGAGGACTCGACCATCGCGGATCTGGCGGTCGCCACGAATTGCGGACAGATCAAGACCGGCTCGCTCGCCCGTTCCGATAGACTGGCCAAGTACAACCAGCTCATCCGCATCGAGGAGGGCCTCGGGCCGCAGGGGCGCTACGCCGGCCGCCAGGCGATCAAGCAGCTCGGCCGCTGAGCCGTCGGCCTGCGGTCCTTCGAGCCCCCGGCGTCAGCGAGGCCGGGGGCTTTCGCGTTCTCGAAGACATCCTGACGGACATCCCGGCTGCGTTAGGGCATTCGTAACCTTGCCGCGGGATGGTCGGGGCATGGTCGTCCGTCGCCGCGTCAGAATGGTCGTGCTCCCGCTCGCTCTCTGGAGCGTGTCGGCACTCGTCGTGGGTTACTTCGTCACGCAGGCCGAGAACGGCAACCGCGGGCTGGAAGCCAAGCGCACGCTCAAGATCCAGGCCTATGGGCTCGCGCAGGAACTCGCCGCCGCCAAGGCCGAGCGCGCAACCTGGGAACACCGGGTCGCCCTGTTGCGGAGCGAGCAGATCGACCGCGATCTGCTCGAGGAACGCGCCCGCGTCGTACTCGGACGGGTTCATGCAAACGATGTGGTTGTGATCATGCCGTAAGCCCGAAACTAGAGGTGGTATCGCCCTGACAACCATGCATGGCTGTCAGAGGGGCGCCACTCGCAATCGCGGTCGTCCTGGCCTAAACCGAGCCCCGAAACGGTCATATTCCGGGGAGCGAAGCATGGACGCCGGCAAGGACGCCGCGAAGGACGCGGCGCAGGCGAAGCCTGAGGCGACCAAGGATGGCGCGGAGGCGGCGCACCGGCCCGCCCCGAACGCTCCGCAGTTCACCCGTGACGAGGACCTTCACGCCTACCGCGAGATGTTGCTGATCCGCCGCTTCGAGGAGAAGGCGGGCCAACTCTACGGCATGGGCCTGATCGGCGGCTTCTGCCACCTCTACATCGGCCAGGAAGCCGTCGTCATCGGCATGCAGATGGCCTCGGTCGAGGGTGATCAGGTCATCACCGGGTACCGCGACCACGGCCACATGCTCGCCACCGGCATGGAGAGCCGCGGCGTGATGGCCGAACTCACCGGCCGCCGTGGCGGCTACAGCCGCGGCAAGGGCGGCTCGATGCACATGTTCAGCCGCGAGAAGCAGTTCTTCGGCGGCCACGGCATCGTCGGCGCTCAGGTCGCACTCGGCACTGGCCTCGCCTTCGCGGACGCCTACCGGGAGAACGGCAAGGTCAGCCTCACCTACATGGGTGACGGGGCGGCCAACCAGGGCCAGGTCTACGAGAGCTTCAACATGGCGGCCCTCTGGAAGCTGCCGGTCGTCTACGTGATCGAGAACAACCGCTACGCCATGGGCACCTCGGTCGCCCGCGCCTCGGCGCAGACGGACTTCTCGAAGCGCGGCCTCTCCTTCGGCATCCCGGGCGAGCAGGTCGACGGCATGGACGTGCGCACCGTGCGCGAGGCGGCGACCCGCGCCATCGAGCACGCCCGCTCCGGCCAGGGCCCCTACATCCTCGAGATGCAGACCTACCGCTACCGCGGCCACTCGATGTCCGACCCGGCCAAGTACCGGTCGAAGGACGAGGTCTCGAAGATGCGCGACGAGCACGATCCGATCGAGATGGTGCGCAAGCGCTTGATCGAGTTGCACGGCGTCGACGAATCCGAGTTGAAGGCGACCGACGCCAAGGTGCGCGAGATCGTCAACGACGCGGCCGAGTTCGCCACCAACGATCCCGAGCCGGATCCCTCCGAGCTGTGGACCGACATCCTGCTGGAGGCGAGCGCCTGACCGGCGCTCTCCAGCAAGCACGCAATAGCCGCCCGCCTCACTGGCCGCCCCGCCGCCCCACGACAGAGCAGAACATGGCGACCGACATCCTGATGCCCGCCCTCTCTCCGACCATGGAGGAGGGCAAGCTGGCGAAGTGGCTGAAGAAGGAGGGCGACACGGTCAAATCCGGCGACGTGCTCGCCGAGATCGAGACCGACAAGGCCACGATGGAGGTCGAGGCCATCGACGAGGGCGTGCTCGCCAAGATTCTGATCGCGGAGGGCACCGAGGGGGTCGCCGTCAACACGCCGATCGCGATCATCGCCGGCGAGGGCGAGGATGTGGCTGCCGCCGCGGCTTCCGGGGGCAAGGGCAAGCCCAACGGCGCCGCCCAGGGCGGCCAGCCGGCCCCGACGCCCGATATGCAGGCCGAGGGACTGGCCGAGAAGCCGGCGCCCGCCGCCAAGACGGGCGACGACGCCCAGCGCGCTCCGGCCGCGCCCGCCACCATCACAAACAAGGCCAAGGAGCCGGTGATGGAGGAGTTCCCGGCCGGCACCGAGATGGTGACGATGACCGTGCGCGAGGCGTTGCGCGACGCCATGGCCGAGGAGATGCGCCGCGACGGCGACGTCTTCATCATGGGCGAGGAGGTCGCCGAGTACCAGGGCGCCTACAAGGTCACCCAGAACCTGCTGCAGGAGTTCGGCGCGCGGCGCGTGGTCGACACCCCCATCACCGAGCACGGTTTTGCCGGCATCGGCGTCGGCGCGGCCCTGTCGGGCCTGAAGCCGATCGTCGAGTTCATGACCTTCAACTTCGCCATGCAGGCGATCGACCACATCATCAACTCGGCCGCCAAGACGCTCTACATGTCGGGCGGCCAGCTCGGCTGCCCGATCGTGTTCCGGGGCCCGAACGGCGCCGCTGCCCGCGTGGGCGCCCAGCACAGCCACGACTACGCCGCCTGGTACTCGAACGTGCCCGGCCTCAAGGTGATCGCGCCCTACACGGCCTCCGACGCGAAGGGCCTGCTCAAGGCCGCGATCCGCGATCCGAACCCGGTGATCTTCCTCGAGAACGAGATCCTGTACGGCCAGTCCTTCCCGGTGCCGAAGCTCGATGACTTCGTGCTGCCGATTGGCAAGGCCCGGGTGCACCGCCAGGGCTCGGACGTCACCATCGTGTCCTTCGCCATTGGCATGACCTACGCGCTCAAGGCCGCGCAGGCGCTGGCCGAGCAGGGCATCGAGGCCGAGGTGATCGACCTGCGCACGATCCGCCCGATGGACACCGACACGGTGGTCGAGTCGGTCAAGAAGACCGGCCGCTGTATCACGGTCGAGGAGGGTTTCCCGCAATCCGGCATCGGCGCCGAGATCGTGGCCCGGTTGATGGTCGACGCCTTCGACTACCTCGACGCGCCGGTGATCCGCATCACCGGCAAGGACGTCCCGATGCCCTACGCGGCCAATCTCGAGAAGCTCGCGCTGCCCTCCGTGGCCGAGGTCGTCGAGGCCGCCAAGAGCGTCTGCTACAAGTAGGCCCGCGCGCCGCTCATCCCCCGCGCCTCCGCGCGGGGCGACACCGAGAGGGCTGCCAGCCATGAGCCAAGCGTTCGAGGAACTCTCCGTGCCCCCCGACGTCGCCGAGAACGGCGGCGTCGAGGTTCTGCGCGCCATCGTGGTGGACGGCGCGGTCAGCGTCGCCCTGCGGCGCTCCTTCGACGATCCGGCGACCTGGGGCCGCCTCCTCATGGACCTTGCCCGGCAGGCCGCTCGCGCCTACGCGCTGGAGACCGAGATGTCGGAGGAGGAGGCGTTCGAGCGCATCCGCGCGGGAATCGAGGCGGACAGCCTCGATTCCGGCGACCTCAACTAGCGGCGACCGCCCCATGGGAGCGCCCGCCCACCGACCCGCGACCTACGCCGACCTCCAGGCCGTGCCGGAGCATCTGGTCGCGGAGATCATCGACGGCGCGCTGGAGACGCATCCCCGTCCGCGCCCGAGACATGCCGTCGTCGCCGCTGAATTGACCGCCGAGCTGGTTCCGCCTTTCGGTCGCGGGCGCGGTGGCCCCGGCGGATGGATTTTCATGGTCGAGCCCGAACTGCATCTCGGGACGCAGGTCGTGGTGCCCGACATCGCTGGGCGGCGTCGCTCCCGCCTGCCGACAGAGCCCGAAACGGCCTTCATCGAGACGCCGCCGGACTGGGTCTGCGAGATCCTGTCGCCGTCGACCACCCGGATCGACCGGGGGCCGAAGCGCCGCATCTACGCTGAATTCGGCGTCGGCCATCTCTGGCTGCTCGATCCGACGGCCGGCCTGCTCGAATCCTTCACCCTGACCGAGGGCACGTGGCGCCTCGACGGCACCGTCCAGCGCGGTGAGACCGTGGCACTGCCGCCCTTCGATGCCGTCCCGTTCCCGCTCGACGACCTGTTCGCCTTCGACGATCCGGCCGCCCCGTCACCGTCCGAGACCTGAGACCATGCCGATCAACGTCCTGATGCCCGCCCTCTCCCCCACGATGGAGAAGGGCAACCTCGCCAAGTGGCTCAAGAAGGAGGGCGACGCGATCAAGTCCGGCGACGTGCTGGCCGAGATCGAGACCGACAAGGCCACGATGGAGGTCGAGGCCATCGACGAGGGCGTCCTCGCCAAGATCGTGGTGCCGGAGGGCACGGCGGACGTGCCGGTCAACGACCTGATCGCGATCATTGCGGGCGAGGGCGAGGACGTTTCTGCGGCGGCCGCGGGTGGCGGCGCCGCGCCGAAGGCCGAGGCCAAACCCGCCGCCGAGGCGCCGAAATCCGATGCCGGGCAGAACACCACGCCGGGCGACGGCCACATGTCCTACGCCCGCGTGAATGAGGCGCCGGACGCCGCGAAGCCCGCCGCGGGTGGCGGACAGGCCGCCGCCCCGGCCTCCTCGGGCGGTCGCGTCTTCGCCTCGCCGCTGGCGCGCCGCATCGCCAAGCAGGAGGGCGTCGATCTCGCCGCCGTCCAGGGCTCGGGCCCGCACGGCCGCATCATCGCCCGCGACGTGCAGGAGGCGAAGGCCTCCGGCGCCACCAAGGCGGCCCCGGCCCCTGCTCACCAGGCCGCCGAGACCCCGAAGGCCGCAGCCCCCGCGCCGAAGGCCGCTCCGGCCGGCGGCGCGCCCGCCGGGCTCAGCCTCGATCAGGTGCGGGGCTTCTACCAGAAGGACGCCTACGAGGAGGTTCCCCTCGACGGCATGCGCAAAACCATCGCCAAGCGCCTCACCGAGGCGATGCAGGTGGCCCCGCACTTCTACCTCACTGTCGATTGCGAGCTCGACGCGCTGATGAAGCTGCGCGAGACGCTGAACGGCTCGGCCGGCAAGGACCGGGACGGCAAGCCGCTGTTCAAGCTCTCGGTCAACGACTTCGTCATCAAGGCGATGGGCCTCGCACTGACCCGCGTGCCGGCCGCCAACGCGGTCTGGGCCGAGGACCGGATCCTGCGCTTCAAGCACGCCGAGGTCGGCGTGGCGGTGGCCATCGACGGCGGCCTGTTCACCCCGGTCATCCGCCGGGCCGACGAGAAGACGCTCTCGGCCATATCGAACGAGATGAAGGACTTCGCGGCCCGCGCCCGCGCCAAGAAGCTGAAGCCCGAGGAGTACCAGGGCGGCGTCACCTCTGTGTCCAACCTCGGCATGTTCGGGATCAAGCACTTCACCGCGGTGATCAACCCGCCGCAATCCAGCATCCTGGCGGTGGGCGCGGGCGAGAAGCGCGTCGTAGTGAAGGACGGCCAGCCGACGGTCGCCCAGGTGATGACCTGCACGCTGTCCTGCGACCACCGCGTGCTCGACGGGGCGCTGGGCGCCGAACTGGTCTCGGCCTTCAAGGGGCTCATCGAGAACCCGATGGGCATGCTGGTCTAAGGCGCGCGGGGGAAGAGCGACATGTCCGACACCTACGACATCCTCGTCATCGGCGCGGGCCCCGGCGGCTACGTCACGGCCATCCGCGCGGCGCAGCTCGGCTTCAAAACGGCCGTGGTCGACCGCGAGCATCTCGGCGGCATCTGCCTGAACTGGGGCTGCATCCCCACCAAGGCGCTGCTGCGCTCGGCCGAGATCTACCACTACATGCAGCACGCCTCCGATTACGGGCTCTCGGCCAAGGAGGTCTCGTTCGACGCCTCAGCGATCGTGAAGCGCTCCCGCGGCGTCTCAGGCCGGCTCAACGGCGGCGTCGGCATGCTGCTCAAGAAGAACAAGGTCGACGTGATCTGGGGCGAGGCCACCGTCGAGTCGGTCGCCAAGGGCAACGAGCCCGGCAAGGTCACCGTGAAGGAGACCAAGCGCGCGGAGGCCCCGAAGGGCGCCAAGGCTGCTGGCAGCTACACCGCCAAGCACATCATCCTGGCGACCGGCGCGCGGCCCCGCGCGATCCCCGGCATCGAGCCGGACAAGAAGCAGATCTGGACTTACTACGAGGCCATGGTGCCGGAGGCGATGCCCAAGAGCCTGCTGGTGATGGGCTCGGGCGCGATCGGCATCGAGTTCGCCTCGTTCTACCGCACCATGGGCGCCGAGGTGACGGTGGTGGAGCTGCTGCCGCAGATCCTGCCCGTCGAGGACGCCGAGATCGCCGGCATGGCCCGCAAGCGCTTCGAGAAGCAGGGCATCAAGATCCTCACCGGTGCCAAGGTGACGAAGGTCGAGAAGAGCGCGAACGCCGTCACGGCGACGATCGAGGGCTCAGACGGCAAGAGCCAGCAGATCTCAGCCGAGAAGCTGATCTCGGCGGTCGGCGTCGTCGGCAACATCGAGAATCTCGGCCTCGAGAAGCTCGGCGTGAAGACCGACCGCGGCACCATCGTCACGGACGGGCTCGGACGCACCAACGTGCCAGGCCTCTACGCAATCGGCGACGTCGCAGGCCCGCCGATGCTCGCCCACAAGGCCGAGCACGAGGGCGTCATCTGCGTCGAGACCATCAAGGGTTTGCACACGCACCCGATGGACAAGGGCAAAATACCGGGCTGCACGTACTGCCACCCGCAGATCGCCAGCGTCGGCCTCACCGAAGCCAAGGCCAAGGAGCAGGGCTTCCAAGTCAAGGTCGGCCGCTTCCCCTTCGCGGGCAACGGAAAAGCCATCGCGCTCGGCGAGCCGGACGGCCTGATCAAGACGATCTTCGACGCCAAGACCGGCCAGCTGCTCGGCGCCCACATGATCGGCGCCGAGGTGACCGAGCTGATCCAGGGCTATGTCGTGGCGATGACGCTGGAGAGCACCGAGGAAGAGCTGATGCACACGGTCTTCCCGCACCCGACGCTCTCGGAAATGATGCACGAGAGCGTGCTCGACGCCTACGGGAAGGTGATCCACACCTGAGCCGCGGTGGCCCGGCCAGGCCCGATCGGTCACGCGGTCCGGTCTGGCCCTCCGACGCAACCGGCGGTCGTGTCGTCAGATTTCGCGCGCTCGGCTTCGCCCGGCGCGCGTGCCGGCGGCAAGCGGTTGCCCTGCCCGACGAAAAAGGCCCGTCAGCCGATGGGCTGACGGGCCTTCGCAGGGGCCACGCGTTCTCTTGTGCGTAGCGGGAGCATCCGGCCCGACCGGCCCTGCCGGACGGGGAACTCGACCGCCGCGCTCGAGGCGCCACTATCCCTGCAGGTTCCTGTTCGGCGGCGTGTCCTGATCCGGATCGGCGGTACGAGATGTCGGGACGCAGGAACCGTGACGGCTCATCGCAGGCCTCCTCTCTCAAGACCGACGCCCGATCTGGCGCCGAGATCCAGAGGCTAGATCGGTTTCGTGTCGGTTCGCAAGCCGTCTTTTCGTAGGACGGCGTCCGATCGCCGCTTGGGGAACGCGACGATCGCGGCTCGACGCGCTCACGGCAGCGCGATCAGGTTCCGCAGAAGGTTGGGCGGCAGCATCGTCCCGGCGCTGGTGATGATCCACGGCGTGCCCTCGCTGCTGCGCAGGGCGGTTGCGGCCTCCTCCAGCGCGAGGAGAAGGCTCGGCATCTCGCGGGGTTCGACCGCCTTGGCATCGATGCTGTGCGGCCAGACGGTCAGCGTCGCCGATCCGAGCAGCTCGCCGCGGCTCACGAGCCGGCGGCGCAGGAGGTTCCTGGCGACACGGGATCCTCGCTCGCAGGAGAGCTTATCCAGGCGATCGCTCCCTCGAGAGAACCAGCGTGTCCGCCTCATGCACAGCACAGGTTGTGCCAGTCCCGCACCGGAACCTGCGGTCCGCCGGCTTGGCGGCGGAGAGCGGGCGCGTCTAAAATTTTCACCCGTACGGATCTGCGAGGAGTGATCATGAGCGATGTCGCGACCACCGCCCGTGGGCCGAGCTACGGCGACGTCGCGCGGGCCGCGGAGCGGATCCGCGGGGCGGCGCATCGGACGCCGGTGCTGACGTCCCGCACGGCCGACGCGCGCACCGGCGGCCAACTGTTCTTCAAGGCCGAGAACCTTCAGCGGGCCGGCGCCTTCAAGTTCCGCGGCGCCTACAACGCCATCGCGGCGCTCCCCGAGGATGCCCGTCGGCGCGGCGTGATCGCCTACTCGTCCGGCAACCACGCCCAGGCGATCGCGCTGGCGGCGCGGCTGCTCGGCGTGCCGGCCACCATCGTGATGCCGCTCGACGCGCCGGCCATGAAGGTCGCGGCGACCCGCGACTACGGGGCCGAGATCGTCACCTACGACCGCTACACGCAGGACCGCGAGGCGCTCGGCCGTGCCATCGCCGCCGAGCGGTCCCTGAGCCTGATTCCACCCTACGACCACCCGGACGTCATCGCCGGCCAGGGAACCCTGGCGCTGGAACTCATCGAGGAGACAGGACCGCTCGACATACTGGTCACCTGCCTCGGCGGCGGCGGCCAGCTTGCGGGCTGCGCGCTGGCCGCCGCCGAACTGATGCCGCGGGCCAGGGTCTACGGCGTCGAGCCGGAGGCCGGCAACGACGGCCAGCGCTCCTTCCGGGAAGGCCGGATCGTGCGGATACCGGTGCCGCAGACGATCGCGGACGGGGCCCAGACCACGCATCTGGGCGACCACACCTTTCCGATCATCGCGCGCCACGTCACCGACGTGCTCACCGTCTCGGACGCGCAGCTCGTCGAAACCATGCGCTTCTTCGCCGAGCGCATGAAGCTCGTCGTCGAGCCCACGGGCTGCCTCGCCGCGGCGTCCGTCCTCGGCGGCCTGCTGGACGTGCGCGACCTGCGGGTCGGCATCGTGATCAGCGGCGGCAACGTCGATCTCGCCAGCTTCGCCCGGCTCGTCGCCGGATGAGGCGCGCCGCGGGGCTCGTCCTGGGGGCGCTGCTGGCGCCCGCGCCGGCCGCGGGCGCGGAGGTCGCGGTCGATGCGGGCGTCTGGCCCTATGCGTCGGTGGGGAAGCTCAACGTCGTGCTCGGCGCCAACCGCCGCGCTTTCTGCAGCGCCACGCTGATCGCCCCGCGCCTCGTGCTGAGCGCCGCCCATTGCCTCTGGGACGGGCCGCGCACCCGCTGGGTCGGGCCGCGGAGCGTGCATTTCGTGGCCGGCTGGCGCCAGGGAACCTACAACGCCCACGCCGTCGCCGACCGCTACGTCACCGGTCCCGGCTACGCCTTCGGCACCACGGCGGCGGATTTCGCCAGGGACTGGGCCCTGATCGCGCTGGCCGAGCCCGTGGATCTCCGCCCGGTCCCGCTCGCGGGCGAGGGCGACGCTGCGGGGGCTCGGCGCGAGATCCGAAGGGCCGGCTACAGCCACGCCCGCGCCGAGCGCATGAGCGCGCAGGGCGAGTGCGCGGTGGAGGAGCAGCCGGACCCGCCGCTCCTGCTGCACGATTGCCGCGCGCTGCCCGGCGAGTCCGGCTCCGCCCTGCTGCGGCTGGGCGAGGACGGTCCCGCGGTGATCGGCGTGCTGGTGGCGCGCCGGCCGGAAGGGGCGGGCGGGCGCTCGCTCGCCGTCCCGGTCCGCAGCTTCCGCGCCGAGGCGGAACGGATGCGCGCCGCCCTTTCCCCCGGCCGTTAACGAAACGGTAAGCCCCCCGCCACATCTCTGCCCCGAATCTGCACGCAAGCTTGAGCGTGGCTGAGGCAGGCCGGTTCGCGGCCGCATCCAGGATGCGGCGCGTGCGGGCGCGAGGGAACATCGGGAAGGGAGCGCGAGCGCATGCAGGGTGTGAGGACGGCGAAGACTGTATCCGGACTGGCGTTCATCCTGGCATGCGGCTGCCTCGGCGGCTGCAATACCGCAACTCCCCTGGTCACCGGATCGATTCCCGGCCGCAAGCCCGCGATGGCCGTCAACGAAACGGAGCGCGACTGCCTCGGGCGCGCCATGTACTTCGAGTCGAACCGCAGCGACCCCGAAGGGCTCCTCGCCGTCGGAACCGTGGTGATGAACCGGCTGGAATCGGCCGCGTTCCCGGGCGGCATCTGCGAGGTGGTGGGCCAGCCGCGCCAGTTCGCGGCGGGCGTCCTGACGAAGCCGATGAACGAGCCGAAGAGCCTGGAGAAGGTGGCGGACGTCGCCGACGCGGTCCTCGCGGGCGAGCGCCACCCGAAGGTGGGCCAGGCGATGTACTTCCACACCGCCGGGCACCGCTTCCCCTACAGCAACATGCACTACGTGGCGGTGGCGGGCGGCAACGCCTTCTACGAGAAGCGCAAGCCGGGCTCGCCCGTCGCGCTGGCCTATGCCGCCTCGCCGCCGCCCGTCGCGGCCCCGGTCCCGCTGCGGCAGGCCGAGCATCTCCCGCAGGGGCCGGCCCGCGACATCTGCACGGTCGCCGCCCTCGCGCAGGCCGGGCGGGCCGGCTGAGATCCTCCTCGACCGAGCGGGCCGCAGACGACGCATCCCCTCGTGCGCCATACGCGAAGAGGGGAGCGACGGGAGGCGAGGCGCCGCCGACAAGCCGTTCGCGACGGCGGCCGACGCCCCTCGGAACGAGAAGGAGCCGGTTCGGGCGCGAGGGCCCGAACCGGCTCCTGTCGTTTTCGCCACGGCGCGGCGAGGACGCACCTCGGCTTCGGCGGCCACGGCGCCGCGGGTCCGCGCCGAGCCGGAGGCCCTAATCCTGCCGGGCGCGCCGCGCCGCCTGCGCCATGCGGATGAGTTCGCGGGCGGTGAGACCGCGCTCGGTGTGCAGGATGACCTCGCCCCCTGGAAGCGGACGCGCCTTGGCGCTCCCGCTGGCCTCGATCCGTGTGTCGCGCTCGCGCATCGTCCGCCGCAACCTGACCGCCCGTTTCAACGCCGCAACCATCTTCGCTCCAGCCCGGATCACGCCGGGTTGGTTAACGAAATCGGTGCCGCTCGAACATTCTTGAAGCGCTCCGGCCATGCCCTACCCGGACCGGATCGGACGAGATTTTTTCGCGCTGCGAGATCCGCGCGACGGGCTCAGAGCGCGCGCGGCAGCGCGAGGATGTCGGCCATCGTGACGGGTCTGCCCATCTGGCCGCAGAGATGCAGGAGCGTGGTCTGCCGGAAGCGCAGGTCCCCGGTCACCTCGTCTCCGGCCCAGTCCGGCCGGGAGAAGGGCTGATCCTCCGCGTCCAGCTCGACCTCCGCCAGCACGATCCCGGCGAGGCTGCCGCCGAACTCGTCCACCACCCAGGTCAGGCCGTCATGGGGCACGCAGTGGCGCGTCTTCTCGATCACGCCGCCGACGCAGACCTCCCGGAGCATCGCCTCCGCGTCGGCGCAAGGTATCTCGTACTCGAATTCCGGGCGACCGATGCCGAGCCGCGCGCCCTTCACGGTGAGCCAGGCCCGGTCCTCGTCGAGGCGTACCCGAACCTTGCCGCGCCCGAACTGGCCGACCAGCCCGTCGCGAAGGCCGCGCCGTCCCGTGGCGGACGCGCGCCACCCCTCGTGGGCGACCAGGAACTTCCGCTCGATCTCGAAACGCATCCGGAACTCGGGCAGCCTCGTGTCGGCGGATGGTTCGGGAGCGTCCCGCCGGGACGTGGGCTGACTAAGCCGTTCCGGCGTGCGCTGACAACCCGTGCCGGAGCACGCCGATTCAACGCGCGCTGCCGGCTGCGTGCGCGAGCTCGGTCTCGCCCGGCCGGGCGTCCTCGCCTGCCTCGTCGGCGAAGGGCGGCCGCCGGGTCCGGGACGCAGCGTCCGCGGGCTTTCCGGTGACGGGGCGGCGAGGCTGTCCCGCCCGGAGCGCGGCGGGCGGTCGCGCGGGTTTGCGGTCACGGGGGTAAGGGCTTAAGTCAGGGACTTCCCTGAGAAAGCCCCGCCGGCGCGGGAGCGCCTGCGCGGTGAGGCGAAGATTCCTGTATGGCCGTCGTCCTCGATCTCCTGACGAACGATCCTCGCCCGGCGACCGCGCGTCCGCGCCATCCCGAGAAGGCGCACCGGCCGGACCAGCCCGTCCAGGCCCGCAAGCCCGACTGGATCCGCGTGAAGGCGCCGGGCTCGAAGGCTTGGTCGGAGACCCGTGCCATCGTGCGCGAGCACGGCCTCGTCACCGTCTGCGAGGAGGCGGGCTGCCCGAATATCGGCGAGTGCTGGGAGAAGCGGCACGCCACCTTCATGATCATGGGCGACACCTGCACGCGGGCCTGCGCCTTCTGCAACGTGCGCACCGGCCTGCCCGCGGCGCTCGACACCGACGAGCCCCTGAAGATCGCGGACTCGGTCGCCAAGCTCGGGCTGCACCATGTCGTGATCACCTCGGTCGATCGCGACGACCTGAAGGACGGCGGCGCGGAGCACTTCGCCCGCACGATCGCGGAGATCCGGCGGGCGAGCCCCGGCACCACGGTCGAGATCCTGACGCCGGACTTCCTGCGCAAGGAGGGTGCGCTGGAGGTGGTCGTGTCCGCCAAGCCCGACGTGTTCAACCACAACCTCGAGACGGTCCCGGGCAAGTACCTGACCGTGCGTCCCGGCGCGCGCTACTTCCACTCGGTGCGGCTGCTGCAGCGGGTGAAGGAGCTCGATCCGACGATCTTCACGAAGTCCGGCATCATGGTCGGCCTCGGCGAGGACCGGAACGAGGTGGTGCAGCTGATGGACGACCTGCGCTCGGCCGACGTCGATTTCCTGACCATCGGCCAGTACCTGCAGCCGACCAAGAAGCACCACGAGGTGGTGCGCTTCGTGCCGCCGGACGAGTTCAAGACCTACGAGACCACGGCCTATTCCAAGGGCTTCCTGCTGGTCTCGGCGACGCCGCTGACGCGCTCCTCGCACCATGCCGGCGAGGATTTCGCCCGGCTCCAGGCGGCCCGCAACGCCCGCCTCGCTCCCGCCAGATCCGCCTGAGTTCCTCGGTTTCGCATGCCCTCCTTCCGGGTTACCCGCGCGGTCCGCCACACGCCGCAGCAGATGTACGACCTCGTGGCCGACGTGGAGCAGTATCCGGCCTTCCTACCGCTCTGCGAGTCGCTGCGGGTGCTGCGCCGCGTGCCCGGCAGCGCGGAGGGCCAGGAGGTTCTGGTCGCCGAGATGGGGGTCGGCTACAAGGCGATCCGCGAGCGCTTCACCACGCGGGTGAGCCTCGACCGGCCGGCGCTCAAGATCGTGGCGGAGTATATCGACGGCCCGTTCCGGCATCTCGAGAACCGCTGGAGCTTTCGCGAGAACGCGACGGGCGGCTGCGACGTCGACTTCTTCATCACCTACGAGTTCAAGAGCCGGACGCTCGGCCTCCTGATGGGCACGATGTTCGACCGGGCCTTCCGCAAGTTCACCGACGCCTTCGAGGGCCGGGCCGACCGGATCTACGGCGCGACGGCCTGAGGGCGCCCTGGCCCGGCGACGTGCTCCGGCCGGACGCCGAGCCCGATCAGCCGGGCCGGCAGGCGCTGCAGCGGGGGTAGGGCGTCGAGGAGGCGCAGGGCGAGCGGCGGCCTCAAGGGTCCGTCGCCGCCGAGCACCCGGGCGATCACCCGATCCTGGATGAGCCGCTGCAGGCCCTGCGTCAGCCGCACCGGCCGCATCCGGCGGGCCTGGACGCGGGCGAGGTCGAACTCCGTCAGCGTATCCGCCCGCAGCGGCGCGGCCAGCAGGTTTGCGGCCGCGACGGCGTCCTGGATCGCCAGGTTGATGCCGACGCCGCCGACCGGCGACATGGCGTGCGCGGCGTCCCCGATGCAGAGCAGGCCCGGCCGGTGCCAGCGCTCGAGCCGGTCAACCGCGACGGTGAGCACCTTCACCTCCTCCCACGATGCGATCTCATCGGTCCGTCCGGCCAGGAAGGGCACGAGCGCGCCGATCTCGGTCCGGAAGGCCGCCAGGCCGCGCTCCCGGATCGGGGGCGCGCCGCCCTTCGGCACCACGTAGGCGCATTGCCAGTGCGTGCCCCGGTCGAGGGTCACGAGAATACGGCCGCGGCCGAGATGGCCTGCCGTCGCCTCGTCCTCCTCGGGCCGGCGCGAGAGGCGGAACCAGAGCACGTCCATCGGCGCCCCGAACGCCAGGGGGTACAGGCCGGCCTGCGCCCGCAGGACCGAGTGGCGCCCGTCCGCGCACAGGACGAGATCGGCCGCGATGGTCCGCAGGCCCTCCGGTCCCCTCACGTGCACGCCCGCGACGCGCCCCGCCTCCTCGACGAAGGCGGTCGCCTCCGTCCGCATCTGCAGGTGGAAACCGGGATGACGGCGGCCGGCGCGTGCCAGGAAATCGAGGAAATCCCATTGCGGCATCAGCGCGATGAAGCGGTTGCGCGCGGGCAGGTGCCGGAAGTCGGCGATGCGGTAGGAGCGCCCGCCGAGAACGCCGGCCAGCGTCTCGACCCGGCGATGGGGCAGGGCCCGGAAGGCGTCGCCGAGGCCGAGCTCGTCCATCAGGTCGAGCGTGGAGGGGTGGATCGTGTCGCCGCGGAAATCGCGCAGGAAGTCGGCGTGCTTCTCCAGCACCGTGACGGCGAGGCCGGCGCGGGCGAGCAGCAGCCCCGCCATCATTCCGGCCGGGCCGCCGCCCACGATGCAGACCGCGGGGCTTGGCTCCATCGGGCGTTCCTCTCGCCCGGCGATCCTACGTCGATTGGGTGGGAGCGCAACGGCGATCGCGGAGGTGCGTCCGCCCGCGGGTCAGCCCAGGGGCAGGGCGTCCACCGCCGCGCGCACCGGCGGCGCGGGGCGAGCGCCGGAAGGCAGCGGATCGCTGCCGCCTTCAGCCGCCAGGATTGGCGGGGAGCGCCTCGTCCAGGAGGTCCAGCGCCTCGGCAACCGCGAGCCGCCTGATCTCGGCCCGGCCGGCATCGCCGAAGCGGCGCTCCCGGTGCACGACCGGGCGCCCCTTCGCGGCAAGACCGAAGTGCACGAGGCCCACGGGCTTCCCGGCGCTGCCGCCGCCCGGGCCGGCGATGCCGGTGATCGCGACCGCCACGTCGGCCCACGAGGCGGCGAGCGCCCCCACCGCCATGGCGCGGGCCACCGGCTCACTCACGGCACCGTGGGCGGCGACGAGGTCGGCGGCCACGCCGATCGCCTCGGTCTTCGCTTCATTCGAGTAGGTGACGAAACCGCGCTCCAGCACCGCCGAGGATCCGGGCACCGCCGTGAGCAACCCCGCCACGAGGCCGCCCGTGCAGGATTCCGCCGTGGCGATCCGCAGCCCGGCCTTCGTGTAGGCCGCGACCAGCGCCTCGGCGCGCGCGTGGAGGGCGGCGTCGAGCATCCTAGCCCTGCCGCATCGCGGTCTCGGCCTGCGCGTCCACCGGAACCGTCTCCTCCTCGGGCAGGCGCACGGTTGCGGCGGCCTGGGCAGCGAGGCCCTCGGCGCGACCGACGAAGCCGAGCTTCTCCGTGGTCGTCGCCTTGATCGAGACGCTGGTGAGCGGCACGCCCGCGATCTCGGCGATGCGCGCCCGGATCGCCTCCCGGTGCTGGCCGATGCGCGGCGCCTCGGCCAGCACCGTGATGTCGAGATGGTCGATGCGCCCGCCCCGCGCCCGCACCAGCGAGACCGCGTGGGCGAGGAACTGGTCGGAGGCGGCCCCGCGCCAGCGCTCGTCGGAGGGCGGGAAGTGGGTGCCGATGTCGCCGTCGGCGATCGCGCCGAGGAGGGCGTCGGTCAGCGCGTGGAGCGCCACGTCGCCGTCCGAATGGGCGAGCACGCCGCGGTCGGCGGGGATCCTCACGCCGCCGAGCCAGACGTGGTCGCCCTCGGTGAAGGCGTGGACGTCGAAGCCGGTGCCGAGGCGGGTCACGTACTGGGTCATGGGCGGGCTCCTATCCGGCGTCCCGAAGGCGCGGTCCGCCTCGATCAGGTCGGCCGGCTGGGTGATCTTGCGGTTGCGCAGGTCGCCCGCGAAGACGACGACCGGCAGGCCGGCCCACTCGGCGAGCGCGCCGTCGTCGGTGAAACCGTGCAGGTCGGCCGCCGCGGCCGAGCGGTGGGCGTCGAGGAGCGCGGCGAAGTGGAAGCTCTGCGGGGTCTGCACCGCGCGCAAGGCCTCGCGGGCGGGAGTCTCGCGGACGCGCCCGATGCCGTCGCCCGCGTCCTCCACCAGCTTGATCGTGTCGCTCACCGCCACGCCCGGCACCGCGGCACGATGGTCGCGGCCGGCCGCGACGGCGCGGTCGATCAGCGCGGCATCGACGTAGGGGCGAGCCGCATCGTGGACCAGCACGATCTCGGGCGCGCCCGCGCCGTGCAGGGCTTCCAGGCCAGCCCGCACCGATTGCTGCCGCGTCGCCCCGCCCTCGACGGGCGCGAGCAGCTTGGCGCGGACCGCCGGGTCGAGTTCCGAGAGGCAGGTCTCGTAGAAGGCCGCGGCGTCGGGTGCGATCACAACCTGCACGCGGGCAACGACCGGCAGGGCGCCGAGCGCGGCGAGCGTCCGGGTGAGCACGGCCTGCCCGCCGACCTGGCGGTACTGCTTCGGCGTGCCGCCGCCGATTCGGATGCCGCGGCCCGCCGCCACGACCACCGCGGCGACGTTCGAACCGGTCCTGGACATGGCGGACCTTCCCCTCTGCAAAGGTTCACAACAGGCTTCCGCGCGCGCCGCGCGCGCATGCGGACCCGCGCCGGGGAGGGTACCGGGCAGGATGCCCCGGCTTTAAGCGGGGCATCCTCTGAAATCAACGCGCTTGCCGCTTGCGTCGCTGCGGCTTTTGTCTATTCCTTGTGCAGAATGGCTGATGATCATTATTTGAGCGTCCTGCGCGGCGGGTCCGCCGCGCCGCTCGCGCTTCTCGCACCCCTCTCGGGCGTCACCGACCTGCACATGCGTCGGGCGGCGCGGCGGCTCGGCGCGAGCGCCGTGGTCTCCGAGATGGTGGCGGCGGCCGAGTTCGCCCGCGGCGCCAGCGAGGCGCGGCTGCGGGCGGAAGGCTCGGGCGTCGATCTGCACGTCGTGCAACTCGCGGGCTGCCAGCCGGAGCCGATGGCCGAGGCCGCGCGGCTCGCGGTCGGCTGCGGCGCCGACGTCTTGGACATCAACATGGGTTGTCCCGCCAAGGTCGTGACGGGGGGCGCCTCGGGCTCGGCCCTGATGCGCGACCTCGACCATGCCTGCCGCCTGCTCGAGGCGGTGCGCGGCGCGGTGTCGGTGCCCGTCACCGTGAAGATGCGCCTCGGCTGGGACCATCGGAGCCTCAACGCCGCGGAACTCGCCCGGCGCGCCGAGGCGATCGGGCTCAATGCCGTCACGGTGCACGGTCGGACCCGGCAGCAATTCTACAAGGGCCGGGCGGACTGGGCAGCGATCCGCGCGGTGGTGGAGGCGGTTGCGATTCCGGTCATCGCCAACGGCGACATCGCGGATGCGGACGACGCGCGGGCCTGCCTCGCCGCCTCGGGCGCCGCGGGCGTCATGGTCGGGCGCGCGGCGGTCGGGCGGCCCTGGCTGGTCGGCCAGATCGCCCGGACGCTGGCCGGCGCGCCGGTGCCGGCGCCGGCGCGCGACGTGCAGGCCGACATCGCGGTCACTCACTACGACGGTCTGATCGCCCTCTACGGCGCGCATATGGGCGTGCGCCACGCCCGAAAGCACCTCGCGGCCTACGCGGAAGCCGGGGGCGCCCTGCCTGCCGAGGCCCGCACGCAGCTCCTCACCACGACGGATCCGGCCACGGCCCGCACGCTGCTGCGCGCCGCGTTCGGCGCGCCCGCTCCGGCGGTCGCGGAAGCGGCATGAGCGGCGCCATGATCGAGGGGGGACGGGCGTGACGGAACACGAAGCGGGCGACGTGCCGGACGGCGAGGCCGGCGGGCCGGGTCTCAGCGGCGCGGCGGTGCTGAACGCGCTGCCGCTGCCGGTGCTGACCATCGGCCCGGACGACCACATCGTCCACTGCAATCACGCGGCGGAGAGCTTCTTCGACGCGTCCGCCCGGCTGATGCAGCGGCGGCAGTTGCGCGACATCATCCCGTTCGCTTCGCCGATCATCGCGCTGGTGGCCGAGGTGCGCCGCCGCCGCTCCAGCGTGAGCGAGTACCGGGTCGAGCTGGTCTCGCCGCGCACCGGCCAGGAGCGGAGCGTCGACGTCTTCGCGACGGCGCTGGGCGACGACGGGAACACCGTGGTGCTGATGCTGCAAGAGCGCACCATCGCCGACAAGATGAACCGCCAGCTCACCCACCGCGGCGCGGCGCGCTCCATGGTGGCGCTCGGCGCCATGCTGGCGCACGAGATCAAGAACCCGCTCGCCGGCATCCGGGGCGCCGCCCAGCTCCTCGAGCAGTCCGGCGCCGAGGAGGACCGGGTGCTGACCCGGCTGATCTGCGACGAATCCGACCGCATCGTGCGCATCGTCGAGCGGATGGAGCTGTTCGGCGACGAGCGGCCGGTCGAGCGCGTGCCCGTCAACGTCCACGGCGTGCTCGATCAGGTGAAGCGCTCGGCGCAATCGGGCTTCGCCCGTCACATCCGCTTCGTCGAGACCTACGATCCGTCGCTGCCGCCGGTGCTCGGCAACCGCGACCAGCTGATCCAAGTGATCCTGAACCTCGTGAAGAACGCCGCGGAAGCGATCGGCGCCGACACGGTGGACGGCGAGATCACCCTGTCCACCGCCTTCCGCACCGGCCTGCGCCTGCAGGTGCCCGGCTCGCGCGAGCGCGTCAGCCTGCCGATCGAGGTGGCGGTGCGCGACAACGGGCCGGGCATCACCGCCGAGCTCCTGCCCGACCTGTTCGACCCCTTCGTCACCACAAAGGCGTCGGGCTCCGGCCTCGGTCTTGCATTGGTGGCCAAGATCGTCGGCGACCACGGGGGAATCGTCGAGTGCGATCCCGCTCCCCGCCGCACCGCCTTCCGCCTTCTCCTCCCCATGTCGAGCGCCCGCGACGGGCGCGAATCGGTCGCGGAGGCCGAGTAGAGTCATGCCCAACGGCCACATCATCGTCGCGGACGACGACGCCGCGATCCGCACCGTCCTCAATCAGGCGCTCTCGCGCGCGGGCTACGAGGTCCGCTCGACGGGCAATTGCGCGACCCTCTGGCGCTGGGTGGCGCAGGGGGAGGGCGACCTCGTCATCACCGACGTGATGATGCCGGACGAGAACGTGTTCGACCTGCTGCCGCGGATCAAGCGCGTGCGGCCGGAACTGCCGATCATCGTGATGAGCGCGCAGAACACCTTCATGACGGCGATCCGCGCCTCGGAGCGGGGCGCCTACGAGTACCTTCCCAAGCCCTTCGACCTGAAGGAGCTCATCGCCATCGTCGGCCGTGCGCTCTCCCGTCCGCGCGGGGCCCCCGCGCCTGGGGCCGGTCCGGAGAACGAGGACATCCCGCTGGTGGGCCGCTCGCCCGCCATGCAGGAGATCTACCGGGCGCTCGCCCGCCTGATGCCGACCGACCTCACCGTGATGATCACCGGCGAGTCGGGCACCGGCAAGGAGCTGGTGGCCCGCGCGCTCCACGATTACGGCCGCCGCCGCACCGGGCCCTTCGTGCCGGTCAACATGGCGGCGATCCCGCGCGACCTGATCGAATCGGAGCTGTTCGGCCACGAGAAGGGCGCCTTCACGGGCGCGCTGCAGCGCTCGGCCGGCCGCTTCGAGCAGGCGGAGGGCGGCACGCTCTTCCTCGACGAAATCGGCGACATGCCGATGGAGGCCCAGACCCGGCTGCTGCGCGTGCTGCAGCAGGGCGAGTACACCACCGTCGGCGGCCGCGTGCCGATCAAGACGAATGTTCGGATCATCGCGGCCACCAACAAGGACCTGCGCATCTCGATCCAGCAGGGAATCTTCCGCGAGGACCTGTTCTTCCGCCTGAACGTGGTGCCGCTGCGCCTCCCCGCGCTCCGCGAGCGCTCGGAGGACGTGCCGGACCTCGTGCGCCACTTCTTCGTTCTGGTCGAGCGCGAGGGCCTGACCCGCAAGACGCTCGACGGTGACGCGATGGAGCGGCTGAAGCGCTACCGCTGGCCCGGCAACGTGCGCGAGCTGGAGAACCTCGTGCGGCGGCTGGCCGCGCTCTACCCGCAGGAGACCATCACCGGCCCGGTGATCGAGGCGGAGCTCGATACCCTGCCGCTCGCCCCGCCCGTCTCAGCGCAGGGCCAGAACGGCGCGCGCAAGGGCAACGAGTCGGAGAGCCTGTCGAGCGCCGTCGAACGGCACCTCACCGACTACTTCTCGGGCTACCGGGACACCCTGCCGCCGCCCGGCCTCTATCACCGCATCCTGCGGGAGATCGAGGGACCGCTGATCGGCGCGGCCCTCGCCGCCACCCGCGGCAACCAGATCCGCGCGGCGGAACTCCTCGGCGTCAACCGCAACACCCTGCGCAAGAAGGTGCGCGACCTCGACCTGCAGGTGCTGCGCTCCTCGCGCTGAGAGATCGAAAGAGGGTCAGGGGCGCGGTACGCACGGGCATTCTGCCGCGCCGAATGGCAATTTCGCCACAAAACCCGCTAGGCTCCTGTCGCCGCGGCCCCAACCCGACGCGGGACGACGCCCCGTGCGCGCATCTGCGCGCCGGGCGAGCCCGAGCAGGATCCTCATGTTCTTCCGCAGACGCAAGACGTTCGAGTCGACGCCGATCACCCGCGACGAGGCCGCGCTGCCGAACCGGCTCTCGCCCCGCTCGCCCCACGAGGCCATCAAGCCGACCGCCGCGCCGCCGCCGCCCGAGCGGCCCGTGCGCGAGCGCGGCGGGCTCATCGCGACGATCAGCGGGCTCCTGACCTTCGCGGTGGTGGTCGCCATCGGGGCTATGATCGGCTTCACCCTGTTCCAGCGCCAGATCCACGAGCCCGGTCCGCTCGCGGCCGACAAGGTCGTGGTGATCCCGACCCGCAGCGGAACGGGCGAGATCGCCGAGATCCTGCGTCGCGAGGGCGTGATCGACCATACCGGTCTGTTCGAGTTCGCCGCCCGCTTCGGCGGCAAGCCGCCGCTGAAGGCCGGCGAGTACAACTTCAAGGCCCGGGCCAGCATCAGCGACGCCATCGACACGGTGACCACCGGCCGCCAGGTCCAGCACGCCGTCACCTTCCCCGAGGGCCTGACGAGCGAGCAGATCGTCACCCGCCTGAACGAGAACGACGTGCTGACCGGCGAGATCGGCGAGATCCCGGCCGAGGGCTCGCTCCTGCCCGACACCTACAAGTTCGAGCGCGGCGCGACGCGCCAGATGATCGTCAACCTGATGAAGCAGAAGCAGCGCGAGGTGCTGAACCAGATCTGGCTGCGCCGCAGCGCCGAGGTGCCGGTGAAGACGCCGGCCGAGATGGTCACGCTCGCCTCGATCGTCGAGAAGGAGACCGGCCGGGCCGACGAGCGGCCCCGCGTCGCCGGCGTCTTCGTCAACCGCCTCAATCGGCGCATGAAGCTGCAATCGGACCCGACGATCGTGTACGGCCTCGTCGGCGGGCGCGGCACGCTCGGCCGCAGCATCCTGCGGTCCGAGATCGACCGACCGACTCCCTACAACACCTACGTGATCGAGGGCCTGCCGCCGGGACCGATCGCGAATCCCGGCCGCGCCGCGCTCGAGGCGGTGGCCAACCCGTCGCGGACCAAGGACCTCTACTTCGTGGCCGACGGCACCGGCGGGCACGCCTTCGCCGACAGCCTGGAGGGCCACCAGCGCAACGTCGCCCGCTGGCGCGCCGTCGAGCGCTCACGGCAGAGCCCGGCCCCCGATGCCGGCGGCGTCGACAAGGTCGAGCCCGCAGCCGACCCCGCCACGCCCGGCCGTGCCTCGGCCTACGCGCCGCCCGGCACCAATGCCGCCTTCATCGAGGGACAGGGCGGGACGCGTCCGAAGGCCTTCGACGCCTCCGAGGGCACCCGCCTCGATCCGCTGAGGAACAAGACCTACGATCTCGGCTCGCCGAAGACCGTGCCGGTGCTGAAGCAGCCCTGAGGCTTGCAATCCGGCACGCGCCGCCCCCTTTGTGGGCGGGAGACGGAAACGCCGGACAAGACCTTACCATGATCGCGAGCATGACCGGGTTCGCCCGGGCCGCCGGCACCAGCGGGCCGGTGCAATGGGCCTGGGAGGTCCGCAGCGTCAACGGGCGCGGGCTCGACGTGCGCCTGCGCGTGCCGAACGGCTACGAGGCGGCCGGCGAGGTCGCCCGCACCGCCCTGCAGAAGACGCTGTCGCGCGGGCAGTGCCAGCTCAGCCTCGCGCTCACCAAGCCGGAGACGGCCGTGCGCGTCCGGGTCAACGAGGCGCTGCTGGCGAGCCTCGCGGCGGCGGTCGCCCGGGTGCCCGTGCCCGAGGGCGTCGCCCCCGCCACCATGGACGGGCTGCTCGGCATCCGCGGCGTGATCGAGACCGAGGAGGAGGCCGCGCCCGAGACGGACTCGCTCGCCCGCGACCTCGCCGAGGGCGTGGTGCGACTTGTGGCCGACCTCGTCGAGGCGCGCCGCGCGGAGGGCCGCCAGCTCGCCGAGATCGTCGGCGGGCAAGTCACCCGCATCGCCGAGCTGACGGAGGCCGCCGAGGCCTGTCCCGCGCGCAAGCCGGAGGCGGTGCGCGCCCGCGTCGCGGCGACCGTCGCGAGCCTGACGGAGGGCGGTACCCTCGACCCCGACCGCCTGCACCAGGAGGCGGTGCTGCTCGCCGCCAAGGCGGATGTTCGCGAGGAACTCGACCGCCTGCGCACCCATGTCGGCGCGGTGCAGGAGCTTCTCGCCAAGGGCGGCGCAATCGGGCGGCGGCTCGATTTCCTGGCCCAGGAACTCGGGCGCGAGGCCAACACGCTCTGCGCTAAGGCCAACGACGCCGCGCTCTCGCGGATCGGACTCGACTTGAAGGCCGTGGTGGAGCAATTCCGCGAGCAGGTGCAGAACGTCGAGTGAGTGGACGCGTGACGGATCGGACGAGCGGGGGACGCGGATGACGGAGCCGGTGCGGCACAGGCCCGACGCGATCGCGCGGCGCGGCCTCATCCTGATCCTGTCCTCGCCCTCGGGGGCGGGCAAGACCACGCTGACGCGGGCGATCGCCCAGGACGGCGGCTGGGGACTCGACCTCTCGATCTCGGTCACGACGCGGGCGCGCCGCCCCTCCGAGATCGACGGCAAGCACTACCACTTCATCGAGCGCGAGGCCTTCGAGGATCTGCGGGCCCGCGACGACCTGCTCGAATGGGCGGAGGTGCACGGCAACTTCTACGGCACACCGCGCCGACCGGTGGAGCGGGTGCTGTCGGCCGGCCGCGACATGATCTTCGACATCGACTACCAGGGCACCCGGCAGGTCCGCGCGAAGCTCACCGACGACGTCGTGACGGTGTTCATCCTGCCGCCGAGCATGGCCGAGCTGCGCCAGCGCCTGGAGCGGAGGGCCGAGGATTCGCAGGCCACGATCGAGAAGCGGCTCGAGAACGCCCGCCACGAGATCCAGCGCTGGAGCGAGTACGACTACGTCATCGTCAACGACGACCTGCAGAACGCCTTCACGGCCCTGCAGAGCATCCTCACCGCCGAGCGCCTGCGCCGGACCCGCCGCACGGGCCTGGCCGGCTTCGTGGAGGGGATCCTCTCGGAGGGACAGGGGAGTTAGCGGCCGCTCAGGCGGCGCGGACGCGCTCCGCGCTCCTCCCGCAGAGCCAATCGCGCATGGCCTCGAAGGTCGCGACCGCGGCCTCCGTCAGCGCCGCCGCGTCCGCGACCGTTTCGAGGCGGTCGCGGAACGCGGCCCACATCGGGCCGGTCGCGGGCCCGTGGGCGCGGTAATAGGCGAGCCCGTCCACGTCGAGCCCGTGCAGCGCCGCGATGCGCCGGCCGATCACCCGACCGCCGAGCGTCGAGCCCTCCAGAACGTAGAGCGCGCCGAGCGCCGGAGCGGGACCGTCGAAGCGTGGACGCGCGGGCGCCGGGAGGGCGGCGACGGCCGAGGCGTCCAAGCCCAGATGGGCGAGGTCCGCGTCGATCTTCGCGAGGCGTCGGCGGGGATCGAAGAAAGCCCCGTCCCCGAGCCCGGTGCCGATCGCCGGCTCGTAGGCGGCGTGGAAGCCGCGGAACCGCGCGAGCAGGTCGCGGTAGCCGGGCAGGGTCGCGACCCGGGTCTCCCAGTCGAGATCCCGCTCCAACCCCTCGTGCGCCGCGGCGGTCGCGGCCCGCAGGCGCGCGTGCAGGTCCCCGCTCATGCGGTGATGGTGAAGCAGGCGCCCGGATCGTTGGCGACCTCGAGCCGGGCGTTGATCTGGTCGAGCATGGCCCGGATCAGCTTCATGCCAAGGCCCGTACCGCGTGGGTTGGCGTCCCAGCCATCGGGCAGCCCGGCGCCGTCGTCGCAGACGCGCAGCTGTACGCCCGTCCCGGCCGCCGAGACCCGCACCGCCACGCGGCCCACGCCGCTCTCCCGCGAACCGTACTTGAAGGCGTTGGTCACCAGCTCCGTCGCGATGAGCGAGAGCGCCACCGCCTTGCGGTAGGGCACCATCAGGCCCGTCTCGGCGGTCATGTCGACGGCGTGGCCCTCGCCGGCGAGCGCCGCGAGGTCGCGGCACAGGTTCTCGATCGTCTGCCCGAGATCGACCTCCTCGATGGTCTCGGCCTGATAGAGACTGTCGTGGACGCGCGCGACGCTCATCACCCGGGCGGACGTGTCGGCGAAGGCCTGCCGCGCGTCCGCGTCCGCGATCTGGCGACGCTGCATCTGCAGGAAGGACGAGACGATCTGGAGCGAGTTCTTCACCCGATGGTCGATCTCGCGGGTCAGCAGGTCCTTCTGGGCGAGCAGCCGCTCCTTCTCGGCGAGCAGCCCCGTCAGCTCGTCGATCTTGCGGCGCTGGCGCAGGACCACGCCCTCGACAGCGCGGGCGAGCGAGATTGCGAGCGAGACCTGCCACTCGGCGAACGGCGTCGCGAAGCCCGTGCGCTCCTCCACCCAGCGCTCGAACGAGCGGCGCGGTAGCACCGCGACCGGCCCGTCGCCGGCGAGTACCGGCTTGCGCGGGTCCCCGCCCCAGGTCACCGTGCTGGGGACTTCCGGCCGGAACCAGACGATGAGGTTCTCGCGCTGCCCGTCCACGAAGACGGCCAGCAAACCGCTGGCAACCTCACGGTGGGGCGCGAGGCCGGGGTAGTCCGCGGTCAGGCTCATGGAGGAGAAGCTGGTCTCCTCCGCCGCAAGCCCCGCCTTCAGCCAAGCCGAGAGCTGATGCACGGCCTCGGCCGGCGGCGTACAGCCGATCAACGTGACTCGCTCGCCCGAGACGATGCCGGCGCCGGTGGCGCCGAAGAGGTCCAGGATGGTGGTCTCCCCGCCGGTCAGCGCGGCCACGAAATCGTCCGAGCGCGTCAGCTCGCGCACTAGCCGCGCCTCCGTGGCGAGATGCGCCTGGCGCTCCGCCCAGAGCGTGCGCGCCTCGATCTCTTGAACGCGCATCGCGAAGGCGTCGGTGAGCACGCCCGCGGCGGCACGGGTCTCCGGCGACACGTAGTGCGGCTGCCGGTGGTGACCGATCATCAGCCCCCAGAGCCGGTTCTGGACCATGATCGAGATCGACATCGAGCCGTTCACGCCGAGGTTGCGCTGGTACTCGAGGTGGATCGGCGACAGCGTCCGGTTCTGCGCGAAGGTGAGGTCCACGGGCGCGTTGCCGGCGGCGGGCGCGGCCACCAGCGGGACGGGGACGCAGTCCCGGTCGATCACGAACCGGCTTTTGGCCTTGGTGTAGAGCGCGCGGGCCTGGGCCGGGATGTCGGAGGCCGGAAAGCGCAGGCCGAAGAGGCTGCGGGACCAATCCGGGATCTTGTCCTCGGCAATCGCCTCGCCGTTCCAGTCGGGGTCGAAGCGGTAGACCAGCACGCACTCGAAGCCGGTGAGGGCGCGGACCTCCAGGGCGGCGATGCGGGCGGCATCCGTCAGGGTCGCGGCCGCGCGCAGGCGTCCGACCGCCAGCTCGGTGTCGGTCTGGTGGGCGTCCCCGAAATCGTCCGGGCTATCGGGCGCACGCTCCAGCTCGACGATGACACGGCCGGCATGGGCGTGCGCCACCGCGTAGTAGGCGGCGTCCCGCCCGTCGAGCCGAAGGGTGCGCCGCAACGAGCGGCCGTCCGTCAGCGTGCCGGCGGCGAGGCGGGCGCGCACGGCATCGATGAAACCCAGCGGCAGCACGGCTGCGAGCGGCCGCCCATCGAGCGCCTGGGCGGCATCGGGCAGGATCTCGAAGGCATTGGTGCTGTGGGCGAGGATCGTCAGGGTCTCGTCGTCGGCCGCGAGCATCACGGCGTTCGGCTGGATCGAGCCCGGGACGTGGATCGGCTCGCGCTCGCAGATCGAGGGATCGACCGGCTCGGCTCTGGCCCGGCTGCCGATCGCCGCCATCACGGCCTCGCGCGAGGGACCGGCGCCGAGGCTTTCGAGCGGCTCGATCGTCAGCCAATCGTGCGACCGGCCCGCCCGCATCTGCACGCGTGTGCGCAGCGGGCCCGGCCCGCGCCCGAACACGAACTCGAAGCTCTCATCGAGGGCACCGCGACGGCGTCCCGCCAGGAAGCGTCCGCGGAAGCCCGGCACATTGGTGCTCGGCACGACCTCGCGGAAGTAGTTGCGCCCGAGTACGGCCTCGCGCGAGAGTCCCCAGAGGGCGCTCGCGCCCTCGTTGAACACGAGGATGTCACCCGAGGCGTCGAGACCGACGATTGCCGCGTCGAGACGATCGAGTTCGTCGGGGGCGAGCGCGTCGAGAGCGACGTGTTCGCCTTGCGCTGCAGGCTGCGGCATCAGGTGTGGGATTGGCTCATCGGACCCCCGATATGCCGGGCGCAAAGATCGAGCGCAATGCTCAGGGTGATAGCACATGGGCCGCCCGTGCGGTGGGTCGCGCGCGTCCCGTGCGGCATCGGGTTGCGGCATCGCGCCGCGCACGCGCGCGCCGCAGCGATCGACAGGAAACCGTTGCGTCCCGGTCCGCGATCGCGGCATCCGATCTGAGAATTTGCCGCCGTCGGTCCGGAGGGCCGCTGGCGCGCCCAGGATCCATGACCGCTGCAAAGGGCCGGGCGAGACAGGGCAGCGTTCCGGTATCCCGGGCTCCGCTTCCGCGGCCCCGGGGAAGGCGGGGCGGGACCGAATTGAGACGGTCGAAGGACCCGGCCGTGGGGTAGCGAACCGGCCCCCGCACCCTGCAAACGCCGGAATCCGTTCGTCGTCCCGAAGCGGTCCCGAGAACCGGACGCTTCGACCGTGAGCGGTCTCACGCCTCGCTCTCTGCTCGCAGGAGAGCCGCGAACGCGGTCTGCAGGCCCTCCTCGACCGTCGGATGGTAGACGGGGCGGTCGAGCAGCTCGCGGGCCGATCGCCCGGCCGAGATCGCATCAGTCAGAATGTGCGCGAGGTGCTCGGCAGCCGGACCGATCATCTCACCGCCGAGCAGGCGGCCGGCACGGTCGGACCAGACGCGGACGCCGCCCCGGTTCGCGCCCTCGATCCGGGCACGGCCCTGGTCGCAGAAATCGGCTTCTCCGACGAGGCGATTGGTCGCGTCGCGCGCGTACGGTGCTCCGACCCGCGCGGTCTGCGGATGGGTAAAAACCATGGCCAGCGAGGTCCAGGGCTCGGGCGCCTCCGGGGCCTCGCCCCGCGCGAGCGCGGCGGCGTTGCGGCCGGCGATCGTGCCTTGCCGGCTCGCCTCGTGCAGGATCGGCCGCTCGGCGTTGGCGTCGCCCGCTATGAGGAGCGGGCCTCCATCGCAGACGAGACTGCGGGGATCGAAATGCGGCATCCCGTCGGCATCGAGCGGGAGGCCGGCGGTCGCCAGGTCGAGTGCGGCGAGGTTCGGCGCGCGCCCGGCCGCCGCGAGGACCCGCGCGAAGCGGCCCTCGCCGCGCCTGCCGTCGGCGGTACGCCAGGTCAGAAGAACGCCGTCAGCGGCGGTTTCGGCGCGCTCGATCTCGGTCTCGCGCAGGAGCGTCATCGCGTCGGCGAAGATCTCGGCGGCCGCCTCGACGAGGTGCGGGTGCGTGAGGCCGGCGAGGGTCGTGCCGGAATCGATCAAGGTCACGGCGACGCCGAGGCGCGCCATGGCCTGGGCCAGCTCGATCCCGACGGGGCCGCCGCCCAGCACCGCGAGCGAGTCCGGCAGGTCGTCCAGCTCGAAGATCGTATCGGTGGTGAGCAGCCGGTCGCCGAGGCCGCGCAGCGGCTCCGGGACGGTCGGGCTCGACCCGGTCGCGATGACGGCGGAGCGGAACGCGAGCGTCTCGGCACCGATCGCGAGGGTGCGGGCATCGCGCAAGCGGGCCTCGCCCGAGAGCCGGCGCGCAGCCGGAATCGCATCGACGGATTCCAGCACCGCGCCGACGAAGCGGTCGCGCTCCGCCCGGACGCGCCGCATCACGGCCGGTCCGTCGACCCGCACGCCGCCGACCCGCACGCCGAAGAGATCGGCCTGCCGGGCGGCATGGGCCGCCTCGGCCGCCGCGATCAGCAGCTTGGAGGGCATGCAGCCGACCCGCGCGCAGGTGGTGCCGCCGGGGCCGCGCTCGATCAGGACCGCATCCGCACCCGCCGCGGCCGCGGCCTGGTAGGCCGCGATGCCGGCGGTGCCGGCCCCGATGATCGCGACGTCGCAGCTGTGCTCGGACATTCCATTCCCCCGCGGGCGATCGCGCGCCCGCGGGCCAACAGGCTGCCGAAGCCTTCGTTCCGGACGGCTCCGGCCCTCAGGCCGGGCGGTTCGCCGCAGTGCCGCCGAGATGGAAGACCCGGTGCGGGACCAACTCGCCGCGCTCCACGTCGCCGACCGCGACGAGGATGCCGCCGCAGGTGGCGAAGGCCTTGCCGGCGGCCGGCGCGTCGCGCCCGCGCAAGATCACCGACTGGCCGCGCATCAGGCGCAACGCCATGTCGCGCGACACCGCGGTCGAGGGAACGCCGTCGAGCGCCGTCTCGACCGGCTGGAGATGGGCGAGGTTGGCCTCGGGGTTCTCGTTGTCGAGGCCCGGGACCGTGCAGGCGACCGCCTCCGTGAAGGGGCCGACGCGCGTGCGCCGCAGCGCCGCGATGTGGCCGTAGCAGCCGAGCATGCGCCCGAGATCGCGGGCGATGGCGCGCACGTACGTGCCCTTGCCGCACTCGGCCTCGATCACCGTCCGATCGGCCGTGTGCTCGACGATCGCCAGGTGGTCGATCTGCACCCGGCGGGGCGCCAGTTCCACCACCTCGCCCTCGCGGGCGAGATCGTAGGCGCGCTCGCCCTGGATCTTGATGGCGGAGAAGCGCGGCGGCACCTGCTCGATCGAGCCGAGGAAGTTCGGCAGCGCGGCCTCGACGGCCTCGCGGGTCGGGCGCGCCTCGCTCGTGGCGACCTCGCGGCCCTCGCCGTCATCCGTGTCGGTCTCGACGCCCCAGGCCACGGTGAAGCGGTAGGCCTTGCGACCGTCCATCACGAACGGAACGGTCTTCGTCGCCTCGCCGAGCGCGATCGGCAGGATGCCGGAGGCCAGCGGGTCGAGCGTGCCGGCGTGGCCCGCCTTCTTGGCGTTGAACAGGCGCTTGACCACCGCGACCGCGTGGGTCGAGGTCATGCCGACGCCCTTGTCGAGGATGACCCAGCCGGACACGTCGCGACGCTTCGGGCGGTCGGGGCGGGGACCGCGCTGCGGACGGCGCTCGCCGTTCCGGTCGCTCGGGCGCTCGCCCTGGAAGCGGCGCTCGCGGGGCAGGGGCATCTCGGCGGCGGCCGGGCGCTCCGGGGGCGGAAACTCGTTGATCAAAGCCGTGTCTGTCCTCTCGAACGGCGGCGGGATGGCGTCGAGGCCCGCGGCCGGGTGCGTCGGGGTTCGTGCTCGCCCGGAGTGGCGGGCGGAAATCTGCGGCAGACCGGGGTCAATGCCCCGAATCGGCATCGGGTTCGGCGTCGTCGCGATCGGGCCGCTCCAGATCGCGCTGAACCCGCTCGTCGCGCAGGAGGCGATCGATGCGGGCAGCCTCGTCGAAGGTCTCGTCGCGGCGGAAGCGCAGTTCCGGCGCGTATTTCAAGTTCACCCGCCGGGCGACCTCCTGGCGCAGCACCTTCCGGTTGCGGTCGAGCGCGGCCAGCACCGGCGCCTCGTCCTGCCCGCCGAGCGGCATGATGTAGGCGGTCGCGAGTTTGAGGTCGGGCGACATCCGCACCTCCGGCACGGTGATGACGTGCGAGGAAAGGGTCGGGTCCTGCACGTCGCCGCGCTGGAGCACCTCGGCGAGCGCGTGGCGCACGAGCTCGGCCACGCGCTGCTGACGCTGCGAGGGGCCGGTGGGGGAAGGTTTCTGAGCCATTATCCAAAAGCGATCTGGCTCCGCGGCGGAGTCGGCCGGCACGGAGCGGGACAATAGAAAACGGCGGCTGCAGCCTGGGCTGCAGCCGCCGCGACCGGCCCTGACGGGACCGCGTCAGAGGCTGCGGCGGATCTCCTCGACCCGGTAGCACTCGATGGTGTCGCCGGCGCGCATGTTCTCGAAGTTCTCGAAGGCCATGCCGCAATCCTGACCGGAGGTGACCTCCTTGGCGTCGTCCTTGAAGCGCTTCAGCGTCTTCAGCTTGCCCTCGTGGATCACCACGCTGTCGCGGATCAGGCGGACATGGGCACCGCGCTCGACGATGCCGTCCTGGACGCGGCAACCCGCGACCTTGCCGACCTTCGAGACCTCGAACACCTCCTGGATCACCGCCTCGCCCAGACGCTCCTCGCGCAGCGTTGGCGGCAGCATCCCCGACAGCGTGGCTTTGATGTCGTCCACGAGGTCGTAGATGATGTTGTAGTAGCGGATCTCGATGCCGTTGCGCTCGGCCGACTCGCGCGCCTCCTTGTGGGCCCGCACGTTGAAGCCGATCACGAAGGCCTTCGAGGCCTGCGCCAGGGTGATGTCCGACTCGGTGATGCCGCCGACGCCGGCGAGCAGGATGCGCGCCCCGACCTCGTCGTTGCCGAGCTTCTCCAGCGCGCCCGAGATCGCCTCGACCGAGCCTTGCACGTCGCCCTTGATGACGACCGGCAGCTCCTTGCGGCCGGCGCCTTCCTTCAGGTCGCGCATCATGTCGACGAGCGAGCGGTTGGCGCCGCCGCTGCGGGCCGCGGCACGCTCCCGCTTCAGGCGGGCGCGGTACTCGGTGACCTCGCGGGCACGGGCCTCGCTCGGCACAACGATCACACGGTCGCCGGCGTCCGGCGTGCCGTTGAAGCCCAGCACCTCGACCGGAACCGAGGGACCGGCGTACTGCACGTGCTCGCCCTGGTCGTCGATGAGGGCGCGCACGCGGCCCCACTCGGCGCCGGCCACGACGATGTCGCCGGTGAAGAGCGTGCCGCGCTGGACGAGGACCGTCGCCACCGGGCCGCGGCCGCGGTCGAGCTGGGCCTCGATGACCGTGCCCTCGCCGTCGCGCTTCTCGTTGGCGCGCAGGTTCATGATCTCGGCCTGGATCTGGATGCCCTCGAGGAGCTCCGGCAGGCCCTGGCCGGTCTTGGCCGAGACCTCGAACTCGAGGGTCTCACCGCCCATCGACTCGACCTGGATGTCGTGCTGCAGCAGCTCCGTCCGGACCCGCTCCGGCTTCGCGTCCGGCTTGTCGATCTTGTTGACCGCGATGATCATCGGGACGCCCGCCGCCTTGGCGTGCTGGATCGCCTCGATGGTCTGGGGCATCACGCCGTCGTCGGCCGCCACCACGATCACCACGATGTCCGTCACCTTGGCGCCGCGAGCGCGCATGGAGGTGAACGCCGCGTGGCCGGGCGTGTCGATGAAGGTGATGAGGTCGCCCGACGGCGAGGCCACCTGGTAGGCGCCGATGTGCTGGGTGATGCCGCCGGCCTCGCCCTCGACCACGTTCTCCTTGCGGATCGCGTCGAGCAACGAGGTCTTGCCGTGATCGACGTGGCCCATGATCGTGACGACCGGCGGGCGGGGATCGAGATCCTCTTCCAGATCCGGCTCGTCCGAGGTCAGACCCTCCTCGACGTCCGACTCGGCGACGCGACGCACGGTGTGGCCGAGTTCCTCGGCGATGAGCTGGGCGGTGTCCGAATCGATCACGTCGGTGATCTTGTGGATCTGGCCCTGCTTCATCAGCAGACGGATCACGTCCACGGCCCGCTCCGACATGCGGTTGGCGAGTTCCTGGATGGTGATGGTCTCGGGGATCGTCACCTCGCGCGACAGCTTCTCCTTCTGCTCCACGTGCCGGTGCCCGCTCATCCGCTGCTGGCGGCGGCGGAAGGAGGCGACCGAGCGCGTGCGCTCGTCCTCGCCCGAGGTGGCGGTGGCGATGGTGAGGCGGCCGCGGTTGCGGTCGCCGCCCGGAGATTTCGGCGTCTTGGGCGCGGCGATGATCTTGAGCGGCTGGCCGGGACGCCGGATCACCCGCTTCGTGTTGTCGCTCTCGTCCTCGGCCGCGGCGGGGCGGCCGGTCGCGGGACGCGCGGCCGTTCCGGTCGGCCGCTGCGCGGTCGTCGGGGTAGCGGGCTTCTCCGGCTCCGGCGCGGGTGCCGGGCGGGCCATGAAGTTCAGGTCGCGCGGCTTGCGCGAATCAGCCGTGATCGTGCGGCGCGGCTCGGTGGGAGCCGGTCGCGGCGCCAGAGGCGGACGAGCACCGGGCGCGGCGGCCGGACGGGCCCCGGCGGGAGCCGCTGGCCGCGCGCCGGGCGCCGGGCGGGCGGCGACCGGAGCTGCCGTGGGACGCGCGGCAGCCGGCGCTGCCGGACGGGCCGGAGGCGCGGCCGGCGGACGGGGAGCCGGCGCGGCGGACGCCTGATCGGGGGCAACCTGGGCGGGTGCGGCCTGGGCCGCGGCCGGGGCAGCAGGAGCCTCGGCGGCGGCCTTCGCCGCCTCCGCGGCCCGCTGGCGCTCCTCGGCCTCGCGGCGGGCGGCGGCCTCGGCCTCGCGCTTGCGGGCCTCCGCAGCCTCGCGCTCGCGCTGGGCTTCAGCCTCGGCGGCGCGGCGGGCCGCCTCGGCCTCCGCCTCCGCGCGACGGCGAGCCTCCTGCTGCTCACGCTCCCGACGCTGGGCGTCGGCGAGGGCGGCAGCGCGGGCGTCGCGCTCCTGCTCGCTCAGCGTCCGCAGCACGACGCCCGAGGTCGGGCGCGGCGTCGGGCGGGCGGCCGCCGGCGCGGCCGGAGCCGGCCGGGCCGCGGGAGCCGGACTCGCATCGCGGGCCGGTGCCTGGGTGCCGGGCGTGGCGCCGATCACGCGGCGCTTCACGGTCTCCACGACGACCTGCTTCGATCGGCCGTGGGAGAAGCTCTGGCGCACGGTGCCCGCCTCGATCGGCCGCTTGGAGGACAGCGGCCGCGCGGGAGCCTTGCTCAGAGTCTTGTCGCCCGGGTTGTTCGTATCGCTCATTCAGTTCGAACCCTTGAGGGTTTCCATCGTCCGTGAACCGACGCCCCCTTGAGCGCCGACCTGACTCGTCCTGAGCAGGAAGCGGTGAGCTGAGCCCACGGATCCGGCCAAGAATTCCTTAGATGTCGCATCCCGCTCGGACGCGGGCTCCGAACCCGCGACCGCCCGGAGGCTCACGCACCTCCCGGCGGAGGCAGGACACCCCCGTCATCGCGTGCAGAGCCCGGCTCCTCGACCGCCGTACCGGCGCCCTCGAAGGAGCGTAGCCGACGCCAACGCGCCAGGCAGCCGGTGGCTCCGACTCCTGCGACGAGCGCAGCGTGTATCACATGATCCCGACCCAAAGCCATGTCCAATTCGTCCTCGGACAAGTCATCCACGATCGGGATCCCCGATATGGAGCCGCCATGCCGCCTGTGCAATGCCGCGACGAGCTTGCGGCGCCCGTCCGAGCTCGCCTCCGCGGCGTGGATCAGGGCGGCGACCCCGGGCTCCGAGCCGATCGCCGACTCGACCTTCGAGAAGCCGGCCACCACGCAGCCCGCCTTGTTGGCGAGCGCGATGGCCTGCCGCAGGTCATCGCGCAGGAGCGCAGCGATCTGGTCGGGCAGGTCGGCCGGCACAGGGCCGGCCTTGCCGCGGAAGGCGCGCTGGAACTGTCGCCGCTTCACAGCCTCCGCCACCGCGTCGCGGCGCGCCGTGACCCAGGCGCCGCGGCCGGGCAGCCGCGCGCGCAGGTCCGGCACCACCGCGCCGTCCGGGCCGAGCACGAACCGGATCATCGCCTCGGGCGCCTGCACGGCGCGCGTGACGATGCAGGTGCGCTGCGGCACCCGGCGGCCCGTGACGGGGCCGGCGTCGAGCGCCGGCTCCTCGCCCGTATCGATGTCGACGGCCTCCACGCTGCGGCTCCCCGCTCGCCTCAGGCCTGCGCCTCGGCGGATTCGCCCGCGGCCTCACCCTCGCCCTCTGCGGCCTCCGGCTCCTCGGGCGCGGCCTCGACCCAGCCCGCCCGCACGCGGGCCGCCATGATCATGGCCTCGGCCTCGGCGCGCGACAGCTCGAACCCGTCGAGGTAACCCGCGTGCCGCACGGCCTCGGGGCCGCGCCCTTCCGTATAGCCGACGAGGTCGTCGGTGGCGCAGCCGGCCAGATCCTCGATCGTCTTCACGTCGTTCTCGCCGAAGGCGACCAGCATCGGCGTGGTCACGCCGTCGATCTCGCGCAGCTCGTCCTCGACGCCGAGCTCGCGGCGGCGGTCGTCGTGCTCCTGCTCGATGCGGGCGAGGTGATCCTGCGCGCGGGCCTGGATCTCGGCGCCGGTCTCCTCGTCGAGACCCTGGATGTTCGAGAGTTCCTGCGTATCGACGTAGGCGATCTCCTCGACGTTGCGGAAGCCTTCCGCCGCGAGCAGCTGGCCGACGGTCTCGTCGACGTCGAGCGCCTCCATGAAGACCTGTGTCCGCTCGGCGAACTCCTTCTGGCGGCGCTCCGATTCCTCGGCCTCGGTCAGGATGTCGATGTCCCAGCCGGTGAGCTGCGAGGCGAGCCGCACGTTCTGGCCGCGGCGGCCGATGGCGAGCGAGAGCTGGTCGTCGGGTACCACCACCTCGATGCGGTCGGCCTCCTCGTCGAGCACCACCTTCACCACCTCGGCGGGCTGGAGCGCGTTGACGATGAAGGTCGCCTGATCCTCCGACCACGGGATGATGTCGATCTTCTCGCCCTGCAGCTCGCCGACCACGGCCTGGACGCGCGAGCCCCGCATGCCGACGCAGGCGCCCACGGGATCGATGCTGCCGTCGCGCGAGATCACCGCGATCTTGGCGCGCGAGCCGGGATCGCGGGCCACCGCCTTCACCTCGACGATGCCGTCGTAGATCTCGGGCACCTCCTGGCCGAAGAGCTTGGCCATGAATTGCGGGTGCGAGCGGGACAGGAAGATCTGCGGCCCGCGCACCTCGCGGCGCACGTCGAACAGGTAGGAGCGGATGCGGTCGCCGGGGCGGAAGGTCTCGCGCGGGATCATCTCGTCGCGCCGCACGATGCCCTCGCCGCGGCCGAGATCGACGATGACGTTGCCGTACTCGACGCGCTTGACGAGGCCGTTGACGACCTCGCCGATCCGGTCGCGATACTCGTCGTACTGGCGGTCGCGCTCGGCGTCGCGCACCTTCTGGACGATGACCTGCTTGGCGGACTGGGCGGCGACGCGGCCGAAATCGAAGGGCGGCAGCGTGTCGGAGATCACGTCGCCGACGAGCGCGCCGGGATTGTAGCGGCGGGCCTGATCGAGGGTGATCTCGCGGGCGTCGTTCTCGACCTCCTCGACCACGAGCAGGTGGCGGGAGAGGCGCAACGCGCCGGTCTTGGCGTCGATCTCGGCGTGGACGTCGGTCTCGGCGCCGTAGCGGGAGCGCGCGGCCTTGGCGATCGCCTCCTCCATCGCCTCGATGACGATCTGGCGGTCAATCACCTTCTCGCGGGCGACCGCGTCGGCGATCTGGAGGAGTTCGAGCCTGTTGGCGCTGACAACGGCCATGGTTCAGGTCCTTTCCGTTCGGATTCGGTGTTCACGGGCCGCGCGGGCGGCGGAGATCGTGCGCGAATCGTTCAGTGGAACGAGTCGCGGTCCTTGAGGCGGTTCGCCTTCGTGATCACGGGCTTCTTCGGGCCGGGCCCCTTGGCGGGCTTGGTCCCGGACTTGGCCTTGACCGGCTTGTCCGCCTTCGGCTTCGGGCGCTTCGGCGCGGGGATGAAGCGTACCTGCGGGGCGGCCTCCTCCTCGGGCTCCTCGTCCTCCTCCGGCTCGTCGGCGTCCTCGGGCGGCGGGCCGCCGCGGCGGAGCGATTCGCGGATCAGCTCGTCGGTGAGGACGAGATGCGCCTCGCCGAGGTCGGCGAGAGGCAGCACGATACGGCTCGGCAGGCCCTCCTTCACGTCGGGCAGGTCGATCGGCACGGTGAGCGCGGCCACATCCGGCTCGCCCAAGATGCCGCGGAAGCGCTTGCGGCCCTCGAGCGGGCGGGCGAGCTCCACCTTGGCCTCGTAGCCCGCCCAGCGCGCGAAATCCGAGACCCGCACCAGCGGCCGGTCGATGCCGGGCGAGGAGATCTCGAGGTTGTAGGCGCCGCCGACCGGATCATCGAGGTCGAGGAGCGGCGAGATCGTGCGGCTCACCGCCTCGCAATCCTCGATCGCGCAGAGCCCGTCCGGCCGCTCGACCATGATCTGCACCGTGGCGTTGCCGCCCGTGGTGACCTTCACCCGCACGATCCGGTAGCCCAGCCCCTCGACCGCGCCTTCGATCATCTGGACGACGCGCGCGGCGGCGCCGCTCTCCGTGACGAGCCGCTTCTCGGAAACCGGGGTCTCGGGGGTCTGGGTCTCGGGGGCTTGCGCCATGCTGGTCTCGCGATTCCGGGCACCCACGGGGCGCGCGATCGGCAGGCGGGATGCGGCAATAAAAAAGAGCGGGCCCCGGGGGACCCACTCCGAACCGCAGCCTCTCAGCTGCCATCAGAACTGTTAGGGCGTAGATAACTCCGGACCGGGGCAAGTTCAAGTTCCCGAGACGACGATCTCCCCGCTCTCGCCCAGCCGATCGGGCTACCTCGCGCGCTCTCGCAGCGAATCAGGAGCCTGCATGTCCCACGATGCGCGTACCGGACCGAATCCCGGCCAGCGGCACCCGCTGGCGGACCATCCGCGGGTCACCTTCATCCGCAACCTCGACCTGCCACCGAACGTCGAGGTCGGCGACTACACCTACTACGACGATCCTGCTGGGCCTCGCGCCTTCCTCGACAACATCCTGTACCACTTCGCCTTCCTGGGCGATCGCCTCGTGATCGGGCGCTTCTGCGCGATCGCGGCCGGCACACGCGTCCTGATGAACGGCGGCAATCACAGGCTGGACGCGCCCTCGACCTACCCGTTTCCGATCTTCGGCAACGCCTGGGCGGCGTACGGCCCGGAAGCGTTCCCGAACCGCGGCGACACGGTCGTCGGCAACGACGTCTGGCTCGGCTACGAATCCACCGTCCTGCCGGGCGTGACGATCGGCGACGGCGCGGTCGTCGCGGCGAAGTCCGTGGTGAGCGCCGACGTGCCGCCCTACGCGATCGTGGCCGGCAACCCGGCCCGCCTCGTGCGGATGCGCTTCTCGGAGGCCGACATCGCCCGCCTCCTGCGTATCGCGTGGTGGGACTGGGACGCCGACCGGATCACGGCCCATCTCGGCGCGATCGGCGACGGCGACGTCGATGCGTTGGAGGCCGCCGCCTCAGCGTGAGGCGGCGTAGGGCACGACCGGCGGCGTCAGGGGCGGCGCGTGCTCGACGCGGAGCAGAGCCACGACCCAAAGGGCCGGCAGGCAGAGGAGGCAAACCTCGCGACGGCGAAGGCGCGGCGGTTCCGGAACGAGCATGGCGGGCATCCTGTGAGGAGCCCCCCCCTGTGCCGCAGCGATGTTTCCGCACTGTGTGGGAAAATTACCCACGCCACTCGCATCCGAGATGAGGTTTGCATCCCCTGCTCACTGGCCGCTCAGCCCAGCCCTCCCTCGATGGGAAACGGTGTGGGCTCCCACCAGCGCTCGACCCCGTGAATCCGCGCCGCCTCGGCCTCCCAGCGGTGGAGGATGGCCGCAAGCGCTGCGCGGTCGCCGGTCCGCAGCGGTTCGACGATCTCAAGGATGCGGCGGCGTGTTTTCCGGTAGGAAACGCACAGACTTGCCTTCTCCCAAGCCTCAATGGCTGCCCGCTTCCTCTGGCCAGGCTTCGGATAGACGATCTGGTCCGGCGGCTCGTAGTCGCCGTGGCTGTCCGTCTCGTACCACCTCCAGATCTGGGCGAGGAACGTGCGCGCCTCGTCGCGCGCGCCGGACGCGAGAGCGATCGCGACCTGTTGCTCGGCATGTACGCGACCGCCAGGAATAATGAACTTACGGAAAAAGGGCAGATAGGCGCGGTGGTCCTCTGCGAGTGGGCGAAGCAGGGGTAGAACCTGCTCCTCGACCGCGCATGTGAAGATGCGGTCGATGTCGGGAACCCTCCAATCCCATCTACCGACCGTACTCCCCCAAGCAGCCAATTGCGGGAATTCCGGCCGAAGCTCGTATTGCGGCTGAAGAAAATATTCCCGGGTGAACGGAGCCGGAAGAGGCTTGCGCGAAAACGATTCAACAAAGCTTCCGAAAGGATCTTCTATTGCCGATCCGTCCCAGTAGAGGGTTGTCAGACTCATATTTGAGTCGAATATATTCGGATCCAAACACCGTTTCACCCATATTTTGGCAGCGAAGTGCCGAATCGGCCTGATCCATATTACGCCCGGCTCGACTTGGATGAGATCTGGATTACGCGCCAGCAGGCTTCGAAACAGCCACTTTATCTGCTTCGCGTTTGTCACGTACGCGGCCTCATTTGAATGACGACAATCCGTTGCGTTCCTGGGAAGTGCTTCTTGGCAGCCGCCGCGTAGCGCAACGCGTTCGACCATGCGAGGCCACGCGCTCCCGTCTTATGATCATAGATGGAGGTGACCGTTGGCCTAGCTTGGTGGTAGATGTCGAGCCGACTTGTGCCGGCTTTGTTGACATGAGTTGGGAACCCTTCTTTGTCGATCAGAAATTCAGACTTGAGGCGAGAATTTTTTTGGTCTCGCACCCAAAAGTGCATCCGAGAATGAACCTGGTTACCGATCTGGCTGGGAGTCCGGAACGGATTCTCTTGCCGAACGGCCGTGTTGACCGCATCAAGCTGTGTTTGAATCGCGCCGGTCTTTGGGCAGGCGGCGTCGAGCGCCGGCTGGTCGAGCGGACCGACCCAGATCGCCGGCTTATTCCGGAAGTCCTCCGCTCCGCGGAATTCGTGCGCCGTCGCGCCCAGGACAGTCCCATAGCCGCCGCGCCTCGCTGAGAGGAACGCGAAGAGCGTGCCGGCGAGTTCCAGCGTGCGCAGGACCTGCGCGGCCACCACCGCGGCCGGAACAGCCGGAAGGAGGGCCGGCTGGATCGTCGCGTCCGGCTTTAGGCCGTTCGCCGTGAAGGTGCTGCGCCCCAGGATCTCGCCGGAGACGCCGTCGCGGATGGTCTGCGTCGCGCCCAGCGTCTCGAAGATCCGGCTCTCGCCGTCCGGCGCGGTGACCGCGTGCTGCTCGTCGAAGTCGCGCCGGCCCGCGCGGATGCGGATCGAGAGGATGCGGGTCCCGTCCTCGAGCCGGGTCTCCTCTCGGCTCTGCGCGTGCTCGGCCTCGGGCATCTGCGCCCATTGCGGCGTGACCAGCCGCAGCACCTCGGGATCGACGGCGCCACCGCCGCCGCCGACGACCCACTGCCCACCGTCCGATTGCCCGGCCGGGGCGCGCGGCTGGTCGGACCAGCCCTTCCGCCACAGGGCGTGCTCCAGGCGGAGCAGCTTCGTGTCGAGGGAGAGCTCGGCCAGGATACCCCTCAGCTGCCGGATCTCGTCACCGACCGGTTCCCGTCTCGTCACGGCACCGACCCGAATCGCCCTCGATTAGGATCAAATACCAGAACAAATCGGGAATATACAGTTATTATTCCTATCGCCGGCGAAACGAAAAACGCTGCCCCGCGAGCGGGACGACGTCGGACGGATCGATCGGGATCCGGCGCGGTGCCGGATCCCGGTGTCTCAAGCGGCCTGCCGGGCCTTGTTCAGGAGCTTGCGGTTGATCAGCACCTCGGCGATCTGCACGGCGTTCAGCGCCGCGCCCTTGCGGAGGTTGTCCGAGACGCACCAGAAGTTCAGGCCGTTCTCGATCGTGGCGTCCTCGCGGATGCGGGAGATGTAGGTCGCGTCCTCGCCGGCCGCCTCGTGGGGCGTGACGTAGCCGCCGTTCTCGCGCTTATCGACCACGAGCACGCCCGGGGCCGCGCGCAGGATCTCGGTGGCCTGCTCGGGTGTGATCGGGCGCTCGAACTCAACGTTCACCGATTCCGCGTGCCCGATGAAGACCGGCACGCGCACGGCGGTAGCCGTGAGCTTGATCTTCGGGTCGAGCATCTTCTTGGTCTCGGCGACCATCTTCCACTCTTCCTTCGTGTAGCCATCCTCCATGAACACGTCGATGTGGGGGATGACGTTGAAGGCGATGCGCTTGGTGAACTTGGTGTTCGTCACCTCGCCGGCCGTGAAGACGGCGCGGGTCTGGTTGAACAGCTCGTCCATCGCCTCCTTGCCGGCGCCGGAGACCGACTGGTAGGTCGAGACCACCACGCGCCTGATGCCGGCCGCCTCGTGCAGGGGCTTCAGCGCCACGACGAGCTGGGCCGTCGAGCAGTTCGGGTTGGCGATGATGTTGCGCTTGGTGAAACCCGCGACGGCGTCGGCGTTCACCTCGGGCACGATCAGCGGCACGTCGGCGTCGTAGCGGAAGGCCGACGAGTTATCGATGACCACGCAGCCGGCCTGCCCGATGCGCGGGCTCCACTCCTTCGAGGTCTCGCCGCCGGCCGACATCAGACAGATGTCGGTATCGGAGAAGTCGTGGGTGTCCAGCGCTTTGACCTTCAGGATCTTGTCGCCGAAGGAAACCTCCTGGCCCTGGCTGCGCCGCGAGGCCAGCGCCACGACCTCGTCGGCGGGGAAAGCCCGCTCGGCCAAGATATCCAGGATCTCGCGGCCCACGTTGCCCGTGGCGCCCACGACGGCGACCTTGTAGCCCATTGTCCACTCCGCTTGTCCCGAACGACCCGGCCGCCGCATCCATCGCGGGCCCCGGTCTCCTCGCGCCCGCGTCCTGCGCGGGCCGACCGGCCGGTTCGCTTGCCCCAATACGGGCATGGCCGCGCGCGCCCGGCCCGACAGGCAGGTGGGTGCGGCAGCCGGGGTGAGCAAGACGCCGACCCCGCGCGCCTGTCAAGCGGCAGAGCAGGGCGGCGGCTCACAGGCGCAACCATCGATTCACCCTGCGCGCGGGAACACGGTGACGGGCGCGCTGCCGGAAAGGTCTTGGTGCCGGGTGGAGACCGAGGATCGGGGCGCGGCGGACGCTGATCCGCCGAGGCGAGCCCCCGGCCCCCCTTGCGCACGATGCCGTTCGACCGGACCGAAGACGCTGACGAGCCCCCGGCGCGACTGCCGCTGCTCGGCCTGACCGCGAAGCTCGCCGTCGCCCTTGCCACGGTGGCGCTGCTCGCGCTGCTCGCGCGCGGCCGAGTCGAGACGCCGTCCGCGCCATCCGAACCTGCGCTGGCCGACGCATTCTTCGTGCCGTCGGCCCTCGCGGCGCCGGCCAAGCCCGCGGCGCCTGCCCTGCCGGGCCGGCTCGGGATCGACGAGCCGGAAGCGATCGATCCGGTCCGGCTGGAGCCGGCGCGGGTCAACCCAGTCACGGGTCTGCGGGAGGAGACGCTGGCCCGGGGCGATTTCGACGCGATCGAATCGAGCGCGCTGCGCCTGACGCTCGCCCGGGAGGCCGGCTCGGAGAGGCCGGGCCTCTTCGTGACCCTGGTCAGGCGCGGGGCGGACGGACCCGGCATCGCGGTGGTCCGCACCGGCGCTCGGGGCAGGATCGACACCAAGTTCGGGCCAGTCGAGACCCTGGAGGCGACGCTGGCTGGCGGGGCGCGGCGGGTCTGCACCGGCTTCGCGACGCTCGAGGTCGCGCCGCCGCGCATCGACGGCTGGCTCTGCGCGCCGCTGGCACAGCCTCCGGAGCCGCGCGCAATCGCCTGCATCCTCGACGCCCTGACCCTGGAGGGTGCGGAAGGTCCGTCCGCGGCGCGCTTCCGCGCCGCCGAGGCGCGCCGCGACCCGGGTTGCCGGCCGGCCCAGCCCAGCGCTGCCGCGGACCCGCCCGCGGGTCGGACCGGCTCGATCCGTAGCCGCCGTGCCGCTGCCGGACGAGGCTGAGGCGCGGCGCAAAAAAAATGAGGCGAATCTGCGGCAGAACCGTGCTAGCTCGGCCATTGGGGTGGAACAACGGCAACGCTCGGACGTCTACTCACCAAGAAGACGCGGCGGATTTTTAACACTGTCCTGCCACGATCACCCCCGTTTTCAACAAGGTGCGACATGCGCTCGATCAAGATCGCCCTGCTGGGCGCCCTCGCCGTCGCCGGCCTCGGGCTCGGCACCACGGCTCCGGCTCAGGCCCAGGACGGCTACGCCCCCGGCGTCGGCTACTACCGGGTCAGCCGCCCGCTGCCGATCCGTATCCGCCCGCGCAGCTGGCTCGACGCCGGCAACGTGGTCGAGCCCGGCAACGGCTCTGTCTCGAACCCGGCCACAAACCCGGTTCTGATCGCCCAGTCGAACTCCCTGAACCCGGTCTACGGCCGCAACGACCGCTTCGGCTTCGGCATCCTGCCCGACCCGATCACCAACGGTCCGTTCATCGGCGCCCGGAACAGCTCGATCCGCAACGTCGATCTCTCGGCCTTCGACGCCATCGACCCGACCTCGTACGTGTCGCGCTACGGCAACCCGTACTGAGTCGCTCCAGTTCGTTTCATGCGAAGGGGCGCGCGGCGAGAGCCGCGCGCCCCTCTCGTTCCGGGATGTGCGGAAGGCCCTTGGGCCTTCCGGCGGGGCTCGGGGCGCGGAGCCCCGAGAGGTCAGGCCGCCCGCGCCCGGACAGCCGCGGCGATCGCCTCCGCCATGGCCTTCGTCCCGATCGCCTGAGCGCCCCCGGTAGCGATGTCGGCGGTGCGGGTGCCGGCGGCCAGCGTGTCGGTGATGGCACCGTCGAGGAGGTCGGCGGCCTCTCCGAGACCGAACGAGTAGCGCAGGCACATGGCGAGAGAGCCGATCATGGCGATCGGGTTCGCCTTGTCGGCGCCCGCGATGTCGGGGGCCGAGCCGTGCACGGGCTCGTAGAGGGCGCGGCGGAGCCCGCCTTCCTCGGCGGCGCCGAGGGAGGCCGAGGGCAGCATGCCGAGCGAGCCGGTGAGCATCGCGGCGACGTCCGAGAGCACGTCGCCGAAGAGGTTGTCGGTCACCAGCACGTCGAACTGCTTGGGGCGCCGCACGAGTTGCATGGCGCAATTGTCGGCGAGCACGTGCTCCAGCGCGACATCCGAGTAGTGCTGCGCGTGGACCGCGGTGACGACCTCCTTCCAGAGAACGCCCGACTTCATCACGTTGTGCTTCTCCGCCGAGGCGACCCGGCCCGAGCGCTTGCGGGCGAGGTCGAAGGCGACGTGGGCGATCCGCTCGATCTCGCCCGTGGTGTAGACCTGAGTGTCCACCGCCCGCTTCGTGCCGTCGTCGAGGACCGTGATCTCCTTCGGCTCGCCGAAATAGACGCCGCCGGTGAGCTCGCGCACGATCATGATGTCGAGGCCCTCGACGAGCTCCCGCTTGAGCGCCGAGGCGTCGGCCAGCGCCGGGTAGCAGATCGCCGGGCGCAGGTTCGCGAACAGGCCCAGATCCTTGCGCAGCCGCAGCAGCCCGGCCTCGGGGCGGATCTCGTAGGCGACGCCGTTCCATTTCGGCCCGCCGACGGCGCCGAGCAGGATCGCGTCGGCGCTCCTTGCCCGCGCCAGGGTCTCGTCGGCGAGCGGCTTGCCATGCCGGTCGATTGCCGCGCCGCCCACGAGATCGGTCTCGGTCTCGAAGCTGGCGATGCCGGTCTCGCGGAGCGCCGCGAGCACGGTCTCGACGCCGGCCATCACCTCGGGGCCGATCCCGTCGCCGGGGAGGAGCAGGAGGTTGTAGCTGGCCATGGCGTGATCTCGTCCGGGTTGAGATAGGGTCAGGCGGGCTCTATCGAGCCGGCGCGCCGCTTGGCAAGGTTCCTCGCGCCATGGCCGCCGTTGCGTTCCGCCGCCGTCCGGTGTAAGCGCGCTCCGCGCCCAACAGACACCCTTGGAGGCACGGGCGCGCTGGGGAACGGTCGGGCCGTCCGCTTCGGGCGGCCTTTGTCGTTTTCCGGGCCATCAATCGTAAAGGATCACGCCATGAGCGCAGTGAAGTCGCTTGAGGCCGTGGCACGCGACCGGGCCGGCAAGGGGGCCGCCCGGGCCGTTCGTCGCCAGGGCCAGATTCCCGCCGTCATCTACGGCGCCGGCCAGCCGCCGCAGTCGATCGCCGTCGACCTCATCCGCACCCGCACCCTGATCTACGCCGGCGGCTTCAAGACCACGGTGTTCGAGATCAGCATCGGCGGCAAGAAGGTCCGCGCGATCCCGCGCGACTTCCAGCTCGACCCGGTGACCAGCGTCCCGCTGCACGTCGACTTCCTGCGCGTCGTCCAGGGCCAAACCGTCGTGGTCGACGTGCCGGTGCACTTCGTCAACGAGGAGGCGGCCCCCGGCATCAAGCAGCGCGGCGGCACCCTCAACATCTCGCTCCACACCGTCTCGCTCGACGTGGCGCCCGACCAGATTCCGGACGCGATCGAGGTCGATCTCACCGGCCGCGAGATCGGTGACGTGATCCACGCCGCCGACCTGAAGATCCCGGCCGGCACCTACACGGGCGAGGGCACGGATCCGGTCGCCAACATCGTGCCGCCGACCGTGCTCGGCGCCGAGGTCGAGGCCGAGGAGGCCGCGATCGCCGAGGCGCAGTCCGCCGAGGCCGCCGAGGAGAAGGCCGAGTCCGAGGCCGAGGCCTCCGACGAGACCAAGACCGAGGAGTGATCGGGAGGGGGCGCGCACCGCGCGTCCCGTCTCCGCTTCCCGATGCCCCGGCCCCGCGGCCGGGGCATTTTCATGTCGCGAGGGACCCATGCGGCTCATCGTCGGCCTCGGAAATCCGGGCCCGCGCTACGCGCGCAACCGCCACAACATCGGCTTTCTCGCCATCGACGAGATCGCCCGCGTGCATCGGGCGAGCCCGTTCCGCCGCCGCTTCCAGGGGGAGGCCGCCGAGGTGGTGCTGGGCACCGAGCGCGCCATCCTGCTGAAGCCCCAGACCTTCATGAACGAGTCCGGCCGCGCGGTCTCGGAGGCGCAGCGCTTCTACAAGATCGCGCTCGCCGACGTGATCGTGCTGCACGACGAGCTCGACCTCGCCCCCGCCAAGCTCCGGGTGAAGCAGGGCGGCGGCAATGCCGGACATAACGGCCTGCGCTCGATCACCGCGCAATGCGGCAACGACTATCGTCGCGTGCGGCTCGGCATCGGGCATCCGGGCGACAAGGCGCAGGTGCATGCCTACGTGCTGAACGATTTCGGCAAGGCCGAGGAGCCCTGGGTCGAGGACCTCTGCCGGGCGGTGGCCGACCACGCCCCGCTGCTCGCGGCGGGCGAGGATGCGAGCTTCCAGAACAAGGTCCACCTCGCCATGGCGGGCCGCGGCTGGGACGACGTGAAGCCGGTGGCCCGGGGCGGTCCGCCGAAGAATTGACACGAAAACACGAGGACACGATATCGAAGGCGGCCCGGAGGTGGCGATGAAGAACGTGACCGTGACCATGAGCGAGGCGCTGCTGCAGCGGGCGCGGGTCGCGGCCGCGCGCGACGGGAAGAGCCTGTCGAAGTTCGTCGCCGAGGCGGTGGAGCAGCGGGTCGGCCGGCCGATGACGCAGCGCGAGGCGCTCGACATCTTCCTGGCGGGACCGCCCCTCCACGTGCTGGACGAGAACGGGAAGGTCCCGACGACGGCGCAGCTCTACGATGACGACTGAGCTGGTCTTCGTCGATACGAACGTTCTTCTCTACGCTCGCGACGATCGTTACCCCGATAAGCGCAGGGCTGCCGCGCACTGGCTCGCGACGCTCGCGCAACGCGATGCCCTGATCGTCAGCCCCCAGATCCTCGGCGAACTTCACACCGCCATCCTGCGGGGCAAAGTCGACGTGGACGACGGGGAGATGCAGCGCATGACCGCGGCGCTGCAACCCTTCTCCCACGGCGCCACCGACCTCGAACTCATCGCGCAGTCGTGGAAGATCCGGAAGGAGACCGCCTTCCGGTGGTGGGACTGCGTGATCCTCGCCGCCGCGATCCGGGCCGGATGCCGCTACCTCCTGTCGGAGGATTACCAGCACGGCACGACGGTCCGCGGCACCACCATCCTCAACCCCTTCACCGTCGGCCCCGAGGCCGTCATGACCGAGCATTAGGACTGAGCCATGGGCTTCAAATGCGGCATCGTCGGCCTGCCGAACGTCGGCAAGTCGACCCTCTTCAACGCGCTGACGCAGACCGCGGCGGCCCAGGCGGCGAACTACCCGTTCTGCACCATCGAGCCGAATGTCGGCGACGTGGCGGTGCCGGACCCGCGCCTCGACGCGCTGGCGAAGATCGCGGCCTCGAAGGAGATCATCCCGACCCGGCTGACCTTCGTGGACATCGCCGGGCTGGTCCGCGGCGCCTCGAAGGGGGAGGGGCTCGGCAACCAGTTCCTGGCCAACATCCGCGAGGTGGACGCGATCGCCCACGTGGTGCGCTGCTTCGAGGACGGCGACGTCACCCATGTCGAGGGCAAGGTCGATCCGATCGCCGACATCGAGACGATCGAGACCGAGCTGATGCTGGCCGACCTCGAGAGCCTGGAGAAGCGCGTCGTCGCCCTGGAGAAGAAGGCCCGGGGCGCCGACAAGGAGGCGCGTGAATTCCTCGACCTCGTCAACCGGGCGCTGCCGCTGCTGCGCGACGGAAAGCCCGCCCGCCTCGTCGAGCGCAAGGCGGAGGAGGAGTTCCTGTTCCGGCAGCTCGGCCTGATGACGGCCAAGCCGGTGCTCTACGTCTGCAACGTGGACGAGGGCGACGCCGACAAGGGCAACGCGCACTCGGACGCCGTCATCGCCCGCGCCAAGGCGGAGGGTGCGGTCGCCGTGGTGGTCTCGGCCAAGATCGAGAGCGAGATCGCCGTGATGCCGATGGCCGACCAGGCCGAGTTCCTGGAGGCGGTCGGGCTCAACGAGCCCGGTCTCAACCGGGTGATCCGGGCCGGCTACGATCTCCTCGGCCTGATCACCTACTTCACGGTCGGCCCGAAGGAGGCCCGCGCCTGGACGATCACCGACGGCACCCGCGCGCCCGCGGCGGCCGGGGTGATCCACTCCGATTTCGAGAAGGGCTTCATCCGGGCCGAGACGATCGCCTACGCCGACTACGTGTCGCTGAAGGGCGAGAGCGGCGCGCGCGATGCCGGCAAGCTGCGCCTGGAGGGCAAGGAGTACCGGGTGCAGGACGGCGACGTGCTGCACTTCCGCTTCGCGAACTGAGGCCGCGATGTCCGCTCCCTTCTACGAGGACTTCGAGCCCGGCGACCGCATCGTCAGCACGCCGCTCACGGTCGGCCGCGACGAGATCGTGGCCTTCGCACGGGAATTCGACCCGCAGCCCTTCCACCTCGACGAGGCGGCGGCGGAGGCGACCTTCGTCGGCAAGCTGATCGCCTCCGGCTGGCAGACCGCCGCGCTCGGCATGCGTCTCCTGCACGCCAGCGTGTTCCGCGGGGCCACCACGCTCGGCTCGCCGGGCATCGACGAACTGCGCTGGATGCTCCCCGTCGTGCCGGGCGACAGCCTCGTCCTGAAGACCACGGTCGAGGATTGCCGCGCCTCCACCTCGAAACCGGGCGTCGGCTTCGTGCGGTTCGCCGCGCGGCTCGAGAATGGGGCGGGCCGCATCGTGATGACCCAGGGCTTCTCGGTGATGTTCCAGCGCCGCGGGGCGGAGCCGCCGCCGCCCCGGCCAGTGACGCTTGCAGCACCGGAGCCGCCGCCGGAGCCGAATGACGCGGAGATCCTCGATTTCATCGGCCAGGCCGAGATCGGCCGCACGCGGGACCTCGGGCCCTACACCTTCACCGCGGAGGATATCGTGGCCTTCGCGCGGGCCTACGACCCCCAGGCCTTCCACCTGGATCCGGAGGCCGCGGCCCGCACGCATTTCGGCGGGCTCTGCGCCTCGGGCTGGCACACGGCAGCCGCCTACATGCGGCGCCTGACCACGACCCGGGCGCGCGACCACGCCTACACGGCCGCGCGCGGACCGGCCCCGATGCTGGGGCCCTCGCCGGGCTTCCGGAAGCTGCGCTGGCTGAAGCCCGTCTACGCGGGCGACACGATCCACTACCGCACCACGCTCACCGACCGCCGCGCCTCGGCCTCCCGGCCGGGCTGGGGGCTGGCCTTCGCGCGCAACACCGGCACCAACCAGCACGGCGAGGAGGTGTTTCGCTTCGACTCGAGCGTCTTCGCGCAGTGGGAGCCGTAGGGCGGGTTCCGGCTCCTCGCCTCGGATGCAGCAGACCCTCTCTCCCCACCTGCGGAGAGAGCGCTTCGGCGAGCTTGTCGTCGCTGGAGTGAGGAGGCAGCCGAGGGGGCTACCTTCCAGCGTCCTCAGGCTGCCCGGCGCCGCTCCGGGTAGAGCCCGAGCAGGCCCTCGGGCGAGGCCTCGCACACGCCCCGCTCCGTGACGATGCCGGTGACGAGGCGGGCGGGCGTCACGTCGAAGGCGGGGTTGGCCACGGGGCTGCCGGGCGAGACCACCTCGATCGTGGCGAAGCCGCCGTCCGCGAGACGCCCCGTCAAATGCGTGACCTCGCGCCCGTCGCGCTCCTCGATCGGGATCTCGGCGACACCGTCGCGGAGCGTCCAGTCGATCGTCGAGAAGGGCAGGGCGGCGTAGAACGGGACGCGGTTGTCGAAGGCCGCCAGCGCCTTCAGGTAGGTGCCGATCTTGTTGCAGACGTCGCCCGACGCCGTGGTGCGGTCCGAGCCGACGATGCAGACGTCGATGCCGCCGTGCTGCATCAGGTGGCCGCCCGCGTTGTCGGCGATCACCGTGTGGGGCACGCCGTGGCCGTTCAGCTCGAAGGCGGTGAGCGCCGCGCCCTGGTTCCGCGGCCGGGTCTCGTCCACGTAGACGTGGAGATCGACGCCGGCCTCGTGCGCCCAGTAGATCGGAGCGAGCGCGGTGCCCCAATCGACGGTCGCGAGCCAGCCCGCGTTGCAATGGGTCAGCACGTTGATGCGCCGGCCCTTGGCCTTGGCGAGGTCCGACAGCAGGCGCCCGCCGTGCTCGCCGATCGAGCGGCAGCTCTCCACATCCTCCTCGGCGATGCGGCCGGCCTCCGCGAAGGCCGCTGCGAAGCGCTCGGGAACGGGGAGGGGGCGGAGCTTGGCGGCGACGTGGTCGAGGGCCCAGCGCAGGTTGATCGCGGTGGGGCGGGTGGCGGCCAGGATCTCGACCGCGCGGGCAAGGCCCGCATCCGAGGAATCCTCCCTCAGGCCGAGCGCCAGCCCGTAGGCGGCTGTGACGCCGATCAGCGGGGCGCCACGCACGATCATGGTGCGGATCGCGACCGCCGCATCGTCGAGCGTGGAGAGCCGCTTCATCTCCAGCGCGAAGGGCAGGCGGGTCTGGTCGATGACCTCGACGCTGACGCCGTCCGCGTGCGGGACGATGGTGCGGTAGGGGCGGCCGTCGATCTTCATGCGAGCGATCTGCCACAACGGGGCGCGGATTGCACCACGGCGGTGCCCGCCCGCACCCTCCGGTTGAGCCTTCCTCAACCTTAGCCGCGCGTTAACGGGTCACCCGTAGCGTTCCGGTCACGTATCCCATCACGCGTCCGGTCCCGCATGCGCTCGCTTCGCCGCTCCGCGTCGCCCTACGACACCTTCGTCGATACGCTGCGCCCCTTCCTGGCGCGCCGTCTGACGGAGCTGGGCGGCCTCGTGCTGTTCACCGCCGCCGTGGCCCTCACCGTGGCGCTGGCGACGTGGTCGATCGACGACCCGAGCCTTAACCACGCCACCGACCACGCCGCCCACAACGTGCTCGGGCGCCCGGGCGCCGTGGTCTCCGACCTCGCCATGCAGATTCTCGGCCTCGGCTCGCTCGCCCTGGTGCTGCCGCCCGCGCTGTGGGGCATGCGGCTGATGCGCGAGCGCGACCTGCCGCGCGGGGGCCTGCGCATCGCGCTCTGGATCATCGGCTTCTGCGCGGCGAGCGCGGTCGCGAGCGCCCTGCCGCCCACCGCGCGCTGGCCGCTGCCGACGGGCCTCGGCGGCGTGGCCGGCGATTCGCTGCTCGGTCTCGGCCGGACGATCGTGGGTGCCATCGCGGGTCCGGCCGCCGCGCTCGTCGGCTTCGCCTACGCGGTCTTGGCGATCCTCTGCCTCACGGGTGCCTGTCGCGCCGGGCTCAACGACGCGGACGAATCCTACGACGCCTACGAGGCGGCGCCCCCGATGCGTCGGGCATCCGCCCACCGCTCGGAGGTTCGCGACGTCGCGGGTGAGCCGGGACTCGGCCTGGTCGGGCTCGGCGCACTGGCGCAGGCCGTGATGCGCGGCCGCGCGGCGCTCGGCGAGACGGTGGAGAACTGGCGTGCCCAGCGCTCCGGCAACCTCGCCTATGCGGGTGCCTCGCCGACGCTGGCGGCGCAGCGCGCCTTCGCGGACGAGGAGGCCCCCTGGGCCGACCACGCGCCTCCGCCCCAGGCCCAGCCGGCCGCTCGGCGCGAGCCGGTCTTCGACGAGGTGGAGGCGCCCCGTCCGCAGCAGCGCGGCCGCACGCCGCTCCCCGCCGCGGATCTGCCCGACACGGACGAGGACGACGTCGCCGCCGAGCCGGTGCGCTCGCGCGTCGCGCCTCCGGCCGCAGCCCCGGTCCCGGCCCGGCGCCAGCCCCTGCCGCCGCCGGTCCATCCGGACGATTACGAGCTGCCGGCGCTGGGTCTCCTGGCCGAGCCGCGCGGACCCTCGCCCGCGAGCCTTGTCTCGGCCGACGCGCTGGAGCAGAACGCGACGCTCCTGGAGGCCACGCTCGGCGATTTCGGGGTGCGCGGCGACATCCTGGCCGTGCGGCCGGGCCCGGTCGTCACGCTCTACGAGCTGGAGCCGGCGCCCGGCACCAAGTCGAGCCGGGTGATCTCGCTCGCCGACGACATCGCGCGCTCGATGTCGGCGGTCTCGGCCCGCGTCGCGGTGGTCCCCGGCCGCAACGCCATCGGCATCGAATTGCCGAACACGCGCCGCGAGACCGTGTTCCTGCGCGAACTCCTGGCCTCGGCCGACTTCGTGGAGACGAAGCACAAGCTGGCGCTGTGCTTAGGGAAAAACATCGGCGGCGAGCCGATCATCGCGGACCTGGCCCGCATGCCGCACCTGCTGGTGGCCGGCACCACCGGCTCGGGCAAGTCGGTGGCGATCAACACCATGATCCTGAGCCTGCTCTACCGGATGAAGCCGGAGGAGTGCCGCCTGATCATGGTCGATCCCAAGATGCTGGAACTCTCCGTCTACGACGGCATCCCGCACCTGCTCTCCCCCGTCGTCATCGACCCCAAGAAGGCGGTCATCGCCCTCAAATGGGCCGTGCGCGAGATGGAGGAGCGCTACAAGAAGATGTCCAAGATCGCGGTCCGCAACATCGACGGCTACAACGCCCGGATGAAGGAGGCCCGCGAGCGCGGCGAGACCATCACCCGCACGGTGCAGACGGGCTTCGACCGCCACACCGGCGAGGCGGTGTTCGAGGAGGAGGCGATGGACCTCAGCCCCCTCCCCTACATCGTGATCGTGGTGGACGAGATGGCCGACCTGATGATGGTGGCCGGCAAGGACATCGAGGGGGCGATCCAGCGGCTGGCGCAGATGGCGCGGGCGGCGGGCATCCACCTGATCATGGCGACGCAGCGCCCGTCGGTGGACGTCATCACCGGCACCATCAAGGCGAACTTCCCGACCCGGATTTCCTTCCAGGTCACGAGCAAGATCGACTCGCGCACCATTCTCGGCGAGATGGGCGCCGAGCAGCTTCTGGGCCAGGGCGACATGCTGTTCATGGCCGGCGGCGGGCGCACGACGCGCGTGCACGGGCCGTTCTGCTCGGACGCCGAGGTCGAGAGCGTGGTCGCCCACCTCAAGCGCCAGGGCCGCCCCGCCTACCTCGACGCCGTCACGGCCGACGACGAGGAAGACGCCTCGGGCAAGGGCGGTAAGGGCAAGGGCGCCACCGAGCTCGAGGTGGACGGGGCGGTGTTCGACCAGGGCGCCTTCGGCGAGGCAGGCGGCGACCTCTACGAGCAAGCCGTTCAGGTGGTGCTGCGGGACCAGAAGGCCTCGACCAGCTACATCCAGCGTCGCCTGCAGATCGGCTACAACCGCGCCGCCTCGCTGATGGAGCGGATGGAGATCGAGGGCATCGTCGGGCCGGCCAACCACGCGGGCAAACGCGAGATCCTGATCGAGACCGACCAGCACGGGGTTTGAGCATCGCGTCGCGCGCAGGAACCGTCATTCCGGGGCGCCGAAGGCGAGCCCGGGATGACGAGCTGGAGGCGGCAACCTGGCGCGGGAAGCCCGGCGCCGGCTACTCCCGCTGAATCACCCGATCGACCACGAGATCGGACCAGAAGCCGGGACGGAAATCGCGCTTGAGTGCCTCGGGGTCGTAGACCGTCTCGACCCAGGTGAGGAAATCGAGCCCCCTGGACTCGCCCTCGACGAGGTAGCGGGCGAAGAAGGCGTCGAGGATGCCGGTCTTGGCGAAGCGGAAATGGCCGTAGCGCGCCGAGAGCTGGCCCATCGCCTCCCGCACCGGGCGGCCCTCGTGGATGATCAAGTAGAGGGCTGCCGCGAGTCCCGCCCGGTCCGCGCCCGACTTGCAGTGCATCACGGCCGGGTACTCGATCGACGCGAAGACGTCGCGCGCGGCCAGGACCGTGGCGCGGTCCGGCGCCTCGCGCGAGCGCAGCACGAATTCGACGAGCTTCAGCCCGTGCCGCTCGCAGGCCTCCCGCTGCAACGGCCAGGAGCCGTGCTCGCGCCCGCCCCGCAGGGTGACGATGGTGCGTACGCCCTCCCGGCGGAAGCGCGCGAGCTGGTGGGGGCCCGGCTGGGCCGAGCGCCAGAGCTCCCCCCGGCCGACCCGGTGCCGGTTCAGGTAGGCCATCCGGAACACGCCGTGATCGACGAACAGCATGTTGGCCCAGGCCATCAGCCGCCCGCCCGCGCCGGTGATCGGCCGCTCGAAGCGGGCGATGCGCGCCATGCGCCGGGCGTAGCGCGTCTCGGGCTTCAGGAATCGCTTGAACACGGGGGGCGGGATCGGGTCGCACGGAATGGATCGCCGCCTCTAACAGCCGTGCCGGGCGGCGGCAATTTCCGGACGCGGCCAACGAGGCGGCTCACACGGGGCGGCGCATCGGCACCGCTCTTGCCTTCAGTTCGCCAGGATCGCGACTGAACCTGCGGGCCGGCACCGGTGTTGTCAGCCCGCAGCCCCAACGAGGCAGCCCCCACCAGGAAGGTCCGGCCATGAGCACGCGCACCACGAGCATCCGCCGGGCCCGCGAGGGGGATGTCGGCGGGTTGTCGCGGGTGTTCGACGCGGCTTGGCGCGAGGCCTACCGGGGCATCATCCCGGGCGTGGCCCTCGAGCGGATGATCGCCCAGCGCGACGGGGCGTGGTGGCGCGGGGCCCTGCGGCGCGGCCGCCCGCTCGCGGTGCTGGACGCGGGGGACGCGGTCGTCGGCTACGCCGCCTACGGCCGGGCGCGCAGCCGCGGCCTGGGCACCGAGGGCGAGATCGACGAACTCTATCTCCTGCCGGAATACCAGGGCCTCGGCCTCGGCCGGCGCCTGTTCCGCGCCGTGCGCAACGATCTCGCGGACCACGGCCTCGCGCGCCTCGGCGCCTGGGCCCTGGAGGAGAACGGTCGCGCGGGCGCCTTCTACGCGGCGCTGGGCGGCCGGGCCGGCCCCCACGTGCTTGACCGGGTGGCCGGGGTGCCATTGTCGAAGATCGGCTACATCTTCGGCTGAGGCTCGCGCGCAGCCTGTGCGTGCGCCCGGACACCCGATTTGATTCTCCCGCGGGCGGTTATATGAGACCGCAGGACAAGGCCCGCACGCCCGGGCCGGGAGAGACGCCCATGAACATCGACGCCATCTCGCTCGGCAAGAACCCGCCGCACGACGTCAACGTCATCATCGAGGTGCCGCTCGGCGGCGAGCCGATCAAGTACGAGATGGACAAGGAGGCCGGCACGCTCGTCGTCGACCGGTTCCTCTACACGCCGATGTTCTATCCCGGGAACTACGGTTTCATCCCGCACACCCTCTCGGGCGACGGCGACCCGTGCGACGTGCTGGTGGCCAATACCCGCGCCATCATCCCGGGCGCCGTCATCAGCGTGCGTCCCGTGGGCGTGCTAGTGATGCAGGACGACGGCGGCGAGGACGAGAAGATCATCGCGGTTCCCTCCCGCAAGCTGACCCAGCGCTACAATCGGGTGGAGAACTACACCGACCTCCCCGAGATCACGGTCAGCCAGATCCAGCACTTCTTCGAGCACTACAAGGATCTGGAGCCCGGCAAGTGGGTCAAGATCGTGCGCTGGGGCGATCGCGCCGAGGCCGAGCGCCTGATCCTGGAAGGCATCGAGCGTTACAACAAGTCGAAGGCGTGAGGGCCGCGGGGGCGTCGGACGCATCCCCTCTCCCCGCATGCGGGGAGAGGGAAATCCGCGGCACGCTTCCCCTCAGAGCCGTTCCCCCCGCAAGAGCCGCGGCTGCGCCCCCCGCGAGGCCGCGGCCTCGCCGATGAAGAAGCGCTTGAGCCCCGGCATCCGGTCCACCAGCCCGAGGCCGAGGTCGCGGGCCAGCCGCAGCGGCAGGGCATCGTTCGAGAACAGGCGGTTGAGCCCGTCCGTCGCCGCACCCATCGCGAGGGTGTCGAAGCGGCGGGCCCGCTCGTAGTCGCGCAGCACCGTCTCCGAACCGGGATCGAGCCCCAGGCGCAGCGCGCCCGTGACCGCCTCGGCCAGCGCGGCGGCGTCGGCGAGGCCGAGATTCAGCCCCTGCCCGGCGATCGGATGGATGACGTGGGCGGCGTCGCCCAGCAGAGCCAGGCGTGGCCCGCGGAAGCTGCGCGCGATGCCGAAGGCGAGCGGGTAGGCGTGCGGCCCGGCCTCCAGCCGGAGCCGGCCGAGTTCCGGCGTGAAGCGCCGCTCGATCTCGCCCAGCACCTCGTCCGCCTCGCCGCCCAGCAACGCCGGCACGTCGCGGCTGCGCTCGGTCCAGACGATCGAGGAGCGGTGGCCCAGCGCACCGCCGTCGGCCAGCGGCAGCACCGCGAAGGGCCCGCTCGGCAGGAAGTGCTCGTAGGCGCGTCCCCCGTGCGGCCGGTCATGCCCGATCGTCGCGACGATGCCCGATTGCGGGTAGGACCAGCCGACCCAGCCGATGCCGGCCGCCTCGCGCAGGCGCGAGCGCGCCCCGTCGGCCGCCACCACGAGGTTCGCGGTCTCGGCCGCACCGTCCGGCGCGATCGCCTGGACACGATCGCCCACGACCCGCGTGCGGGCCAGCCCGCGCGCCACGAACGCGACGCCGGCCTCGCGGCAGGCGTCGAGCAGGGCGGCGGCGAGGGGCTCCGCCTCGACCATGTGGGCGAAGGGCGCGCCGTCCTGCACCTCCGTCGGTTCTCCCAGCCCGAAACTGAGGAAGACCGGGCGAACCGGATCGGCGAGGCGGCTGTCGCTGATCACCATCTCGGTGATCGGTTCGGCCGCCGCACCGAGACGATCCCAGATGCCGAGCGCCCCGAGCATCCGCCGCCCGCCCGCCGCGACCGCGTAGGCGCGGCCCCGGTGGCGGCCGGCGCCCGCCGGCAGCGCGGGATCGTGAACCGCAACCGCGAGCGCCGGCCCGTGCGCCCGGGCGAGCGCGAGCGCCAGGGTGAGCCCCGGGATGCCGCCCCCGGCCACGATCAGCTTCCGTCCGCCCGAACGCCCGCTCGATCCGCTCATCACGCTCCTCTGCGTCTTCCGACCCTTGCGCCCCCGGTCCCGCGTGGCTTGCCGCGCGGGCGGTGCTATGTCGATTCCGCGACCCACCGATAACTCACCGCCCCGCCGAAGGCACCGCCCGCCGCATGACCGACATCGTCACAGAGCTTCTCGACATCCTCGACCTGGAGCGCCTGGAGGAGGACCTGTTCCGGGGCGTGAGCCCGCGGGTGAGCTGGCCCCGGGTCTTCGGCGGGCAGGTGGTGGCGCAGGCGCTGGTGGCGGCGAGCCGCACCGTGCCGGCGAGCCGGCCGCCTCACTCGCTGCACGCCTACTTCCTGCTCGGCGGCGACCCGAAGGCGCCGATCATCTACGAGGTCGAGCGCATCCGCGACGGCGGCAGCTTCACCACCCGACGCGTGCGGGCGATCCAGCACGGGCGGCCGATCTTCGCCACCTCGGTCTCCTTCCAGACCGAGGAGGAGGGCTACGCGCACCAGGTACCGATGCCGGGCGCGCCCGACCCGGATGCGCTCCCGTCCGTCAGGACGCTGATCGAGCGGGGCGGTGCCAACCTGCCGCCCGCGCTGACCGGGTACTTCGCCCGCCCCCGTCCGATCGAGCTGAAGCCGGTGGACCTGCGCCGCTACCTCGAACCCGGCCCCGCCGACCCGGTCTGCAACGTCTGGCTGCGGGCGGCCTCGCGCCTGCCGGACGACCCGGCGATCCACCGGGCGGTGCTGGCCTACGCCTCCGACATGACGCTCCTCGACGCGACGCTGATCGCCCATGGCCGCTCGGTGTTCGACCCCGACATCCAGGGCGCGAGCCTCGACCACGCGCTCTGGTTCCACAGGCCGTTCCGGGCCGATTCCTGGCTGCTCTACACGCAGGACAGCCCCAGCACCGGCGGCGCTCGCGGCTTCGCCCGGGGCCAGATCTTCACCCAGGACGGAGCCCTGGTTGCCTCGGTAGCCCAGGAAGGCCTGATCCGGCCGCGACGGACCTGACGCGTCCCGAACACGCAAATCTGCCCAATCGATCGCCAATCTGCCGACCCGATAGGCACAAGCTCGACCATTGGGGCGGCAATCGTGAGTCCTAATCGATCAAAGCGTGGGCAGAACTGCGTCTTTCCGGAAAGTTCCGTCCGGCCAGCCCTGGCATAGTCCTTGAATAGGCGCTTCCGATCGCGGGGCCATTCCGGCCCGCCGCGGACAACAGGACCGCAACCGGCGCCCGCGGGCGCGCCGGCCGAGGTTCCAACCGGAAGCAGGGGGCGCCGCCCATGAAGATCGTGATGGCCATCATCAAGCCGTTCAAGCTGGAAGAGGTGCGCGACGCCCTCACCGGCATCGGCGTGCACGGCCTGACGGTGACCGAGGTCAAGGGCTACGGCCGCCAGAAGGGCCACACCGAGATCTATCGCGGCGCCGAGTACGCGGTGAGCTTCCTGCCCAAGCTGAAGATCGAGGTCGCGGTGGCCTCCGATCTCGTCTCCAGCGTGATCGACGCGATCGCGGGCGCCGCCCGCACGGGCCAGATCGGCGACGGCAAGATCTTCGTGATGCCGCTCGAGAAGGCCGTCCGCATCCGGACCGGCGAGACCGACGCCGACGCGCTCTGAGTCTTCCCGGGCCGGACGGCCCGCAGCGAGCCGCCGATCCGCTCGCCCCATCCTTCACCTCAAGCGACAGACAAACGCGACCGGGAGTCTCGTGTCCATGAAACTTCGCAACGTCCTCGCGCTCGGGCTGGGAGGCGCGGCGCTCGCCGCTCTCCTGATCGAGCCCTCGCTGGCCCAGTCGCCGGCGCCGGAAGCCATCTCGCCGCCGCCCTCGCCGGTGCCGAACAAGGGCGACACCGCCTGGATGCTGGTCTCGTCGGCCTTCGTCCTGATGATGGTCGTGCCGGGTCTCGCCCTGTTCTACGGTGGCCTCGTGCGCACCAAGAACATGCTCTCGGTGCTGACCCAGGTCTTCGCCATCGGCTGCATCGCCTGCCTGCTCTGGGTCACCTTCGGCTACAGCCTCTCCTTCACCAACGGTGGCGGCCTCAACGACTTCGTGGGCGGCTTCTCGAAGGCCTTCCTGAAGGGCGTCGACGCGAACTCGGTGGCGGCGACCTTTTCCAACGGTGTCGTGATCCCCGAATACGTCTACATCTGCTTCCAGATGACGTTCGCGATGATCACGCCGGCCCTCATCGTCGGCGCCTTCGCCGAGCGGATGAAGTTCTCGGCGCTGGTCGTGTTCTCGATCCTCTGGGTCACGCTGATCTACTTCCCGATGGCCCACATGGTCTGGTACTGGGGCGGTCCGGACGTCTTCGCGGACGCGGCCAAGAAGCTGGCCGCCGCGGGTGGCGAGGCGAACGCGGCCGCCAAGGCCGAGTACGACGCGGTGCTGAATGACGCCGGCATGCTCTTCAAGTGGGGCGCCCTCGACTTCGCTGGCGGCACCGTGGTGCACATCAACGCCGGCATCGCGGGCCTCGTCGGCTGCCTGATGCTCGGCAAGCGCATCGGCTACGGCCGCGACCTGCTGGCGCCGCACTCGCTCACCATGACCACGATCGGCGCCGCGCTGCTCTGGGTCGGCTGGTTCGGGTTCAACGCCGGCTCGAACCTCGAGTCGAACGGCTCGGCCGCGCTCGCGATGCTCAACACCTTCGTGGCCACCGCCGCGGCCGCCATCTCCTGGCTGTTCGTGGAGTGGGCGCTGAAGGGCAAGCCGTCGCTCCTCGGCATGCTGTCGGGCGCCATCGCGGGCCTCGTCGCCGTCACCCCGGCGGCGGGCTTCGCCGGCCCGATGGGCTCGATCGTGCTGGGCCTCGTCGCCGGCGCCGCCTGCTTCATCATGTGCTCCAGCGTCAAGAACGCGCTCGGCTACGACGACTCGCTCGACGTGTTCGGCGTGCACTGCGTCGGCGGCATCATCGGCGCCATCGCGACCGGCATCCTGGTCAACCCCGCGCTCGGCGGCGTCGGCATCCCCGACTACACCACCAAGCCCGGCGAGCTGACGGTGGGCACCTACGAGCTCGCCACGCAGGTCATGGCCCAGTTGAAGGCCGTGGGCTTCACCATCCTGTGGTCGGGCATCGGATCGGCGATCCTCTACAAGCTGGTCGATCTGACCATCGGTCTGCGCGTGACGCAGGAGGAGGAGCGCGAGGGTCTCGACATCGCCGACCACGGCGAGCGCGCCTACAACTACTGATCCGGCACAAGCGCGGACCAAGCGATGGACGGCCCCGGCTCGCGAGAGCCGGGGCCGTCCGCGTTTCGGACCGCCCGACCCGAACCAGTATCGAATCGGGCGCCCGCCGAAACTGGAGCGGGCGATACCAGAAAGATTAGGGGGAATCTGGACGGGCGGCGGGATCTGCTTCCCCACGCTGGCGGATCAACGGTTTCTTAACCAAAGCAGCGATTTGGGATCACGCTGTTGTGTCCTTGCGGCAACATGCGGGCGCCAAGAACCCGATCGGGCCTCGAATGCCCGAAAACTAGGCAAATGCCCGCAGTTTCATTTTGCGGTGTTCGCCGCGGTCGAGGCATTTTCGGTCCATAGAATAAACTTGGGGCTCGAAAACTCATGACGATCAAACTGATCCTGCGAAGCGCGACCGCATCGGCTGCCCTGGTGCTCGGCCTCGCGCAGGCTCAGGCCGCCGACATGCCGGCGCCGGCCGCCGTCCCCGTGACGGGCCCCTGCAAGACGGCGATCACCTTCCCGGCCTATGCGGGCGTCATCAAGCAGAACCCGGATCCGTCCTGCTTCACCACCGGAATCGGCGACATCTATGTCGGCGGCGCGATCACCGGCTACGCGTACAACTACAGCGACCGTCTGCCGTCCTTTTACACGCCCATCGTGCCGGGCCAGCGCGACGACCGGGTCGGCCGGGTCGACTTCAGCAACGTCCAGGCCTTCATCCAGAAGGCGGACGGCCCGTTCCAGTTCTACGTCCAGACCGGCCTGTACTCGATCCCGGCGCTCGGCTTCCCGACCTTCAGCGCCATCGATCAGACCGGCCTACTGTTCAGCCCCGTCCCGGTGGTGTTCGGCAAGTGGGTGCTCAACGACGAGTGGTCGATCCAGGGCGGCCGCATGCCGACCAATATCGGCACGGAACTGGCCTTCACCTTCCAGAACCTGAACATCTCGCGCGGCCTCCTGTTCAACCAGGAGAACATCATCAACCAGGGCGTGCAGGTGAACTACGCGAACGGTCCGCTCGCGGCCTCGTTCGCCGTCACCGACGGCTTCTACTCGGGCGAGTTGAACTGGGTCACCGGCGCGATCACCTACAAGCTGAACGACGCCAACACGATCGGCATCAACGGCGGCACGCACTTCAGCAACTACAATTCCTTCAACCAGACCGGTCGGTTCCAGTACGCCACCCCTGCGACGCTGCAGAACAGCAGCATCATCAGCGTGAACTACACCTACGCGGACGGTCCCTGGATCGTGACCCCGTACTTCCAGTACACCAAGGTCGAGCCGGTCTTCGGATTGCAGGGCGCCGAGACCTATGGCGGCGCGATCCTGGCGAGCTTCGCCTTCACCGACAACTTCGCGCTCGCCGGCCGCTTCGAGTACATCGCCCAGAGCGGCGACCGCTTCCTGCAGGACCGCACGGCGGTGCTGTACGGTTCGGGCAGCTCGGCCTACTCGTTCACGGTCACGCCGACCTTCACCTGGGGCCGGTACTTCATCCGCGGCGAGTACTCGCACGTCGCGCTGGTCGATTATCAGCGCGGCGACGCCCTCAACGGCATCGCGGGCCTCGGCTTCGGCAAGCTCGGCAACAAGGGCAGCCAGGACCGCTACATGGTCGAGACCGGCTTCACCTTCTGATCGTGTCGGGGCGCCCGCGGGCGCCCCGAACCGGACATGCGAAAGGGGCGGCGAGAGATCTCGCCGCCCCTTTCGCATGTCCGGATGGTCATGGATCCTTGAGGTCCGCGACCTTTGGCGGGTGCGGGGCGGAGCCCTGCGGCGGGGCCCCGCCTCGGCGCCTACGCCGCCCGGGCGAGCTTCGCCTTCTCCTGCGCGAAGGCCCAGTCCAGCCAGGGGAAGAGCGCCTCGAGGTCGCCGGTCTCGACGGTGGCGCCGCACCAGAGGCGCAGGCCCGCGGGCGCATCGCGGTAGGCGCCGATGTCGAGGGCGACGCCCTCGCGCTCGAGGGTCTCGACGATGCCCGACGCCATCGCAGCCACCGTCGCGTCGCCCTTGGCCAGCACGTCCGGATCGGCGATCACGAGGCAGACGCCGGTGTTGGAGTAGGTCGCGGGATCGACCGCGAGATGCCCGATCCAGGGGGTGCGCGCCACCCAGGCATGGACCGCGGCGGCGTTGGCGTCGGCCCGGGCGTGGAGCGCGTCGAGGCCGCCGACCGACTCGGCCCAGCGGAGCGTATCGATGTAGTCCTCGACCGCGAGCATCGAGGGCGTGTTGATGGTGTCGCCCCGGAAGATGCCCTCGATGAGCTTGCCGCCCTTGGTGAGGCGGAACACCTTCGGCACCGGCCAGGCGGGCGTGTGGCTCTCGAGCCGCGCGACGGCGCGGGGCGAGAGGACGAGCATGCCGTGCGCGGCCTCGCCGCCCATCACCTTCTGCCAGGAGAAGGTGAGCACGTCGATCTTGTCCCAGGCGAGCGGCTGCGCGAAGGCCGCCGAGGTCGCGTCGCAGATCGTGATCCCCTCGCGGTCGGCCGCGATCCAGTCGCCGTTCGGCACCTTCACGCCCGCGGCGGTGCCGTTCCACGTGAAGACGACGTCGTTGTGCTTCGTGTCGATCGCCGAGAGGTCGGGCAGCGTGCCGTAGGGTGCCTTGTGGACCCGCGGCTCGATCTTCAGCTCGGAGAGCGCGTCCGTGACCCATTCGAGGCCGAACGCCTCCCAGGCCGCGACCTCGACGGTGCGCTCGCCCAGCATGGTCCACATCGCCATCTCGACGGCGCCGGTGTCGGAGGCCGGCACGATGCCGATACGAAAATCGGCCGGCACCTGAAGCACCGTGCGGGTCAGGTCGATCGCCTGCTTCAGCTTGGCCTTGCCGAGGGTCGAGCGGTGCGAGCGACCGAGCGCGGCGTCCGAGAGCGCCTGAATGTTCCAGCCGGGGTGCTTGGCGCAGGGCCCGGACGAGAAATTCGGCACGCGCGGTCGGGCGGCGGGACGGTCGGACATCGGCATCATCCTGGCAGTCGGATTCGCCATGACGCTGGGGCGAATCGAGCCGGTGCTCGTGCGCCGAGTCGCGGTCGCGCGCAAGGGGCTTGCCCGCAACAGGGATATGCCCGTCGTCAGCGCGCCGGCCCGGGCGCGCGCGCCGACAACAGATCCGGCCGCCGCTCGGCGGTGATCCGCTCGGCCTCGGCCCGGCGCCAGCGGGCGACGGCGCCGTGATGGCCGCTGTTGAGCACATCGGGAATCGCGCGGCCCTCCCAGTCCCGCGGCCGCGTGTAGTGCGGGTATTCGAGCAGGCCGCCCTCGAAGCTCTCCTCCTCGCCGGAGGCCGCCTTGCCCATCACGCCGGGCAGCAGGCGCACGCAGGCGTCGAGGAGCGTCAGCGCCGCGATCTCGCCGCCCGAGAGCACGTAGTCGCCGATCGAGACCTCCTCCAGACCGCGGCCCGCGATGACGCGCTCGTCCACGCCCTCGAAGCGGCCGCAGACCACGAGCGCGCCGCGCCCCTCGGCGAGCGCCCGCACGCGCGCCTGCGTCAGCGGGCGGCCGCGGGGCGACATCAGCAGGCGCGGGCGCGCGTCGCCGGGTTCCGCCGCGGCGTCGATCGCCGCCGCCAGCACGTCGCAGCGCAGCACCATGCCGGCGCCGCCGCCGGCCGGCGTGTCGTCCACGGTGCGGTGGCGGCCGATGCCGTGCTCGCGGATGTTGCGGGCCTCGCAGGTCCAGTCACCCCGCGCGAGCGCGTCGCCCGAGAGCGAGATTCCGAGGGGGCCCGGGAACATCTCCGGGTAGAGGGTGAGGATCGTGGCCCGCCAGGGCCGGTGCGGCGCGGTCATGCGGCGGTGATGGCGGGGGTCCCGGCCTGGGTCAATCGCGCGCGGCAACGGCTTCGCGGGCATCCGCGTTGCCCGCCCGATGGTCCGCGCCGCCCTCCTGCTCCTCGCCCTCACCGCCGCAGCCCGTGCCGCGGGGCCGCTCGCTCCCCCGGGCGCGCCGGCAGAGGCCTTCCCGAAGCCGGACCGGCCGGTCGCCGAGATCGTGGCGCCGCAGTGGATCCCTGAGGATCAGCGCGACCGCAACGGCGAGTTCGTCGAGGTCGCCCGCCTGCTTCGCGTCGCGCCCGGCGAGACGGTGGCCGATATCGGGGCCGGTAGCGGCTACTACGTGGTACGGCTGAGCCCGCTCGTTGGGCCGGAGGGCCGCGTGCTGGCGGAGGACGTGACGCCGCGCTACCTCGCCGCCCTCGAGAAGCGGGTGCGCGATCTCGCGAACGTCACGGTGGTGCGGGGCGAGCCGCACGACCCGCGCCTGCCCGCAAGCTCGGTCGATGCGGCGGTCCTCGTCCACATGTATCACGAGATCGTCCAGCCCTACGGGCTGCTGCACAACCTCGCGGCGGCGATGAGGCCCGGCGGCCGGGTCGGCATCCTCGACGCCGACGCGGTGCCGGCGCGCCACGGCACGCCGCCGGCGCTCCTGCGCTGTGAGCTCGCGGCCGCCGGCTACCGCGAGACCGGTTTCTCCTGGCTGAAGGACGGGGCCTATCTGGCCGTCTTCGAGGCGCCCGCGCCCGAGCGGCGGCCGGATCCCACCAGCATCCGGCCCTGCGCCGATGCGGCGACGCGTGGTGGGCGCTGAGGCAGGTTCAGGCCGGCTCGTCGGCGGGCTTCTGGCCGGGCGGCGCGAAGAAGTCCTCGGGCAGCAGCGCGGTGACGCGACCGTTCACGACGTCGAGGCTCGGCACGAAGGCCTTGGTGAAGGGCAGGAGGGCAGTCGGGCCGCCCTGCACGGAGCGGATCTCCAGGAGGTCGCCGCCACCGTAGTTCGGCACCGCCACGACGCTGCCGAGCTGCGCACCGGCCTCGTCCACGACCGCGAGCCCGATCAAATCGGCGAGGAAGAACTCGTCCTCCTCCGGCTCTCCGAGCTTGTCGCGCGCGATCGACAGGCTGACCCGGTTGAGCGCCTCGGCCCCGGTGCGGTCGGCCACACCTTTCACGCGGCAGAGCAGGATGTCGGCGGCGGCGCCCGGGGCAGGGCGGGCATCGAGGAGTTCGAGGCTGCGGCCGTCCGACGTGCGCAAGGGGCCGTAGCCCGCGATGGCGAGCGGGTCGCCGGTGTAGGATTTCAGGCGGATCTCGCCGTTGAGACCGTGCGGGCGGCCGAATTCGCCCAGCAGCACGAGATCGGGATCGGGCGAGAGGGGCTTCGGGGGCGGAGCCCTGCGGGCGGATGTCACCGCGGCCGGATCGAGACGGCCCGTGCGCCGCGCGCCGTCGCCGTGTGCGTGGGATCCGGGACGACGGGCCATGCGGGCTCTGTCCTTCCATACGGGCGCCGCCGCGCGGCGCGAGAGGGCGGGAATCGGGCGCCGCGGCACAACCGTCGGTCCCGCCCTCGCTCCGTCCCCTCCCCATAACGGGGAGGGGACGGAGCGCAAGGCCCTTAGGCCGCGGCGTCCTCGGCCGGGGCGGCGGCCTTCTCGGCGCGCTTGGCGGCGCGCTCCTTGGCCTTGTCGCCCGGCTCGGCCTTCTGCGGGTTGTTGCGCACGGCGCGCTTGGCGAGGCCGGCGGCGTCGAGGAAGCGCAGCACGCGGTCGGTCGGCTGGGCGCCCTTGGCGAGCCAGGCCTGGACCTTCTCGGTGTCGAGCACGACGCGGGCCGGATCGTCCTTGGCCTTCATCGGGTCGTAGGCGCCGACCTTCTCGATGAAGCGGCCGTCGCGCGGGGCGCGGGCGTCGGCGACGACGATGCGGTAGTACGGGCGCTTCTTGGCGCCGCCACGGGTGAGACGGATCTTCAGGGACATGGTCTTCTCCTAGAACGTAAGGACTTGCGGGCGGATGGCGCGCGGCTACGCGATGCCGGCCGCCCTACTTCTTCTTCCCGAACGGGAATCCACCGAGACCGGGCAAGCCCGGCATCTTCGGCCCGCCGAGCCCCGGAAGGCCCGGCATCTTTCCACCACCGAGTCCCGGCGGCATGGGCGGCAGCTTGCCGCCGAACTGCTTCTCCAGCGCCGCGATCTGCTCCGGCGTCGGCTCGGGCATGCCCGGGGGCAGGCCCGGCATCCCGCCGGGCATTCCGCCCATCCCGCCCCCGCCGAGCCCGAACATGCTGCCGAGCGCCTGGCCGATGCCGCGCTTGCCCGAGCCCATCGCCTTCATCATGTCGGCCATGGTCCGGTGCATCTTGAGGAGCTTGTTGATCTCCTCGACCTTCACGCCCGAGCCCGCCGCGATGCGCTTCTTGCGGGAATTCTTGAGGAGATCGGGGTTCTTGCGCTCGTGGGGGGTCATCGAGGAGATGATCGCGCGCTGGCGCTTGAACATCTTCTCGTCGAGGTTGGCGCCCTCGACCTGCTTCTTGATCTGGCCCATGCCGGGCAGCATGCCCATCAGACCGCCGATGCCGCCCATCTTCTCCATCTGGGCGAGTTGCTGGGACAGGTCCTCCAGGTCGAACTTGCCCTTGCGCATCTTCTCGGCGGTGCGCATCGCCTGCTCGGCGTCGATCGTCTCCGCCGCCTTCTCGACGAGGGAGACGATGTCGCCCATGCCGAGGATGCGGTTGGCCACGCGCGCCGGGTGGAACTCCTCCAGCGCATCGACCTTCTCGCCGACGCCGACGAGCTTGATCGGCTTGCCGGTGACCGCGCGCATCGAGAGCGCCGCGCCGCCGCGCGAATCGCCGTCCATGCGGGTGAGCACGATGCCGGTGACGCCCAGCCGCTGGTCGAAGGCGCGGGCGGTGTTGACCGCGTCCTGGCCGGTGAGCGCGTCGGCCACCAGCAGCACCTCGTGGGGGCGCGTCGCGGCCTTCACCTCGGCGGCCTCGGCCATCAGGCCCTCGTCCACCGTGGTGCGGCCGGCGGTGTCGAGCATCACCACGTCGAAGCCGCCGAGACGCGCCGCGTCCATGGCGCGCCGCGCGATCTGCACCGCCGACTGGCCGGCCACGATCGGCAGCGACTCGACGCCGACCTGTTTGGCCAGCACCGCGAGCTGCTCCATGGCGGCCGGGCGGCGGGTGTCGAGGGAGGCGAGCAGCACTTTCCGCTTCTCGCGCTCGGTGAGGCGCCGGGCGATCTTGGCGGTGGTCGTCGTCTTGCCCGAGCCCTGCAGGCCGACCATCAGGATCGGCACGGGGGCCGGGGCGTTGAGATCGACCGTCTCGGCGTCGGTGCCGAGCATCGCCACCAGCTCGTCGTTGACGATCTTCACGACCATCTGGCCGGGCGTCACCGACTTCAGCACGACGGCGCCGACGGCCTTCTCGCGCACCCGGTCGGTGAAGCCGCGCACCACCTCGAGGGCGACGTCGGCCTCCAGGAGGGCGCGGCGCACCTCCCGCATGGCGGCGGTGACGTCGGCCTCGGTGAGCGCGCCCCGGCGGGTGAGGCCCGAGAGGATGCCGGAGAGGCGGTCGGAGAGACCTTCGAACATGCGGCGCGTCCGTCCCGCTTACTGGTGCAGCCCGGCCCGCTCGACGCGGCGGGCCTGGAGGTCGGCCTCGAAGGCCTGGATCGCGCGGGCGAACTTGTCCCGGCACTCCGTGTTGCAGAAGCCCACGACCGCGCCGTCGTAGAGGGTCAGCGCGTCCGCCGAGATCGGCTTGCCCGACCACGGGCAGATCTCGTTGATCGCATCCTCGATGTTCAGGCGCTCGGTCGGCATGGCACGGACGGCTCTCGGATGGCCCGGCATCCGTCGCCAGCACCAAGGGCGCCCGAGGGCGCGCACGCGCTGTCGGGCGTTGGCCTCCGGCCTCTGGGACCGGTCGGCTTCGGTGTCGACGACGTTCGTCGGACGGGTCCGGGGCGGTAACCGGGCGGACCGGGGAAGTCAAGCCAGACGGCGCAAACCGGCACGTGCTCGCGCCGGGACGCCGGGAGGTCGTTAAGATTTACGTCTTCTTAAGCATGTTCAGGCTTGATGGCTCCACCCCGAACAGGACGACTCAGCCGATGTCGGAACCCGCCCGCCAACACCCGCCGTCCGACGCCGGCCCGCGGCCCGCATCCGGCCCCCTGCGCGACTGGCTCGCCGCGATGAAGGCCCACGCCCCGGCTACCGCCACCGAAAGCCCGCCCGAGCCTGCCCGTCAGCCCGCGCGGAGCGAGGCTTCGCGCCCGGAGCCGGGCTGGAATCCCCGGATCGTCGAGGCGCGCGCGCCCCGCACGGAAGATCCGGACCTGTCCGAGCTGATGGCCGAGAACCTGATGCTGAAGGCCAAGCTCGACCTCGAGGCCGGGCGGCAGGACGCGCTGGAGGCCAAGCTCGCCGAGGAGATCCGAGCCCTGCGCGGCCACGTGCAGGAGGAGGTCGCGCTGCTGGAGAGCTTCCGGGCCGAGCGCGACCGGATGACGGCCGAGTGCGAGAACCTGCGGGCCGGGCAAGCGCGCCACGAAGCCGAGAGCGACGTCCTGCGGCGCGAGCGCGACCGCATCGCGGCCGAACGCGATGCCGCGCGGATGGACGGCGCCCGGTTCGAGGCCGAGCGCGACGCGCTGCGGGAGGAATGCGACCTGTGGCGGGCGCGGGCCGAGGCGTTGGCCCAGCCCCTGTTCCAGGCCCGTCGCTGAGCCGGAAGCGGCATCCGAAACGCCGAAGGGCCGCCCGATGGGCGGCCCTTCCATTGCCGAACCGCGGTCCGGCCGAAACTGGTCCGATGTCGGAGCTCAGGCGCCCTTAGAGGCAGGCACCGGAGGCGTCGGTCCAGGTCCGGGAAGCCGAGATGCGCGGCTGATGACAATGAGACACTGGATCACCTCCTTTCGTTGGTTGCGGATGAGCCCAAGGTAGGGGTGCCCGGGCGGCTTGTGAAGGCCGTCGGCTGCGCCCTCTCGCCGCAACGCGGCACAGGGCGGCCGGCCGATCCGGTGGGCTTCCGCGGCCCGGCGCGGGGGCGTATCAGGGCGCTCTCGCATCGAGCCCCCGTATCCGCCTTGTCCGTCTCCCCGCTGCCCCACGCGCGCTCCGACGACGCCCTCGACCCGGCGGCCATGCGCCGGCCCCTGGCCGACGCGTGGTACTGCGTCGGGCAGTCCGCCGCGCTCCGCGGCACAGGTCAGAAGGCCGTGCGGGCGGTCTCGCTCGACGGCGAGCAGATCGTGCTCGGCCGCGGGCCGGACGGCGCCCCCTTCGCGCTGCGCGACCGCTGCCCCCACCGGGGCATGGCGCTCTCGAAGGGCCGCTTCGACGGCGAGACCCTGATGTGCCCGTTCCACGGCTGGCGCTTCGGCACGGACGGGCGCTGCCGCGAGGTGCCGACGCTTTCGACGCACGACACGGCCGATTTCTCGCGCATCGCCGTGCAGCGCTTCCCCGTGCGGGAGAGCGCGGGCTTCGTGTGGGTCAACCCGAACCCCCAGCCGGGCGGGGCGGCCCCCGCGGTGCCCGCGCTCGATTTCGAGCCGGCGGGCTCGCTCGTGGTCGCGCTGGAAGTGGAGGCCTCGTTCGACCTCACGACCCTGAGCCTGGTCGATCCCGGCCACGTCGCCTTCGTGCACGATTCGTGGTGGTTCCGGCCCTCGAAGGAGTTGCGCGAGAAGGTGAAGACCTTCCAGCCGGTGGAGCACGGCTTCGTCATGACGAGCCATACCACCACGAAGAGCTCGCCCGTCTACCGCCTGCTCGGCGGCGTGCCGGAGGTGGAGATCGAGTTCCGGCTTCCCGGCGTCCGGCTGGAGCGGATCAGGGCGGGCCACAAGCGCGTGGCCAACTACACCTTCGCCACGCCGCTGTCCGAGAACCGGACCCTGCTGACCAACGCGCTCTACTGGAGCATGCCGGCTCTGAACCTGCTCAAGCCGATCGCCCGCCCGCTGATGCGGCAGTTCCTGACCCAGGACCAGCAGGTGCTGCAGCACGCGCAGGCCGGCCTCGACCGCAAGCCGACGATGGTGCTGCTCGGCGACGGCGACCTGCCCTCGCAATGGTATTTCCGTCTCAAGCGTGAGGCGCTGGAGGCTGCCCGCTCGGGCCGCGGCTTCGTCAACCCGCTGGAGCGGCGGGAGCTGCGCTGGCGCTCCTGAGCGCGACGGCAAGGCTTCATTAACCATATTCCGGTCACCTGTCGCGCAACGACCACTTGCCCCGCGAGCCCCGATGCCCCGCTTCTTCATCGACCTGCACGACGGGGCCCAGCCGGTGCGCGACGAGGTCGGCTTCGACCTGCCGGATCTCGACGCGGCCCGCGGCAAGGTCACCCGGATCATGTCGGCGATCGTGCGCGACATGCTGCCGGACGTCGAGCGCCAGGACTACGTCGCCTGCGTGCGCGACGTCGGCGGCGCGGTGGTCTACCGCGCGCGGCTGTCGCTGGCGGTCGAGGCCTCCGAGTAGCGGGCGCCCCTGCGGCACGCTCGCGTGCACCGCTTGACGGTGGCGCGCGACCGGCCATCTCGGGGTGCATGAAACGGCGCAGCCTGCTCACGGTCGCCAGCGCGGCCACGGTGATGACCCTCGGAGGCGTCGGCTACGCCGCGCACCGGCGCTCCAAGAACCCCTACTACGAGGGGCCGAGGAGCGAGAACTTCGACGGCCTGCGCTTCCACAGCCCCGAGCAGGGCGCCGACAAGAACCTCTCGGAGGTGATCCGCTGGCAGCTCACCCGCGAGGGCGAGCGCTGGCCGACGCATTTCCCGAGCCCCTTCCCGGCGGACAAGCCGCCGGAGCGCGTGGACACCCTGCGGGTCGTGCTGATCGGCCACGCGAGCTACCTCGTGCAGGTGGCGGGCCGGAACATCCTGATCGATCCGGTCTTCGCCAAGCGCGCGAGCCCGCTGCGCTTCGCGGGACCCAAGCGCGTGAACCCGCCCGGCATCGCCTACGCCGACCTGCCGCCGATCGACGCGGTTCTGATCACCCACAACCACTACGACCATCTCGAGGGGCCGACCGTCGCGCGGCTCTGGCAGGACCACCAGCCGACCATCGTGGCGCCGCTCGGCAACGACGCGATCCTGCGCGGCTACGACGATTCGATGGTCGTGGAGACCCGGAACTGGGGCGAGGCGGTGGATCTCGGCGGCGGCCTCGCCGTCCACCTCACGCCGGCCAACCACTGGTCGGCGCGCGGCGTCAACGACCGGCGCATGGCCCTGTGGTGCGCCTTCGTGCTGACCTCGGAGCAGGGCGTGCACTACCATGTGGGGGATACGGGCCTCGGCGATGGCGCGATCTTCCGGGCGATCGCTGAGCGCTTCGGCCCACCCCGGCTCGCGACGCTGCCGATCGGCGCCTACGAGCCGCGCTGGTTCATGCAACCCCAGCACATGAACCCCGAGGACGCGGTGACGGCCCTCGGGCTGCTCGGGGCCGCCCAGGCGCTCGGCCACCACTGGGGCACCTTCCGGCTCACCGACGAGGGGATCGAGCGGCCCGCGGAGGCCCTGGACGCCGCCCTCGACGCCGCCGGGCTGCCGCGCGAGCGCTTCCTGGCGCTGCGCCCGGGACAGGTCTGGATGCCGGGCTGAGGCGCCGCTCAGGGCGCGGCCGGCACGGGCCGGGGCCGGCTCCGCGCCGTGATGCCGACCGAGGCGGCGATGACGCAGGCGATCGCGAACCATTGGACCGGGCTCAGGCGCTCGCCAAGCAGCGCCAGCGCGGCGAGCGACGCGATCGCCGGCTCCAGGCTCATCATCACGCCGAAGGCCTGCCGGTCGAGGCGGCGGAGCGCCACCATCTCGAGCGAGTAGGGCAGGGCGCTCGACATCACCGCGACGACGAGCCCGCTCGCGAGCGTCGCGGGGGCGAACAGGGCGGTGCCGGCCTCCGCGAGCCCGAAGGGCGCGATCACGAGGGCCGCGGTCGTCATGCCGAGCGCGACCGCCTGACCGCCATGGAGGCGGCCCGCGCGCTGGCCGAACAGGATGTAGAGCGCCCACGCCAGAGCCGCCCCGAGCGCGTAGGCGACGCCCACCGGGTCGAGCGCGCCCGCTCCGCCCAGCGGCAGCAGCAGGCCGAGCCCCAGCACCGCGAGCCCGATCCAGGCGAGGTCGGCGAGACGCCGCGAGGCGGAGAGCGCCACCGCGAGCGGCCCCGCGAACTCGATCGCGACCGCGGGCCCCAGCGGGATGGTCAGGAGCGCCCGGTAGAACAGCAGGTTCATCAGGCCGAGCGCGGCCCCGTAGAGCACGATCCAGCCCGCATCGCGGGCGGCCAGGCTGCGCCGCCAGGGGCGCCAGAGCGCGAGCAGGATGAGGGCCGAGAAGCCGACGCGGAGCGCCGAGACGCCGGAGGCGCCGACCGCCGGGAACAGGCTCTTGGCGAAGGCCGCCCCGCTCTGCAGCGAGACCATGCCGGCTACGAGCGCGGCGACGGGCAGGAGCGGGCTGCCGCCGGGATGAGTGTCGTTCACTGGGCAGACGTCTCGACGGTCGCGCCGTCCGCGCGAGCGGCTCCCTCCCTCCCGCCGGGGAGGAAGAGAGCGCTGAGGTTACAGGATGAACCGGCTCAGATCGGCGTTCGCCGCGAGGCTCTCCACCCGTGCCCGCACATAGGCGGCGTCGATCGCCACCGTCTCGCCGGAGCGGTCGGTGGCCGTGAAGGAGATGTCGTCGATCACCCGCTCCAGCACCGTCTGCAGCCGGCGCGCGCCGATGTTCTCGACCGAGCCGTTCACCTCGACGGCGACACGGGCGAGCGCGTCGACGGCGTCCTCCGAGAAGGTCAGCGTCACGCCCTCGGTCTCCATCAGGGCGACCGTCTGCTTGAGGAGGCTCGCCTCGGTGGCGGTGAGGATCTGCTTGAAGTCCTCGACCGTGAGCGGCTGCAGCTCGACGCGGATCGGCAGGCGGCCCTGAAGTTCGGGCAGCAGGTCCGCGGGCTTCGAGACGTGGAAGGCGCCCGACGCGATGAACAGGACGTGGTCGGTCTTCACCGGGCCGTGCTTGGTCGCGACCGTCGTGCCCTCGATCAGCGGCAGGAGATCGCGCTGCACGCCCTCGCGCGAGACGTCGCCGGAGGCGCGGCCCTCGCGGGCGCAGATCTTGTCGATCTCGTCGAGGAAGACGATGCCGTTGTCCTCGACCTCGCGGATCGCCTCGCGGATCAGGGCCTCGTCGTCCACGAGCTTGTCGCTCTCTTCCGCCAGCAGCGGCGCGTGGGCGTCGCGCACGGTGATGCGGCGCGGCTTCCCCCGCTGGCCGCCGAGCGCCTTGCCCAGCATGTCGCCGATGTTGATCGCGCCCATCGAGGCGCCGGGCATGCCGGGGATCTCGAACATCGGCAGGCCGGCGGACCCGCCGGCGGCGAGTTCCAGCTCGACCTCCTTGTCGTCGAGCTGGCCGTCGCGGAGCTTCCTGCGGAAGCTGTCGCGGGTGGCCTGGGATGCGGTCGGGCCGACCAGCGCATCGAGGATGCGGGATTCGGCCGCCGCCTCGGCCTTGGCGCGGACCGACTTGCGCTTCTCCTCGCGGGTCAGCCCGATCGCCACCTCGACGAGGTCGCGCACGATCTGCTCGACGTCGCGGCCGACATAGCCGACCTCGGTGAACTTGGTGGCCTCGATCTTCAGGAAGGGCGCGTTGGCGAGCCGGGCGAGGCGGCGGGCGATCTCGGTCTTGCCGCAGCCGGTCGGGCCGATCATCAGGATGTTCTTGGGCGCCACCTCCTCGCGCAGCGGCCCGGTGAGCTGCTGGCGGCGCCAGCGGTTGCGCAGCGCGATCGCGACGGCGCGCTTGGCGTCGTGCTGGCCGACGATGAAGCGGTCGAGTTCGGAAACGATCTCGCGGGGGGAAAACGTGGTCATCGCCCTGGGCTGCCTCGGCGCTCGTCCTCGTGTGCGGCTGAGCCCGGAATGGGGTCTCGGCGCCTGCGGCGCAAGGGCAGTGAGGGGATCCCAAAGGGCCCGAGGCCCTTCGGCGGGGTCCCGGGGCGCGTAGCCCCGGGCTTGGCTCTTCCGACCCGGCAAAGCCGGGACGGAAGAGCCACATGCAGGGCTCTGCCCTGCACCCGCGAAAGGTCTCGAACCTTTCGAAACCATGACCCCCGCGCTCAGGCCGCCCGGACCTCCGCAACGAAACCGTCGACCTGCACGCCGAGGTCGCCCGCCCGGCGGGCGAGTTCGCCGGCCGCGGACAGGACCTGCGCGGCGCCCGCACCCGCAGCCTGGGCGTCGCCCCGCATCTCCGCCATGCTGCCGGTGACCGCCCGCGTCCCCTCGGCGGCGCCCGCGACGCTGCGGGCGATCTCCCGGGTCGCGGCCTGCTGCTCCTCGACCGCGGCGGCGACGCCGAGCGCGATCTGGTGCACGCCGCCGATCGTCGCGTCGATCTGGCCCATCGCCGAGACGGTCTCGCGGGTGGCGTCCTGGATGGTGGCGATCTGAGCGGTGATCTGGTCGGTCGCCCGGGCGGTCTGGGCGGCCAGTTCCTTCACCTCGGACGCCACCACCGCGAAGCCGCGCCCCGCCTCGCCCGCGCGCGCCGCCTCGATCGTGGCGTTGAGCGCCAGGAGGTTCGTCTGGCCCGCGATGCTGGCGATGAGGCCCACGACCTCCCCGATGCCGCCGGCGCTGCGGGCCAGGATCTCGACCTGCTCGCGGCTGCGCCGCGTGCCGGCGACCGCGCTCGCGGCCGCGTCGGCGGTGCGGGCCACCTGCGTGCCGATCTCGTTCGCGCTGGCGGCGAGTTGCTGCGCCGCCGCCGCCACGGCCTCGACGCTCCCGGCCGTCTCGCCGGAGCGGTAGGCGGCCGCCTCCGAGCGGCGGCTGGTCGCCTCGGCAGTCGTGGTCAGGCTGCGGGCGGTGGCCTCCATCTCGGTCGCGGCGGCGGCCAGATGCTGGACCAGCTCGCCGACGCTGCCCTCGAAGCGGTCGGCGAGCGCCGCCATCTCGGCCTGCCGCGCGGAGCGGACCGCCGCGCCGGACCGCGCCTGCTCGGCGCGCAGGGTCTCGGCGGTCCGCATCGCCTCGGCGAAGACCTGCATGCTGGCCCAGATCGCGCCGATCTCGTCGCGGGTGGGCCGCACCGGGGGCAGATCGTGCCGCCCGCCGGCGAGCGCCCGGATCGCCTCCGAGACCGCCGCGAGCGGCCGGGCGATCTGGCGCCGGCCGATCAGGCCGCCGATCACGAGGCAGCCGAGCGTGCCCCCGAGCGCCAGAGCCAGCAGGAGGGCCATGCGCTGGCTGTAGAGCGTGTCGGTGGCCGCATCGATCGCCTCGACCTCGTCGCGCCCGCGCTTGACCAGCTCGGTGATGCCGGCCTGGAAGGCGCGGCGGTTGCCCTGGTTGGCCTCGTTGAAGCCGAGCGCGGCGGCGGCCTTGGGCGAATCCTCGGTGCCGGCGCGGGCGATCTCCGTGCGCATCCGCGCGAAGGCGGCCGCGTCGCGGGAGACGGCCTCGAAGAGGGCCCGGTCCCTCTCCTCGACGATCGGCGCCCAGGCCTTCAGCAGCGCGTCCATCGCGGCGAGGCCCCGGGCGATGCCCTCGGCGTATTTCCTCGCCTCGGTGCGGTCGGCGGAAGCGTAGACGCCGCGGGAATCCATCGTCACCTCGGAGGCGAGGCGGTTGAGGTTCGCACCGTTGAGCGCGCGCGTGGCCGCGAACCGCGTCTCGCCGATGGCCGCGTTGAGGGTGCGCAGCGATCCGATGCCCAAAGCCGCCACCACGAGGGTGACGGCGCTGCAGCCGCCGACGAGCCCGAGGAGTTTGGTTCCGATCTTCATGGTGCCCAGCGTTCCGTTCCCGGGGCTGCACCATGCGCACAATATCTCAAGCTCTGATTAATGATCGGATCTATGTTGCAGAAGCGCTGTCCAGGCTCTCGATGACGAGGGAGCCGTTGGTATAGACGCAGATGTCGGCGGCGATCTTCATCGCCTTGCGGACTATAGTCTCCGCATCGTACGCGCCGTCCTCCAGGGCGCGGGCGGCCGCGAGCGCGTAGTTGCCGCCCGAGCCGATCGCCATGACGCCGGTCTCCGGCTCCAGCACGTCGCCCGCGCCGGAGAGGAGCAGGCTCACCTCCCGGTCCGCCACCAGCATCATCGCCTCCAGGCGGCGCAGGTAGCGGTCGGTGCGCCAGTCCTTGGTCAGCTCGACGCAGGCGCGGGTCAGCTGGCCGGGATACTGCTCCAGCTTGGCCTCCAGCCGCTCGAACAGCGTGAAGGCGTCCGCGGTGGCGCCCGCGAAGCCGCCGATCACCTGGCCCTTGGCGAGCCGCCGCACCTTGCGGGCGTTGCCCTTGACGATGGTCTGGCCGAGGCTGACCTGGCCGTCGCCGCCGATGACGACGCGCCCGCCCTTGCGCACCATCAGGATCGTCGTCGCGTGCATCGTGGGTAGGGCGTCGTGCTCGGCCAAGGCTGTCTCCGTCCGGTCCGGGAGTTGCGTCCCGCGCCGCAGGTAAGCGCTGACGCGCCCGAATGCCAACGCGGTGCTTGACGGCGGCGGAGATTTGGGCCGGAAGGGCGCGCAACCACCAACATCCCATCAGGAGCCGGCCGATGCCGCCGCTATCCGAACTGTCGCCCGACGCCCTCGCGGACCTGCGCGCGGGGCTGCGCAAGGAATACGATGCCCTGAAAGGCCAGGGCCTCAAGCTCGACATGACCCGCGGCAAGCCGGCCTCGGCCCAGCTCGACCTCTCGGCGGAGATGCTCGCCCTGCCGGGCAACCGCGACACCACCGCCGAGGACGGCACGGACGCGCGCAACTACGGCAACCTGCAGGGCTTGGCCGAGACCCGCGCCCTGTTCTCGACCCTGATGGGCGCGCCCGCCGACCAGATCGTGGTCGCCAACAATTCCAGCCTCGCGCTGATGCACGACACCATCGTGTACGCGCTGCTCAAGGGTGTGCCGGGTGGCCGGGGCCCGTGGTCGAAGGAGGAGCCGATCACCTTCCTGTGCCCGGTGCCGGGCTACGACCGCCACTTCGCGCTCTGCGAGGGTTACGGCATCCGCATGATCCCGGTGCCGATGACCGGCGAGGGCCCGGACATGGACGCGGTGGAGAAGGCCGTCTCCGATCCGAGCGTCAAGGGCATCTGGTGCGTGCCGAAATACGCCAACCCGAGCGGCGAGACCTACAGTGCCGAGACGGTGCGGCGCCTGGCCTCCATGAAGACCGGCGCACCCGATTTCCGGATCTTCTGGGACAACGCCTACGCGGTGCACCACCTCACCGCCGAGCGGCCGGAGCTCGCCAACATCCTCGAGGCCTGCGCGGCGGCCGGCAACCCGAACCGGGCCTTCGTGTTCGCCTCGACCTCGAAGGTGACGCTGGCCGGCGCCGGCCTCGCGCTCTGGGCCTCCTCCCCTGAGAACCTGCGCTGGTACCTCGCCCAGGCCGGGCGCCGCTCGATCGGCCCGGACAAGCTCAACCAGCTTCGCCACGTCCGCTTCCTGCGCGACGACGCGGGCATCGCGGCGCACATGGAGAAGCACAGGGAGCTGATCGCGCCGAAATTCGCGGCGGTCGAGGAGGCCTTCGCGGCCCGGCTCGCCGGGCAGGGCGTGGCGCAGTGGAGCGCCCCGAAGGGCGGCTACTTCATCACGCTGGACGTGCAGGACGGCACCGCGAGCCGCGTGGTGGCGCTCGCCAAGGACGCCGGCCTCGCGCTGACGCCCGCGGGTGCGACGCATCCCTACGGAAAGGACCCGAACGACCGGACGCTGCGCATCGCCCCGACCTTCCCGAGCCTCGCCGAGGTGCGCAAGGCGGCCGAGGCCGTGGCGCTCTGCACGCTGCTGGCGGCCGTCGAGGCGCGGCTGGGCTGAGGCGACACAATCCCTCCCCCTCCGCGGGGGAGGGAACGGTGGCATTACACCACCACCGTCACCGCCTCCGCGGCCCGCGTAAGCCCCGTGTAGAGCCAGCGCGCCCGGTGCTCGCGGAAGGCGAAGGATTCGTCGAACAGCACCACCTTGTCCCACTGCGAGCCCTGCGCCTTGTGCACGGTCAGCGCGTAGCCGTAGGTGAACTCGTCGGTCTCGCGGCGGAGGTAGAGCGGGATTTCCTCCTCGCTGCCGGCGATGATCTGGCGCAGCACCTTGATCTCGGTGGCGCGGCGCCGGAGCGCCGGGTCGTCCTCCGGCACCACGTCGAGGCGCACGAGGTCGGGACGCGGGGGCGCGCGCAGTGCCTTGACGGTCCAGGTCGAGCCGTTGAGCAGGCCCTTGGTGCGGTCGTTGCGCAGGCAGACCAGCTTCTCGCCCACCGCCGGCATCGGGTCGGTGTGGCCGGCGAGCTCCCGCAGGCGGTTGTTGTAGAGCCGCCGTGTCTTGTTCATGCCGACCAAGACCTGATCGCAGTCGAGCACCTGCTCGGAATCGATGTCGCGCCGGGAGACCACCTGGCTCGCCCCGTAGCTCCCGAGCGCCAGGCGTCCGCCCTCCCGCACCGTCATCGCCATGCGGATGATCGGGTCGTCCTCCGCCTGCCGGTGCACGTCGGTGAGCATCACGTCGGGCTCGGCCTCGGTGAAGAAGCCGCCGCCGCGCACGGGGGGCAGCTGGGCCGGATCGCCCAGCACCAGAACCGGCTTGTCCAGCGAGAGGAGGTCGTTGCCGAGGTCCGAATCGACCATCGAGCACTCGTCGATGACGATGAGGTCGGCTTTCGCGGCGGGGCCCGAGCGGTTCAGCGTGAAGGTCGGGCCGCCTTCCTCCGCCTCCTTCGTGCGGTAGATCAGGCTGTGGATCGTGCCGGCATCGTGGCAGCCCTTGGCGCGCATCACGGAGGCCGCCTTGCCGGTGAAAGCGCCGAAGACGACCGAGCCATCGACGTCCTCGGCGATGCGGCGCGCCAGCGTGGTCTTGCCGGTGCCGGCGTATCCGAACAGGCGGAAGACCTGATCGCCCCCGCCCTTGCGCCAGTCCGAGATGGCCTTGAGCGCCGCCTCCTGCTGCGGCGCGAACCGGGTCGGGACCGAATCCGTCACGGCCAGCGGACGGTGGGCGGCAGGGACGAGAGAATCGAGGCGACGTTGCCGCCGGTCTTCAGGCCGAAGATGGTGCCGCGGTCGTAGAGCAGGTTGAACTCGACGTAGCGCCCGCGCCGCACCTGCTGCTCGTGGCGGTCCTCCTCGGTCCAGGGCGTGGCGAGGTTGCGCCGCACGATCGCCGGATAGGCGTCGAGGAAGGCCAGACCCACGTCGCGCGTGTAGGCGAGGTCGGCCTGGGGGTCGCCGGTCCAGTGATAATCGTAGAAGATGCCGCCGACGCCGCGCGGTTCGTTGCGGTGCTTGAGCCAGAAGTACTCGTTGCACCACGCCTTGTATCGGGCGTAGTCGACGGCCGGCGCGTGCGCCTCGCAGGCCTCCCGCAACCGGTCGTGGAAGAGCCGGCTGTCCGGGTCGTCCTGCGTGCGCCGCCGCTCGAGCACGGGGGTGAGGTCGGCACCGCCCCCGAACCACGCCTTCGTGGTCACCACGAAGCGCGTGTTCATGTGCACGGTCGGCACGTTCGGATTCCAGGGGTGGACGATCAGCGAGAGGCCGGTGGCGAAGAAGCGCGGATCCTCCGCCGCGCCCGGCATCTGCGCGCGGAATTCGGGGGCGAACTCGCCGTGCACGGTCGAGACGTGGACGCCCGCCTTCTCGAACACACGGCCCTTGAGGATCGCCATGGTGCCGCCGCCGCCATGCGCGCCGCTGTGATCGGTGCGCTCCCAGGGCGTCTTCACGAAGGCCTGCGGCTCAGCCGGCGCGTCCGGGTGGAAGGGGCCCGCGGCCTCCGCCTCGATCGCCTCGAGCGCGGCGGTGATGCGGTCGCGCAGGGCGGTGAACCACGCGCCGGCCTCGGCCTTCAGGGCGGCGAGGTCGGCCTCGGAGGGCAGGGGATGGGGCGAGGAATTGGGGATGTCGGGCCGCGTCATGGCTCCAGGCTTTCCCATCCCGCCCCGCGAGCGTCAATGCGCCGGATCGCTACGCCGGTCGGGCCGCGATCGCCTCGATCTCCACGAGGTAGCCGTGGTTGAGCGCGGGCACCGGTACGACGGTTCGGGCGGGCTTCGCGTCGCCGAAGACCTCTGCGTAGATCCGGTTGAAGTGCGGCCAGTTCTCGACCCCGACGAGGTAGGCGGTGACGCGCAGCACCCGATCCGGCCCGCAGCCCGCCTCGGCCAGGATGGCGAGGAGGTTCGCCAGCGCCTGCCGCACCTGCGTCTCGAAGGGCTCGCCGGACGTGTGCGTGCCGTCCGGGCGCGGCCCGAGTTGGCCGGAGACGAACACGAGGTCGCGCCACGCCGTGCCCTGGACGTAGTGCCCGGCCGGCGTCGGCACGGCGGCGGTGGCGATGCGCTCGATCGGATCGGTCATGAGATCGATGGACTCCTCTGCGATGGCTGAAAGGGCGCGGGTCCCCTCTCCCATAGGGAGAAGTCTGCTCTCGCGGAACGCCGGGTGAGAGGTATGAGGCTGCCTGATCAGACGCTGTTCTGATCGCGCGTCGATGGCGTGCGCAGTCCTGTGAGGTCATACCCCTCGCCCCAACCCTCTCCCTATGGGAGAGGGGGCCTGTCGTGGTCCCGGCGCCTCACCAGCCGTTGATGCGGGGCCAGACCGCCGCGACGCGGCCGGCGCCGTCGAGGACGTGGTAGCTCCCGTGCTGCGCGCCCGTGGCGCAGGCGTGGTTGGGCAGGATGCGCAGGCGCGTGCCGATCGGCAGGTCCGGGAGCGCCGCCGTGGACCCACGGCGTAGCGCCACGATGCCGTGCTCCTGGTTGGCGTCGGCCACGATCAGGTCCGGGTAGGGCGTTCCATCACGGTCGCAGACGACGCCGTAGCCCTGGTCGAGCCCTTGGCGCGCCGTGCCGCGGTCGCGCGAGAGCGCCATCCAGCCGGCGTCGACGATGATCCAGCCCTTGGCGCGCTGGTGCCCGATGACGGTCGCCAGCACGCTCAGCGCGATGTCCTCCGGCTCGACGGCCCCGACGCCCGCCTGGAACAGGTCGCCGAACATGAAGACGCCGGCCCGGACCTCCGTGACGCCCGTGAGATTGCGGGCGAAGCGCGCGGTCGGGGTCGAGCCGACGCTGACGACCGGGCAGGGCAGGCCGTCCGCCCGCAGGATGCCGGCCGCCGTGACGGCGGCGACGCGCTCGGCCTCCGCCGCGGCCGCCAGCGCCTCCGGATCGCTCAGTGCGTAGCTGTCGCCCGCGTGGAGCAACACGCCGCGCAAGTCCGCCCCACCCGCGACAAGCCTGCGCCCGATCGCCACGAGCGCGTCCGCGTCTTCCGGCGCGACGCCGGAGCGGTGCCCGTCCGCGTCGACCTCGATCAGCACGGGTAGCCGATCGCCGCTGCGGGCCGCGTGCGCGGCGACCGCCTCGGCCTGTTCGGAGGAATCGAGGATCACCGCGAGGTCCGCGCCGGACGCCCGAATCCGCGCGACGCGCGCGAGCTTGTCCGGCGCGATGCCGACCCCGTAGATCACGTCGCGCAGCCCGGCCTCGCAAAAGTACTCCGCCTCGCGCAGGGTCGAGACGATGGCGGGCCCCGCCGGCGCCCCCATGGCGAGCCGGGCGACCTCGCGCGACTTCGCGGTCTTCAGGTGGGGACGGAACGCTACGCCGAGGCTGGCGAGACGCGCGCGCATCCGCGCGACATTCGCCCGGACGCGGGCTTCGTCGAGGAGCAGGCAGGGTGTGTCGAGCGCCTCGACTTCGGTCCCCTGCGTTGCCGCCATGATCGCCTCCGTCCGAGCCCGCCTCCGGCTTACGCGCTCGCCCGCGAGGACGCCAGCCCGACGGTCCGTTCGTATCGGCCATGTGCTCGCCCACACGTCGAGCCGGCGGCGCCCCACCCATATCGGTCTCGCGCAAGAAAAAAAACATTCGGATGCATGGACTGGAAGCTTTTCCAGAATCCGACCTCCGCAGAGAAGAGACCGGATACTCTCGATGACCAGCCGTTTCGCCACCGCCGCTGTCGCGATTGCTCTGAGCCTGACCGCCCCGGCCGCGTTCGCTCAGGCCGGCAACTGGCCGCACGCGGAGCGCGCGCCGGTCGGCGCCTACGACGACATCACCACGGGCTCGATCGGAATCGCCCGCCCGCAGGCTCGCGGCGGCTGGGAGTCTGTCAGCTCTGCCAAGGCCGGCAACGCGAACCAGCAGAACTTCCCGGTGCAGCAATACGGCCAGACCGCGGGCGGTCCGGCCTAGGGATCCGGTCGGAGGCAAGCGGAGGCGGGGCGCGAGCCCCGCCTTTTTCCCGCTTCGGCAACGACGACACGCAACGGCGCCATCCGCGCAACCGCTGGCGGTATCAGCGCCCGAGCTTTGTCCCCGGCTGAATTCGAAATGCGGTGGACGCGGGCCGCGACCGACGGTTAAACCTCCCCGGAAATCACATGGGAGGGATGCGTTTGGCACAGGACGTGATCCTGGCGACGAGCGGCCTGACGAAGGAGTTCAAGGGGTTTCGCGCCGTCAGCGGCGTGAATCTTGAGGTCGTACGTGGCACGATCCACGCCCTGATCGGCCCGAACGGGGCCGGCAAGACGACCTGCTTCAACCTTCTCACCAAGTTCCTACATCCCAGCGCCGGCTCGATCCGCTACAAGGACCGGGACATCACCGGCATGAAGCCTGCCGACGTCGCCCGCCTCGGGCTGGTGCGCTCCTTCCAGATCTCGGCGGTGTTCCCGCACATGAGCGTGCTGGAGAACGTGCGCATCGCGCTCCAGCGAAGGCGGCGCGGCGATTCCTTCGATTTCTGGCGCCCCGAGCGGGTGCTGCGGGCGCTCGACGGCGAGGCGCTCGACCTCGTCGAGGCGGTCGGGCTCTCCGCCTTCGCGGAGCATCAGGCGGCCGAGCTCTCCTACGGCCGCAAGCGGGCGCTGGAGATCGCCACGACGCTCGCCCTCGATCCCGAGATGCTGCTCCTCGACGAGCCGATGGCCGGGATGGGCCACGAGGACGTGGACCGCACCGCCGCCCTGATCCGGCGGATCGCGAACGACCGCACGATCCTGATGGTCGAGCACAACCTGTCCGTGGTGGCCTCGCTCTCCGATCGCATCACCGTGCTGGCGCGCGGTCAGGTGCTGGCCGAGGGCGACTACGCCAGCGTGTCGAAGGATCCTCGCGTGGTCGAGGCGTATATCGGGTCCGGTCATGCCTGAGGCGGCGCGCGCGATGGATCCGGCGGCCTCGGCCGCGCCCCTGCTGGCCCTGCGCGGCCTCCAGGGTTGGTACGGCGAGAGCCACGTGCTGCACGGCGTCGATCTCGACGTACGGGCCGGCGAGGTGGTGACGCTGCTCGGCCGCAACGGCGCGGGCAAGACCACGACGCTGCGCGCCATCATCGGCATCCTGGGCAAGCGCGCCGGCTCGATCACCTACGAGGGGGTCGAGACGATCGGGATGCCCTCGCGGTCGATCGCCCGGCTGGGGATCGGCTACGTGCCGGAGGAGCGCGGCATCTTCGCGAGCCTCACCGTGCAGGAGAACCTGATGCTGCCGCCGCGGGTGAAGCCCGGCGGCATGTCGGTGGCCGAGATCCACCAGCTCTTTCCGAACCTGAAGGAGCGGGCGTCGAGCCAGGGCACGAAGCTCTCGGGCGGCGAGCAGCAGATGCTGGCCATCGGCCGCATCCTCAGGACCGGCGCCAAGCTGATCCTGCTCGACGAGCCGACGGAGGGCCTCGCCCCCGTCATCGTCCAGCAGATCGGCCGCACGATCCTGAAGCTGAAGGCGGAGGGCTACACCATCGTGCTGGTGGAGCAGAACTTCCGCTTCGCCCAGACGCTGGCCGACCGCCACTACGTGGTCGAGCAGGGCCGCGTCGTGGACATGATCCCGAACGCCGATCTCGACGCCAACATCGACAAGCTCCACGCCTATCTGGGCGTCTGAGCGGGAACACGGGGCCGACGGGCCCGGAACGGCCGACCGCGCGGGCGCGGGACGGTGGACGCCCACACGGAGGACGACGACAGATGGTGAGATCCGTTCTATTCGCGAGCGCGATCAGTGCCCTGGCCATGGGCGGGGCGCTCGCCCAGACCGCCGTCAAGGTCGGCGTGCTCGGCGACCGCTCGGGCGTCTACACCGACATCAGCGGCGAGGGCTCGGTGGTCGCCGCCCGCCTCGCGGTCGAGGACTACGCCAAGATCGACCCGAGCGTGAAGGTCGAGGTGGTCTCCGCCGACCACCAGAACAAGCCGGACGTCGGCGCGGCCATCGCCCGGCAATGGTACGACCGCGACGGCGTGGACGTGATCGTGGACGGCGTCACCTCCTCGGTGGCGCTCGCCGTCAACCAAGTGACCCGCGAGAAGAACAAGGTCCTGATCGATTCGGGCGCGGGCACCGCCGACCTTACCGGGCCGCAATGCACGCCCAACACGGTGCACTGGGTCTACGACACGGTGGCGCTCGCCAACGGCACCGGCGGCGCCATGGTGAAGCGCGGCGGCGACACGTGGTTCTTCCTCACCGCGGACTACGTCTTCGGCCAGACGCTGCAGCGCGACACCGCCGCGGTCGTCACCAAGAACGGCGGCAAGGTGGTGGGCTCGGTCAAGACGCCGTTCCCGACCGCCGACTTCTCCTCGTTCCTTCTGCAGGCGCAGGGATCCGGCGCCAAGGTGATCGGGCTGGCGAACGCCGGTGGCGACACCATCAACGCGATCAAGCAGGCGGGCGAGTTCGGCATCACCGAGGGGGGCCAAGCGCTCGCTGGCCTCCTCGTCTTCTCCTCCGAAGTGCACGCGCTCGGCACCAAGGTGGCGCAGGGGCTGGTGCTGACCGAGCCGTTCTACTGGGACCTCAACGACGGCACCCGCGCCTTCTCGGAGCGCTTCTCCAAGCAGATGAACGGGCGCAAGCCCACCGCCAACCACGCGGGCGTCTACGCGGGCACGATCCACTACCTGAAGGCGGTGTCGGCGCTCAAAGGCGAGGCCAAGGACGGCGCCAAGGCGGTCGCCAAGATGAAGGAGCTGCCCACCGACGACCCGCTCTTCGGCAAGGGCACGATCCGCGCGGACGGGCGCAAGATCCACGATATGTACCTGTTCGAGGTGAAGAAGCCCGCCGAGTCGAAGGGCGAGTGGGACCTCTACAAGACGCTGGCCACCATCCCCGGCAACGAGGTCTTCCGGCCGCTCGGCGAAGGCGGCTGCCCGCTGGTGAAGGGCTGATCCTCTTCTCGCCCCGCCCGGCACCGGGCGGGGCGCCGCACTGACGCGTGAGCCATCATGACGACGATCTTCGGCGTGCCGACCCAGGCCCTGTTCGGCCAGCTCCTTCTGGGGCTGATCAACGGCTCGTTCTACGCGATCCTCTCGCTTGGGCTCGCGATCATCTTCGGACTCCTCAACATCATCAACTTCGCCCACGGTGCCCTCTACATGATGGGCGCCTTCGTGGCCTGGATGCTGCTCACCTATCTGGGGCTGGGCTACTGGTGGGCGCTCGGCTTGGCCCCGCTGGTGGTGGGCCTGTTCGGCATCCTGCTCGAGCGGCTGCTGATCGCGCGGCTGTACAAGCTCGACCACCTCTACGGCCTGCTGCTCACCTTCGGGCTTGCGCTGATCATTCAGGGCCTGTTCCGCAACCAGTACGGAGTCTCGGGCCTGCCCTACGCGATTCCGCCTGAACTCTCCGGCGGCCAGCGCCTGCCCTTCATGTTTCTGCCGAACTACCGGGCCTGGGTGGTGGTGGCATCGCTGACCGTCTGCTTGGCCACCTGGCTCGTCATCGAGAAGACGAAGCTCGGCGCCTATCTCCGCGCGGCCACCGAGAACCCGACGCTGGTCCAGGCCTTCGGCGTGAACGTGCCGCTCTTCCTGACCCTGACCTACGGCTTCGGCGTGGCGCTCGCCGGCTTCGCGGGCGTGCTTGCGGCACCGATCTACTCGGTCAACCCGAACATGGGCGCCGACATCATCATCGTGGTCTTCGCCGTGGTGGTGATCGGCGGCATGGGCTCGATCCTCGGCTCGGTGATCACCGGGTTCGCCCTGGGGCTGGTCGAGGGTCTGACCAAGGTGTTCTATCCGCAAGGATCGGCCACCGTGATCTTCGTCATCATGGTGCTGGTGCTGCTCGTGAAGCCCGCCGGCCTGTTCGGCCGCACGGCCTGATCGCGGTCGAAGGAGACGATCCCATGGCCGATACCGCCGCCGTCACCGCACCCGTGACCGACGCCCCGATCGCGGCCGCGCGGCCGGAGAGCCGCGACGACCGGGCACTCCACCGCCGCGTCTTCGTTGGCATCGCCGTGGCGCTCGCGCTGGCGCCGCTGGTGCTCTACCCGGTCTTCCTGATGAAGGTGCTGTGCTTCGGGCTGTTCGCGCTCGCCTTCAACCTGCTGCTCGGCTACGGCGGCCTGCTCTCTTTCGGCCATGCCGCCTATTTCGGCATGGCGAGCTACGTCGCGGCCAACGCCGCCAAGCACTGGGGCCTGACACCGGAACTCGCGATCCTCGCCGGCACCCTGGTGGCGGGCCTACTCGGCCTCGCCTTCGGCGCGCTCGCGATCCGGCGACAGGGCATCTACTTCTCGATGATCACCCTGGCGCTCGCCCAGATGGCGTTCTTCTTCTCGCTGCAGGCGCCCTTCACGGGCGGCGAGGACGGCATCCAGGCGGTTCCGCGCGGCCACCTGTTCGGTGTGGTCAGCCTCGCGGACGACCGGGTGCTCTACGCCGTGGTCGCCGCGATCTTCTTCCTCGGCATGCTGGCGATCTACCGCATCATCCACTCGCCCTTCGGGCAGGTCTTGAAGGCGATCCGCGACAACGAGCCCCGCGCGGTCTCGCTGGGCTACCGGGTCAACCGCTACAAGCTCGCGGTCTTCGTGCTCTCGGCCTCGCTGGCCGGGCTCGCCGGTGCCACCAAGGCCATCGTCTTCCAGCTTGCCTCGCTCACCGACGTGCATTGGACGATGTCGGGGGAGGTGGTGCTGATGACGCTGGTCGGCGGCATGGGCACGGTGTTCGGCCCGATCATCGGCGCGCTGGTGATCGTCACGATGGAGACCTACCTGGCACCCTTCGGCGCCTGGGTCACGGTGATCCAGGGCCTCGTCTTCGTGCTCTGCGTGCTGCTGTTCCGCGAGGGCATCGTGGGCGTCCTGGCCCGGAGGCTCGGCCGGCCGCTGTGAGCCTCGTCGGTGACGAGCCGACGAAGCGCCTCGCCACGGCGCCCGATACAGCGGCAACCGCGCGCCTCACGGGCGGCATCGCGACGCCGCTCGCGGGCAACGTCCACACCCTCGGCAGCGGGGCTTAGCGTAGCCGGGCTGTCCTTCGGACTGCTCGGTTGGCTGGCGGCCGCGATCTGCCTACAGTCCCCGGCGCGACGTGCCTTCCGGAGCCTCGTCCCATGAACGAGTACGCCAGCCCCGCCTTCGTGACCCCGCCGGCCCTCGCGGTCGCCATCGGCTACGGCGCCGTGCCCCTGCGCGAGCCGCGCCGGCTCGGCTACGGGGGCCACGCGCCCAAGATGCGCTGACGGCTCCGGAATCCCGCCTCATGCAGATCGCCGAGCGCGTCTTCCTCGTCACCGGCGGCGCCTCCGGCCTCGGTCGGGCGGTGGCCGAACACCTCGTCGCCGCGGGCGGGAGCGTGGTGATCGCCGACATCGCCGAGACGGGCGCCGAGACCGCGTCCGCTCTCGGGTGCCGCTTCGTGCGCACCGACGTCGCCGACGAGGCCGCGGGCCGCGCGGCGGTCGCGACCGCCCTGGAGGTCTACGGAGGGCTCGACGGCCTCGTCACCTGCGCCGGCATCGTCGCGGGCGCGCGGGTGCTCGGGCGCAACGGTCCGCATGACCTGGACGCCTTCGCGCGCACCGTCCGGGTGAACCTCGTCGGCACCTTCAACATGGTCCGGCTCGCCGCCGAGGCGATGGCCGCGCGCGATCCCGACCCGGACGGCTCCCGCGGCGTCGTGGTGACGACGAGCTCGATCGCCGCCTTCGACGGGCAGGTCGGCCAGGCGGCCTACGCCGCCTCCAAGGGCGGCGTCGCGAGCCTCACCCTGCCGCTCGCGCGCGACCTCGCGGCCCACGGCATCCGGGTGGTCTCGGTGGCGCCCGGCATCTTCGAGACCCCGATGATGGCAGGCCTGCCGGCCGAGGTGCAGGAAGCGCTCGGCCGCTCGGTCCCGTTCCCGCCGCGCCTCGGGCGTCCCTCCGAGTTCGCCGCCCTCGTCGCCCACATCATCGGGAACCCGATGCTGAACGGCGAGGTCATCCGCCTCGATGGGGCGCTTCGAATGGCGCCGCGCTGAGCCCCCGCGCCCCCTCCACAGGAAGACGCCATGCAGGATCCCGCCCGCGACCCCGTCGTCATCGTCGGCGCGGCCCGCACGCCGATCGGCGCACTCCAGGGGGATTTCGCCGACCTCGCCGCGCCCGATCTCGGCGCCGCTGCCATCCGGGCCGCGGTCGAGCGGTCCGGCGTCGCGCCGGAGGCGGTCGAGGAGGTGATCTTCGGCTGCGTTCTGCCGGCCGGCCAGGGGCAGGCCCCGGCCCGGCAGGCGGCGCTGAAGGCCGGCCTGCCGCTCGCGGCCGGGGCCACCACCGTCAACAAGATGTGCGGCTCCGGCATGAAGGCCACGATGCTCGCCCACGACGCGCTGGCGCTCGGACACGTCGCGGTCTCGGTGGCGGGCGGCATGGAGAGCATGACGAACGCCCCCTACCTGCTCGACCGGGCGCGGGCCGGCTATCGCATGGGCCACGGGCAGGTGCGCGACCACATGTTCCTGGACGGGCTCGAGGACGCCTACGAGCGCGGCCGCCTGATGGGCACGTTCGCGGAGGATTGCGCGGGGACCTACGGGTTCACCCGCGCGGCGCAGGACGCCTACGCGCTCGAATCGCTCAGCCGGGCGCGCGCCGCGATCGCGCAGGGGCGCTTCGCGACGGAGATCGTTCCGGTCACGGTGCGGACCGGGAAGGCCGAGCGCTCGGTCGCGACGGACGAGCAGCCCGGCAAGGCCCGTCCGGACAAGATCCCGGATCTGCGGCCCGCCTTCCGCCCCGACGGCACGGTGACGGCGGCCAACAGTTCCTCGATCTCGGACGGGGCCGCGGCGCTGGTGCTGATGCGGCGCTCCGAGGCCGAGCGGCGCGGCCTGCGACCGCTCGCGGCGATCCGCGGCCACGCGACCCACGCCCAGGCCCCGAACCTGTTCACCACGGCTCCGGTCGGCGCGATCCGCAAGCTTCTGGAGCGGACCGGCTGGCAGGCGGGCGCCGTCGATCTCTGGGAGATCAACGAGGCCTTCGCGGTGGTGGCGATGGCGGCGATGCGCGATCTCGACCTCGACCACGCGCGGGTCAACGTCCATGGCGGCGCCTGCGCGCTCGGCCACCCGATCGGCGCTTCGGGCGCGCGCATCCTCGTCACGCTGCTCGCCGCGCTGGAGACGCACGGGCGCACGCACGGCGTGGCGAGCCTCTGCATCGGCGGCGGCGAGGCCACCGCGGTAGCGCTGGAGCGGCTGGTCTGAGCAGCTCGCGCCGCCGTACCGGATTCCCGCGCGTCTTCGGTGGAACGGATGGAACAAGCTTCGCAGTGCCGCGTTTCACATCGGCATGCCGGGACCCGCTCCGGATCCTGCGACGCGCGCCCGCACGGCCCGCAGCCTGCAGGTCACGCCTGCGCCCCCATAACTTCTAGACTGGCTTGATCGACCCCGGACACGCGTGGGTACGAGGCGCGTTCAGTGCTCGCGGCGGCACGGCCAAGCTTAGACTGTAGCGCCCGCGCCACTGTCCTTGCGACATCTCGATCCGTTACCCTTCGTTAACCAATCGACGGCACCCTCGAGGCAACCTCTCATCCCAAGGTGCCGCCATGAATCGAGCCGCCGTGCTCAGCGTCGACGATCCCGTCCGCGACTGCCCCGTCCCCCCGGAGACCCTCGGCCGCATCGCCCGCGCCGAGGCGGATGCCCTGGACGAACTGGTCGAGGGCATCCCCGAGGCCGTGCGGGCGCGGCTCGCGGTCTACCTCTATGGCCGCAGCCACACGCACGAGCTTGGCATCCGGATCGCGGCGACCTGCGAGGGCGCGACGCTGCGACGCGCGGCCGGCCTCGTCGGCAACATGCTCCACGACCTCTCGCGCCGGCCCTACGCCCCGCCGAGCCACGGCCTGCGCGGATCGGCCCGGATCAGCCTCGGCGGCCCGGCGGCGCGCCGGGCCTGAGAATGCGGGGCCTCGACGCGCCGCCGCACCCAGCCTGCCGCATCGCCCGCGCGCTTTGACAGCCGCGCGGGCCCTTCGCTAAGGCGGCCGGACCATCGCCCGACCGCCACCGGACATCGCCATGAACGCGTTCCTCGTCATCCTCGGCGCCGGGCTGGGCGGGGGCGTCCGCCACGGGGTGAACCTCGCCGTCGCGCGCCTCCTGCCGACGATCGGCTTCCCGCTCGCCACGCTGCTGATCAACGTCGCGGGATCGTTCCTGATGGGCGTGCTGGCCGGTGCCTTCGCGCTGCGCGGCGAAGCCTCGCAGCCCCTGCGGCTGTTCCTGACCACCGGGATCCTGGGCGGCTTCACCACCTTCTCGACCTTCTCCCTCGATGCGGTCGCGCTCTGGCAGCGGGGCGAGGGCGGCGCGGCCCTCCTCTACGTGGCGGCCTCGGTCGGGCTCGGTCTCGCCGGCTTGGTCGCCGGCCTCGGCCTGAGCCGGGTGCTTCTGCCGGTGGCCTGAGGGCCGGGCACCGTGGCTCCGCAGGCGGGGCAGCGCTATACTCGGTTCGATGCCCGCCTCGTCCCGCCCGGTCCGCCGCCTCGATCCGATCCTCGTCGACCGCATCGCGGCAGGCGAGGTGGTGGAGCGCCCGGCCTCCGCCGTGAAGGAACTGGTCGAGAACGCGATCGATGCGGGCGCGCGGACGATCGAGGTGGCGATCGAGGGCGGCGGGCGCCGGCTGATCCGCGTGATCGACGACGGGGTCGGCATGGGGCCGGAGGATCTGGCGCTGGCGGTCGAGCGCCACGCCACCTCGAAGCTGCCGGACGGCGACCTCTTCCGCATCGACAGCCTGGGCTTCCGCGGGGAGGCGTTGCCCTCGATCGGCGCGGTCTCGCGGCTCACGCTGACCTCGCGCACGGACGGGGCCGCGCAGGGCGCGACGCTGACGGTCGATTCCGGCCGCAAGGGCGAGGTCCGCCCGGCCCCCGCCCAGCGCGGCACGCGGATCGAGGTCACCGAACTCTTCGCCGCGACCCCGGCGCGGCTCAAGTTCCTCAAGTCCGACCGGGCCGAGACGGCGGCCGTCGCCGAGATCGTGCGGCGTCTCGCGGTGGCCCAGCCGGGGATCCGCTTCACCCTGCGCAGCGAGGGCGGGACGCCTCTGGTCCTGCCGGCGGAGGAGGGGGAGGGCGGGGCGGCCGGCCTGCGCCGGCTCGCGGGCGTGCTGGGACAGGAGTTCGCCCCGAACGCGCTGCCGGTCGATCTCGTCCGCGAGGGCTTCGCGATCGGCGGGCATGTCGGGCTGCCGACCTTCCACCGGGGCGCGGCCAACCACATCCACCTCGTGGTCAACGGGCGCCCGGTGCGCGACCGGCTGCTCCTCGGCGCCGTGCGGGGCGCCTACGCCGACACCATGAGCGCCGACCGGCACCCGGTCCTCGGCCTGTTCATCGCCTGCGACCCCGCCCTCGTCGATGTCAACGTGCACCCGGCCAAGACGGAGGTGCGCTTCCGCGACCCCGGCCTCGTGCGGGCCCTCGTCGTCAGCGCGATCCACGACGCGCTGCGCCGGGGCGGCGCGCGCTCGGCGACGACGGGCGCTGCCCGCGCCCTCGAAGCGCTGCGGCCGGCCGCGGCGGCGCCGGCGTTGCGCAGCTACGGCGGCGGGAGCGCGCCGGGCCTGTTCCAGCCGGCGCGCACGTCGCCGCCGATGCACGCCCCCTCCGTCGCGGCGCCGCCGGGCTACGCAGGCCGGGACCGGACCGGCCGCTTCGGCGGATTCGGAGAGGCTCCGCAGGCCCTGCTGGACCCGTCCCCGCCGGATCCGATCCCACCCGGCACGACCCCGACCGGTACGCCGCCCGATGCGGGCTTCGCCCCCCAGGCCGCGGCTTTCGCGCCGGATCCGGAGGGCGAGGACGCCCTCGACTTCCCGCTCGGCGCCGCCAGGGCCCAGCTCCACGAGACCTACATCGTCGCCCAGACCCGCACCGGCATCGTCATCGTCGATCAGCACGCGGCGCACGAGCGCCTCGTCTACGAACGGCTCAAGCGCGAGCGCGCGGCCGGCGGCATCGCGCGCCAGGGCCTGCTGATCCCGGACGTGGTCGAGCTCGGTCCCGATGCGGCGGAGCGCCTCGTGGCGGCGGCCCCCGACCTGGAGCGGCTCGGCCTCACGATCGAGGCGTTCGGCCCGGGCGCGGTCCTGGTGCGGGAGGTGCCCGCGATCCTGCGCGGCGCCTCCCCGCGGGCGCTCGTCGCCGACATCCTCGACGCCCTGGAGGCGAGCGGCGACGAGGAGGGGGGCGCCCCTGCGGCCGAGACCGGCCCGCTCGGGCGCCGTCTCGACGCGATCCTCTCGCGCATGAGCTGCCACGGCTCGATCAGGGCCGGCCGGCGCCTGCATCCCCAGGAGATGAACGCCCTCCTGCGCGAGATGGAGGTGACTGAGAACGCGGGCCAGTGCAACCACGGCAGGCCGACCTCCGTCGCGCTCGCGCTCCACGACATCGAGCGGCTGTTCGGACGCCGCTGAGCTGTCGTTACAGAGAAAGAGCGAAGCAGTTACAGGATAACAGCGAAACAGGATCACCCCTAACCTTTCACCAGTTTCTTCTCTCGAACCCCAATTGCGCCGTTCCAGCCTGGCAGGCGACCGTAAGAATCGTCATCGCCCTTATCGAAGTATCGGTCCCATCCTACTCGGATGTCCATCTTTCTCCGAAGCATCGCCTCGTCCAGGTGTTCCTTCACGAGGCGACCGCCACGTATCGTGGATCGGCGCAACCGCATCATGATATCTGCAGGCGACATGGTGCCTTCAGCGGGCAGGATCTCATAGACTTCCTGCATTACTCGATCCCAGTAGTCCTCGGATCGCACATGATCGAGGCGCTTACTGAGGCGCTCAACATTGTTGCGAAGTTCTTCGTTCTGGGTTTCCAACGCTGCGTTGCGTGCCTTGAGTTCTTGGGCTTCCGCAATCGCCGCCTCCGCGAGGATCGAACTCTCTATCCTAAGCTCGTCGTTCGCCCGAATGGTCGCCTCGGCCTTTATGCGTTCGTCGTCGACGCGAGCTTGGGCCTCGCCCAGCGCGGCGTCCCAGACCGCAGTCGCGAAGTCCATCAATGGGCTGAGTACCGGCTTCGGCAACTCGTCTTGCTGCGTTCGGGGCTGGTAGGCTCTAGCCACCTTCCAGTCACGTAGGTGAGGCCCGACGGTCTTGGGCGAGCCTCCCTGTGCTCCGAGCACCTCGCGCGCCCACTCGCTCCGCAGTTCAGCGATGACCGATGTCTGCGATACGGGGTCGCCACGCTCCGCGATCCGGTCGGCAACCACCCAAACTTGATCCTTGGTCGGCATCGTCTGTCACCTCCATGCTGGAGGATCCGCCGAGCCCGTAAACAAAACCTACAAGGGAAGCGGGAAGGAGCACAGCACTTCCCGCGTTCCACTTCCCACCATCTCTTTCACGGTCGTTCCGCTCACGTCGTTGGCCATAAAAACGATGGAGATTTCGCCTCTGTCGGTGGCTCAAACATGAGCGACGCACATTACGGGCAAACCGACGCAATGACGCCTTCAGGTATGAATCGGCTATCTTAGCGCTCCACCGAATTGGAGCCTGGACCGGACCGATGCGAGAGATTGAGGATTTCACCGACGACCGGCTGAAGACTTGGTGCATCCATTGTGGCGCAACCATCGCAAATGTGAGAAGCAATAGGGATCACGTCCCGTCAAAATCGCTTCTAACGAAGACGCTTCGCATGCGCGGCGCCGATTACGACACCGGGGCAGGCGATGAATTTGATTATCTACCACAGGTCTTAATCTGCCAGAGTTGCAATTCTAGCTTTTCGCCTGACGAAAACTATCTTCTTTGTGTGCTTCACGCTGTCATGGCCGGCAGCCTCTATCCCGATCCAGTAAAGCATCCCGAAGCGGCGATCATTCTGCGCAGCAACCGGCATGTGGTCCGTGCCCTTAAGAGAATGCCAGATGGACAGCTTGCCTTATTCGATGACTTGCAGCCGTTCACCCTCTGTCCCGACCCTGAAATAATACGCCGAGTCGTCATTAAGAACGCCCGGGGGCACGTCTATCACGAGATTGGCGAGCCTCTACTCGAAGCACCTGACCATGTTGCGTTCACCCCTTTGGCTCATTTGAGCCGCGAGCAGCGGGTAGCCTTTGAAGCTGTTGGTACTCGCGGAGACCTTGCTGCATGGCCTGAGGTCGGCAGCCGCATGACTACCCATTTACTCAATGGAGAAGCCATGACGGGCGGGTGGATTACGGTCGAACCAGGCCGTTACCGCTATGCTATCGATTGGTCTGGTCCTGTCGTGGTGAAGACCGTGATTTGGGAATATCTCGCCACCGAGACGCAATGGGAAGCTTAATAGTTGATTGGATATAATGTGCAGACAAGCATATTTAAATTGCAAAGCTACCCCGGAAAGATAGCTGATTAAGTTATGCAGCCGAGCGTTCGCATCGTCTCCAGGGGCGCAGGCAATGACACGGCAACACATTCACAGACTAAAGGCGCAGATCTCAATCCTAACCAGGCATCGCGCCGCAAAAATATGTCGACAAATACTTAGACTTGGCAACCGTGTAGCCCGAGACTTCGACAGGGTTGTGGGTTGGAAGGAGCAATACCTGTCGAAAGCTTGATCAAGCCGTGACCCACGTACACCTCCGCGAAGGCCATGACAGAATTGCATGAGTGGTGAACCGAGGATAGGGAGTAGGATGGCGTAAATTGTGTCTTCCCTACTTGGTCCTTAGCCCTGGAGGGCTGCCGACCTGGCAACTTCCAGCGCTTTGAGTGGCCGGCGTTCGAGCTCGAACGTGTCGACGAAGCTTTGCATCGGTCCTGCCTGAGCGCCGAGAAGGTCCGCCATGGCTCCCTGACCCGTTCTCCAAAGAGGATGGGTCACGATCATGCGCACCTTGTTGGAACCAGAACGCTCCTCGATGGCAGCTAGCTTCACTGTGGGCGTATCCACCGTCGTCGGCGTTAGAGATCCAGGACGCATTGCCGCTACCGAAGCCGCCAGAGCATGGCTGCGCTCCAACCAACCGTCCAGCTCCGGCGTGACGAACTGGCCGTCTAGGCCGCAAACGTAGGACGGGTCGATCATCGCGCGGAGGTAAGCGACCGCCAGCCTCCAGTCGAGCAGGCTATGCACCCGTCTGTTGCCGTACTGCTGGATGCACCGGTAGCACGCGGTATTGCAGCGGCTCCGGTGCTCATCCGCTACGAAGGCATGGAGTGCATGCCCGGCCTTACCTTCCAGGATGGACTCGATAAGGCGGACTATCTCCGGCTTCCCGTTCCCGTCCTTTTCGCCCAGCCTCCTAACCAGGCCGGAGCCGTTGATGAGAGTGTCGGCAATCTGAAGCATGGGGTTCGAACGCCGGACCCTCGGTTCCAGCGCCTCGAACTCGTCAGGGGCAACGTCCAGGGTCAACGCCGCCTGCTGAACAAGCAGGTGGGTGGCGCTAATGGCAGCGGCCCTGGCGGCCGTACTCATCATAGGCCCCTTCTTAGCCACCATGTCTAAGCGCAAGCGCGGGTCGAAACTGCGAAGCTCAAGGTAGATCGCTTCGGTGGCCTTTCGGGCGATGAGGCCGAAACGCTCCTCGTCACCCATGAAGTGCTGCCAACGCTTGAAATCGTTGTTCTTCAACTGCGTATCGTCGATTGCCTGGAACGGCAGGTTGGTGAACTTCGCGCCATTCTTGTTCAAGACGACCCAGGTATCGGTCATCGTTTCGGCCTTGAATCGTTGAGGCCCGTCGTCGCCTTCTACGCCATCGTTGAGGTGCATCACGGTCGCGCCGGCTCCGCTCCACACGCGTACCGGACCCCAATCAATTTTGTCCCCCGGACGCAGAACGGTCGCCACCGTCTTGGTTGTCATGGCCCCGACGTCGTCAGTCTGATTGTCCTCAGGCCGAAAGTCGCTGCGGAAGGCCGTTGGGGTGAGGTAATTGTGGAACTCCTCTGCCGGGATGCTTTCCTCGCAGTCGTCGCAGGCAATGGGTTCAACCGGCAGGCCTCCACCGGCCAGCGATGCGGAACCGCAATGCTCGCACCGGGCGACGTAAGCTCGCTCGGAAACCCAATGGTTCATCGGCTCGCCGAGATTGATGGTGGTGCCGTGCCGCTCGGGTTCGGGCAGCATGCCCGTGAACCCGATTACGCGGTGCTTGAGCTTGTCCTTGGTCAAGAGGGCGCCGGGAGCGTACTCGAACACGGCCAGCTCGACGTCGCGGTCCATTGTTGACCACTCGTACTCCGGGTCCCCGTTCGGCTTTTTCCCGGTCGTTAACAGCTCCGTGTAAAGTTGCCTTACCCGGGTCGGCATGCCGTACATCGGCAGGAGGCCGCGCTCAGCAAGGAACTGGGCGAGTCCTGCCTGCCCGACAGGATAGGGGCCAAGGAGACTGAGCATCTCGGTCACTACGGCCTCGGGCTGGGCTTCCGAGAGAAGCTCCGCTCTCATCTTGGCGTCCAAGATCGATGCGGAAACGTAGTCCTCCATGACCTCCTTCGTGGCCAGCAGGGCACCTTCCAGACGTGCAGGCCAAGTTGATCCGGGCTCGTAGAATACGGCGCCTGGAACGTACTCGCCATGGATGTCCGGCGGCACCGTGCTATCCCCGGGCCAAGCCTCCCCGGCGTCGGCGCATTCTTTCCGCAGGCGGGCGAATGCCGCCCTGAGCCAGGTCTTCCGCAGAAGCCTCCTCGGGATTGGCGCATGGGCGGTTGCGAGGAAGGGCGGGGGCGGCGGGTCACCAGTGATCTTGTCGGGGTTAAGGAAGTAGAATTCGTCGTGGCTCCGGCCCCTGCAGAATGTGGCCACGAAGGAGAAGGCCTGCCCACGCCGGCCGGCGCGGCCCACGCGCTGCTGGTAGTTGAAGCGTTGAGGGGGCATGTTCGCCTGCAAGACCGTCTGCAGCGAACCGATATCGATTCCGACTTCCATCGTGGTCGTGACCGAAAGGAGGTCGATCTGAGCGACCGCCTTCTGGAGCTGGGTGGGAGGCGCGTCGCCTGACCCGACCAGGATGCCCTTGAACCGGCGCAACCTATCGGAAAAGTCGTCGGTCTGCCCCGTGAGCTCCTCGCACTTGAGCCCGAACCGCGAGACCTCGTCCCTCCGCCCACGAACGATGCGCAATCCAAGGAAGTTCGACTCCCAAAGATCCTCGACTTTTCCTTCCTTGTCCTCGTCGGACATGGGACGACGGCAGCGGGTGCAGACGTAGAGGCCCGGGTGAAGGTGGACGCGTTCACAGGAACGGCACCGCCAGTACGGATCGCCCGGCGACGAGAGGCGGATGAACAACTTGCCGACGCGGATGATGCCGTTCTTATGGCCGAGGCCGTCGAAGTGGTCGAGCACCTCTTGGAACCGCGGCGGCGCCTGGGCTTCCCCAAACAGCTCCACGGCCATCTTGCGGACCTTGTTCTTTGGGGAGGTGATGTTCTTGAAGGTCTCCCACTCCTTCGGCGCGTTGAAATACTTGTTTTCCTCGACCCGGTAGGCGGATGCGAAGACGCGAAGCCAAGCATCCATCCGCTGCTCGGTAGGACCGTCCTTCGATGTAAGGGATGGATAACCGAGACCCGTCTCCTCAAGTGCGAAGAAGGTATTTGAGAACACCACGTCGTCGACGAGTTCCGACTGCGCCGCAAGGACGTGCTTCACAAGATCTTGGCGGTCAACGGACGAAACCGACGGCGCGAAAGTCGCTTTCCCGTTCTTCAGCGAGAAGAACTGTTCCCACGTTTTACCTTTGAGCTTCTCACGCCCAATTTCGTCGAATGGATGAATCCCGAGCTTTACAAACTCAGACGTGACGCCTGAGACGGTGTCGTCAGTGCCAGAGCCATAGAAGCCATACTCCAGAAGATTGTCAATTTTTACCTTCCGCGTCTTGGTATTCACGACGGAGGTGTCGTTCAGCTTCTCCTGTTCGGCAGAGAACTTACCGAGGCCAGCATAATCCTTCTTGGCAACAAATTCATCGATGATCTTATTGCGCTCCTCTTCCGGCATTTGCTTATTGGTCCACTCAGAGAGCAGGTCCAGCGCCGAGGTAACGAAAATCTCACGTCTTAAGTCCCTGAGGTGCAGCCTCTCGATTTCCAGAGCTTGGTTGGCAGCATCCTGACGGCTGTCCGAGAAGACGATGCTTTTAGGCTCTGAGCGGATCGCATGGAGAAACTCGAACATCTCCGTGGCGACCAACTGGGAGGCCTTGGTGAAGCCGGTTCTGAAGGCCCTGATCGGCGAGCGCTTGGGATTGTGCGCAGGGCGGCTAGCGTAATCTGTGCCGCAGCGCGGGCAGCTGAACGGCTGGGCGGTCTTCTTGTTCGTGTTCTTTTTTGCGGCTGCAGCGGTCTGGTAGTAGAGCCTGCCTTCGAGGAGACCAGGGCGCGGCAGCACCGACCGGGTCGAGACGACGCCGGTCACCGTGTCCAGGGTAGCCGCATGCCACTCGTCCCAGTCGTTATCGTTCCCTGCCACCTCGACGGTTGACGGCCAGAAGACTGCGAACTGGTCGAAGGTCATCTTGTCGTACAGCTCGGGCGCACCACGGTCAGGGGCGCTTTCGAGGTCCGGGGACGACGGCAGCAGTTCGAAATCCTTGCCCTTCTCCGGCTTCTCCCCGCGCAGGCCACCCAAGAAAAGGTCACCGCAAGCTTCGCAGTATAGCATCTCGAACAGACGCCTGCCTTGCGCCTTACCCGCCTCGCGCCCGTGCGAGAGGCCCCGAATGATCGACAGGTCTGTGAACCGGCCGCGTCCATTGGCTCCCTCTACCGGGGCGCCGAAAAGGCCTTCCACGTTCCGGATGAAGGTGTGGACACGGAACGAAGGCGTACCTTGCGGGACGCTCGCGTCCCAGATGCCGCTGTCAGGCAACGCACGGGCGAGCATCAGTCCGCGCAAGGCCGCGTCGTCGGCGCTACCGAATACGCGTCGTGCAATCTCGGACGTGGCCGTTGCCCGCGTCTCGCCGCCGGACAGGCACGCGGCGGCCAGAGCTTCAGCCGATGAAGCGCTGGCAGCCCCCGCCATCTGCGTGATCGAGCCCGAGGGGCATCCAAACATTTCGGCGACCCGACGCACGGCCGCTTCGAGTTCGGCAGTCGGTTGAAGCCCCCTAACGAGGCTTTCCCCGCCACCAGCGGCGGCCAGGAGATCCCGGAACGGCTCGGGCGGCAAGTGTCCGTCGAGTGGCTTCGGCTTAACCGGGTATCCAGGGACGACGCAGCCCTCCCAGAACTCGCTATAGTCGCCAGCGCCGGGGTCTCCCATCCCAGAGTAAGTTCCGAATGGGGCGAAGAAATCGCGCAGGTATCGCTTGCTTTGCTCGCCCTCCGACCCGGCCATCGGCAGTGAAGCGGACGAGGCAAGAATGCGTAGCTTATGCCGGTGCTCGGGTTGGTCGAGGCCAAGCCGCGCCAGCAGGCTCTTCATGAGGAACGAGACCTCGGTGCCAGCAGAGCCTCGGACCAGATGGAGTTCGTCGAATACGACGTAGAAATAGGCGTCCGGGTCCGACGCGATCCAGTCGCGAGTCTTATCGAAGATCCGGTCCTCAACTTCGCGCGAGAGCATTGCACCGAGCATCGAGGCGTTCGTCACCAAGATGTCCGGCGGCGCAGCCTGCATGTCCCACCGCCCAACCATCTCGCCGCCGTCGAGGGCCGGGAAGATGTACCTTGTCGGATCGGGAGCCTTCCGACCTTCCTTGAGGGCCTCGTCCCGCACCCGTCGGTCGTGCGCCAGCGCTGACCTATGGTCCTCGTCGGCGCGCTTCATGAACTCGCGGAGCTTCGCCTGCCTTTTCATCCTCCTCTTCTTCTCGATCTCGTCCTGGGCCAGCCGAGGATGGCGCAGGTGACCCGTCACGGGCGTGTCGCCGGTGTAGTTGCCGAAGAAGATGCGGTTGCCAGAGAACCGCTCGTCCATCACGGCGCGAGCCTCATCGGAGTCCAGCGCCTTGCGCAGGCGCACCATCTGGTCGGCCACGAGGGCGTTCATGGGATAGAGGACCAAGGCCCTCACGGCAGCGGGACGCGCCTCGCCGCTTCGGTGATGCGTCTTCGCGCTGAAGCTCTTTCCGGGCGCCCACCATCTTTCCTGCAGGAAGCCGGACGCAGGCGCCTTCCACTTGACGGCCTCACGGGAAAGGCTCGCCAGGATCGGAAGCATGAAGCTTTCGGTCTTGCCGGAGCCCGTACCTGACGTGACAATGCCGGGTTCGCCCGCGCGGATGCCCCGCTTCAGCATTTCGACCTGATGCGAGTAGGGCTCGTACAGCGACTTTCGGCGAAGGGGTCCTTCCGACGGCGCACCGTCGAAGAGGCCGCTGAGCGCCAGCTCGACGAACGCTTCCTGGGCAGGCTTAGAAAGTCCTTCGAGGATCGTGCCGCCGATTAGATCCTCCAGGACGCTCTCGTGGGCCCGGTAACGCAGTACAGGCTCGATGAGAGGCTCGGTGGCTAGCACGTCGGGCCGGACCAGCAGCTCATGCCGTTCGCCGGCCGTTACCGGATCGGAGATCCGGAACGCCGTCTCGATGTAGGAAACGAAGAAGTCGCGGATGCGGTGAAAACCGCCGAGCGGATCAAGCATTGCCGTTGCTGCTCACGATGTAAGGGCGACCGCGGACACCTCCGTCGGGCGCGGCGGCGCGGAGCGCCTTGGCTGCCTCGGCGGTCACAGCGTCGGCATCGGCTTTGGCCGCACTCCGCGCGGCTGAGCCGATAGCCGCCAAGCGTCGGGCCGCAACGGGACGCAAGCCTCGGCCATGCTTCTGCATGGCATCGACAGCCACCGCTGGATCAAAGACTCGGGCGGGCATCCTCAGCGACTTCCCATGCCGGGTCTCTTCTTCGAAGACGAGCGGCGCAGCGGCATACGCCCCTTCCGCAAGTATCCCGTCTGCCTCGACGGCCAGGGCGATCCGGCCGATGGCTTGGGCTTCCTCCGCCTCCGCATCCTCAACTGTCACGCAGAGGATGAGGGACGGCGGTAAGGCCCCGCGTCGGTAGGCGTCGGCAAGCGGGGGAAGCCAGAACCGGGCACCGCTGAGATCCGCCCCGTGTACTGCCGCCAAGACCGCCGGGCGCGAACCTTCGCAGCATGCCTGTGCGGCAGCGGCCAGCGCGGTGGGCCCGTTACCTCCGGGGCGGGTCCAAAGATCCTCGAAGGTCACGAGGGTCGGGTCCGCATGCAGGCCGGCGACTCGTCCTCCGCTCAAGACCAACCCGGCGATCTCTATCAGGTCGGAAGCGCTCTCGCCGGTAACCATTGTGATCTCGCCGGCTGCGGCAAAGACCGCGAGCCGGACGACGGCATCGACGCCGGCCTCGTTCAGAATGCCGAACGATTCAGCCCTGGCCCTTACTTCGTCCAAGCCGAAGGTCAGTTCATCCGCTTCAACGTGGAACTTCGGCACTCCGAACGACGCCGTTGACGAACGTGAGGCCAGGTTCTGTTCGAGGCTGGACAGCTTCTCGATCTTACCAAGCAGCTCACTCTCCCGCGCGCCCAACTGCTCGGCTGAGCCCTGCAACTCCGAAAGCCGAAGGCACATAGCTTCGGACTCGGCCTGCTTTTCCTGCAGGGTTCGCTCAAGGTTCGCGACTTCGGCTTCTGCCGTCGTACGCGCTTGCATGACGGATGCGGAGACCTCCGCCATTCCCGCTATCCGCGCGGCGGCAAGTTCGGCTTCAATACCCGCCATGCCCTGGTCACGGCGAAGGGCTGCTGCAGCGAGGCCCTCGGCCTCGATCTCCTCAACCAGGCCTCTTGTCTTCAGGATCTCCGCGGCGCGTGCAGCCTGCATTTCCGTTTGCAGGTCAGCGCGGACAGACTCTTCCAAGGCTTGCCGTTGCTGCTCAGCGAGGGTGCGGGCAGTATCCTCGATGAGGTTCCGGGCGGAAGGATCGGAGAGCAGGATCTGCCTGAAACCCTCCATGGCGGCACCGTCGGCACGGAGCTGCTTGGCCAAGGCTCCGCTGCGGGCGATCTCAGAAAGGACAGTCGCGTCCGTTCCCCCGCTCGCTGAGAAGCGTCCGTCGAGGTTGCGCGCCCAGACCTCGATCAAGGCTGCTAGGGCCGACGAAACTTCCGGCTTGGACGCGGAGACCGCTTTGACCGCGGCGAGCACGTACTCGGCATCCGTTGACCAGTTGGCCGTTCGCCCGGTCGGCTCGCACCCTTGGTAGTCGTATAACGCCTGCCCCTCGAACTGTCCGGGCAGACGGATGGCACGATCAGGGACGAAGCTCCTGACGGGCAACGCGGCGAGGTCGGACCCTCTTGCGCGGACGCGGCCATCGCTGCCGCGCTCTAGGCGAAACCGGACAACTTCGTCCGGCGAGATGCGGACGACGGCGTCACCTTCCGCTGCATCCTCGATCCCCACCTCGACGAGGAGTCGCCTCCGGAGCTCTTCGGTCCCGTCTTCGGCCACGTCAACGAAAGGCAGCAGGCGCCGCGGGTTGACGGCCTTGAACTTGATGGGGGCACGGTGCCGGTCATTCGGCACCGACTGGTAAATGTACCAGTCGCCATCGGACATCGACGTGGCGGCGATGCCCCTGACTTCGGCGTATCCGTCGGGAGGGAACAGGATGCGGGCGTCGGGGAGCTCCGTCCATTCTCCCTCCTCGGAGCGCTCGGCCAACACGGAGACGGAGGCGAAGGCGTTTCGGCCTCGCACCCCACGTCCGACAAATTCCTTTCCCTTGGATTTCACCTGGCTCTCCCCAGAGCCTGCGTGGGGCCTGCGATCACGCCGTCCCTCCACTCCAAACGAATCCGGCCTCTCGCGTGCCGGGCAAATGATACAGCTGCCAAGCCTTCCGGGCGACGAGATCCCGCATTCTCGATGAGGCCTGGCATGCAGGCCGCAAGCGCCTGCACATCCTTCGTGTCGCAGGCGTAAGCCGCCTTGCCATCCAACAGCCCTGCGTTGGCGACGTGCCTTAGCCTCAGCCGCGCGGCGACCCCGTCAGGAAGGCAGGCATCAGGCACGAGCCCTGTCAGGACGCCCTGGCCGGCCTTGAATAACGGCAGGCGCGAAACCGCGTGGGCCAATGCGACCGCCGCCCCGCGTGAAAGAAGCTTGTGCTCGCGTGCCTGCGCTGAGATCCTCACGACGTAGACGTCGTGGTCGGCGCCTCGGACGTGGCTCCACCGTGTCAGGCCTACGGGGCCGTCTCCCTCGCGCCCGTCGGCGACGAACGCCTTCTTGTCCCAATCCCACCGGGAGGCAGGCTCCCGGCCTACAGTCGTCAAGGACGTCTCCAGGAACATCGGCGCACGAAGCGAGACGCCGGCGGCGGGGAGGACGCACCATTCGAGCGTATCGGCCGCGGCTCTCGCGCCGGTGCCGACGCAACCCATGATCAGCGGCGCCGTAGGCGCGATGCCTCTGTTCCGGAACGGCTTCGCGCCCACGGCCAAGCAAGCTGACCGCCACTCCTCGGCATGCCTCTCGCAGATTGCCCCTTCAACGACGGCGATAGATCCAAAATCGCGGACCGCAGGCTGATTGAGGGTCCAGATCCGGCCACGCCATCCGCTTCTCAGCCTGGGCTGCAGGAAGCTCGCGTCCCTGAAAGTCCTGATGACCGTCCAGGGACTGGCGCCCACCTCCTGGGAGCAGGACCGCGCCAGGGTGACGAGATCGCCCTCGTCCCATCCTGACCGTCCGCCGGCGTAAATAGCCTCGGCAAGGTGATCCACCATCCGGTCCGAGGCTTCCCACGACTCCGGGACCGCGCTGGCAGCCTTGATCAATTCGGCGGTCGACGTGCCCCACTCGTCCAGAGGGTCGCAGGTTGAGGACGCGCCCTCCAGGTCATCATGTATGTAGGCGTCCCCGGCGAACGACATGCGCCGCGACCACGACCGCGTACTGGCTATGGGGCCGGCGAAGTAGGGTCCCTCCACCTTGCTTGAGGCGGTCAGCTGAACCGCACCCTCCGCATCGACTTGGGGTTCAGCCCGAACATCACCGCTGCTCTGGGCGGTCGACCTGATGGTGATGGACTGCCCGGCAGCCGCCACCTTTGGCAGGAAACCTGGGCGGCCAAGCCAGCCGCCATGGACCCTGACACCGCCGAGGATGCGGACCGTGGAAAGTCTGTCCGCATCCTCGGAAGCGCTTCCCAGGCGCTCGATTGCCCGCTCTGCGACATTAGCCTTCAGCGGCTCTGTCGATAAGAACCATGAGCCGCTGGGAGCGAAGGGTCCCGCGAGACCCTGCAGCCTTCGCAGCGATTCGCCCGAACAACCGAGAAGGGTGCGACCACCTGCTTCCGCCAGGCTGCCGATTGACTGCCATGTCCCGTAGCCGACTTGGTGGAAGAGGAGGAAGCCCTTGCTCAAGGTCGTGGCGGATGCCGATACCTCCGCGGTCTGGATGGCCTCGGATAGCAGCAGCGACTGGCCGGAGAGCCTCGAACCCTGATCCGAGAAGAGCGAGAAGGAAGGGATGCCGTCCTCATCGTACGAGCATCGGACCGAAACCTCCTCGACCTCGGCTCGATGACGGGGAGCGCAGCTCCCGGCCAAACGCCACAAAGGGTGCTCCAGGAGCAACCTGTCGCCGCCCAAGAAGGCCTCACGGAAATCCTTGAACGCCTCCTTCATGCCGTAGGAGACGCGGTCCTTGCCGACCTCTGCTGCAAAGCGGTGGATGAAAACCGTGGGCTGCCCGTAGACCTCGGAATGCGCCGTGAAGAAGTTCGTCAGCAGCGTTGCGTCCGGTTTTGTCGGGAACGCGAGCCGGAGCGAATAACCGATGTGGTTCCACGAGGGCGGTATGGCCGGCAGTACCAGCCGGCGGAAACCGGTTTGCGACTCCTGCTGCTTCTCCAGCCAAAGCTGCAGTTCCCTCCACATCGCATCGACGCCATGCAGATCGGCAAAGCTGCGGTCGATGCCGGTGAAGGCTTTGAGCTTTTCTCGGAACTTCCCTCCCAATCCCGTTGACGGGTCTGGGAAAGCCGCGACGGCTAGGGTGAGCACGAGGTAGCTGAAGCACCCCGGGAGCTCCGCGTTCGCCCTTGCCTGAGAGTAGTGACCATCCTCCAACGCGTTGATCAGCGGCCACCCGCTGACGGCGCGCTTGAAGCGGGCAAGTGCTTCCTCGCCTCCGGGCCCACCATCCCAGCCGGCGGCTCTCGCGAACGTATCCCCCGTGACCTCGAAGGACCGGATGGGGCCGGCATCGCCGTCCGGGCCGACCATTAGGAAGTGCTCGGTGAGTGCGCGTTCCCAACCCACGAAATCTGTGGGTGGAGCGTAGCCCCCCGCCATTTTTGTTCCCCCACTCACACGGCCAGGATAGCACCTTCGAGTTGCGCCGCTAGACCTGAGCGACGCCATTTTCTCGTCAGGCTCGTGGCGGTGCCATGCTTGGCCGTTCGGTAAGATCCATGCTCTCCTGGGATGACTCCCCGGATTCGGCGGGCAAGGCAGGGTGGGATGCCTAAGGCGGTTTCTCTGTTCACTGGGTGCGGCGGAAGCGACGCAGGCCTGATCGGCGCTGGGTTCGACGTGGTCATGGCGAACGACGTCATGGGCTACGCCCGCGACGTCTACCTCGCGAACCTGCCAGAGACGGATTACGTGGTCGGCAGCGTTGCCGACGTGCGCAGCTTTCCCAAAGTCGACCTGCTCGCGGGCTGCTATCCTTGCCAAGGCTTCAGCGTCGGCGGCGTTCGCGAGGCCGACCGGAAGATCAACTATCTCTACCGGGAGTTCGACCGAGCGCTCCGCCAGATCAAGCCGAAGGCGTTCATTGTCGAGAACGTCTCCGGCATGCGGAACGCGAACAACCAGCATCTAGCCGTGAACCAACTCACGCGCTTCCGCATGGCCGGCTATAAGGTCGCGTGGTCGATCCTCGACGCGCGCTCCTACGGCGTAGCGCAGGAACGGACGAGGATGTTCTTCGTCGGCATCCGTTCGGACCTCGGCGTCCGGTACGAGTTCCCGGAAGCCACCCACAACCTGCCGGGTGAGAACAGCCCTGGACTGCTCTCCTGTCCAACTATCCGTGACCGGATCGGCGACCTGCCCCTATGGCCTGAGGGGGAGTACGACGCCCAACCCTTCCACTGGTACTACCTATCGCGGGATCGTTGGCGTGGCTGGGACGACATCAGTCGGACCATCGTCGCAAACAGCCGTCATACGCCCCTTCATCCGGTGAGCCCCCGCCTGAAGCGCATCGGTACCGACGAATGGCGCTTCGCGGAGGACGCGCCCGCACGGCGTCTCTCGTATCGCGAGGCCGCGCGTCTCCAAGGGTTCGGTGACGTGACCTTTCCGGAAACCGGAGGTACCCGCCTTCGTTACCGGGTTGTCGGCAACGCAGTGCCGCCGCCCCTCTTCAAAGCCGTCGCCTCGGCAATCCCGGACATTTGGTGACCGCATCGAGCAAGCGTTGGGAAGGTGTCTCGGAAGCCATCCGCACGTCGATGCGGGGCAACAAATCCAAGGACACCAAGCCGGAGATGCTGGTCCGTCAACTCCTGCGGAGCGCGGGGTACGGATATCGGCTTCATCGCAGCGACCTGCCCGGCAAACCGGACATCGCCTTTATCGGCCGTCGGAAAGTGATCTTCGTGCACGGCTGCTTTTGGCACCAGCACGAAGGCTGCAGAAGGGCCAGCAAGCCGAAGAGCAGGATGGATTATTGGCAGCCGAAGCTGGAGCGGAATCAGGCTCGCGATATCGCAAACAGGGACACATTGGTATCTCGCGGCTGGTCCGTGCTGGTTGTCTGGGAATGCGAGGTCAAAGAACCCGTCCTCCTTGCCAAGAGGCTGCGCGCTTTTTTGGAGGAGCAGAAGACCCCATCGTAGGGACCATCTGTCAAGTGTCCATGGCTGGATGGGAAATGTAGGAAGTTCAGTTGGAGCTGGTCAACGTTTTTGGCTCCTAGGACGATGCCTGAAGCCTCTGAAAACGGCTCAGTGTAAGGTTCCGCCCTGGTGACAAGGCCTTCAGGCTTATCCACGGGATCCCCAGCGCCCAGGCTTTTCCGACCGAAGGCACGCCATCTTGGTTGACCCTTCTTAACCGAGCTGCTTGGGTTCACCCGCGCCATGGCGCCGATGCCAGCCGCCCCCGGCCGATTCCGGGCCGCAGGAGCATGGAAGGCCCCACGATGCCCCGTCCCGCCCGCCTCATACGAAAAGCCGACTCCCGGCCGGGCGTGTGCGTGACTAGCGCCGCCTCCGGCCGCGACGCCGTCCTTTTCCCCTAACGGACCGACGAGGCCTGACCGGCGCACGGATGCGCCCGGCTGCCTCGTGTCGGAGGCAGCATGCACCTCGACCATTCCAACGACCCTGACCGCCAAATCGGCGAGATCTTCCGCAGGCTCAGCAGCCTACGAGAGGCTTGCGGCGAGGCCGCCCTTTCCCGCTGTGTCACCGCCTTGCTTGTGACCCTCGGCGCCTCCGCTTTGGCCGAGGCTGAGCGCCGGGCCAGGACGCTGGCCGAACGAACCAGCCCCGTGACGCCAGGCGTTCGAGTTACCTCCTGGGCTCAGCGCAAGAGCGCCGAACCCCTCGACGAGAGCATCGAGCCGTAACGGCGGCAAGTCTCAGTGGAGCCCCCCATGCACCTGCGCCTCATAGCGACGCCGATCAGCCGAAAATCGGCTGCCTGCGCCACCCACCCATCCCCATCATCATCCGAGGCCTGACCGGCGCGAGTGCGCGGCTGCCTCGTGCTGGAGGCTGCCATGCCCAACTCCACCGCCAAGCCCAAGCCGCCGCGGCGTCTCGCCCAAGTCGCCGCCGAGCATGCTTCAGTCGAGGATCTCGACACCTTCCTCGCCGCCCCAACCGATGGCTACGAACTGGCTGCCGACACACGGGTCAGGACACTTCTGGCCATGGCGCTGCTTCATGACGTGATGAAGCGGTCCGACCTGGAGCGGATCAGGAAGCGCGCCGGTCTCGCCGTCGTTGTTTCCGTACCGGGTCCCGACTGGGTCGAGCCCGTTGCATCAGCCCTTCGGAGGGCGGGTGAATGGAGCGAGGTCCTCAAGCGGAACGGGGCAAGCCGACTACAGGACAAGGCGGACGTAGGCTGCGAGAACGTCGCCGACGAACTCGGCGCCGGCCTCAACGTTGCGGGAGTGAGCAACGCCCCGGAGCGTTACCTTCCGGCCAATCTCGTGGCGCTCGCCGACATCCGGGTCGACCTCGGCACGCCGAGCCCGCGCGCGCTGCGCTCGACCATCCGGCTAGTGACCAAGAGCCATCCCGGGCCGATCCCGAAGGGGGTGGCGGCCGGCCTGCCGTTCGCGACCCTCGCCGCCTGCATCCGGCGCGGTAGTTCCGGCGCCGCCTGCGTACGGCGCATCCGGGCCGCCTCCCTCGCATTGACAGCCCCGGGCCTGGGGCTCGCCGACGTTCAGCGCGTCGAGGAATGCCACGGCTACGGCGACGAGGTTATGCGCTGGAGCATGGGTCTAGTGGCCGCCATGGCCGAGTTCCGCGCCGGCAAGCGCACTTGGTCCTCTATCGAGGACCGTAACATCGTGCTGGCAGGTGACGCAGGCGTAGGCAAGACTTCCTTTGCGCGAAGCCTTGCCAAGTCCCTCGGCGTGCCCCTCCACGCGACCAGCGTCTCGGCTTGGTTCGCTTCCACGGGCGGGTACCTCAACGAAATCGTCAAGCAGGTGGATACCGTGCTCGGTCAGGCCGTCGCCGCAGGACCAGCCGTGCTCCTACTCGACGAGGTTGATAGCATTCCTAACCGGGCGACCATCGATAACCGGAACCGGGACTACTGGGTACCTATCGTATCTCACATCCTGACGGCGCTCGACTCTGCCGTCTCGGGTGCGAACTCCTCCCTGATTGTCATCGGGACAACCAATTTTCCCGAGAGGCTGGACCCGGCGCTGACCCGCCCGGGACGCCTGAACCGCATCGTCCGCATCCCCCGGCCGGACACCCAAGCAGTCGGAGGCATCCTTCGCCACCACCTGCGCGGCGACCTGCGCGACGTCGACCTTGGGCCCATCGCCGCCATCGGCACCGGAGCAACCGGGGCGGAAATCGCCGGCTGGGCAAGGCAAGCCCGAGAAGCAGCCCGATCCGCAGGACGTCAGATGACCCGGGCCGACCTCGTCGCCCAGGTTGCACCGCCTGAGACCCGGAACCCAGAAGAAGTCCTGGCGGTGGCCCGTCACGAGGCGGCTCATTGCGTAATCGGGCATGAGCTGTCCGTTTCCGCCGTCGAGACGGTCTCGATTGTCGCCGTTGGCCCGTATGCCGGCCAAACCCGCAGCCGGCTGCCGCACAACCGCATGTGCCTGAGCCGCCAGCATCTGGACGATTTCGTCGTCATGATGCTGGCCGGCCGAGCGGCCGACGCCCAGTGGGGCTGCCTTACCAACGGCTCCGCCGGCGCGCGCGGGTCCGACCTGGCGACGGCCACCCGCCTCGTCGCAGCGATGCACGCCAGCTATGGGCTCGGCGAGGGCATCGCGTGGCTCGGCTCCGAAGACGAGGCCATGGACCTGTGCCGGAAGGAGCCTGCCTTCCGCCGCCGGGTCGAGGCCGACCTCAATTCCCTGCAGGCGCGCGCCGCCGCGCTTGTCGGGGAAAATTCCGAAGTCATCGACGCCATCGCCGGGCGGCTGGTGAGGCAGCGCGTCATGAGCGGTGACGAGGTCCGCCGCATCATCGCGTCCTTCGCCCAGGACGGACGCAAGCTGCCCGCGGAGGAAGGGCATGCCTGACCCGGGCTCGCTCCCCCCTGCTACGGCGAGGACCCTGACGGCCTACTCGCGCAGGAAAGGCAGCAACTTGGCGGGTGATCGCAAACGTCGGGAACGGCGTAGCCACCCGTCAACCATCGCGACGACTCCACCTGGGAGTCGTTCGATGAATCGGACGCTCGTCCTGGACGCCGACCGCCACGTATGGCCTCATGCGGCATGGCCTTCGTCACCTTCATATCGTCCGCTTCATTGCGGGCTGACGGTCGCCCCGGCGCATTAGCCTAGGTCCTTCCGGACCTTCGGCTGGGCGAACCGGCCGACCTGAGCCTCCAACGAGCAGACCGCTCCCGCCGGCAAGCCGGCGCCCCCGGTCGTGGAGGCCGCCATGCAGTTCCCGACCGCCCCCAAACGCCTCCCGGCCTAAGCGACGGACCCCGCGGTCCAACCCTCGGGCTTCTCACAAGAGCGCGCAGCCGGCGCGGCCCGCGCGCCGCCCCCCCTCCCGCACCCCCACCAGGACAGCCGCCATGCCTGCCATAGCGAACTTACGCGCGCCCGCGCTGCGCCTTCCGCCCCAGGTCCGAGCCGACCGGGCGCCCCCCATCCCCATCGATCAGCGCCGGTCGCGCCCTCGCGCGACGGGTCCCCCCTCCGAGGGAGCCCGCCATGACGAACGCATCCTTCTTCGAGAACAGTGACGGCAAGTTCGACCTCGACACCGCCCTGCTCGACATGCGGACGGGGGCGAAGATCGAGGTCGCCGTCCGGGGCGGACCGGTCCGTCTCATCGTCAACGGCCGCCACCACAAGCCGACCGGGCGCTACGCCAGCCGCAAGGCGCGCCGCTCGCTGCCCTGGGAGGCCTGGGGCGAACTGCGCTATTTCTGGGTCTGCGAGGCCGACGCCGACGTCGTCTCCTACCTGTGCCAGCCGCACCGGCTCACAATCCGCCTGACCGGGGGCAACAGCGCAGTCTACTACCCGGACATCCGGCGCGACCTTGCCGACGGCGCTGTCGAGATCGTCGAGATCAAGAAGCACGAGCAGGATGTCCGCAGGAGTTCTGACTACGAGCTGAAGCTTGAGCTCGCCCGCCTCGTCTATGAGGGCCTGGGCTGGACCTACAGGATCCTCGTCGAGTCCGACCTGAAGGACAGGCGCGAGTTCCACACCGCCCAGGCCATCCAGCGCAACCGCACCGTCCGGGTGACGGGCAGGGAGCGCCACCGTCTAGCCGACGCCCTCGACCGCGCCGGAGGGTTGCTCCCCTTCGCGAAGGCCGCCGAGGTGCTCGGCGGAGGCCCAGAGGGGCAGGCCAAGCTTCACGCCGCCATCGTGCTGCGTATCGCCTCCGTCGACCTGACGAGGCCGCTCAACCCGGCCGCCCCCGTGCGCCTGGCCCCCCCGGCGGCTCCCGCCGCCCTGGCACGTTGAGAGGGGAGGCGACGGGCATGGCACTCAAGAGCAAGCACGTCCTCTTCGAGGAGTGGGATTTCCCCGAGGGGCGCTTCGTCCTGACGAAGCACCTCACGGACGACCGACTCCTGTTCAGGAGCGTCTCTCTTTCCAGGGAGGAGATCCTCTCGGAGGACGAACTCGAAGCGATGCAGGCGGTCGGCGATGCGGTCCGCATCCGCAGGAGCCTGGACCGGAAGGGTCGGCCGAACCGGTACGACGAGGTCGACGAGGTCGGCCCCGATGGGGCCTCCGACGAGGCGCGGGCACGCCGGTTCTTCGCCAGGAAGTTCGACCAGCAGGCCTGCTCGCTGAGCACGAAGGCCCTGTCGGCCTTCGTCCAGGACCACGCCGCCGAGGCTAGGCGGAGAGGCATCACTTGGATGCCGAGCCCGTCCGCTCTGTACCGTGCCATCACCGAGCGGGGGGTCACAGACAACCGGCCCCTGAAGGTGATGGAAAGCCAGTCCGGCAAGGTGAAGCGCAACCGCTGGCCGGCCGCGGTCGAGGGAATGATGCAGCGGGCTGTCGGCTGGTACTACTCGCTCTGGACGCGCGACAAGGGCGATGCCTACGCCTGGCTGCGTGCCTTCGTCGAGCGCGCGAACCGGCTGGGCAAGGTTCGATACGGCCTGACGTGGCGTACCCTGCCGACGCCGAGCTACGAGACCCTGCGCGTACGCATCAACGAGGCCGAGAGCGAGGAAGCGCTCGCGGCCAAGTTCAATGGCCAAGTCGGCAGGCGGCGCTTCCGGGGCGTCCAGCCGAGCATCCAGGCAAAGGCCATCTTCGACTATGTCCTGATCGACTCGACGGTCGTGGACGGCTGGTGCGTGCTCGACGACCAGCTCGACGACATGGTGCCGGCCGGGCGGCCCACGCTGACCTTCGCGATGGACCTGTACTCCCGCACCGTGCTCGCGGCCGTGCTCACCTACGAGCCGCCGTCGATCTACACGGTCATGAGTTGCGTCCAACTCATGACGACGCCGAAGCTCGACCTCATCCGGCAGTGGCCGGAGTTCGCGGAGCTCTGGCGGGACAAGCACGGCAAGCCGGACACCATCATCGTCGACAACGCCCTCGAACAGATCGGCGTGTCGTTCCAGGACGCTTGCGAGGACGCCGGCATCAACGTCCTGTGGGCGCCCGTGAAGAACCCGGAGTTCAAGGCCCCGGTCGAGCGGCTGTTCGGGACCTTCAACAAGAAGCTCTTTCACAAGCTGGCCGGCGGCGTGCCGCTGCCGGCACACCTGATGAAGCGGATGGGCTTCGATCCGGCTCGCGACGCCACGACGACCCGGAGCCAACTGGAAGGCCTGATCTACCAGACCCTCCGGGATAGCTACCAGTACAAGGAGCATGCCGCCATCCAGGCGGCGCCGGAGACGCTCTGGCGCCGCTGCCTCGCCAAGGGCCGGGAGATCATCGACGACGTGAAGTTCCTGGCCTCGGCCTTCGGCACCGTGGCCACGGCGATGCTGACGCGCGAGGGCATCACCTTTGAGGGGATGCGCTTCCACGACCCGGTCGTCACCTCGAAGCTGCTGAAGGACCTCGGCCACCTCACGCCGATGCGGAAGCGCCGGAAGGGCAGCGCCACCGCGACGGTCAAGATCAAGTACAACCCGGCGGACATCCGGCAGATCTCGGTCTGGAACCCGGAGGCCAAGCCGAGAAAGACGTACGAGATCCTGCCGAACCTCGACGTCCGCTACCTGCACGGTGGCCTGGGCATCTGGCACCATCGCCGCGTCAAGGAATGGGCGAAGGCCGAGAACATGCCGTTCTCGACCGACGAGGAGCGCTGGGCGGCGCGCAACCGTCTCCGGGCGAGCATCGAGCAGGTTGCGCCGAAGGCTAAGTTCGCGGCCATGCGGCGGAAGCGCCGTCTCCTCGAACCGCCCAAGCCCGTGCTTGCCGGCGACCTTGTCCGGTACGGCACGGTGGTGCCGGGCACGCTGGCGGCGAAGTCCACCGACGTTTCCACGGTCCCGCTGGCCTTCGAGCGCGAAGGCGACGGCATTCCGGAGAAGGGGCCCCGCCGCGGGGGCAAGAAGGCCCTGAAGACGGCTGCCGAGACCCGCAGACGCAAGAAGGCGGAAAGGGAATCCCAGGCATCTTCCGCACCTGCCGGGGGCCCGCCGACGGTCGCGCCCGGTGTCTCCGGCTTCGCCCTGGACGACGCCGACGCCTACGCCCGGGACTTCGAGCGGCGGATGGCGGAACGCAACCGGAAGAAGGGGTGAACGGGTCACATGACGCTCGAAGACCACATCGCCCACGCCAAGCTGCAGTTCCGCCTCTTCAGGCTCCCGAACGCACGCGTCGAGCGTATCCGCCGCGAGATCAACATCCTCCGGAAGGTCGGGGAGGGCTCGCGCAAGCTGTGGGAGGAGCAGGGGATGCGGGGCCCACGCATTCCTCAGAAGTACCTCGCCATCCTCGGCCCTTCCGGTTCCGGGAAGAGCACCAGTATCAAGTCTTACGTCGAGGAGATGCTGGAGGACGAGGCGCTCGACGATGAGGTGAAGCCCGTGATGCACGTCACGCTGTCGGCGGAGGCGAACACCAAGGCCCTTGGGTCGGACATCCTGGAGGAGTACGGGGACCCGGCGTACGACGTCGGTACCGCCCGGACGCTGCTGAAGCGTGCCAGCAACGCGATGGAAATGGCGCGGACCGACGTCCTGGTGCTGGACGAGTTCCATCACCTTATTCGTAACGACAAGGGCATCGACCAGTCCTGGGCGGTCACGGAGACGGTCAAGCGCATGCTCATTCGCGGCGCCTGCCCGCTGGTCCTCGTCGGTAAGGAGACGGCCAAGTCGCTGCTCGTCGGCAACCCGCAGATCTCCGAGCGCGCCTACACGCCGCTCTTCATCAAGCCGCTGGACGCGACGCATGCCGCCGACCGGAAGGAGTTCCTCGACCACTGCATCGGCTTCGACTTGAAGCTTGTCGAGCACGGCATCTTCAAGCAGCGGTCCGGACTGCTGGCCGACGATATTCCTGCCAACATGTTCGACGTCAGTGGCGGCGTGATCGGCACGGCCTCGAACGTGTTCGAGGTGGCCACGGTTTTCGCCATCGAGCGCGGCGCCAAGCGCATCGAGCTAGAGGACCTCGACAAGGCCGTGGACGAATGGGCCATCGAGCTCGGCAAGACTGACCACAACCCGTTCAAGCACGGAGCCCGCACGCTCCGTAGGCGAGGAGCGGCCAAGTGAGCGCGGACGCCAAGACCGCCCCGGACCTCGCCGGCTACCGCATGATGGCCCCCGAGAGGAGGGGGGATCGCCTGCGGCCGCTCATGTTCAGGCCCGATCCCGCGCCGGTCCCGGGGGAAAGCTTGCTCGGGCTTGTCGCTCGCACCATGGTGAGGAACGGCTTCACGTCTTTGCGTAAGGTGATTGGTCTCGCAGACCTCGGTAGCAAGTCGACGAATGGCCTTCCCACACAAATTACGGACGAAGAGGCCGCGCGCCTTGCCTACGTCCTGAAGGTCTCGCCGGCGGAGATCACCTCGCGCCTACATCGGGTTGTCTCCTGCCTGGACCGTGAGGCAGAGTTCATCGACTTCTTCGGGGTTACCATCAGGGCTCAGTATCGGGAGAAGCGCTACCGGCGGGTCTCACCGTTGGCCCTGAGGCGGTCGCCGCACCATCGCGCCATCCACGATCTGGCGCCGTTCTCGTTCTGCCCAGAGACGATGGAGACCCTGCTCGACAAGTGTCCGGTCTGCCGCAGGCATCTCCAGTGGGCCACGACCCGGGGGGTAGCATTCTGTGAGAGTTGCCGCGACGAAGACTACGAGCCGCGCGTCGACCTGAGGGACCATCCTCAGCGGTTGGTCGAAGTGGAGGACGAGGCTGGCCTCAGGCTCCTGACCGACCTTGTCGACCCTGATCCAGGACGGCGGGCGAGAGCGGTCGCGAACGTAGACCCGCTCCTGAGCGGGGCAGCCCCGGGTGACCTATTCGAACTAGCTATCCTGCTCGCGCGGGCCGCCATGACGCCTTCACGAAAGGCAGCTGAGCAGATCCGCCGCATGCGAGGTCCGGAGGATTGCGCATTCCTGACGCCGCACTTGCTCTCGGTCATGGGACGAACGCTCATGGAATGGCAAGCCGGTATCGGACGCCTGTGCGAGCAGGCACGCGAGAGGGCTGACGAGCGACCGAAGCTGTACGGGACTTTCAAGGAGATTGGGCATATTCGCAACGCAGCCTGGAGCCTTACGTTGACGCCCGCCCTCCGCGAGGCGGTCCGGATGGCCCTCGCGGAGGACATGAGGCGCACCGCGTTCGAGCAGTCGCCCTTCCGCAAGCGGGTGCACCGGCACCGGGAGGATCTCGTCGACACGATGGAGGCGGCGGCCATCCTCGGCGTCAAGCACGCCCACATGCCCAAGCTCGCCGCCCGCGGCGCGCTGAAGGCTCTCGCCATGGAGGGCGCCGATAGGACCCTGACGCTCTACGACCGCGCGGAGGTCGAGGCCGTCGCCCAGGTCAAGCGGGACATGACCGCGGCGACCAAGGCCGCCCGCGCGGTCGGCCTGCCCGTCGAGGCGCTTGAGGCGCTAGCGGACGCCAGCATGGTCGCCCGCGCGGAAGGCCCGGCCCTCCTGCTCGGAATGGGAAGCCTCTACATCCGGCAATCCTCGCTCAACAAACTGGTGGCGTCCATCCTCGACCGGGTGTCGCCTGGGCGGCCGGTCGCCGGGACCCGGCGGATCTGCTCCGTGCTGAACCGGCTGCCGCCGGGAGACAAGCCGTGGCTCGGGATCGTGCGGGCCCTGGCGTCGGGCGAACTCGCCGCGTGGGGGGAGGGCGAGCGCCTTGTCGACCGGCTGTTCGTCGACGAGGCCCGGCTCACGGCCATGGTCCTCGCCGGAGCATCAACGGATCTGGGCGCCCCCGACGAGGATGCGAGGCTCTCCTACCGCGAGGTCGCCCCGCTCATCAGCATGCCTGCGCCGAACGTCACTTGGCTGGTCGCGGCGGGCCTGCTCGGAAGCGGGGCAAGCGGGGACCGGCGCATCACGAGGCGCGACGTCAGGGCGTTCAACGAGAGCTACGCGAGCACCGCCGAGGTGGCGCGCACCCTCGGCGTCCACCCGTCGTTCGTGAAGCGCCGCATGGCCGAGAAGGGCATCGAGCCGGCGGCGGCCCTGCGCGAAGGTAACCGGCTCGTCTGGCGCCGGGCAGAGGTCTTCCCGGACCAGTCCCGTCCATCCCAGGCAGGAAACAACTTTTAGAATCGGGGCGCGATTCTGCCCACGATGAGGGCCCTGACTCAGTCGAACAAGCGACCGTCCAGGGCCTGTGCGGCCAGCATGCCCGGAGCCCTGTTCGGCAGGCGGGCGCCGCTCAGGTTCTCGATGTCAAAGTAGCGGTGCCCCATCATCCCGCCCGCCGTTCGCTTGCGGAAGTCCGTCGGGGTGAAGGCGTCCACTACGTAGTAGCGGTGGCGGGTGGCCTCCAGTCCCGGGTAGTAAGCCTGTGCCGCGGAGACGACGTCCCTTATGGCCTGCCGGCGTACGTCGTCCATCGAACCGGTCTCTGGGTCGTCGAAGGTCATCTCGCCGGCGGCGTCCTGAACCGCGGCAACCGCGGCGACGATCCGGCCGACATGGCTGACCTGCCGGTCGTGGTAAAGGCCGAGGAAGGCCGCGCGCTGCCACTTCGGGTTCCGGTCGACCGGTTCGTAGTAGACCCCGTGCGCGAGGTTGTCCCGCCACGACGTGCCCGTGAGCATGGCTACCAGGAACTGGTCCTCCCGTGGAACGAGGTCCTGGGAGAAGACGAAGTCGGTGAACTCCTGGAGGACCTCCCGGAGGACGAGGTCGGTCACGGGGAGTTGCCCGACCTGCTCGACGAGGTCGCCAAAGCTCGCCGGCACGACCGTGATGCCGTGCTCCTGGGCCATCTCCATGACTTCGTCCGGGATGGCACCTCTTTGTCCCGCGGTCAGCGACAGCAGGTAAGTGCCTTTACGGCCAGGGAGGCGGTCCACGATGGTCCGGCAATGCCGCCGCAACTGGCCTGGGTCGGCCGCGGAGCCCAACTTTGTCTCGACGAAGACGGCCAGCGACTCCTGGAGGATGAGCCCGTCTGGCACGCTGTGGGCGCCCGCGACCTGCTGCGAGAAGCGGGGCCCGACCGTCACCTCGTCGGCGCACAGCGCCTGCAGCAGCCCTTCTAGGAGCTTCGGCGAGGCGTTGTAGAGCATGCGCAGCATGACCATGACGTGGTTCGTCACCACGTTCTCCGCCTGATGGTAGCGCGGGAACCTCGTCACGTCCGCCATGTAGCCGCCCGTCCGCTATAACCTTGACGGTGTCAGGATAGGGCAAGTGAGCATCATCGCTAGGGTGAAACTGCGCATCATCTGAGGTCGATGGTGCGACGTCCTCGGATCGATTGCACGCGGATCGTCTGCGTCTCCTGCGTCCTCAACGACGAGGCCGGGCCGGACGGCCCGGCCTCGTCGTTGAACGCCGTCGGTGTTTAGGCAACCGCTCGAAGGCTCACGAGATGGCGCACCTTATCCCGCAATAGTTCGCTCCGCCGGTGCACCTCGGCACCACCGGACACGGCCCGAACGGCCGCGCCCGTGGTGATCCCGAGTTGCACCTTGTACCGGTTCCACTGCTGCCCACTCGGATGGAGCACCCCGCCCAGGAGGCGGTCTCCATTGATCAACCCACGCGCGGCGAGGTCTTCGAGGACAAGCAGGGCGTTGATGCCGAACGGCACGATCCAGGCATTCGAGAGTTGGGCGAGTTCAGGGACAAGGTTCTCCTCGACCATGCGCCTCATTAGAGGTCGCGCCATGATCCGCCTGTCTCCTGCGAAGTTCGCGCCGTCTTTGAGGACGGGATAGCGCAGCACCGAGGTGGTGTGGACGCGTGTCGCGGCGGAGCCGAAGAGATCGGCCGTGCTGCGAAGGCCAAACACCTGGTGCAGTCCAAGATGATCCATCAAGCGGGCACCGAGATCTCGCATGCCGGCGAAGGACGCGGTGGACTTCGCCGCCGCTGCAGCCTCCTCGACGGAGGCCCCTGTCATCGCGGCCGAGCGCAGCGCCAAGAGTGCATCCTTGGCCTGCCGCTTTCCTGGCGTGACCCCGACGATCACTATGTCCGCGTCGTCGTTGATCCAGTCGAACGGGGCGTAGAAGGCGCTGAAGCGACCCTCGCGCCCGAGGCCCAGGACTTCGTCACGAAGGAGGGAATGTCCGGACGCGTCGACGCAGCGCGTGATCTCGTCGGCGGACTGCGCCCTCAGGACAGGGAGGACACGCTCGATCTGGTCGCGAGCGAAAACATTGAGGCTCATCGGGTTGCTCCTGGCTTTAGTTTGTCTCGGGTGCAGACGGGGTTCAGATCCGAGGGGCGGCCTCAGATGCCATTCGGTCGAGGGCAGCCCGGGTGGTCCGTTCCCAACGGACCCCTCGCGCCTGCGTCCGGAGCCCGCGCGGAGTCGGGCGCCGCCAGACAGGCTCTGGCGACCGCTGCAGGGCGGTCAGGGCCTCTTCGAAGGTCGGCCAGGTCGTCTCCCGACCGGTTGGACCGGTCGTAAACCCATCCTCGTGGCCGACGCCGGGATGAAACGTCGAACCGTCGGCGGCGACCGGCACGAACAGCATCTCGTCGACGGCCTCTTCCCGGTCGATGCCGGCAAGATCCTCGAACGTGTTCTGGTCGCGCCAGGTCGATGGGCGGAACTGCTTGCGCTGCTTCAGCCAATCCAAGGCTTGGGATGCAGGTACCGCCCCGTCTTTGGGATCGAATACACGTTCGCCGCCAGCCATCATGTTGCGGATGCGCCGCTCGCTGACACCTCCGAACTCGGCAAGCGCCCAAGGTTCGACGAGGCCGCCGGTGTCGAGGGCGAAGCGCCCGCGCGCCAACCGCAGGGTGCGGCCCGCGTCGGCCGGATCAATCTCCCAGGTATCGAACGGCACTTTGCCCATGAAAGCCCCGGCCCTCGCGATCTCGTCCCGAAGGTAGCTCTCGCGTTCCGGCGCGGCGGACGCGCCGGTCAAGGCGATGCCGTAGTAGGCGTAGGCGTTCAGGTTATGGAAGGTGACACCGAGCTCCCAGCAGTAGGCATCCCCGAACGCGTCGTCGCGCAGGACCTCTGCCCAGTCCTCGGAAGCATCGACGCGGTATCCCAACTGCCGCACGAACGCAGCCATACCGATATTGGCGTTCTCCGACCCTACAAGATCGGCAAGAAGGCGACCCGCGCCGACGACGATCTCGATCAGGGTGGCGCCCTCGAAATCGTTTCCGTTGCCATACTGACTGTGGAACTGCTCACGAAGCAGCTCGGCGTCCGTAGGCGTGTTGGTGGTGTCCATACGTATCTCCGTGATGTCGGGCCATCCCGCCGTCACGGATAGATTTCTCACAAGCTCGGCGGCACATCAACGATGTTTTCGTGATGGCGTGCCATCACGCCGCCCCGTCAGCATCGCATGGAGCAGGCTTTGTCCGACCTTCCTACTTCCGTCCGCTATGTAAAAAACGGCGCAGGTGGACGCTGGTGGCCGGACGCGAAGAGCCGGTCACGCCTTCATGCCGGCTGGCGCAAAGTGCCGGATGAGATGCTTCGTGCCACCGACGTAGCTGCCATCGCAGCCGTCTTGCGCGAGCAGTACGGCTTGAAGTCAGGGGCCACGCAGGATCTGAATGCGCTCCGGTCGCTCCTCGAAAGCCCTAGCCGGCACCTGTGGGTGACATTCGAGGACGGCTTTATGTGGTGGTCGACCGCGCACGACGGCATCACCATCAGCCCGGTCAACGAGACGGTCGAGCACGGCCATTTCTGGCTCGACCTTGACCGCCCTTGGTCCAACCGCTCGCTGACCGGGCGCTACCTGGCCATGTCTGAATTACCCGGCATCGTCACGACCACGGCGGGGTTCCAAGGGACTATCTGCGAGCCGAAGGGTTGGCGTGAGATCCTTCGCTTGATCCGCGACGAGGAGGACGAAGAGGCTGCTGCCGCCGTGGCCGCTCAACTCGCCTACCAAGCGGCGGTGGGCAAGCTCGTCGCCCGGCTTCGGCCAAAGGATTTCGAGGTGCTTGTCGATCTCATCCTGTCGCGGTCCGGCTGGACGCGACTCGCCAAGATCGGCGGCGCGACGGAGGGCATCGATGTTGAGGTGGAAAACCCTGCCATCGACGAGATCGCCTTCGTTCAGGTCAAGGGTGTGGCGGGACAGAAAACGCTCGACGACTACGTCGGCAGGTTCCGTGAGCGTCGCGAACGATACCACCGGATGATCTTCGCCGTGCATTCCCCGAAGGGTTCGCTCGCCGCGCCGCTCGGCGAGCCGGTTCAGGTATGGGATGGCCCGAAGGTGGCGAAGCTCGTCGTAAGGCTTGGTCTTGGTGATTGGCTGGTGAAACGGATCTGAAAATAGCGATCGGGCTTCCCATCCCGGCATAGGCCCGACCAGGGCAACGTTGGCTTGAGGGTCGATAGGTCGCTTCGCCCTTATCCTGTGCGGCATGGCAGGCTGCTTCGCCCTTATCCGCTCCCCGCCGGAGGCTGTTTCGGTCTTATTCGGCAGCACTTTCGCTTGGACCGACGAACGCGTGGTGCACGAGCGGGAAGGGCGCAGGGAAGACCGACCGTCGGCGAGTGCTCGTCGGCGGTGAGACGGATGCTTGGCGGGCGCGGCGCCGGTGAACAGCTAGCGAATGAAGCGGCTGCTTCGCCGTGCCTGCCTGCTCGACCTCAGCATCATGGCTTCGCTCTTATCCCGCGTGCGGAGTGCAAGCCGCTTCGCCGTTATCCCGTATCCCGAGCGTGGAGCGCTTCGGCCTTATCCTGTAGGGTACCGCCGAATAGGTGCTGCTCCTGGCAAACGCATGCCCAGCCAATGGGTCGATTTCGGCCTGCTTCGCCTTTAGGCTGGAAACCCGGGTTTTGAACCGCCCTTAGCCGGGACGGCATTTCGCCGTTATGCAGGGCACCGAGGGAAAATAAATTCTCCCTTACTCGGTGCCGATATGAGCCCGCGGTGTGCGCCCCCGCACGCTATCGTATCGTCACGACTGGATCCCGGTTCGAAGCGTCGGGCGGCGGCGCGCCGAGGCTCCGCACTGAACGTTTTTTGTTCACCGCCGACAGAGTTCTTGATATAGATTAGCCTCGCGCCTTGGGACGGACCGGCAGGCCTTGGTGGGCAGCCCACATCCCGGATCAGCAATCTCCCGTGCTTTGCTCAACTCAGGGTCGTGCTGTCACCATGCCCAAAGCCTCCGCGCCGCCTGCGAAGCCGAAGCAGACTACGGAAACCGATCACAGCATCGGCAACCGCATCGCCCTGCTGCGCTCGGCGAGCGGCATGAGCCAGACCATGCTGGCCGATGCCCTCGGGATCAGCTTCCAGCAGGTGCAGAAATATGAGACCGGCAAGAACCGGATCGGCGCCGGCCGGCTGCATGCGATCGCGGACAGGCTCGGGGTGCCGGTCTCGGTGTTCTTCGGCGAGGATCAGGGCCCGGACGGGGGCTGCAGCGGCATCGCCATCCTGCAGGAGGACGGCGCGCTGACGCTTCTCCAGGCCTACGAGTCGATCGCGGACGAGGAGATGCGCCGCGAGATCCTGACCTTGGTGAAGGCGGCGGCGTGCATCTGCCAGCGCGCCCGCGGCGCCGACGGCACGCGCTGAAGAGGCGCCCGTCCGGCCGGCGGCTCAGGTCCGCCGCGCCGAGAAGAACGCCCGCAGCAAGCGGGCCGCCTCGCGCTCGCGGAAGCCGCCGTAGACCTCCGGCGCGTGGTGGCAGGTGGGCTGGTCGAACACGCGCGGCCCGTGCTCGACGCCGCCACCCTTCGGATCGGGCGCGCCGAAATACAGGCGCCTGATGCGCGCGAAGCTGATCGCCCCGGCGCACATCGGACACGGCTCCAGGGTGACGTAGAGGTCGCAGCCGACGAGCCGCTCGTCCCCGATCGCCCGGCAGGCGGCGCGAATCGCCAGGATCTCCGCGTGGGCCGTCGGGTCGCGGAGCGCGCGCGGCCTGTTGTGGGCGACGGCCAGCACCGTCCCGTCGCGCACCACGACCGCGCCCACCGGCACCTCGCCGGCCTCGGCCGCCCGGCGTGCCGCCGCGAAGGCGAGATCGAGCGGATCGGAGCGGATCGGCCCGGAAGTTGGCGCGGCCATCGCGGCGCCCTCAGGCACGATCGGGCGCGGCCGCGCCAACCGGACCGGGACCGGATCCCTGGAACACTTTCCCCGAGCTCACCGTTCTGTCCCCGAAGCGGCCAAGCCGCAGAGATGACCATCGCGAGGACAGAGCCATGAGCAGCACCACCGACAAGATCAAGGGTGCCGTCAACGAGGCGGTCGGCAATGCCAAGCAGGGCATCGGCAACCTCACCGACAACGATCGCCTTAAGGCCGAGGGCAAGGCGCAGGAGCTGAAGGGCACCGCCCAGCGCGGTGTCGGCGAAGCCAAGGACACGGTGAAGGACGCCGTCGGCGGCAAGCTCTGAGACGTCCGCGCTCCGCGCGAACAGTCGAGACAGAACGCAGAACAAGCACCGGAGATTACCATGATCGGTTGGGCCGTTACCTTCCTCGTCGTCGCACTCGTCGCAGCCCTGCTCGGCTTTGGCGGGATCGCGGGCACCGCCATGGAGGCGGCCAAGATCGTATTCTTCGTCGCGATCGCCCTCTTCCTCATCTCCGCCGTGTTCGGCGTGATGCGGGGTCGTGCGCCGAGGCTCTGACCCCGGCATCACGGGACCGAAATTGAGACAATCCGAGAGGCGGCCCGACCGGGCCGCCTCTTTGCATGCGGGGAACCGTGATTTGAGGCCGGCGCGCGCCCGCGCTATCAGGCGGGCATGACGCTCCAGACGTGGTGGCTCTTCCTCGGCGCGGTCTTCCTGCTCTCGGGAACGCCCGGCCCGAACATGCTGCACGTGATGACCCGCAGCGCGCGCTACGGGCTGGGGCCGAGCGTCTTCGCGATGGCCGGCTGCCTGTCGGGCCTCGTTCTTGTGCTGCTCGCGGCCGCCGCCGGCCTCGGTGCGGTTCTGGCGGCCTCGCCGCTGCTGTTCGAGGGTCTACGCTACGCGGGGGTGGCCTATCTCACCTGGGCGGGGATCCGGTCCTGGCGCGGCGGGGGCGCGGCCGCCGATCCCGCCACGGGCCTCGCGCCCGCACCCGCCGCCGCAGGCCTGTTCCGCGGCGGCTTCCTGATCGGGGTGAGCAACCCGAAGCTCCTGATGTTCGTGGCGGCCTTCCTGCCGCAATTCATCGATCCGGCTCGCGCGCAGGCGCCGCAATTCGTCGTGCTGATCCTCACCTTCGCGGCGGCGGAGGCGCTCTGGTACGGCGTCTACGGGATCGGCGGCCGGCGGATCGCCCGGTTGCTGGTCCGGCCCGGCGCGCGGCGCCTGTTCGATCGGGCGACGGGAGCGATCTTCCTCGGCTTCGGCGCCGCGTTGCTGGGCGGGCGCCCGTGAGCCGAACCCTCGACTCCGCCCGGATCCGCGACCTCGAAGGCCCGCAGGAGGAGGACGGCCCTGCACGGGGCGGCGACATCGCCGCGCGCCTGCACGCCTTCCGCAGCCTCGGCGGCAATTGCGAGTTCGGCTTCGTGCAGCGCTACGGCGGCGCGGAGCCCTCGGGGCTGCTGCGCTTCTCCTACACGCCGCTCCCGGACCTGATCCACGCGCTCGACACCGACCTCTCGGAGTTCGGCGCGCCGGGCGACCTTCACCTCGCCGAGGCCGAGAGCGGGACCTACTACTGCGCGAGCCGCCGCTACGGGATCTGGTCGAACACGGCGCAGACGGTCGGCGCCGTCGATCCTGCGGCGCTCTTGGAGCGCGAATACGGCCGCGTCGCCCACCTGAAGCGGCGGATGCTGGAGGAACTCGGCCAGGGCTCGAAGATCCTCGTGCGCAAGGTCGGGAGCGCGGACGACCCGGCCGATCTCGAGCGCTTGGTCCGGGCGATCCGGCGGCACGGCCCGTCCAGGCTGCTGCGCGTCGCGGCGGCCGGCCCGGACTGGAAGCCCGAACCGGCCCGCTGGGTCGGGGACGGCATCCTGGAGGGACATGTCCGCCGGTTCGCCCCCCAGGAGGAGGCCTGGGACGTCGATCTCGAGCCCTGGCTCCTCCTCTGCGACAGCGCCGAACGGCTCTGCCGCGGGCAAAGTCCCGAGCCGGTGCGCCCCTCGGCGCTGCCCGTGCGGACGTTCCCCGGCCTGCGCGCGCACACCGCGCGCGGGGCGGAGATCTCCTCGTTCCGGCAGGATTGCGATGCCCGGGCCCTACCGCACGGACCGGTCCACACGTTCTCGGCCTGGATCTGGTTGCCGAAGAGCTTCGCGGGCGAGGCGCTCTTCGCGGCGATCGACTACGAGCGGCTCGCCTGCACCGGGGCCGACCTCGCGCGCCGCGGCGCGTGGCAGCGGATCTGGGTCTCGGCGCGAATCCCGGACGAGCGCGAGCGGATCCGCATCGGGCTCGTCGCCCGCGCGCCCCGCGGCCAGCGGTTCTGGTCGACGGGCTGGCGCCTCGACGAGGGACCGCTGCCGCCGCCGGACCCGGAGCCCGGCATCCGGCCCGCGACCGGCCTCGGATCCTGGCTGGCCAGGCTGCGAGGTCGTGCGCGGGGCCGTATCTGACGTCTCGCGCGCCGGGTCGGCCTCTGTTATGGGCTTGGCCCATGAGCGACAATTCATCCGAGAGCGGCCGCGACGGGCGGGCCGACGAGCCGTCCGCACAGGCCTGGACGCCCGCGACCGACGCCAACACCCAGAAGCCGGACCCCGATCGGCGGCCCAAGGCCCGCGACGCGCGGGCGGAGCGCGTGGGCGGCGACGCCCCCCTGCGCCGCCGCGCGCCGGAGCCGGCCACGAAGGCGCCTCCGTCCGCGGCTCCCGAGGAGAGCGCCTTCGAGGGCGAGCGGATCGCCAAGGCGATCGCGCGCGCCGGCATCGCCTCGCGGCGGGACGTCGAGGCGATGATCGCGGCGGGCCGCGTCAGCCTCAACGGGCAGGTGCTCGATTCGCCGGCCGTGAACGTCACGGAATCCGACCGCATCCTCATCGACGGCGAGCCTTTGCCGGAGCGCGAGCGGACACGACTCTGGATCTTCCACAAGCCCCGCGGCCTCGTCACCACGGCGCGCGACCCCGAGGGGCGCCAGACCGTGTTCGAGGCATTGCCGGAGGACATGCCCCGGGTCGTGGCGATCGGCCGGCTCGACATCAACACCGAGGGCCTGCTGCTGCTCACGAACGACGGCGGGCTGGCCAAGGTCATCGCCCACCCGGACACGGGCTGGCTGCGCCGCTACCGCGTGCGCGCCCACGGCGACACGGACCAGGCGCAGCTCGACCGGCTGCGCAAGGGCGTGACCATCGACGGGATGGAGTACGGCCCCGTCGAGGCGACGCTCGACCGGGTCCAGGGCGACAACCTCTGGATCACGATGGGCCTGCGCGAGGGCAAGAACCGCGAGGTCAAGCGCATCCTCGAACATCTGGGTCTCCAAGTGAACCGGCTGATCCGGCTCTCCTTCGGCCCCTTCCAACTCGGCGACCTCGAGATGGGGCTGACCGAGGAGATCCGCACGAAGGTGCTGAAGGAGCAGCTCGGCAAGACGCTGGCCGAGCAGGCCGGCGTCGATTTCGAGAGCCCGGTGCGCGAGCCGATCGCGCCCTTCGGCTCGCCGAAGCAGAAGGAGACCCCGCAGCAGCAGGAGGGCGGTCGCCAGGAGGGCCGTCCCGAGCGCCGGAGCCGCGACGATGCGCGGGGCGAGCGTCCGTGCCGCGAGGATCGCGGCGAGCGCCCGGACCGGCCCGCGCGCCAGGCGACGCCCGAGCGCGTGCCGACCGGCGGCATGGGCCCGGGCCCGCGCCGCTCGGTCTGGCGGGCCGACGAGGGCGAGGCCCAGCGGCCCGGCCGTCCTCCCCGCCGCGGCGCCGACCCGAAGATCGAGCGCGCGGCCGCTGCCGAGCGCGGACGCGAGCGCGTCGGCGCCATCAAGAGCGGCGAGCGGCGCGTGCTGGTCGAGCGTCTGGGCCCCAGCCCTCAGGAGCCGGCTCCCGAGGCGCCGAAGCGGCGCGGGCGCTACGCCCGTTCGGACGAGGCGGGCGCGCCCCGCGCGGAGGCACGTCCGCAGCGCTACCCGCGCGACGAGGCCCGCGGCGAGCGGGCAGCCCACCCCGACCGCGCTCCGCGCCCGGATCGCGCTCCGCGTCCCGACCGAGCGGCGCGGACCGACCGGCCGGCGCGCCCCGAGCGCGCCCCCCGGGCGGAGGGTGCGGAACGGCCGCGCGGCGAGCGCGCGCCGCGTGCCGAGGGCCGGTTCACGGGAGCTGAGCGGCCTCAGGGTCGCGGCTTCGGGGATAAGGGTGCCGGCGCCCGCCCGGGCGGCGGCAAGTTCGGTGCTGGAAAGTTCGGTGCTGGAAAGCCCGGTAGCGGCAAGTTCGGCGATAGGCCGGGCGGCGACAGGCCCGCGGGCTTCAAGGGCGGGGCCAAGCCCGGGGGCTTCGGCGGACGCAGCGAAGGCGGCGCCCGGTCGGGCGGCTTCAAGGGTGGCGGCAAGCCCGGTGGCGGGCGTCCGGCCGGTGCGGGCGGCAGGCCCGGCGGCGGAGGGCGTCCGGGGGGCCGGCCGCCGCGCGGGGACCGGTGAGGATCGTCGGCGGGGCTTGGCGCGGCCGACGCCTCGCCACGCCCCGCACGGACGCGATCCGCCCGACATCGGACCGGCTGCGCGAGGCGTTGTTCAACGTGCTGGCCCACGCCCACGACGACCCCGTACCGGGCGCGCGGGTGCTCGACCTCTTCGCCGGCACCGGAGCCCTGAGCTTCGAAGCCCTGTCGCGCGGTGCCGCCTACGCGCTCCTCGTCGATGAGGGTACCGAAGCGCGGGGTGTGATCCGCTCCAACATCGAGACCTTCGGGGCGGAGGGCACGACCCGCCTGTTCCGGCGCGACGCGACGAAGCTCGGCCCGATGGGGCCCGGGGCGCCCTACGGCCTCGTCTTCTGCGATCCGCCCTACGGCCGCAACCTCGCGCCCACGGCACTGGCGAGCGCCGCCGCGGGCGGTTGGCTTGCGCCGAACGCGCTGGTCGTCGTGGAAGAGTCAGGTTCCGCCGCCGTGACGCTGCCCGAGGGTTTCCAGGAACTCGAGCGGCGCAGCTACGGCGAGACGGCCGTGGTGCTCGGACGCTTCGGAACGCCCTAAGGCTCGCTCCATCGCCACCGCGCGGGAGAACGGACGACGATCTTCAGCCCGTCAGAAAATCACGCATCGCCCGCAGCGTCTCTTCCGCATTCTCCTCCGGAAGGAAGTGCCCGCCCGCGATTGATGCGCCGACCGCGTTCGGCGCAAGGGTGCGCCGCCACGCTTCCAGCGCGGTCTCCGACTTGTCCTTGTCGAGATAGTCGCGGCTCGACAGGACCAGCACCGGCATGGCGAGCGTCCGGCCCGCCGCGATGTCGGCCTCGTCGGCGGCGCGGTCCGGGCCGGCGCCGGCCCGGTAATCCTCGCACATGGCGTGGATCCGGTCCGGCACGTTCCAGGCCTGCCGGTAGAGGTCGAGCGCGCGAGAGTCGAAGGCTCCGAGGTCGTGCTCCGCCGCCCACGCCTTCAGCAAGTCCTCGAAGTAGGCGTCGGGCCCGGCCGCGATCTTCTGCTCGGGGCCGGGGGCCGGCTCGGCCAGGAAGCGCCAGTGCGGGTTCATGCCGGGCCGGCTCGCGATGCGCTCCCACTGCACCGAGGTCGGCACGATATCGACGAGCATCAGCCGCGAGACCCGGCCGGGGTCGTCCAGGGCGAGGCGGTAGGCGACCCGCGCGCCGCGGTCGTGCCCAGCGACAGCGAAGTGGACGTGGCCGACCCGCTCCATCAGAGCCACGATCTCCCGGCCGAGCGTGCGCTTGGCGTAGGCCTCGTGCGCCGGGTCGCCCGTTGGCGCGGCCGACCAGCCGTAGCCCTTGAGGTCGAGACAGAGCACCCGGTGGTCGCGGGCGAGGTCGGGCGCGATCCGGTGCCACATCGCGTGACTCTCGGGAAAGCCGTGGAGCAGGAGAAGCGGCGGCGCCTCTTCGGGCCCGCCGGCCCGCGCGAAGGCCTTGCCCCAGGGCGCCTCGAGCCAGAGCGCCTCGAAGCCCGGAAACAGATCGGCGCCGTCCATGTGCTCGTGATCTCCCGCGTCGCGACATCGTCAACGCGGCCGGGCGTGGCGGGCTCCGTGCCGACTCAGCCGATCTGCGTGAGCAGGGTGAACGCCCCGAAGGCCAGCACCGAGACGACGGCGACCGCGAGCAGGATCAGGGCCGCGCGCGATTCCCTGAGTTCCGGCGACATGCCCACCTCCGCGTTCTACCCTCTGCGCCGGCCTATGCACCGGCCCGGACTGTGCCAGCGTAAGCGGTCCGCGCCGCCCGGCACAACGGGCGGGTGGGATGCGCGATGTGCCGCACCGCACAGATTGCAGCGATGACCGAACCTAGCTTGGCCGCAATCGGGCGTGGCGTGCTCCGCCCCGCCGTTGGAGACAGGATCGCGGTCATGTCATCGCATCGTCGCGCCGTCGCACTCGCCGGCCTGCTCGCCGGCCTCGTCGCACTCCCGACCCTGGCCACCGCCCGCGAGTTGCACCCTGCCAAGCCATCGGCGCAGCAGGCGGCAAAGCCGCCGAGCCGGGCGGCGATCGCCGCCTCGGAGGGTTTCACGGCCCGGATGAGCCGTCTCGACGCCCTGATGGGCGGCCCGCGGCAGATCGCGCCGCGCTCCCGCTCGGCCAGCGCCCTCGCGAACTGACCCCTCAGGCCAGCTCGGCCAGGAAGGCGTCGTAGCGGGCGCGGACCTCACCGAGCCGCTCGAAATGCGGGAAGGCGCCGGTCGGCAGCGCCGCGATCTGCCAGTTCGGCCGGGCGGCGAAGCGCGGCGCATCCCTGTAATCGACGAAGTCGCCCCGCTCCCCGTGCAGCATCAGCACCGGTAGCCAGAGCGCCTCGTAGAGCCGGGTCGTGTCGGTCGGGAACAGGTAGCCGGACACGAAGCTGAACGGGGCGTGCTCCGCGCCCGGCTGGTGCGTCGTTGCGTAATCGTAGTCGAGCAGCCCCTCGTCGATCTCCGGCGAGCCCCAGGTCTTCTCCAGGAAGAAACGCAGGCTCGGCCGGCTGGTCAACGCGTCGAAGAGCGCCCGGCCGTGCGGCGGCGCGTCGAGGAGCGCCCGCGTCGTCGGGCGGCGCCGGTCTCCGTCGGGGGCTCCGCGGCCCGAGAGCCGCGCGTCGAAGCCCGCCGGGCTGATCAGCGCAAGGCTGCGGTAGTCCTGCGCCCGCTCCAGCGCCGCGCGGGCGAGGTAGGCGCAGGAGAGCGATAGCCCCAGCGCGTCGATCCGCGCGCCGCCGTGCCGACGCCGAATCTCGCCGGCCGCCGCGTGGATCGCCTCGACCATCAGGCCCGGCGTGTAGGCGCGCCGGGACCGCTCCGAGAAGCCGAAACCCGGCAAGTCGAGGGCGTAGACCGGGCGCTCGCGCCGGTAGGCCCCGTAGAGCGGGCGCACCTCGTAGGCGCTCGCCGCCGCGTTGATCGAGTGGACGAGGAGCAGCGGCACCCCGGCAGCGGCATCGTCCCCGTAGAACGACACGCGGCCGGCGCGGGCGGTATCGAGGTCCTCGCGGCGGCCGGGCAGGGCCGGGTGGAGCGGAACCCGATGCGGCACGGCGAGCCGGCTCCAGGCAAGCCAGGCCGCCGCCCCGCCGAGAGCCGCGATGCCGAGCCCTTTCGCGGCGCCCCGCGCCAGGACCGGTCCGATGCTGTGGGGTCGCCGTGCCATGCCCGTCTCGTTCCGCCGTCTCGCTCGTCTCGGGCGACAACGCTGCGGCCGCGACCCCGTTGCGGCGGATCACGCCGCCTCGATCTCGGCGCTCAGGTTCAGCCACTCCTCTTCCGCCAGGGCGAGCGCGTCGGCGGCCTCGGCGCGCATGCGGGCGATCTCGCCGGCCTTGGCAGCGTTCTCGCGGAAGGCGGTACCGTCCTCGAGTGCCGCGTCGATCTTGGCGATGGCGGCCGTGAGCTTGGCCATGCGGGCCTCGACACCCTCCAGGCGCTTGCGGAGCGGCGCGAGCGCGGCGCGGCGCTCGACGCCCGCGCGGCGGGCCTCGGCCTGCTTGCCGCCGGTGCCCTCCGCGTCGCGCTCCTCCCGCTCGGGGCCGGCCAGCACGAGGCGGCGGTAATCGTCCATGTCGCCGTCGAAGGTCTTCACCGTGCCGTCGGAGACCAGCCAGAGCCGGTCGGCGCAGGCTTCGACCAGGAAGCGGTCGTGGCTCACCAGAATGACGGCGCCCTCGTAGTCGTTGATCGCCTCGACGAGCGCCTGCCGGCTCTCGATGTCGAGGTGGTTGGTCGGCTCGTCGAGGATCAGGAGGTGCGGCCCGCGGAACGCCGCGAGCCCCATCAGCAGGCGCGCCTTCTCGCCGCCCGAGAGCTGCTGCACCGGGGTGTCGGCCTTGGCGGCGCCGAAGCCGAGGCGGGCGGCGGCCGAGCGCACCTTGGCCTCCGGCTCGCCCGGCATCAGGGTGCGCACATGCGCGACCGCGCTCTCGGCGGGCCTGAGTTCGTCGAGCTGGTGCTGGGCGAAGTAGGCGACATCCATCTTGGAAGAGCGCTTCACCTGCCCCGTGAGCGGGGGCAGGCGCCCGCCGATCAGCTTGCAGAAGGTCGACTTGCCGTTGCCGTTAGCGCCCAAGAGCGCCACCCGGTCGTCGGGCGCGAGGCTGAGGTTCAGCCCCGAGAGCACGATCCGGTCGGCGTAGCCCGCCTGCACCCGCTCCATCGCGACGATCGGCGGCGAGAGCGGCTTCTCCGGGCTCGGCAGGTGGATCACCGGCACATCGTCCTCGATCAAGGCGGCGATCGGCTCCATCTTGGCGAGCCGCTTCATGCGCGACTGGGCCTGCCGCGCCTTGGTGGCCTTTGCCTTGAAGCGGTCGATGAAGCTCTGGAGATGGGCGCGCTCGACGTCCTGCTTGGCCTTGGCCTTCGCCTGAAGCACGCGCTTCTCGGCGAGCTGCCGGGCGAAGCTGGTGTAGCCGCCGCGGTAGATCGTCAGTTTTCCACGGTCGAGGTGGAGGATGTGGTCCACGCTCTCGTCCAAGAGGTCGCGGTCGTGGCTGATGATGATCGCGGTGCGCGGATAGCTCTGCAGGTAGTCGTAGAGCCAGAGCGTGCCCTCGATGTCGAGGTAGTTGGTCGGCTCGTCGAGGAGCAGCAGGTCGGGCTCGGAGAACAGCACGGCGGCGAGCGCCACGCGCATGCGCCAGCCGCCGGAGAAGTCCGCGCAGGGTCGGGCTTGCGCCGCCGCGTCGAAGCCGAGGCCGTGCAGAATCGCGGCCGCGCGGGCCGGGGCGGAGTGGGCGCCGATATCGACCAGCCGGGTCTCGATCTCGGCCCGGCGGATCCCGTCCGCGGTCTCGGCCTCCCGCATCAGGCGGGCGCGCTCGGTGTCGGCGGCGAGCACCACCGCGTGCAGGGTCTCGGGGCCGGCCGGCGCCTCCTGCGCGACCGCGCCGATGCGCATGCCCTTCGGCATGCCGATCGCCTTGTCGTCCGTCGGCAGGTCGCCGAGGATCGCCCGGAACAGGGTGGTCTTGCCGGCGCCGTTGCGCCCGACGAGGCCGACCCGCGCGCCCTCGGGGATGGTGAAGCTCGCCCCGTCCAGGATGACGCGATCGCCGATGCGGTAGGTGAGGTCGTTGACGCGCAGCATGGCCCGCGTTCTGGCCGGGGCCGGGTGCGGTTGCAAGGGGACGCGCGGGCGGGCGGTGTCACCGGCGCATGGCGGCCGCGCTTCCCGCGGCGGCGCGGGCCGGTATACCGCGCGCCATGACCCTGACGATTCTCGCGGCGCTCGTGCCGATCGCGCTCCTGATCGGCCTCGGCGCCGGCCTGAGACGGTGGGGTTTCCTGGCGCCCGCCTTCTGGCCGCAGGCGGAGCGGCTCGCCTACTACGTGCTCCTGCCGAGCCTGCTCGTGCACGGCCTCGCCACGGCGCGCCTCGACGGCGTGCCCGTCCTCGAACTCGCCGCCGTATTGGTGCTCTCGACGGCGTGCGTCGCGGGGGTGCTCGTCGCCGCGCGCCCGCTGTTCCGGATCGACGGGGCGGCCTTCACCTCGGTGTTCCAGGGCGGCATCCGCTTCAACAACTACGTGGGCGTCTCGGCGGCGGCGGGGCTCTACGGGGCGCAGGGCGTCGCGCTGGCAGCGGTGGCCAACGCCGCGATCGTGCCGACCGTCAACGTGCTCTGCGTGCTGATCTTCGCCCGCTACGGCACTGCCGAGCGGGCGCGGCCCGGCATGATCCTGCGGCAGATCGCCCTCAACCCGCTGGTGCTCGGCAGCCTCGGCGGCATCGTTTTGCAGGCGGCGCACGTTCCCCTGCCGCCGGGCCTCGAGCCCGCCCTGAAGGCTCTGGGCCTGGCCTCCCTGCCGCTCGGCCTGCTCTGCGTCGGGGCGGCGCTCGATTTCGGCACGGCGCGGGCCTGGATCCGGCCCGTGGCGGCGGCCTCCCTGTTCAAGTTCGGGCTGATGCCGGCAGCGACGGTGCTCGCCTGCCTCGCGCTCGGGCTCAGTGGCCCGGCCGCGGTGACGGCGCTGCTGTTCCAGGCGCTGCCGACCGCCTCGTCGGCCTACATCATGGCGCGCCAGCTCGGCGGCGATGCGCCCCTGATGGCCGGCATCACGGCGACCCAGACCGTGCTGGCAGCGGCCCTGCTGCCGCTGGTGATGATCGGCCTCGTCGCCCTCGCGGGTCTGACCTGAGCGGGGCTGCCGTTCAGACCAACTCCCAGGCGTCCGGCTCTGCCATCAGCTTGGACACCAGCGCGTGGTTCAGCTCGTGGCCCGTATGCGCCGCCCTGACGTGCCCGAGCAGGGGGTAACCGATCAGCGCGAGGTCGCCGACGAGGTCGAGCGCGCGGTGCCGCACGGGCTCGTCCGGCACGTGCATGCCGCCGACGACGCGGCTCCCGACGATCCCCGCCGTCGTCCGGAGGTTCGCGCCGCGCAGCACTGGCTTCCCGGTCAGGAAGCTGTAGAGCTTCAACGGCACCGCCCATTTCAGCCGTCCGAAGCTGCGCGAGGGCGCGAGATCGCGGTCGAAGGTCGCCGCATCGACGGGCCCGGTCCAGTCCATGGCCGGGAAGCGCGCCAGGGCGAGATGCGCCGAGACGCGGAGATGGTCGCAGGGCTCGACGCTCAACGAACGCTCGCCCATCCGCACCGCGACCGGGCGCAGCACGCGCAGCCAGCGGCGCGGGGTGTCCTGCTCCACGCGGCCAGCCCCGCGGATGCCCGCGCACCAAGGCAGGGCGCTGCCGTCGAAGATCGGCAGCTCCTCGGCATCGATCTCAACCAGCGCGTTGTCGATGCGGTGGGCGGAAAGCGCCGCCATCAGGTGCTCGACAGTGCGCACGAGGACGCCGTCGCGCGAGCGGAGCGCCGTGCACAGCGGCTGCGATTCGCGGTGACGCCAGAGCGCCGGCACCTCGGCGATCTGTCCGCCCTTCAGCCGGCGCCGGAATAGGATGCCGGCGCCGGGAGCGGCCGGCGAGACCCGCACATGCGCCCGGCGACCGGTATGCAGCCCCGGCCCCGCGCGCTCGAAGGCGGCGGCGAGCGTCGCCTGCCGGGCGCCCCGCACCGCGGTCTGGGGCAGGATCGTCGAGAGGGGGGCGGACATCGCGCGGATTCGGTCGGGGCCGGAAGAGGCGCGAGGGCCGGCGGAGTGCCGGTTCGACCGGCCGGCGCGGCCCGCCGGGCCCCCCGGGGCCGGCCGCGCTTGGCCAGGGCCCTCGGTAGCGCGGGGCCAGGGCACCGGGAAGCGGCCCGCGTCTCACAATGGTGTCAGCGCGGCCCATCCACCCGAATCGTGCGGCGGGCGGGCGGGAATGGCCGACCCAGCCTTGACCGCACCGGAGGGTGCCGTCACGATCGAGCGGTACGTCACGGCCACGTCGAAGCCCCGACCCGGATCGACCGGCCACGGGGCGCCTCCTGCGAAGAACCGGCTCCCGGGTCCCGCGGCGACGGGCCCGCGCAGCGAGGGGCTTATCCGGATGGCGCGGCTGTCCACCATACCGTTCTTCAAGGAGCCTGGCATCGACCTCGCTCCGTTCGAGACCCGCTGCCACTGGCGCCGCTTCGACGAGCACGAAGTGCTGGTCGATTTCGACGACATCTCCACGGACGTCTACTTTCTGGCGGGCGGCGAGGTGCGCATCCTCAACCGCACCCAGTCGGGCAAGGAGGTGATCCTCGGCGAGATGCGCGGCGGCGCCTTCTTTGGCGAGCTCGCGGCGATCGACGGGGTCGGGCGCTCGGCCAACGTCACGGCGCTCACCCGTGGCGAGGTCTGCGTGGTACCGGCCGCCGTGTTCCGGCAGATCGTGTTCGCCTCCGAGCCCATCGCCGACCGGCTGTTCCGCCTGCTCGCCAAGCGCGTGCGCGAGCTGAACACCCGTCTGATGGAGCACGCGCTGCTCGACCTGCGACACCGGCTCTACGCCGAGCTCCTGCGCCTCTCGGTGCCGCGGGCGGGCGGAGGCGACGAGCGGGTGGTGAGCCCGCCGCCGTATCACCACGTGCTTGCCGCCCGCATCGGCTGCCGCCGCGAGCAGGTGACCCGCGAGTTCACCGCCATGGCGAGCGAGGGGCTGGTCGACCGCACTCGCGGCGCCCTGGTGATCCGCCGGCCGGACCTCTTGGAGGCCCGCGTCGCCGAGGCGCTGCGCGAGGACGGCTGAGCGGGATCGTGGCCGCGACGACCGAGGCATCCGCGCCGCTCCTGCGGCTCGCGGGCGTGACGAAGCGCTTCGGCGGCGCGGCGGCCGTCGATGCCGTCGATCTCGCGCTCGCCGAGAACGAGGTGTTCTGCCTGCTCGGGCCTTCGGGCTGCGGCAAGAGCACGCTGCTGCGCCTGATCGCCGGTTTCGAGCAGCCGGATGCCGGTACGATCCGGCTGGGCACGCAGCATCTCACCGGGCTGCCCGCACACCGGCGCCCGATCAACATGATGTTCCAGTCCTACGCGCTGTTCCCACACATGAGCGTGTCGCGGAACGTCGCCTACGGCCTCGCGGATCGGCCCCGCGCGGAGCGGGCCGCACGCGTGGCGGACCTGCTGCGGATGGTGCGCCTGGAGGATTTCGCCGATCGCCGGCCGGACACGCTGTCGGGTGGCCAGCGCCAGCGGGTGGCGCTCGCCCGCGCGCTCGCCCGCGAGCCCCGGCTGCTGCTGCTCGACGAGCCGCTGACCGCCCTCGACCGGGCGCTCCGGGAGGAGACCCAGAGCGAGCTCCGCGCCCTGCAGCGACGCCTGCGCACGAGCTTCATCGTGGTCACGCACGATCCGGAGGAAGCGATGCGGCTCGCCGACCGGGTCGGCGTGATGGCGCAGGGGCGCATCGTGCAGGTCGGGGCGACGGCCGAGCTCTACGACCGGCCCGCCAGCCGCTACGTGGCGGGGCTACTCGGCGACGTGAACCTGATCCCGGGCCGGCTCGGTCCGGTCGAGCCAGGCGGCCTCCGAACGGTCGAGACCGCGTCCGGATCCCTGCGCGCCCGCTCACCCGCCGCTGATTTGTCCGAGGGGGACGCGGTCGTGGTGGCGGTTCGTCCGGAGCGGGTCGCGCTCGGGCCGGACCAGGCGGGGGAGGGCGCCACGGTGGGGATCCCGGCGACGGTCGCGGAGCGCGTATTTCTTGGGGACCGCATCGCCCGCACCCTGCATCTCGGGGACGGCAGCGCGGTCCGCGCGAGCGGCCCGCCCGAGGGCGCGGACGCCTTCCCGGCCGGCGCCCGCGTGCGCCTGCGCTTCGCCGCCGAGGCGGCCACCATCCTGCCGGCATGAGGGCGCGGGCGGGAGAGCGCTGGCGCGCGCGCCTGGTGCGGCTGCCGCCGCTCATCTGGCTCACGGCCTTCTTCCTGGTGCCGTTCCTGATCACCCTTAAGATCAGCCTCTCGGACGCCGCCACCGCGATGCCGCCCTACCTGCCTGTGCTTGACTGGCAGGGGGGCCGGGAGGGCTGGGCGAGCTTCCTCGAAGCGCTCGACTTCGAGAACTACGCGGTGCTCTGGTTCGACACGTTCTACCGCGACGCCGCGCTCAGCTCGCTCGCCTACGCGGGTACGGCGAGCCTCGTCCTCGTGCTCTTCGGCACGCCGCTCGCCTACGCGCTTGCCCGGGCGCCCGCGCGGCTTCAGACGCTCCTCGTCGCGCTGGTGGTGGTGCCGTTCTGGACGAGCTTCCTCGTGCGGGTCTACGCCTGGATCGCGATCCTGAAGCCCGAGGGGCTGCTGAACGCGGGCCTGCTCCGCCTCGGCCTGATCGCGCGCCCCCTGGAGATCCTGAACACGCCGGCCGCCGTACTGATCGGCCTCGTCTACGCCTACCTGCCCTTCATGGTGCTGCCGCTCTACGCCGTGATGAGCCGCCTCGACGGCAGCTTGCGCGAGGCCGCCGCCGACCTCGGGGCCGGGCCGGTACGGGCGTTCTGGAGCGTGACCCTGCCGCTCGCCGCCCCCGGCATCGCGGCAGGCGCCCTGCTCTGCTTCATCCCGATGGTCGGCGAGTTCGTCATTCCGGACCTGCTCGGGGGCTCCGACACGCTGATGCTCGGGCGCGTCCTGTGGAGCGAGTTCTTCTCGAACCGCGACTGGCCGCTGGCCTCCGCGGTCGCCGTGCTGCTCCTGCTCATCGTGATCGGCCCGGTCCTGCTGTTTCGCGGCGCCGGCCGGGAGGCGGCCCGGTGATCCGGCGGGCGCGTCGACCATGAGTCTGTTCCTGCGCGCCGTGCTTGGGCTCGGGCTCGCCTTCCTGTACGCGCCGATCCTGGTCCTGGCGGCCTACTCGTTCAACGCCTCGCGGCTCGTCACCGTCTGGGGCGGCTTCTCGACCCGCTGGTACGCGGCGCTCCTCGCGGATGGGCCGCTCGTCGCCGCCGCCTGGGTCTCGCTCCGCGTGGCCCTCGCCTCCGGCGCCGTCGCCACCGTGCTCGGGACGCTCGCGGCCCTGGCGCTCGCCCGGCACGGGCGCTTCCGCTCCCGTCCGCTGCTCGTCGGCCTCGTCTTCGCCCCGATGGTGATGCCCGAGGTGATCGTCGGCCTGTCGCTCCTGCTGCTCTTCGTCGGCATCGGGCTCGACCGGGGCGTCGGCACCCTCGTGATCGCGCATGCGACCTTCTGCACGGGCTTCGTCGCCGTGGTCGTCGGCGCGCGCCTGCGCGGCCTCGACCGCAGCCTCGAGGAGGCCGCCGCCGATCTCGGCGCCGGTCCCGTGCGGGTCTTCGCGACCGTGACCCTGCCGCTGCTCGGGCCGGCCGTGCTGGCGGGCTTCCTGCTCGCCTTCACCCTTTCGCTCGATGATCTCGTCATCGCGAGCTTCGTCTCAGGCCCCGGCGCCACCACGCTGCCGATGCGCCTCTACAGCCAGGTCCGGCTCGGGGTGAACCCGGAGATCAATGCCGCCTCGACGCTGCTCGTGCTGGCCGTCACGCTCGCGGTCCTCGGCGCCTCCCACCTCAGCGCCCGGCGCTGAACGACGGACCTGCGTACAACCCGTTGGCGCACAACTCTCTGGCGCATTCGCGCCATCACGGCACCGCGATCAAGATTTGCAGGTGTTTAGGTCGAGTTTTCCCCGATCGCACGACAGGTTTCCTTCCGCGGCGAGACTCCGTTAAGTTGTATCCTGCTAACTCTCCGCCGTCGGGAGCGCTGGTCCGAGGCCGGACGGGCACCACGAACGGAGTGCGAGAGGACATGATGCAGCTGATCACCCGCTTCCTTAAGGATCGCGACGGTGCGACCGCGATCGAGTACGGCATGATCGCGGCGCTCATCGCCGTGGTGATCATCGGCACGCTGCAGATCATCGGCACGCAGCTCAACGCGAAGTTCAACAGCATCTCGGCCCAGCTGAACTGACCGGGCGGCGCGGACGCGCCCGATGGACCGGTCCGCTCGCGGATCCGGCTCACCCGGGCCCTCTTCGGGCCCGCGACGACGAGGAACTTGTCCCGTGGCCCGGCCGCGGGACCTTTTGCCTACAGGCGGTAATGCGCCGAGACCCGTGACAGGTTGATGTTGTAGTAGGGGTCGGCGCGCAGCTCGGGTCCCCAGCGCTCCTGCATCACCGCCGTCTCCGCCTGGAAGCGGGCGCGCTTCTCGGGCGTGTCCTCGGGCCCGCGGCTCTTCGATTCGTGGTGGACGAGCTTGGCGAAGGGCGTCCAGACGATGCGGTAGCCGGCAGCCCTTACCCGGAGGCAGAGGTCGATGTCGTTGAAGGCGACCTTCAGCGCCTGCGCGTCGAAGCCGCCGACCTCCCGGAACACCGCCGCCCGCATGGCGAGGCAGGCTCCCGTCACAGCCGAGACCTCCTGCACCAGCACCATCCGGGCGAAGTAGCCGGGATCCTCGTCGGGCAGGCCGAGATGGCCGTGGCCGGCCACCCCCCCGATGCCGAGCACCACGCCTCCGTGCTGAACCGTGCCGTCCGGGTAGAGGAGCTTGGCTCCGACCGCGCCGATGTCCGGCCGCACCGCCTGCGACACGAGCTCGGTGAGCCAGCCCGGCTCGATCACCTCGACGTCGTTGTTGAGGAAGAGCAGCACCGCGCCGCTCGCCGCAGCGGCACCGCGATTCGACAGGTCCGAGAAATTGAACGGCCCGGGTGCCGCCACGACGCGCAGGCGCGGGTCGTCCCGGTAGCTCTCGAAGAAGGCTCTCGTCCGCGGCTCGCGGCTGTCGTTGTCGACGACGACGACCTCGATGTCGGGATAGTCCGTCGCCGCGAACAGGCCATCGAGGGTGACGCGCAGGAGCTCGGCCCTGTCGCGGGTCGGGATGATCACCGAGACGCGCGGCGCGGGGTCCGGCAGCGGCCGGATCACGCGGACGAAGCCGTGCGGCCCCCGCTCCGCCCGCGCGCCCTGGCGCTCCACCACCTCGGCGACCGCCCGCAGCCGCGCCGCCTCGGTGCGGGCGAGCGCCCGGTCCGAGAAGGTGCCGGAGCCGCCCGCCGCCCGCCAGTGGTAGAGCACCATCGGGATGTGCCGGATCCGTGCGGGATCGAGATGTTCGGTCAGGCGCAGGAGCAGGTCGTGGTCCTGGCTGCCCTCGTAGCCGGGACGCAGGCCGCCGAGCGCCCGGATGGCCGCGGTGCGCATCACCGTCAGGTGGTTGATGTAGTTCTGCCCATAGAGCAGCTCGCGGTCGAAATCCGCCTTGAAATGCGGCTCGAACCGGCGCCTGCGCCCCTCGATCTTGTCCTCGTCGCTGTAGACGAGCACCAGTTCGGGATCGTCCCGGACGGCGCGGGCGACCTCGTAGAGCGCCTGCTCGGGGAGCGCGTCGTCGTGGTCCATGAAGGCGCAGAAGGCCCCTGCGGCCAGCGCCAGCGCGTCGTTGGTGGCGCGCGCGATATGACCGTTCTGGGCGCGCCGGACCACGCGGATGCGGGCATCGCGCGCGGCGAGCCGGTCGATCAGGCGGACCACCGCCGGTTTGCGCGAGGCGTCGTCGCAGAGGCAGAGTTCCCAGTGCGGGTAGAGCTGGGCCTGCAGCGAGCGGATCGCCGCGGCCAGCACCCGCGGGGCGGGATCGTGCACCGGCATCAGCACAGAGATGAGCGGGGCGCCATCCCACCCCGCGACCTCCGTCCGGATGCGGGCGCGGTCGGCGGAGCTGAGCGAGGCGCTGCGGCGGATCCAGGCGCCGTAGCCGGTCTCGCGCCGGTGCCGGAGCGCCCGGTCGAGGAAGGCGCGTCCGCGTACCCGCTTGCCGAGGCTGCGCCAGAAGGCGGCCCGCGCGGTGAGGACGGGGTCGCGGAGCAGGCCACGCGCCAAGAGGGCGGGGCGGGTGCGGCGGCGCAGCTCGATCCGCCGGAGCGAGAGCGGACGGCCCGGCACGAGCCCGGTGACGCGGAGCGCGCGCACGTCCTCGGGCAGCCGGCCGGTCCAGGCGAAGACGCCGCCCCCGAGCGCCTCCTCGGCCAGCGGCGCGCCCGGCCGCGCGGACTCGCCCGCCACGAAGCTCATCAGCAGGCGGGCGTTGCGCGCGGCGCCCGGATCGTCCGTGAGCGTGATGGTGACCCAGGTGCCGCCCAGGCCGGCGAGGTCGAGTCTCACCCCATCGGGCTCGCGGTGCAGCCGCAGGGGACGCGGGCGACCGCGCCCGGAGAGGAGGGCGTCCGGCTCCACGCTCAGCGCGTCCAGCCCTTGGCCAGGGAGGCGGTGACCGCATCCGCCATGGCGACGTCGAAGACCAGCATGGATTCCACGGCTCGTACCGCCCGCAGGCGCTCGGCCAGCGCCAGCGCATCGGCCGGGATCGGGGCGGGAGCCGGGATCGGCGCGGCGATGCCGAGCCGGTCGAACAGGGTCGAGGCGAAGGCGTCAAAATAGTCGCGGTGGCCCACGATGGCGACGCGGGCCAGGATCTCGATCGCCACGATGGAGTTGCCGGGATTGAGCGGGTCGTCGGGCAGCCGCGTGCCGAGCTGGCGCGTCAGCGGATTGTAGAGCAGGTAGTAGGCCGGCTCGGGCAGCAGGCGGAAGAAGCGCTTGAGGCTGCGCGGGTCGGCATAGTCGAAATCCGCGCTGAACCGCGCGGCCTCCGCGAAACGCCCAAGGCGCCAGGCGCGGGCGGGATCGTTCGCCACCGGCGCGTGCGCGCGCATCCAGAGCATCCGGGTCGCCATCTCGACATAGGGGTCGTGCAGCAGGATCGCCGCAACCGCGACGTCGGGTGTGAAGTGGCCCTCGTAGCGCGGCACGGTGACGGCGCCCGCGAGCAGGGCGGAGGCGACGTAGCGGCAGCCGAAGATGCTGGTGAGGACCTCGTCGGAGAGGCGCTCCAAGCCGAAATGGCACTGCTGGAAATGCGGGAAGAGCGCCGACTGGAGCACGCTCTCAGGCTGGATGCTGGTGTTGATCAGCATGACGCGCTCGGCCACGAGACCCTCCGGCGGGGCGCGGCGATAGACCAGCACGTTGGTGTCGGCGTCGTAGAGCTCGAGGCGCGGCAGGCTCGCGATGCCCGGCACCTCCGTCTCGGTGAGTTCGAAGGTGCATTGGCCGGTGGAGTGCCAGCCGTTCTGCTTGAACACGATGTCGGTGTGGGCGGCCTCGACCTCGGCGACGCGGCGCCCGTCGACCGCCACCGCGACCCGGCTGATCGCGAGCGGGTTGTCCGGCACGATCCAGCCGCGGATGCGCTCGCCGTTGTCGTAGTCGATGAAGAAGCGCATGTCCCGTCGCTGCGGCCCGGGCGGGCGCCGCCCGCCGCCGGCCACCGGGCCGGCCGGAGCGCGCATAGCGCATTTTCGGTGCGGGTGCAGCGGTGCGCGCGGACCACCCGCTGCGGGGCTCCCCGGTAAAAACCCGCTTGCGTACCCGGGGAGCACCCGTTATAGCCCCGTCTCACCGGAGCCGAGGCGCTCCGGACCGGGCGCGTAGCTCAGCGGGAGAGCACTACCTTGACATGGTAGGGGTCACAGGTTCGATCCCTGTCGCGCCCACCATCCTCAGCCTTGGCTAGGATCGGTGTTTCGAGGCCCCGGCAACGGGGCCTTTCTCGTTTCAGCGTCCGCATATCGGAAGTGATCCGGGCGCTCCGGCCCAGGCGATTTTTCGTCGATCGTCAGGGCTCAGGTGATCGAGATCGCCTGGAGGTCGGCGTTCCCTATGAAACGGATGCGGTGAGCGCGGCCCGCGGAAGGCGGCCCGGATCCGATGCCGGCCGTCCGCCTCAGTCGGGTATGGCGTAGCCGATGGCCGAAAAGGTCAGCGCCATCGCCGTGGCGCAGGCCGCGATCCGACCCAGCTCGCCGTGGGAGCGAGCCTCGGGGACGACGAACTCGTCCTGATAGCGGGCGATCATGGTCTCGACGGACGGGAATGCCCGGAGGGCCAACCGGATCCAGAGCACGAGCGCGGCCAGCCCCATGAGCAGGCCGCCGTAGGTGAAGCCTTCGTCCAGCACACGCGTTCCCGCTGCCAGACCCCCTTGCGCGGATCCTAGGCGGAGCGGGCCGGCGCCCGCAAGGCCGGGACGGGCCCGGCCAGAGGGGCCGCGTCCGGCATGTGCGCTTCCGCGCATGGTCGGCACGCGGCGGGCGCAGGGCAGCCTTCTCCGCGGGGCGCTTCCGGGCGGCCGCGGGCGGCTTACCTGACGGGCGCCGTGGGACGACGGTCTTCGTATCCGATCCCGCGGCTCCCCCGCGCCGCGCGTCGGAGGTCGGCCATCGCCGCCGCGGTCCCTCCGGCACAGCCTCAGCAGACGGAGCTTCGCAGATGCGGACCTACACGCTCGCCATCGCCGACGACGTCCTCTTCGTGTGCCTGCCCGACGAGGCGGACATCGCGGGTGCCATCCGGGACACCACCTGCACCGCCTACGGGCACGGGATCGAGCTGGAGATCAGCCGCGGCGCGATCCTCACCGACCGGCCGGATCCGGAGGATCAGGTGATCTGGAGCGACGGGCCCGACGGCGAACTGACCGACGCGGAGGGCCGCGCCTTCCGCTACGCCGTGCGCCGCAGGTCCTGAGGCGCCGCGGCGCCGAGCCACTCGGCGAGCTTCGTGTAGCGGCGCCGGTGGCCGCCGCGCACCGCCATGGCGATCGCCCGGCGCTGGCCTACCAGTACGACGAGCTGCCGCCCCCGCGTCACGCCCGTATAGAGCAGGTTGCGCGCCAGCATCGCGTAGTGCTGCGTCACGAGCGGGATCACCACCGCCGGGTACTCGGAGCCCTGGCTCTTGTGGATCGTGGTGGCGAAGGCCGGCACCAACGTGTCGAGTTCGCCGAACGGATAGCTCACTTCCCGGCCCTCGAAACCCACCACAACGGCGCCCTCCTCGTCGTCGATGCGCAGGATCCGGCCGAGATCGCCGTTGAAGACCTCGCGGTCGTAGTCGTTCTGCGTCTCCATCACCCGGTCGCCGGGCGCGAAGCGCCAGCCGAAGCGCTGCACCTCGGCCGGCGGATCCGGGTTCAGCACCCGCTGCAGCACGATGTTGAGGTTGCGTGCGCCCATCGCGCCGCGCTGCATCGGCGTCAGCACTTGCACGTCGCGGGACGGGTCGAGGCCGAAGGCGCGCGGGATGCGCCGGGTCACCACCTCGATCAGGCGCTCGACCCCCGCCTCCGGATCCTCGATCTCGACGACGTGGAAGTCGGCCCGCTCGCCGGCACGCGGCCGCTCCGGCATCCGGCCGGCATTGATCCGGTGGGCGTTGACCACGATCCGGCTCTCGGCCGCCTGCCGGAACACCTCCGTCAACCGCGCCACCGGCACGGCGCCCGAGGCGATCACGTCGGCGAGGACCTGGCCGGGGCCGACCGAGGGAAGTTGGTCGACGTCGCCGACGAGGAGCAGGCCGGCCTGCTCCGGAACCGCCTTCAGCAGCGCGTGCATCAGGGGGACGTCGATCATCGAGCACTCGTCGAGGACGAGGAGATCGCAGGAGAGGGGATTCGTCTCGGTGCGGGCGAAGCCGCCGTGGCGGGGGTCGAACTCCAGCAGGCGGTGGATGGTGCGCGCCTCGAGGCCCGTCTGCTCGCTCATCCGCTTGGCCGCCCGGCCGGTCGGGGCCGCCAGCAGGACGCGCACGCCCTTGGCCGCGAGGATGCGCAGCACGGTATCGAGCGTGCTCGTCTTGCCGACCCCCGGGCCGCCGGTCATCACGGCGATCTTGGCAGCGAGCAGCAGGCGCACGGCCTCGCCCTGCGAGGGCGAGAGCGTCTTGCCCGTGCGCGCCTCGGCCCAGGGCAGGGCCCGCGCGAGGTCGATCGCCGGCCAGGGCGGCGCGCCGGCCGCCCGGCGGACGAGGCGCTCGGCGACGCCCCGTTCGGCGGCGTGGAGGCCCTTCAGGAAGATGCAGGGCGCGCCCGCGACCGTGTCGGCGACCACGTCCTCGGCGCGGGCCAGCGCCTCGAAGATCGCCGCGCGCACGAGCGGGGCCCCCACCTCCAAGAGCGTCCCGGCGCGGTCCGTGAGATGGTCGAGCGGCAGCGCGCAATGCCCCTCGTCCATCGCGGTCTGGAGCGCGAAGGCGACACCCGCGCGCAGGCGCTGCGGGGCGTCGGCCGCGAGCCCGAGCTTTTTTGCAATAGCGTCGGCCGTGCGGAAGCCGATACCGCGCACCTCCCGCGCGAGGCGGTACGGGTCCTCGCTCATCACCGCGACCGACTCGTGGCCGTAGGTCTTGAAGATGCGCACCGCCCGGGCCGTGCCGACGCCGTGGGCGTGCAGGAACAGCATGATCTCGCGCACCGCCCGCTGCTCGGCCCAGCTTGCGACGATGCGGGCGGCGCGCGTGCGGCCGATGCCGCCGATCTCGGTGAGCCGGTTCGGCTCGGCCTCAATGATCTCGAAGGTGCGCTCGCCGAAGGCCGCGACGATGCGCCGGGCCATGGCGGGCCCGATGCCGCGCATCTGACCCGAGGCGAGATAGCGCTCGATCCCCTCCGGTCCGGTCGGCGGCGTGACCTTGAGGGTGTCGGCCCGGAACTGCAGGCCGTGCTGGCGGTCGGAGAACCACGTGCCCGTGGCGGTGATCCACTCGCCGGCCGCGACCGCGGGCGCGTGGCCGACCACCGGAACGAGCTCGCGCCGCCCCCTGGCCTGCACCTTCAACACGCAGAAGCCGGTCTCCGGGCTGTGGAAGGTGACGCGCTCGATCGTGCCGGCCAGCGCCTCGACGGGCGTACCGCGCTCCACGCTCTGCGGTCTCACCCGCTGCTCCATACGCCGCACGCTCGCTCGGGCCGCCTGGGTCGGGCCGGAGCACCCTAGCGCCACCCGGCGGTACCCGTGATTCGCGCCGCCCGCCCGTTCCAGGAAGATCGGGACGAGCGGTGCCGACGGGAAGGCGGCAGATCGTCCGACCGGGCCGGATCCGCCTAGCGGTCGTCGTAGAGGTCGTAGGGGTCGAGCGCGGTGCGCAGATTCCGTGCCTGCGGGTCGGCGATCAGGGCGAGTTGCCGGTCGAGACCGCGCAGGAAGGCCTCGCGGCCGTCCTGAAGGTCGCGGCCGAGCCCAGAGAAGCGCTCCTCCGGCTCGACATGGGCCGGGTTCGTCGTCACGACGAAGCCGATCCCGCAGCTCGGCAGGGCCTGGATCCCGGGCGGGCGCAGCCAGTAGCAGATCCGGACCCGGGTGAAGTCTTCGCCCACGCGACGCTCGGCCCGGATGTCGGCGACCCGGAAGCTCTCGGGCCGCATGCGCGCCGCGTAGGCCAGGGTCTGCGCCACGGTGACGAAGCCGTTGGTCTGGTGCTCGCGCACCAGACGCACCGCCTCGGCAGGGGAGGGCAGGGCCGGTTGCGCCGCGGCCCCGGAGGCGCAGAGCAAGACCGCCGGGAGGGCGGCAACAGCGATGCGGAGCACGGCTTCGGATCTCCGGGGACGGGCCGCCCGCACTCTAGGCGAGCGGTCCCTGCTGTCGAGGCCGATTCTCGTCCGCACGCCGCCCGGCCAGACCGGGTCAGAGCACGGCGCGGATCTGCTTCAGGGCGAGATCCTGCCCGGCCGCGAGATCGAGCGGGCCGACGAAGCGGCCCGCGGCATCCATCAGGTAGAGCATTGCGGTGTGCTCGAAGGTGTAGTCGCCGTCCTTCAGGGGCACCTTGCGCACCTCGGCACGGAAGGCCCGCTCGACTTGACCGACCTCCTCGGGCGTGCCGGTCAGGCCCGTGATGCGGTCGCTGAACGAGGCCATGTAGTCGCGCATCACCGCGACCGTATCCCGCTCGGGGTCCACCGTGACGTAGTAGACGCCGATGTCGCGACCCTCCTGGTGCAGGGCCTCGATCAGGTTGGTGAGGTCGGCCAGCACCGTCGGGCAGACGTTCGGACATTGCGTGAAACCGAAGCCGACGAGGTAGGGCTTGCCCACCAGCGTCGCGGAATCGAGCACCCCGCCCTTGCTCGATTGCAGCCGGAACGGTCCGCCGACCACCGACATGGCCGGCCGTGCCGGACCGCCCGGCAGCAGCGCCACGGTGGTCCCGACGATCGCCGCGAGGCCGAGGCCGAGCAGGCCGAAGGTGAGCAGGACGCTGCGGCGCGAGGCCCGCTCAGTGGGCATGCTTGTGGCCGGAATGATCGTGCCCGGCCTCGGCCCCGCCCTCCGCCGGCGCCTTGGCGGCGATGCTCTCCACCGCGAACTCGACCGGCACGGTGCCGGCCTTCTCGAAGACCAGGGTGCCCTTGATTCGCGCGCCCTGCTTCAGCTGGGTCTTCAAGTCCAGGAACATCATGTGGTTGCCGCCGGGGGCGAGCTTGATCGTCTCCCCGGGGGCGATCGCGACCCCGCCCTCGATCGGGGCCATCTTCATCACGTCTCCCTGCATCGACATGCTGTGCAGCTCGGTCCGCCCGGCCTCGTCGAGCGAGCCGCCGACGAGCCGGTCCGGCTCGGCGCCCGTGTTGGTCACGGTGACGTAGCCGCCCGCGACCTTGGCGCCCCCGGGCGTCGCGCGCGACCAGGGGTGGCCGATCTTCAGGCTGCCGGCCGTGTAGTCGTGCGCGGCGGCGAGCCCGGACGAGCCGGCGAGCACCAGCCCGGCGAGGGCGAGCGCGCGCAGGAGCGGGAAGCGGGCGTCCGGCGGGATGCGGGTCATCGCGAGGTCTCCTGGGACGGTCTTCGGGACGGTTGCAGGCGGCGCCTGGTTCGGCGCCGCCCAGCGCGTAGCGCTCCGTCGCCCGGCCGGGAAGCCCCCGCGGACCCGGTCGGGGGCGACATGATGACAGTCCGCCGGCGCTCCCGGCCGGGCGTAGGGCCGGTCCTTCCGTTTCCTTGCGTCCGCGGAACGGCGATCAGGCCGCGCTCGCCTGCAGGTCCGCCATCATTCGCAGTGTCGCCTCCGCCGGGGCGGGGCGACCGAGGTGGTAGCCCTGCATGAAGCGGCAGCCCATCGCTTCGAGCGTGGCGCGGTCCTCGGCGGTCTCCACGCCCTCGGCGACCACGTCGAGGCCGAGCGCGCGGCCGAGGCCGAGCACTGCCTGGACCAGCCCGCGCTTGTCGTCCACGGCGGTGAGGCCGGTGACGAGGCTGCGGTCGATCTTGATCCGGTCGGCCCGCAGGGCGCGCAGTGAGGCGAGGGCGGAGTAGCCCACCCCGAAATCGTCGAGCGCGAGGCGGATCCCGGCCTGCGACAGGGCGGCGATCTTGCCCTGCGTGGCCTCGATATCGAGCGCTGTCTCCTCGGTGATCTCGATTTCCAGCATCGGCAGGGGCAGACCGAGGGCCCGCAGCCGCCCGAGGACGATCTCGTCCACGGCGATCTGCGCCATCTCCCGGGGCGAGACGTTCATCGCCACGCGCACGTCGCCGAGCCCGCGCGCGCGCAGGGTCAGCATCATCGTGCAGACCTGCTCGAGGATGAAGCGCAGGAGCGATTCCGTGAGGCCGGCCGCGGAGGCGGCCGCGATCAGGTCGCCCGGCGGGATCCAGCCGTGCACCGGATGGTGCCAGCGCACCAGCGCCTCGAGGCCGGCCACCTCGCGCCCCGCCTGCCCGAAGATCGGCTGGAACCACACCGCGAGGGTCCCCTCGGCCAGGGCCCGGGATAGGTCGCGCTCGCAGTCGCGCCGCATCTCCAGGCTGCGCAGCAGGCCCTCGTCGAAGACGCGGAAGCGGTTCCGGCCCACGGCCTTGGCGGCGTAGAGCGCCTGGTCGGCGCGGGTGAGCAGGTCGGTCAGGCTGTCGGCCGGGAGCCGGCAGATACCGACGCTCATGCCGAGGCGGCCAGCGTCGAAGCCGTCGAACGGCTCGGCGACACGCCCGATCAGGCGCTCGGCGAGCCGTTCGGGCGGGCAGTCCGCGGCCGCCGGATCGTACAGGAGAGCGAACTCGTCGCCGCCGAGGCGGGCGGCCCGGCAGCCCGGGGGGATGCTCTCGGCAAGGCGCCGGGCCACCTCCGTGAGCAGGCGGTCCCCGACAGTGTGGCCATAGATGTCGTTGACCGACTTGAAGCCGTCGAGGTCGAGCAGCATCAGGCAGGTCTGTCCGGCGAGCAGCCCGTGCGCCGCCTGCGCGAAGCCGGCGCGGTTGAGGAGACCAGTCAGGGCGTCGTGGGTCGCGCGCAGCCGCATCTCCTCGGCCAGGGCGCGCGCGCTGGCGTGCGCCGCCTCATGCGCCGCGGCGAGTGCCGTCGCCTCGTGCTTCAGGCGGCTGGTGTCGCGGAAGCCGGCCTCGGAGGCGGCGCAGCTCCGGGCGAGGGCCAGGAGGTAGAGCACGACCGTCGCGGCAAGGCAGGTGCGGTCGAACCCGCCCGCGTAGGCTAGGCAGCCCGCCGCGGAGAGAAGCGGCGGCGTGATGAAGCAGACCGGAATGCGGGCGAAGGCCGTGCCGTGAGTGACCGCCCCCGCGGTAATGCCGCAGGTGACGGTGAGGTAGAAGAGCGTCTGGTCCGACGTGTAGCCCGCGCAGAGAAGCGGCAGGAAGGCCCAGACCGTGCCGGACAGGAGCGCGGCGAGCCAGCACAGGCGCAGGCGCCGGTCGATCGACCGGGCGGCGGCGGCGGCCCGCTCCGGTGGCATCGCGGGCGTCGGCACGAGGCCGAGGCACGGGGCCCGGCAGAGGCCGACGCGCAGGAGGTTGGCGGCGGTCGAGGCGGCGAACCAGATCAGGCCGGCCAGCGCCTCGCCCGCATGCGCCGCCACGAGCGCTCCGGCCAGGCCAAGCAGCGCGTTCACCGGGATCGCGCGCAGGACGCTCCGGCGAACGGCGTCGAGCTGATCGCGCCGGATCAGCCAGTCCCGTTGCGGCTCGACGCGACCCAGGACGCGCATCCGACCCAACACTCCCCCACGACACCCCGGAGACGGTGGTAGACCATATGCATATGCGGGAAGCGGAAACGGAACGTTGATGCGGCGCCGGGCCGGCCCGGACTGGGGCGATCCTGGAGCCGCGCACGCGAAGGGGCCGCCCGGGGGCGGCCCCTGTCCGGATGCGCCGAGAGCCCGGGGCGGCTCAGAGGCCGGCGAGGACGCCGGCCGAGCCCCAGAGGGTCAGGCCGAGACCGGCGACGAATGCGCCGATCATGCCGTACGAGAAGGCCTTCATCATCGTCTGCATGCCGTGTTCCCCTCAGCAGCGGTTCCCGCCCGCGGTCTGGCCGTACTGCTTGACCGGGAAGTTCTGCTGGTTGGCGTTGCCCTCGGCCGCCGAGCTCATCGGGCAGGTGGCCGGG
>JAESGJ010000076.1_pt1 | contig 188654 bp, 179 predicted proteins | sample 9266241 | NCBI WGS metagenome assembly JAESGJ01 (sample SAMN14514841, study PRJNA621669) | algae metagenome | isolation source: Brasilonema octagenarum HA4186-MV1 and co-occurring heterotrophs from wet... | place: USA: Manoa Valley, Hawaii | collected 2009-07-20 | reverse complement strand
CTCGACCTCGGCGGCCGCCGGGGCGGCCCCGCTCAGGCGCAGCAGGGCCGCGTGCACGCCCGCGATCAACCCGCCCAGCTCGGCCGCCGGCACGGAGTTGTTCGACACGTAGGCCGATACGATGTCGACAGCCGATTCGACGAGGTTGGTCCGCAAATCCGATGCTTCTTCTGCCATTGCCACGACCCGGTTACGATATCTACGGGCGCTAGATTTGTGAGTATCGCGGCAGGATCAAGTGCCAATGTCTCCTTTTGCACACAATCTTCCTCTCAAAATTCCGAGAAAGAAGAAAGAACGAACATGCGGAGGTCTTCGGAATCATTTCTGTAAAACTTTAGGTTGTTTCTTAGAGACTCCGGACATAGCCTGGCGCGCTCGAATTTCTGCCCAACTTACATGATCAGGCTGCCCGATCGTCCCGCGCGGTGCGGCGGCATGGATCCGCGCGAGGGCCGGCGCCGCGATTCGACACGACAGGCTGGACGGGACATCGCCATGATCTTCGTCACGGACGCTGCCGGGAAGGCGATCTATCTGGGCGCGGAATGGACCGTCCTGACCGGCCAGACGCTGGCGGAGGCGGTCGATTACGGCTGGGTCCGCGTCGTGCATCCCGAGGATCGGGCCGTCGTGCGCGGCATCGTCGCCGAGGCGATCCTGCGGCAGGAACCGTTCGGCGTGCGCTACCGCCTGCTGGGCCTCGACGGGCGCCCTGTCCGGGTGCTCGGCGGCGCCGTGCCGTCCTTCGGACCACCCGGACGAAGCTTCCTGGGCTTTCTCGGCTCGATCACGCGGTTCGCCGAGGCCGGGGACGAGGGAGCACGAGGAACGATCGGGTCGTTCGCGTTGCCGGACCAGCTCGGCGATCCCGCCGCGCGATCCGGCCTGGAGGCCGCGGCCGACCATCTGATCATGGCGCACGCGCTCCTCGACCGGAGCGGCGGCGAGCACATCCTGACGGCCCTGCGCACGGTTCTCTATCAGGTCGGCCTTGAACTCGCCGAAGGCGGAAGCCCGGCGGGTAAGCCGGATCGGGTCCATTAGGCCCCCACCCGGCGCCCCCTCACCGAGGTTCAGGCGGCCTTACGGTTCACCTTGCTCTCGGCCATCGCCGTCAGGGCCCGGTCGGTGGCCTTCTCCTCGTCCAGGGTCTGCTGCAGGACGCCCGCGCAATCCTCCCGCCCGAGGCGCCGCGCCCAGGCGATCAGGCTGCCGTACCGGGTGATCTCGTAGTGCTCCACCGCCTGCGCCGCCGCCAGCAGGGCGGCGTCCAGCACCTCGGCGTCGGCGATCTCGCCCGCGGTCTCGTTCGCTTCCTTGATGATGCCGTCGATGGCCGGACAATCCACCGCCTTCGGCTGATGCCCGTGCATCTGGAACACCTGCTCCAGACGCCTGATCTGGTTCTCGGTCTCGCGCAGATGCGTCTCGAAACCCTGCTTGAGCTGCGGATCGGTCGCCTTGGCGATCATCTTCGGCAGCGCCTTCGTGATCTGGTTCTCGGCGTAGTAGACGTCCTGCAGCGTATGCACGAACAGGTCGTCGAGCGACTTGATGTCCTTCGTGAACAGACCCATGGCGTCCTCCTCCGGCTGCGGGCGCGGTCTCCCGGACCTCGCCCGCGGTGCAGCTCATCCCGGGGGAAGCCGCCGCAGGCGTCGGAGTTCCTGTCCAAGGGGCGATAGGCGCCGCCGGATCACGGAACGCAAAGTCAATCGAATCGAAGCGGGCAGGAAGCCGCTGGAGCCTGCTGCGTTCTCACGGAAACGACAGCGGGCTCTCGGTTATCGTGTTCGCACGATGGTTTCGGGAAACCGGATTCCACGGTCCCGCATCATGCTCCAAGGCCGCGCTGAAAACGTTACCATGCGGTCAGGACATGCCCGACCTCGTGCCGATGCGATGGTGCGGCGCGGGAGCCTGTGGCACAAGGATATCGCGCAGCCGCGATGGCGTCGCGGTCGCGCAGCCCTCTTTTGGGCGTTTCCTCCCTAGACTTCGGGCCGCTCCTTCGGGAGTGGCCTTTTTTATGGCCCGTCGTCCGAGGCAGCTTGTAGTCTCCGCCACCCGGATCCGGCAAGCCGTATGATGCGCACCGCCTGTATCGACCTGTATCGACGGCCATTCTCCGCGGTCAGTCCCTCGGCGGACCTCCGGGGACGGCCTGTCCCGGAGCGGGCATCGACGCGCGGCCGGGCGTCTGCGAGCCTCTAGGCCTGCTCGGCGATGATCGCCGCGACGAAGGCGAGGATGCGCTGCGCGTCGTCCGGCTCGTGCACCTTTGCCCACAATCGCAGCAGCTCGGCGGTCTCGCGGAGGCGCGGCTCGACGGCGAGACCGCTCGTGAAGATCGTCGCGGGATAGCCCAGAGCAGCGGCGATCCGCTCCAGCGGCGTGCCGGCCGCATCCATCTCGCTCGCCTCGTCCGCGCGGCCCGGCCGGCGCCCGTTCTCTCCAGACATGCGAGCACCCTAGCGCGATCGATGCCGCATCGAGAAATCGATTGTGCGCAATGCAGATCTGCGAATGCGCGCGGGATCGCGGGCGAACGCTCCGTTCGACGCGAAAGCCCCGGGAGTTTCCTCCCGGGGCTCTCAGGGACCTGGCGACCAGTCGATCGGGCTGGGGACGCCGGACCTGTCCGTGCGGTCTCAGAGCACCTCACGCGACTCCCGATCACCGGGAGTCCTCCCTCTGCGCGCGGTGGCGCAGGGGGAGTTCTGCGAGAAGCTCTCAGTACGAGCCGAACTTGTAGTTGACGCCGGCGCGGACGACGGCGAACTCGGTGTCGCGGCGGCTGTTGGTGACGCCGGAGACGAGGGCGACGCCCGGGGAGCCGATGCCGACGAGGCCGCCGGCCGGGGTGGTGGCGAAGATGCCGTTGTTGCGGTTGCCCTGGTCGAGGTTCACGTAGAGACCTTCCACCTTCAGCGTCACGGCCGAGGAGCGGAAGAAGTTCAGGAACGAGTCGGTGGGCAGGGCGTACTCGATGCCGCCGCCGACGGTCCAGCCGGTCTGGAACTCGTCGCGCGAGACGTTCGGCAGGCCGAAGTCACGGCCGCCGCCCGAGCCGTAGGCGAAGCCGCCGGTGGCGTAGACGAGGGTGCGGTCGAAGGCGTAGCCGAGGCGGCCGCGCACGGTGCCGAAGTAGTCCAGCGTCGAGAGGCCGTTCGGGTTGAACACGCCCACGCCCGGCAGCAGGCCGGCGCCGGCCAGGGCGAAGCGGTTCCGCTCGCGGCCGAAATCGACGTACTGCGCGTCGGCCTCGACGCCGAACACCACGCCCGAGCCGGGGGTCAGCTGCCAGTTGTAGCCGATCTGGCCGCCGCCGACGAAGCCGTCGGTGTTGGAGCGGTTGTTGCTGAAGCCGAGGGCGGCGGAGGTGCCGGGGGCGACCAGGCCGCTGGCGCCGTTGACCACGACGACGGTGGGGGTCTGGCGGTCGTTACCGGTGCCGAAGCCGTAGCCGGCGTTGAAACCGGCGTAGAAGCCCGTCCAGGTGAAGACCGGCACCGGCGTGAAGACCGGCGGCGGGGCGGCGCGACGCGGAAGGTCGGCGGCCGAGGCGGCAGCGGTCAGGCCGGCGAGGACCGTGGAGGCAAGCAGGATCTTCTTCATGGCTCAAATCCTCGTCCCCGGGGCGGGGACCATGACCGGAGAGAAAAACCAAAGCGCCGCCGCTCGATAGTGCAGCCCTGCAACACCGCCGGAGCGAGCCGGCAGCCCCGCCGGCCCGGAGGTGCGCGGCCGCACAAGCCTGCCCGAGCGCCGGTGAATTCCGGGACGGACCGGGCGGACGTTAGGAAAGGGATAGGATTTTGCGGCCTCGGCCGGCGGCCGGCCGGACCGGTACTGCGCCGGGGCGGGACCCGAACTCCGCGCCGGAGCGCGTCGCGGTCTCATGAAACCCACGCGGCTCGGCCGCGTTGTCCGGCAGATTGGACTTCTTCTAATTCCGAACGGCGCGGATCGCAGCCCGCTTCGGCAGACACGGAGGAACACGATGGCCAACACCATGAACGCCCAGTGCCAGAGCTGCCGCTACTTCGACACGCACAAGGCCGCCCAATCGACCGGCCAGGGCGGGGACGAGGGGCTGTGCCGCTTCAATCCCCCGGTGACGCAGCCCGGGCCGCAGGAGCACGGTCTCTGGCCGGTGGTGTCGGCCTCCGACTGGTGCGGGCACTATTCGCCCGAGATGATGGCCGGCGAGTAGGCGCCCCGCCCCCGATCCCTGAGAGGCCAGCCCGCCGGGCTGGCCTCTTCGCGTTCAGCACCCTGCGCCCTCACTGTGCGCCCCCCGGCGCGACGCCCGGCGCGGTCCCGGCCTCCGGCTCGTCGCGCGCGCCGACGAGGCGGCCGAGCAGGCGTCCGAGTACCCGGGACAGGCTGTCCACCAGCAGGAACACGGCCGGCACGAAGACCAGCGAGAGCAGCGTCGAGACGATCAGGCCGCCGATCACCGCCACCGCCATCGGCGCGCGGAACTCGCCGCCGATCCCGAGCGCGAGTGCGGACGGCACCATGCCGGCCGCCATCGCGATCGTGGTCATCACGATGGGACGCGCGCGCTTGCGGCCCGCATCGACGATCGCGGTCACCGGATCGACGCCCCGGCGCATCTCCTCGACGGCGAAATCGACCAGCATGATCGCGTTCTTCGTCACCAGCCCCATCAGCATCAGGATGCCGATGACGACCGGCATCGAGATCGACATGTTGCACAGGAGCAGGCCGAGGATCGCGCCGCCGATCGAGAGCGGCAGCGAGAACAGGATGGTGAGCGGCTGCAGGAAGTTGCCGAACAGCAGCACCAGCACCGCGTAGACCATCATGATGCCGGCACCCATCGCCATGAGGAAGCCGGAGAAGACCTCCTGCATGATCTCGGCGTCGCCCGTCTGCTTGATGGTGACGCCCGGCGGCAGGTTCCGCGCGGTCGGCGTCTGCAGCGCCGCGGCGATGGCCGAGCCCAGCGCGTCCGAGCCCTCAAGGTTGGCCTCGACGGCGACGCGCACGGCCCGATCGTAGCGCTCGATCGCGCCGGGTCCCTGGTCGAGTTCGATGTCGGCGACGGCGGCCAGCGGCACGGCGGTGCCGTTCTTGGCCGGCACCTTCAGGGTCTCCAGGCGCGAGAGGGCGCCGCGGGCGCTCTCCGGCAGCATCACCCGGATCGGCACCTGCCGGTCCCGCGCGTTGAATTTCGCGAGGTTCAGCCCGATGTCGCCGATCGTGCCGACCCGCACGGTCTCCGCGATGGTGTCGGTCGAGACGCCGAGGTCGGCCGCGGCACCCTCGCGGGGACGGATGCGGACCTCGGTCCGGTTGAGCGGCGCCGTCGACATCACCGAGACGAGGTGCGGGATCCCCGCCATGTCGCGCTGCAGGCGCGCGGCGACCTCGGCGACCACCGCGACGTCGGGGCCGCTCACCACCAGGGCGAGGTCGCGCTGGCCGCTCTCGCGCAGGGTCCAGGAGCGGATGTCCGGCTCCTCGGCGAGCATCCCGGCGATCTCGGCCTCGAGCGTCCACTGGCGCTTGGCGCGCTCCGCCTTCGGCGTCAGGTTGACGATGAGGGTGGCGAGCCGGGTCTCCTTCTTGCCCGGCAGCTGGCGCCCGCCGTCCACGAAGACGGAGACGACCTCGGGCAGGCGGCGGATGCGCTCGACCACCCGGTCGGAGACCGCGACCGTGTCGGCGAGCCGCGCGCCCGGCGCCAGCTCGACCATGAACAGGGTGCGGGCGTTGTCCTGCTTCGGGATGAAGCCCGAGGGCAGCAGCCCCGTCGAGACGAGCGAGCCGGCAAACAGCGCGAGGCCCGCGATCAGGGTGAGGAAGCGGTGGCGCACCGACCACGTGACGACGCGGGCGTAGGCGCGCATCACCGCGCCCTCGCGCTCCTCGTGATGGCCGTGGTCGCGCAGGAAATAGGCCGCCATCAGCGGCGTGATCAGCCGGGCCACCAGCAGCGACATGAAGACCGAGACCGCGATCGTCAGGCCGAACTGGATGAAGTAGCGGCCCGCGATGCCGCCCATGAAGGAGACGGGCGCGAAGACCGCGATCAGCGTGGCGGTGATGGCGATGACCGCGAGCCCGATCTCGTCGGCGCCCTCGAGCGCGGCGCGGTAGGCGGACTTGCCCATCCGCATGTGCCGGACGATGTTCTCGATCTCGACGATCGCGTCGTCCACCAGGATGCCGGTGACCAGCGTGATGGCGAGCAGGCTGATGCCGTTGAGCGTGAAGCCCATCGCGTCCATCGCCCAGAAGGTCGGGAAGACCGAGAGCGGCAGGGCCACGGCGGCGATCATGGTCGCGCGCCAGTCGCGCAGGAACAGCAGCACGACCACGACGGCGAGCGCGGCGCCCTCGATCAGGGTGTGCATCGCCGATTCGTAGGAGCCGCGCGTCGCCTCGACCGAGGAATCGATCCGCTCGAATCGGATCTCCGGGTAGCCCGCCCGGATCTCGTCCATCTTCTTCTCGACGGCGGCGGCCACCTCGGCGTCGCTCGCACCCGAGCCGCGGGAGACGGCGAGCGCCACCACCGGCTCGCCGTTGAAGCGGGCGAAGGTGCGCGGCTCCTCGATCGCGTCCTCGATGGTCGCGAGGTCGTCGAGCCGGACCTTGCGGCCGCCGGGCAGCACGATCGAGGTCGCCTTGAGGTCGCGCAGCGAGCGTGAGGCGGCGAGCGTCCGGATCGACTGCTCGCGCCCGCCGACCTCGCCGCGCCCGCCCGCCATGTCGGCGGAGGTGAGGCGCAGCTGCCGATTCACGTCAGCCGCGGTGATGCCGAGGGCGAGCAGCCGGTCCGGCCGGAGCGTGACGCGCAGTTCCCGCGCGACGCCGCCGACGCGCTCGACGCCGCCCACGCCCTTCACGCCCTGGAGCGTGCGGGCGATGGTGTCCTCCACGAACCACGAGAGGTCGGCGGGCGTCATCGCGGGCGAGGTCACGCCGTAGATCAGGATCGGCAGGCCGGTGATCTCGACGCGCTGGATCACCGGCTCGTCGATGGTGCGCGGCAGGTTGATGCGGATCTTCGAGATCGCGTCCTTCACGTCGTTGACGGCGCGGTCGGTGTTCACCTCGAGGCGGAACTCGACCGTGGTGACGGAGGACCCTTCCGTGATCGACGAGGTGATGTGCTTGACGCCGCGAACGCCCGCGATCGAGTCCTCGACCCACTTGGTGACCTGGGTCTGGAGTTCGGAGGGCGCGGCGCCGGACTGCGTGATCGAGACCGAGACGATCGGCACGTCCACGTTCGGCATGCGGGTGACGGCGAGCCCCCGGAAGCTGACGAGGCCCAGCACCACCAGCACGAGGAAGAGGACGAGGGGCGCGATCGGGTTGCGGATCGCCCAGGCGGAAACGTTGAGGCGCATCGGGCGATCCTTCGGGCAGTCTCTCGGGCAGTCTCTCGGGCCGGTCCGTCGCGAGGGGAGGGCGCCTCAAGGCGCGCCGGCATCCGCCGTGGCGCGGGCGGAGGGCATCGCGGCGACCGCGGGGGCGGAGGTGCCGACGAGGACGGGACGCACCCGGTCGCCGTCGCGCAGGAAGCTGCCCGCGCGCGCCACCACCCGCTCGCCGGCCTGCAGCCCGTCCCGGATCTCGATGTCGTCGTCGTCCGAGAGGCCCGTGCGGACGGCGCGGGCCTCGACCCGCTCGCCCACCGCGACCAGCACGCTCGAGCCCTTCGCGCCCCCGTAGAGGACGGAGGCCTGCGGCACCGTCACGCCGCGGGTGCGGGCGATCTCCACGGCGCCGCGCGCGAAAGTGCCGATGCGCAGGCGCGGATCCGGATCGAGCCGGACCCGGACCTTGCCGAGGCGGCTCGCCCGGTCGACCTCCGGGTAGACCACGCGCACCCGGCCCTCGACGCGCTCGCCCTCGCCGATCTCGATCCAGGCGGGCGCGCCGTCGCGCAGGCGCGGCAGCTTGGTCTCCACGACCTCGCCCTCCAGCTCGATCTCGCCGCGGGCGATCAGGCGGAACAGGGGCTCGGCGGAGGCCGAGGCCGTCATGCCGACTCGGGCGGTGCGGCGGCTGACGATGCCGGCCTCCGGTGCGCGGATCTCGGTGCGGGCGAGGCGCAGCTCCAGCTCGTCCTTCACGGCGCGCGCCTGGGCGAGTTCGGCCCTGGCGATGACGAGCCCGTTGCGCGCGAAGGCGAGCTTGCCCTCCGCCTGGCGCAGGGCGGCGGTGCGGGTCTCCATGATCACGGCGGTGGCGTTGCCGGAGGTCATGAGCTGGCGGGCACGCTCGTAGGCGAGGCGCGCCTCGGTCTCGGCAGCCTCCGCCTGCTCGATGCTGCTCTGCGCCTGCGGCACCACCGCGGCGGCCTTGTCGATCAGCGCGCTCTGCTGGGCGAGCTGGCGGTCGATCAGGTCGCGCGAGAGGCGCGCCAGCACCTGGCCGCGCTCGACCCGCGCGCCCTCCTCGACCAGGAGTTCGACGATGCGGTAGCCCTCGATCTCGGGCGTCACCAGGATCTCGTCGCGCGGCACCAGGGTGCCGGTGACGACCACCGTCTCGGTGATCTCCCGGCGCGCGGCCTCGACCACGCTGACGGCGGGCGGCGGCGGCACCTTGGGCGAGGCGGTCTCGGCGCGGGCGCCCGCGAGCGCGAGGCCCAGCATCAGCGCCGCGGGCGCGGCGCGCAGGAGGACGGGTCTCATGATGCGGTCTCCCCGAGGGGGCGTGCGGTGGCCGGCAGGCGGCCTTCGAGGCCGGCATCCATCAGGGTGCGCAGCCGCGCCGCGGCCGGGGCCGGGTCGTAGGTGGAACTCAGGGCGCGAGCCACGACGATGCCCTTCATCTGGGCGTCGAGCAGCGCGTGGAGGGCGACCGGATCGCAATCCGGAGCGGTCGCGAGGGCGGCGAAGATCTCGGTCATCCAGCACCGCGCCTCGTCCTCGCCCTGCTCGACCAGGGCGGCGATGTCGGGGTTGCGGGTCGCCTCCGACCAGAGATCGACGCGCAGCACCGCATCCTCCCGCGTCATGTGGGCGAAGTAATGTTCGATGATGCGCAAGAGCGCCCCGCGCCGGTCGCCGGCCCGCTCGAACTCCGCGACCAACGCCATCCCGCGCTCGCGGTCGCGCTCGGCGAGGCCGCGCACGACCGCCTCCTTCGACTCGAAGTAGCGGTAGATGTTGCCCGGGCTCATCCCGGCCTCGCGGGCGAGATCCTGCATCGTGGTGCGGTGGAAGCCGTTGCGCACGAAGCAGGATTCCGCGGCGTCGAGGATGTGCTCGCGCCGCTGCGCCTGCGCGCTGCGGACCTCAGCGACGGCGACCGCGCCGCTCACGAGGCGCGTCCCGTCTCGCCGTGCCGAAGGGCGGCGGCCTCGTCGGCGACCGGCACGGCACCGCAGGCGCGGGGCTGAAGGTCGAGGCCGGAGCAGAGACGCGCCTGCCAGCCGGCCGGACCCGCGCCGGTCCAGCTCACCAGGGCGAACCAGCCGAGCAGCAGCACCGCGCCGAGCACGAGGTTGGCGGGCGCCAGCGCCTCGCGCAGAACCGCCACGAGGCGCGGCTCGGAACCGGCCGGGTGGTTCGGATGGATCTGGCTCGACGCGCGCATACGCAACTCCTGCATTGCCCAGCATCATAATGAACGTTCATTCTCACGTCAATGAACGTTCATTCTCATCTGCTCGGCGCCCCGGAACGACGTCCGCCCGTGCGGGGTTTGCCATCCGTCTGAGCGGAGCGGGGCAGGGTCCGGATGCCGAGGGCGGTGAGAGGATGGGCGGCGGTCATGCCGCTACTGCTCGTCGGAGGCGCGGCGGCCGCGGAGCCGGCGGTCCGCATCGTCGGAACGGAACTGCGCGCGCCGCCGGATTCCCACGAGCCGCAGAAGGCGCGGGTCTCGCTCCACAACGCGGGCGGTGCGGCACGCGGGCTCGTCGTCGCCTGCACCTTCCAGGGAGAGGATGGCCGGGAGCTCGAGGTCGCGCAGGCCCCCGTCCCGGAGGTCGGCGAGGGGGCCAGCGCCGTCGCGGAGGTGATCTACTACGGCTGGCCCCGGGCGAGCCGCGCGACCTGCCGCCTCGCGGAGGAGCGCTGAGGGCCGAATTCAGGCTCCGTCGAGGGCGAGAACTACGACCTCCGGTCGTCCCGCCGGGCGTCTGCGCGCCGGAACTGCATTCGCGTCCCGAGATCGGCGGCTCGAGAACCCGGAACGGTTACAGGCCGGGCGGAATCTTCCCGAAGCGCGGCGGCGCGGCGTCCCTCGGCGGGCCCGGCACGCTACGCCTGACGTCGGCCGGGCCGAGCCGCCCGCACGAACCGACCGACGGAGAACATCCATGGCAAGCCCGACGCTGGACGCCGCCATCGGCGGCGAGGTGGCCGAGACCACGACGACATCGCCCGAACAGGTCCATCGCCTGGTCGCGCGGGCCCGCGCCGCGCAGGCGGTCTTCGAGACCTTCTCGCAGGAGCAGGTCGATGCTATCGTGCGGGACTTCGCCAAATACGTCTACGACAACGCCGAGGCGCTGGCCGGCATGGCCCACGAGGAGACCGGGCTCGGCGTCTACGAGGACAAGGTGGCCAAGGCCAAGGGCAAGTCCCGGGTGATCTGGAACAACCTGAAGGGCAAGCGGTCCCGCGGGATCATCGGGGAGGACGCGGAGGAGGGGCTCGTGCTGGTGGCCAAGCCCATGGGCGTGGTCGGCGCCGTCTGCCCGGTGACCAACCCGATCGTCACGCCGATGTGCAACGCGATGTTCGCCCTGAAGGCCGGCAACGCCATCATCTTCGCGCCCCACCCCAAGGCCGACGAGTCCACCTCGCACCTCACCCGGGAGTACCAGCGGATCGTGCGCGAGCACGGCGGACCCGAGCACCTCGTCCAGGCGGTGCGGCGGGGCTCGGTGCAGACCACCCAGACCCTGATGCAGGCGGTGGACGTGGTGGTCGCCACCGGCGGCGGCGCGATGGTCAAGTCGGCCTATTCCTCGGGCAAGCCGTCCTACGGCGTCGGGGCGGGCAACGTGCCGGTGGTGATCGACCGCGGCGTCGATCTCAAGGCGGCGGCCGAGAAGATCGTCGCGGGCGCCTCCTTCGACAACGGCATCATCTGCTCGCACGAGCAGTTCGTGCTCACCCCCGAGGAGCACTACGCCGACACGGTCGCGGCCTTCCGCGACACGGGGCGGGTGTTCTTCACGGACGACCCGGCCGAGGTCGATCGGGTGCGCGCGGCGGTGTTCGACCACGGCCACCTCAACAAGGATGTGGTCGGGCGCTCGGCCCGGGAGATCGGTGCGCTGGCCGGCCTCGAGGTGCCCGAGAGCGCGCGGATCATCCTCGTCCCGGCGGACGGGGCGGGCACCGACGACGTGCTGGCCAAGGAGAAGCTCTGCCCGGTGGTGGCGATCCTGCCCTACGGCAGCTTCGAGGAGGCGGTGGCTTTGGCCAAAGCCAACCTCCTCGTGGAGGGCGCCGGGCACTCGGCCGCCCTGCACTCGACCGACGAGGCGCATATCCGGGCGATGGGCGTGGCGCTGCCGGTGAGCCGGCTGGTGGTCAACCAGTCCTCGGCGCTGACCGCGGGCGGCTCGCTGACGAACGGCTTCGCGCCGACCACCACGCTCGGTTGCGGCTCCTGGGGGGGCAACTCGATCTCGGAGAATCTCGACTACAAGCACCTGATGAACGTCTCGCGGATCGGCAACGTGATCGACCGTCCGGTGCCGAGCGACGAGGAGATCTGGGCGGCCTGAGGATCGCCGCCCGGGCGGCGGCTCATTCCTCTCCGCAGCCGATGCCGGCGGACCGCCGCCGGTCCCGCTGCGGTCGGCCTCGGCGGGGGACCGGCGATGAACACGGCGGCGAGCGCGGTGGTCATGGAACGTCGGATCTGCGCAACTGTGCGGCGCCGACGCGCGAACCCGCCGCCCGGTCCATCCCCGCGGCGATCCGGCAGCGGCTCAGAACGGCCAGGGCGCCTCGGCCGCCTCGGCATCCGCCCCCAGACGCTCGCCCGGCGCGATCAGGCCGACGATCGCGTCGAGGGATTGCGGCACCCGGATCGTGCGGCCCGCCGCGGTGATGAAGGTCTCGTTGCGCAGCGGGTCGGTGTCGGAGAGGGCCTGCACGGCGCTGACGCGCAGGAGATGGCGGCAGCCCTCCTCGTCCTGCACCTGAAGGTAGCTTCCGACCCGCTGCACAGCATCCACGGCTTCCCCCGTCTCGCGGCCGATGTTCGCTAAACGTTCTAGACCGAAATCGGACCTGGCGCACGCGGAACCTGCGCCGCGGCATGGAATGCGGCGCTGCCGGCTCGGGCAATCTATGCGCGGCCCTTGTCGCCGGGAATCTTCGAGAAGGCCGGAGCCGGCACCGCACGGCCAGCCGGATCTCCGGCCGGCCGTGCGGTGCCGGACAGGTCAGAAATCGCGCTGCACGCGGGCGCGCACCTGGATCGCGTCGACGCTGGTGGTCGTGAAGACCGGGTTGGCGAGGTTGTTCACGTAGGCCGCGTTCTGGCCCGGGAACCGGCTCAGGTCGAGCACCCGCCCGTTCTGGACGCCGAACCGCGTGTACATCGCCTCCGCGCCGATATCGAGGTCCTTGACCGGCGACCAGATCAGGCTTCCGCCCACGACGAAGCGGTAGCTGTCGCGCAGCGTCTGGCTCAGCTCGAAGAAGCGCGTGCCGGGCGCGCCCGGACCGGTGGCGGTCAGGCTGTAATAGGCTCCCTGCGCGGCCCGGGCCCCCGCCGCGAAGCTGACCTCGCCGTAGGAGCCGAACAGGGCCGAGCGCAGGGTCGGGTTCCAGTAGTGCAACAGCGAGGCCACCGCCGAGACGGTGGTCGAGAGTTCGAGCCGGTTGGTGAAGGGGTTCAGCGTCGCGTCGTTGAAGAACTGGCTGAAGGCCGAACCCTGGATCGAGGAGGCGCTGCCGGCGTAGGAGCCCATATAGGACGTCACGCCCGTGTACATGCCCGCGCCCTCGGCATACGAACCCTGCAGGTAGAGGGTGTCGCCCGGCGCGATGAAGGGTAGGTTGATCTTCAGGCCGCCCTGCACCGCCCAGCCGTACTCGGTCGGCGTGCGGCCGAGGACGCGCAGATTGGTGTTGCTCACCGCCGTGCCGAGATTCGTGCCCACGAAGGTGCCGAGCGTGCCGTTCCCGACGTTCAGCTCGTGCACCGCGGCCGAGAGTTGGGCCGAACCCCAGGGCTGGTCGTAGCGCAGCACGCCGACGAAGTCGGGCAGGCGGTTGCGCTCGATCATGTCGACGAAGCCGACGCCGGTCGGCACGCCCGCCGCGCTGTAGCCGACGAAGAGCGGGGTGAGCGCGTTGGTCTGCGCGTAGAGGGCGGTACTGGAATTGCCGGTCGCGGCGGCCGCGACCGCCGCGGTCTGGGCGGAGAAGAGCGGCGAGCGGCGGAAGCTCGGATCCTCCATCGAGATGGTCGCCGAGAAGCCGTTGCCGAGCGTCGCGGTGTAGGCCGCGAGGTTCGTCGAGGCGACGTCGGAGCTCATCGACGAGGCGATGATCTCGAAGTCGTGGGCGTAGAAATCGTAGAAGGACGAGGCGCGGCCGGCGGTGAAGCCGGCGAACTGGATGAAGGCCTTGTCGGTGTTGAAGTATTGCTGCACCCGGCCGAAGCCGTCGGTGCCCAGCGCCGGGAAGGCGTTGGCGATGCGGTTCTGGGTGCCCGAGTGGATGGTCGGGATGCCGGTGCGGCTCGCCGCCTCGAGGCGCAGGAAGGCGCGCAGCGTGCCGTAATCGGTCTTGGTCCGGGCATCGATGTTGATACGGGCGAGGCCCCGATAGCCGCTGTAGTCGCCCGGTCCCGCCGCCGTGGTGCCGCCGTTCCGGCTGTACGAGGCTTGGTAGCCGTACTCGAAACGGGCGCGGCCCGACAGGCGCAGGCAGGTGTCGGTGCCGGGGATGTAGAAGAAGCCGTTGCCGTAGGTCGAGCAGACGCGCACGTACTCGATCGGGGCGGCTTTCTTGACCGGAAGGTCGGCGGCCTGGGCGGCAGGCAGCCCGAGGAGGCTCGCCGCCGACGCGAGCAGGATCCTGTCGATGGAACGCATGATGTCTCCCCCCTTGTTCTGATTCTCGGCACGCGCCCGTCATCGCCCGAAGAACAACTTCGGGACGCCGGGATATCGGCATGTGACTTGAGCGCCGAATTGTATTCCGTGACTACGGAACACTCGTTATTAGGACGATCGTCCGTTCCAACCGCAAGCGTGTTCTTGCAGAGACCTGCGCGCGGCTGTATTTCTGTATTGTTTCTGCAACACGTCGAGGTTGCGCGCACGGCTGCGCCGCGCGCGGCGGCGGTGGCCGCGCGCGGGATGCCCCGAACGGTCGCGCACGCCGCAGCGGCGGCCCAACTCCGGTGCTAGAACACCCAGAGCCGGTCGGGCGGGCATTCGAGCCAGTGCGGGCCGGGGCCCGCGCGCCGGTCGGACAGGACGCGCACGGTCTGGCCGCCGCAGCGGAACAGATGCTCGAACTGGTTGCCGAGATAGATCGAGGTCTCGTACTCGGCCGGCAGCCGGTTCTCGCCGGCCCCCTCGGCGAGGCGCACCGCCTCCAGGCGGATCACGCCCTTGCCGGCGGGCGTCCCGCCATCCGCCCGGTCGACGCCCCAGAGGCGGTGGCCGCCGAGATCGACCAGCGCCCGGCCGTCCCGCCGCTCGGCCACGCCCACCGAGAGCGTGTTGTTGGTCCCCATGAACTCGGAGGCGAACAGCGTCGCGGGCCGCTCGTAGAGATCCTCCGGCGTGCCAGACTGCACGAGCTTGCCGCCGTCGAGCAGCACGACTTGGTCGGCGATGGCGAGCGCCTCGGCCTGGTCGTGCGTGACGAAGACCGCCGTGATGCCGCGCCGCTTGATCAGCGACCGGATCCAGATCCGGGCTTCCTCCCGCAGCTTCGCGTCGAGGTTCGAGAGCGGCTCGTCGAGGAGGATGACCGGCGGCTCGTAGACAAGCGCCCGGGCGATGGCGACGCGCTGCTGCTGGCCGCCCGAGAGCTGCGAGGGGTAGCGCGCGCCGAGAGCGCCGAGGCCGACGCCGTCGAGGGATTCCTGAACCCGCCGGGTGATGTCGGCCTTGCCCTGGCCGCGCAGGCGCAGGCCGTAGGCGACGTTCTCGAACACCGTCTTGTGCGGCCAGAGGGCGTAGGACTGGAACACGAAACCGAGGTCGCGCCGCTCCGGGGGCAGGTTGACCTTGGCCCCCGCGTCGTAGACCGGGCGGCCGTCGATGCGGATGGCGCCCCGGTAGGGCTCCTCCAGGCCGGCGATCGAGCGCAGCAGCGTGGTCTTGCCGCTGCCGGAGCGCCCGAGGAGGCAGACGACCGAGCCCTCCTCGAACTGGGCGTCGATGCCCTTCAGGACTTCGACCGCGCCGTAGCGCAGGTGGAGATCTTCGATGGCGAGCTTAGGCATGACGCTTGTTCCCGAGGGCGAACATCAGCGCGAGGCCGACGAGGATGAGGACGAGGTTGACGGTGGAGAGCGCGGTGACGAGGTCGACGGCGCCGGTGCCCCAGAGGGAGACGAGGAGCGAGCCGATCACCTCCGTGCCGGGGCTGAGCAGGTAGACGCCCGTGGAGTACTCGCGGACGAAGGTCACGAAGATCAGCACCCAGGAGCCGACGAGGCCGGCCTTGATCAGCGGCAGGGTGACGTCGCGGCTGACCTGGGCGGGGCGGGCCCCGACGACCCGGCCGGCCTCCTCGAGTTCCGGCCCGATCTGGAGGAGCGAGGCGCTCACCAGACGCATGCCGTAGGCGAGCCAGACCAGCGTGTAGGCGAGCCACAGGCTGAACAGGGTCTGGCGGAACGGCTGCAGGACGGGGGTGAACAGGAACAGCCAGAACATGGCCAGACCCGCGATCAGGCCCGGCATGGCGCGCGGCACCAGCACGAGGTAGTCCATCAGCGCCGTCCAGCGCGAGCGCCAGCGGTGCAGCGCGAGGTTGACGAGCGCGTAGAAGCCGACCGAGAGCGCGCCGCCGACCGAGGCGATGAGCAGCGTGTTGACGATGCCGCGCACGAGGTTCGGGTAGCCCATCAGCTCGCGGAAGTGGGCGAGCGTCAGGTTCGGCCAGATCGCGACGCCCTCGCCCCAGGTTGAGAGGAAGGAGCGCAGCACCAGCGCCGAGACCGGGATCACCACGGTGAAGCCGAGCCAGGCCACGATCAGCCCGACCGCCGGCCAGCGCCACGCGCCGATGGCGAGCGGCCGCTGGGCGCTGGCCTTGCCCTTGACCGCGACGTAGCGGTTGGCGGCGGCGAGGAGCTTGCGCTGCGTGTAGACCAGCGGCAGCGTCACCAGGATGATCGAGACCACCACCACGGCCATCAGGTCGTAGGAGGGCGTGCCGAGCTTGTTGGTGAGCTTGTACAGGTAGGTGGCGAGCACCAGGATCCGCTCGGGATCGCCCAGCACCAGCGGCAGGCCGAACAGCTCGAAGCCGAGGAAGAACACCAGCACCGTCGCGTAGAGGATGCTCGGCATGATCATCGGCAGGCTCACCGTCAGCGCGACCCGGAAGGGGCCGGCGCCCGACGAGCGGGCGGCCTCCTCCACGTCGGAACCGAGCGAGCGCAGGGCCGAGGAGGCGTAGAGGAAGACGTGGGGCACGTGGGTCAGCCCCGCGATCACGATGAGCGCGGTCTTCGAGTAGAGGTACCAGGGGATGGTGCCGACCAGCCCCTTCGCCCAGACGCTGACGATGCCGACGGGGCCGAGCGCCACCACGAAGCCGAAGGCCAGCACAACAGAGGAGACGAACATCGGCACGAGCACGAGCGGCTCGATGAGGCGGCGCCCCGGCAGGTCGGTGCGGACCAGCAGGAAGGCCATGATGCAGCCGAGCGGCACGGCGATCGCCGTCATGCCGGCGGCGATGATGGCGGAGTTCACGAAGGCCTCGCGGAAATCGTCCTCCTCGAAGAGGACGAACGCGTAGGCCTGGGTGGTGAAGGTGCTCGACGGCTGGAAGAAGGGGCCGCTGAGGAAGCTCTGGTAGACCACCAGCCCCACGGGGGCGAGGATCATCAGCGCGGTCGCGAGCACGACCGCGATGCGGAAGGAGCGGGGCATCGGCTCTGGCCTCAGTTCGCCGCGAGCGTCTTCTGCCACTGCTTGATGAAGCGCAGTCGCGTGATCTGGTCGAGCTGGGTCAGGAGTTCCGGCCCGACCCGGATCGGCCGCAGCGTGACGTCGCCCACCCCGGGCAGGCTGGTGATGCCGTGCGTCTCCTGCAGGTCGGTGCGCACCGAGGTCATCGCCTTCTTGGCGAGCTCGACCTGTCCGGCCCGGGAGAGCAGGAAGTCGAGGAAGAGCTTGGCGGCGTTCGGGTTCCTCGCCTTCGCGGACACGAAGCCGATGCGCGACATCACCTGCGTGTAGTCCTTCGGCAGGACGTAGGCGAGCGTCGGATCCTTGTGGTTGCGCTGGAGCACGTAGGAGCCGATCATGTTGTAGGCCAGCGTGTGCTCGCCCGAGACCACGCGCTCGATCATCGCGCCGGTCGAGGTGTAGAACTTGGCCCCCGCCTGACCCATGGCCTTCACGGTGTCCCAGGTGGTCTGGGGGCTGATCTGGACGTCCTGCGTGATGTAAAGGAAGCCGACGCCGGAACGCTCGGGATCGTAGGACGTGACCTTGCTCCGGTAGGCGTCCTTCTTCTGGGCGATCAGCTTGGCGAAATCGGCGTGGCTGCGCGGCACCTCGGCCTCGGGCACCAGACGGCTGTTGTAGGCGAAGACGATGGGCTCGGCCGTGGTGCCGTAGGCTTGGTCCTTCCACTTGGCCCAGTCCGGCAGCGCGGTCTTCTCGGGCGAGGCGTAGGTCAGGGCGTAGCCGTCGTTGACGAGCTTGATCTGAAGATCCATCGCCGAGGACCAGATGAAGTCCGCGGTCTTGCCGGCCGCGGCCTCGGCGACGTAGCGGCTGTAGAGTTCCGTCGAGTTCTGGTCGGCGTACTCGACCTTCAGCTTCGGGTAGAGCGCCCGGAACTGGGCCAGCAGGTCGGACACCTCGGAGGCGTCGGCGGTGGCGTAGATCGAGAGCGCGCCTTCCTTCTCGGCGGCCGCGATCACCTCCGCGTAGGAGGCCGGATAGCCCTGCGGCACGGTCTGGGCCAGCGCGGCCGGGACGGCTGCACAGAACAGGGCGAGCGAGGCGGCAAGCCGCATCTTCATGGAACGATCCTCCCGGGCACGGCGCGTCTCATGGCGCGCCTGTCCGGTGACCGTAGGCATCCAGGCTTTCATCATCCTGACACGGACTGCATGGGCCGCGAAACCTGTTCTCGCCCGCCGTCCCGCCCGGGCGCCGCTCCGTTCGAGGGCGCGATCCCGGCCCTGTGGTCCCGCACGGCCGCCGGTGCGACCGACGCCTTGCAGGAACGCCCAACTCTCACGCGGAGCGGTATCGTCGTCGGGGCCGGATGTTCTAGGCTCACCGAGGCGCCGCCGGTCGGTGCGGGGCGCGGAGGACGACGACCGATGCGGATCCTCATCGTGGAGGATGACGCCGCGCTCGCACGCGGCGTCGTCGCGTCGCTGCGGCTCAGCGGCTTCGCGGTGGATCACGAAGCGAGCGGCGCCGACGTGCTGCCCCTGCTGCGCCAGGAGGCCTACGCCCTGGTCGTGCTCGATCTCGGGCTGCCCGACCGCTCCGGCTTCGAGGTGCTGCGCGAGATCCGGCGGGCGGGCCTCACGGTACCGGTGATGATCCTCACGGCGCGGGCCGCCGTGGCCGACCGGGTCACCGGGCTCGACCTCGGGGCGGACGACTATCTCGCAAAGCCCTTCGATCCGGCCGAGCTTGAGGCGCGGGTGCGGGCCCTGGTGCGGCGCGGACACGGCCGGCCCGACCCGATCGTGAGCTGCGCGGACCTCGTCCTCGACCGCTCGGGCCAGGTCGCGACGCTCGCGGGCCGCCACCTGCCGCTGCGCAAGCGCGAGCTCGCGATCCTCGAATCGCTGATCACCCGGGCCGGCCGCGTGGTCTCGAAGGAGCGCCTCGTCGCGGAGGTCTTCGGCTTCGACGAGGAGATCTCGCCCAACGCCATAGAGGTCTACGTGGCGCGGCTGCGCCGCCATTTCGGCGCGGCGGGCCCGCGCATCGTCACCCTGCGCGGTCTCGGCTACCTGATGGAGCCGGGCCCGGCGGAGGACCGGGGCGGAGAGGGCCGGTGAGCCTGCGCAGCACCCGCTCACTGCGGGTCCGCGTCGCCGCCTACCTGATGGTTCCGATGGCGGCGCTCGCGGTGACGCTGGGCGTCGGCGGCGCCTGGTTCGTGAGCACCTTCGTGACCAGCGCCTACGACCGGGTGCTGGCCGGCTCGATCCTGTCGATCGCCGAGCACCTGACCGTCCAGGACGGCAGCGTCGCGCTCGATCTGCCGGCGGCCGCCTTCGGCATGCTGTCGAACGCGCAGCGCGACAGCATCTACTACAGCATCACCGACGGCGGGACCTTCGTGACGGGCTACGAGGACCTGCCGCAACCCGACCCGATGCCGCCGCCCGAGACGCTGACCTACCGCGACGCCGTGTTCCGCGGCCAGCGGGTCCGCATCGGCGCGATGCTGAAGCCGATCTACATCACGCGTCACGCGGCCCTCGTGCAGGTCGCCGAGACCACGCACGGGCGCGACCTGCTGGTTCGGCGCATGCTCGTCGCCCTGACGGCGCTGGGCGCGACCTTGGCCGCGGTCGGCAGCCTGCTCGTCTGGTTCGCGGTGCGGATGGGCCTGTCGCCGATGGACGACCTGCGCCGCGCGGTCGAGAACCGCTTCCACGAGCGCGGCGCCGTTCCGGCCTTCTCGGTCGCGGGCGTGCCCCGGGAAGCCCTGCCGCTGGTCGAGGCCCTGAACGCGTTGCTGACGCGCCTCAACGACGCCATGACGGTGCTGCGCCGCTTCACCGCGGACGCATCGCATCAGTTGCGGACGCCGGTCGCCATCCTGAAGACGCATCTGCGCCTGCTCGACCGGCAGCCCGCCGACAGCCCCGGATGGCGCTCCTCGCGCGCCGACATCGACGGGGCCGTCGATCGGCTCGACCGCCTCATCGCGCAGCTGCTCGTCCTGGCGGGCGTGGAGGAGGCGGCCCGTCGCGGCGACGCCATCGCGAGCGACCTGACCGAACACGTCCGGGACACCGCGCGCGACCTCGTCGATGCCGCGCGGCAGCGGCGGATCACGCTGTCGTTCGAGGGGCCGGAGGCGCCGGTCGTCGCCCGGGTCGAGCCGCTCCTCGTCGAGGAGATCCTGCGGAACCTGATCGACAACGCGATCCGCTACAACCGGCCCGGCGGCCGCGTCCGGGTTTCGGTGACGCGCGAGGCGACGCGGGAGGGCTTCGAGCGGGCCTGCATCGACGTGGAGGATGACGGGCCCGGCATCCCCGAGGACCGGCACGCCCGCGTGTTCGAGCGCTTCTATCGCCTGGAACGGCAGGACGATCCGACCGGCAGCGGTCTGGGGCTCGCCATCGTGAAGGCCTTCGCCGAACGCCTGGGCGGCACCGTCTCGCTGCACCCGGGCATCGATGGACGCGGTCTCCGGGTCCGCGTCGCCCTCACCTCCGCCGTCGCGGGGTGAGAGCCGGTCGGACACGACCCGACTCGGAATCCGCGCGCGGACGCGCAGGAGGCCGAAGGCCGCATACGCAGCGGGTCGTGCAAGGGACGGGAGCGATCGGGATGGGGCTGGCTCCCCGAGCAGGACTCGAACCTGCGACAAGGCGATTAACAGTCGCCTGCTCTACCAACTGAGCTATCGGGGATCGCGAGGGGTGTCTACACAGGCCCACCGGCCCTGGCAAGCGGAGATTTCGCCCCCTCTACGACCGGTCGGGACGGTCCGCGGACGCGCCCCCGGGCAGGCCGCGACAGCCGCCGGGGCTCCCGTTGCGCCATGAAAAAAGCCGGCCTCGGACTTGCGATCCGGCCGGCTTGATCCTGGAACGGATGTTTGGAGGCCTCGCCCGGAATCGAACCGGGGTGCAAGGATTTGCAGTCCAGTGCATACAACCTGAATTGCTACCACATAGCAGAACGTATGTCACTGAGATATCGAGCGAATCACCGGTTTAGGCGCCCCGATTACTCCCATTTGATAGCAACCCGTTTGCACTCGGGGAGTAGTTTCCACCCAAAATTGAGGCAAAATCGAAGGCTCTGACGGTCCTTACAGCCGCTAGCTGCTATGCCATACGAGAAGCTATGTTATTGTAAATTAAGCACAAAATCAGGCGACGCCCCTCATACGAATCACCACGGGATAGCAGCGGAGGGCCATCTTGAAGGGTAGAGTCCTCCAGCGTGGCGGGTTCTCCGTGCCATCCATCCTGTCACGGGGGCTGAGCTGCAGCGCCGTGGTACAATTTTTCAGCCTGTCACGCGGACACAGCCATGATGTCGCATAGGCAACCGATGGCCGTGCTTTGGCTCTCCGACTGAAGACCTGCTGTCACCTTTTAGTAAGGAAGAGGCTGGACCATGGTTCAAAGCGCGCCGTCCCCCTGAACCTTTGTGTCTTAATAGGACAAAAAGCTTCTGGAGTCCCAGAGGTTTATGCTTTCGGACCGATCGTTTGGTCCTCACTTGGTTGCGGAGGCAACGAAACATCCGCGCCTCAGCTAGGCAGCAATGAGCTGAGAAGCTAGCTCAGGTTCGCCGTAGACGGCCTTAAGCTCGACAATCAGCTCCACTCCCAGGACATCTCTCGAAGCCGCTGTGAGAGTATCCTTGGCGATCTGAGCCTTGCTCCGCGCCACCATCAGCCCGTCGTGAAATGGCAGACCGACCACCCCTTCATCCTTCAGCCGTTCCAAGGCACTCAGGAGGATGCAAGACTCCTTGAACATGATCGCGAAGCCTACGGCCACTTCCCCAGCCTTGGCCCTCTCGTAAAACACCTCGAACCCGGGGTGCTTCTCGAAGATCGCCGCTCGGACCTTAGCCGCAGTGGTGCCCGCAGGTAGGGGTGCGAGGATGCCGGGCTTACCCGTCCGTTGGTTGATGCCTCGGCTCCCCCCGGCGCCCCCGTTAAGGCATGCAGCGAACGCCTGTTTGATCGCCCTACGGTGGTCTCGATTGCTATGATCGTACCCGGGTAGAAGCCCGCTGAGGTCATAAAGGTCCCCCGAGGGAGGCTCCTGACCCAACAGGGCGTATCCGATGCGAGGCCCCAGGTTGACGAAGTCGAGGTCAGCCACCGGCTCACCATCGATCCTGAGACCGCTCCGGCGCTCTGAGGCGAGGTTCAGCCAGAAGGTTTGGCCGTAAAGCCTGCCACCCTGATCGAGGCGGATATCCTGGCCCCCCCGGATCGTGAAGGTTCTGACGAGGGTCCGGTAGTGGGCCGTATCGACCTGTGGGATAAGACCATCATCGATAAAGCTCAGGTCCGCATCCTTCAGGAAGGCGTTGAGGCCGGCAATCTGATCGGACATAGCCCGCACTTCCGGGCTGAAGGGGAGGGGCACTGGATCGCGCCTAGGCTTCTGCGGCCTGCCCTGTCCCTCGACCTTGGTAACACGCTTCAGAACCACCAGGGCGTCTTCGGGCTCGCGGCGGAAGCTCCCGAAGCTGAGTACCTGGCCCCGGATCATGCTTAGAAGGGCCGGGGTCGGTTCGATGGTGGTAGTCCGCTCCCCCTCAGCGCCGAGCTTCTGATCCACAAGGCCGGAGAGAATCAAGGCATCCAGACAGCTCAGGAATGTCTTTACCGGAAGGTTCCTAGTGTTTCTGTCCCGAGTGCACCCCTTTTTCCGAGACACAACCAAAGGCCTTGGATCATTCCATTTGACTATCACATACGACAGATTGGAAACTAGATTATCGAGAGCAAGCAGGAAACTCGCTTCATCCTTAGGCCTCCTTGCCCTCTGTCGCAAACCTGAAGCACGCTCCGCTCTGTCCACCAAGCACGCTACAGTTGACACTAGGCCTTGAAGCTCACCCGGACCTGAGAAGAGCCTGTAGTCGTACCAAGTGTGATCTTTGTGCTCCTTCTTATCATCGCCATTTAGTTCATCATCAAAGGCATCATCCATAGCGTTCTCTAGGTCCACTCCTACAGTTGTGATTGTTTGCGTTAATGATAGAGGTCACTTAGGACATGCCTCAGATGCCGGAAGTTGACCTTGTATCCGCGGCTCCCCTCAGGTCCTCTATAGAGGGGCCCGTAAGGAAAAGGGGGCCAGGATGACCTTCGCGACGCACCTCGGCTTTTTGGCCGATGCAGCCCTGATCCTCCCCCGGCCCCTCAGCGCAGTCCCTGGATGGTCCGAGCTTGAGCGCTGAGCCTCGCCAACAAACCAGCCGCTCTGGGATGCACCATCGTGGGCGCCGGCCGTCTGGGGCTTCCTGATCCGCCCATGAAGGCCTCCTGAGCCCCGGCCTGTCCGTGTGCCTGACTCTGGATCAGAGCCGCCGCTGTCCTCTCCGCCTGCTCCCTCTTCGTGGCAGCCTCAACGATGGCGTGAAGCTCTGCCTGAGATGTCTCGTTGTCGTTCTGAGCTTGAGCATCAGCCTGAGCCCTTCCTGCCCGAGGATCAGGACCAAGGCGCATCAGGCCATCGGTGCCATCGTTGAGGAGCACTGCCTCGGGGTTGGCCCCTAGGAAGCCCGTGACGCCACCAGCGAACCCACTCATCGACGGCAGGAACGAGGCTTCCGGATTGCGCCCAACGAAAGAGACCCGTGGTCCACTCCCACGTGTCGCCGAGATCAGCGGTGACGGTGTGTCCGCTTTACGTGTCGGCATCATGCCTCAGCCCCATTGGTGAAGACCTTCATCATCTCCACGAGGAGCATCGGATTGCTGGGGCGACCACCAAGGCGTTCGGTGGCGACCTCAAGGGCACGCTTCATCAACTCCCGGTCGGCTCCAGATAGCCTGACGTAGAAGCCATATTCGGCCTGATCCGAGTGGAGCCCACGGGGCTCCCGGTATCGGCGTGTGATCATGTTGTGTGTCCTTCGTGACAACAAAAAAGGAGCCCGAAGGCCCCTGGCTGAATGAGTGGATTGGGAGGACCGTAGAGGCCCGCGAGAAGGCGCGTTTGACGCTCCGTCTCTCTAGAGGGGAGGCTATTCGGCCCCGAACCGGGGCTACCCCATTGGAATCACGGGAGAACCAAGCGATTCCGAGTGGGTGCTTCGTTAGCCCCTGGCCCACCCCGTTTCTCTAGAAGGGAGATAATTCGACCCTCAATCGAAGCTATCCCACTGGTAACACGGGCAAACCGAGTGATTCTGGCTAGGCCCCTGAGCGCCCCCGCTCTCTAGAGGAGGGTAAAATTCGCCCTCTGATCGTGGTTATCCCTCTGACGCCACAGGCAAACCGAGCGATCCTGCTGCGAGCCGCCTCTAACCGTCTGTCTTGTAAGCTCGGAGGCCAGGAGAGCCGATCCGTCCTCCCCGATGAAGACCGGGGGATGGTTCGCGGTGTCACACAAGGGTGTGCCCGTACGCGACATGACCGCTGTTACGCTTCGAGCGTCACAATAGGCTTGCAGTCAGCCTCGTGTTACGTCATCAAGTTCGGGTTGACCCATATGTGACATTGAGGCCCCTTATGACGCGCATCGGATACGCCCGCGTCTCTACCGCGGATCAGGACCACGCCACGCAGGTTGCTCGGCTGAAGGAAGCGGGATGCTCCATCGTCCGCACCGAGAAGGCCAGCGGCAAGACCCGAGAGGGCAGGGATGAGCTAGCGGACATCATGAGCTTCATCCGGGACGGTGATGAGCTTATGGTGGTGAAGCTGGATCGCCTCGGTCGCTCCACTCGTGACGTGCTCAACCTTGTCCATGAACTAGAGGGCAGGGGGGCCTTCCTGTCGGTCTTGGAACCGGCGTTCTCCACCAAGGATGCCACTGGGCACATGCTGGTCACGGTGCTCGGCATGGTCGCCGAGATGGAGCGCAAGTTCATCAGGGAGCGCCAGCAGGCCGGCATTGAAGCCATCAAGAGTGGCGACGAGCGAGAGAGGAAGAAGAAGTACCCGGGACGCAAGCCGACCGTGAAGCCCGAAGTGATTCGAGAGATGCATGCGGCTGGCTCCGGCCCCTCGGCCATCGCTAAGGCTCTCGGGATCAGCCGCATGAGTGTTCACCGGGTGTTGAACCCCAAGGCCGCCGCCGAGGTCACTGAGGCTGTCTAAGGGCTCCAAGATACTGTGGTTCATATCCTTCGTTGTGACAGCCTTCTTCATGAGACTGAGCGACAAGGCTTGGGGCAATCGCCTGGCATTCCTCGGGGTTGGCTACCTTGGCCTCTGCTTCGCTCTGATGGGCAGCGTAGTGGTGAAGGCGTCGGCCTGGTGAGGGGCCCTCGGTCCTACACGGGCATCCTCGCGTTCCTGAGGCCCAATGTCCGGGACGAACGGAGAAGACACCCCGGCCATATGTGATGGACACTCGCTGAGTGCGCCACGCAGGGCCACGGCCAGGCCCTGAGGCAGGCTGGCGGGGTACGCAGGGGAGGTGGCCTGGGACTCCACGGGTCCCTCTGCCGTTCGCTTTCTCGGACGAGGCTCACGCCACCCAATTTCAAAATCTGGGGTAAAAGGTCGTGTTGTTGTTCGACCTCGTACGCCTGAGCATACTCTCTCACACGAAACTACGGCGGTATGCACCGCCAAAACTACATAGCATTCGCCACCGCGCAAGAAATCAGCAGATCCGATGCTTTAAATTTGCGCCCCACATGCTGAATCGACTTTAGGTGGCACCTTCATCAGATGCACCGGAAGAACTAGGCATGACCTCAGCAAGCTGAAGCTAAAATCTCCAGACCTGCCGAGGACGAAGCCATCATGAACGACAAACTTAACGATGCGCTTCCGCAGTAGCTCACGCTCATTCTTGATCTAGGAACTTCCTTTGCCGCGCAACCTCACCTTTGGGGTCCTTGAGATAGGCTACTAAATCTTTCAGTATTATCGCTTCAAATGCGTGATTACCAGAAACAGAGTGGGTAAAGGAATGGGTCGTGCCATGTATCTGACGATGATGCGTGTTATCCTCATCGAACAAGCAGACAGCATCGAACATTTGGCGCCACTTATCATGCATTTCCCAAGTGACGACCAAACCGATGTCTTCCACGGCCTTCACGCCAGATTGGAACTCTTCCACCAGAGAGTCTAATGAGTGTTTATACTCAAGCACCTTGATTTTTGAGATGTACGGCTCGTCTGAATTGAAAAATTCACCTTCGATGCCTAGAGGGTTGGCGGAACCGAGGATGAATTTGTCAAACGGCGGGTCCATCCTGACCCTATAGAGACCGTCGTATTGGTTGAATTGTGAACTTGATATCAACTGGATACCGCGGACCAGGCCAGATGAAAGCATCTGGTTAAAGAGTGCAACGACATCTTGCTCAACCCTCGGCTCAGAACGAATGGGCAACTCCTCCGTGGGCAAGAACAAGCCCGCCCCCGTGATAGTCAAGGCATGATCCTTTTCGTGCTCCTCTTGATTTCTAATCCACTGCTCAATCTTAATTTCGCCGCCAAATATCTTTGCAGCGCCAGGCTTTCTCAGGAGACTGTATCGCTTTCTGAATGCCGTAACGGCGGAAACGGAAATCTTTTCGGCAAGCTGCGTGAATTCAGGCTGGAATCCTTTGCGGCCTAGATCGGGTTCTGCGTTGTCAAAGTGGACGATAACGTGAGCTAGGTTCTGGAATCCTATGTTATTGGTCATCGGGATTGTTAAGGTTGGCCCCTGAGGCATATGACGAGTAGAAAGCTGTAATCCACCATGGAGAAACCGGCTTCCTTTTCGTAATTTCAACTGCGTATCGTTAAAACCGTCGTACAGATCTGTGGAGAAAGCCAGATATAGGTAAATTGACAACTGAGCTTCTTTGGCCAATTGCCTTTCTGAGCTATCAAGTCGAAGTTGTATCGGGCAGTTACTGGGCACCTCCCCGAGCAGCTCAGCAGCACTCCAAGCTCCCCACAAACCATTCAAGCGCGTAAACTTTGCTGGAATTTTCGTTGCATCATTGCCTTTTTTAATCGTCTGTGTCTGCCAATCGATAAAATCTCCCAGCGCTACACTCTTCGCTATATTTTCATGCGGATAGAGGTAGTTAGGATTGTCCAGTCCATCCTCACTCGGTTCTCCGCTTTGGTTTATGACTTTAATATGAATTTTAATCTTGGGAGCAGTCGTGCCCGCCAAATATATTCCACCGATTGGTGTCATAATGCGGAGCAATGCAAGCCACTGACTCGCGGTACTCGCCTGATTCCAGGCCAGACTTTTCGGCCGTATGTTGGAACCTGAGAGTTTTACAGTGATAGATGTGCCGCGATCCAAGGCATTGAACGGACCTTCCATAGGGGGACGGTGAATAATGCGCGGCCTCGGAATCGTGCCCGTCGTGTCCTCCACCCAAGCCCGGCCGTTCTCGATCAAGCCGGAGTAGATCTTGTCGCCAATACGCGTGCTGATATGCAAGTGATTGAAACCGTAACCAAGGTAGGTAGCCCCAACCCCCTTGCTGCCACGCGAAATCGGTCCCGATTTGAACGAGAAATTTGGCCTTAGGAATTGCTTAAATTGGGCCTCATCCATACCGCAACCATTATCGGTCACAGTCACGATTTGCTGCTTTAAATCAACAGAAACCCATACCTGGCCGTCTAAATATCCATCTTGTTCCACTCTTTTCTCAACTGCGTCCAAAGCATTTTGAATCAACTCGGCAAAAAGGTCGTAGTAACCAGTGTAGCTTTTGAGAATATTTGATATTTCACGTTTCTGAGCGCTGATGACAATCCCAGGATCAGCACCGCTAGTTGAGTCGAGCGGGTCCCATGCATCGAAGATTTGAATATCGGCGGTGCCCAAGATTCGTCCTCATGATCCACTAACTCTTGCTATTTTAAGTATGAGCCCTGCCATCCCGTCAACCGCTGCCGTTGCGCCACGCCCTTGAGCGTGCGGCTCCACTCTAAGCTTGGCGTTCAGAACCGATTGACCAGATGGTCGCCCAACTTGACTGACGGCACCACGGACCTTAGGTGGGTGTATCCCATATGCATCCTCGTATCCTGGGGCCCAATGATGAGTGCCAGCTCGAGCACGCTTAGGCCGAGCTAAGTCTCCGCCACATCCTCCTGACCGCCGCGGGCGCATCGGAGAGGAACGCAGTTCAGATCGAGCCTCGCTTGATGACCATGGATGCCTGCTTTCTCCAAATGCCTCGGCTTGAGTAGGTGCGCGTGGGTGAACGGCTTGTGGTGGTTCCTCAGTGAGTTCTCGTGTCCGGCAACGATGCCCTTGCCCTGGCCGAGAGCATCACCTAGGGGCTAAGTCGATGAAATGGCTTTTACTTATCGTCATTTTGAACGGACAGGGGGAGGTCATCGGTCCCACCATGATCCCCGAGGCCTACACTAAGGCCGAATGCGAGCGCGATATTGACGACCCAAAGCTGACGGCCAGCCGCAACGCTGGCGCGGTCAAGCGGTTCGGACCCGGCGCCTCGGCCCGGGGGTACTGCGTGCCTCTAGATGCTGAGGACCGCGAAGCCCTCCGACTCACGCTGGCCGACTAAGGGAGAGACCAGATCCATTACGCAATCCTCGTGACCATGGTACTCACCGCGCCCGGTGGTGCCCCCTCGGTCCGCTCCTACGACATTGCCGCCCATAGCCGCCTCTGGGACCAGAAGAAGTGCGAGGCCTACGCGGAGCATCTACGGAAGAATGAGGAAGCTGGGGGTCTCGCTCAGGCGTCCCGGTGCCTCATCCTCACCCGCGATGAAGCCCGCAAGCTGGCCCTCAGCATCCTTGAGGAAACAAAGGAGTGACCCAAGGCCGCCCGTGTGGCTGCCCTGGGCCCTCGTCCAGCTACGCGGTGGGTTCCTCCTCATAGCCCTTCTGACCGGCTCATGAGAGCGCAGAGGGTGCAGAGGAGTTCAGGTCCTTTGACTACTCCCCGCGGAGTACTCTTGGTAGTGAATGGGGGTCAAAAACGGGTATGCGGGCCGCATCCCATAGCAGCCCGTATAACCTAAGTGTTTGATTTGTAAGTAAATTTGGAGGCCTCGGAGGGAATCGAACCCCCGTGCAAGGATTTGCAGTCCTCTGCGTAACCACTCCGCCACGAGGCCTTCGGCGTGCGCCCCCGTGCGGAGGCTTCGCGCACCCGCGCCGGGCGGCCGGCTCGGGGTGGCCGGTGTCTAGCAAGGCGACGGGCGCGACGCAACGGGACACGTGCAGGTTCTGCACCGAAGCCGACGCGGGGGGTCAGCCCTGCCAGACTCGGGGCACCGGCAGCGCGCGGTAGCCTTCGAGGAAGCGCACCGCGAGGGCGCGCAACGGACCGATTCCCGGCGCCAGCATGCGCACCGCGAGATGACCGTTCCAGGCGCTCGCGCCGGCCTCGACGCCGAGAGCCCCGGCGCCGTCGAGCAGGCCGCGCGCCGCGTCGAGACGGCTCTCGGCCCCGGGCGACAGGTCGAGCAGGGTGGCGCAGGCGGCCGCTCCGCCCCCGATCGCCGGGCGTGCGAGCAGCGCGCCGACCGGCCCCTCGAACCGGAGCGTATCCGCGTAGACGAGGCGGCCGCCGCGACGCACCCGCCAGATATCCTCGAACAGGGCTTCGCTCAGCACCTCGCCGCGGGCGGTCCGGCCGAAGACCACCGCCTCGAAGATGAGCAGCCCGGCATCAGGCGCGAGGTCGGCCTCGAAGCGCCGCCGGACCCGCGCCCGATCGAACAGGATCGTCTCCTGCGGCAGCCAGGCGAGGTGTGCGCCCGCCGCGAGCCGGACCCGGTTCTCGATCCGGCTGACCGGACCGTCCGAGCGGTAGACCTTCTCCGCCGCCGTGCTGGTGAAGCAGAGGCGGGCGCCCGCGCCGAGATCGACCGCGACGCCGAACCGGTCGCCGCAGGCGACGCCGCCCGCGGTGTTGACCAGCACGGCCTCGGTCTCCGCCGCGCCGTGGCGCCTGGGAAAGCGCAGGCGCAGGGGGCCTGCCTCGGCGAGGTCCCGCAAGCGCGCCGGCCCCGGCCCCTCCGCCACGAGCGCGACGCGGCCGACCGAGCGCTGGCGCGCGGGTGCGGGGGGCGGAACCGCCTCGTTCATGTCCGGCCGCGCTCCTGTCCGCCCGCGTCGCGGGCAACGTCCGCGCCGCCGTCGCCTAGCAGGGCGCGGACCGGATGGCGACGCTGGACATCCATCGTCACGCGAAGAGCGCGTGCGAGGGTCGAGCCCCTTTGCGCGCCACATGCCCAATCTGCAAGCATATCTGGACGCTGCGCGGCATCGCACCTGCCGCTGGAGCGAGCCACCTGTTCATTCGGCACGCAGATCCGTGCCCGCGGCTTCCTGGCATGCACGTTGCTTGAGCGCTGCCGCCGCGGAAAGCGGCCGGGGAACGGCATGATGACAAGACTGAAGACCTGGGTTTCCGCCGCGGCGCTCGCCGGCGGCGTGGCGCTGGCCTCACTGGGCGCCGGCACGGCACGGGCGCAGGAGACCATCAAGGTCGGCATCCTGCACTCGCTCTCGGGGACCATGGCGATCTCCGAGACGACGCTGAAGGACGCGATGCTGATGCTCATCGCGGAGCAGAACAAGAAGGGCGGCGTGCTCGGCAAGAAGCTGGAGCCGGTGGTGGTCGATCCGGCCTCGAACTGGCCGCTGTTTGCCGAGAAGGCCCGCGAGCTGATCGCCAAGGACAAGGTCTCGGCCGTGTTCGGTTGCTGGACCAGCGTCTCGCGCAAATCCGTGCTGCCGGTGTTCAAGGAACTGAACTCGATCCTGTTCTACCCCGTCCAGTACGAGGGCGAGGAGAGCGAGCGGAACGTGTTCTACACCGGCGCCGCGCCGAACCAGCAGGCGATTCCCGCCGTCGATTACCTGATGAAGGAGGAGAAGGTCGAGCGCTGGGTGCTGGAGGGCACCGACTACGTCTATCCGCGCACCACGAACAAGATCCTCGAAGCCTACCTCACGGCCAAGGGCGTGAAGCCCGAGGACATCTCGATCAATTACACGCCCTTCGGCCAGGCCGACTGGCAGACCCGCGTCGCAGCGATCAAGAGCTTCGGTTCGGCCGGCAAGAAGACGGCCGTGGTCTCGACTATCAACGGCGACGCCAACGTGCCGTTCTACAAGGAACTCGCCAACCAGGGCATCAAGGCGACCGACATCCCGGTCGTGGCCTTCTCGGTCGGCGAGGAGGAACTGGCCGGCATCGACACGAAGCCGCTCGTCGGCCATCTCGCGGCGTGGAACTACTTCGAGTCGATCGACACGCCCGAGAACAAGGCCTTCATCCAGCAGTGGCAGGCCTACAAGAAGAACCCCAAGGCCGTCACCAACGACCCGATGGAGGCGCACTACATCGGCTTCAACATGTGGGTGAAGGCCGTCGAGAAGGCCGGCACCGTCGATCCCGACAAGGTCATCGCCGCGCTGCCGGGCACCGAGCAGAAGAACCTCACCGGCGGCACCTCCCAGATGCTGCCGAACCACCACATCACGAAGCCGGTCTTCATCGGTGAGATCAAGGACGACGGCCAGTTCGACGTCGTGAACAAGACCGAGGGCCTGATTCCGGGCGAGGCGTGGTCGAAGCAGCTCGAGGGCTCGAAGGACCTCGAGGCCGACTGGGTCAAGCTCAACTGCGGCAACTACAACACCAAGACAAAGAAGTGCGGAGGCGCCTGAGCCGAAGCCTTCGATAGCGCTGGTGCCATCCCGGGCCCGCCCTGGCGGATCCGGGATGACGCCGTGATGCCGGACGCACCGCACATCTGCAGATCCCTCCGAGACGGCGCGCGTCGGCGCGACCGCGGGGACCCGAGTTCCATGATCCGCATCATCATCCTCTCGCTTCTGCTCGGCCTTGCCGCGCCGGCCGTGGCGCAGGACGCAGTCCCGGCCGACGCCTACACGCGGCTCGCCAGCGACAGCTACGGCGACATCGAGGCCGGCATCGCCGCGCTCGCCGCGAGCGGCGACCCGCGCGCGGGCGCGGTGCTCTCCGCCCTGGGCGAGGGCCGGCTGCTCTACCGACCCGCCGACAAGGCGCTCTTCATCAAGCAGGGCGACGCCCTCGCCGATGCCCGCACGGGTGCGCCGGCCCAGGCCGAGGGGCTGAAGCCGGTCCGCGCCAACAACAAGATCCGCCGTGCACTCGACGCCGCGCAGGGTCAGCTCAATCTCGCCAGCCCCGACGCGGCCCGGCGCCGAGAGGCGGCCGACGCGGTCTTCAAGGCGCGCGATCCCGTGGCGCTCCCCGCGCTCGACGCGGCGCTCGCCCGGGAATCCGATGCGGGCGTGAAGCGCGCGCTCGCCGCCGCCCGCGCCGCCGTGCTGCTGGCTAAGCCCGGCACGCCGGACGCCGAGCGGCTCGCCGCCCTGCCGTCGATCCAGGCGCGGGGCGACGGCGACGCCATCGCGATCCTGCGCACCGTCGCGGCCAGCGATCCGAACGAGACCGTGAAGGCGGCCGCCGGCCGCGGCATCCAGCAGGTCGAGACCCGGCTCGCCATCGCGGCGGCCGCACAGAACGTCTGGTACGGCGTGTCGCTCGGCTCCGTGCTGCTGCTCGCCGCGATCGGGCTCGCCATCACCTTCGGGGTGATGGGCATCATCAACATGGCGCACGGCGAGATGGTGATGCTCGGCGCCTACACGACCTACCTCGTGCAGGACGCGATCCGGGCGCACGCGCCCGGCCTGTTCGACTGGTCGCTCGCCATCAGCATCCCGTGCGCCTTCCTTGTCGCGGGCGCGGTCGGCGTCGCGATCGAGCGCGGCATCATCCGGTTCCTCTACGGGCGCCCGCTGGAGACCCTGCTCGCGACCTTCGGCGTGAGCCTGATCCTGCAGCAGGCCGTGCGCTCGATCTTCGGGCCGACGAACCGCGAGGTCGGCTCGCCGGGCTTCATGTCGGGCGCCTTCGACCTGTTCGGCCTCTCGATCACCTGGGGCCGGCTCTGGATCGTGCTGTTCTCGCTCGCCGTCTTCCTCGGACTGCTCTTCGTGCTGCGCAAGACGGCGTTCGGCCTGAAGACCCGTGCGGTCACCCAGAACCGCCGCATGGCCGCCGCCATGGGCATCCGTACCCCTTGGGTCGACGCGATGACCTTCGGTTTGGGCTCAGGCATCGCCGGCATCGCGGGCGTGGCGCTGTCGCAGATCGACAACGTCTCGCCGAACCTCGGCCAGGGCTACATCATCGACTCGTTCCTGGTGGTGGTGTTCGGCGGCGTCGGCAACCTCTGGGGCACGCTGGTGGCCGCGCTGACGCTGGGCGTCGCCAACAAGCTGTTCGAGCCGTATTTCGGCGCCGTGCTCGCGAAGATCGCGCTCCTCGTCTTCATCATCCTGTTCATCCAGAAGCGCCCGCGCGGCCTGTTCGCGCTCAAGGGCCGGGCGGTGGAGTCCTGAGCATGACCCGCACCCGCCTCATCGACCCCAAGGGCTGGATCTTCCTCGCCGCCCTGGCCGCCTTCTGCCTCGTGGTGCCGCTCCTGAACCTCGGGGTCGCCGAGGGGTCCGGGCTGCACCTGCCGACCTATCTGGTCTCGCTCTTCGGCAAGTACCTCGCCTTCGCGCTGCTCGCGCTCAGCCTCGACCTCGTCTGGGGCTATTGCGGCATCCTCTCGCTCGGCCACGGCGCCTTCTTCGGGCTCGGCGGCTACGCGATGGGCATGTATCTGATGCGCCAGATCGGCCCGCGCGGCGTCTACGGCAACCCGGTCCTGCCCGACTTCATGGTGTTCCTGAACTACAAGGAACTGCCCTGGTACTGGCTCGGCTTCGACCACTTCGCCTTCGCGGCGCTGATGGTCCTGGCGGTGCCGGGCTTGCTCGCCTTCGTGTTCGGCTGGCTCGCCTTCCGCTCGCGGGTGACGGGCGTCTACCTGTCGATCATCACGCAGGCGATGACCTTCGCGCTGATGCTGGCCTTCTTCCGCAACGACATGGGGCTCGGGGGCAACAACGGGCTCACCGACTTCAAGGACATCCTCGGCTTCCCCGTCCAGGCGCAGGGCACGCGCGTGGCGCTCTTCGTGGCGACCGGGATCGCGCTCGCGCTCGGCTACCTGGTCGCCCGCTTCATGACGGTCTCGGCCTACGGCAAGATCCTGATCGCGGTGCGGGATGCCGAACCGCGCACGCGCTTCCTCGGCTACCGCCCGGAGCACTACAAGACGCTGGCCTTCACGGTCTCGGCCATGATGGCGGGCGTCGCCGGGGCCCTCTACGTGCCGCAGGTCGGCATCATCAACCCGGGCGAGTTCGCGCCCACCAACTCCATCGAGGCCGTGATCTGGGTCGCGGTCGGTGGGCGCGGCACGCTGGTCGGCGCGGCGCTCGGCGCGGTCATCGTCAACTATGCCAAGACCGTACTCACCGGCGCGATGCCCGACGCGTGGCTCTTCGCGCTGGGGGCGCTCTTCGTCGTTGTGACGCTGTTCATGCCCAAGGGCATCGTCGGCAGCCTGATCGAGCGCTTCGGCAGTCCCCGCGCGAAGGCCAAGCTGCCGCCCGAGCCCGAGATCGCGCCGAAACTCGCCGAAGAGGGGCAGGGCTGATGAGCGATGCCGACCTCCTGGCGCCGGTCAGCGCCACCGCGACCGGCCGGCCCGACGACGGCCACGCCCCGGCCCAGACCAAGCGCGTCACCGACGCCCTGCTCTATCTCGACGACCTGCGGGTGACCTTCGACGGCTACCGGGCGCTGCGCGGCCTCTCGCTCACCCTCGACCGGGGCGAGATGCGGGCGATCATCGGCCCGAACGGGGCCGGCAAGACCACGATGATGGATTGCATCACCGGCAAGACGCGGCCCGATACGGGCATCGCGCTCTTCGACGGCGTGCACGACCTCACGAAGCTCGACGAGCCGGCGATCGCCGACCTCGGCATCGGCCGCAAGTTCCAGAAGCCGACCGTGTTCGAGAGCCACACGGTGGCCGACAACGTCCTGCTGGCGCTCAAGGGTCCGCGCTCGGGGCTGGCCTCGCTGTTCGGCTGGCGCAACCGGGTCGAGGCCGAGCGGATCGACGCGCTGCTGGTGAAGGTCGGGCTGATCGCCCACCGGGGGAGGCCGGCCGCCGATCTCTCGCACGGACAGAAGCAGTGGCTGGAGATCGGCATGCTGCTGGCCCAGGACCCCAAGCTCCTGCTGGTGGACGAGCCGGTGGCCGGCATGACCGATGCCGAGACCGCCGAGACCGCGACGCTGCTCCGCGAGATCGCCCGTGACCACGCGGTGATCGTGGTGGAGCACGACATGCACTTCGTGCGCGCGCTCCAGTGCCGCGTCACCTGCCTGCACGAGGGCGCGGTGCTGGCCGAGGGCTCGATCGACGCGGTCTCGGCCGACCCGCGGGTGGTCGAAGTCTATCTGGGGCGCTGAGCACCGTGCCGGCGCCCTGCCAAGTCATGGTTTCGAAAGGTCGAGACCTTTCGCGGGTGCAGGGCAGAGCCCTGCGGCGAAGCCCTCTGTCCGGCTGTGCCGGGCAGAGGGCTTCCCACCCGGGGCTGCGCGCCCCGGACCCCGCCAAAGGGCCTGAGGCCCTTTGGGATCCCCGGATTTGCATGGAACGGGCTGACAACCGATGCTGACGGTCGACTCCATCGATCTGTACTACGGGGCCGCCAAGGCCCTGCGCGGCGTCTCGCTCACCGCGGAGCCCGGCCGCGTCACGGCCGTGCTCGGCCGCAACGGCGTCGGCAAGACCTCGCTGATGCGCGCCATCGTCGGCCAGCAGCCGATCGCCAAGGGCTCGATCCGCCTCGGCGACACGGTGCTGTCGGGCCTCGCCCCCTACGACCGGGCGCGGGCGGGCGTCGCCTTCGTGCCGCAGGGCCGCGAGATCTTCCCCCTGCTCACCGTAAAGGAGAACCTCGAGACGGGCTTCTCCCCCTGCAAGCGGGCCGACCGCTACGTGCCGGGCGAGATCTACGACCTGTTCCCGGTGCTGAAGGACATGCTGCACCGGCGCGGCGGCGACCTCTCGGGCGGCCAGCAGCAGCAGCTCGCCATCGCGCGGGCCCTGGTGACGCGGCCGAAGCTCCTCGTCCTCGACGAGCCGACCGAGGGCATCCAGCCCTCGATCATCAAGGATATCGGCCGGGCCATCACCTATCTCCGGGCCAAGGGCGAGATGGCGATCGTGCTGGTGGAGCAGTATTTCGAGTGGGCGCGCGACCTCTGCGACAGCTACGCGGTGATGGACCGCGGGCAGGTGGTCGATGCGGGGCCGCGGGCCGACATGGACGAGGCCCAGGTGCTGCGCTGGCTGTCGGTTTGAGGCGAGACCGGACGGCCCGCACTTCTCCCTCCCCCGCAGAGGGGGGAGGGGGGAGCGCGGCGGGAGCGCCCTTACTCCGCCACGGCCTCGGCGACGCTGACGCGGCCCGAATCCTCGACGATCGCGGCCGCGGCCGCCTGGGCGAGCAGCGCGTAGCCGCCGTCGGCCATGTGCAGGCCGTCCGCCGCGAAGAGCTGCTTGCGGGTCAGCTTCCCCTCGCGGATCCAGTCCTGCATCAGGTCGGCGCGGCGGATCACCGGCACGCCGAGCTCGTCGCCGATCTCGCGGACCGCGTCGCGGAAGCGGTAGGAGCCGGGCGTGGCGTCGAGCGCCGGGCACCATTGCGGCTCCATCAGCACCACGTCGATGCCGGCCTCTTGCAGGCGCTTGACGGCGCCGACCGTGGCCTCGCGAAAGTGGTCGAGGGAGACGCCGCGCAGCGGATCGTTGCTGCCGGTCTGCCAGATCACGAGCTGGGGTTCGGCAGCGATCACGTCCCGGTCCAGGCGCTTGAGCATGTCGTCCACGTGCTCGCCGCCGATGCCGCGGTTGAGCACCGTGACGCCGCCGAGCTGCGGGTAGAGCTTGCGCAGCGAGGCTTCGAGCAGCGGCGGGTAGGCCTTGGTCGGGCTGCTGGCGCCGATGCCCTCCGTCGAGGAGGAGCCGAAGGCGACGATGCGCAGCGGCGCGCCGATGGCGATCTGGCGGGCGACGTGGGGCAGGTCCGGCTGCTCGTCTGAGCCGAGGCCCAGGACGTCGAGGTTGAGCGGGGCCGGGAGCAGGTCGGCGTAGGCCAGCACGGCGGACGGGACCACCATCAGGCCCGCGAGAAGGGCGAGCGTGCGGGCGGACTTCGTGGCGGCGCGGAGACGGGTGAAGGCTGGCACGACCGGAACCATGAATCTGTCGTTCGAGGCAGATAGAGAGTGCAGTGCGGCCCCGGAAGACCGGGTTCCGCCCGACACTCAAATCCCGGGTCGATTCGTAACTCAAAATTAAGGCTGGAATGAAGCGTGCCACACGCGCCCTCCCTGTGATCCACAGGAACGGCGCGTGCGGGATCACGCGCTCTCGAGCGCGCCCCGGATTTGTCCGTCCTTGAAGGCGGAAGCGGCCTCCTCCGCGCGCCAGCAGGCGGCCTGATGGCCGTCGCCGACGGCGCCGAGCGGCGGGCGCTCGCGGCGGCAGCGCTCCTCGGCCAGGAAGCAGCGCGGCGCGAAAGGGCAGCCGGCCGGGCGGTTCGCGAGGTCCGGCGGACTGCCGGGGATCGTCTGGAGCCGTCCGCCGCGGTCCATCGCCCCCTCGGCGCGGCTGCGCAGCAGGCCGACCGTGTAGGGGTGGTGGGGGTCGCGCACGATCTGCCGGGCCGAGCCGGTCTCCACGATATGGCCCGCATACATCACGCTGATCCGGTCGGCGACCTCGACCGCCGCGCCGAGATCGTGCGTGACCAGGATGATCGAGAGGCCCAGGTCGCGCTGCAACTCGCGCAGCAGCAGCAGGATCTGGATCTGCACCGTGGCGTCGAGCGCCGTGGTCGGCTCGTCGGCAAGCAGCACCTGAGGCCGGCAGGCCAGCGCCAGGGCGATCATCGCGCGCTGGCGCATGCCGCCCGACATCTCGTGCGGGAAGTTGTCGAGCCGCCGCTCCGGGCTCGGGATGCGCACCCGCTCGAACAGCGCGAGGGCCCGGGCTCGGGCCTCCGCCTGCGAGACCCCCTCGTGGCGCAGGATCGCCTCGGTGATCTGCCGGCCCACCGTGTAGACCGGGTCGAAGGCGAGCAGCGGCTCCTGGAAGATCATCGAGACCTCGCGGCCGCGGTAGTCGGCCAGCTCGCGCTTGGAGAGGCCCAGCACATCGCGGCCGCCGACCGCGACCGTGCCGGTGATCCGGCTACGCCCCTCGGGAAAGAGGCGCAGGATGGCGCGCAGCGTCACGCTCTTGCCGGAGCCCGATTCGCCGATCAGCGCCATGGCTTGGCCGCGCTCCAGCGTCAGGTCGACCCCATCGACCACCTGGACCTTGCCGAAGGCGACCTTCAGGTCCCTCAGCATCACGGCGGGGGTGTCGGTCATGCTCGTCTCTCCCGCGCTCATGCGGCAGCCTGGACGGAGGGCGCGTCCGGGTGGCCGGAGCCGGGCTGGCGCGCGAGGCAGGCGGCGCGGTGGGCGGGGCCCACCGCATCGAGGGGCGGTTCCTTGCCCGAGCAGACCGGGGCGACGAGGCGGCAGCGCGGGTGGAAGCGGCAGCCGGAGGGCGGGTCGATCGGGTTCGGCGGATCGCCCGCGAGCAGCGCCTCCTGGGTGCGGTTGTCGGGATCGAGCGACGGCATGGCGTGGAGCAGCGCGTGCGCGTAGGGGTGGGCGGGCTCGGCCAGCACCGTGTCGGAGGGGCCGATCTCGGCGACGCGGCCGAGATACATCACCATCACGCGGTCCGAGATGAAGCGCACCACGTTCAGGTCGTGGCTGATGAAGATGTAGGTCAGCCCGAACTCGGCCTTGAGGTCGAGCAGCAGGTTCAGGACCTGCGCCTCGACCGACTTGTCGAGTGCCGAGACCGCCTCGTCGAGGAGGACGAGGCGCGGTTCGAGCGCGAGCGCGCGGGCGATGTTCACGCGCTGGCGCTGGCCGCCGGACAGTTCGTGCGGGTAGCGCGCGGCGAAACGCTTCGGCTCCAGGCCGACGCGGGCGAGGAGCGCCCGGGCCCGCTCGACGGCCTGACGGCCCGGCACGCCGTTGACCTTCGGGCCGAAGGCGATCGAGGCCTCGACCGTCATGCGCGGGTTGAGCGAGGCGTAGGAATCCTGGAACACCATCTGGACCTGGCGCCGATAGGCCCGCCAGGGGAGCGCGCGCGTGCCGACCGCCTCGCCGTCGAAGAGCAAGTCGCCGGAATCGCGCTCGATCAACCCCATCAGGAGCTTGGCGGTGGTGGATTTGCCGCAGCCCGATTCGCCGACGATGCCCAGCGTCTCCCCCTTCAACGTCTCGAAATCGACTCCGTCGACGGCGCGGACGACCTGTTTCGGTCCGCTGCCCTTGCGGACGGGGAAGTGCTTGACGAGCCCGGAGACCGAGAGGAGCGGCTGCGCCGGGCCGCCGCGGTCGCGGGGATCGACAGGCGCGCGCGCCAGCGGCTGAGCGAGGGCAGGGGATGGGGGGAGGGACAGGGTCGTGACGCTCACTGGCGGATCTCCATGGCCGTCCGCAGGCCGTCCGAGAACAGGTTGAACGAGATCGAGACGATGAAGATCGCGAGCCCCGGCAGCGCCGCGACCATCGGGTTCACGTAGATCGCGGTGCGCAGGGTATTGAGCATCAGGCCCCATTCGGGCTCGGGCGGGCGCACGCCGAGGCCGAGGAAGGAGAGGCCCGAGGCCAGGATCATCGACACGCTGATCAGCGACGTGGAGTACACGAAGATCGGCCCGACCACGTTGCCGAGCACCTGCACCCGCATGATGGTGAAGGCCGAGGCGCCGGAGAGTTTGGCGGCGTCGATGTAGTCGCGCCGGCGGATGCCGGTCGTCACGCTCTCGGCGACGCGGGCGATCTGGGGCACGAACACGCAGGTCAGCGAGACGATGGCGTTGAAGATGCCCGCCCCCAGTGCGCCCGACAGCGCGATGGCGAGCAGCACCGACGGGAAGGCGAAGAACACGTCGATGGTGCGCATCAGGATCGTGTTGGTCCAGCCGCCGACGTAGCCGGCCAGGATCCCGATCGAGGAGCCGATCGCGAAGGCGATCAGCACGGGCGTGACGCCCATGAAGAGCGAGAGGCGGGCCCCCACCATCAGGCGGCTGATCATGTCGCGGCCGAGCTCGTCCGAGCCGAGCCAGTAGGTGGCATCGCCCACGGGCTTGAGGCGGCGCAGCATGGAGCCCTTGTAGGGGTCCATCGGCGTGATCCAGGGCGCGAAGATCGCCACCAGCACGATCGCCAGGATCACGGCGCCCGCCGCCATGGCGACGGGATCGCGCATCAGCCGGTGGCCGACATGGCCCCAGAAGCCGCGGGAGGGCACGAAGACCTCGGCCTCGGCGACCGGGGCGGCGGTGGGCACGGCGCCGTCGAGGGCGACGGAGGCGGCGGTGACGGGTGCGGTCATCACTCTCTCCTCAGGCCCGCTCGATGCGCGGATCGAGGGCGGTCTGCATCACGTCGACGATGAGGTTGAGGCCGACGAAGAACATCGCCAGCACGAGGATCGAGCCCTGCAGCAGCGGCAGGTCGCGCTGGAAGATCGCGGCGTTGAGCAGGAACCCGGTGCCGGGCCACGCGAACACGGTCTCGATCAGGATCGAGCCGCCGAGCAGGTAGCCGAGTTGCAGGCCCATGATGGCGAGCGCGGTGGGCGCGGCGTTGCGCACCACGTGCTTGAACACGCCCCACTCGTTCATGCCCTTGGCGCGCAGCGCCTCGACGAAGTCCTGGGAGAGGATGTCGGCCACCAGCGCCCGGACCGTGCGGGCGATGATGCCGGTCGGGATCACCGACATCGTGACCGCCGGCAGGATGATGTAGCGCAGGTGCTCGAAGTCCGGCCGCCAGTTGCCCGAGCCGTCAGGCCCCGCGCCCGTCGGCGGCAGCCAGCCGAGCGTCGCCGAGAAGATGATCACCAGCACCATGCCGAGCCAGTAGTGCGGCACGCTGACCCCGAAGACCGAGAGCGCGGAGGCGGCCCGGTCGAGGATCGAGTTGCGGTGGTAGCCCGCGACGAAGCCGAACAGGGTGCCGAAGGTGAAGCCGATCAGCGTCGCGACCGAGGCCAGGATCAGGCTGTTGACGACCGCGCGGGAGACCTCGCCCAGCACCGGGCGTCCGGTGGCGATGGAGATGCCGAGATCGCCCTGGAGCACGTGCCAGAGCCAGATCGCGTACTGCACGGGGAGCGGCTTGTCGAAGCCGTAGGCCGCGCGCATCTCGTCGATGGTGGCCTGGGTGGCATCCGCCGGCAGGACGGCGCTCAAGGGATCGCCCGGGGCGAGATGCACCAGCGCGAAGCAGACCACGCTGACGCCGAACGCGACCGGCGTGACGTAGAGCAGACGTTTCAGGATGTAGAGCAGCATCGGCTCAATGAACTCGACTGTTTCAGCGGCATACGCGGCGGTTCGGGCAGATCTTCCGAACCGCTGGACTTCGGACCCGCGTCAGGAGAGCGCGCGGGTCCCCACTCCCGTGCGGGAGAGGGACAGGGAGAGGGGCTCGGAGCCATACGGAGAAGCCGTAGCCTGTCCGCGGTGGCCTCACGCCCCTTCCGTGGAGTTCTCGTCCCTCACCCCAACCCTCTCCCGCACGGGAGAGGGGGCCTGTCGCGGTTCCGGCCCGTAGGCCGGAGCCACCGATGTCAGCGGCCAGCGGTCGCCATGGTGATGTTCGAAAAATCCTGGAACCAGTTCTGCGCCTGGGTGAAGCCCTTCACCTTGGCGCTCATGGCGCGTGGATTGACGTCGTGCGTGATCATCACGAACAGCGCGTCGTCGACGAACTTCTCGTGGACCTGCTTCAGGACCTTCTCCTGCTCGGACTTGTCGAAGGCGTTGCGCACGCCGTCGAACAGCTTGTCCATCGCCGGGTCGCAGTAGTAGCCCCAGTTCGTACCGTTCGGCGGCGCGAGGTTGCACTGCAGGTGGCGGATGTAGCCGGTGAAGGGGTCCTGGATGAAGTACGAGTAGTTGATCGCCGAGACGCCGCGGGAGATGTCGGCCTTGGCGCCCGCGCGCCAGATGTTGATCAGGGTGTTCCACTCGACCACCTCGAAATCGACCTTGAAGCCGACCTCGGCGAGGCTCTGCTGCACGAACTCGTTCATCGGCAGGGGCTGCATCTGGCCCGAGCCCGAGGCCGAGATGCCGACCTTGATGGCGAGCGGCTTCTGGGGCGTGTAGCCGGCCTCGGCCATCAGCTTCTTGGCCGCCTCGGGATCGTACGTCACGTCGAAGGTCGGCTTGCCGAACCACTGGTGGCCGGGCGGCATGAAGCCCTTGGCCGGGATGGCGAGGCCGCCGAGCAGTTCCTTCAGGCCCTCGCGGTCGATGGCGAGGTTGGCGGCCTTGCGCACCCGGATGTCGTTCCAGGGCGAGCCCTCGATCCGGGAGAGGTGCCAGGTCCAGTTGTGCGGGTAGGCATTGGTGACGATCTTGAAGCCGGCCGATTTCAGCGAGGCCACGGCGTCGGGGGCGGGGGCCTCGATCCAGTCGACCTGGCCGGAGCGCAGAGCCGCGACGCGGGCGTTGGCCTCCGGCAGCGGCACCAGCACGAGCTTGTCGAGCTTCGGCACCCGGGCCTTGTCCCAGTAATTGGCGTTCGGCACCATCTCGGCGCGCTCGCGGGGCGCGAACAGCGTCATCTTCCAGGGACCGGTGCCGGACGGGGTCTTGGCGAAGGCGTCCCAGCTCTTGCCCAGCTTCTCCCACTGGGCGGGCGAGGACATCATGATCCAGGCGAGCTGGTAGAGCAGGGTGGCGTCGGGGGCCTTGGTGACGACCTCCAAGGTCATTGGGTCGAGCGCCCGGTAGCTCGCCACCGCCGGGATGCGGGTGCGCCCCTGGGCGGACTGGCGCGGGTCGTATTGCGGGGACTCGTTCTTCAGCAGCTTGTCGAGGTTCCAGACCACCGACTCGGCGGTGAAGTCGGAACCATCGTGGAACTTCACGCCGGGGCGGATCTTGAAGGTCCACTTCGTCCTGTCGCTCGGATCGACCGTCCAGCTCTCGGCGAGGCCCGGGACGATGTCGGACGGCTTGTCGGCCGAGGACAGGTCCCAGTTCACCAGCCCGTCGTAGACCGTGTAGCCGGTGAACCGCATGCCCTCGCCGCCGTTGTCGGCCTGCCCCGTGGTCAGCGGGATGTCGGATGCGGTCATGCCGATGCGGAGCACGCCCTGGGCCAGGGCGCCGGGCACGGCGCCCGACACCGTCAGAGCGCCGGCCAGCACCGCGCGGGTGCCAAGTCGTTTCGCGGTAGAGAACATGTCGGGGTTGCTGGCTCCATGGGGGGCACCGCGAGGTGCCCGGGGACGGAGCCGCTCTATGCAAGGGGTCGGCCAACACCGGCCGATGCGATCGGAGAGTTCGGCTCCCAGTCGCGCGTCACGGCATTCTTCGCGGCGGCGAGATCAACCTGAACGACGCGCGAAAGGACGATTTTCTTCTTTCGGGTGCTTCCGGCGTTCGGTTCCGATACATGCGCCGATGGGGCAAGATCGTCTGAACAAAAAATAGGCACTCCTTTGGACGACCCGGGGCCGGCCCGCAGAAATGCCTATCAAACAGGCCCTCGCGGGCCTGAACCGGATTGTCAGGCCTTCGGCGCGTTGGCGAGCGCCACCAGCGTGTGCAGCAGGACGTCGGCGCCGGCCGCACAATCCGTCGGCGTCGCCGATTCAGCCTCGTTGTGGCTGACGCCGTCCTTGCAGGGCACGAAGATCATCGCCGCCGGCATGCAGCCGGCGAGGTTGCAGGCATCGTGGCCCGCGCCGGAGACCATGCGGCGCCGGCTCAGGCCGAGCCCCTCGGCGGCGCCATCGACCGCCGCGACGAGGCGCGGATCGAACGGGACCGGCTCCTTGCGCCAGATCCGCGTGAGCGCGATCGCGAGGTTGCGCCGCGCGGCGATCTCGGCGGCTGCATCCGCGAGCGCGGATTCCATGGCGTCGAGCACCGGGGAGGCCGGGTCGCGCAGGTCGAGGGTGAAGCGGATCTGGCCCGGCACCACGTTGCGCGAGGGGCTGACGATCTCGGCCTCGCCCATGGTCGCGACGGCGGTGGGCGCGTGCGCCAGCGCGACGCGCTCGACCGCCAGCGCGAACTCGGCGAGCCCCAGCATGGCGTCGCGGCGGCGCGGCATCGGCGTGGTGCCGGCATGGCTCTCGAAGCCCGTGACCGTGCCGTCGAACCACGCGATGCCCTGGCCGCCCTCGACCACGCCGATGGTCCTGCCCTCGGCCTCCAGGATCGGGCCCTGCTCGATGTGCAGTTCCACGAAGGCGCCGATCTCGCGCGCGCCGACCGCCTCGCAGCCCCGGTAGCCGATGGAGTCGAGCGCCTCGCCGACGCTGACGCCCTTCGCGTCGCGCTTGGCCAGGATCTCCTCGGTGGTGAACGCGCCCGCATAGGCGGCCGAGGCCATCATGGCCGGAGCGAAGCGCGAGCCCTCCTCGTTGGTCCAGTTGACCAGCAGCAGCGGCGCCTCCGTCTCGATGCCGGCGTCGTTCAGGCTGCGCATCACCTCGAGCCCGGCGAGCACGCCGAGGATCCCGTCGAACTTGCCGCCGGTCGGCTGGGTGTCGAGATGCGAGCCGCAGGCGATGGGCTTCCGGCTCATGTCGCGGCCGCGGCGCAGGGCGAACTGGGTGCCGAGCGCATCGGTGCCGACCTCGAGCCCCGCCGCCTCGCAGGCGTCGCGGAACCAGTCGCGCACCGCGCGGTCCTCCTCCGACAGGGTCAGCCGGTTGAGGCCGCCCGCCGGGGTCGCGCCGAACCGGGCGGTCTCCATCAGGGTGGACCAGAGGCGCGATCCGTCGATGCGCAGGTTGTGGGTCTTCGGGGTCTCGGCTGTCATCGGCAACGCATCCTCTGGCCGGCCGCGGACCGGGGCCGGCAGGGCTCAGGGTACGGGATCGGGGCTCGGTGTATCATCCGCGGCCTGCCCCGCGTCAGCAACTGGAATGCCAGCCGCGGAGCGCACGGGCGCGCATCGTCATGCGTGCAGCGCAGGGCCTTGGGCTTCCGAAGGGCCACGGACCTTTGCCGGAGTCCGGTGCGTGCAGCCGCGGGATTGGAACCTCCGCCCCGGCGGAGCCGGGGCGGAGGTTCCAGATGCAGGGCTCCGCCCTGCATCCGCGAAAGGTCTCCGACCTTTCGAAACCGATTATTTGGCGTAGCGGTAGGGATCGGGCGTCCGGGCCGCCTCGTAGACGGGCTCACCCGCCACCCAGGTCGCCTGCACGCGCTCGGGGCCGAGCGTCATCTGCACGAACAGAAGCTCCTCGATATCCGTGCAGTAGCGGGCGCGGTGGGCGAGGAGCGGAGAGGCGGCGGTGTCGAGCACGCAGAGATCGGCCTCGTAGCCGACCGCGATGCGGCCGATCCGGTCCTCCAGGTGGAGCGCCTCGGCGCCGCCCGCGGTGGCGAGCCAGAGCGCGCGCACCGCGTCGAGCTTGTCGCCGCGGAGCGCCGCCACCTTGTAGGCCTCGCCGAGCGTGCGAACGAGCGAGAGCGTGGTGCCGGCCCCGATATCGGTGCCGAGCCCGGTCCGGACCGGGCGGCGCGGGTCGAGCGCGTCGAAGAGCCGGAACAGGCCGCTGCCGAGGAAGAGGTTCGAGGTCGGGCAGTGCGAGAGCGCCGCGCCCGTGCGGTGACAGGTGCAGAGATCGGCCTCGTCCACGTGGATCGCGTGGCCGAAGACCGAGCGCGGCCCGACGAGCCCCGCATGGGCGTAGACGTCGAGGTAGCTGCCGCGTGCGGGAAAGAGCTCTTGCACCCAGGCGACCTCGGCCGGGCTCTCGGAGAGATGCGTCTGCAGATAGAGCCCGTCATGCGCCCGCAGCAGCGCGCCGGCCGCGTCGAGCTGCGCCTCGGTGCAGGCGGGGGCGAAGCGCGGCGTCACCCCGTAGAGCTGGCGCCCGCGCCCGTGCCAGCGGCGGATCAGCGCCTCGCTCTCCCGGTAGCCGCTCTCGGCGGTGTCGAGGAGGGCGGAGGGTGCGTTCCGGTCCATCAGCACCTTGCCGGCCACCATGCGGGTGTTGAAGCGCTCGGACTCGGCGAAGAACGCGTCCACCGAGTGCGGGTGGACCGTGCAGTAGACGGCGGCCGTGGTGGTGCCGCAGGCCAGCACCTCGCGCAGGAACAGCCGCGCCGTGTCCTCGGCGTGCCGCCGGTCCGCGAAGGAGGCCTCGGCCGGGAAGGTGTAGCGCTCCAGCCAGCCGAGCAGTTGCGCGCCGAAGGCCCCGACCATCTGGATCTGCGGGTAGTGCACGTGGGTGTCGATCAGACCCGGCAGGATCAGCGCGTTCGGATACTCCGCCGGCACGACACCCGGGGGCAGGGCGCCCTTCGTCAGCTCGTAGGCGCCGAAGGCGGTGATGCGCCCGCCCCGCATCACGACGAGACCGTCCTCGTGGTGGACGAGGCATTCGCGGGGCTCGGCCAGGAACGGGTTCGCCCGGAGGGTGAGGACCCGGCCGCGGACGGCACGCACGGTGTCTGCGGGCGCGGTCAGTGGGCGGCTCCGGTGGTGACGAACTTGACGAGGAACAGGGCGGCGATGAGCCAGACCACGGGCTTCACGTCCCGCGCCCGGTCCGTCAACAGCTTCAGCACCGCGTAGGTGATGAAGCCGAAGGCGACGCCCGTCGCGATCGAGTAGGTGAAGGGCATGAGCAGCGCCGTGACGCAGGCCGGGATCACCTCGGTGAGGTCGTCCCAGTCGAGATCGACCAGCTCGCGCAGCATCAGGCAGGCCACGTAGAACAGGGCCGGCGCGGTCGCGTAGGGCGGCACCGAGCCGGCGAGCGGCGCGAAGAACAGGCAGGCCAGGAATAGGACCGCCACCGTCACCGCGGTGAGCCCGGTGCGTCCGCCCTCCTCGACGCCCGACGCGCTCTCCAGGTAGGCGGTGGTGCTCGACGTGCCCAGCAGCGAGCCGGCGAAGATCGCCGCGGAATCGGCCATCAACGCCCGGTCGAGGCCGGCCGTGCGCTCCGGCGTGAGCAATCCCGCCCGGCTCGCCACCCCCATCAGCGTGCCGGTGGCGTCGAACAGCTCCACGAGGAAGAGCACCAGCACGACGTTGAGGATCCCGGCCGAGAGCGCGCCCGAGAGGTCGAGCGCCAGGAAGGTCGGCGCGATCGAGGGGGGCAGCGAGACCACGCCGCCGAAGCCGTTGCCGGCGACGAGGAAGCTCAGGACCGTCACGCCCAGTATCGAGATCAGCAGCGCCGCCCTGACCCGCCGGACCGAGAGCACGGCGACGGTGAGGAAGCCGAGGACGGCGAGCACCGTGCCGGGTTTGTGCAGGTCGCCGAGCGTCACGAAGGTCGCGGGGCTCGCCGCGACGATGCCGGCGCTCTTGAGGGCGATGATCGCCAGGAACAGGCCGATCCCGACGGTGAGCGCGATGCGCATGGAGCGCGGGATGCCGTCCACGATCACCCGGCGCAGACCGGTCAGCGTCACGACGAGGAAGCAGAGGCCGGAGATGAACACCGCGCCGAGCGCGGCCTGCCACGTGTAGCCCATGCCGAGCACGACCACGTAGGCGAAGTAGGCGTTGAGCCCCATGCCGGGCGCCATCGCCACCGGCCAGTTGGCGAGGAGGCCCATCACCAGGGAGCCGAGTGCCGCCGCGAGGCAGGTCGCGACGAAGACCGCCCCGCGATCCATGCCGGCATCGGCCAGGATGCTCGGATTGATGAAGACGATGTAGGCCATCGTCAGGAAGGTGGTCAGCCCGGCCAGGATCTCGGTGCGCACGGTGGTGCCGTGCGCGGAGAGCCGGAACAGGCGTTCCAGCGGTCCGCCGGTCGGCACGATGTCGGGTCTCGCGTCCATGCCGCTCAGATGCTCCGGCCGGTGGTGGCCTGGATCGGGCCGTGCGGCTCGTCGGCCGGCAGGGACACCGTGCCGGGGTCGTCCGGCCCGGCGGGCCGGAGATCGTTCGGAACGTCGTGCGTGTCCGGCATGGCGAAGCCGACCTCGGCGATCTCGGGGATGGCGGCCAGCACCGCCTCACCCCTGCGATACAGCAGGTCCCGCACGCTCGCCGAGTCCGCGGGCACGGCGTTCCAGGTCCCGTTCGCGCGCAGGCTGGCGGCGATGCGGTCGTCGGCGTCCGAGAGCGCGCGATAGCCGTCGGCGTGGACGTACGACCAGCCGGACCGCGGGGCCCTCGCGACGGGGCGGCCGCGCGGATCCGAGCGCATCACCCGGATGCGGGCCTTGCCGTAGGTCGAGGCGGTGAGCGGCATGCTGGGCTCCCGTCGGTTCGCGATGCGCTCAGTGGGCTTCGGCGGCGCGGGCCTGGCGGACCGCCGCGTCGCGGGCCTCCGCCCGGCCGCCGAGGCCGTTGAAGAACAGGTTCAGCCCGACCGCCGAGATGGCCGTGAGGAGGATGCCCGATTCCAGCAGCGGGTACAGCGCGTGCGGCATCTGCTTGAAGAAGGCCGGGGCGACCAGCGGGATCATGCCGCACGCGACCGAGACCGCGACGACGAACAGGTTGTTGCGGTTGCCCGCGAAATCGACGCCCCCGAGGATGCGCGCGCCGGTGGCGCCGACCATGCCGAACATCACGAGACCCGCCCCGCCGAGCACGCAGGGCGGCACCGCCTCGACGAGCGCCGCGAGCTTCGGGATCAGCCCGAGGCCCATCATGATCAGCCCGCCCGCCACCGTGACCCAGCGGGAGCGCACGCCGGTCACGCCCACGAGCCCGATGTTCTGCGAGAACGAGGTGTAGGGGAAGGTGTTGAACACGCCGCCGAGGACGGTGCCGAGCCCGTCCGCCCGCAGGCCCTTGGTCAGCCGCCGCTCATCGACCGGGTCGCCCGTGATCTCCGCGAGCGCCAGGAACATGCCGGTCGACTCGATCATCACCACGACCATCACGAGGCAGAGCGTGACGACCGAGACGGGGTCGAAGGTCGGCCAGCCGAACGCGAAGGGGCGCACCACGTCGAACCAGGGGGCGGCGGCGACGCGGTCCAGGTGGACGAGGCCCGCGAACCCGGCCACGAACATGCCGAGCACGATGCCGACGAGCACCGAGGCCGAGGCGACGAAGCCGGTGGCGTAGCGGGTGATGGCCAGGATCGCGCAGAGCACGAAGGCCGCGATGCCGATGTAGAGCGGTTTGCCGTAATCCGGGTTCCCGACACCGCCGGCCGCCCAGTTCACGCCGACGCGCATCAGCGAGATGCCGATGACGAGGATGATGGTTCCGGTCACCACCGGCGGGAACAGCGGCAGCAGCCGCCCGACCAGGGGCGCGAAGAGGAACCCGAACAGGCCGGAGGCGATCACGGCCCCGTAGATGCCGGCCAACCCGATCTCGGGATCGGTGCCCATGGCCACCAACGGGGTCACGGCCGCGAAGGTGACGCCCATCATCACCGGCATGCGGATGCCGACGCCCGGCAGGCCCCAGCTCTGGATCAGCGTGACGAGGCCGCAGGCGAAGAGGTCGGCGCTCACCAGCATCGCCACCTGCTCCGGTGAGAGCTTGAGGGCGCGCCCGACGATGAGGGGCACCGCCACGGCGCCCGCATACATGACGAGCACGTGCTGGAGGCCGAGCAGGCCGACGGCCCCGCGGGACAGCCTGCCCTCCACCGGCCGCGCCGCAGCCGGCGGTGTCGCGCCGGGTACGGCGGCCTCGGGCGAATGAGCCGGCAGCGGCATGCGATGGAGCCTCCGAAATCGACGTTCCGCACGCTTCTTCCCCGACGGCGGCTGTCGGCCCGTCATGCAGGCCATGTGCCAGATCCGGCCGCATCCCATGTCGATCCGCAGCGCCGAACGGAACAATCCTCAGCATTGGCGGCTTGAGGCGAGGGCCGGACCCGTGTCGGCGCCGGACAAAAACAGATTTGAACGGATCACGACGATGCGATCGACAATTCTCATTGCCCTCGCACTCGGCCTTCTGTCCGGCGGCGCCTCGGCGCAGTCGGTCGGCGCGCCGGCGGGCCGGGACCCGGTGACGGCGCCCGGCGGGACGCAGGGCGTGGCGGGCCCGCGCAACGTCCAGCGGGCCATCCGCCAGGGGGACGCCGTCCGCGCGCCGAGAGGCGTCGGCATCCGTGTCACGCGCAAGCGGTCGCGCTGACCGTCGCGGCCCGCGCCACCGGGCGCTGATCCCGGATCCGGCATCGCGACCCGGAAGACGTGGATCGACACGCCGGCCAGGAAGGTCTTGTCCTCCGCGCCGGCGCCGGAGCGTCAGGGTCCCACCCGACATCGCGGCCCTGCGCCTCGCGGTGCCCGAGCCGGAGAGGCACGGTTGCGTGCCGCTCGCGGCGGCGCCTCGGAGTTTCCGGACTATCGCGGCATCCGAGGCGGGCTTGCCGGCCCGGCCCGCCGGCCCAGTTCCCCGGGCGACCGGGGAGGGATCGGGTTGAGCGAGACGAAGACCGTCGCGGTGGTGATCAGCGGCCGGGTGCAGGGCGTGTCCTACCGGGCCTGGACCGAGCGCGAGGCGCGGGCGCGCGGCCTCGCGGGCCACGTGCGCAACCGCCGGGACGGCTCCGTCGAGGCCGTGTTCTCAGGCCCCGAGGCCGCGGTGGACGCGATGCTGGCGGCCTGCCGGCAGGGACCGGCGGCCGCGCGGGTCGCGGCGGTGGACGTGTCGACGCGGGCCGAGATCCCGGCGCCGGGGTTCCGGGTCATCGGCTAGACGGCTTCCGGCGGCACGGCCGGGCTGGTATGGCCCGGCGTCAACGATCTCCGGCAGACCATGACCGACCTGAAGACCGCCGCGGCGGCGCTCTCGCCGCTCGACCTCGGCGCACTCCTGTTCTTCGTCGTCGCCTGGACCGGTTACGCGCTCTCGGTCGGGCGCCTGCGCGGCCGGATGGTCTCGCTCTCCCAGATCATGAACCGGCAACGCGAGACCTGGGCCCGCCAGATGATCCAGCGCGACAACCGCGTGGTCGACACCACGATCAACGCCTCGCTGCAGAACGGCACGGCCTTCTTCGCCTCGACCTCGTTGATCGCGCTGGGCGGCGTGCTCACGCTCTCGCGCTCGGGCGACGACGTGCTCAACCTGTTCGGCGCCCTGGCGCTCGGCGGCGCCGCCACCCGGCTCACCTGGGAGATCAAGGTGGCGGGGCTGGCAGTGGTCTTCGTCTACGCCTTTTTCAAGTTCACCTGGGCCTACCGGCTGTTCAACTACGGCTCCATCCTGATCGGGGCGGTGCCGCCGAAGGGTTCGGGCGCGGACGAGGTCGCGATGCTGCGCGCGGCCCGCCGCGCCGCCGCGATGAACATCGCCGCCGGGCATCAGTTCGCCCGCGGCCAGCGCGCCTTCCTGTTCGCGCTGGCCTATCTGGGCTGGTTCGTCAGCCCCTACCTCTTGATGCTCAGCACGACCGCGGCGGTGCTGGTGATGTGGCGCCGCCAGTTCGCCTCGGAGATCCGAAGCGCGTTGCTGGAGGAGGACGAGGTGCTGAAGGAGAGCGTGCGATGAGCGGACCCGAGCAGAATCCGGACAGGAAGCCCGGCCGAACGGTGGACGAGGCCCTGATCGAGACGACGCTGCTCGACCTCGTGGACGGGCGGGGGCCGGGCAAGACGGTCTGCCCCTCCGAGGTCGCCCGCGCGCTCGGCGGCCCGCACCCGGACGGCTGGGGCCGGCTGATGCAGCCGGTACGGCGCATCGCCGTGCGGCTCGCCAAGGCCGGCCGGATCACGATCCTGCGGAAGGGGCGGCCGGTCGATCCGGACGATTTCCGCGGCGTCTACCGGCTCGGCCCCGCGGGCGGGGAGGCGTCGTCGGGTCCCGGCAGCCAGCCGGAGGTGTAGCCGGCGAGCCGGTAGACCGCGAGGCCGATCCACTCCTTCACGGCGAGGTCGAGCTGGAACAGCCCGTCCGAGGCGAAGCCGACCGGGCGGAAGAGGTCGCCCCAGCCGCCGGTGCGGTAATCGACCGGGAAGGCGGTGACGCGGAATCCCGCCTGCCGGAAGCAGCCGACCGCGCGCGGCATGTGCCACCCGGAGGTGACGAGGAGCCAGCGCTCCTCGGGCTTCGGCTGCACCAGTTCGGCGGTGAAGCGGGCGTTCTCGTGGGTGTTGCGCGAGCGGCCTTCCAGGATCAGCCGCGAGCGCGGCAGGCCGAGCGTGTCGGCGTAGCGGCTGATGATGTCGGCCTCGCTGTCGACGCCGGCCCGCAGGTTGGCGCCGCCGCCCGAGAAGACGAGGCGCGCCTGCGGGTAGCGCCGGGCGAGCGCCGCCATGTAGGTCTGGCGCTCGTCCGCGTCGTTGCCCACGAACTGGCCGCGCGCGGTGGCGATGCGCGTCTCGATCCCGCCGCCGAGCACGACGATGCCGGTGACGGGCTCCCCGTCGTCCTCGAAGCGCGGGAAGCGTTCCTCCAGCGGCAGCATCGCGAGGGCGGGGAGCGGCGAGAGCCCGCCGAGCGCCAGCCCGATCCCGGCAAGGACGACGAGGGAGCCCCCTGTCCCGCGCCAGCCGAGGCCGAAGAGCGCGGCGCCCGCCAGCACGCAGAGGATCAGGAAGTTCGACGGGGTGAAGAGGAAGAAGCCGAGCTTCGAGGCGGGAAAGAACATCGCCCGCTCAAACCGTCTTCGTCTCGGCCTCGAAGCGGGCGCGGGTCTCCGCGTCCGGCGGCAGCAGGGCGGCGAGGCCGGCGCCCCGCTCGGCCTCCCTGAGAAGCCAGAGATCGAGCCGCTGCTGCTCGACCGCCTCGAGCGCCACCGCCTCGGCGATGGCGGCCGGCACGACCACGGCCCCGTCCGGCCCGGCCACCACGATGTCGCCCGGATGCACCGCCGCGCCCGCGCAGGCGATCGCATCGCCCGCCCCCGCCAGCGCAAGGCCGACGGATCCCGGGTTCCGGCCGAGGTCCCGTCCCCAGGCAGGCAGGGCAAGGTCGTCGGGCACGCCCGCATCGGTGACGAGTCCCGCGACCCCGGCCCGCGCCAGCCCGGCGGCCAGGATCGGGCCAAAGGGCAGGGGGCCGCCGCCGCCCGCGGCATCGATCACCAGCACGGCGCCCTCCGGCACCCGACCGATCGCGGAGGCGAGGTCGCCCGCCGCCTCGTCCCGGGCCGGGATCAGCCGCAGGGTGTGGGCCGGCCCGGCGACCGGGGTCGAGGCGCGCACCTCCAACCCCGAGAAAGCGTGAGCCCGAACGCCGCGCCGGGCGAGAGCACGCGCGAGGCTCGCCGGGCTCACCGCGAGGAGCGCGTCGCGAAGGGTCTGGTCGATCATGGGGATCCTCGGGGCGCGCCTGATGCGGTCGGCCCCGGCGAAGTGGGTCGCCGGGCGGGCGCGGCAAGGCGAGGACCGAAACGCTGGGCGGGAAGCCGTGCGGAAGGCCCGGGACTGCCCGCGTCGCCCTTGCCCGGTCCGGCGCGGCGACCTATCACCGGCCCCCGACATGACCCAAGTCGCGCCCCCGAGCTTCCCCCACCGCCATCTCCTCGGCATCGAGGGGCTGACGCGCCCCGAGATCGAGGGCCTGCTCGACCGGGCGGACGCCGCCGTCGACGTCTCCCGGCAGGTCGAGAAGAAGCGCAACGTCCTGCGGGGCCGCACGCAGATCAACCTGTTCTTCGAGCCCTCGACGCGAACGCAATCCTCGTTCGAGCTCGCCGGCAAGCGGCTCGGCGCCGACGTGATGAACATGTCGGTCGCCTCCTCCTCGGTGAAGAAGGGCGAGACGCTGATCGACACCGCCGCGACCCTGAACGCGATGCGACCCGACATCATCGTGGTGCGCCACCAGTCGGCGGGCGCCGTGCATCTGCTCGCCCGCAAGGTCGATTGCTCGGTGGTGAACGCGGGCGATGGCGCCCACGAGCATCCGACCCAGGCGCTCCTCGACGCGCTGACCATCCGCCGCAACAAGGGCCGGATCGAGGGGCTCCAAGTCGCGATCTGCGGCGACGTCCTGCATTCCCGCGTCGCCCGCTCGAACATCATCAGCCTGCAGGCGCTCGGCGCCCGGGTGCGGGTGATCGGCCCGACCTCGCTGCTGCCCTCCGGCATCGCGCGCTTCGGCGTCGAGGTGTTCACCGACATGCGCGAGGGGCTCAGGGACTGCGACATCGTCATGATGCTGCGCCTGCAGCGCGAGCGCATGAACGGCTCCTTCGTGCCCTCCGTGAAGGAGTATTTCCGCTATTACGGCCTCGACGGCGACAAGCTGGCGCTGGCCCGGCCCGACGCGCTGGTGATGCATCCCGGACCGATGAACCGCGGCGTCGAGATCGCCTCCGACATCGCCGACGGCGCGCAGTCGCTGATCCGCGAGCAGGTCGAGATGGGCGTCGCCGTGCGCATGGCGGTGCTCGAAGCGCTCGCGAGCCACCTGCCGAACGGATGATGCCGATGTCCCTCCGTCCGCTCCTGCTCTCCAACGCCCGCCTCCTCGACCCGGCCACCGGCCAGGAGACGCCCGGCTCCGTCCTCGTCCGCGAGGGCCGCATCGCCGACATCGCGCACGGCGCCGCACCCGGGGCGCCGGAGGGCGCGGAACGGATCGACTGCGGCGGCAACGTGCTGGCGCCCGGCCTCATCGACATGCGCGCCTTCGTGGGCGAGCCGGGCGCGGAGCACCGCGAGACCCTGGCCTCGGCGAGCGCGGCGGCCGCGGCCGGCGGCGTCACGACGCTGGTCTGCATGCCCGACACCAACCCGGTGATCGACGGGCCGGCCATCGTCGATTTCGTGCTGCGCCGCGCCCGCGACACGGCCTGCGTCACCGTCCTGCCGGCAGCCGCCGTCACGAAAGGCCTCGCGGGGCGCGAGATGACCGAGTTCGGCCTGCTGCAGGAGGCCGGCGCCGTCGCATTCACGGACGGGCTCAAGGCGGTGACGAACGCCCAGGTGATGCGGCGGGCGCTCACCTACGCCCGCGATTTCGGCGCGCTGATCATGCAGCACGTCGAGGAGCCCGACCTCGTCGGCGAGGGCGTGATGAACGAGGGCGAGTTCGCCTCGCGGCTCGGGCTCGCGGGCATCCCGCGCGAGGCCGAGACCGTGATGCTGGAGCGCGACATCCGCCTCGTGCGCCTCACCGGCGCCCGCTACCACGCGGCGATGATCTCCTGCGCCGACTCGGTCGAGATCGTGCGGCGGGCCAAGGAGGCCGGGCTGCCCGTCACCTGCGGCGTCTCGGTGAACAACCTCGTGCTCAACGAGAACGACATCGGGCATTACCGCACCTTCTGCCGGCTCGCGCCGCCGCTGCGGCACGAGAGCGACCGGCAGGCCGTTGTGGAGGCCCTCAAGGAGGGCGTGATCGACGCCGTGGTCTCGGACCACAACCCGCAGGACGTGGAGACCAAGCGCCTGCCCTTCGCGGAGGCCGCCGACGGCGCGCTCGGCATCGAGACGCTGCTCGGTGCCGCGATGCGCCTCGTCCACACCGGTGACATCGGCCTGCCGCGCCTGATCCAGGCCCTGACCGCGGCGCCGGCGAAGATCCTCGGGCGCGAGGCGGGGCGCCTCACTGCCGGGGCCCCGGCCGACCTCGTGCTGATCGACCCCGACCTGCCCTACGTCCTCGACAAGCGGCAGCTCAAATCCCGCTCGAAGAACTCGCCCTTCGACGAGGCCCGCCTGCAGGGCGCGGCCGCGCTGACCTTGGTCGGCGGGCGCGTCGTGCATCGCCTCCCCGAGATCGCGGTGGCGGCGTGATCGCGAACCTCGACCTCGCGACCCCGGCGGTCGCCGCCTGCCTCGTGCTCGGCTACGCGCTGGGCTCGATCCCGTTCGGGCTGATCCTGACCAAGTTCGCCGGGCTCGGCGACGTGCGGGCGATCGGCTCGGGCAATATCGGCGCGACCAACGTCCTGCGCACCGGCCGCAAGGGGCTCGCCGCCGCGACGCTGCTCGGCGACGCGCTGAAAGGCACCGCCGCGGTGCTGGTCGCGGCGCGGTTCGGCGAGGCCGCGGCGCTGGCCGCCGGGCTCGGGGCGTTCCTCGGCCATCTCTTCCCGGTCTGGCTCGGCTTCCGGGGCGGCAAGGGCGTGGCGACCTTCATCGGCGTGCTGCTGGCCTTCAGCCCGCTGGCGCTGCTCGCCTTCGCGGCCATCTGGCTCGGCCTCGCCTTCGCACTCCGCTACTCGTCGCTCGCGGCGCTGGCGGCCTCGGCGACGACGCCGCTCGTGCTCTGGGCGCTCGGCCGCCCCGCGGAGGCGCTGCTCTTCGGCCTGCTCGGCCTGCTGCTCTGGTGGAAGCACGCCCCCAACATCCGGCGGCTGCTCGACGGCACCGAGGGACGGATCGGGCAGAAGGGCTGAACGCGCACCAAGCGCCATGATAGGGTTCCTAGGATTGTGGTCCGGAACTCGCTCCATGCAGCTCACAGACGCCCAGCGCATCGACTGGCTCCGGCTGATCCGCACCGAGGGCGTCGGCCCGCGCACCTTCCGCACCCTGGTCAACCGATACGGCGGCGCGGCCGGCGCCCTCGACGCGCTGCCCGCGCTCACCCGGCGCCAGGGCCGACCCGTGACGCCGCCCTCGCGGACGCAGGCCGAGGAGGAGATCGCGGCCGCCGCCCGTCTGGGAGCCCGGCTCGCCGCCACCGGCGAGGCGGAGTACCCGCGGCTCCTTCAGGTCACCGACAGTGCTCCGCCGCTCCTCGCGATCCGGGGCCGTGCCGACGCGCTCGCCGCGCCGGCCGTCGCGATCGTCGGCTCGCGCAACGCCTCGGCGCTCGGTGGCGCCTTCACCGAGCGGCTCGCCCGCGGACTCGGCGAGGCCGGGCTGAGCGTCGTCTCGGGGCTCGCCCGCGGCATCGACGCCCGCGCCCATCGGGCGTCGCTCGGCACCGGCGCGGTGGCGGTGCTGGCCGGCGGGCACGACCGGATCTACCCGGCCAACCATGCCGGGCTGGTGGACGAGATCGTCGGCGCGGGTGGGACCGTCGTCGCCGAGATGCCGATGGGCTGGGAGCCGCGGGGCCGCGACTTCCCCCGGCGCAACCGCATCATCTCGGGTCTCGCCTACGGCACCGTCGTGATCGAGGCCGCGCGCCGCTCCGGCTCGCTGATCACCGCCCGCTTCGCCCTGGAGCAGGGCCGGGAAGTCTTCGCGGTGCCGGGCTCGCCGCTCGACCCGCGGGCGGAGGGCACCAACGACCTGATCCGCCAGGGCGCGACCCTGGTGGCCGAGGTCGATCACGTCCTCGCCGTGCTCGCGCCGCTCGTCGGCGGCAGCGTGCCGGAGGCCCGGGACGCCCCCGACCTCGCCGACCAGCCGGTCTTCTGGGACGAGATCGATCTCGACGGGATCACCGTGCCGGTGCCGGCCCCCCGCTTGGAGGCGCCCGAACCGGAGGAGACGGCCGATCCCCGCGCCCGGCTGGTCGGCGCCCTGAGCCCGAGCCCGGTCGGAACCGACGCGCTCGCCCGCGCCACCGGCCTCGGCGTGCGCATGGTCCAGACGCTGCTCCTCGAACTGGAACTCGACGGCCGCATCGAGCGCCACGGCAGCGGGACGGTCTCCCTGATCCGGTGAAGGCTGACGCGCGGGCAATGGGTCCACACGAGGCAGGGGATCGCGCGGTCGACGGGCGGCTCGGCACCGGCAATCCTGCGCGGCTTGCCGGCGGGATCGCGTGCCGGACCGGCATGACGGGAGAACGCGCGGTCTTCGAAACCGATCGAACAGGCGCTAGGATGCAACGCGGCCGCGCGATCGGATATTGATCCCGGAGAAGAGCGTCGTGCGTGAGGAGGGCCGGGATGTCGAAGCCGTGCTCGGGCGAGGGGCCCGGGATGCAGCGCCGGGGACGGACGCCCTACAGCGCGGGCTTCCGCACCGATACCGCGCCGGAGCGGGCGCGCTACGCCGCCCTGAACCGCTTCACCTACAGCGGCGGTTTCGACGGCTACGAGGGCCGGATGATCTGCCCGCCCCAGTGGCGCAGGACGGCGTTCGGCGAGGATGAAGGCCGCCGGGAGCGCTCCGCCGCACGGGAGTGAGGCGGCGTCCGGGCGATCAGCTCGGGCCCCGCGCCGCCTCGCCCGCTAGGAGAAGACCGGGAACCGGTCGCCCGCGTCCGGCTCCCGCGCCTGCATCATGTCGAGGGCGCCCTGCAGGATGTAGGCGGCGGCGAGCTTGTCCACGAGCTGCGCGCGCTTGGCCCGTGAGGCGTCGGCCTCGATCAGCGCGCGCGTGACGACCGCGGTCGAGAGGCGCTCGTCGTGGAACAGGACCGGCAGGTCGAGGATCGGTTTCAGGTTGCGCACGAAGGCCCGGGTCGATTGCACCCGCGGCCCCTCCGAGCCGTCCATGTTGAGCGGAAGGCCGAAGACGAGGCCGCCGACCGCGTGCTTCAGGCAGAGGTCGCGCAGACGCCCGGCATCCGGCGTGAACTTCACCCGGCGGATCGTCTCCAGCGGCGAGGCGATGCGGCGCTGCACGTCGGAGAGGGCGAGCCCGATCGTCTTCGTGCCGAGATCGACGCCGATCAGGCGCGCGCCGCCGCGGGACGCCTCGGCGAAGGCGGCGATGTCGTCGGTTCGAGCGTCCTGGCGGGTATCCGGGCTGACCATGTGCCGGCCTTACGAGGCTTCGGCCCCGCGCGCCAGCACCGCCGCCTCGATCCCCTCGAACACGGCGGGCAGGGGCTCGGCCGCCTCGCCGAGGACGGTGCGCACGCCCGCGCCCTGCAGGCGCCGGAACAGGGCATCCAGGCTCTCGCCCCCGAAGCGCACCGTCTCGAGGTCGGGCGCCAGAAGCCAGATGTCGTATTCGGGCTCGCCCGCGACGTCCCAGAACAGGAAGTGGCCGTCGTCGGTCTCGCCGAAGAAGCAGGCCCGGTCGAGCACGCCCGGATCGTCGCCCTCGACCGCGAGGGCGGGCGGCGTATCGAGCAGGCCGATCGCCGCCTGGATGCTGTGGGCGATCAGCTCGGCGCGCACGACGAGGTCGGCGGCCGGGTAGGGCAGGGGCGTGGCCACCCGCACGCGGCCGCCCGCGAGCCCGGCCCCGCACGCCCGGCAGAAGCTCCGGTAGGATTCGGGCAGCGAGAAGCCGAGCTCACGCTCCGCCCGCGCGATCTCGGCCTCGTCCGACGGACAACCCTGGCGCAGCTCCGCGAAGACCTCAGCCCACATCCGATCCTCCATCCCCGGTCCGTCCACAGCCGTTAACCCTGCGCGCAGTTCGACGTGGCGCAGGCTGGCACGGTTCCGGCATAGGTACGTTAACGTCTCGTTAACGCTTCCGGAGGCCCCGCGCTTGACCCTCGTCGCGACCTCGTCCCGCCCCGCCCGCCGCAGTCCGGGCACGCTCCCGCCGGGCACGCTCCCGCGCAAGCACCGGCTGATGCTGCTGCTCGCCTTCGAGATCCTCGTCTTCGGCCTGGGCCAGGCGCACTTCAACCCGGTGAAGCGCGGCGTCGTCGTCGATGTCAGCACCACGCCCAACCATGTGGTGACCTGAGCGACGGCCGGTCAGGTCCGGACCGGCCCTGACGCGTCCGCTCCGCACGTCCGGGGCGCCGCGGGCGAACCCGGAACGAGGGCGGCTCGCGCTCGGCTGCCGCCTGGCCGCGTTGCGGCGCCGCGAAGCCCGATGCTATAGCCCGGCGGACTTTTCGCGGGAGCCCGCGGGCACGGAACGGGTAGGCATGTCGGTCGACGCACAGACGGTCAGGCGCATCGCGCATCTGGCGCGCATCGCGGTCTCGGACGAGGAGGTCGCGCCGCTGCAGGGCGAGCTCAACGCGATCCTGGCGTTCGTCGAGCAACTCGGCACGGTGGACGTCTCGGGCGTCGAGCCGATGACCTCGGTCACCCCGATGGCGATGAAGAAGCGGGCCGACGTGGTCACGGACGGCGAGCGCGCCGCGGACGTCGTCGCCAACGCCCCCGAGACCGAGGACAACTACTTCCTCGTCCCGAAGGTGGTCGAGTAGGGCGGACCGCGCCCCCATGCTTGAGCGCCCGGCCGCGACGCCGGGCAGGCCCCGCCGCCGCAGGGCGGACGTGAGGACGGATCCCGTGAGCGAACTCAACGAACTCTCCCTCGCCGAGGCGCGCGACGGCCTGAAGGCCAAGCGCTTCTCAGCCCGCGAACTGACCCAGGCCCATGTCGCGGCGGTCGAGCGGGCGCGGCCCCTCAACGCCTACATCTTGGAGACGCCCGAGCGGGCCCTCGGGATGGCCGACGCCTCCGACGCGAGGATCGCGGCCGGCGAGGCCCGCCCGCTCGAAGGCCTGCCGCTCGGCATCAAGGACCTGTTCTGCACCGAGGGCACCCGGACCACCGCGGGCTCGAAGATCCTGGAGACCTTCACCCCGCACTACGAGTCGGCCGTCTCGGCCAACCTTTGGCGCGACGGCGCGGTGATGCTGGGCAAGCTCAACCTCGACGAGTTCGCCATGGGCTCCTCGAACGAGACTAGCGCCTACGGCACCGTGATCTCGCCCTGGCGCCGCAACGGCTCGGAGGCGGCCATCGTGCCGGGCGGCTCCTCGGGCGGCTCGGCGGCGGCGGTCGCCGCGCATCTCTGCCTCGGGGCCACCGCGACCGATACGGGCGGCTCGATCCGCCAGCCCGCGGCCTTCACGGGCACCGTCGGCATCAAGCCGACCTACGGCCGCTGCTCGCGCTGGGGCACGGTGGCCTTCGCCTCCTCGCTCGACCAGGCCGGCCCGATCGCCCGCACGGTGCGCGACTGCGCGATCCTCTTGGGCTCCATGTCCGGCTCGGACGCGCGCGACACCACCTGCGCCGACCTGCCCGTGCCGGATTTCGAGGCGGCGGTCTCGCGCGGCGTGAAGGGCCTGACCATCGGCATTCCCCGTGAATACCGGGTCGATGGCATGCCGGCGGAAATCCAGCGGCTCTGGGACCAGGGCGCGGCGTGGCTGAAGGAGGCCGGCGCCACCATCCGGGAGATCTCGCTGCCGCACACGCAGTACGCGCTGCCGGCCTACTACATCGTGGCGCCTGCCGAGGCCTCCTCGAACCTCGCCCGCTACGACGGCGTGCGCTACGGCCTGCGCGTGCCGGCGAGCGACATCGTGGGCCTGTACGAGAAGACCCGCGCGGCGGGCTTCGGCCGCGAGGTGAAGCGCCGCATCATGATCGGCACCTACGTGCTGTCGGCGGGCTACTACGACGCCTACTACGTGCGCGCCCAGAAGATCCGCACCCTGATCAAGCGCGACTTCGAGCAAGCCTACGCGGCCGGCGTCGACGCGATCCTCACCCCCGCGACCCCGTCCGCCGCCTTCGGCGTGGGCGAGAAGGCTTCGGCCGACCCGGTCGAGATGTACCTCAACGACGTCTTCACCGTGACGGTGAACATGGCGGGGCTCCCCGGCATCTCGGTGCCGGCGGGGCTCGACGCGCAAGGGCTGCCGCTCGGCCTGCAGCTGATCGGCCGCCCCTTCGACGAGGAGACGCTGTTCGCCGCGAGCCAGGTGATCGAGGACGCGGCCGGCCGGGTCAGCCTGCCGAAGCCCTGGTGGGCATGAGCGTCCCCTATTATCCCTGGACCGTCTGGATCTGGGCCGGGCTCGACCCGATCCTCGTTCTGCTGGCGCTCTATCTCGGCTGGACCGCGAGCCAGTTCGGCAAGGTCTTCATCGCGGCGATCATCGCGCTCGCCGTCTCGGTGCTGGCCTCCTGGGCGATCGGCGCGGTCGGCATCCCGTGGCCGGCCCCCGTCAGCCACGACGGGCCGACCTTCTTCCCCGTGCGGACGATCGCGGCGCTCCTCTGGGCGATCCTCGGATACGCGGCGCGCCGCGCGCTCCGGCCCCGCGCTTGACCCGCGCGGGCACCCGCCCCTAACTCTCGCCACGGCGCGAGGGGCTTTGCGCCCCCCGCCCACCCCGCGACCCTCCCCGAGGATCGGCCCGGACGACCATGAACGCACCCGTGAACCCGAAGAAGCTGATCAAGGGCGGCCTGCACGACTGGGAGGTCGTGATCGGCATGGAGATCCACGCCCAGGTCACCAGCCGCTCCAAGCTGTTCTCCGGCGCCTCGACCGCCTTCGGTGCCGAGCCCAACGCCCACGTCTCGCTCGTCGACGCGGCCATGCCCGGCATGCTGCCGGTGATCAACGAGGAGTGCGTGGCGCAGGCGGTGCGCACCGGCCTTGGGCTGAAGGCCAGGATCAACCTGCGCTCGGTGTTCGACCGGAAGAACTACTTCTACCCGGACCTGCCGCAGGGCTACCAGATCTCGCAGTACAAGGACCCGATCGTCGGCGAGGGCGAGGTGCTGGTCGATCTGCCCGAGGGCGAGTCGATCACGGTCGGCATCGAGCGCCTGCACCTTGAGCAGGATGCGGGCAAGTCGCTGCACGACCAGGCGCCGAACCTGAGCTTCGTCGATCTCAACCGCTCGGGCGTCGCCCTGATGGAGATCGTCTCGCGACCCGATCTGCGCTCGTCCGAGGAGGCCAAGGCCTACGTGACGAAGCTGCGCACCATCCTGCGCTATCTCGGCACCTGCGACGGCGACATGGAGAAGGGGAATCTCCGCGCCGACGTGAACGTCTCGGTGCGCCGCCCCGGCGAGCCGCTCGGCACCCGCTGCGAGATCAAGAACGTCAACTCGATCCGCTTCATCGGCCAGGCCATCGAGACCGAGGCGCGCCGCCAGATCGCGATCCTCGAGGACGGGGGCGCGATCGTGCAGGAGACCCGCCTGTTCGACCCGGGCCGGGGCGAGACCCGCTCGATGCGCTCGAAGGAAGAGGCGCACGATTACCGCTACTTCCCCGATCCGGACCTCCTGCCGCTGGAGTTCAGCCAGGACTTCGTGGACGGGCTCGCGGCCGGCCTGCCGGAGCTGCCCGACGCCAAGAAGGCGCGTTTCGTGGCCGATTTCGGCCTCTCGCCCTACGACGCGGGCGTGCTGGTGGCCGAGCGGGCGTCCGCCGACTTCTACGAGGCGGTGGCCAAGGGCCGCGACGGCAAGGCCGCGGCGAACTGGGTGATCAACGAGCTGTTCGGGCGCCTCAACAAGGAGGGGCTCGGCATCGACCAGAGCCCGGTCTCGGCCGACCAGCTGGGCAGCATCATCGACCTGATCGGCGAGGGCACGATCTCGGGCAAGATCGCCAAGGACCTGTTCGAGATCGTCTGGACCGATGGTGGCGACCCGCGCGCCGTGGTCGAGGCCCGCGGCATGAAGCAGGTCACCGACACCGGCGCGATCGAGGCGGCGGTGGACCAGATCATCGCCCAGAACCCCGACAAGGTCGCGCAGGCGCGAGAGAAGCCGACCCTGCTCGGCTGGTTCGTCGGCCAGACCATGAAGGCCACCGGCGGCAAGGCCAACCCGGCGGCCGTGAACGCCCTGCTGAAGGCGAAGCTCGGAATCGCGTGAGGCCCCTCGCGGGGACGTGTATCCCCTCTCCCCGCCTGCGGGGAGAGGGCGGCCCGTTTCCTTTACGGTCCCGAACGTCGGATCTCACCGCACATGGGTTCAGCCCGCACGCAGCCTGCGGGGCTGTCGGCGAGCGCTCGGCACCTTCGCGATGGTCATTATCTCCACGGCACTGCCGGAGTGAACCGCGCCGGAGACGGCTTGAGGTGGGGCATTTCGCGTGTTCGAAGTCGCGCCGTTCGGCCGCTTCTGCGCCCCTGGAGCCGTCCTCCGCCGGGTTGTCCGCTCGATCTGCCGCTAGGCTCTCGGCCGGACCGGTCCGAGAGTGGTCGTTACGGCGTTCTGCTGGGGTGGAGTCATTCCTGTCTCCTTCAGCTTCGCTCACGGATCGTCGCGCCAGATATTCGCGCCTTGCGCGCCGTATCCGGAACGGTTGTGCTTCCCTTCCCGAAGCACCCAGAGAGATTGCGACCGTATTCGACAGACGTCAATCGGAAAATCGGGGCTTGGCCAAAACGTATTCGCCACGCTCGGGCGCCTTCGCGGCGCACGCGCAGGCGATCAAGGACTTAGGCATAGGGGCGCTGCAGTGCAAAAAGCCGGCGCCGCGGCGCCCGGCGAGGTGTTCGGCCACGCGAGCATTCAACGGACGCCGGTGAGCGTGCGGCTCAGATCCGCGAACCACGCCGGACGGGTCCCGACGCCGTTGTTGACCATCACGGTCGCGGTCATGCCGGCCACCAGCGGCACGTCCTTCGGCACCTGATCGATGCGGATGCGCACCGGGACGCGCTGAGCGAGGCGAACCCAGGTGAAGACCGGATCGACGTCCGGCAGCCCCTGCGTGCTCGGTGCGGCGCTGGCGGTGGCGATGCCGAGCGTGACGCTCTCCACCGTCCCCTTCAAGACCGGCGCGAAGCCCATGAGCTGCATCTCGGCCGGGTCGTTCACGTGGATGTTGGCCATCTTCGTCTCCTCGAAGTAGCCGTCGATCCAGAACGTGTCCGTGTCGATCACCCGGAGGTTGACCGTGCCGGTGGTGGCATAGTCGCCCACGCGCAGCAGCAGGTTGGTCACGCGGCCGTTGACCGGCGCCCGCACTTCCGTGCGCTTGAGGTTGATCCGAGCCTGGGAGAGATGTGCCTTGGCGGTCGCCAGTGCGGCCTCGGCGATCTTGGCGGTCCCGGCATATTGCTGCTTCTGCTCGACGGATGTCGAGAGGGTGGTCAGCGCCTGCCGGCGGTCCGACTCCGCGTTCTTGACCTGCAGGTCGGCCTCGCGGTTCCTCACCTCGGCCTCGGCCTGCGTCACGGCGATCTCGAAATCGAAGGGGTCGATCGTGTAGAGCACATCGCCGCGCTTGACCGTCTGATTGTCGGAAACCTTCAGCGCGACGATCTGGCCCGAGACCTGGGGCGCGACGGCGGCCACCTGCACGCGCACGCGCCCGTCCCGGGTCCAGGGCGCCGTGACGTAGATGTGCCAGACCACGGCCGCGGCCGCGAGCGCCACGGCCAGGATCGCGGCGGTCGCGGCGAACCGGAGGAGCTTGCGCACCCGGCCGTGCCGCGGAACGCCCGCGTCCCGGACCGCGGCCGGCTCCGCGCGCCCGGTGTCCCGCGCGGCATCCTGCTCGGCCGGGCGGCCGGCCTTCGGGTCGTCCTCGTCGGCCATCAGATCAGAACCACCAGCAGGGCGAGAATGCAGACGTAGATCCCGGCCTCCGCCAGCGGCGGGTTCGCCACGTAGCGGCCGAGGGGGACCCGCGCGAAGAGCGTGCGCAAGAGGACGAGGATCGCGAAGGCGCCGAGCGCATAGGCGACGAAGGGAGATATCAGGACCCCTCCGATCTGAAGATCCGTGCGCATTCTCAGCTCCCTCGGAAAGGCCCGACGGCCAGATGCCGCAGGAGGCGGCGGTACCGGCCGATCAGCCGGTCGGGCACGGCGCCGCTGACCTCAGACATCGGCGCCGGGATCCGGCAACGCGGCGGCGTCCCGGGCCTTCGTCGCCACGCGCATCTGCCAGAGGCAGAGCAGCGGCGTGACGACCAGTTCCACGCCGAGCGCGCCCAGCATGGTCAGCGACGGGATGCCGGTGAGATAGAGCCCGAGCAGGCGCGCGAGGCCCCCCAGACCCACCACGAGGGTGAGGAAGCGGAACAGGCGCCCCTTGGCCTCGATGTCCGGCACGCAGGTCCAGAACAGGATGCCGATGCCGGCGAGCAAACCCGAGAGGTAGCGGAAATGGCTGTCCGTCGAGACGCTCTCGACGCCGGACGAGAGCCCGTTCACGCCGAACAGCACCCCGTAGAGGCCGGCGGCGAACGGGATCACCGCGCCGGCCGCGACCACGCGCTGAAGTGCCTGCCGCTCGTTCATCGCACCCCGCGTGCCATCGACCGCCCGCGGATCAGAACCCGCGGGTCGGCTCCCGGTTGCTGATCGCCTCAGGCTTTGTCGTTGCCTTTCAGGCGCTTGTTGCACTTGCTCCAGAACTGAGGCCATTTCGGCCCCTGCGTGGCCTTCTGCGCGTCGGTGAGCGCGCGCCACTCGGTCCCGCACTGCTTCTGCCGGGCGCGCGCCGCGCTCTGGCCGGCGCTCGGCTCCTTCGCGGGCTTGGCGGTCTCGAGCTTGGCGGTCTCGGCGGCCTCCTTCGGCGCCGCCTGGGCCGGGAGGGGCGCGGCGGCGAGGAGCGGCAGGGCGAGCGCAGTGCCGACGAGGAGGCGGTGGAGCATCGTAGCGGATCCGGAGGTTCGACCGCGAGTCGGCCCGCGGCGGGCCATGGGATTTCAGACCCAATCGGTCGGCAGGGCAAGGCCGCGGACGAGCGCGCCCCCGGCATCGCTTGACGGAGACGCGCCGCCGTCTCGCGGCCTGCGGGAGCGGGACACGCTTGAGCGCGGTGGAGGATCCGCGCTAGCTAGGCCGTAGCGGACGGTGCCTCGCCGGCCGGCAGATCGGACTTGCGGACGACGGCGTCGTCCTTAACCTCACAGGCTCGCCCGGCGTCCGCGCCCGGCGAGACCGAGCCGGAGCATCGCGCCATGGCCGCCGCCCAGGGCAAGCCCATCGACCTCCACACCTGGAGCACGCCGAACGGCTGGAAGATCCCGATCATGCTGGAGGAGTGCGGGCTGCCCTACCGCGTGATCCCGGTCAATATCGGCAAGGGCGAGCAGATGGCGCCCGAGTTCCTGAAGATCTCGCCCAACAACAAGATCCCGGCGATCGTGGACCCGGACGGGCCGGGAGGTCAGCCGATCACGGTGTTCGAGTCCGGCGCCATCCTGCAATATCTCGGCCGCAAGACCGGTTGCCTCTACCCGAAGGACGAGCGGGCGCGGGTGGCGGTCGATCAGTGGCTGTTCTGGCAGGTCGGAGGCTTCGGGCCGATGCTGGGCCAGACCCACCATTTCAAGATCTACGCGCAGGAGAAGATCCCCTACGCGATCGATCGGTTCGAGGCGGAGGCCAGGCGCCTCTACGGCGTCCTCGACGGACAGCTCGCGAAGAGCGAGTACATCGCGGGCGCCTACTCGATCGCCGACGTGGCCACCCTCACCTGGGCGAAGTTCCACGGCAAGCAGGGCATCGACCTCTCGGGCTTCGCGAATGTCCGCCGCTGGCTCGACACGGTGCTGGCCCGCCCCGCCGTGCAGCGCGGGCTCGCCGCGATCTGAGGCGGCCGTCCGCGGGGAGGGGCCTACTCGGGCTTCGGCGCCTTCGCGGCGGGCTTGGCCGGCTTCGGGGCCGGCGCCTCGGGCGGGACGACCGCCGCCTGCTGGTTCACGTCCGGCACGCGCGTCCAAGTCTGCGAGCCGCACAGGATCTTGAGCAGGCAACCCGAGACCGAGAGCTCCTGCGCGCTCTCGCGCTCCAGGCTGACCTGATAGGTCTTGCCCTCCTCGATGTTGTAGAGCTCGCCCGAGAACTTCTCCTCGTCCGGCTTCAGGCCCTCGATGAGCTGCAGGCCGATCACCGGCCGGGCCCGCTTCTTCGGGTCTGGATTCTTCAGATCGGTGCGGGGGCCGCCCGCCTCGGTGGTCGGCACCTTCAGCCACACCACCTTGCCGCAGACGAGGCTCTGGCCCGGGCCGCAGCGGTCGATGCGGATCTTGGCGCGGCCGTCACCGGTGAGCCAGGTGCCGCTGGGATCCTTGGGCGCCTCCGCCGAGGCGGTGCCGAGGCCGGCGAGCAGGAGGGCGGTGGTGCCGAGAGCGAGGCGCATGCGGAAGTCTCCGTGGCTTGGCGCGCGGGGGCGCCGTGGGCGGGAGGTACGTCTGCAAGCGATTACGCGGTCGCATTCGGGCGATTTTTCGACCCTGTTGCAGCGAAGCCATGGCCGCGCTTGCGCGCGCTCGGGTTGAGAGGGGTGGGGCGGCCCGCTATAAGCCCGGCGGCGCAGCGGCTTCCGCGCGACGGATCAGCCGCCGAACCCTTTCCTCGAAAACACGGACACCGCCAGCATGGCCACCGAGCGCACCTTCTCCATCCTGAAGCCCGACGCCACGCGGCGCAACCTGACCGGCGCCGTCAACGCCGTGATCGAGAAGGCCGGCCTGCGGATCGTCGGCCAGCGCCGTATCCAGATGAGCCGCCAGCAGGCGGAGACGTTCTACGAGATCCACAAAGAGCGCCCGTTCTTCGGCGAGCTCGTGGAGTTCATGACCTCCGGCCCCGTCGTGGTGCAGGTCCTCGAGGGCGAGAACGCGGTCGCCAAGTACCGTGAGGTGATGGGCGCGACCAACCCGGCCCAGGCCGCCGACGGTACCATCCGCAAGCTCTTCGCCGAGTCGGTCGGCGAGAACACCGTGCACGGCTCGGACAGCGCCGAGAACGCCAAGGCCGAGATCGCCCAGTTCTTCCAGGACGGCGACATCGTCGGCTGAGCCGCGGGCTCCGCACGGCCGGATCTCGGGCCGCCGGGCTACACCGGCGGCCTATTCCTCCGCGGCCGACCTTGCCCGACCGAATGGCCGCCGGTGTGGCGGCGCCGCCATTGACGATGAGTCCGGCGAGGCGTCCAAGGACACGGTCAAGCTTACCCGCCTCTGGACGTTCTCCATGATCCGCCGCCTGTCCCTCACGCTCGCTGCCGGCCTCCTGGCGCTCGGCGCCACCGCGGCCCTCGCCGGCGGCTCCTCGGCGCCCTTCGAGCAGTACCAGCCCGACCCGGCGCTGCGCACCGCGCCGAAGGCCAACCTCGAGGCCCGCGTCCGCCGCGCCTGCGCGGTCGTCCAGGCCCGCATGACCAGCGCCTCCGAGGCCTCGCTCGAGCGCCCCTGCGGCTGCTACGCGAGCCGCACCCTGCGCAGCCTCGACGAGGCCGAGATCGAGTCCTACCGCACCACCGGCTACTTCAACGATTCCGCCCGCGCCAAGGCGCTCGGCGCGCTCGACGCCTGCAAGCTGCAGCGCCCGGTCTGAGGGATCGATGTCGGGGCTCCGCGCCCCAATCCCCGCCGAAGGGCCCTGGCCCTTCGGGATCCCGTTACAGGCTCAGGAGGGCGCCGTCCGCCCGGCCGGCATCCACTGAGAAGATTACCCGGTCGCCATCGAGGCGCGCCCGGCCGCCCGCCACCAGGGCGAGCGCCGCCGGATAGAGCCGGTGCTCCTGCACGATCACCCGGGCCGCGAGGCTGTCGGCGTCCTCGCCCGCCCGCACCGGCACCGCCGCCTGCGCCACGATCGGGCCGGCATCGAGCTCCGGCACCACGTAGTGCACCGTGCAGCCGTGCAGACGCACGCCAGCCTCCAGCGCCCGCTCGTGGGTGTGCGTACCCTTGAACAGCGGCAGCAGCGAGGGGTGGATGTTGAGCATCCGCCCCGCCCAGCCCTCGACGAAGCCGGGGGTGAAGATCCGCATGAAGCCGGCGAGGCAGACCAGATCGATCCCGGCCGCACGCAGCTCTGCGTCGAGCGCCGCGTCGAAGCTCACCCGGTCCGGATAGGCCGTGTGGTCGATCGCCTTCACGGCGATGCCGGCCTCCGCCGCGCGGGCGAGGCCGGCGGCGTCCGGCCGGTTCGAGAGCACCAGCACGATCTCGGCCGGGAAGTCGGGCGCGCGCGCCGCCTCGATCAGCGAGACCATGTTCGAGCCGCGCCCCGAGATCAGGATCGCGACGCGGGTCTTATCCGCCGTGCTCACAGCTTGAGCGTGCCGTCGAAGGTGACGGGCTCAGGCCCGCGCGGGGTGATCCGCCCGAGCCGCACCGGCGCCTCGCCGGCCGCCTCGAGCGCGGCGATCACCGCGTCCGCCTTCGCGGCATCCACCACCACGGCCATGCCGATGCCGCAGTTGAAGGTGCGCAGCATCTCGGCCTCGGCGACGCCGCCCTCGCGGGCGAGCCAGCCGAAGACTGGCGGCGCACTCACGGCGCCGAGATCGACCGCGATGCCGACGTCGTCCGGCAGCACGCGGGGCAGGTTGTCGGGAAAGCCGCCGCCCGTGATGTGGGCGAGCGCCTTGATGCCGTCGGTGGCCTTGAGCGCCGCCAGCAGCGGCTTCACGTAGATCCGGGTCGGCTCGAGCAGCGCCTCGCCGAGCGAGCGCGCGGGATCGAACGGGGCGGGGGCGTCCCAGCCGAGCCCCGTGCGGGCGACGATCCGGCGCACCAGCGAGAACCCGTTCGAGTGGACGCCGGAGGACGGCAGGCCGAGCACGAGGTCGCCCGCCGCGATGCCGGCCTTCGGCAGCAGCGTGCCGCGCTCGGCCGCGCCCACCGCGAAGCCCGCGAGGTCGTAGTCCTGGCCGTCGTAGAGGCCCGGCATCTCGGCGGTCTCGCCGCCGATCAGCGCGCAGCCCGCCTGCCGGCACCCTTCGGCGATGCCCCGCACGATGTCGGCGCCGACCCCCGGCACGAGTTTGCCGGTGGCGTAGTAGTCGAGGAAGAACAGGGGCTCGGCGCCCTGCACCACGAGGTCGTTCACGCACATCGCCACGAGGTCGATGCCGATCGTCGCGTGGCGGTTGGTCTCGACCGCGATCTTCACCTTGGTGCCGACGCCGTCGTTGGCCGCCACCAGGATCGGGTCCTTGAAACCCGCGGCCTTCAGGTCGAACAGGCCGCCGAAGCCGCCGATCTCCGCATCCGCGCCCGGCCGGCGCGTGGCCCGCACCAGCGGCTTGATCGCATCGACCAGCGCGTTGCCGGCGTCGATGTCGACGCCGGCCTGCGCGTAGGTCAGCCCATTCTCGTTCTCGGCCGTCATCGGCGCCCGTATCCTCGTCTGTCCACGGGCTCTTTAGCCCAAAGCGCCGCGCCGTCGAACCCGCCGCCGTCGAGATTCCCCTGGCATCCACCTCTCCGGGCAGCAGCCTTGAAGCAGCCTTGAAGCAGCCTTGACCGTGTGGGGTGGCGTTCCCACTCTCCGGCCGGGCATGAGCGAGAAGGAGCCGGCGATGCGCGCACGGGCGGTGATCGGGCTGGCGTCGCTCGTGGCCTTGAGCCTTCTCATCTATCTGCTGCGCGACGTGATGCTGCCCTTCGTGGCCGGCATCGCGCTGGCCTACCTGCTCGACCCGCTCGCCGACCGGCTGGAGCGACTCGGCCTCGGACGGCTCGCCGCAAGCCTCCTCATCCTGGCACTCTTCGTCGTGGTGCTGGTGGTGAGCCTGCTCCTCCTCGTGCCGCTCGTCGCCAACCAAGTCGCCGCGCTGATCGCGAGCCTGCCCCAGATGGTCGCCCGGCTGCAGGGGATCCTCGCCGAGCGCGCCGGGCCGCTCCTCCAGCGACTCGGCGGTGCGGACGCGATCGCCGAGCTGCAATCCTCGGTCGGCACGCTGGCGAGCCAGGGCGTGACGTGGCTGCTCGCCTTCCTGAAATCCCTCTGGACCGGCAGCCAGGCGCTGATCTCGATCGCCTCGCTCCTCGTGGTGACGCCGGTCGTCGCCTTCTACATCCTCGTCGACTGGGACCGGATGGTCGCGGCCATCGACGGCTGGGTGCCGCCCCGGCACCGAACCACCGTGCGCGGGCTCGCCACCCAGATCGACCGGGCCATCATCGGCTTCGTGCGCGGCCAGACGCTCGTCTGCCTGATCCTCGGCACCTTCTACGCGGTCGGGCTCTGGCTGGTGGGTCTGAATTTCGGCGTGCTGATCGGGCTGATCTCGGGCTTCCTCACCTTCATCCCGTATGTCGGCACGCTCACCGGGTTCATGCTCTCGGTCGGCGTCGCGCTGGTGCAGTTCTGGCCGGGCTCGGACTGGCTGCATCTCGGGCTCACCGTGGGGGTGTTCCTCGTCGGTCAGTTCCTGGAGGGCAACATCATCTCGCCCAAGCTCGTCGGCGATTCGGTGGGCCTGCACCCGGTCTGGCTGATGTTCGCGCTGCTGGCCTTCGGCTCGCTCTTCGGCTTCCTCGGCCTGCTGCTGGCCGTGCCGGTCGCGGCCTCGATCGGGGTGCTGGTGCGCTTCGGCCTGCGGCAATACCTGCAGAGCCGGCTCTACCATGCCGAGGCGCCGGTGCTCATCGAGGTCGGACGGCGGGAGCCGTGACGGTGGGGCGCCGTCGGCTCCCGGGTGTATAAGCGGCCCCATGCGCGACACCGCACCGCCCCGTCAGCTCACCTTCGACCTGCCGCTCGATCCCCGCTACGGCCGCGAGGACTTCCTGGTCGGCCCCGCCAACGAGGCCGCCTACGCCCTGATCGAGGCGTGGCCGGACTGGCCGGACACCGTTCTGGTCCTTACCGGTCCGGCGGGCAGCGGCAAGAGCCATCTCGCCTCGATCTGGGCGACGCGGGCCCATGCCTGGACCGTGCCGGCCGCCGGCATCGGGGCGGCCGATGTCGGCCATCTCGTCTCGAACGGCGCGCTGGTGATCGAGGACATCGACCGGGCGGGGCGCGCCGACGAGGCCGCCCTGTTCCACCTCCTCAACCTCGCCCGCGAGCGCCGGGCGCCGGTGCTGCTGACGAGCGGGCAGCCCATCGAGGCCATCGGCCTCGCCACCGCGGACCTGCGCTCGCGCCTGCGGCTGGCGCCCTCCGCGGCGATCCTCGCTCCCGACGACGCCCTGCTGCGGGCCGTCATCGTCAAGCTCTTCGTGGACCGGCAGCTCGTGGTCGATCTCGGGGTGATCGACGCGCTGGCGCTGCGCCTCGACCGCTCGCTCGGCCGCGCCCGCGAGGTGGTGGCCGAACTCGACCGCGACGCGCTGGGGCGCGGGCGCCGCATCACCAAGCCGCTGGCGCTCGCCGTGCTGGAGCGGATGGGCGGGGGCGAGGACGGCTCCGATGACGGAGCGGAGAATCCGTTCGCGGAGTCCCCGGAGGATTAGCCCGCGGCGCGAGGCCGTCATCGAACCGTCACGCGGCTGTGCCGATTCCCTGCTAGAGGGCGCGGCGCCGCAGAGCTGGAGGACACGTGTTGCCGGAGATGGAGCCGAGAGTCGGAGCCCGCGAGAGCGAGCAGGCGCACGAGGAGACGGGGGCCGAGCGCCCGTCCGCCCCCCCGCGCCGGGCGCCGCCGACTCGGCGCACGGCCGTGGCGCGCCCTGCGCAGGCTCCGGCCGCGCCCGCCGACCGGGGCGACGAGTGGCCGGTGGCCGCCGACATCCCGGAGCCCCCGACGCATGTCGGCGAGCCCGCCCGCGCGAGCGTGCTGGAGGCCGGCCGCACGCTCCGCCACTCGCCCGAGCGCTTCGTGAACCGCGAGCTGTCCTGGCTGCAGTTCAACCGCCGGGTGCTGGAGGAGGCCTCCAACACCGGCCATCCGCTGTTGGAGCAGCTGCGCTTCCTCTCGATCTCGGCCAACAACCTCGACGAGTTCTTCATGGTCCGCGTCGCCGGCCTGCACGATCAGGTCCGGGCCGGGCTGACGCTGCCCTCGCAGGACGGGCTGACCCCGTCCGAGCAGCTCGTCCGGATCGGCCAGGAGGTCTCGCGGCTGGCCGAGGACCAGCAGACCCGCTGGCGGGAGCTGCGCGCGGAGCTGCTCGGTGTCGACATCGCCCTCGTCGAGCCCAGTGAGCTGATCGCCCAGCACAAGGCCTTCCTGGAGGAGTACTTCCTCAACCACGTCCTGCCGGTGCTGACGCCGCTGGCGATCGACCCGGCCCACCCCTTCCCGTTCATCCCGAACCTCGGCTCGACCATCGCCCTGATGCTGGTGCGGCCGAAAGATGGGCGGACCCTGCGCGCGCTGATCCGCATGCCGGGCGTGCTCGACCGCTTCGTGCGCCTGCCGACCGTCGAGGGGGATCCGGCCGCGCGCTTCATCGCGATCGAGCAGGTGATCGTGATGTTCACCGGCCGGCTCTTCCCCGGCTACCACGTGCGGGGCCAGGGCGCCTTCCGGGTGGTGCGCGACTCCGACCTCGAGATCGAGGAGGAGGCCGAGGACCTCGTCCTGCACTTCGAGACCGCGCTGAAGCAGCGCCGCCGCGGCGTCGTCATCCGGCTCGAGGTCGAGGCCGGGATGCCGGAGGACCTGCGCGCCTTCGTGGCCGACGAGCTGGAAATCTCCCCCGACGCCATCTTCCTGGTCGAGGGCATGCTGGCCTTGAACGAGCTCTCGCAGATCGTCTCGATCGACCGGCCGGACCTCAAGTTCAAGCCCTACAACCCGCGCTTCCCCGAGCGCATCCGGGAATCGGGCGGCGACGTCTTCGCGGCGATCCGCCAGAAGGATTTCTGCGTGCACCACCCCTACGAGTCCTTCGACTCGGTGGTGCAGTTCCTGGCCCAGGCCGCCCGCGACCCGAACGTGGTGGCGATCAAGCAGACGCTCTACCGCACCTCCTCGAACTCGCCGATCGTGGCCGCGCTCGCGGAAGCCGCCGAGGCCGGCAAGTCGGTCACCGCGCTCGTCGAGCTGAAGGCCCGCTTCGACGAGGAGGCCAACATCCGCTGGGCCCGCAACCTCGAGAAGGCCGGCGCCCAGGTGGTCTTCGGCTTCGTCGAGCTGAAGACCCACGCCAAGCTCTCGATGGTGGTGCGCCGCGAGGGCGAGCGCCTCGTCACCTACTGCCACATCGGCACGGGCAACTATCACCCGATCACGGCGCGCATCTACACCGACCTCTCCTTCTTCACCGCCGACCCGGCCATCGCCCGGGACGTCTCCCGCATCTTCAACTTCATCACGGGCTACGCCGAGCCCGCGGAACTCGAGCGCATGGCAGTCTCGCCGCTGACGCTGAAGCCGCGGCTGCTCGAGCACATCGAGGCCGAGATCGCGCACGCCAAGGCCGGGCGCCCGGCGGCGATCTGGATCAAGTGCAACTCGCTGGTCGACGCGCAGATCATCGACGCGCTCTACGACGCCTCGGAGGCGGGCGTGCAGATCGACTGCGTGGTGCGCGGCATCTGCTGCCTGCGCCCCGGCGTGCCGGGCCTGTCCGAGACGATCCGGGTCAAGTCGATCGTCGGGCGCTTCCTGGAGCACGGGCGCATCTACGCCTTCGGCAACGGCGTCGGGCTGCCCCACCCGAAGGCCACGGTCTACATCTCGTCGGCCGACCTGATGAGCCGCAACCTCGACCGCCGGGTCGAGGCGCTCCTGCCGATCACCAACCCGACCGTGCACCAGCAGGTGCTCGACCAGATCATGCTGGCGAACCTCTTGGACAACCGCCAGAGCTGGCGCGTGCTGGCCTCGGGGGCGAGCGAGCGGGTCCAGCCGGCGGAGGGCGAGGAGCCCTTCAACGCCCACAAGTACTTCATGACCAACCCGAGCCTCTCGGGCCGCGGCAAGGCCTCGAAGAAGTCGAGCCCGCGGGCGCTGAGTAGGCGGGCGCGGGGGTAGGGGAGAAAGACGCCACGCTCTCCCTCCCCCCTCTGCGGGGGAGGGTGGGCCGGCCGTCAGGCCGGGTCGGGAGAGGGGCACCCGGCTTCAGGATGAGGCGCGGCCTTCATGCAGGGCCGCAGCTCTATTCTGAAGCGCTCTCCCCTCTCCCGACCCGCTTCGCGGGCCACCCTCCCCCGCAGAGGGGGGAGGGGTAAGACGCGCGGGCCTACTCCACCCAACCCCGCAATTCCCGCCGCACCACGTGCTCGATGACCTCCATGCCGAGGTCGCCGTCGTTGAGGCAGGGGATGTAGGCGAACTTCTCGCCGCCGTTCTCCTCGAAATAGTGGCGGTTCTCGCCGTCGAGTTCCTCGAGGGTCTCCAGGCAATCGGCCGTGAAGCCCGGCGCCACGATCGCCATGCGCTTCACGCCGGACTTGGCGAGCGCCTGCACAGTCTCGTCGGTGTAGGGCTTCAGCCACTCCTCGTTGCCGAAGCGCGACTGGAAGGTGGTGCGCATCTTGTCCGGCCCGTAGCCGAGCGCCTCGCGGATCAGGCGGCCCGTCTTCACGCACTGGCAATGGTAGGGGTCGCCCTTGAGCAGGTAGCTCTTCGGGACGCCGTGGAACGAGGTGAGGATCACCTCCGGCTCGAAATCGAGCTTGGCGAGCCCCTCGCGGATCGAGCGGGCGACCGCGTCGATGTAGACCGGGTCGTCGTGGTAGGGCGGCGAGACCCGCACCGTCGGCTGCCAGCGCATCTGCATCAGGGCCTTGAAGGCCTGGTCGCAGGCGGTGGCCGAGGTCGCGGCGGCGTACTGGGGATAGAGCGGCACCAGGAGGATGCGGTCGCAGCCCTGGTCGAGCAGCGCCTGGATGCGCGAACTCACCTCCGGCTTGCCGTAGCGCATGGCCCAATCGACGACCACCGAATCGCCGAGCGCCGCCTGCAACCGATCGCGCTGGCCGCGGGTGATGGTCTTGAGCGGCCCCTCGTCCAGCGCGTTGTTCCAGACGCTGGCGTAGTCGCGCCCCTTCGGCCCCGGGCGCTTCGTGAGGATGACGAGGTTCAGGAGCGGCCACCAGATCAGCCGCGGCACCTCGATGACGCGCCGGTCGGAGAGGAACTCCTTCAGGTAGCGGCGCATCGGCCAGTAGGTCGTGCCCTCCGGCGTGCCGAGATTCATCAGGAGCACGCCGACCCGGCCCCAGCGGACGGGCGGATGCTCGGCGGGCAGCGTGCCGGCGCTGACGGGGGCCTGAGGCGCCAGGGGCTGGCGGGCCGCGAGCGTTGCGGGTTCGACGCGTTCGTTCATCACACAGGGCTTTCCGGTCCGCGGCGGCGCCCCGCCCGGCGCGCTTGCGGCTGCCGGGGGCGGATCTCGTGAGCGCGCCGCGATTGTCTCGACGGGCTTATCTATCTAGAGCACGAAGCGACTTTTCGAAGATCGACAGGACAGGGCGCGACATGCCGTCTCCCCGCTATTTCCTCAGGCACTTCGTACCGTTCACCGGCTACCCCTACACGGGCGCGCCGGCGGCGTGCAATCTGTGCGGCTGCGCGGAGTCCGTCGTGGTGGCCGAGAGCGACCGGCGCCTGAAGGTGCTGCGCTCGATTGCCTGCACGCAGTGCGGCCTGATCCGCACCGACCCGATGCCGACGCCGGACGAACTCGCCGCGTACTACGCCACCGCCTACCGGGCCGATTACCAGCTCGCCTTCGCGGGCGGCCCGCCGCCCCACCACGTCAAGCGCTCGGGCCGGGAGGCCGCCTTCCGGGCGGACCTGCTGGGGCCCAAGCTCGTGCCGGGCGCCCGGCTCCTCGATTTCGGCTCGGGCTCCGGCGAGTTCCTGGCCGCCGCCCGGGCCAAGGGCTGCGACGTGGTCGGCGTCGAGCCCGGCCGCGACTACGCCGCCTTCGCCCGCAAGACCTACGGGGTCGAGGTGCTGGACGATGCGGACGACGCGACCTTCGCACCCGGCAGCTTCGACGTGATCAGCACCCACCACGTGCTGGAGCACCTGCGCGACCCGGCCGAGGTGATGGAGCGCCTCGCCCGCTGGCTGAAGCCGGACGGGCGCCTCTACGCCGCGGTGCCCAACATGGCCGCCACCGGCAAGCCGCCGCACGAGCGCTTCCACTTCGCCCACGTGCACGGCTACGTGCGCGAGACCTTCGACCTGCTGGCCCGCCGCGCCGGGCTGGTGCCGGACGAGGCCTACTGGCGCGAGGACACCACGGTCGTCTACCGCAAGACCGACGCGCCGGTCGGGGCGCTGGCTGTCCCCGGCCTCGCGCAGCGGCTGGCCGCGGACCTGCGCCCGAAGGCGCCCGGGGCCTATCTCGCCTCCGGCGCCTGGATCTGGCCGATGGTCCGCCGCAACGCCAAGGCCGTGCGCGACACCTTCCGGTAGGGCGTCCTGTTTCGGCAGGGCGTCTTGTTCCGGTAGGGCGCCTTGCCGGCCGGGCGTCACGAGCGCGTCGGGTCCGCCGGATAGGCGAGGGGATATGCGCGAACCGAGCCGCCGCCAGACCTTCGGACTCGGGCTCGGGGCCGGCCTCGGCGCCCTGCCCACCGTCGCCGCCGAGGCGGGAGCCGACCGCCCGACCTTCACGCTCCTTCTCGTCAACGACATCTACCTGATGGGCGAGGTCGAGGGCCGCGGCGGCTTCGCGCGGCTCAACGCCGTGGTGAAGGCGGAGCGCGCGCGCGGCGTGCCCGTCCTCTACGCGCATGCCGGCGACACGCTCTCGCCCTCGCTGATGTCGGGCTTCGACCGGGGCGCGCACATTGTGGCGCTCCTGGCGCTCGCCCCGCCCGACGTGTTCGTGCCGGGTAACCACGAGTTCGATTTCGGGCCGGCCGTGTTCCAGGAGCGGATCCGCGGCGCCGCCTTCCGCACGCTCGCGGCGAACCTCCGGGACGGGGCGGGCGAGCCGCTGCCGGACGTCGCGGACCGCTTCGTCACCGATCTCGGCGGCGTGCGCGTCGGCGTCACCGGCATCGCGCTGAGGAGCACGCCCGAGAAGGCGCAGAGCGGCACGCTCCGCTTCGGCCCGGAGGCCGAGACGCTGGCCGAGCAGGCCCGCCTGCTGCGCGCGGAGGGCGCCGAGATCGTCGTCGCGGTGGTCCACACGGATCGCGCCACCGACATGGCGATGCTGGCCGCGGGCCACGCCGACATCATCCTGTCCGGCCACGACCACGACCTGTTCCTGCGCTACGACGGCCAGCGCGTGCTCGCCGAATCGAGCGTGGATGCGCATTTCGTCACCGCGATCGACATCCGCTGCACCCGCGAGGGGGAGGGGGCGGAGCGGCGCCTGCGCTGGCGCCCGAGCTTCCGCATCCACGACACGCGGGACGTCGCGCCCGATCCCGAGACGCTGGCGCTGGTGCGCCGCTACGAGGCCGACCTGTCGCGCGAGCTCGACGTTCCGGTCGGGCGGACCGCGCTGCCCCTCGACAGCCGGGTCGCCAGCGTGCGCGCCCGGGAGGCCGGCTTCGGCGACCTCGTGGCCGACGCGGTGCGGGCCTCGACGGGCGCCGAGGTCGGGCTGATGAACGGCGGCGGCATCCGCGGCAACCGGCTCTACCCGGCGGGCGCCGAGCTGACCCGCCGCGACATCCTGCAGGAACTGCCCTTCGGCAACACGGTGGTGCTCGTCGCGATCACGGGCGAGGCGCTGCTGGCGCTCCTCGAGAACGGGCTCGCCGATTACGGCCGGCCGGCGGGGCGCCTCGTGCAGGTCTCCGGCCTCGCGGTCCGGCTCGATCCGGAACGGGCGCCCGGCTCGCGCGTCCTCTCGGTCACGGTCGACGGAGCGCCGCTCGACCGGGCGCGGACCTACACGGTCGCGGCGAACAACTTCCTCTACGACGGCGGCAACGGCTACGGGGCCCTGCGCAGCGGGCGCACCCTGATCGGCGCCACCGACGGTAAGCTCGTGGCGAACGAAGTGATGACGTATCTGCGCCGCAACAGCCCCCTCGCGATCCGCGAGGGCGAGCGCCTGATGGTGGCGCGATGAGCCGCACGCCCGTCGCCGACGCGCTCGCGGCCTTCCGCGCCTCCGGCTCGCCCTGGACGGACCTGCCATTCTTCCGCGAGGGCGCGGCCGACACGGTCGCCGCGCGGGTCGATGCCCGCATCGCCGAGGGCGCGCGCGTGCTGCCGGAGCCGCGCGACATCTTCGCGGCGCTCGCGCTGACGCCCCCCGGAGCCGTCAAGGTGGTGATCCTCGGACAGGATCCCTACCCGAGGCCGGGCGACGCCCACGGGCTCGCCTTCTCGTATGTGGGCAAGGGCCGTCTTCCGGCCTCCCTGAAGGTGATCCTGGCGGAGGTCGATCCGGCAAAGCCCCGGTCCGGCGACCTGACGCCGTGGGCGCGGCAGGGCGTACTCCTCCTCAACGCCGCACTGACGGTCGAGGCCGGCAAGTCCGGAGCGCATCTGCGCTACGGCTGGGCCAGGCTCACCGACGAGGCGGTGGCGGCGGTCTCGGCCCGTCCGGAGCCGTCCGTGTTCCTGCTCTGGGGCGCCCAGGCCCGCGCCCGCGCCGCGCTGATCGACCGGGACCGGCACGCGGTCATCGAGAGTGGTCACCCCTCGCCGCTGAACCGGGCGCGGGACTTTCCGGGCTCCCGGCCCTTCCAGAAGGCGAACGCATGGCTGGAGGCGCGGGGGCTCCAGCCGATCGACTGGCGGCTGGGCTGAGGCCGAGACGGGCCTGTCGCCTCCGGACGACCACTTGGATCGCGCCTCCCCTCCGCTCCGTAGGAAAGCCGGGAGCCAAGTCGGGCTCAGGTGCCCTCTCCCATAGGGCAGGGCGATCGCATATGCCGAGCGAGTCCTGCCTCGGATCAGGCGCGGGTCCCCTCTCCCGTGCGGGAGAGGGACAGGGTGAGGGGCCCGGAGCGTGCCGGAGGAGGCGCTGCGGTTCCGCGGCGATGGCCAGCCCCATCCGTAGAGTTCTCATCCCTCACCCCAACCCTCTCCCGCACGGGAGAGGGGGCGCGGCGCGGTTCGGGCGCAATCCGAGACGGGTTGCCGCCATATGCGATCGCCCTGCTCATAGGGAGAGGGGGCCGCGTCGCGGCTCCGTCGCCGTTCGGTCTGAGCCGGGACAGCGAAGTCCTCAGGCCTTGCGCGCCACCGTGAAGCGGGCGGCGTCGCGCAGCGTCTGCGCCCGTTCGCCCCAGCGCGCCACCGCCTCGTCGCAGACCCCGACCAGCCGGTCGCACTCGGCCCGCGCGCCGTCGAGGCCGAGGCGATCGACGAGCGTCGCCTTGCCGGCGTCCTTGTCCTTGCCGGTGGCCTTGCCCATCGCCTCCGGCGAGGCCTCCCGGTCGAGGATGTCGTCGGCGATCTGGAAGGCCTGGCCCAGCGCCACGCCGTAGCGCAGCAGCGCCGCGCGCTCGTCGGCGCTCGCCCCACCCACGATGGCCCCGGCCTCGACCGAGAAGGCCAGGATCGCGCCGGTCTTCATCGCCTGCATGCGCAGGGTGTCGTCCACGTCGAGGGAGACGGGCCCGAAGCGGCCCTCCGCCGCGAGGTCGAGGAGCTGGCCGCCCACCATGCCGCCGAGGCCCGAGGCCTTGGCGAGGCCGAGCACGAGGTCGGCGCGGATGCCCGCATCCGCCTGCCATTGCGGGTCGGCGGTGATCTCGAAGGCCAGCGTCTGGAGCGCGTCGCCGACGAGGATCGCGGTGGCCTCGTCGTAGGCCTTGTGCACGGTCGGCTTGCCGCGGCGCATGTCGTCGTTGTCCATCGCCGGCATGTCGTCGTGGACGAGCGAGTAGCAGTGGACGAGCTCGACCCCCGCGCCCGCCGCCATGGCCCCGGCCTCCGGGCCGCCGAGCATGCGGGCGGTCTCGACCGTCAGGAACGGGCGCAGGCGCTTGCCGCCGCCGAGCACCGCGTGGCGCATCGCCTCCATCAGCCGCGCGGGCCGCGCGATCTCGCCGGGGCGGACCTCGCCGTCGAGGAGATCGACCATGAAGCGCTCGACCTCGCCCGCCACCGTGGCAAGCTTGTGGGTAAACGCGTCCGGGGTCCCGGCAACCTTGACCGATTCGGGCGTCGCCTGCGTTGAGGAGGTGGAGGTCATGGTCACGTGGCCTTGGGGAGGGTGAGTCGCGTCGCTGTGCGGGCGGAGGAGAACGGAGTCGAGCCCCGCCGGCCGGCGGCGACTGCGCAGGAGCGGCCGTTGAGGCGACGGGCGGCGACGCGCCGGACGGGTCCGGGCGGCCTGCGCCGGCTCGTCGGGCTCGTCCTGCTCGTCCCGGCCATCGGGCTCGTCCTCGTGCTCGCGCTGGGGCTCGTCTATAGCGCGGTGACGCCGCCCTCAACCCTGATGCTTGGCCGTTGGCTGACGCTGCAACCGGTGGCTCGCGAGGCCGTGCCGCTCTCGGGAATCTCCCCGAACCTCGTCCAGGCGGTGATGACGTCGGAGGACCAGCGCTTCTGCCTGCATCACGGCGTCGATCTCGGGGCCCTCCGGGACGTGGTGGAGGACGAGGAGGGTCCGAGCCGCGGCGCCTCCACCATCGCGATGCAGACGGTGAAGAACGTCTTCCTCTGGCCCGGCCGCTCCTACGTCCGCAAGGCGCTGGAGATCCCGCTGGCGGCGGCCTTCGACGCGCTCTGGGGCAAGCGGCGCATGATGGAGGTCTACCTGAACGTCGCGGAGTGGGGCGACGGGATCTACGGCGCGCAGGCGGCGGCGCGGCACTGGTTCGGCAAGGACGCGCGGGCCCTGACCCGCCAGGAGGCGGCGCTGATGGCCGCCGCCCTGCCGAACCCGATCCTGCGCAGCGCCGGCAAGCCCTCGCGCACCGTGCGGGCGATCGCGGGCCGGATCCAGGCCCGGACGGGGCAGGTCGAGGGATTGATGGGCTGCCTGCGGGGCTGACGCCGTCGCGGGCGTGAGGGTCCGGCGGGGGCAGGACAGCGCCGGGAAATCGGCTATGGAGGCCCGACGCAAGGAGAGCCCGATGCCCGAGACCGAGATCACCCTGGAGCGGATCGCCCTGATCCGCCGCCTCGTGGTGGCCTGGAACCCGCAAGGACACGGCGCGCCGATGATCCACCCGGACGCCCCCTACGGCAGCACCGACCGCGACGGCGACATCGCCAACGTCACGGGCGACGACGAGGGCGCGGAGGAGGAGCACCGCGCGGTCGGCGCGGCGCTCGCGGCCTTCGTGCGGCACGCCACGCTCAAGCCGGGGCGCTTCACCTACCACAACCCGCTGGTGAAGCTCGATCCGGCCCGCACCGGCGACGTCTTCCGCGATGCGGGCGGTGCGTCGCCGGAGCAGATCACGTTCGACGTGGACGGGGCGCATCTCGCGCTGGTCCGGCATCTGGCCGTGCTGTGGGACGAGGGCCGGGCGGTGCCGTTCGTCGATCCGGCCGCGCCCTACGGGGACGCGGATCTCGCCGGCTCGATGGCGCGGATCGTGGGTGGATCGACGGAGGATGCGGGTCGCCTGCACCACGCGATGCAGCCGGCCCTGCAGATCTTCCTGCGCTACGCCGACATCGCGCCGGGGGATTACGCGTAGCGCGCGATCTCCCTCCCCCTCTGCGGGGGAGGGTGGATCAGCTCAGCCCTCGCGCTTCTTGCGCTGGGCGAGCGTGCGCAGCCGAAGCGCGTTGAGCTTGATGAAGCCCGCGGCATCCCGGTGATCGTAGGCGACCGCACCCTCCTCGAAGGTGACGAGGTCCTGGTCGTAGAGCGAGTTCGGGCTCTCCCGGCCGATCACGTGGACGCCACCCTTGTAGAGCTTCAGCCGCACGCTGCCGGTCACCTTCTCCTGACTCCTGTCGATGAGCGCCTGGAGCATCTCGCGCTCGGGGCTGAACCAGAAGCCGTTGTAGATCAGCTCCGCGTATTGCGGCATCAGCTGGTCCTTCAGGTGCGCCGCGCCGCGGTCGAGGGTGATCGACTCGATGGCGCGGTGGGCCGGCAGCAGGATGGTGCCGCCGGGCGTCTCGTACATGCCGCGGCTCTTCATGCCGACGAAGCGGTTCTCGACGAGGTCGAGGCGGCCGATGCCGTTGGCCCGGCCGAGTTCGTTCAGCTTGGCGAGCAGCGAGGCCGGCGAGAGTTTCTCCCCGTCGATCGAGACCGCGTCGCCCCGCTCGAAGCCGATGGTGATCACGGTCGGCTGGTCCGGCGCCTCCTCCGGCGAGAGGGTGCGCGAGTAGACGTAGTCCGGCACCTCGACGGCCGGATCCTCCAGCACCTTGCCCTCCGAGGAGGCGTGCAGAAGGTTGGCATCGACCGAGAACGGGCTCTCGCCGCGCTTGTCCTTGGCGATCGGGATCTGGTGCTGCTCGGCAAACGCGATCAGCTGCTCGCGCGAGCGCAGGTCCCACTCGCGCCAGGGGGCGATCACGGTGACGTCGGGCTTGAGCGCGTAGTAGCCGAGCTCGAACCGGACCTGATCGTTGCCCTTGCCGGTGGCGCCGTGGCAGACCGCGTCCGCCCCGACCTTCTCGGCGATCTCGATCTGCTTCTTGGCGATGAGCGGCCGGGCGATCGAGGTGCCGAGCAGGTAGACGCCCTCGTAGACGGCGTTGGCGCGGAACATCGGGAAGACGTAGTCCCGCACGAACTCCTCGCGCAGGTCCTCGATGTAGATGTTCTCCGGCCGGATGCCGAGCAGCTCCGCCTTCCGGCGGGCCGGCTCCAGCTCCTCGCCCTGGCCGAGGTCGGCCGTGAACGTCACCACCTCGCAGCCGTAGGTGGTCTGCAGCCATTTCAGGATGATCGAGGTGTCGAGGCCGCCGGAATAGGCCAGCACGACCTTCTTCACGGGCTTCTGGTCGGGAGCGGACATCGGGGGGTTCCGGAGCGGGAGGGCAGGGGTCGCGGGCGGCTTATCGCGCGGACCCTCGGGCTGCAACCGGCGTGCCGGCCGGGGCGTTCGACCTGCAGCGCTGCCGCCCCATCTCAAGGTTCGGGTGCCGCGCCGCCGCCCCCGCGCGACGGCTCGGCGCTTGCATTTCCCGGTTCCTCCGTACGGAGACGCGTTCCCCATGGCCCGCCAGCCGACGATCGAGTTCTGGTACGAGTTCGCCTCGACCTACTCCTACCTCGCCGCCATGCGCATCGAGGCTGCGGCGGCCGAGGCGGGCGTCGCGGTGCGCTGGCGGCCCTTCCTGCTCGGCCCGATCTTCGCCGCCCAAGGGTGGACGACCTCGCCCTTCAACCTGTTCCCGGCCAAGGGCCGCAACATGTGGCGCGACCTTGCGCGCGAGGCGGCCCGCTACGGGCTTCCCCCGGTGACGCGCCCCGATCCCTTCCCGCAGAACAGCCTCTCGGCCACCCGCGCGGCGATCCTCGGGCAGGGCGAGGACTGGCTGATCCCCTTCACGCAGGCCGTCTTCCGCGCGAGCTTCGCGGAAGGACGCTCGATCGCCGAGCCCGCTTCCGTGATCGCGATCCTGGATTCGCTCGGGCTCGACGGCACCCAGCTCCTCAAGGCCGCGAGCGCGGAGGCCAACAAGACCCGGCTGCGGGTGGCGGGCGAGGAGGCGCGCTCGCGAGGGATCTACGGAGCGCCGAGCTTCCTGACCGAGGACGGCGAGCTGTTCTGGGGCAACGACCGGCTGGAGCAGGCGCTGGCCTGGGCGGTCGGGGAGCGCCCGCCCGGCCTGCTCTGACGGCCCCGGTTCCGCCGGGAAGCCTGTCCATCTCGGTCAGGCGCCGCTAGAAGGCCGGCGCCCCGAGAGACGGAACCCGACCCGATGCGCCCGACCCGCCGCCACCTTCTCTCGGCCTTCGTCGGCGCGGGCCTCGCGCCCGGCGCCGGCCTCGCCCAATCCTACGGCCAGCGCGTCGCGGTCGAGAACGACGAGGGCAAGGCGGTCGCCAACGCGATCCTGCCCGGCGAGATCACCGGCCAGATCCCGGCTCTGCGCGGCGTCACCTACGCGGGGCCGCGCGAGGCCGAGACCGCGCTCTACGAGTTCTTCGACTTCAACTGCCCCTGGTGCCGCAAGGCCGCCGCCGACGTCGTCTCGCTCCACACCAGCGACGCGGCCCTGCGGGTCGGGCTCGTGCACAACCCGATCCTCTCGCCGCAATCCGCCCAGGCTGCCAAGGTGATGCTCGCCGTCCAGCGCCGCCTCGGCTCGGCGGTGGCCTGGGACTTCTACCGCACGCTGCTCGGCCGGCCCGGCCGGATCGACGGCCCGGCGGCGCTGGCGCTCGCCGGCACCCTTGGCGCGCCGGCCAGCGAGATCGAGGCGGTCGCCGACAGCGACGAGGTGCGGCTGGCGCTCAAGAGCCACATGCGCATGGCCGCCGATCTCGGGCTCTACGCCACGCCCTCCTACGTCCTCGGAAACGCCGGGATCCTCGGTCATCCGGGAGCCCGCTCGCTCGCCCGGATGATCGCCAGCACCCGGCGCTGCGACCGGCTCGCCTGCTGAGCCGGGTCCCGCGCCAGGTCAGCCTCCGGAAAGGATCGGTCCCCATCCTGGCCGCGCCCGGACCCGGATTCGCCGGGCGGCACGGACCTGTGGACAAACAATGCACGCCCTCACCGCCCAGCTCCTCTGCATGGTCGCCGCCGTCATCTTGGGCGTGCTCGTGGCCGAGATGATCGAGACCCCGATCCGCACCTGGGCCAGCCGCCTCGCCGCCGGACTGCGCCGCTGAGGCAGAACGCCCGTCCGACCCGCCGCGCCGCCGCCACCCGATCGCGAGCGTCGCTCGCCTTGCGTGCCACCGTGTTGCCATGCTAGGCGGTCGCCGCGCCGGGCAGGGGTCTCTATGCCCCCGGTTTCCCGGGACAATCCCATTTCCCGCGGCCGTCCTTCCGAACCCCGTCGCGGGCCCGGATCCAGGGACGAAACCGCGGGCAAGGCAAAGAGAGAGCGGCGGGTGGCGCAGAACGGTTCCGAGGCAGGTCCCCTCGTCGCGGGCATGGCAGGCCGCTACGCCTCCGCCCTGTTCGAACTGGCCCGGGACGAGCGCCAGCTCGACGAGGTCGCCGCCGGTCTCGACCGGTTCGACGCGCTGCTCAAGGAGAGCGCGGACCTGCGCCGCCTCGTGAAGAGCCCCGTCTTCACCGCCGAGCAGCAGGCCGCCGCCATCGGCGCCGTGATCGAGAAGGCCGGCGTCACGGGGCTCGCCGCGAACTTCATCCGGCTCACCGCCGCGAACCGCCGCCTGTTCGCGCTGCCCGGGATGATCACCGCCTTCCGCGCCCTCGTGCAGGAATCGAAGGGCATCGTCCGCGCCGAGGTGCGCGTGGCGGAGAAGCCCTCCGACGCGGTGCTGGAGGAGATCAAGGCCTCCTTGCGCGACATCGCCAAGGCCGAGGTCGCGGTCGATCTCCACGTCGATCCCAGCCTGATCGGCGGCCTCGTCGTGAAGATGGGCTCGCGCATGGTCGACGCCTCGCTCCGCACGAAGCTCAACGGCATCCGCCTCGCGATGCGCGAAGCCCGGTAAGACCGGCGCACCGCATCCGACACCGACACTGAACAGATCCAGACAAGAGGCCCGACGATGGACATCCGCGCCGCCGAGATCTCCGCGATCCTGAAAGAGCAGATCAAGAACTTCGGCGAGGAGGCCGAGGTCTCCGAGGTCGGGCAGGTCCTGTCCGTCGGCGACGGCATCGCCCGCGCCTACGGCCTCGACAACGTCCAGGCCGGCGAGATGGTCGAGTTCGAGTCGGGCGTGCGCGGCATGGCGCTCAACCTCGAGCAGGACAACGTCGGCATCGTGATCTTCGGCTCCGACCGCGAGATCAAGGAAGGCCAGACCGTCAAGCGCACCGGCGCCATCGTGGACGTGCCCGTCGGCAAGGGCCTGCTCGGCCGCGTCGTCGACGCGCTCGGCAACCCGATCGACGGCAAGGGCCCGATCCAGTCGACCGAGCGCCGCCGCGTCGACGTGAAGGCCCCGGGCATCATCCCGCGCAAGTCCGTGCACGAGCCGATGGCCACCGGCCTCAAGGCGATCGACGCGCTCATCCCGGTCGGCCGCGGCCAGCGCGAGCTGATCATCGGCGACCGCCAGACCGGCAAGACCGCGATCGCGCTCGACACGATCCTCAACCAGAAGCCCGCCCACCAGGGCAGCGACGAGAAGGCCAAGCTCTTCTGCATCTACGTCGCCGTGGGTCAGAAGCGCTCGACGGTCGCCCAGTTCGTGAAGGTGCTGGAGGACCAGGGGGCGCTCGAGTACTCGATCGTCATCGCGGCCACCGCCTCGGACGCCGCCCCGATGCAGTTCATCGCGCCGTTCGCCGGCTGCGCCATGGGCGAGTACTTCCGCGACAACGGCATGCACGCCGTGATCGTGTACGACGACCTCTCGAAGCAGGCGGTGGCCTACCGCCAGATGTCGCTGCTGCTGCGCCGCCCGCCGGGCCGCGAGGCGTATCCCGGCGACGTGTTCTACCTCCACTCGCGCCTGCTGGAGCGCGCCGCCAAGATGGGCGACGCCGCCGGCAACGGCTCGCTGACCGCGCTGCCGGTCATCGAGACCCAGGCCAACGACGTCTCGGCCTACATCCCGACCAACGTGATCTCGATCACCGACGGCCAGATCTTCCTCGAGACCGACCTGTTCTACCAGGGCATCCGCCCGGCGGTGAACGTCGGCCTCTCGGTCTCGCGGGTGGGCTCCTCGGCCCAGACCAAGGCGATGAAGAAGGTCGCCGGCAAGATCAAGGGCGAGCTGGCGCAGTACCGCGAGATGGCGGCCTTCGCGCAGTTCGGCTCCGACCTCGACGCCTCGACCCAGCAGCTCCTGAACCGCGGCTCGCGGCTCACCGAGCTCCTGAAGCAGCCGCAATTCTCGCCGCTGAAGATGGAGGAGCAGGTCGCGGTGATCTACGCCGGCGTTAACGGCTACCTCGACAAGCTGCCCGTGGCGAAGGTGCGTCCCTTCGAGGACCAGCTGCTCTCGACGCTCCGCTCGAAGCACCAGGACCTGCTCGACGCCATCGGCACCTCGAAGGACCTCTCGGACGACAACGCCGCGAAGCTGAAGAGCGTCGTCGAGTCCGTCGCCAAGAGCGTCGCGTAAGCGCACGGCATCAACTGCGGGGGCACCCTCGGGCGCCCCCGCCTCTGGCCCTTGAGACCACCGGACCGCTTCGATGCCGAGTTTGAAGGACCTGCGGAACCGCATCACCTCGGTGAAGGCGACGCAGAAGATCACCAAGGCCATGCAGATGGTCGCCGCCGCCAAGCTGCGGCGCGCCCAGATGGCCGCCGAGAACGGCCGTCCCTACGCCGAGAAGATGGCCGCGGTGCTCGGCAACCTCGCGGGCAACCTCGTCGGCGGCGTCGGCGCCCCGCGCCTGCTCTCGGGCACCGGCCAGGACCGGGTGCACCTGCTCGTGGTCTGCACCGGCGACCGGGGTCTGGCCGGCGCCTTCAACTCCTCGATCGCGCGCCTCGCCCGCGACCACGCCAACCGGCTGATGGCCGAGGGCAAGACCGTGAAGATCATCACGGTCGGCAAGAAGGGCCTCGACGTCCTGCGCCGCCAGTTCCGCGAGCAGATCATCGCCTCGCGCGACATCCGCGGCAACCGGCCGGTGGACTACGAGTTCGCCGCCGAGATCGCCGACGACATCCTCTCGCGCTTCGAGGCGGGCGAGTTCGACGTCGCGACCTTGTTCTACGCCGAGTTCCGCTCGGTGATCTCGCAGATCCCGACCGCGCAGAAGATCATCCCGGCCGAGCTGCCGCAGGCCCAGACCAAGGGCGCCGGGGCCGACGCGGCGCTCGAGTTCGAGCCCGACGAGGAGTCCATCCTCGACGCGCTGCTGCCGAAGAACCTCACGGTGCAGATCTTCCGCGCACTCCTGGAGAACGCCGCCTCCGAGCAGGGCGCGCGCATGAGCGCCATGGACTCCGCCACCCGCAACGCCGGCGAGATGATCAAGAAGCAGACGCTGATCTACAACCGCACGCGTCAGGCCATGATCACCAAGGAACTCATCGAGATCATCTCGGGCGCCGAGGCGCTCTGATCGTCACGACAATCCCGAGCGCGCCGCGCGCGCTCCCGTCCGCAACAGAATCGAAGGGTCCGCACACATGGCCAGCACCGCTCTCCCCGGCACCGGCTCCAACAAGGTCGGCAAGATCACCCAGGTCATCGGTCCCGTCGTCGACGTGCAGTTCGACGGCCACCTGCCGGAGATCCTGAACGCGCTCGAGACCAAGAACAACGGCGCCCGCCTCGTGCTCGAGGTGGCCCAGCAGCTCGGCGAGAACACCGTCCGCTGCATCGCGATGGACACCTCCGAGGGCCTGACCCGCGGCCAGGAGTGCACCGATACCGGCGAGCCCATCAAGGTGCCGGTCGGCATGAACACGCTCGGCCGCATCATGAACGTCATCGGCGAGCCGATCGACGAGGCCGGCCCGGTCGTCACCGACACCTACCGCGCCATCCACCAGCCGGCCCCGGCCTACGACGAGCAGTCGACCGAGGCGCAGATCCTCGTCACCGGCATCAAGGTGGTGGACCTGCTCGCCCCCTACGCCAAGGGCGGCAAGATCGGCCTGTTCGGCGGCGCCGGCGTCGGCAAGACCGTGCTGATCATGGAGCTGATCAACAACATCGCGAAGGTGCACTCGGGCTACTCGGTCTTCGCCGGCGTCGGCGAGCGCACCCGCGAGGGCAACGATCTCTACCACGAGATGATCGAGTCCAACGTCAACAAGAACCCGAAGGAGAACAACGGCTCGGCCGAGGGCTCCAAGTGCGCCCTGGTCTACGGCCAGATGAACGAGTCGCCCGGCGCCCGCTCGCGCGTCGCGCTCACCGGCCTGACCATCGCGGAGCAGTTCCGCGACGAGGGCCAGGACGTGCTCTTCTTCGTCGACAACATCTTCCGCTTCACGCAGGCGGGCTCCGAGGTGTCGGCGCTTCTCGGCCGCATCCCTTCGGCGGTGGGCTACCAGCCGACGCTCGCCACCGACATGGGCGCCCTGCAGGAGCGCATCACCACCACCACCAAGGGCTCGATCACCTCGGTGCAGGCCATCTACGTGCCGGCCGACGACCTGACCGACCCGGCGCCGGCCGCCTCGTTCGCCCACCTCGACGCCACGACCGTGCTCTCGCGCTCGATCGCCGAGAAGGGCATCTACCCGGCGGTGGATCCGCTCGACTCGACCTCGCGCATGCTCTCGCCGACGATCCTCGGGGAGGAGCACTACTCGGTCGCCCGCCGCGTCCAGCAGACCCTGCAGCGCTACAAGGCGCTCCAGGACATTATCGCGATCCTGGGCATGGACGAGCTGTCCGAGGAGGACAAGCTGACGGTGGCCCGCGCCCGCAAGATCGAGCGCTTCTTCTCGCAGCCCTTCTCGGTGGCCGAGGTGTTCACCGGCTCGCCCGGCAAGCAGGTCGCGCTGGAAGACACCATCAAGGGCTTCAAGGGCCTCGTGAACGGCGACTACGACGACCTCCCCGAGGCCGCCTTCTACATGGTCGGCACCATCGAGGAGGCCCAGGAGAAGGCCAAGAAGCTGAAGGCCGCCGCCTAAGGCCGTCCTGCCCCTCCCGCTCTCCGGGGAGGGGCGCTCTATCGGCTCCGGCCCGCGCGCGGGCCGGGCAAGCCTCTCGGATCCGGGAACAGTTCAGGCGATGGCCACCTTCCACTTCGATTTCGTCGGCCCCGAGCGGTCGCTGTATTCCGGCGAGGTCGAGTCGGTGCAGCTGCCCGGCTCGGAGGGCGAGATGACCGTCCTGCCCGGGCACGCCCCGGTGCTGACCACCCTGCGGGTCGGCGTCATCGTGGTCACCGAGTCCCAGGGCAGCGGCAAGCGCATCTACGTGCGCGGCGGCTTCGCCGATGTCGGCCCGACCAGCGTCACGGTGCTCGCCGAGCGCGCCGCGCCGATCGAGGAGCTGACGCCGGAATCGATCGACCGCGACATCGAGGCGGCCCAGCTCGCCCACGACGCGACCGAGGACCAGCAGAAGCGCCAGGAGCTGAACGCGCAGATCGTGCAGCTGCAGGAGACCAAGACCCTGCTGCGGCTCTGATCCGTCCCCCCGAACGGCGGCCTCCGATCGCAGGCCCGCCGCGACGCCCACCCGGGCGTCGCGGCGGGCCTTTCTCGTTGCCGCTAGCCGACCGCATCCTCGAGGGCGTGGGCGATCAGCGCGTCGCGCGCCCCTGGATCGAGCGGGCAGCCCAGCGCGAGCCAGCGGGCGCGGGCGCGGGCGAGCGCCCGGCCGATGCCGCGGCCCGGGGCGAGGCCCCGCGCCACCAGATCGGCCCCGGCGACCGGTAGGACGAGCGGCGGTCCGGCGCGTAGCGCCCCGAGGATCCGGTCGAGGTCGGGGGGTAGGGCGGGCCGCGGCTCGCCCGCCAGAACCGCGAGCGCGCCCGAGGCCGCCTCCAGCCCGTGCTCGGCGACGAGCGCCCGGATCTCGGGCTCCGCGAGGGCTGGGCGGTCGCGGGCCGCGGCCAGCGCGTCGGCGTAGCGCTCGAGTTCGAGATGCTCGGCCCTCGACAGGCGCAGCCGCTCGCGCAGGCGCTCCGCATCCTCGCGGGTCAGCACGGCCAGGGCCGCGAGGGGGGCGGGCCTCCCCGCCGCAAGGGCCCGAGCGAGACGGCCCTGCTCGCCCACGCCGCCGAGGATGCGGGCGAGGAGGCCGGTGTCGCTCAGGGTCGCGACCATCGGGGGCGCGCCCGGCGCGGCCAGCAGCTTGAGGAACTCGGCCCGCACGCGCTCGCGCGAGAGCCGGTCGAGGCTGTCCCGGGCGGCAATGCAGGCGGCGAGCGCGGGCGCGTCCGGGGCGCCGTGCCCGAAGCGCGCGTGGAAGCGGAAGAAGCGCAGGATGCGAAGCGCGTCCTCGCGGATGCGGGTCGCCGGGTCGCCGATGAAGCGCACCCGCCCCGCCTGGAGATCGGCGACGCCGCCCGTGGTGTCGTGCAGGTGCCCCGCCGCGTCGAGGGAGAGGGCGTTGACGGTGAAGTCGCGCCGCGCCGCGTCCTGCGCGAAATCGCCCCCGAAGCGCACCACCGCGCGGCGCCCGTCGGTCTCGACGTCCTCGCGCAGGGTCGTCACCTCGATCGGCTCGCCCGCCGCGACCAGCGTAACGGTGCCGTGCTCGATGCCCGTCGGCACCGCCTTGAGGCCGGCGGCGCGGGCACGCGCCATCACGGTCTCGGGCAGGAGCGTGGTGGCGAGGTCGATGTCGGCGGCAGCGCGTCCGAGGAGCGCGTCGCGCACGCAGCCTCCGACGACGCGCGTCTCGGCCCCCGGCCCGTCCAGCGCCGCGAGGGCGCGGCGCACGCTCGGTCGCTCGCGCAGGCGCGCGAGACCCGCTCGGTCGAGATCCTGCATCAGCGGAACTGCCCCGGCACGAGCCGCCCGTTCTCCATGTGGGAGGGCACGTAGCCGCCGGTGCTGCGCGCCGAGAACAGGCCCGTGAGGACGAGCGAGGCGATCACCAGCGCGAGGCCGGCCAGCGCCAGCCGCAAGCTCTGGCCGTCCCAGTGCGCCCGGCGCAGCGGGTTTCGGCCCCGCGCCAGCAGGTAGACGCAGAAGAGCGCGAAGGGGATCAGGAAGATCCCGAATTCTTCGAGGAGGCGGCGCAGCATGGGTTCCGGGGCGGCGGGGGATCGGGACTCTGCTACCGCGCGAGCCGTTCGCGCAAGTTGTGCAGGATGCCGGCGGTCACGCCCCAGATCAGGCGCTCGCCGAAGGGGAGGGCGTAGAAGGTGCGGGTGCGGCCCTGCCATTCGCGGGAGCGGAGCTGGTAGCGGCCGGCATCCATCAGGAAGCCGAGGGGCACCTCGAAGACGTCGGCGACCTCGGAGGGGTTGGGCCGCAGGACCGCCTCCGGTGCGACCAGTCCGATCACCGGGGTGACGAGGAAGCCGGTCCCCGAGAGGTAGGGGTCGAGATAGCCGAGCGGGCGCACGAGGTCGGCGACGAGGCCGATCTCCTCCCAGGCCTCCCGCAGCGCCGCCTCGCGGGCCGTCTCCTCCGGGTCGATCTTGCCACCCGGCAGGGCGACCTGGCCAGAATGGTCGCGCAGGTGGGCGGCGCGCTGGGTGAGGATGAGGAAGAGGCCCTCGGTGCGCGCCACCACAGGCACCAGCACGGCGGCGCGGCGGTGGGGCGGCGGCGGGATCACGGCGCTGCCGTCGGGGTCGAGGCTGTGGTCGCCGCGCGGGTTCGAGGTCGGGTCGTCGGGGCCCGGCGGCCATGGCGACAGGCGCTCGCGACAGAGGGCGAGGAAGCCCGCGAGATCGAGGCTCACGCCGCCTCGGCCGGTGCGATGCGGTGGAAGGCGCCCCCGGCCTGAAGGCCGAGCCAGGGGCGGCCGTCGAGCACGCGCTCCTCGGCCAGCGCCACGAGGTCGTAGGTCAGCGCCCGGCTCACCAGGGCCCAGAGGCCGCCGCGGACCAGGAGGTAGGGCTTGAGCGCGCCGTCCTCCGCCTGCTCGAAGCGCAGCGGGTGGTCGGGACCGACCGCCACGAGGTCGTCGACGTTGGTGCGGAAGCTGATGCGGCGCGCCGCGCCCGCCCCGTCCACCGCCATCTCGACGGCACGGAAGGGCGCGTCGTCTACCGTGATACCCACGCTCTCGACCGGCGTGACGAGCCGGATCGCGCCGTCGGGCTCCGCCCGCAGGATCGAGGCGAACAGGCGCACCATCTTCTCGCGGCGGATCGGGCTGCCGTTGTGGAACCACGTGCCGTCGGCCGCGATGCGGATGTCGATAGAACCGCAATAGGGCGGGTTCCAGAGATGGACCGGCGCGGGACCGCGCGCGGGCAGGCCCGACAGGGCGGCGCCGAGCCGGGCGAGCGTCGGGTCCTGGGGGGCGTCGGTGGAAGCGGACATGGACCCGAGATAGCGCGCTCAGGCGCCCGCGGCATCGGGTCGGCGGCGCAGGATCTTCCAGACGCCCGAGGCGTAGGCGACCCGCCGGTCCCCGACCAGCAGATCCGTGCGCAGGAAGACGAGGGAGCCGGTGCGCTTGAGCACGTCCGGACCGGTCTCGATCCAGTCGCCGAGCCGGGCCGCGTCGATGAACTGCATCTCCATCTGCACGGTGACGCAGTTCGCGCCCTCCGCCGCCGCCATCGCGGTCTCGCCGAGCGCCCGGTCGGCGAAGCTCATCAGCATGCCGCCGTGCACCACCCGGATCAGGTTGGCGTGCCGCTCGTCCGCCCGGAAGGCGTAGGCCCCGTCCGCCCGGCGATAGACCGGGCCGACATGGGCGATGAAGCCGGAATCGCGGATCGGCTCCCAGCCGGGCGGGGCGTCGGGTTCGGGTGCGGTCTCATTCATGCGATCCTCCTAGGTGCAAGCTCGGCGCCGTGTCCCGCAGATCCTCACGTCCCGCGGGGCTTGGCGCGCCGGGTCGGCGCCTCGGTGCGAGGATCCTCGGGCCAGGGATGGCGCGGGTAGCGCCCGCGCATCTCGGTCCTGACCGCGCCCCAGGAGCCGCGCCAGAAGCCCGGCAGGTCGCGGGTGATCTGGATCGGGCGCTGGGCCGGCGAGAGCAGGTGGAGGACGAGCGGCCGGCCGCCGGCCGTCGGGTGCCGGTCGAGCCCGAACAGCTCCTGCACCCGCACGGCGAGGACGGGACCGCCCTCGGATTCGTAATCGACCGGGATGCGCGAGCCGGTCGGCACCGCGACATGGGTCGGCGCCGCCGTCTCCATGCGGGCGCGCAGCGCCCAGTCGAGCAGGCCGTGGAGCGCGCGGGCGAGGTCGTCCGCCGTGATCGCGTCGAGCCCGCTCCGGCCGACGATCTCGGGGGCGAGCCAGTCCGCCACGGTCTCGGCGAGCACCGCGTCGGAGAGGTCGGGCCAGGGCTCGCCCTCGGCCGCGCGCAGGAAGCGGGCGCGGGCGAGCCATTGCCGGAGGGCCGGGGTCCAGGGCAGGCGGTCGAGGCCGAGCCCGGCGATGCCGCGGGCGAGGATCGCTGCGGCGTCGAGGTCGGCCGGCACCGGCAGGGTGCGCTCGCCGAGCGTCACGGCGCCGAGGCGGCGCAGGGCGCGGGCCCGCAGCGCGCGGGCCTGGGGATCGAAGCTCACCTGCGTGACGGATTCGATGCGGTCGGCGAAACCCGTCTCGATCGCCTCCGGGGCGATGGCGGCGGCCGCGAGGATGCGGGCGTTGCCGGCAGCCCCCGCGAGGTCGGCGACCACCACGAAGGGCTGGCGGGCGAGCGCGGCGGCCGGATCGAGGCGCCCGGCGCGGCCGTTGGCCATCACGAACTCGCCGTCGCGCCCGCGCGCCCTGGCGACGCGGTCCGGGTAGGCGAGGGCCAGGAGAGCGCCCGGATCGGCGGCCTCATCGGAGGCCTGCCCGCCCGCGAGCGTCGCCCAGCCGGCGCTCAGGCGGCGCATGTCGGCGGCGCGCGGGCCGCGGTCGCGGCGGAAGCGGTCGAGGCGCTCGGCGAGGTCGACCGCATCGCCGCCGAGTCCCCGCTCGACCAGCACGGCGGCGAGATCGGCGGCGGCGCGGGCCTGCCCGAACGCTCCGGCGCTGACCAGCATGCGGGCGAGGCGCGGCGGCAGGGGCAGGGCGCGCAAGCGCCGGCCGGCCTCGGTGAGGCGCCCGTCGGCGTCGAGGGCGCCGAGGTCGGCGAGCATGACGCGCGCCTCGCGGAGCGCTGCCGCGGGCGGCGTGTCGAGGAAGGCGAGGGCGGTCGGGTCGGCCACGCCCCAGGCGGCGCAATCGAGCACGAGGCCGGCAAGGTCGGCGGCCAGGATCTCGGGGCGCCCGAACGGTTCGAGCGCGCCGGTGGCGGCCTCCGACCAGAGCCGCCAGCACACGCCCGGCTCCGTGCGGCCGGCGCGGCCGCGGCGCTGATCGACGGAGGCGCGCGAGGCGCGCGCCGTCACGAGGCGCGTGAGCCCCAGGCCCGGCTCGTAGTGCGGCACCCGGGCGAGCCCGGAATCGACGACGATGCGCACGCCCTCGATGGTCAGCGAGGTCTCGGCGATGGAGGTCGCCAGCACCACCTTGCGGCGGCCGGGCCGGGCCGGCGATACGGCGCGGTCCTGCTCGGCCGGCGTCAGCGCGCCGTAGAGCGGGGCCACGTCCACGTCCGGCCCGACGCGTCCCTCCAGAGCCTCCGCCACCCGGCGGATCTCCGCCTGCCCGGGCAGGAACGCGAGGACGGAGCCCGGATCGGCGCGCAGCGCCCGGAGGATCAGGTCGGTCGTCGCCGCCTCGACGCGCCGGCTCGGATCGCGCTCGACGTAGCGGGTCTCGACCGGGAAGGCGCGGCCCTCCGACGCGATCACGGGCGCATCGCCCAGCAGCGCCGCGACCCGCGCCCCGTCGAGGGTCGCCGACATCACCAGGATCCGAAGGTCCTCGCGCAACCCACCCTGCGCGTCGAGGGCGAGCGCGAGGCCGAGATCCGCGTCGAGAGAGCGCTCGTGGAACTCGTCGAACAGCACCGCGCCGACCCGGCCGAGTTCCGGGTCGTCGAGGATCATCCGGGTGAACACGCCCTCGGTGACCACCTCGATCCGGGTGCGGCCGGAGATCTTCGAGCCGAGGCGCACGCGCAGGCCCACCGTCTCGCCGACGCGCTCGCCCAGCGTCGCGGCCATGCGCTCGGCCGCCGCCCGGGCGGCGAGGCGGCGCGGCTCGAGCAGGACGATGCGCCTGTCGCCGAGCCAGGGCGCGCCGAGGAGGTCGAGCGGCACCCGCGTGGTCTTGCCGGCCCCGGGCGGGGCGACGAGGACCGCGCCTACGCCCGCCGCGAGCGTCGCGCGCAGGCGCGGCAGGACGGCGTCGATCGGCAGGGCTTGCGCGGCGGCGGCTTGCATCGCGCGGTGATGGCGCGGCGGGCGCGACAAGGCAATCCGGGCGGGCCCCGGACGGACAATCCCATCGCACGACCCCGATCCTATGATGGCGCAGTCAGGCGGCGAGCGGGGCGCGTGCACGTTCAGACTTCGATAATCGTCCCGACGGAATGTCGCGAGGCAGCGAGAAATTTCTCCGTATCCGTCGGAACCGCATAGGATGGAACAACTTATCGGCTCGACGCGCGCAGCCTGCGCGACGTGGAGACTTACATGACGCGCATTGCCCTCACCCTGGCGACCGGCCTGCTGCTCGGCGGCCTCGCCTCGCTGCCCGCCTCGGCGGCTCCGCTCTCGGTGCCGGCCGGCGTCACCGCCACCGACGGCGTCGAGACGGTCGCCTACCGCCACCACCGCCGTTACCACTCCACCCGGGCCGAGCGCCGCATGCGCCGCATGAACACCATGCGCTACGGCAACCCGAACGCCCGCAACCCGCAGCAGCCCGGCTACAAGCAGCAGCTCGGCAACACCACGGGCGGCCCGCGCTACTGAGCCGCCCGGCTCATACGAGAGGCCAGGGGGCTGCCGCGCGAGCGGCGGCCCCTTTCCGTTCGGCGGCCGCGCTTCTCCCCAGCGATGCGACGTGCCGCGCCTGATTCGCCGGCCGGGCTCTGGTAGAACGGGGCATGGCCCGCAGCACCGCCGCCCGACAGATCGCCAGCCCGCCCGAGGCCGCGCCCGCCCCGGAGACCCCGGGCGCCACGCCGATGATGGCGCAGTACATCGAGATCAAGGCGGCCAACCCCGACTGCCTGCTGTTCTACCGGATGGGCGATTTCTACGAGCTGTTCTTCGCCGACGCGGAGACCGCCTCGCGGGCGCTCGGCATCGTGCTGACGAAGCGGGGCAAGCACGGCGGCGCCGACATCCCGATGTGCGGCGTGCCGGTGGAGCGGGCCGACGACTACCTGAGCCGCCTGATCGCGCTGGGCCACCGCGTCGCCGTCTGCGAGCAGACCGAGGATCCGGCCGAGGCCAAGCGCCGGGGGCCGAAATCGGTGGTGCGGCGCGAGGTGGTGCGGCTCGTCACCCCCGGCACCATCACGGAGGACCGACTGCTCGACCCCGCGCGGGCGAACCTCCTCCTCGCGATCGGCCGGCGCAAGCTCTCGGAGACCGCCCACGCCTACGGGCTCGCGGCGGTGGACATCTCCACGGGGCGCTTCTCGCTGAGCGAGGTCGCGGGCCAGGAACTCTCCGGCGCGATCAGCCGGCACGACCCCAGGGAGATCGTGCTCTCGGAAGCGCTCCATGCAGACCCGGCGCTGGGCCGCCTCTGGCAGGAGACCCGCGCGGCCGTCGTGCCGCTGCCGCAGGGCGAGCTGGAGCCGGCGGCGGCCGAGCGGCGCATCCGCGAGCAGTACGGCGTCTCGACGCTGGAGGGCTTCGGCCAGTTCAGCCGCGCCGAGATCGCGGCGGCGGGCGCGGCGCTCCTCTACATCGCCCGCACCCAGCTCGCCGCCCGACCGCCCCTGCAGGTCCCGACCCGCGAGGCCGGCGGGGCGACGCTCAGCATCGACGCGGCGACACGCGCCAACCTCGAACTCACCCGCACGCTCTCCGGCGAGCGCCAGGGCAGCCTGCTCGACGCCATCGACCGCACCGTCACGGCGAACGGGGCGCGGCTGCTCGCCGAGCATCTGGCCGGCCCGCTCACCGATCTCGCCGCCATCGCGCGCCGGCAGGAGGCGGTCGCGCGCCTCGTCGAGGAGCCGGCCCTGCGCGGGACCCTGCGCGACACGCTCGCCCGCGCGCCCGACATCGCCCGCGCGCTCTCGCGCACCGGCCTCGGCCGGGCCGGGCCCCGCGACCTCGCGGCGATCCGCGACGGGCTCGATGTGGCCGCCGCGCTCGGCGCGCGGCTCGCGGCGGAGCCCGACCTGCCGGACGCCCTGGCGCGGCTCGGGCGCAGGCTCGCCCGGATCGACGCCGACCTCGTGGAGCGGCTGCGCGCCGCGCTGGCCGACGACCTGCCGCTCAACCGGCGCGACGGCACCTTCGTGCGCGCCGGCTACCACGCCGAGATCGACGAGGCGCGCTCGCTCGGCCAGGATTCGCGCAAGGTCATCGCCGCGCTGCAGGCGCGCTACGCCGAGGAGACGGGCTGCCGCACCCTGCGGATCAAGCACAACAACATGCTCGGCTACTACATCGAGGTGCCGCAATCGGTCGGCGAGGCCTGCCTCAAGGGGCTGATGCAGGACTTCGTGCATCGCCAGACCATGGTGGACGCGATGCGCTTCACCAGCGTCGAGCTCGGAGAGCTCGAGTCGAAGATCTCCGGCGCTTCCGACCGCGCGCTGGCACTCGAGACCGCGGTGTTCGAGGATCTGGCGGCGCGCGTGCTGGCGGGCGCCGAGGCCATCGCGGAGACCGCCGAGGCGCTGGCGCGGCTCGACGTGGCGGCCGGCCACGCGGAACTCGCGGTCGAGCTCGACTGGCGCTGCCCGGTGGTGGACGATTCGCTGAGCTTCGTGGTTACGGCCGGTCGCCACCCCGTGGTCGAGGCGGCCCTGAGACGGTCGGGCGAGGCCTTCATCGCCAACGATTGCGACCTGTCGGGGGACACGCGCGGGCGGATCCGCCTGATCACCGGCCCGAACATGGGCGGCAAGTCGACCTTCCTGCGCCAGAACGCGCTGATCGCGGTGCTGGCGCAGATCGGCAGCTTCGTCCCGGCGGCCGAGGCGCGCATCGGCCGGGTCGATCGGCTGTTCTCCCGCGTCGGCGCGGCCGACGACCTCGCCCGCGGGCACTCGACCTTCATGGTCGAGATGGTCGAGACCGCCGCGATCCTGAACCAGGCGACGCGGCGCTCCCTCGTCATCCTCGACGAGATCGGGCGCGGCACCGCGACCTTCGACGGGCTCTCGATCGCCTGGGCCTGCCTGGAGCACCTGCACGAGGCGAACGCCTGCCGGTCGCTCTTCGCCACGCATTTCCACGAGCTGACGGCGCTCGGCCAGCGGCTGGCGCGGCTCGACAACGCCACGCTCAAGGTCGCCGAGCACCGGGACGAGGTGGTGTTCCTGCACGAGGTGGTGCCGGGCGTGGCCGAGCGCAGCTACGGGCTGCAGGTGGCACGCCTTGCAGGGCTCCCGGCCACCGTGGTGGCCCGGGCGGGCGCGATCCTCAAGGGCCTGGAGAAGGCCGAGCGCGAGCGCCCGGGTCGTCCCCGCATCGACGACCTGCCGCTCTTCGCCAACCTCGCGCCGCCGCCCCCGCCGCCCGAACCCGAGCCCGCCGCGGACGACGCGCTGGGGCTCATGCTCGACGCGATCGACCCGGACGCGCTCACGCCGCGCGAGGCGCTCGACGCGCTCTACCGGCTGAAACGGGCCCGGGCCGAGGGCTGACGTAGCCGGGCGCGGCGCCGGGGAGGGCGCAGAGGGGCGGTATCGGCGGATGGGCAGGCCGGAGGCGCCCCTCAGGGCGCGGCCGCGCAGGCCGGCGCCGGGTGGAAGCCGTCGGGGCAGGGCGCGTGGGGCCGGCCCGCGCGGCAGCCCGCCAGATAGGCCAGCGTGCTCGCCACCACGCGCTCGGAATAGGGCTTTGCGATCACCCCGAAGGCGCCCGCGAAATCGTCCGGGATGCGCTTGGCGTTCGCCGTCATGAACACGACCGTCGTGCGCGGGTCGGCGGCGAGCGCCCGAGCCACCTCGATCCCGGTCGGGCCGTCCACCAGATGGATGTCGACGAGGGCCACGTCCGGCGCCGTGGCGCGCCCGACCGCGATGGCCTCGCTGGAATTGCAGGCGACGCCGACCGTGACGTGGCCGAGATCGTCCAGCAGGCATTCGAGCTCGAGCGCGATCAGCGCCTCGTCCTCCACGACGAGGATGCGCAGGGAAGGGCCGGATGGCGCGGCGTCAGCGGTCATGGAACCTCATGCGGCACGCTCGAGCCCGAGGCGGCCGTCCCCTGCGTGGCCCAGGGCGGCAGACTGCGCGAAGACCGGGCGCATCTCAAGCGCCTCCCTGGAGCGGCACGCGGATCTCCACACGGGTGCCCGGCGCTCCTTCGGACCAGGCGATCGATCCGCGCAGCTGCCGCACGACCATCTCGACCAGGCTGCGCCCGAAGCCCGCTGGGTTCGGCGGCGCCGTCCCCAGACCGATGCCGTCATCCGCCACGACGAGGACCAGCATGTCGTCCTCGCGGCGCCCATCCACGGTGAGGCGTCCGCTCCGCCCTCCCGGGAAGGCGTGGCGGACGGCGTTCGTGGTGAGTTCGTGGATCATCAGCGAGAGCGGCGCGGCCATCGCGGCCGCCACAGCGATCGGCTCGACATGCGCCTCGATCCGGGTCCGCTCCGGGTCCAATCCGGCTTCGAGGTCGGAGAGGAAGTCCCCGGTGAAGTCGCTGAGGTTGAAGTGGGCGACGTCGCCCTCCGAGTAGAGCATCCGGTGCGCCGTCGAGAGCGCGCCGATGCGCTCGGCCATATTCTGCAGGGCGTCGCGCGCCTCGCCCTCCGGGGTGCGCCGCGCCTTCAGCAGCATGAGCGACGAGATTACCTGGAGGTTGTTCTTCACGCGGTGATCGACCTCGTGGAGCAGGGAGGTCTTCTGGGCGAGCGCGCGCTCCAGATCCGCGGTCCGCTCCCCGACCTGCCGCTCCAGCTCGTCGTTGGTCCCCCGCATGGCCGATTCGGCCCGACGCTTGTCCGTCATGTCGGCCTGGGCGGCGAAGAAATAGGCGATTCCGCCCGCCTCGTCGCGGATCGGATTGATCGTCATCCCGTTCCAGAAGGGCGTGCCGTCCCGGCGATAGTTGAGGATCTCGAGGGCGATCGGCTCGCCGGCGCCGATCGCCGCGCGCATGCGGGCGATCTCCTGGCGATCCGTCTCAGCCCCCTGCAGCAGGCGGCAGTTCCGGCCGATCAGCTCGTCGCGCGCGTAACCCGTCTGGTTCAGGAACGCGTCGTTGACCCAGACGATCGGGTTGTCGTGCCCGCGCGCGTCCGTCACGATCATCGGGGTCAGGCTCGCGCCGAAGGCGAGCGCGAAGGTGGCAGGCGCCATCGCGGCCGGGTGGGCACTGTCCTGCGTCATGCTGCAACCGTCCGTGACGCTCGTCCCGGCCGCGCGCGTCTCCGGCGAGCGGAAGCGTTCGTCCCCCCGGCCGTACATCTCAAGGACCAGTTTTCGGCAAAGCCGTTAACGAAAGGTCGAGCATGATTCCCCCGCCACGTCGAACGCGTCAGCTGGCGACGCGGGCTTCACCCGCTCTCGCAAGTCGGCCACGGTTCTGCGTGACAAGGCGCACGGCTGTGAGGAGTTCCATGCCATGGCGGGCAGAACGGCGATGCACACAGGAATGAAGGCCGCGCGCGAACCCAGCTCCGGCAGGCCGCGCCTGCGCCTGCGCGACGTGATGGAGGATGCGCGCATCGCCCTGATGCTGGCGCTGGGCTTCGCCTGCGGCCTGCCCATCCTGCTGGTCTTCTCGACGCTCTCGGCCTGGCTCGCCACCGCGGGCATCCAGCGCACCAGCATCGGGCTCCTCTCCTACGTCTCCCTCGCCTACTCGCTGAAGTTCCTCTGGGCCCCGGTGATCGACCGGGTCGACCTGCCGTTCCTCGCCCGCAGGCTCGGTCGCCGCCGCTCGTGGATGGTGCTGTCCCAGGTCGCGGTCGCGGCCGGCCTTCTCGGCATGAGCCAGGGCGACCCGGCGGCGTCCCTGAGCTTCATGGTGATCTGCGCGCTCGTGACCGCCTTCGCCTCGGCGACGCAGGACATCGTGGTCGATTCCTGGCGCATCGACGCGGCGCCGACCGAGCGGCAGGGCGTGATGCTGGCCGCCTACCAGCTCGGCTACGCGATCGCCCGGGCCTTCGCGGGGGCGGGCGCCCTCTACATCGCGCAGGGTGCGGGCTGGAGCCTCGCCTACGGGACGATGGCGGCCTTGATGCTGGTCGGCCTGACGGCGGCGTTCCTCGCCCCGCGCCAGGACCCGGTCGCGGTTCCGGGCGAGCGGCGCTCGGTGGCCACGACGCTCCGGATCGCGGTGGTCGATCCCTTCTCGGACCTCGTCCGGCGGAAGGGCTCCCGGCTGGTGCTGATCCTGGCGCTGATCATGCTCTACCGCCTGCCCGACATTATCTCAGGCGTGATGGCCCAGCCCTTCTACATCGAGCAGGGCTTCACGCTGACCGAGATCGCCAACGTCACGAAGGTCTACGGGGTGATCGTGGGGGTGATCGGGGCGCTCGCCGGCGGCTGGGCGGTGATCCGCTTCGGCCTGCAGGCCTCGCTGCTGTTCGGCGGCATCGTGGCGGCGGCCTCGAACCTGATGTTCTCCTGGCTCGCCGTCTCGGGCCACGACACGTGGCTCTTCGTGCTCAGCATCTCGATCGACAACTTCGCCGGCAACTTCGCCGGCACCGCGCTCATCGCCTACATGTCGAGCCTCGCCTCGCCGGCCTTCGTGGCGACGCAGTACGCGCTGCTCTCCTCGCTCTACGCGCTGCCCGGCAAGTTCGTGGGCGGGTTCTCGGGCTACATGGTCGACGCGATGGGCTACCCGGCCTTCTTCGCGGCGTCCGCCGGCATCGGGATCCCGGTGGCGCTGCTCTGCCTCGCGCTGATCGCGCTGCGCGAGGGCGCGGCGGAGCCCGCGCCCGTCCCGGTGCCGGAGGACGAGGCGGTGGCCGCCAAGGCCTGACCAAGACCGCCTGACCAAGACCGCCTGAGCACGACCGCGCGAGCGCGGCGGTCCGATCGCGGAACCAAGCCCGAGGCGCGACGCTTGCTCTGGGCTACGCGTGCGCGGCGGCTCCGGTGCCGCCGCCGGGAGATCTGGGGACAGGACCGTGAGCGACCTCATTCTCGCCGACGAGACCGCACCGGCCACGATCGCCGCCGGCCGCGACCTCAGCCCAGAGGATCTGGCGGCGCTCCGCCGGGCCGTTCGCGCCCTGGAGCAGCCGGGCCTCGCCGCGCGGCTCTCGGCGGCGGCGGGCGCACCGCTGGAGATGATCGGCCGCTCGCTGCCGGCCCCCGTCACCGAGGTCGTCGGGCGCAGCACCGAGGCCGCGATGCGCGGCGCGCTGCGGGTGGCGCTCGCCACCCTGCCGCGCAAGGAGATCGTCGCGGACGCGGAAACCTCCACGGACACCGCCGTCGCGGTCGTCGAACGGGCCGAGAGCCGCATCGAGGGCCGGCTGGCTCGGCTGCTCGGCTCCAGCGAGACCGCCCACAAGGCGCTCGCCGCGGTGACGGGCGCGGTCGGCGGCGCCTTCGGGCTGGCGACCCTCGCGGTGGAGTTGCCGGTCTCGACCACGCTCATGCTGCGCTCGATCGCCGAGATCGCCCGCGAGGAGGGCGAGGACGTGGAGACGCCCGAGGGCGCGCTCGCCTGCGTGCAGGTCTTCGCGCTCGGCGGCCGGCCGGGCCAGAACCTCAGCGAGAGCGGCTATTTCGCGGTGCGCGCGGCGCTCGCCAAGACCATGGCGGAGGCCGCCCGCTACGCCGGCAGCAAGACCCTGCTCGACCAGGGCGCGCCGGCGCTCATGCGCTTCACGGCGCAGATCGCGGCCCGCTTCGGCCTGGTCGTCTCGCAGAAGGTCGCCGCCCAGGCGGTGCCGGTGCTGGGCGCGGTCGGCGGCGCCACGGTCAACACCGCCTTCATGAACCACTTCCAGACCATGGCCCGCGGGCACTTCACCGTGCGGCGCCTGGAGCGGGCCTACGGCCGGGAGCCGGTGCGCGAGGCCTACGAGCGCGAGAAGGCGGCCCTGGGCGTCGCCTGATTCCCCCGCGAGCGGGATAGCCGCCGAACGCGGCATGGACGACGGCGGGCTGGCGGGCCAGGATGCGGGCCGGAGCAACCCGGAGACGCGCCCCTGATCGGCAACTGGGAGATGATCGGGCGCCTCGCGATGGCGGCGGCGCTCGGCAGCGTGATCGGCCTGGAGCGCGAGCGGCTGCTCTGGGCGGCGGGCCTGCGCACGCACATGCTGGTCTGCACCGGGGCCTGCCTGTTCATGCTGGTCTCGGCCTTCGGCTTCGGCGACGTCGCCGGGCAGAGCCACGTCGTGCTCGATCCCTCGCGCGTCGCCGCCCAGGTGGTCTCCGGCATCGGCTTCCTGGGCGCGGGCACGATCCTGCTGCGCGGCGAGATGGTGAAGGGGCTCACCACCGCGGCGAGCCTCTGGGCGGTGGCGGCGATCGGGCTGGCGAGCGGCGGCGGTCTCTACGTCCCGGCACTCGCGGCCACGGCCATCGTCTTCGCGATCCTGGCCGGGGTGAAGCCCGTGGAGGAGAGCTGGCGCTCCCGGATGCGTCCGCAATGCCTCGACGTGGTGGCGCAGGCCGGCGCGCTCTCGCTGGAGGGGCTGCAGGAGGCGACCGGCCTGCCGGCCTCGCGGGTCCGGCAGTTCGTGGTGCGGCCCGGCCCGGCGAAGGACCAGGACGCGATCCGGATCGTGCTCACCCGCCTCTCGGCCGCCCAGGCCGAGCGCATCGCCCGCACCCTCCGGGCGACGCCCGAGGTCGAGAGCGTGGCGATCGAGGCGGCCTGACCTACTCCGCCGCCAGCGCCGAGGTCGTCGAGGCGTTGTCGAGGAAGAGCCGGTAGGCCGGGTTGTCGGTCTCGTCGAAGCACGGGTAGCCGAGCGCGGCGATCGCCGCGTCGAAGCGCGGCCGGTCGGCCGGGCGAACCTCGATGCCGCAGAGCACCCGGCCGTAATCGGCGCCGTGGTTGCGGTAGTGGAACAGGCTGATGTTGAAGTCCTCGCCGAGCGCCTCGAGGAAGCGCAGCAGCGCGCCCGGCCGCTCCGGGAACTGGAAGCGGTAGAGCCGCTCGTCGGCCAGTCCCAGCGCCCGGCCGCCCACCATGTAGCGGACATGGACCTTGGCCATCTCGTTGTCGCTCATGTCGAGCACGCGGTAGCCGCCGTCCTGCAGCCCCGCGATCAGCGCCCGCTTCTCGGGCTTGCCGCCCGATAGATTGATGCCGACGAAGATCTGGGCGTCCGCGCCCTTCGCGTAGCGGTAGTTGAACTCGGTGATCGCGCGCGGGCCCAGCGCCTGGATGAAGGCCCGGTAGGCGCCGGGGCGTTCCGGGATCGTGACGCCGATCAGGATCTCGCGCTCCTCGCCGATCTCGGCGCGCTCGGCGATGTGGCGCAGCCGGTCGAAGTTGAGGTTGGCCCCCGACGAGATCGCCACCAGCGTGCCGGCGCCCGGATTCCCGGCGGCCCAGGCCTTGGCGCCGGCGAGACTGAGCGCCCCGGAGGGCTCGGAGACCGCGCGGGTGTCGTCGAAGATGTCCTTCACGGCCGCGCACATCGCGTCGGTATCGACCGTGATCACCCCGTCGAGATGCTCGCGGCAGAGGCGGAAGGTCTCCTCGCCGGCCTGCCGCACGGCGACGCCGTCCGCGAAGAGGCCGACTGTCGGCAGGACCACGCGCGCATCGGCCTTGAGCGCCTCCGCCATGCAGGCGGCGTCGTCGGGCTCGACGCCGATCACCTTGGTGCCGGGCCGCAGGTACTTCACGAAGGTCGCGATTCCGGCGGCCAGGCCGCCGCCGCCGATCGGCACGAAGATCGCCTCGATGGGCCCCGTGTGCTGCTCCAGGATCTCCTTGCCGATCGTGCCCTGGCCGGCGATCACGTCCGCGTCGTCGAAGGGGTGCAGGAAGGTCAGGCCGTGCTCGGCCTCCAGGCGGCGCGATTCGGCGAGCGCCTCGTCGAAGGCGTCGCCGTGCAGCACCACCTCGGCCCCGCGCGCCCGGCAGGCATCGACCTTGATGGCCGGCGTGGTGCGGGGCATCACGATCACGGCGCGCACGCCGAGCTTCGCGGCGGCGAGCGCCACCCCCTGCGCGTGGTTGCCGGCGGACGCGCAGACCACGCCGCGGTCGAGCTGCTCACGGGTGAGCCCCGACATCTTGTTGTAGGCGCCCCGCAGCTTGAACGAGAAGACCGGCTGCAGGTCCTCGCGCTTGAGCAGGACCGGTCGTCCGAGGCGCGCGGTCAGCCGCGGCATCGGATCGAGCGGGCTCTCGATCGCCACGTCGTAGACGCGGGCGGTGAGGATCTTGCGGATGTAGTCGGTCACGGGCTCGCCGGTGCTGCGGAGACTGTTCTGTACCGGCAGATAGACCCTTGGGGCCCGAGATGCGAGCGCGCCGCCGTCCGGGCGGGTATGAGTTCGCCGCCGGCGTCGCCGACGCTACCGGACGGAACACCGCCCCTTTCCCGGACGCCTGCAACGGAGTGGAAGGTGATCCGGGATCCAGCGGATGGAGTGCCGCGAAGCGGCTCGATCTCATGCACTCGATCTCATGCACCTGCGCAGCGTTCGGACGCTTCGCGCCTTTCCGTGCTGTGTCCCGGATCACCCTCCGCTGACGCTCCGGGCGTCCGGGAGAAGGTGCGGAGAAGCCGGGAGCAATTGGCTGGTTTCGATACCGGCGCCTGGGGCGGCCCCTACGAGAGCCGCTCGATCAGCGCCGCGATCCAGACGAGCGCCGCGATCATCTGGGCCAGGAAGGCACCCGCCGAGGCGAGGTCCTTCACGGTGCCGATCGCCGGGTGGCGTCCGGGATGCAGGTGGTCGCAGAGCTTCTCAAGCGCGGTGTTCAGGAACTCGGCGGCGAGCATCAGGAGCAGGCTCGCGACGAGCGCGACCTTCACCCAGAGGGTGGCGCCCAGCACCAGGGCGACCGGCACGCCGAGGATGAGCAGCGCGAGTTCCTGGCGCACCGCCCGCTCGGTGCGGGCGCCGTGGCGCAGGCCCCGCCAGGAATTGAGGAACGCGACGACGATCGCACCCATCAGGCAGACCTCTCGGGGACGGCGCGGGTGATCCACTTGGCGAGCAGGGGCCCCGTGACGAGCACCACGAAGAGCCGGAGCGTCTGCACCGCGAGCACGAAGGAGACGTCGGCATGGGTGCCGACCGCGATGATCGCCACCGAATCGAGGCCGCCCGGGCTGGTGGCCAGGAAGGCGGTGAGGAAGTCGATCGCCAGGATGTGGGTGAGCGCCCAGGCCCAGCCGCCGCAGAGCAAGATCACCGCGAAGGTCGCGACCAGGATGCCCGGCAGCGCCCGAAGCGTCACGCCGAGCGTCTCCCGGGTGAAGCGCAGGCCGACGTACCAGCCGATCCCCGCATAGGCGAGGTCGAGGAGGGGCGCGGGCAGCGCCATCGTGGCGAGCCCCGTCGCGTGGAGAACGGCGCCCAGGATCATCGGGCCGATCAGCGCGCCGGCCGGCAGCCGCAGCGCGAGGGCCGCCGCGGCGCCAAGGGCGGCGACCGCGAGGGTGGCGAGGGTCGAGAGCGCGCCCACGCTCTCGGCGCCGGACGGGGAGGGGGCCGCGGGTGCGGAGACGAGGAGCCGCGTCACCAGGGAGGCGGTGAGCACCACGGCGACGACGCGGACATACTGCATGAAGGCGACGAGGCGCGGATCGGCCCCGAACTGCTCCGACATCGCCACCATGGCGGCGGCGCCCCCGGGCGAGGAGCCCCAGGCCGCCGTGGTGCCGGGCAGGACGCGCAGGCGCGTGAGCGCCCAGCCGACCACGCCCCCGGCCAGGACCGTGACCAGCACCACGGCGACGATGATGAGGCCGTCCGCCCGCAGGGTCGCGACGATGCTGCCGGTGACCGCGTGCGCCACGAGGCAGCCGATCAGGGCCTGCGCGGCCATGAAGGCCGTGCGCGGCACCCCGATCCCGGCGCCGCCGACGCCGAAGGCGATCGCCGCGAGCATCGGCCCGACGAGCAGGGCGGCGGGGAACTGCGCGCGGTACAGGCCGAAGGCCAGGAGCGCGGAGGCGGCGACGAGCGCGCCCCACAGCGCGACCGCGCGGAAGAGTGATCGGAGCTTTGACACGGCGATCCCGGCCGGACGCGATGCCCGGCGCGCCGGGTGTCTGGTGAAGCGTGGCGCTACACCGCTTCGGCCCGCCTGTCACGGTTGCGCAGGGGCGGCTCGGATGACGGAGGCGCCGCGTCGTCGCGGCAGGCCGCGGTGGCGGGCGGCGCGTGCGCCCGGAAGAAGGCGGCGAGATGCGCGAGCCCCGCCGCGCGCGGATCGCTCGACCGCCACGCGAGCGCGATGGTGCGGCCGGGCCCGTCCGCGTCGAAGCCGCGCGTCACCGTGAGCCCGCTCGGATCAGGCCCCGACGGCACGGCGAGCGCCGGCAGCAGCGTGTAGCCCGCGCCCGCGGCCACCATCGAGCGCAGGGTCTCGAGGCTCGTCGCGTGCCGGCCGGCCGAACTCCCCGCACCGCAGGCCGCCACGGTCTGGTCGCGCAGGCAATTGCCCTCGTCGAGGAGGAGGAGGTCGGGCCCGGCGATGTCGGTCGCCCGCAGGGCGCCGCCCTGGGCGAGCGGGTGCTCGGCCGGGCAGGCCAGCCAGAACGGCTCCACGAAGAGCGGCGAGACGGTGAGCCCGCCCGTCGGCACCGGCAGGGAGACGAGGGCGGCATCGACGCGCCCGTCGCGCAGGCCGTCGAGGATCTCGGCGGTGCGCGCCTCGCTGAGCGCCAGCGAGAGCAGCGGGAATTCCTGGCGCAGCAGGCGCAGCACGAGCGGGAAATAGTAGGGCCCGAGCGTCTGGATCGCGGCGAGCACCAGCCGCCCGGTCAGCGGCGCGCCGCGCCCCTCCGTGGCGAGGGCCAGGAGGCGCTGGGCCTCGCCCAGCACCGTGCGGGCCTGCCGCACGATGACCTGACCGGCCGCGGTCATGAGGACGCGCCGGTTCGAGCGCTCGAACAGGACGAGCCCGAGCGCGGTCTCCAGCTTGCGCACCTGCACCGAGAGCGTCGGCTGGCTCACGCTGCAGCGTTCCGCCGCGCGGCCGAAATGGCCCTCCTCGGCGACAGCGACGACGTATTCGAGGTCGCGCAGCGACAGGCCGGAGAGGTTCATAGATCGTGTCTATCACAGCCTTTGTGACGATGCATTTGCCTCGGGGTCATGCGGGGTTCATAACCCCACGCCAGAACGGTTCCAGTTTGGCCGCGTTGCCCGGCAGAGCCCTTCATTGCGAGGAGAGACGGTACGCATGAGCGATCAACGCCCGATCCTGACCACCCGCCAGGGCCACCCGGTCCGTGACAACCAGAGCACGCGCACGGTCGGCGAGCGGGGCCCGGCGACCCTCGAGAACTACCAGTTCATCGAGAAGATCACCCATTTCGACCGCGAGCGGATCCCCGAGCGCGTGGTGCACGCCCGCGGCGCCGGCGCCCACGGCTACTTCGAGGCCTACGGCCGGATCGGCGACGAGCCGGCCTCCAAGTACACCCGCGCCCGCGTGCTGAACGAGACCGGCGTGAAGACGCCGATGTTCGTGCGCTTCTCGACGGTGGCCGGCGCCAAGGAGTCGCCTGAGACCGAGCGCGACCCGCGCGGCTTCGCGGTGAAATTCAAGACCGTCGAGGGCAACTGGGACCTCGTGGGCAACAACCTCAAGGTCTTCTTCATCCGCGACGCGATCAAGTTCCCCGACATGATCCACGCGTTCAAGCCGGATCCGGTGACGAACCGCCAGGAGGCGTGGCGCTTCTTCGACTTCGTGGCCCAGCACCCCGAGTCGATCCACATGGTGACGCACCTGAAGTCGCCCTGGGGCATCCCGGCCAACTACCGCGAGATGGAGGGCTCGGGCGTCAACACCTACAAGCTGGTCAACGACCAGGGCGAGGCGGTGCTCTGCAAGTTCCACTGGATCCCGAAGCAGGGCGTCCGCAACCTGACCTCGGCCCAGGCCGCCGAGATCCAGGGCAAGGATGTCGGCCACGCCACGCGCGACCTCTACGACAACATCCAGGCCGGCAACTTCCCCGAGTGGGAGTTCGCGGTGCAGATCATGCCGGACGGCCCGAACGACCACCTCTCGTTCGACCCGCTCGACGACACGAAGCTGTGGCCGGTCGACCAGTTCCCGCTGCTGCCCTGCGGCCGCATGGTGCTGGACCGGGTGCCCGACAACTTCTTCGCGGAGGTCGAGCAGTCGGCCTTCGGCACGGGCGTGCTGGTCGACGGCATCGACTTCTCGGACGACAAGATGCTGCAGGGCCGCACCCTGTCCTACTCGGACACGCAGCGCTACCGCGTCGGCGCCAACTACCTGCAGCTGCCGATCAACGCGCCGCAGCCCGGCGTGAAGGTCTACTCGAACCAGCGCGACGGCCAGATGACCTACGGCGTCGACGGCACCGGCCCCAACCGGCACATCAACTACGAGCCCTCGACCCTGGCCGAGGGTCTGCGCGAGGCCCCGAAGCCCGCGAAGGACTACCACCAGCCGGTCACGGGCAATCTCGGCCGCTACCAGACCTCGCGCACCGAGGACGACTACACCCAGGCGGGCGTGCGCTATCGCTCCTTCGAGGATTGGGAGCGCGACGACCTGATCGCCAACCTCGTGGCCGACATGAAGCAGTGCCCCGAGCCCATCCAGCTCCGGATGGTCTGGCACTTCCTCCACGCGGACGAGGATTACGGCCGCCGCGTCGCCGAGGGCGCGGGCATCGACCTGGAGAAGGCCCGTGCCCTGCCGCCGCTGCCGGGCCGCGCCGCCCCGGGCAAGCGCCTGACGCCCGAGACCTACACGGACGGCAGCCAGGCCCATAAGGTCGCCGCCGAGTAACACCGGCATCGGTCCGGATCTCCGACCCCGCGCGGCAACCGCCGCGCGGGGTTTTCTTTTGGCCCGGCAGCGCCCCACATCATCGTGATCCGACGGTCGGGAGAGATGCCGCCATGGGTCAGGTCTATCGCACAGGAGGAGCTCCCAACGTCACGATCGGGGGCATGCGGGTGCACTACCTCGCGCGCAGCGGGGCGACGCGGGACGCCCTCGGCATCTACCGGGTGGAGCTGGCGCCCCGCTCGCCCGGCGCCGGCCTCCACCGCCACGCCCGGCTCACCGAGACCTTCGAGGTCCATGCCGGCCGCCTCACCGTGCGGATCGAGGGCCACACGCTGGAGCTCGGCCCCGGCGACTTCGTGCTGATCCCGCCCGGCCAGCCGCACGCCTTCGCCAACCGCGGCGAGGCGCCGGTCTGCTTCACCCTGAGCTTCACCCCCGCCCTGGAACGGGAAGGCTTCTTCGAGGGGCTGGCCGAGCTCGCCGCCACGAATCGCCTCGGCGACGAGGCCGCGATGGACGCCCTGATGGCGCGCTACGACCAGGAACCGTTGGAGGGCTTCTCCGGGTGGACCAGCCTCGATTGATGCGGGGTCCGTTCGAGCGGTTGCGACGACAGAGCGAGAATCGCTCCGGATTGACTGTCCTGCTCGAGCGACCGGTTGCACACATCGCCTGCGGACACCCACCACGCTCTCCCTCCCCCCTCAGCGGGGGATGGTGGGCCGGCCGTCAGGCCGGGTCGGGAGAGGGGTGAGCGCTTCAAGGTGGGTCGGTGCCCTGCATGAAGGCCGCGCCCGCGCTGGACCCGGGTTCCCCTCTCTGCGGGACTTCGTCCCGACCGTCACCCTCTCCCGCAGAGTGGGGAGGGAGAGCGGAGCGGGTGTCCGCCCGCGATGCGTGAACCCGCCGAAGCAGAGAACGCCATGAGCACCGTTGCCGACAACATCCGACGCGGCCTTTGGCAGGCGATCGCCTATGTGGAAGGAACGGCGGACCAGAGCGCTGACCGCGTGTACCGCCCTGATAGGTAGTCCATGACCGCAGCGACCGATCTTCACTCCTCCCGCCACGACACCTACCCCGACGCCGAGATCCGCCGCATCCTGCGCGAAACCCGCAGCATCGCGCTCGTCGGCGCCTCCGCGAACCCGGCGCGGCCGAGCTGGATCGTGCTCAAGTACCTGATCGACCGCGGCTACGCGGTGACGCCGGTCAATCCGGGGCTCGCCGGGCAGGAGCTTCTAGGACGCCGCGTGGTCGCCAGCCTCGCGGAGCTGGCCGAGCCCGTCGACATGGTCGAGATCTTCCGCAACAGCGCGGCGGCCGGCCCGCTCGTCGACGAGGCGCTGGCCCTGCCGCATCCGCCGCGGGTGATCTGGATGCAGCTCGGCGTGCGCGACGACGCGGCCGCCGCCCGCGCCGAGGCGCGCGGGCTCACGGTGATCATGAACCGCTGCCCGAAGATCGAGTACGGCCGGCTCTCCGGCGAGATCGGCTGGAGCGGCGTCAACTCACGCATCATCAGCGCCCGCAGGCCGAAGCTCGCCAAGGGCGTGCAGAAGCTGACGATCGCTTCGCGCGGACCCTGAGCGCGGAATCATACGGTATCCTGATACCTTGATAACTAAGTGACTTCGGAGACTGAACTTTCTCGAAAATCCACGCCCAGAAAGTCATTGACCTCTGGCCTGCCTGCCGGTATGCACCCGCCATCGCCGCCGCGTCCCCACGCGGCGGCGCCTCATTTTCACGAAACCCCTCACGCCACGGGACTTGGCCATGAAGACCACATCGCTGAAGCCCGCCGACGTCGACAAGAAGTGGATCGTGATCGACGCGGAGGGCCTCGTCGTGGGTCGTCTCGCCTCGATCGTGGCGATGCGCCTGCGCGGGAAGCACAAGGCCGCCTACACCCCCCACGTCGATTGCGGCGACAACGTCATCGTCATCAACGCCGACAAGGTGAAGTTCACCGGCCGGAAGTACACCCAGAAGAGCTACTTCCACCACACGGGCTACCCGGGCGGCATCAAGGAGCGCACGGCCAAGTTCATCCTCGAGGGCCGCTTCCCCGAGCGCGTCGTCGAGAAGGCCGTCGAGCGCATGCTGCCGCGCGGCCCGCTCTTCCGCCAGATCCTCGGCAACCTGCGCGTCTACAAGGGCGCCCAGCACCCGCACGAAGCCCAGCAGCCGCAGACGTTCGACGTCGGCGCCCTCAACCGCAAGAACGTGAGCGCTTGATCATGGCGACCCTTCAGTCCCTCGCCGATCTCAACCGGTCGAACGCCGGCGGCTCCGACGCCCAGAACGAGGCGCCCGTCCACGTCCAGAAGCTGGACGCGCAGGGCCGCGCCTACGCCACCGGCAAGCGCAAGGACGCGGTCGCCCGCGTCTGGATCAAGCCCGGCTCCGGCCAGATCACGGTCAACAAGCGCCCGGTCGAGACCTACTTCGCCCGTCCGGTGCTGCGCATGATCCTGCGCCAGCCGCTGCAGGTCGCGGGCCGGGTCGATCAGTACGACATCGTCGTCACGGTCGCCGGCGGCGGCCTCTCGGGCCAGGCCGGCGCGGTGCGCCACGGCCTCTCGAAGGCGCTGACCTACTACGAGCCGGAGCTGCGCGGCCCGCTCAAGCGCGAGGGCTTCCTCACCCGCGACGCCCGCGTCGTCGAGCGCAAGAAGTACGGCCGCGCCAAGGCCCGCCGCAGCTTCCAGTTCTCGAAGCGCTAAATTTCACCCGGTCTCCGGATCGGTCGAGGGCGGCTCCGCGAGGAGCCGCCCTTTCTCGTTTCAGGCCGGCGCGCCTCAAGCGTGGACCGCCCGCTCCAGCTCGGCCTTGGACATCTTCGAGCGGCCGGCGACGTTCTGGGCCCGGGCCTTCTTCATCAGCTCGGCCTTCGTCGTCTCGGATTTTGAGCCGGTCTTGCTCGCCTTGCCGGTCTTGCGGGCGGATGCGGTCTTCTTGGCCACGTCCTTCGGCTGCTTCGAGAACTGCTTGCCCTCCGCGCTGTCGGCGCGCTTCTTGGCGGTACTGCGCTTGTACTCGCCGTCCGTGAGCTTCTCGCGGGCCTTCTTCGGCAGGTAGCGCTCGCCGGTCTTGCCGCTCTCCTTGCCGGACTTCGTACCCCACTCCTCGTCGGTCCACTGCTTGAGGTGGTTGTCCTCGCTCTTCTTGCCTTTGTAGCCGCCACCCTCCTTCTTGTACTCGGCGGTGGCCATCTGCGCCTTGCGGGCCGACCACTGGCCGGGCTTGCCGCCCTTCGACGATTTGGTGACGTCGGTCTTCACCTTCTCCCAGAGTTTGGGATCGGTCTTCTTCGCGGTTCCAGACATGATCGTCCGCTCCATCAGGTTTGGCGGACAACAGGCGGCCCGGAACTCATGTTCCAGCGCCATTGCGGGGCCTGTGGACGGCGACCGTCACGCAACCTCCATTGACACGGCGGCGGTGACCGGCCACCTCCCGCGGCGCAGCGGGCGCATCCGGCGCCCGCGGCTTCGGGAGAATCCACTGCCATGGCGAATGCGGGCGCGCGGCCGACGGTCTTCATCGATGGCGAGGCGGGCACGACGGGCCTCGGCATCCGCGAACGCCTGGAGCGCGACGGCCGGGTCGAGCTCCGCAGCATTTCGCACGAGAGCCGCAAGGACGCCGCGGTCAAGCGCGCGCTCCTGGCGGAAGTCGATCTCGTCGTCCTCTGCCTGCCCGACGACGCCGCGAAGGAGACCGTGGCGCTCGCCGACGGTCTGCCGGAGGGCGGTCCGAAGATCCTCGATGCCAGCACCGCCCACCGGGTCAGCCCGGGCTGGGCCTACGGCTTCCCCGAACTCACCCGCGCGCAGGATCGGGTGATCGCCGCGGCACGGCGCGTCGCCAACCCGGGCTGCTATCCCACGGGCGCCATCGCGCTCCTGCGCCCGCTCGTCGAGGGCGGCCTGATCCCGGCGGATTTCCCGATCAGCATCAACGCGGTCAGCGGCTACAGCGGCGGCGGCAAGGGCATGATCGAGCGCTACGAGGCGGGCGAGGCCGAGCCCTTCCTGCTCTACGGCCTCGGCTTCGGCCACAAGCACCTGCCGGAGACGCAGACCTATTGCGGCCTGACCCGCCGCCCCATCTTCATCCCCTCGGTCGGCAACTTCCGCCAGGGCATGCTGGTGAGTATCCCGCTCCATCTCGACGCGCTGCCGGGCCGACCCGCGGCGGGCGATCTCGAGGCCGCGCTCGCCGACTGGTACGCCGGACGCGCGCTCGTGCGCGTGGTGACGGGCGCCGAGGAGGGCGGGCACCGCGAGCGCATCGCGCCGGAGGCGCTCAACGACACCGACCGGCTGGAACTGCGCGTCTTCGGCTCGGACACGCACGCCCAAGCGGTGCTGGTGGCGCGGCTGGACAATCTCGGCAAGGGCGCCTCGGGCGCCGCCGTGCAGAATATCGGGCTGATGCTCGGCCTCGACGGCTGAGCCGCCACCCGCAAGCCCCTCCGACAAGCAGGCCCTCGCAGGCCCGGCGCCCCCCCCCGCAGGGGCGCCGGGCCTGCGCGCGTCGGCATGTCCGCACGGCGCCGCCGCCGCGGCGAGCATCCGCGGCCCGCCGGCGTGACGGCCGAGCGCTGGATGAGGTACGCCGCGCGGGCGGTGCAGTTGTCGCCCGGCGCCGCAGCCGGCGCGGGCAGAATGAGCAAAATTCGCTCATAGATCTCAGATCCGACGATGATCAGAACCGACTCGGACGCATTTTGCTACGTACGATTGAAGTTTTCACTTGACGCTTACGGCGGATTGGATTGTATCGCCACGCCGAACGGCGAAACGGGACTTTCGGTCTGCGGTGATCTGAACAGACCAGAAGGCGGGACATCGCGACATGACAGAACCTGAGATTGACACGACACGCCTCCTCGCGCTCGCCGCGGAGATCGTCTCCGCCTATGTCAGCAACAACCACGCCCAGAGCGGCGATCTGCCGAACCTGCTCGGCACGGTGCACGCGGCCCTGTCGGGCCTTGTCGGACGCAGCGATACGGCCGACGCCGGACCGCCGAAGCCGACGCCGCAGGAGATCCGCCGCTCGATCACGCACGAGCACCTCGTCAGCTTCGAGGACGGCAAGCCCTACAAGACGCTGCGCCGCCACCTCACCCTGCGGGGCCTGACCCCCGAGGCCTACCGCGAGAAGTGGGGCCTGCCGCGGGACTATCCGATGACGAGCGCGAGCTACTCCGAGCAGCGCTCGGAACTCGCCCGCGCCCTCGGCCTCGGCCAGCAGCGGCGCCGGGCGCCGGAGCCCGAGGCGTCGTCCCCGTCGGTTTCCGAGCCCGCCCCCGTCGCCGAGGCACCGAAGCGGCGCCGCGCCGTCCGCCAGACGCAGGCCGCCTGAGCTGCGGCCGCGCCCTCGCCCCGGCCGGAACGTTCCGGTCCGGGCCGACTTCCCCCGTCTGATCTGGCCAGAGGGGAGGGGACGCGATGGCGTTCATCGAGACCGACGACGGGACACGGCTCTACGTCAAGGACTGGGGCAGCGGGCGGCCCGTCGTGCTGATCCACGGCTGGCCGCTCGACGCGGACATGTGGGAGTACCAGCAGCCGGCGCTGACCGAGGCGGGCTTCCGCACGGTCGCGTACGACCGGCGGGGCTTCGGACGCTCGGACCAGCCCTGGACGGGCTACGACTACGACACCTTCGCGGACGACCTGAAGGCGGTCCTCGACCGGCTCGACCTCCAGGACGTCGCCCTGGTCGGCTTCTCGATGGGCGGCGGCGAGATCGCCCGCTACATGGCCCGTCACGGCGGAGCGCGCGTCGCGAAGGCCGTGCTGGTCTCGGCCGTCCCGCCCTACCTGCTGAAGACCGCCGACAACCCGGACGGCGTCGACCGCTCCGTCTTCGACGGGATGATCGCGGGTCTGAAGACGGACCGTCCGCACTTCCTGGCGAACTTCGCCAAGACCTTCTTCGGCGTCGGCGTGTTCTCCTCGCCGTCCTCCAGCGAGCTCATCGCCTGGACCGGCAACCTCGCCATGCTGGCCTCGCCCAAGGCCACGGTCGCGTGCGTGCGGGCCTTCGGCGAGACGGATTTCCGCGCCGACCTCGCGCACGTCAAGGTGCCGACGCTGGTGATCCACGGGGACGCTGACCAGACCGTGCCGGTCGATATTTCGGGCCGGGCCGCCGCGGCCGCGATCCCGGGCGCGCGCTTCATCGCCTACGAGGACGCGCCGCACGCCGTGCCCTTCACCCATGCCGAGCGCCTGACCGCCGACCTCATCGACTTCCTGCGGGCCTGAACAAGCCTCTCGCCCGCCACATCCGGGCGCGATAAGAGCGCCCGATACGACCAGAGCGATCCGGCCGCGGGACGCGCCTTCGCTGCGCGCCTCGCCCCGCGGCCGTCGCGTGCGGTCCCGGACCGGAGCCCTGCATGCCTCGCACCCTCGCGCCCATCCTCAGCGCCGCCGTCGCCCTCGCGACGCTCACCCAGGCGGCCCACGCCCAGAAGACGCCCGAGCCCTACGCCGCCAAGGAGAGCCTCGCGACCAAGCCCGTCCCGCAGAGCCGGGGCGAGGTGCAGCTCTCCTTCGCGCCCGTCGTGAAGCGTGCCTCACCCTCCGTGGTCAACGTCTACGCCTCCCATGTCGAGAAGCGCTCGAACGCGCGGGCGAACGCCATGGAGGAGTTCATGCGCCGCTTCTTCGGCGAGGAGAGCGGCGGGCGCGGGCCCCGCGGCCTGCCCGGCGAGCGGGCGCAGCGCTCGCTTGGCTCCGGCGTCATCCTCGACGAGTCCGGGCTGATCATCACGAACAACCACGTCATCGACAACATGAACGAGGTGCGGGTCGCGCTCGCCGACAAGCGCGAGTTCGAGGCCCAGATCGTGCTGCGCGACCCCCGCACGGACCTCGCGGTGATCAAGATCAAGAATCCCTCGGGCGGCCTGATCGCGATGCCGTTCGGCGATTCGGAGTCGCTCGAGGTCGGCGACTTCGTGATGGCGATCGGCAACCCGTTCGGCGTCGGCCAGACGGTGACGCAGGGCATCGTCTCGGCGCTCGCCCGCACCCAGGTCGGCTCGTCGGACTACCAGTTCTTCATCCAGACGGACGCCGCGATCAATCCGGGCAACTCGGGCGGCGCGCTGGTCGATCTCCAGGGCCGGCTCGTCGGCATCAACACGGCGATCTACTCGCAGTCCGGCGGCAGCCACGGCATCGGCTTCGCGATCCCCGCCAGCATGGTCAAGGCGGTGGTCGACTCGGCCAAGGGCGGGGCGAGCACCGTGCGCCGGCCCTGGCTCGGCGCGCGCGTGCAGAACGTGACGCCCGACATCGCCGAGAGCATGGGCCTCGACCACCCGACCGGCGTGCTGGTGGCCAACCTCGCCCCGAAGAGCCCGGCCGAAGAGGCCGGACTCAAGCGCGGCGACCTGATCCTCTCGGTCGACGGCCAGGTCGTGGACGACCCGGAGGCCTTCGGCTACCGCTTCGCCCTCAAGGGCATCGAGGGCCAGACCAAGTTCGGCGTCCTGCGCGGCACCAGCCGGATCAGCCTGCCGGTGAAGCTCGGGCCCGCCCCCGAGACGCGCCCGCGCGAGCCCGTGAAGGTGCGCACCCGCTCGCCGTTCCTCGGGGCCACCTTCGTCAACACCTCGCCGGCGGTCGCCGAGGAGATGCAGGCGGACTTCCCGAGCGACGGCGTGACCGTCCAGGCGGTGGAGGACAACTCGATCGCCGCCCGCGCCGGCCTGCGCAAGGGCGATATGGTGCTGGCGATCAACGGCGCTCCCGTGACCACGACCAAGGATATCGAGCGCCTGACCCGCGCCCCGATGAACATGTGGGAGGTCGCGATCAACCGCGGCGGCGAGGTGCTGACCTCGGTCTTCGGCGGGTAGGGGCGGCAGGGGATTGGCGGCGGCGCGGGCTTGCCGGCCCGCCCGCCGCCGGTGTTCATGCGGCGATGTCCGACCTCTTCGCCTCCGCCGAACCGGCACCGCAGCCGCGCAATCCCGACGCCCCCCGTCCGCTCGCCGACCGTCTGCGCCCGGCCCGGCTCGACGAGGTCGTGGGCCAGGAGCACCTGACGGGGCCGGACGGGGCGCTGACCCGGCTCCTGCGCTCCAAGAGCCTCGGCTCGCTGATCTTCTGGGGACCGCCCGGCACCGGCAAGACCACGGTGGCGCGGCTGCTCGCCGACCAGACCGACCTGCATTTCGAGCAGATCTCGGCGATCTTCTCGGGCGTGCCGGACCTGCGCAAGGTGTTCGAGGCCGCGCGCAGGCGCCGCCAGGGCGGGCAGGGCACGCTGCTCTTCGTCGACGAGATCCACCGCTTCAACCGGGCCCAGCTCGACGCCTTCCTGCCGGTGATGGAGGACGGCACGGTGACGCTCGTCGGCGCCACCACCGAGAACCCGTCCTTCGAGCTGAACGCGGCGCTGCTGTCGCGCGCGCGCGTCCTGCTGTTCCGCAGCCTGGACGACGCGGCGGTGGCCAAGCTGCTGGCCCGCGCCGAGGCGCTGACGGGGCAGGCCCTGCCGCTCGACGAGGAGGCCCGCGGCGTGCTGGTGCGCATGGCGGATGGGGACGGGCGGGCCGCGCTCACCCTCTCCGAGGAGGTCTGGCGCTCGGCCCGGCCCGGCGAGACGCTCGACGCCGAGACGCTGCAGGAGATCGTGCAGCGCCGGGCGCCGATCTACGACAAGGCGCAGGAGGGGCACTACAACCTGATCAGCGCCCTGCATAAGACCGTGCGGGGCTCGGACCCCGACGCGGCGCTGTACTATCTCTGCCGCATGCTCGACGGCGGCGAGGACCGCCTGTTCATCGCCCGCCGCCTCGTGCGGATGGCGGTGGAGGATATCGGGCTCGCCGACCCGCAGGCGCTCGTCGTCGCCACCGCCGCCAAGGACGCCTTCGACTTCCTGGGGAGCCCGGAGGGCGAGCTGGCGCTCGCTCAGGTCACCGTCTACCTCGCCTGCGCGCCGAAATCGAACGCGGTCTACGAGGCCTACAAGGCGGCCACCCGCGTCGCGAAGGCGGCGGGCTCGCTGCCGCCGCCGCGCACCATCCTCAACGCGCCGACCAAGCTGATGAAGCGCATGGGCTACGGCGAGGGCTACCGCTACGACCACGACGAGCCCGACGCCTTCTCGGGCCAGGATTACTGGCCGGAGCGGCTGGGCCGGCAGCATTTCTACGCGCCGACGGAGCGGGGCATGGAGAGCCGCTACCGCGACCGCCTCGCCCATTGGGAGCGTCTTCGCAAGGAGCGTCGCGACGAGGACTGAGCGCGAAGGTCCTGGTTTCGAAAGGTCGAGACCTTTCGCGGGTGCAGGGCAGAGCCCTGCTGTCGAACCCATAGGTCCGGCCTCGCCGGGCCTATGGGTTCGAAACCCGGGGCTGCGCGCCCCGGACCCCGCCAAAGGGTCACGACCCTTTGGAATCCCGGACTGTCCGCCCCCGGCCACCGTGCGCTGAGCCATCCCGCGCCGCGGGCTCTGGACCGGACCGGACGCGGCCTGTAGAGCGGCCGGCCCTTACCCCACCGATCCACAGATCCTGCGCCGGAGAGCGTTGATGGCGGCCTGCGGCCTCGATTTCGGCACCTCGAACACCACCCTCGGCCGGACCGTCGAGGGCCGCCCCGCGCTCGTGCCCCTCGAAGGACGCCACCTCACGGTGCCCTCCGCGATCTTCTTCGCGCCCGGACGCCCCCCGATCATCGGCCGCGCCGCCACCGAGGCCTATGTCGAGGGCGTGCCGGGCCGGCTGATGCGCAGCCTCAAATCGGTGCTGGGCTCCGGCCTCGTCGAGGAGACCACGCCGCTCGGCCGCGAGCGCCTGCGCTTCCGCGACGTCATCGCCCGCTACCTCGCCGCCGTGAAGGCGCGGGCCGAACAGGAAGCGGGCACCGGCTTCGACACGGTGGTGCACGGCCGCCCGGTCCACTTCGTGGACGGCGACCCGGAGGGCGACCGCCGGGCGGAGGCGACGCTGCGCGAGATCGCAGAATCGATCGGCTTCCGGAACGTGTCGTTCCAGTACGAGCCGATCGCCGCCGCCCTCGACTACGAGCAGGGCGTGCGCGCCGAGGAGATCGCGCTGATCGCCGATATCGGCGGCGGCACCTCGGACTTCTCGATCGTGCGCCTGTCGCCCGAGCGCCACGCCAAGGCGGAGCGCGCCGACGACATCCTGGCCAACGACGGCGTGCGCATCGGCGGCACCGATTTCGACCGGATGCTCAGCCTCGGCACGGTGATGCCGCTGCTCGGGCTCGGCAGCCCGATGAAGCGCGGCGACCTCGCCGTGCCGAACGCCTACTTCCACGACCTCGCTACGTGGTCGAGCATCAACCGGCTCTACAACTCGAAGACCCTGCGGGAGATCGAGGAGACCCGCCGCGACGCCGCCCGGCCGGAGCTGATCGACCGGCTCTACAGCGTGGTCGAGGCCGAGCGCGGCCACGGCCTCGCCATCGCGGTCGAGGGCGCCAAGATCGGCGCCAGCGACAGGGGCGCCGCGACCCTCGACCTCGGCTTCGTGGAGCGGGGCCTCGGCGCGGCGGTCGACCGGGCGAGCCTCGGCGCGCAGACGGGAAGCCTTGCCGAGCGTATCGCCGAGCGGGTCGGGCGCTGCCTCGCGCAGGCCGGGATCGGGGCGGAGCGCATCGACGCGCTGTTCCTCACCGGCGGCTCGACCGGCCTGCCGCATGTGCGCTCCGCGCTCACCGCCTGCGTGCCGGGCGCGCGGGTGGTCGCGGGCGACACCTTCGGCTCGGTCGGCGTCGGCCTGACGATCGAGGCGGCGCGCCGGGGCGCCTGAGAATCGCCCGTCCGCGAATTGTCGCCGTCGGGCCCGAATGATAGCAGCGGCCCATGACGACGAAGCCTCCCCATCGCGGCGGGCCCGGCAAGGGCGGTCGCGGCTCCAGCGCGGACAAAGGTCCGCCCAAGGGACCGCCGAAGGGACCGCCGAAGGGACCGCCGAAGGGCGCGGCCGGCCGCGGCGCGAGCCGCGGACCCCGGCCGGGCCAGGGCCGGCCGGAGCGCGCCCGCACCGGCCCGCGCAGCAGCGCCCTCGACGCGGCCCAGCGCGCGGCGCAGCTGCGCGGCGACGAGCGCGACGCCCGCGCCCCCTGGTCGCCGGTCGAGGCGGAACCCGCCGGCCCGGCGCCCCGCGCCAGACCGGCAGCCGTTAGGCCGGCGAACGCCAAGGCTGCTGCGAAGCCGGCGGCCAGGACCGCGGCCGGGCGTGCCCCGGCCCGCCGCGCCGAGGCGGCGCCCGCACCCGCCGCACCGACGGCCCCGAGCCGGCGCGAGCAGCGGGCGGCGGCCTCCGCCACCCTGGCCTCCGGCGTGCAGACCCTGACCGTGGAGCCCGACGAGGACGGGATGCGGGTCGACCGCTTCCTCACCGCGCGGTTTCCCCAGCTTCCCTTCACCCGGATCCAGAGCCTCGTGCGCAAGGGCGAGCTCCGGATCGACGGCAAGCGCGCGAAGGCGCAGGAGCGGCTGGCGCCGGGCCAGAGCGTGCGCGTGCCCCCCCTGAAGCTCGACGCGGACGCCGCGCGCCCGCGCAACCCCGTGCGCGACCGCGACGACGCCGAGTTCCTGCGCTCGCTGATCCTCTACGAGGACCAAGACATGATGGTGCTGAACAAGCCCTTCGGCCTCGCGGTTCAGGGCGGGTCCGGCACCGTGCGGCACGTGGACGGCCTGCTCGAGGCGCTCACCGGCCCGGACGGGCAGAAGCCGCGCCTCGTCCACCGGCTCGACAAGGACACGGCGGGCTGCCTCATCGTCGCCAAGACCCGGCTCGCGGCGGCGACGCTCGCCAAGAGCTTCCGCTCGCGCGCGGCGCGCAAGATCTACTGGGCGCTCACCGCCGGCGTGCCGAAGGTGCGCCAGGGCCGGGTCTCGACCTATCTGGTGAAGGACGAGCCGACCGAGGCCGACGCCCGCATGCGGGTGGCCAAGCACGGTGAGGAGGGGGCCGCGCACGCGCTCACCTACTACGCGATGGTCGATCAGGTGGCGCAGAAGCTGTCCTGGATCTCGTTCAAGCCGGTGACGGGGCGCACCCACCAGCTGCGGGCGCACGCCGCCCATATCGGCCACCCGATCGTCGGCGACCCGAAATACTTCGACGTCGAGAACTGGGCGCTGCCCGGCGGCATCCAGAACCGGCTGCACCTGCTGGCCCGCAGGATCGTGATCCCGCACCCGCGCACCGGCCGGCCGGTGGACGTCAGCGCGCCGCTGCCGCCCCACATGGCGCAGAGCTGGAACCTGCTCGGCTTCGACGCCGGCCGCTACGACCCGGTGGTCGACGCGCCGGAGGATTGATGCCTCGACGGATCGACGCCCCGAAGGATCGGAGCCTGGCGGGGCCTCTGTCACCCCGCCGCCTTGGCAAGAGGCCGGTGTGACCAATATCCTGCGGGACGATCGGCGGCCCGGCTCCCGGCGGGGCCCCGCGCCTGCCCGTGAAGCGCCCGGTGAGACCTCATCGACATGAAGCACGCGACGCTGTCCTGGCTCGCCGCACTGAGCCTGCTCGGATCGGCGACCTTCGCCGCGGCCCAGCAGCCGGGCAGGGCGCCGCAGGCTCCCGCCGCCGCACCGAGCCACGTGGCGCTGCGGGCCGCGGCGCCGGGCCAGCCGGCGCAGGCCCAGCCGCCGCAGGCCCCGCAGGGCGGGCCGGCGCCGCAGACACAACAGGCGCCCCAGGCGCAACCCCAGGCGCAACCCCAGGCACAGCCGCCTGCGCAACCACAGGCGCCTCAGGCCGGACAGGCGCGGCCGGCTCCCGGCGGTACCCGGGCCGAGCGCCGACGCCGCTCCTACGCGAGCTGCAACCGGGCCTCGCACCAGCGCGGCCTGCACGGCGGCAAGCGCCGCCGTTTTCTCATCCGCTGCCGGCTCGGATACGAGCGTCCGCGCCAGCCGGCCGCCGCCCAGCCCGGGCCGCGGCCATGAGGGTCCTCAGGAGGCGGAGCCGCGCCCGGCCGTGAAGCTCATCGTCTTCGACGTCGACGGCACGCTCGTCGACAGCCAGCACCTCATCGTGGCCGCGCAGGGCATGGCCTTCGCCGAGCACGGCATGCAGGCCCCCGGGCGCACGGAGGCGCTCTCGGTCGTGGGCCTGTCCCTGCCACAGGCCTTCCGTCGGCTGGTCGGCGAGGACGGCCCGGTCCAGTCCCTCTCCGAGAGCTACAAGCGCGCCTTCCAGACCCTGCGTCTCGACCCGAACTACGAGGAGCCGCTGTTTCCCGGCATGGGTGACCTCCTCGCGCGGCTGCACGCGCGGGACGACGTGCTGCTCGGGATCGCCACCGGCAAGTCGCGGCGCGGCGTGAACCACCTGCTCGAGGTCCAGGGCTGGGAGGGCTGGTTCAGCACCACCCAGACCGCCGACGACGCCCCCTCCAAGCCCGACCCCGCGATGCTGCTCCAAGCCATGGCCGAGACCGGGCTCGATGCCGGCGCGACCGTGATGGTCGGCGACACCTCCTACGATATGGCCATGGCGGTCGCGGCGGGCGCGGCGGCGGTCGGGGTCGGCTGGGGCTACCACGTTCCCGGCGCCCTCTACGCGGCCGGCGCAGTCACGGTCGCGGACGATGCCGACGCCCTCGGCGCCTTGTTCGGCCGCCCCTCCGACCCGGCCCGCACGGCCTGAGGCCGGCTCGACGCGGCCGGCCGGCGGCGGCTATGCTGTCGCCATGCACCGCTCGCTGCTCATCGCCCTGCTCCTCCTGCCCGCGCCCGCCTCGGCGCAGACGATGGACGGCCCCGTGGCCGGCGGCGCCTTCGGGATGAGCGGCGCCGACTATTTCGGCGACATCCACGACCGTCCGCCGCCCGAGCGCGCGGCGATCCCGGCCCGGGCGAGCCGGCACCGCCTCGCCTCCGCGGCGAGGACCCGCGCGGTCAAGCCCAGGACACACACGCGCCGCGCGCCGCTCTGAGAGCGCCGCGGCCTACGCCGCGCGCCTCACTCGCCCGCCTGCGCGCTCGCCAGGGCCTTCGCCCGGCGCTGGGCCTGGCGCCAGTCCGCCGGCTCCTCGAACACGCCGGCCCAGATCCCCCGGCGGGTCGCCCAGGCCTTGCGCTCCTGGGGGATGTAGCCCTCGGCGGCCTGCCGGAGCGCGAGGGCGTGGCCGTGCCCGACCATCCAGGCAGAGAGATCGACGCCGCCGATGCTGCAGAGCGCCGTCACGCGCTCCTTCGCGGCGGGGCCCTGCGGCTCGCAGGCGACCGCGTGGGGGCCGATCCGCTGGCGCAGAGCCGCCGCCGCGGCCTGGCCGCAGCGGTAGGGCGCTCCGACCGCGGTCTCGCAGGCCTGCGCCGCCTCGGGTGCGTCGATCCCGTAGAGGTCGATGCGCCGGCCCTGCAGCTCGATCGTGTCGCCGTCGATCACGGTCGGATGGCCGCTGATCGGCTCGGCGGCGGCAGCCGGCGCGGCGAGGAGCAGGAGGAGGGCGGTCGGGCGCAGCATCGTTCGGGGACTCCGGGCGGGAGGGGCTCGGGTGCACTGCAGCACGGCATTCTGGCGGAATGGTGCCGCCGGCCGCGACCTGCGGTCCGCCCCGCCCCCCTCCGCTCAGGTCGCGTCGGCGCCCCGCACCTCGGCGCGCTCCGTCCAGGCCAGCGGCGCCCGCAGGGTCCGGCGCAGGTTCCAGCGCGCGAGGCGCAGGTAGAAGCGCAGCCAGCGCCGGAGGGACCAGACGAGGCCGGACCCGGTCGAGAGCGCGCGCAGATCGAACGCCTTGGCGGCCGAGAAGGCGTCGCAGGTCCGCTTGACCGGGTCGGCGTAGAAGGTGGCGATCTTCTCGACGCCCATGCCGGGCGTGGCGAGCCAGGCCGGGACGTGGTGGTTGCAGAGCCGCTCGACGTCGGTGAACACCTTGAGCGAGCCCGTGCCGGTGGCGGGGCAGGGCGTCGCGAAAGCGTCTCCCGCCAGCACGACGCCCGGCTTCTCGATGCCGTGCGAGGCGTGCAGGTCCGTCGGCCGGACCTTGACCGGACCCGCCACCCGGTAGGGGCCGATCAGGCGCTCCAGCCTCGGCATCAGGCCGCGCAGGGCCGCGTCCGGATCGGCCCGGAACTGCGCCAGCCAGGGGCTGCGCAGGGGCTGGTAGAGGAAGAGGTTGGCCCGCATGCTCTCGCCGATCCGGAACAGGGTCAGGTAGGCGAGGCCCCGGTCGTAGCGCTCGGGATTGTACTGCAGGCCCGGAAAGGCGAAGGGCAGGCCGTCGGCGCGCTCGAGGTCGAACCCGACGGTCACCGAGTGGCAGGCGCTGACGAGGTCCCGGCGGATCCCGAGCCCCTCGCGCAGGTTCCAGTTCAGCCCGCTCGCCAGGACCACGAGGCGCGCCTCGACCGTGCCGCCGCCGGGCAGGCGCACGCGCGGGCTCACCGGATCCGGCTCGACCGCCTCGGCGACCGTCCGAAGCATCCGGACCGAGGAGGGGATCTCGGCCCGCACCGTGTTGACGAGCCGGTCGTAGGCGAGGCCGTACTGGTGGAAGGGCACCTTGTCGACGACGCGGCCGAAGCGGGCGATCCAGAGCGTGTCGGCATGGGTCGCGGCCCGGATCACCGCACCCGCCAGCCCGGTGCGGCGCAGGACCTCGAGATGGCCCTGCTCCAGCTTCTCGCAGCGGAAATCGGGCGGGTAGACCGCGTGCGGATCGATCAGGACCACGTCGCGGCCCGCCCGGCCGAGCATGGCGGCAGCGAGCGAGCCGGCGAGGCCGCCGCCCACGATCGCGATCTCGGTCCGCATCCCGTCCCGCCGTTCCGCCTGCATGGCATCCCCCGCTGTCCGGGGAGATCCTGGCTCCAAAGCGGGCGGAGGACAGCGGAGCGCTGGAATTAATGCCTGGATCGGCGGATGTAGTCCGTTCGACGCCGCGCCGTCGCGGGCCGGCTCCTGCTGTTGCCCCTTCGTTCTTGCCCTGCGGACGGCGAATCGGCGATAGGTCGAGCATGCGCCGCCCCGTGCTCAGCCTCGTCCCGACCCTCGCCGGCCTCCTCGCCGGCCTCCTTGCCGGCCTCCTCGCCGTTGGCCCGTCGTTCGGCCTCAGCGCCGGTCCGGGGCCGGCGCCGGGCCATGTCGAGCGCCTGGAGCAGGCCTGGCACCAGTGCCTTCGGGAGGCCTACAGCCACCAGCCCGCCGGGCAGAGCCGAATGGGCGACCAGCGCAACGCCCTGGACGCCTGCCGGGAGCGCGAGGACGCCCTGGTGACGGCGCTGATGAGCGCGCGCGGGGGGACGCAGGCGGAGCGTTCGCTCGGCGCCCGTGCGCGCAGCTGGGCGGCCTCGGTCGCCGCCTACGTGCTCGATCCGGTCTCGTCCTGGTTCGGCACGCCCCGGCGCTGAGGGCGGCACGACGATCCGCGAAACGGCGCGCGGCTTATCCGAAGATTAACCAAGCCGGCCGCTCAATAGGCTTCCGTCAAGGTTGATGTTTCCCGAACAGGCCGCCGCGGCCGCCCCCGTCCGCTCGCCCGTCGAGCGGCGGCCGGCCGAACGCGCCCGGGCGGGGCCCGCGTAACCGAGTAAGCCCGCATGATCGCGCCCGCGTACCCCTCCGCGCACCGTGTCCGCCGGCAGCGCCACCGGCCCCAGGGCAGGTTCCTGGGGCCGGCCGCGGCCGTGACGATGGCCTGCGCGGTCCTCGCGCGCTTCTACATGCCCGAGCCCGGCCCAACGGATCCGCGCCCGGAGGCGGGCACGCCCCGCACCGAGCAGGTCCAGGCGGCCCGGATCGCCGCGCAGGCGGGCACGCGTCCCGCCGACCCGCCGAGGGCCGCGCCTGCCCGCACCGCCTGGATGCTCGATCCGACGCCGATCCTCGGGTCCGGCACGCGCACCCTCTCGGCGTCCGCCCCGCCCTCCGGCGCCTTCGCTCCGTCCCCGCGTCCCGCGCCCGCTCTCGTGGCCGCTCTCGTGGCCGAGGCACGGCCGCCGGTCGCGGCGCCGCCGAAGCCCGTGGCGGCCCCGGCCCCGCAGGCGGCGGCCCCGGCCCGGCTCGCCGAGCAGATTGTGCCGCTGCCGATGCCGCGCCCGGCCGAATTGCGCCTCGACGCGCAGGGCCCGCGCATCGCGGCGCGGCAGAGGCTCGCCGCGCGGGCGCAGCAACAGGCCGCGGCCCAGGCACGCGCGCAGTCCGACGCCTCGGCCGAGCGCTCGTTCTTCGACGCGGTGTTCGGGACGCGGCCGGCGGCGGATCGCCCGGAGCCGGCCATCGCGTACGCCGCGCTGGACCGCGATCCCGCGGCGGCGCTCCCGCGCCGGACGCTGGTGCCCGAGCCCTCGGCCGAGGCCACCGCGATCTACGACATCACCGCCCGCACCGTGACCCTGCCGAGCGGCGAGGTTCTGGAGGCCCATTCCGGCCTCGGCCCCGCGCAGGACAACCCGAAGCTCGTCCACCAGACGATGCGCGGCGCGACGCCGCCCGGCACCTATCTGCTGACCGAGCGCGAGGCGCTGTTCCACGGGGTCCGGGCGATCCGGCTCAACCCGGTCGGCGGGAGCGGCGCGGTGCACAACCGGGTCGGCCTCCTGGCCCACACCTACATGCTCGGGCCGAGCGGCGCCTCGAACGGCTGCGTCGTCTTCCGAAACTACGACCGCTTCCTGCAGGCCTTCCTGCGGGGCGAGGTGCGCCGCCTCGTCGTGGTGGCGGGCAGCCGGCAGGACCGCCTGCCCGCCGTGGCGCAGAGCCTGTTCGGCCGATAGACCTCGCTGGCCGGACGCGGGAGCTGAGGCTCCCGCGTCCGGCGCGGCGGCAGAGCGCCCCGTGCGCTCCGAACCGTCCTACTCGGCGGCTTCGGCCGCGGACTTCTTCCGGCCGCGGCCCTTGGCGGGCGCGGCGGCCTCGGCCGGCTTGCTGCGGCGGCCGCGCGTCTTCGGCGCCTCCGCCGGGGCCTCGGAGACCGTCTCGACCGGCTCGGCCTCCCGGGCGGCGGCCTCGCTCTTGCGGCCGAGACCCAGGCTGCGGGCGAGCTCGGAGCGCTTGGCCGAGTAGCTCGCGGCGGTGGCCGGGTAGTCGGCCGGCAGGCCGAAGCGCTGGCGGTAGGCCTGGAAATCCATCCCGTGCTTCGTGAGGTGCCGCTTCAGCGTCTTGTAGGGCTTGCCGTCGATGAAGCTGACCAGGGCATCCGGCGTGATCGACTTGCGGATCTGGGCCGGGGTGAGCTTCTCGACGGGAGCCTCCACCGCCTCGGCCGGCTTCGAGAGATCGCTGAGCGCCGCGTGAACGGTGCCGATCAGCGCAGGAAGATCGACGGCCTGGATGTGGTTGTTCGAGACATAAGCCGAGACGATATCAACCGTCAGCTCGATCTGATCCGTTCCTAAAACTTCATCATTCTCCGACACGACGACCTCCCGACCACAACGGCCTGAGACAAAGGGCAAGATCACCGATCCGTCAAGACAGCCCATAGTCGAATGGGCCGGCAAAACGCATTTGGTGCGACGCTCTCACAGAAATTTCCATCACGATAACGCTCCGGTACGGGCCGCAGGGCTTTCCACGACACGTGATCGTGCTTGGGGATCGTGCTTGGGGCGGTCCGTTCTTCGATCCCGGTTCCCGGCCACGGCATGCATCCACACGCGAGTCGCGCGGCGGGATCCCGGGGCACGCCACCTGGCACCCGCGACGCGCGGCGCGCCGCCGGGGCGGCGGGCGCAAAGCCCGGTTGCACATCGCTCAAGCTTGCTGGCACAAGTTCCGCATACCCGTGAAGGTTCTCCCCGGTCCTCGGACCGATCCCCCTCAGTGGAAGCGTGGACATGATGCGCATGCGGTGTGATGCTGTGACGATGAAGAACGCGCTGCTCGCCACCGGACTTGCCCTGGGACTTCTCGGGGGCTCGTCCCTCGCGCAGGCCCAGAACGTCTTCCGCTTCGCCTTCCAGGGCGACATCAAGTCGCTCGATCCCTACTCGCTGAAGGAAACCTTCACGATCGGCATGCACGGGGCCGTCTACGAGGCCCTGGTGATGCGCGACAAGGACATGAAGTTCGCGCCCCAGCTCGCCGAGTCCTGGGAGAACCCGGAGCCGACGCGCTGGCGCTTCCACCTGCGCAAGGGCGTCACGTTCCACGACGGCTCGCCCTTCACCGCCGACGACGTGATCTTCTCGGCGAGCCGCGTGCGCGCGCCGGGCTCGAACTTCCAGACGAACGTGCCGGGCGACGCCGAGTTCGTGAAGGTCGACGACTACACCGTCGACATGAAGCTGAAGACCCCGAATCCGATCGCGATCGCCCAGTTTCCGACCTGGTACATCATGTCGAAGACCTGGGCGGAGAAGAACAACGCCGTCCAGCCCTCGGCCCCGACCGCCACCTCCCCGAGCTACGCCGCGCTCAACGAGAACGGCACCGGGCCCTTCATGATCACCGAGCACCAGCCGGGCGTGCGCACGGTGTTCAAGAAGTTCCCCGGCTACTGGGGCAAGGTCGAGTCGAACCTCGACGAGGCGGTCTTCACCACGATCGGCAACTCGGCCACCCGCGTCGCCGCCCTCCTCTCCGGCGAGGTCGACTGGATCGACCCCGTGCCGCTCCAGGACCAGCCGCGCGTGGAATCGAGCGGCAACGCCGTCGTCATGGCCGGCCCCGAGCTGCGCACGATCTTCCTCGGCATGGACCAGTGGCGCGACGAGCTGAAGGATTCGAGCGTCAAGGGCAAGAACCCATTCAAGGACAAGCGCGTGCGCGAGGCCTTCTACCTCGCCATCGACGAGGACACGATCGCCAAGCGCGTGATGCGGGGTCAGGCGACGCCCTCGGCGCTCCTCATCGCGCCCTCGCTCTACGACCGCTCGGGCGAGTTCAAGCGGCCCGCCGCCGACGCCAAGAAGGCCAAGGCGCTGCTCGCCGAGGCGGGCTACCCGGACGGGTTCACCCTCACGATGGACTGCCCGAACGACCGCTACGTCAACGACGAGGCGATCTGCCAAGCCGTGGTCTCGATGCTCGCCCGGGTGGGCGTGAAGGTGAACCTCAACGCCCAGCCCAAGGCCAAATACTTCGCCAAGGTGCTGGCACCCGCCTACGACACCTCGTTCTACCTCGTCGGCTGGACGCCCTCCTCGCAGGACAGCCACAACATCCTGTACGAGATCGCGGGCTGCCGGAACGACCCGAAATCCGGCCGCGGCGGCTGGAACCTGGGCAATTACTGCAACCCGAAGATCGACGAGATCGCCGACAAGGTCGAGCAGGAGACCGACAAGACCCGGCGCGACGCCCAGATCAAGGAGGGCTTCGACACGATCCAGGCAGACTGGGGCTACATCCCGCTGCACCAGCAGGCCCTCGCCTGGGGCGTGTCGAAGAAGATCACGCTGACCCAGCGGCCGGACAACTACCTCTACCTCTACTGGGTGTCGAAGAAGCCCTGAGGCATCGAGCGTGCTCGCGTTCCTGATCCGCCGCCTCGCCCAGGCCTTCGTGGTGCTGGGCGTGGTCGGCCTGATCGCCTTCGCCATGTTCCGGTTCGCGGGCGACCCCGTGAACCAGATCGTCGGGCCGGACACGCCGGTCTCCGAGCGGGCCGAGATCCGCAAATCGCTCGGCTTGGACGACCCGATGCTGGTGCAGTTCGGGCGCTACGCCGGCAACGTGCTCAGGGGCGATTTCGGCATCTCCTACCAGTTCCGCCAGCCGGTGACGGCGCTGCTCTCCGAGCGCATCCCGGCGACGCTGGAACTCGCCTTCTGCGCCACGCTGTTCGCGCTCGGCGTCGGCATCCTGATGGGGGTCTACTGCGCGCTCCGGCGGGACACGTTCCTCGCCAAGCTGTTCCAGGCGATCTCGCTCGTCGGCGTCTCGCTGCCGACCTTCCTGATCGGCATCCTGCTGATCTTCCTGTTCTCGGTCACGCTCGGCTGGCTGCCCTCCTACGGGCGGGGCGACACGGTGCGGATCGGGGGCTGGACCACGGGCTTCCTCACCGTCTCGGGGCTGAAGGCCCTGATCCTGCCCTCGGTGACGCTGGGCCTCTACCAGATGACCCTGATCATGCGCCTCATCCGGGCCGAGATGCTGGAGGTGCTGCGCACCGACTACATCCGCTTCGCCCGCGCCCGTGGGCTCACCACCCGCGCCATCCATCTCGGCCACGCCCTGAAGAACACGCTGGTGCCCGTCATCACCATCGCGGGGCTCCAGCTCGGCTCGGTCATCGCCTTCTCGATCATCACCGAGACGGTGTTCCAGTGGCCGGGCATGGGCCTCCTCTTCGTGCAGGCTGTGCAGAACGTCGATATCCCGATCATGTCGGCCTACCTGCTGCTCGTCGCGGCGATCTTCGTCACCATCAACCTCGTGGTCGACCTCCTCTACACGGTGGTCGATCCGAGGCTCCGCACCAGCGTGGGGCGCGCCGCATGAGTGCCGCGACGGACGACGCCACCGCGACCCGGCCGGGACGCCCCCTCTCGCGGCTCGCGCGCTTCCTCGATTCCGATCTCTGGGCGAGCTTCCGCCGCTCGAAGACGGCCATGGTCGCCTTCGTCGCCACCGTGCTGATGTTCGCGCTGGCCTTCGCCGCCCCCTGGATCGCGCCGCAGAACCCCTACGACCCGGCCCAGCTCGACCTCATCAACTCGAACCTGCCGCCGCTCTGGAACGCGGAGGGGCAGGCGCCCTTCCTCATCGGCACCGACGACCAGGGCCGCGACGTGCTCTCGGCAGTGCTCTACGGCCTGCGCCTCTCGCTGATCGTCGGGATGCTGGGGGTGCTCGTCTCGGGCACGCTCGGCATCGCCCTCGGGCTCGTCGCCGGCTATTTCGGCGGCGTGCTCGACACGATCATCATGCGCGTCGCCGACGTGCAGCTCACCTTCCCGGCGATCCTGATCGCGCTGGTGGTGGACGGCGTCGCCAAGGCCTCCTTCGGCAGCGCGCTCGACACCAACGCCACCATCCTGCTCATCGTGGTCTCGATCGGGCTCTCGTTCTGGGTGCAGTACGCCCGCACCGTGCGCTCCTCCGTGATGGTGGAGCGCGGCAAGGACTACGTGCAGGCCGCCCGCCTCATCGGCCTGTCCTCGCCGGTGATCATGCTCCGGCACGTGCTGCCGAACGTGACCGGGCCGGTCTTCGTCATCGCCACCATCAACCTCGCGCTGGCGATCATCACCGAGGCGACGCTCTCCTTCCTCGGCACCGGCCTGCCCGAGACGATGCCCTCGCTCGGCACGCTGATCCGCACCGGCAACAAGTTCCTGTTCTCCGGCGAGTGGTGGGTGGTGGCCTTTCCGGGCGTGGCGCTCGCCGGCCTCGTCATCGCCATCAACCTGCTGGGCGACTGGCTGCGCGACGCGCTGAACCCGAAGCTGCAATGACCGAGACCGTCCTCTCCGTGCGCGACCTGCGCGTCGTCTTCGAGACGCGCCGAGGCACGCTGACCGCCATCGACGGCGTGTCGTTCGACATCGCCCGGGGCGAGATCCTGGGCGTCGTCGGCGAGTCCGGGGCCGGCAAGTCGGTGACGGGCTCGGCCGTGATCGGCCTGATCGACCCGCCCGGCCGCATCGCCGGGGGCGAGATCCGCCTGCGGGGCGAGCGCATCGACGACCTGCCACCCGAGAAGATGCGGCGCGTCCGGGGCCGGCGCATCGGCATGATCTTCCAGGATCCGCTCACCTCCCTCGACCCGCTCTACCGGGTCGGCGAGCAGATCGTGGAGACGATCCGCACCCATACCGACCTCTCTGCCAAGGCCGCCCGGGCGCGGGCGATCGACCTTCTCACCGAGGTCGGCATCCCGGCGCCCGAGCGGCGCATCGACGGCTACCCGCACGAGTTCTCGGGCGGCATGCGCCAGCGCGTGGTGATCGCCCTGGCGCTCGCGGCCGAGCCCGAGCTGATCATCGCCGACGAACCGACGACCGCGCTCGACGTCTCGGTCCAGGCCCAGGTGATCACGCTCCTCAAGCGCCTCTGCCGCGAGCGCGGCACGGCCGTGATGCTGGTGACCCACGACATGGGCGTGATCGCCGAGGCCGCCGACCGGGTCGCCGTGATGTATTCGGGCCGGATCGCCGAGATCGGCCCGGTGGCGAGCGTGGTGCGCCACCCCCACCACCCCTACGCCCGCGGCCTGATGGGCGCGATCCCGACGCTCAGCGACACCGCCGAGCGCCTGACCCAGATCCCGGGCGCGATGCCGCGGCTCACCGCGATCCCGCCGGGCTGCGCCTTCAACCCGCGCTGCCCGAGCGCGTTCGCGCGCTGCCGCACCGAGCGGCCCGAGCCCGTCGCGGTCGAGCGGACGCGGGTCGCCTGCCACCTCTACGACGCGCGCGGAGAAGCCGCATGAACGCAGGCTCGAGCGCCTACGTCGAGGTGAAGGACCTGCGCCGGGTCTTCGACGTCTCGAAGCCCTGGCTCAACCGGGTGATCGAGCGCGCGCCCCGCCAGACCCTCAAGGCGGTCGACGGAGTCGACATCACGATCCGGCGCGGCGAGACCTTCGCGCTGGTGGGCGAGTCGGGCTCGGGCAAGTCCACGGTCGCCCGGATGGTGGTGGGGCTGCTGCCGCCGTCGGCGGGCGAGGTGCGCATCGCCGAGGTCTCGATGACGGATCCGCGCCAGGCGGCCGAGCGCCGACGCCTGCGCGCGCGGATCCAGATGATCTTCCAGGACCCCTACGCCTCCATGAACCCGCGCTGGCGGGTCGGGGCGATCATCGCCGAGCCGATCCGGGCGTTCGGCCTGGTCCGGGGCGAGGCGGCGATCCGGGAACGCGTCGGCGAGCTCCTGCGACTCGTGGGCCTGCACCCGGACGACGCCGCCAAGTACCCGCACGCCTTCTCGGGCGGCCAGCGCCAGCGCATCGCCATCGCGCGGGCGCTGGCGAGCCAGGCGGAGTTCCTGGTCGGCGACGAGCCGACCTCGGCCCTCGACGTCTCCGTCCAGGCCCAGATCCTCAACCTGATGCGCGACCTCCAGGACCGGCTCGGGCTGACCTACCTGTTCATCAGCCACAACCTCGCCGTGGTGCGCCACATGGCGAGCCGGATCGGGGTGATGTATCTCGGGCGCCTCGTGGAGGTCGGCGACAAGGCCGCGATCTTCGAGCGCCCGCGCCACCCCTACACCCGCATGCTGCTCGACGCGGTGCCGGACCTCGCCCATATCGGCCGCGCCCGCACGCCGGTGTCCGGCGAGATCCCGAACCCGATCGACCCGCCCCCGGGCTGCACCTTCAACCCGCGCTGCCCGCACGCGAACGCGCGCTGCCGGGCCGAGGTGCCCCGCCTCATCGACGGCGTGGCCTGCCACGCGGTGGAGGAAGGGCGGCTGACCGTCTGACCGGGCAAAAAAAGAGCCGCCCCGCGGGCGGCCCGAGTCCGGGAGGAAACGCTCGGAGCGTCCGGCACGCCGGGGTGCCGTACCGGGTGAACCGGACGACGCCGGCTCCGTTCCGAGAAACACGCGTCCGGAATCGTGATCAGGTCAGGCCCTCGCGCCAGAGCAGGCTGATCGGCGCGTCCACGAGCAGAAGCAGGGTGGCGCGCAGGAGTTCGACCCGGCGGGCGGGATCGCGCTCCAGCCCCGGCAGCGGGCCGAGCGCGGCCTCGAGCCGCGCGTCGGCCTCCGGCGAGGCGCCCAGGAAGCCCATCGACCAGCAGCCGAACAGGCGCCGCTCGGTCTCGCCCATCTCGATGACGGAGATGCTGCGGTGGCGCCGGTCCACGAGCAGGCGCTCGAACACGCCGAGCACCTCGGCCTGCCCGCCCTCCAGCACCTGCAGGAACCCGGTCCCCGTATAGACGAGGACGCCGGTCAGGCCGGCCTCGCCGTTCCGGCGGCGCGAGGCTTCCAGGATCGCAGGCAGGTTGGGCGGCCGGAACATCTCCTCCGCCTCGTGGCGGGCCGCGCTCTTGTAGATCAGTCGGAACAAGGCGGGTCCTGTGCGGGGCTCCGGAACGCGCATCCTGGCGGCGAGACCGGGGCCGCTCGACGGCGCGAAGCAGCTTGGGGGTGCAAAGCAGCTCGGCGGCGCGAAGCAGCTTGGCGGCGCGCACGCACATCACCACAGCCCGGGCCAGGGTACAAATCCCGACCGCGAACCGCTCCTCCCGCCTGTCCGGCCGGCGTCCACCGGCCGCGAGGCCGCGTCCGAGCCCGAGTCCGTTGACGTCTCTTTTTAGTTGTTCTAATTAAGAACTCGCAGCGGGGGCTCCGGCGCGGACGCCGCGGCTCCCTCCGATACGGACCACCACGCAGCCACGACGACGAACGGAGACATGACGATGGCCGGTACCAACGCCTCCTGCGAGAGCTGCCGCTTCTTCGACGACCACAAGCTCAACGGCGCCCAGGCCTCGGGCGACGAGGGCCTGTGCCGCTTCAATCCGCCGGTGAGCCAGCCGGCGCCGGAATCCAAGGGCCTGTGGCCGGTCGTCGCCTCGCAGGACTGGTGTGGCCACTTCACCGCCGACGTGACGGCGGCCGAGTAGGACCCGCGCGACGGGACGGAATCGTGGAGGGGCCGGCGCCTGCGCCGGCCCCTTCCCGCATCCGGCGCCGCGGGCGCCCAGGCGGGCACCCATGCTGGCACCCGGGCGGGAGACCGGAGGCGAGCCCCTATCGGAGCAGGAAGTTCTCGGGCCGCAGCGGCTCGGGCACGGGTTCGCCGAGCGCGTCGAGCACGATCGCCTCGACCATGCGCAGCATGGCGTCGAGGGGCAGGTCGTTCGGGTCGGTGCCGAAGGGCTCCTCCAGCTCGTCGCCCAGCGCGTCGAGACCGAAGAAGGTGTAGGCCACCAGCGCGACCGCGGCCGGCGTCGCCCAGCCCAGCGAGCCCGACAGGCCGACGGGCAGGAACAGGCAGTAGAGCCAGGCGGTGCGGTAGAGGAGCAGCGTGTAGGCGAAGGGCAGGGGCGTGCTGCGGATCCGCTCGCAGGCCGCCTGGATCGCCGAGAGGTCGGCGACCTTGCGCTCCAGAACGCCGAACAGGACGTCGCCGATCACGCCCCGGCGCATCGCCTCGGCCAGGTCCGCGGAGAGGCGGGCAAGCACCGCGTCGGTCGGGCACAGGGCGCCCGCCGCCTCGCCCGGCGGCAGCCAGGGCGCCACCGCCGCGGCCTCGTCGGCGCCGCGCAGGCGGGCGTGCAGGCCGCCCGCGAACCCCGCCACGCGGCGCAGGGCCGCCCGCCGCAGGACGTCGTCGCCGGGCAGGAGCGCGTTCAGCGTGCGGGCGAGGCCGCGCGCCTCGACGATCAGCCCGCCCCAGAGCTTGCGGGCCTCCCACCAGCGCTCGTAGCAGGCATTGTTGCGGAAGCTCAGGAAGATCGAGAGCGCGAGGCCGATCAGCGTGAACGGCCCGATGCCTGCCGTGACCGGGAAGGCCTCCGGCCAGCGCTGCTCGGCGGCCACCACGAGGCAGGCGAAGGCGGCGAGCCCCAGCACGGTCGGCGCGACCTGCGGCAGGATCGAGCCGCGCAGCGTGAACAGGATGGCGAGGAGGTTCGGGCGCGGGCGGACGATCATGGCTGCAGACGTGTGGAGGGGCGGGTCGCGGGATGCTGCCGGGCCACGGCGAAACGCCGGATCGGGCGGAAGATCTCACCGGACGTCATGATGCGGTCAACATCGGGGCGGATTGCGGGCCCCGACAGGCGGGCCGCCCCCAGCGGGGACGCGGGACCCACCGGGAGTGCGCGGACGAGCGGGGCCGGAGGGGCACGGCCCGCTTCGCTTGGGAGTATGGCATGACGTTTCGACTGATCGCGACGGGTGCAGGGCGGGCCGGTCTCCGGCGCGCGGTGCTGCCGGCCGCGCTGCTGGCGGGCCTGGCGGGCGCGGGCCACGCCGCGGCCCCGGCCGACGCGACCGGCACGTTCCTCACCGAGGACGGGCGCGCCCGGATCCGCATGGAGCGGTGCGGCCCCGCCGAGAAGAACCTCTGCGGCTACGTCGTGTGGCTGAAGGTGCCGCTCAACGACAAGGGCCAGCCCCGGGTCGACTTCAAGAACCCCGACACGAAGAAGCAGGCGCGGCCCTCGCTCGGCCACCAGCTCATCCTCGGGCTGAAGCCGAACGCGGACGCCCGCTACGAGGGCAAGATCTACAACTCGGAGGACGGCAAGTCCTACGACGTGACGATCTGGAGCGAGGCGCCGGGCGAGCTGACCGTGCGCGGCTGCCTGATCGCCTTCCTGTGCAAGTCCCAGACCTGGAACAAGGTCAGCGACGTGCTGCCCGGCCAGCTCACCGGCCCGACCAACGGCCCCGGCGGTCCCCGCTCCGACGCCGAGTGGCTGCCGGCCAAGCCCGCCGCGACGGGCTCGACCGCGGCGCCGACGGGCGCCGCCAAGCCGGCCGCCAAGCCGGGCGCGGCCGCGCCCAAGCCGGCCGCCGAGTAGTCCCTCGGAAGGCGGGCGCGGGCCGGCATCCGCTGTGGTGCCGGCCCGCGCCCGTGCTATGTTGCGCTGTCTCGAAGGGACGCCTCGAACCGGTCGGACGGTCCATGTCCTGTCGCCATCAGCCCGACGCACCCCGGCCCGGCGCCCTGCAGGACGCGCCCTCCTTCTCGCGCAAGTGGCGCCGCTTCCCGAGCGCGCTGCCCGCGGCCTGCAACGACAACCACCGGCCCGGCCGCCTGCGCACGGCGCTGCTAGCCGGTTCCGGCATCGCCGGGTTGCTGGCCGGCCTGCTGGCCGTCGCGGCATCGCTGATCTGAGGCGTCCTCCGGTTGATGGGTTCGGTCCAACGCATCGTCTCGGAACTGAGCGCGGGTCCCCTCTCCCGTAGGGAGAGGGACAGGGTGAGGGGTATGAGGTTTCTAGATGAGGCTCACCCTGAACGCGCGTCGATGGCGTGCTCAGTCCTGTGAGGTCATACCCCTCACCCCTACCCTCTCCCTATGGGAGAGGGGGAACGGCGCGGTTCACCTCATGCGGCCGAACCGATCAACCGGAAACGGTATGAGGCGACCTCAGCCCTCGTAGGCCGGCACGGCGCGCTGGTCCGGAAGCGGCACCTCCATGTGGAAGTGCAGCCCCCCCGGCTCGTAGGCGAACGCGATCTCGGCGCCGCACTGGACCTTCAGCACCCGTTGAAGCAGCGTCGAGCCGAACCCCCTCCGGGTGGGTTCCTCGACCGGCGGACCGCCGCTCTCGCGCCAGTCGAGCAGCAGGTCCCGCCCGCCTCCGGTGCGCCGCACCTCCCAGCGCACCGCGACGCGCCCCTCCGGCAGCGAGAGCGCGCCGTGCTTGGCCGCGTTGGTGGTGAGCTCGTGGATCGCCATGCCGGTCGGCACCGCGAGGTCGCCGATCAGCTCGACGGACGGCCCGTCGAGGTGGATGCGCCCGCCTCCCTCATCGTCGTAGGGGCCGAGCTCGTTGACCAGCATCTCCCTCAGGGAGGCCTGCTGCCAGTAGTCGTCGGTGAGCAGGTTGTGGGTCTTGGCAAGCGAGATGATGCGCGCCGAGAAGGCGTTGTAGAAGGTGTCCACGCTGGTGGCCGCCCGCGCCGAGGCGCCGAGCAGCCCCTGGACGGTCGCCAGCGTGTTCTTCACCCGGTGGTGCAGCTCGCGGATCAGCAGGGCCTGCCGCTCGGCGGTGCGCTCGCGCTCCTCCAGATGCGCCCGCGCCTCGTGCTGGCGGCGGCGGGCCCGGCCCGCGAACCGGGCGGCCATCACGAGCGTGGCGGGGTGGAAGGGCCGCTCCACCGAGCTGACGTTGCCCAGGGCCTCGGCGAGCCGCCGGTCGGGCTCGCCCCGGCGCAGCGTCAGCAGGATGAAGGGGAAGTCCGACCAGGGCGGCTGGCGTGCCACCCAGTCGGCCAGGGTCTGGCGGTTGGCCGCCAGCAGGGCCTCCTCGGTGACGACGGCGCAGGTGGCGCCGTCGAGCGCCTCGACCAGCTCCGGCAGGCCGGCGCAGATCCGGGTCGGGATCCCCGCCTCGGCCAGGATGGAGGCGGCGACCTCCGCGTCGCGCCCGTGGGGCGCCAGGATCAGGACCGGCAGGGCGGAATCAGGCATCGGCGTCGCGGTCGGGCAGGAGCGTGTCCGCCTCGCCGTCGAAGGTCGGCACACCGGTCATGATTCCGCGGAACCGCCGCAGGGGCTCGCCGACAGCGATGCCGCGGGTATCGATCCGCAGCTCGCGGATCGTCGACTCGTGCGGGCCCGTGCGCTTCTTGGCCACCGAGATCGCGCGGCGCAGCTCGCCCGCGGCCTCGAAGGTGCGAAACAGCAGGATCGTGTCGCTGAGATAGGTCAGGTCGACCGCCGCCTTCATGGGGCCCACCATCCCGTGCTGGGCGAGGATGAGGAGCGTGACCACGCCCTGCTGGTTCAGGTAGGTCAGGATCTCGTGCATCTGGAGGAGCAGGAAGCGCTCCTCCGGCATGGCGTTGTGGTAGCCGGTGAGCGAGTCGATCACCACGATTCCGGCGTCCTCGCGCTCGACCGCGTCCTGCACGCGGGCCGCCATCTCGCCCGGCGAGATCTCGGCCGGGTCGATCTGCTCGATGCGCAGCCGGCCGCTGGCGACGTGGGGCGCGAGGTCCATGCCGAGCCCGCGGCAGCGTCGCATCAGCACGCTCGTCGTCTCGTCGAAGGCGAGCATCAGGGCCCGCTCGCCGCGCTCGAGCGCCGCCGTGACGTAGGCGGCCGCGACGGTCGACTTGCCGACGCCGGAGGGGCCGATCAGCATCGTGCTGGTGCCGCGGTCGAGGCCGCCGCCGATCAGCGCGTCGAGGGCGACGTTGCCGCTGCCGACCTGCGCCTCCGGGAAGGTGCTCGGATGGTCCGCCGCCACGAGGCGCGGGTAGATCGTGAGGCCGCCGCGGCGGATCACGTAGTCGTGGAAGCCGCCTCGGAAGGCGGTGCCGCGCATCTTGATCACGCGCAGGCGCCGCCGCTCCGCGCCGTAGAGCGGCGCGAGGTGCTCCATGCGGATCACGGCGTGGCTGAGGCTGTGCAGGTTGAGGTCGTCCACCTCCGCCGTGAGGTCGTCGAGCAGGACCGCCGTGGTGTTCTGGATCAGCAGGAAGCTGCGCAGGGCGTGGACCTGCCGCCGGTAGCGCAGCGACCCCTGCGAGAGCAGGCGGATCTCCGAGAGGCTGTCGAAGACCAGGCGGTCGGGCTTGGCCCGCTCGATCTCGGCCATCGCGAGGTGCACGGTCTCGCCGAGTTCGAGGTCGGAGGCGTGGATGAGGCTCTGCTGCTGGCGCGGATCGAGGCTGAGTTCGGGCGGCACCAGCTCGACGATCTCGATGCCGTCGAGCGACCATCCGTGCCGCGCGGCGACGTTCTGGAGCTCGCGCCGGCTCTCCGACAGGGTGATGTAGAGGCAGCGCTCGCCCCGCCGCGCGCCATCGAGCAGGAACTGCATGGCGAGCGTGGTCTTGCCGGAGCCGGGGCGGCCCTCGATCAGGTGGGCCCGGCTCCGGGCGTAGCCGCCGCGCAGGAGGTAGTCGAGGCCGGTCGCCCCCGTCGGAACGGGGAGGGCGTCGCCATCAGGGTTCTGCACGGTCGCGCGCCTCGATCAGCACAAGGGCCGGGCCGTGGCACGGTCCGGGGAGCCCCGCTCCTACACCACCGGCCACGGCTCTAAAACGGGGTCCGCGTCCGGCGAGCGGGCATGGGGCTCCCCGCCGGGCGGATCGGGGCGATGCGACGTCCGCGATCACCCCGCCTCGATCATCTCGCGGATGCGGCTGGCCAGCGTCTCCATGACGAAGGGCTTGGTCAGGACCGCCATGCCGGGTTCCAGATGGCCGTTGCCGACGGCCGCGTTCTCGGCGTAGCCGGTGATGAACAGCACCTTCAGGGCCGGCCGGCCGACGCGGGCCGCGTCCGCCACCTGCCGGCCGTTCATGCCGCCCGGCAGCCCGACATCGGTGACGAGCAGGTCGATGCGCACGTCCGACTGGAGCAGGCGCAGGCCCGAGGGGCCGTCCGCCGCCTCGATCGCGGTGTAGCCGAGATCTTCCAGAACCTCCGTCACCAGCATGCGCACGGAGGGCTCGTCGTCCACGACGAGCACCGTCTCGCCCTGCTCGGCGCGCGGCGCCGAGGCGAGGTCCGGCAGGGGCTCCAGGCCCTCCGCGGGCCCGTGATGGCGCGGCAGGTAGAGGCACATCGTCGTGCCCTGGCCGACCTCCGAGTAGATCCGTACCTGCCCGCCGGACTGGCGCACGAAGCCGTAGATCATCGAGAGGCCGAGGCCCGTGCCCTGGCCGATCGGCTTCGTGGTGAAGAAGGGGTCGAAGGCCTTGGCGATCACCTCGGGCGTCATCCCGGTGCCGGTATCGGTGACGCAGAGCGAGAGGTACTGCCCGGGATCCAGGTCGCGCTCGCGGGCGGCGCGATGGTCGAGCCAGCGGTTGGCGGTCTCGATGGTGATGCGCCCGCCCTCCGGCATGGCGTCGCGCGCGTTGATGCAGAGGTTCAGGAGCGCGTTCTCGAGCTGGCTCGGATCGACGAGCGCCGGCCACAGGCCCGGGGCGCCGACCACCTCCAGGGCGAGGCCCGGGCCGATCGTGCGGCGGATCAGATCCTCCATGCCGGCCATCAGCCGGTTCACGTCGGTGGGCTTCGGATCGAGGGTCTGGCGCCGCGAGAAGGCGAGGAGCCGGTGGGTCAGGGCGGCGGCGCGCCGCGCCGCCCCCTGCGCGGCGTTGATGTAGCGGTCGAGGTCGGTCATCCGGCCCTGGCCCATGCGCGTCTGCAGGAGTTCGAGAGAGCCGGTGATGCCGGTGAGCAGGTTGTTGAAGTCGTGCGCGAGGCCGCCGGTGAGCTGGCCCACCGCCTCCATCTTCTGCGACTGGCGCAGGGCCGCCTCGGCGCTCTCGCGGGCGGCGACCTCCTCGGCGACCCGCCGCTCCAGCGTCGCGTTGAAGGCTTCCAGCGCCGCCTTCGCGCGCAGCTCCGCCTCGATGTTGCGCGCCTCGATCACCGTGCCGATGGGACGGCCCGCCTCGTCGCGGATCGGGCTCGCCGTGAAGGCGACGGGGTAGAACGAGCCGTCGCGGTGAACGAAGACCTCCTCGCCCTGCTCCTGGTTGTTCTCCGGGAAGGCCTGGTCGATCGGGCACTCGCAGAGCGGGTAGGGCGAGCCGTCGGGGCGGGTGTGGTGCACCACGTCGTGGAGCGCGCGACCCGCGGTCTCTGCGAGGGCGTAGCCCGTGAGGGCCTCGGCCGCGCGGTTCATGTAGGCGCAGTGCTGGCGCTCATCCATCAGGAAGATCGCCTGGGTGGTGTTGTTGAGGATGGCGTCGAGCCGGCGCGTCGCCTCGACCAGGCGCTGCTCGGCGATCTTGCGGTCGTGGATGTCGGCGACCGAGCCGATATAGCCGAGGAAGCCGCCGTCCTCGGCCATCCGCGGCTCGGCCGCGTCGATGAACCAGCGGTAGCGCCCGTCCGCCCCACGAAGACGGTATTCCAGGCGGAACGGCGCCCGCCGGGCGTTGGCGGCCAGGAACGTCTCGCCCGACCAGCCGCGGTCGTCCGGATGCACCGCATCGAGCCAGCCGAGGCCCAGCCCCTCCGCCTCGCTCTGGCCCGTATAGGCGTACCAGCTCCGGTTGAGGTAGGTGCACGTCCCGCTTGGGTCCGTCACCCACATCATCACCGGGGCGTGGTCGGCCATGTTGCGGAAGCGCGCCTCGCTCTCCGCAAGGCGTGTCTCGGCGACCTTGCGTGCGCCGACGTCGATGGCGGTGCCGGTGAAGCGCAGGCAGCGCCCCCCCTCGTCGAACTGGCCGCGCCCCTTCGCGGCGACCCAGCGGACGACGCCGTCGTCGAGGCCGAGCGTCCGGTACTCGACATCGTAGAGGGCGCGCCGCGCCGGATCGAGCGCGGCCTCGAGCGCCTTCTGCGTCGCCGCCCGGTCGTCCGGATGCAGGGCGGCCTCGAAATCGGCCAGGACGATCGGCCGATCGTCGCCGACCCCGAACATCGCCCGCACACGTGCGTCCCAGAACAGACGCCCGCTCCCGCAGTCGAGGTCCCACAGGCCGATCTCGGCGGCGTCGGCCGCCATGCGCAGGCGCGCCTCGCCCTCGCGCAGCCGCTCCTCGGCGGCGCGTCGCGCGGTGGATTCGAGAAACAGCACGGCGAAGCGATCGCCTCCGAGCGGGCTGGCGTGACCCTCGTACCAGCGGTCGAACAGGTCCACGCGCCGCGAGAAGGCGACGGTCTCGCCCTCCGTCACCGCGCGGGCGACGTCGGCGATCCAGACATCCTCGATGCCCGGGATCAGCTCGCGGAGCGTGCGGCCCACGGCCCGCTCGCGCGGGATCCCGACGAGGCGCTCCCAGGCCGGGTTCACGTCGAGGTAGCGCCAGTCGATCACGGCGCCGCCCGCGTCGCGCACCACCTCGCCGATCAGCAATCCCTCGTGCAGCCGCTCGAACAGGCCGCGCCACAGCGCCTCGCCCTCGTGCGCCGCCCCCCCGGCCCGCACCGTCGCCCCGCCTTCCACCGTCAAATCGTCTCCTGCCGCGCCGGGGGCCTCGCCCTGAACGCCCCGCCGCGGGCGCTGTTCCACCCTTAATCGACCAGCGCCGCGTAGGTCATCACCCTGAGCTCCTTGCGGATCGGCAGGGCCGAGGAGGGGATGAGCTGCGTCAGGAGCACCACCGCCATGTCCTCGGACGGGTCGATCCAGAAGGCCGTCGAGGCGAGCCCGCCCCAGGCGCACTCGCCGGGGCTCCCCAGGATCTGGGCGCGGGCGGGATCGAGCATCACCGAGAAGCCGAGGCCGAAGCCGATCCCGTCGTAGGAGGTCTCGGCGAAGCGCGGCGTGCCCATGGCGGCCAGATCGCCCCGCAGGTGGTTCGTCGTCATCAGCGCCACGGTCTTGCGCCCGAGGAGCCGCACCCCGTCGAGCACGCCCCCGTTCAGGACGAGGCGGCAGAAGCGCAGGTAGTCGGAGGCCGTCGAGACGAGGCCGCCGCCGCCGGACGCGATGGCGGGCGGCTCGGCGAACACGGTCTCGCGCGCGTCGTCGTACTGGGTGAGCCGGCGCTCCCGGTCGTAGACGTAGCAGGCCGCGAAGCGGTCGCGGTTCTCCGGCCGGACGTGGAAGTCGGTGTCGTGCAGGCCGAGCGGGCGGATCACCCGCTCGCGGAGGTAGTTGGCGAAGTCCCGCCCCGACACCACCTCGACGAGGCGCCCGAGCACGTCCGTGGCGACGCTGTAGTTCCAGGCCGCGCCCGGATGGGCGAGGAGCGGCAGGCCGGCGACGATCCGGGTCACCTCGGCGAGGGTGGCGTCGGTGCGCAGGTAGTCCGCGCCCTGCTCCCGGTAGAGCGCGTCCACCAGCGTCGCCTCCATGAAGCCGTAGGTGAGGCCGGCCGTGTGGGTGAGGAGGTCGCGGATCGTGATCATGCGGCACGCCGGCTCGGTCTCGAGCTTGGCCCGGTTGCCGCCGGTCGCGACGCGCATGGCGGAGAATTCCGGCAGGAAACGCGCCACCGGGTCGTCGAGCTGGAAGCAGCCCTCCTCGTAGAGCTGCATCACCGCCACCGAGGTGAGCGGCTTCGTCATCGAGTAGATGCGCGCGACCGTGTCGAGACGGAAGGGCGTGCCCCGCTTCAGGTCGGCAAGGCCATGGGCCCGCGCGAAAGCGAGTTGCCCGCGCCGCATCACCGAGACCGAGAGGCCGGCGAGACGCCCGTCATCGACCAGCCGGCGCATCCAGCCGTCCACGCGCTCGAGCCGCTCAGGACAGAGGCCGAGATCCTTCGGGTCCGCCGAAACCTGCATCGCCACACCTCGCGCAACGGGCTGATGATGCGCGAGGTATAGCGGGGCGGGCCTGCCTGGCGAGCCCTGCGCGGCCCGGGGTCCATGGTCCAGGGTCCGGCGTTTGCGGCGCCGCGGGGCACCGTGCTAGCTCGGACGCGATCCTTGCCTGGCCGGAGCCCGCGCGTGAGCCTTGCCCTGTTCCTCGATTTCGACGGCACCCTCGTCGAGATCGCGCCGCGGCCGGACGCGGTGCAGGTCGATCCGGATCTCGTGCGCACCCTGGAACGCCTGCGCGAGCGGCTCGGCGGCGCGCTCGCCATCGTCACCGGGCGCCCGGTCGGCGTCATCGACGATTTCCTGAAGCCCGGCCGCTTCGACGTCGCCGGCCTGCACGGGGTCGAGCGCCGCACCGACGGCGTGCTGAGCGGCGGGCGGGCCGAGGACCATCCGGACCTACGCGCCGAGGTGCAGCGCCTGCAGGCCCGGCTCGCCGACCTCGACGCGGTGCTGATCGAGGACAAGGGCGCCTCGGTCGCGGTGCACTGGCGCCTCGCCGCGCCGGACGATGCCGCCCGCGCCGAGGCGATCGTCAAGACGGCGGCTGCCGCGCTCGGCGCCGCGTACCGGCTGCAGCTCGGCAAGGCCGTCGGCGAGATCGTGCCCGCGAGCGCCACGAAGGGCCACGCCATCCGGGCCTTCATGGAGGCCGCCCCCTACGCGGGCCGGCGCGCGGTCTTCCTCGGCGACGACCGCACGGACGAGATCGCCTTCGCGTCCGTCAACGAGGACGGCGGCGTCTCGGTGCGGGTCGGCGAGAGCGACACGATCGCGACCCGGCGGCTCGCCGATCCGGCCGCCGTGCGCCAGCTTCTCACCGCCTGGGCGGACGGCGCGCCCCTCGACCCGGACGTCCTTCCGGGGGCCTGAATGGAAACCGGAGATGCGGTTCCAACATCACCTCCGCTTTCCCGGACGCCCGGAGCGTCAGCGGAGGGTGATCCGGGACCCAGCCCATGAAGGCGCGAAGCGTCCGAATGCTGCACCGTTGCTGGAGGTCGAGCCGTTGCGCGGCCCTTCCTGTGCTGGATCCCGGATCACCTTCCACTTCGTTCCAGGTGTCCGGGAAAGGGCAGGGTTTCAGCCGCCGGGATCCCCCAGCATCGGTGGTCACTGCCCCCCCCGCCGTCCGGGGCTAGAGGAGAGCGGTCCGCATGTTCGAGTTCCCGGTCCTCGTCGGCGATATCGGCGGCACCAACGCGCGTTTCGCGCTGGTGCCGGAGACGGGTGCGGAGCCCCGGATGCTCTCGCACGAGCCCACCCACGGCCATCCCGACCCCACGAGCGCGATCCGCGCGGCCCTCGCCAAGGGGGCGGAGGCGGCGGGCGGGCGAGGGCCGCGCTCGGCGATCCTCGCCATCGCTGGCCGGGTGGACGGACCGGAGATCCAGCTCACCAACGCGCCCTGGCTCGTGGCGCCGGCCCGGATCGGGCCGGATTTCGGGCTCTCGCGCGCGGTCGTCGTCAACGACTACGTGCCGGTGGCGGCGGGCGCGGCCGACATCGCGCCGACCGACCTCACGCCGATCGGCCCGTGCAAGGACCGCCCCGTGGAGGCGCCCGCGGGCGCCCGCGTGGTGCTCGGCCCCGGCACCGGCTTCGGCGCCGCCGCGCTCGTGCCCTACGGCGACCACCTCGCCATCGTCTCCACGGAGGCGGGCCACACCGATCTCGGGCCGATGACGCCCGACGAGGAGGCGATCTGGCACGTGCTGGAGCGCGCCGAGGGCCGCATCACCGTCGAGACGGTGCTGTCCGGGCCCGGCCTCGCGCGGCTGCACGCGGCCGTGAGGCACGTCCGCACCGGGGCGCCCGCCGAGCGGATCGACCCGGCCGCCGTCACCGAGGCCGGGCTCGCGGCTTCCGACCCGCACGCGGCCGAGGCGCTCGCCCTGTTCGGGCGCATCCTCGGCCGGGTCTGCGGCAACCTCGCGCTCACCTTCCTGGCGACCGGCGGCGTCTATATCGGCGGCGGCATCGCGCCGCGGATCGTGCGGGTGCTGCAGGAGGGCGACTTCCGCCCCGCCTTCGAGGACAAGGCCCCCTTCGCGGCGATGATGCGCGAGATCCCGACGAGCGTCATCACCGTGCAGGACCCGGCCCTCACCGGGCTCGCGGCGCTGGCGAGCGAGGGCGAGCGCTTCGTCTACCACGCCTCCGAGTGGCGGCAGGGCTGAGGCCGTGGCGTCCGACGCGATCACGGATCTCGGCGCCGTCGCGCTGGCGGCGGCGATCGGGTCCGGCCAGGTCTCCTGCGCGGAGGTGATGCGGGCCTATCTCGACCGGATCGAGCGCCTGAACCCGCGCGTCAACGCGATCGTCGGGCTGCAGGACCGCGCCGGGCTCCTGCGGCAGGCCGAGGCCCGCGACGCGCAGCTCGCCCGCGGCGAGCCTGCGGGCCCGCTGCACGGCTTTCCGCTGGCGGTGAAGGACCTCGACCCGGTCCGCGGCCTGCCCTTCACGCAGGGCTCGCCGATCTTCCGCGACCGCGTGGCCGAGACCGACTCGATCATGGTCGCGCGGCTGCGCGCGGCCGGGGCGATCTTCGTCGGCAAGACCAACGTGCCGGAATTCGGCCTCGGCTCGCACAGCTTCAACCCGGTCCACGGCGCGACCGGCAACGCCTACGATCCCGCGCTCAGCGGCGGCGGATCGAGCGGCGGCGCCGCCGTGGCGGTGGCGCTGCGGCTCCTGCCGGTGGCGGACGGCAGCGACCATGCCGGATCGCTGCGCAACCCGCCGGCCTTCAACAACCTCTACGGCCTGCGCACCAGCTACGGCCGCATCCCGGCCGAGAGCCCGGACGTCTTCACGCCCTCGCTCGGGGTGCTCGGCGCGGTCGGGCGCTCGCCCGCCGATATCGGGCTGATGCTCTCGGTCATCGCCGGCTACGACCCGCGCGCGCCCCTCTCGAACCGGGAGGATCCGGCCGCCTTCGCCGCCCCGCTGGAGCGGGACTTCACCGGCACCCGGATCGCCTGGATGGGCGATCTCGGCGGGCACCTGCCCTTCGAGGCGGGCGTGCTGGAGACAGGCGAGGCGGCCCTCGACACGTTCCGGGCGATCGGCTGCACGGTCGAGGCGGCCTACCCGGCCTTCGACTACGCGGCGCTCTGGCGCGACTGGCTGACGCTGCGGGCCTGGACGGTCGCGGCCAGCCTGCGGCCGTTCTACGAGAACCCGCGGACCCGCGCCCAGCTCAAGCCCGAGGCAGCCTGGGAGGTGGAGCGGGGGCTGGCGCTCGGCGCGGAGGCCGTCACCCGGGCGCAGGAAGGGCGCACGCGCTGGTACCGGACGGTCCGCGACTTCATGGAGACCTACCCGTTCCTCGTGGCGCCCTGCGCGCAGGTCTTCCCGTTCCCGATCGGGCAGCGCTGGCCGGACCGGGTCGGCGGCCGACCGATGGACACCTACCATCGCTGGATGGAGACGGTGATTCCGGGGACGATGTCGGGCCTGCCGGCGCTCGCCGTGCCGGCGGGCTTCGGCCCCGGCGGCCTGCCGACCGCCATCCAGATCGTCGGCCCGAACCACGGCGAGCGCGCCTGCCTCGAACTCGGGGCCGCCTACGACGCGGCGAGCGGCTGGGTGGAGCGGTGCCGACCGCCGGAGGCGTGAGGCGGGCGATCCGCCGCCGTGAAACTTTCGCGTTCCCGCCCGTTGACCGTTCGGGTCCCCTCCGCTATCACGCCCGACACTTTCCGGCAGGAGCCCCGACATGGGACCGCCGGAGGGAACGGTTCCGGATCGGACTTCACGCGATGCGCACGGCCCTCATCGTAACGCTAGCGCCACTGACGGGGCGGCCCTGATCCACGGGCCGCGATCCGGGCGGTGGCGCATGCAGGGTCCCTCGGGGCCCTTTTTTGTTGCCTGAGGCCCGGGCTGATCGAACCGAAAAGACACGAGACGAAGACGGGACGAGGAGGAAGACGATGGGCGGCGAGGTCATGACCGGGGCCGAGATGGTCATCCGGGCATTCCAGGATCAGGGCGTCGACACGCTGTTCGGCTATCCGGGCGGCGCGGTGCTTCCGATCTACGACGCGCTCTTCCACCAGGAGGCGGTCAAGCACGTGCTCGTGCGCCACGAGCAGGGCGCCGTCCACGCGGCGGAGGGCTACGCGCGCTCCTCCGGCAAGGTCGGCTGCGTCCTCGTCACCTCGGGCCCCGGCGCCACCAACATCGTCACCGGCCTCACCGACGCGATGCTGGACTCGATCCCGCTCGTCTGCATCACCGGCCAGGTGCCCACGCACCTCATCGGCACCGACGCGTTCCAGGAATGCGACACGGTCGGCATCACCCGGCACTGCACGAAGCACAACTACCTCGTGAAATCGATCGCCGACCTGCCGCGCATCCTGCACGAGGCGTTCTACGTCGCCAAGAACGGCCGCCCCGGCCCGGTCGTGGTCGACCTGCCGAAGGACATCCAGTTCGCCAGCGGCCTCTACGAGAAGCCGACCTCCTCGCAGCACAAGACCTACCGGCCGGCCGTCGAGGGCGACCGCGAGCGCATCCGCGCGGCCGTCGAGCTGATGGCGAGCGCCCGCCGTCCGGTCTTCTACACCGGCGGCGGCGTCATCAACTCGGGTCCCGAGGCCTCGCGCCTGCTGCGCGAACTGGTCGCCGAGACCGGCTTCCCGGTCACCTCGACCCTGATGGGACTCGGCGCCTTCCCGGCCTCGGACGACAAGTTCCTGGGCATGCTCGGCATGCACGGGACCTACGAGGCCAACCTCGCGATGCACGAGTGCGACGTGATGATCTGCGTCGGCGCCCGCTTCGACGACCGCATCACGGGGCGGCTGGACGCCTTCTCGCCCTTCTCGAAGAAGATCCACATCGACGTCGACGCCTCCTCGATCAACAAGGTGGTCAAGGTCGATGTCGGCATCGTCGGCGACTGCGCCTCGGTGCTCGAGGACATGCTGGAGGCCTGGCGCGCCCTGCCGTCGCGGCCCGAGAGGAGCAACGTCGAAGGGTGGTTTTCCAAGATCGCCACCTGGCGGGCGCGCGAGTGCCTCGCCTACTGGCCGTCGGGCACGATCATCAAGCCGCAATACGCCGTGCAGCGCCTCTACGAGGCCTGCAAGGACCGCGAGACCTACATCACCACCGAGGTCGGCCAGCACCAGATGTGGGCGGCCCAGTACTTCAAGTTCGAGGAGCCGAACCGCTGGATGACGTCGGGCGGCCTCGGCACCATGGGCTACGGCCTGCCGGCGGCCATCGGCACGCAGCTCGCCCACCCGAACGGGCTCGTCATCGACATCGCGGGCGAGGCCTCGATCCTGATGAACATCCAGGAGCTCTCCACGGCGGTGCAGTACCGCCTGCCGGTCAAGATCTTCATCCTGAACAACGAGTACATGGGCATGGTGCGCCAGTGGCAGGAGCTGCTGCACGGCTCGCGCTACTCGCAGAGCTACTCGGAGAGCCTGCCGGACTTCGTGAAGCTCGCCGAGGCCTACGGCGCCAAGGGCATGCGCTGCGAGAAGCCGGGCGACCTCGACGCGGCGATTGCCGAGATGCTGGCCTATGACGGGCCGGTGATCTTCGACTGCGTCGTGGACAAGACCGAGAACTGCTTCCCGATGATCCCGTCGGGCAAGGCCCACAACGAGATGCTCCTGTCCGACTATCTCGGCGAGACCGGGGTCGAGCTCGGCGACGTCATCTCCGAGGAAGGCAAGATGCTGGTCTGAGGAGCCCGCGCGGGGTTCTCAGCCGTGCGCTCCGTCGCCCCGGGTGCTGCGGCCCGTCCGCAGCACCCGCCAGGCCAGGGCGATCCGTTCCCGCCAGTCCAGCGGCGGGGGAGGCGGGGGCTCCGGCAGGTCGTGGTGGCGGCGCGGGTCGAGACGGGGCGTCGCGGCGGCCCGCTCCGCCGGGCTCGCGGCGGCGCGCTTGCGGAGCGTCACGTAGAACTGGAGCTGCTCGCGCTCGGTCGGCTCGATCGCGGCGATCTCGAACGGGATCAGGTCGAGGGCGATCAGCTCGCCGAACACGGCGAGGAAGCTCGCCGGCGTGTAGACCGTGCAATGGGCGTCGAAATAGGCGCCGGTCTCGGCGACCATTCGGGCGTCGCGCAGCGCGCTGACGAGCTGGTTGTCGAAGAGCGGCGGCGGCTCGCGGCCCGCGCCCGCCCAGATCGCCACGAGATCGACGCTCGCCGTGCGGGCGGTGTGCTCGAAGATCTGGGCCGGGCTCGTCGTGGTGGCGCCGGAGAGATGGTGGGCGACGAGGTCGCCCGTGGTCGAGGGCGCGCGCCGGAAGTCGAAGGTGAAGCGCTTGTCGGGCACGGCCAGGAACAGGACACCGTCCTCGCGCAGGCACGCGGCCATGTCGCCGAGCCAGCCGACCGGGTCGGCCACGTGCTCCATCACGTGGCTCGCCACGATGTAGTCGACCGGCGCGCGGGGGCCCAGCGCCTCCGTCAGCGTCCGGCCGTCGAGGACGAGGTCGATCTCCATGAGGGGAGCCGCGTCCGGGCCGGTGACGTCGGGATGGGTCGCGTACTTGGTGCGCAGGTCCGCGGTCGCGCGGTGGTCGGCGTAGAGGATCTCGCCGTCGTCGCGGCGGATCAGCGGCCGGTTCAGCGGCCCGATCTCGACGCCGGTCCGGCCGCGGGGCTGCACGGCGTCGAGGGCGCGCTGGCGGGAGGTCATGGGCGGCGCCGATATCACAGGCGCGCCGGAAGGGTCCAGAAACCTGGGGTCCAGAAAACGGTTCACCGCGGGGCGGTGCGGCCGATAAGAGAGGCGGGAGAGACGAGGCCATGAACGCGATGAACACCCACTACCCCGATCCGGTGAAGGTCGAGCCGGTCAACCGCCACACGCTCGCGGTGATCGTCGACAACGAGCCGGGCGTGCTGGCCCGCATCTCCGGCATGTTCTCCGGCCGCGGCTACAACATCGAGAGCCTGACGGTGTCCGAGACGGAGGCCGAGCGCCACCTCTCGCGCATCACCATCGTGACCTCGGGCACCGACGCGGTCATCCAGCAGATCAAGGCGCAGCTCGACCGGCTGGTGCCGGTGCACCGGGTCGTCGACCTGACGCTCCAGGGCAACGCCATCGAGCGCGAGATCTGCCTGGTGAAGGTCGCGGGGAAGGGCGAGCACCGCAGCGAGGCGCTGCGGCTGGCCGCCGCCTTCGGCGCCAAGACGCTCGACGCCACGCTCACCTCCTTCGTGTTCGAGCTCACCGGCACCACCGAGGAGATCGACCGCTTCGTGCGCCTGATGACGGTGATCGGCCTGGTCGAGACCTGCCGCACCGGCATCTCGGCGATGGGCCGCGGCGCCGAGCCGTTGTAGGATCGGCCCGTATCTCCGCCGGCGCGGCCCGCGCGCCGGCTCCCGGAGGCCTGCGCGATGGAAGCCAAAGTCGTTCGCTGGGGCGACGACCTCGCCGTCCGGCTCACCCCGGCGGAGGCCGAGGAACTCGGCATCCGCGAGGGTGAGACGGTGGAAATGACCGTGACGCGCAAGGCTGCGCGGAGACGTCTCGTGAACGGCGAGCCCGTGCCTACGCTTGCCGAGATGATCGCCGAGATGGAGCGTCTCGGCCCCAGTCATCGACCGAAGACCGTTGATTGGGGACCCGACGTCGGCGCGGAAATCATCCGTGACGACTGAGGACCGCCTCCTCCAGGCCGGCGACATCGTATGGGTTGACCTGCGGCCGACCCTCGGGCGCGAGCAGAGCGGCGTGCGCCCGGCCGTCGTGCTTTCGGATGCGGGCTTCCACCGCCTGAACGAGACGGCCATCGTCTGTCCGGTCACCAGCAACACGAAGCAGTGGCCGACGAAGATCGTGCTGCCCGACGGTCTCCCGGTCACGGGCGCCGTCCTCGCCGACCAGATCCGATGCGTCGACCGAGCGTCGCGCGGCTTTCGTCGCGTCGGCTCCGTGCCCGACGACGTGCTTCTCAAGATCCGCCTGATGGTCGCGGAACTGATCGGCCTTCCGGCCGAGCAGACCTCGCAATAGGATACCCATGACCACACCCACCCTCTACTACGCCCCCGGCGCCTGCTCGCTCGCCTCCCACATCGCCCTGGAGGAGGCCGGCCACCCGTTCGAGACCGAGCGGCTCAACCTGCAGGCCGGCGACCAGCGCTCCGCCCGCTACCTCGCGGTGAACGAGCGCGGCCGGGTGCCGGCCCTCGTCACCGGCGACTGGGTGCTCACCGAGAACACCGCCATCCTGCGCCACGTTGCGCGGCTCCACCCCGCCCTCTGGCCCGCGGACCCGCGCGACCAAGCGGTGGCCGACGAGTGGCTGGCCTGGCTCTCCACCAACCTCCACACGACCTACGCCCACATCCGCCGCCCCGAGCGCTACACCGCCGACGAGGCGGCCTTCGCGGGGATCCAGGCCAAGGCGCTCGACACGTTCGGCGACCTCTGCACCATGACGGAGGTGCGCCTCTCGAACGGCGGATGGGCGGTCGGCGGCCACTACAGCGTGGTGGATCCCTACCTGCTCCTGTTCTGGACCTGGGGCCGCGGCCCGGCCTGCAAGTTCGACATGGCCGAGCGCTTCCCGGCCTGGACGGCGCATGCCCGCGCCATGGCCGAGCGCCCGGCCGTGCAGGCGGTGTTCGCCCGCGAGAAGCTCGACCTGCCGCGCTGAGCCCGCATCGCCCTCTTGCCGAAGGGGGCGAATCGGCCTAGAGGACGCGCCGTACCGTACGGTACGGTACTGCCGAGCAGCCGATGCAGCCGAGCTTCGCCAGACAGGACGAGACGGTCCCCGAGACGGTCCCCGAGACCGTCGCCGGGCCCCCGTCGGCCCGCCAGCAGGCGGTGCTCGACGCCGTGCTCGGGCTGATGGTGGAGGAGGGCGACCAGCTCACCATGGACGCGGTGGCCCGCCGGGCCAGCTGCTCCAAGGAAACGCTCTACAAGTGGTTCGGCGACCGCGACGGCCTGCTCACCGCGACGGTGCGCTGGCAGGCCTCGCGGGTCCATGCCGGCCGCTACGCCCCGAACGCCCTCGATGTCACGGCCCTGCGCGAGAGCCTGCAGGATTTCGCCGCGACCTGGCTGGAGGTGATCGCGAGCGACACCTCGGTCGCGCTGAACCGCCTCGCCATCGGCCATGCCGGCTCGCGCAAGAGCAACCTCGGCGGCATCGTGCTGGCGAACGGGCGCTTCGCCATCGGCGAGCGGGTGAAGCCCGTGCTGGAGGCGGGCCGCGCGGCCGGGCTGCTGGCCTTCGACGACACCGAGGCGGCCTTCCGGACCTTCATCGGTCTGGTCGGCCGCGACATCCAGATCCGCCTTCTGCTCGGCGACGCGCTCCCCCTCGACGCCGGTGAGATCCGGCGCGACGCGGACCGCGCCGTCGAGCAGTTCCTGGCCCTGTACGGCCGGGCCCGAACCCCGACACCCCCTTCGAGAGAGGAAGACTGACATGCGGGTTTACTACGATCGCGACGCCGACCTGAACCTGATCAAGGGCAAGAAGGTCGTCATCGTCGGCTACGGCTCCCAGGGCCACGCCCACGCGCTCAACCTGCGCGACTCGGGCGTCAAGGACATCGTCATCGCGCTGCGCGAGGGCTCGGCCACCGCCAAGAAGGCGGAGCACGAGGGCTTCAAGGTCATGAACGTGGCCGACGCCGCCCGCCAAGCCGACGTCGTCATGATGCTCACCCCCGACGAGCTGCAGGGCGACATCTACAAGGAGTCGCTGGAGCCGAACATGAAGCAGGGCGCCGCCCTCCTGTTCGCCCACGGCCTCAACGTGCACTTCAACTTGATCGAGCCCCGCAAGGACCTCGACGTGCTGATGGTCGCCCCCAAGGGCCCCGGCCACACGGTGCGCGGCGAGTACCTCAAGGGCGGCGGCGTGCCGACGCTCATCGCCATCGCGCAGGACGCCTCCGGCAACGCGCACGATCTCGGCCTCTCGTACGCCTCGGCGAATGGCGGCGGCCGCGCCGGCATCATCGAGACGACCTTCAAGGAGGAGTGCGAGACCGACCTGTTCGGTGAGCAGGCCGTGCTCTGCGGCGGCCTCGTCGAGCTGATCAAGGCCGGCTTCGAGACGCTCGTCGAGGCGGGCTACGCCCCCGAGATGGCCTATTTCGAGTGCCTGCACGAGGTGAAGCTGATCGTCGACCTCATCTACGAGGGCGGCATCGCCAACATGAACTACTCGATCTCGAACACCGCCGAGTACGGCGAGTACGTCACCGGCCCGCGCATCGTCACGCCCGAGACCAAGGCCGAGATGAAGCGCGTCCTCAACGACATCCAGTCGGGCATCTTCACGCGCAACTGGATGCTGGAGAACAAGGTCGGCCAGACCTCGTTCAAGGCCACCCGCGCCAAGCTCGCCGCCCACCCGATCGAGGAGGTCGGCGCCAAGCTCCGCGGCATGATGCCGTGGATCTCCGAGAAGGCGCTGGTCGACAAGTCCAAGAATTGATTTGGGACTTCGGAGGCCGTGCTTTGCTCGGCCTCCACCGTCGCGCTTCGGGGCCGGCTCCTTTCTGGGGGGCCGGCCTTTCTCGTGGGCGGTGCTTGGCCTAAACACCGCGCCCAAGGGCCCGCGGACGAGGCCCCGGAGGAGACGCGACAATGGCATCGCTCTATTCGGACGCGCACCGCGCGCTCCAGGAGGAGTTCGGCACGGTCAAGCTGGCGAACCGCCTCGACACCGACTGGGTGCACGAGACGATCCAGCCGGACGAGGCCGCCTTCATCGGCAGCCGCGACATGTTCTTCCTCTCGACCGTCGATCCCGACGGGATGCCCACCGTCTCCTACAAGGGCGGCGGCACCGGCTTCGTGACGGTCGTGGACGAGACGACGCTCGCCTTCCCGGGCTTCGACGGCAACGGCATGTTCTACTCGATGGGCAACATCGAGGGGCAGGCCAAGGTCGGGCTGCTGTTCATCGATTTCGAGACGCCGCACCGCGTCCGCGTGCAGGGCCACGCCCGGCTGATGCGCGACGACCCGCTGCTCTCCGCGTACACGGAGGCCAAGTACATCGTCCGGGTGGACGTGACGAAGATCTGGGTCAACTGCCCGCGCTACATCCACAAGTACCGCAAGCTCGAGCAGAACAAGTACGTGCCGCGGCCGGATCGCGAGACACCGCTCGCCGCCTGGAAGCGCCTGGATCTGGCCGGCGACGTGATCAGCGACGCCGACAAGGCCCGCGTCGCCCGGGAAGGCCGCCTCGAAGTGTCCGAGTACGCGGCGCTCGTCGCGCGCGGCGAAGCCTGAGCGGGCTGGAGCGGGCCGGCGGCGCGCGCTATCGAGGCGCCGCCCCCCAGCGGAGATCGGACATGCCCCACATCGTCGTCAAGCTCTATGCCGGCAAGTCCGAGGCGCAGAAGGCCGAGATCGCCGAAGCGCTGACCCGGGCCCTGATGGCGAGCGCGGGCTGCTCCGAGACGGCGGTCTCGGTGGCGATCGAGGACGTCGCGCCCGAGGATTGGGCGGAGCGGGTCTACCGCCCGGAGATCGCCGCGCGGATGGACAGCCTCTATCGCAAGCCCGGCTACGATCCGCTCTGAGCCTCAGCCGCCGGCCGCGAGGTCCGTGGTGTTGAGCCGGACCTTGTCATCGACCGCGGCGACGAGGTCGGCGTCGAAGCTGTGATGCCGGCCGTCGGCCGCGGGGTCCTCGCGGGTCAGCCTGATCCGCCGGCCCTCGACGGCGTCCACGGTGCCGACATGGCTGCCGTCCGGGCCGACCACCTCCATGTGGCCGCGGATGAGGGACAGGTTGATGGTCATGGCGCGGTCATCCTTCGCCTGAGCGTCTCCGTCCCGGATAACGGGATCCGCGGCGGGCGGGTTCGGGCGGCGGGTCGTCACAGGATCCGGGCCGCGTCGCCTCGCGCTCGTCCTCACGAGCCGCCGAGCGCCTCCAGGGTGCGCGGGTCGGGCTGCCCGTCGAAGAACGTCGCCAGCGCCTCCCGGAACACGGGCTCGTTCGGATCGGCCTGACCGAACAGCGTCATGCTGGAGCGGAACTTCGCGTCGTCGGGCGAGCCGAACAGGGTGGGCGCCGTGAGCTCCGGGTGCCCGTTGGCGGCCTGGGTGCAGGTGCGCAGCCGCGGCCCGAGCAGCGGGTGGGCCAGATAGGCCCGGGCCTCCGCGAGCGAGCGGATGGCGTAACGCTGCGCCATCGGGCTGCGGCCGAGGCCGGCGATCTGCGGGAAGACGAACCACATCCAGTGGCTGCGCTTGGCCCCCGCCCGCAGCTCGGCCAGCGCCGTGCCGTAGGCGTCGCGCTGCGCCGCCACAAAGCGCTCGAGGTCGTGCGGGTCGTCAACCGGGTCACGCATCGATTTCTCCGTGCTGCCTTCAAGGCGGAACGATCGGCCTCCGGACCGGCTCCGTCGATGCCCCTCGGACATCCGTGCCCCGCGCGGCCTCGGCGGCCCGGACGCGCCCGCGAGGTCCTGCCGGGGCGGGTTTGTATCTAGAATAATTACACAAGATATCGCTTGGAAACAGGCTATTCCTTGGTATCAGATCGATCACAGAGCCGTGATTTTCGCGTAATCGCGACGATCCTCCCGTTCGATCGTCGCATCAAGGCCGAGACAATGAAGCCGATCTCCACCTCAGAGACTGAGAACAACCTTATAACGACTCTGAACGGATCGTTGCGAACCTCTCTGCTGGCCTCTGTCTTTGCGCTGATGATTCCGGTTGCGGCCCGGGCCCAGGCGGCCGGTGCCGAGGTCGAGCTGGCGGAGCTGAGCGTCACGGGGCAGGGCGCGGCGCGCAGCCTCGGCGGCGCACTCTACGGGCCGGGTGGCGCGAGCGGCGCGGTGCCGGGCTATGTGGCCAGCCGCAGCACGGTCGGCACCAAGACCGACACGCCGATCCTGGAGACGGCGCAGTCGATCTCGGTGATCGGCCGCAAGCAGATCGAGGACCAGAACGCACTCACCGTCACCCAGGCCCTGCGCTTCACGCCGAGCGTCGCCAGCGAGACGCGCGGCGCGTCGGGCGAGACGCGCCTGGAACTCTTCCTCATCCGCGGCTTCCAGGCGCCGGTTTTCCTCGACGGCATGCTGCTGCCCGGGGGACGCGACGCCAACGCGACGGTCGATCCGTTCCGGCTGGAGCGCATCGACATCATCAAGGGGCCGGCCTCGGTGCTCTACGGCCAGTCCGGCCCAGGCGGCCTCGTCAACCTCGTCTCCAAGGTCCCGCAATTCGTCAATCACGGCGAGATCTTCGTGCAGGGCGGGAGTTTCCACACCCTGCGCGGCGGCATCGACGTCGGCGGCCCGATCCCGTCGGAGGCCGGCCCGCTCGCCGATCAGTTCGCCTACCGCATCATCGCCTCGGGCTGGAACGCGGACGGCCCGGTCAACACGACCCGGATCGAGCGCGCCCTGATCAGCCCGAGCCTGACGTGGCGTCCCTCGGCCGACACGAACCTGACGATCATCGCCAACTACCAGCGCGACCCATTCTCGGGCTATTACGGCGCGGCACCGGGCCTCGGCACGGTCTTCCCGTCGAGCTTCGGCATCGCGGGCGGCCCGCTCGGGCGCCTGCCGCGCAACTTCTACGACGGCGATCCGAATATCGAGCGCTCCGACCGGACCCAGGCCTCGGCCGAGTACATCTTCGACCACAGCTTCGACGCGGGCCTGCGCTTCCACTCGACCGGCCGCTTCCTGCGCACGCTGGGCGACTACCGCAGCGTCTACACCAGCACGTCCAACAACTTCGCGGCATCCGGCGGGCGGAACAGCTGGGACGGCCGCTTCCTGAGGCGCTCGGTCATCGGCACGGACGTGGCGCTCGACGCCTTCACCACCGACAACAACCTCGTGGGGAACTTCGACACCGGTCCCTTCAGCCACAGCGTCCTCGTCGGACTCGACCACCGCACCCTCTACACCAAGACCTTCGCCACGCCGTTCCCGGACGCCCCGTCGCTCGACCTGCTCAACCCGCTCTACGGTCAGACCATCGCCTTCCCGGCCTTCACCTCGGTCTCCGACATCACGGCGCAGCAGACCGGCATCTACTTCCAGGACCAGATCAAGTTCGACCGCCTCGTCCTGACGCTCGGCGGGCGCTACGACTGGGCGCGCCAGTCGGGCCCGACCCGCTCCTTCACCAACGGCTCGGTCACGAGCCAGGACGTGCCGGCCGAGGCCTTCACCAAGCGCGCCAGCCTGCTCTACCTCTTCGACAGCGGCGTCGCGCCCTATGTCAGCTACTCGGAGGCCTTCGAGCCGATCCTCAGCGGCCTGATCTTCGACGGCCGCCCCGATGCCGGCCGCCTGCCGGATCCGGCCAGCAGCCGGCAGTTCGAAGCCGGCGTGAAATACCAGCCGCCCGGCACCGACATCCTGCTCACCGCGGCGGCCTTCGACATCAAACGCCTGAACGGCCTCACGCCGGACCCGGTCAACGGCACACGCTTCTCGATTCAGACCGGCGAGGTCAGCGCCCAGGGCCTGGAGTTCGAGGCGCGGGCCAACATCAACGAGAACCTGACCCTCGTCGGCGGCGTCTCGGTGATCGACATCGTCAATTCCGGGACCGGCACCACGGTCAACGAGTTGACCGGCCGGACCGTGCCGCTCCTCGGCCTCCGCCCGACCCAGGTGCCGGACACCTCGGTCTCGCTGTTCGGGAACTACCGCTTCCTCAGCGGGCCGCTCGCCGGCCTCGGCATCGGCGGCGGCGTGCGCTATCTCGGCGCCTCGCAGGGCGACGCGGCCAACAGCTTCCAGGTCCCGGCGAACTATGTGATCGACGCGCTCGCCTCTTACGACTTCGGCTATCTCGACGCCACGTTGAAGGGCATGCAGCTCCAGATCAACGCCCAGAACCTCCTCGACGAGAAGTACGTGCAGAGCTGCATCTACCAGGCGTGGTGCTATTACGGCGCGCCCCGCACGGTCTTCGCGACCCTGCGCTACCGCTGGTAAGGGCCGGCCATGCGCACCGGTTTCCGGCAATCGATGGCGTGGCTGCACGCGTGGTCCGGCCTGGTGGTCGGGTGGGTGCTGTTCGCGGTCTTCGTCACCGGCACGGCGAGCTACTACAAGGCCGAGATCGCGCACTGGATGCAGCCCGAACTCGGCGCCCGGGAGACGCTCGCGCCGGAGGCCGTCGCGGCGGCCGTCGAGCGCGGCGTCGCCTACATGGAGACCCATGCGGGCGAGGCGCGGGCGTGGTTCATCACGCCGCCGCGCCCCGACCGGCCCGTGACCGAGCTGTTCTGGCGCACGCGGCCCGGCGGCCCGACAGGCCACGTGCTGCTCGACCCCGAGACCGGCGCCCCCGCGCGGGTGCGCGAGACGCGGGGCGGCGATTTCCTCTACCGCTTCCACTTCGAGCTTCACATGGCCCCGCTCTGGGGCCGCTGGGTCGTGGGCATCTGCGCCCTGATCATGCTGGTGGCGCTGGTCTCCGGCGTCGTCACGCACCGGCGCATCTTCGCCGACTTCTTCACCTTCCGGCGGAGAGCCAAGTCCGCCCAGCGCGGCTGGCTCGACGCGCACAACCTCACGGGCGTGCTGGCGCTGCCCTTCCACCTGATGATCACCTATACGGGCCTCGTCACGCTGGCGGTGATGTACATGCCCTGGGGCGTGCGCACCGCCTACGACGGCAACGCGCAGGCACTCTTCCACGAGTCGGGCCAGATCACGAAGCCGCGCCCGCCCGCCGGGCAACCCGGCACGCTGGCACCGATCGGGCCCATGGTGCTCCAGGCCATCGCCGCCGTGCCCGAGACCCTGGAGCGCGTCTCGGTCCAGAACCCCGGGGACGCGAACGCCACGGTGGTGGCGGTGTTCGAGGAGCCGCACGGTCTCTCGCACGAGCACCCGCAGGTCGCCTTCGCGGGGACGACGGGCGCGCTCCTAGAAGTCCGCCAGGGGGCCCTCAAGCCCGCGACCAAGACCTTCTCGACGATGGTCGGCCTGCACGAGGCGCACTTCGCCGGACCGACCTTGCGACTGCTGTTCTTCCTCTCGGGGCTTGCCGGCTGCGCGATGGTGGCGACGGGCCTGCTGCTCTGGGCTGTCGCGCGGGTGCCGAAACCCGGCGCGCGCGCGAGGTTCGGCCTGCGCCTCGTGCGCGGGCTCAACATCGCGACGATCGCCGGCCTGCCGGCGGGCATCGCCGCCTTCTTCCTCGCCAACCGCCTGCTGCCGGTGGATCTCGCGGCCCGGGCCGAGTGGGAGGTGCGGGCCTTCTTCGCCGTCTGGGCGGCGGTGGGCCTCGCGGGGCTCCTGCGCCCCCAGGAGCGGGCCTGGCCGGAGATGCTGCGGACGGGGGCGGCGCTCTACGCGGGCGTCGCCGTGGCGGACGGCGTGCGGATCGTCGCCGGGCCGGGGCCGTTCGACGCCGTCATCCTCGGCTTCGACGGAGCGATGCTGGCGCTCGCCGCGCTGCTGCTCTTCGCGGCCCGCAAGGCTGCCGCCCGGGGATCCGCTGCCGCCCGGGACGCGAAGGGCCGCGACACGGCGCGGGGGCGGAACGCCCTGCTGAGCGGTGAGGGCGGCCTCAGGACACAGCCCTGAGGCCATCCGGACGGTCCTGTCTCAGACCGGGCTGAGCCGCGTGCGGCGCACGAAGCCGACGATGTCCTTGACGGCGTCGAGAGTCGGGGCGGCGATCGCCTCGGCCCGCGCGGCGCCGTCGGCCAGCACGGCGTCGATGTGGCCGGGATCGGCGGTGAGCCGCTTCATCTCGGCGTTGATCGGGCTGAGCTTCTCCACCGCGAGATCGACCAGCGCGCCCTTGAAGGCCGAGAACTGCGCGCCCCCATACTGCGCGAGCACCGCCTCGCGGGTCGTCTCGGCGAGCGCCGCGTAGATGCCAACGAGGTTGTCGGCCTCGGGCCGGCCCTTCAGGCCTTCCGCCTCCGAGGGGAGGGGGTCCGGGTCGGTCTTGGCCTTGCGCACCTTCTGGGCGATCAGATCCTGATCGTCCGTGAGGTTGATGCGCGAGTTGTCGGAGGCGTCGGACTTCGACATCTTCTTCGCGCCGTCGCGCAGCGACATCACCCGGGCTGCCGGCCCGCCGATCAGCGGCTCGGTGACGGGGAAGAAGCCGTCCTCGCCGTGGCCGTGGGCCATGATCGAGCCGGCGAAATCGGTGTTGAACTTCTGGGCGATGTCGCGGGTCAGCTCGAGGTGCTGCTTCTGGTCCTCGCCCACGGGGACGTGCGTCGCCCGGTAGGCCAGGATGTCGGCGGCCATCAGCACCGGGTAGGCGTAGAGGCCGACGCTCGCGTTCTCGCGGTCCTTGCCGGCCTTGTCCTTGAACTGCGTCATGCGGTTGAGCCAGCCGATGCGGGCGACGCAGTTGAAGATCCAGGCGAGCTCGGCATGGGCCGGCACCTGGCTCTGGTTGAACACGATGGAGCGCCTCGGGTCGATGCCGGCGGCCAGGAACGCGGCCGTGACCTCGCGGATCTGGCCGCGCAAGGCCTGCGGGTCCTGCCATAGCGTGATCGCGTGCATGTCGACGACGCAGTAGAGGCACTGCGCGTCCCTGTTCTGCATCTCCACGAAGCGCTTGATGGCGCCGAGATAGTTGCCGAGATGCAGGTTCCCGGTCGGCTGCACGCCGGAGAACACCAGTTCGTTGAACGCGGCCATCGCGCGCCTACCCCGCCTCACTGAGGCCCGCCGCCATGGCGGGACCCGGCTTCTGATCAGGTGCCGCGGGCGGGGTCAAGGTTGGGCACGAGGTCATGGATCCCAAAGGTCGAGACCTTTGGCGGGTGCAGGGCAGAGCCCTGCATGTGGCCTCTTCGACCCGGCTCTGCCGGGCCGAAGAGGCCAATCCCGGGGCTGCGCGCCCCGGACCCCGCCTGCAGCGCCTTCAGGCGCCGAAAGGGGCCTGAGGCCCCTTGGAACCCCCGGACTCACGCCAGCCTTGCGCTCGGGCAGATCGCGGCGAGCACGCACCGGCCGCAGGCCGGGTTGCGGTGGTGGCAGACGCGCTGGCCGTGCAGCATCAGGATCTCGTGGTTGTCGTAGAGGTCCTGCGCGCTCCAGTCCGCGGGCAGCTGCGCCCGCAGGATCGGGTGCGACGGGCCGACATCGACCCGCGGGCCGATCAGGCCGAGGCGCTGCGCCACCCGGTGATGGTGGCTGTCGACGGGCAGCGCCGGCATCCGCAGCACCGAGAAGCTGAGCACCGCCGCGCTCGTCTTGGGGCCGACGCCCGGGATCGCTTCGAGCCAGGCGCGGGCGGCCTCCACCTCCATCCCCGCCAGGAAGCCGAGATCGAGCCCGCCGGCCCGCTCCCGCACGGCGGCGAGCACCGCCTGGATGCGTGGCGCCTTCAGTTCCGGCCACGTCACCCCGGCAATCGTCGCCTCGACCTCGGGAACCGGTGCGGCGATCAGCGCCGCCCAGTCCGGGTAGCGGGCGCGCAGCGCCTTGAAGGCGCGGCCCGAATCCGCGTTGCGCGTGCGGTGGGACAGCAGCGAGGAGACGAGCTCGCTCACCGGATCGAGCGCGTGGAAGTAGGAGATCGGGCAGCCGTAGACCGGGCAGAGCAGCCGGTGCACGGCGAGTGCCTTCGCGGCGAGGTCGGGCGCCGGCGCGGCCTCGAGGGCGGCCTCGGGGGCGGCTTTCGCGCCGCGCGGGCGCGGGGGCGCCTCGTGTCTGTGGGGAACGGCCATGCGGGCTCGAATCCGCGAGACGAGACCGCGGTTCCGCCCCCGGACGGCACGCCGCAGTCCCGCAGCCTTAAGGCTTTGCTGATCCGGCTCGTGGATCCTCGCGGCGATCGACAGCGCCTCCCGCGTCCGGACCCCGCCCCGATGCACGCTACCACCATCGCCGGGCCGGACCGGCCCCGATCCCCCGGCGTCTCCCGGCTCGGCCGCCTGCCCGTGCGGGCCGCGCTGGAATCCCTCGGCTACGGGTTGTTCTGGCTGTTCCTGTTCTTCACCTGCTTCACCTTCCTGCGGCCCTCGCCCTACGATTTCGTGGCGATCCCGACCCTGCTGCTCTGGTCGCTGCTCGGCCTGCGCTTCCACCGGGCGGCGCTGGCGATCTTCGCGCTGCTCCTCGTCTACGGAACCTGCCTCGTCGTCTCGCTGCTGCCCTATCTCGACGAGACGCTGCCGGGGGAGTGGACCTTCCAGTCGGTCTACCTGATCGTCACGGGCGTCTTCTTCGTGATGTTCTTCTCGGACGAGACGCCGCGCCGGGTCGAGTTCGCCCTGCGGGCCTATCTGGCGAGCTGCCTGTTCGCGGCGGTCTGCGGCATCCTCAGCTACTTCGACGTGCTCGGCGACGGCATCCTGTTCACGATGGACGGCCGCGCCTCCGGCGTGTTCGAGGACCCGAACCTGCTCGGCTCGTTCCTGATCCTCGCGGCGCTCTACCTGATCCACAACCTGATCACCGGGCGCACCCGCCGGATTCTCGGCTCGCTCACCGCGCTCCTCGTCATCCTGGCCTGCATCTTCCTGTCCTTCTCGCGCGGCTCCTGGGCGGCCTGCCTGCTCGGGATCGGCCTGATGAGCGCCATGGCCTGGGTCACGGCGCCGACGCGGGCGCTGCGGCGCCGGATCGCGGGCCTCGGTGCCGTCGCCCTCGTCTGCGGGGCCGCGATGATCGGGGGCCTGTTCGCGCTGGACGGCGTCGCGGCGCGCTTCAGCGATCGCGCGGTCGCCACGAAGGACTACGACGAGGGCGAGACCGGGCGCTTCGGCAACCAGCGCCGCGGCATGGAGATGCTGCTGGAGCGCCCCGAGGGCTTCGGCCCCCTGCGCTGGCGCCGCGTCTTCGGCCTTGAGCCGCACAACTCCTATATCGGCGCCTTCTCCAACGGCGGCTGGATCGCGGGCTTCGCGTTCCTCGGCATCGTGCTCGCCACGGCCGCGGTCGGCTTCCGGCTCTGCCTGACGCCCTCGCCCTACCAGCGCCTCGCCCAGATTGCCTGGCCGGCCCTGCTGATGTTCTTCCTCCAGGGCTTCCAGATCGACATCGAGAAGTGGCGCCACGTCTACATGATGCTCGGCATGGTCTGGGGCCTGCACGTCGCGCGCTGGGCGTGGCTGCGCGCCCGGGCAGGGGAGCCGCGGTGAGCAGGGCGATCGCACATATGGCGGCAACCCGTCTCGGATCGCGCCCGAGCCGCAACGCGCCCCCTCTCCCGTGCGGGAGAGGGTTGGGGTGAGGGATGAGAATTTTACGGACATGGCGCGGTGCCACCGAGCGGGCCTATCGCGCCCGATCCTGACAGTTCTCGTCCCTCACCCTGTCCCTCTCCCGCACGGGAGAGGGGACCCGCGCTCGATCCGGCTCAGGACTCGCGCGGCATATGCGATTGCCCTGCGCGGTGAACGCTTAACGCTGTCGCGGGATGCGGGCGGCGGCGAGAGCCCGCGTTAAGCGGGTCCGCCTACGCTCCGGGGAGCGCCGCGCAGGAGCGTGTCCGGGCCTCCCATGAACCAGATCGTTCCCATCCAGATCCTGCGCGGGGTCGCGGCCCTCACGGTCGCCTTCGGGCACGCCCAGCACGACGCCAAGGTCCAGAGCCTCAAGCTCGGCGGCGATTTCGAGCGGATCTTCACCCTGCCCTGGGGGGCGGGAGTGGACCTGTTCTTCGTCATCTCCGGCTTCATCATGGTCTACAGCTCGGAGAGGCTGTTCGCCCGGCCGGAGGCGGCCGGCCATTTCCTCGGCCGGCGCCTCGTGCGCATCGTGCCGCTCTACTGGCTGTTCACCGGGCTCTACCTCGCACTGCTGATCCGCGCGGCCGCGACCGAGGGCAAGGTGCTGCCCGCGACAGCCGATATCCTGGCCTCCTTCGCCTTCTGGCCGACCGACGCCTTCGGCGACGGCATCCCGCGCCCGATCCTGACGCTCGGCTGGACCCTCAACTACGAGATGTTCTTCTACGGCGTCTTCGCGCTCTTCATCGGGTTCGCGCGGGGCCGCGCCGTGCTCGGCGTCGCCGGGGTGCTGGCCGCCCTGGTCCTGCTGGGCGCCCTGGTGCCGGCCGGCCTGCCGGGACCGCTCGGGGCGGCCGCCTTCTTCTGGACGCGTCCGATCCTCATCGAATTCGCCCTCGGCATGGGCCTCGCGCTCCTGCTGCGCGCGAGCGTCCGCCTGTCGGCTCCCGCATGCGGCGCGCTGGTGGCGGCAGCCGTCGCCACCCTGGCCTGGGACCCGATGGGATCCGGGCATCAGGCCCTCGACTGGACCACGCCGAACGACGTTCTGCGGGTGGTCGGCTGGGGTGTGCCGGCGGCGCTACTCGTCGCGGCCGCCGCGCTCGGACCCCGGTGGCGGAGAGCCGGGTCCGGCGGCCTCGGGACGCGGCTCGCCGCGCGGCTGGGCGATGCGAGCTACGCGCTCTACCTCAGCCACCCCTTCGTGATCTTCGGCTTCCGCAAGGTCTGGGTGGCCGCCGGGCTCCATGACAGGCTCGGCTACTGGCCGATGCTCGCCGCCTCGCTCGTCCTCGCCTGCGCGGTGGCACTCCTTGTCCACCATCTCGTGGAGAAGCCGCTCACCACCTGGCTGCAGGCTCGCACGGCGCCGCGCCCGGCCGCCGCGATCTCCCCGCCGAACGCGGCCTGACCGCAGCGGGGAAACCGGGCGGTCAGACCCGGGCGACCGATCAGGCGACGACCTTCGGGGCCGGAGCCGGCGAGCGGGACAGGCTTTGGATCTCGCGGGCAGGCCGCCCGGATTTCCGGGCGATCTCCTGATCCTGCTCGAGGATGAGCTGCTCGGCCGGCGCGTCGCCGTCGAGCCCGCCCAGGATCTCGACCGGGACACGCCGGTTCGAGGCGCGGCTGCCGTCCGCGTAGACGACGTCGAAGAGCACGAAACCGCGCTCCTGCGGGAGGGACTTGATGCGCTTGGCCATGAGGGCTGATAGACGCTCCCCGGCGCGCGGGGCAAGCCGTACCCGAGCAGGGGACGCAGACCATGGAGCGGCCTTGACGGGCGCCGAAGCCGGCCCCGCCCGCTCCGTCGACGCCCCCCGGCCGGGGACCGTCGCCGCCAACACCGGAAGGGCTCCCCATGAACGCCTGGGTTCACCTCGATACCGGCCCCGTGCCGGGCGGCGGCCGGAGCCTCGCGCTGATGCAGCGGGACGACGAGTTCACGATCGTCGTCGACGAGATCGAGCTGATGAACAGCACGCGCGGCACCTCGGAGGAGGCCCTGGCCACGCTGGCCTGCGCCCGGATGACGCACACGCCGGCTCCGCGCGTGCTCATCGGCGGCCTCGGCATGGGGTTCACGTTGCGCGCGGCCCTGCGCACGCTGGGGCCCGACGCGCGGATCGTCGTGGCCGAGCTCGTGCCGGCGGTGACGGCCTGGGCGCGCGGCCCCCTGTCGCGGGTCTTCGCGGGCTGCCTGGACGACCCGCGCGTCAGCGTCGAGGAAACCGACGTGAACCGCCTCATCCAGTCGGAACCCGCCGGCTGGGACGTCATCCTGCTCGACGTCGACAACGGGCCGGAGGGCCTGATGCGCCGGTCCAACAACCGGCTCTACGACGGCTGGGGCCTCAAGCGCCTGCGCTGGGCGCTGCGCCCCGCGGGGGTCCTCGCGGTGTGGTCCGGTTCACCGGATCGTAAGTTCAAGGCCCGCTTGAAGCGCCACGGCTTCGCGGTCGCCGAAACCCGCATCCCCGCCAACGGCCACACCGGCCCGCGCCACGTCGTGTGGACCGCGACACGGGCGGAGGCGCCCCTACCCTGAACGCCGCGCCCCGAGGCGGAGCGGCCCCGCACCGTGCGACAGTCGGGGGCACGGCCGGGGCGGCGTGGCCACCGAATCACGCCCAGTTCGGCGGTTTCACGACTTCCCGCGAGACCGCGGCCGTCACGTCATCGCCACCGCGCCGCGGCCGGCGGCAGCGACGGCCGCAATGCAGACAAGACAAAGCCCGCCACGGCGAACCGGACGGGCTGCGTCGTCATGGCCGCGGAGGGCGGCCGCTCCGTGGATCAGGCCAGGGTCGGGACGGCACCGGCCGTACCAGCGTTCTGGGCGTCGCCGTCGAAGGTCTTGGCCAGGGCGATCACCAGCGAGACGTGAACGGCGGCGGCGAAGGGGAGGAGAGCGAGAGCGGCGAGGAGGGTCATCGGCGGGCGTCCTGTGGTGCAGTGCGATGAGGCTGATATCGCACTGCACGCCTCCGTTTGGTATACCACATGCCTCAAGCCCGGCATGCAGTTTTCGCATGACGTTCCGGCACGCCTCGCGTTCGGTCCGCAGCCATGCCGAGCGATCGGTCTTCGATCGAAGCGCTGCGCTTCTGGCGCAGGCCGGCGTCCTCCGCGTGATCGGCCGGCAAGGCTCACCGTTCCTCACGAGCACCCGGTCCACGGCTGCGCGCGGCGTTCCGAAGCTTCGTCGGTCGAGCACGATCCCGGGCCGCGCGACGCGGTGCGGGTGCGGTCGGCGGGGCGCGGACGACGCATCGCGGGGCCGCGTTGAAGCGTAGACCAGGCTCGCGCGTTCCACTTCCGGTGGTGGTGCGGATCGGATCCCAACATGTGGTACCTTTACGGCATCGTCCTGCTCGCGGGCATCGCCAACGCGATCCAGCCCGGGCAGAACGGTGCGTTGGCCCGAGAGCTCTCCCAACCGCTCACGGCCGGCCTGGTCGTGGGGGTCGGGACCCTTCTGACGATCCTGACCGCGGGCCTGGCCTCGGGCCGCCTGGCGTTACCGACCTTCGAGGAGGCCGCCCGCATTCCGTGGTGGGCGTGGTTCGGCGGCGTCCTGGGCGGCGGCATCGTGGCGACACAGCTTCTCGTCGCCCAGAGGGTGGGAGCGGCCGCATTCACGGGGTTGCTCGTCACCGCCGGCGTCCTGACCTCGATCGCGCTCGACCATTTCGGCTGGGTCGGGTTCGAGCGCCATGCCGCCAGCCTGCCTCGGATCGTCGGCGGCCTGCTGATGATCGGCGGTGTGGCGCTGATCGCCGCGTCCTGAACCGCGCGGTTCGCGGCCGAGACGGAAGGGCCCGGGCCGGGCAAGCCTCGCGGGCTTCAGCGATCGATCCCGCCTCCCTCGGGCGCGATGGACGCGTCATCGGCCGTCCTCCTGCGCCAGCGCAGGGAAAGGCCGGATCCGATGCTCTCGGCCAGACCTCGGCTCCTCAGGTCGATGCAGGCTTGGAGGGTCGGCCCGTTCCGCTGGTTGATCGGCAGTCTCGCACGGCACTTGATGACGGTCGTGCTGACGTACTCGTCGCTGAGAGCATCCAGTACATCCCGCTCTATGGCGCTCAGGCCCTTCGGCACGGACAGGGAAGGGCCGGCTTCGATGAGGCCGAGACTGATGCTGTACATAGAGGTCGGCGCGCCCTGGCAGGGAGCGCACCGCATGGGAGCGGGGTGCTCCAGAGGATATTGGCCAACAGCCTAGCCTCTTGGCATACAGTATACAAGGTGGGCATCCACCCTCCATCCGTCACGGTCCCGCTGGCGTTGCCCGAGCGAGCGGGATCGCCGTCCGGGGCCCCATGGCATGTCGCCGCGTCGGCGCGCTCGGCGCATGCCGTCAGGTGTCGAAGGTTCCGACCCGCCCACACCGGCTTCGGCCTCGCCGCGATCCGCGGAAGTCCGATCGCGCGCAGCCTCGGCCTGCGATCGCGGCCTGCCTGTCCGACGAGGGCCTGGAGGACCGCACGAAACGTCCGATCAGCGGGCGCCCTGCCTCGGCACGCGACGGTGCGACGGGAATCTCGTGACGGGCGCTAAGGCGCGCGCGACCAGCGTCGCGCACCGCCGACATGCGCGCGCTCCGAGTCCGTCGGCTGGACGGCTTCGGTCGGCGCGTCCATCGCAAGGTCGGCGTCGGGCCGGCGTCGCGGCCGCGCCTCGGACGGGCTCGCCTGCGGCCCGCGCGGCGTCCCGGCTAGACCAGACGGATCGAGCAGGGCCGACGGGACGAGCTGACCGAAGAACGCGAATGACATTGCGGCCCGCCCACCCAGCGACGTGTGTGAGGAGAAGGGATCCGCAGGCACTTCTGTTCCGTCGCGCCCGCGTCCGCTTCCGCCGCGTCGAGCAGCCCGCACCCCAGTCGCGGCCAGCCAGCGAAGGACGCCCCGAAGCGTCCGAGGGCGCCGACTGACCGCGCACCGTTCCTCGTCCCCAGCTTTCCCCGGGCCAGGGTGCGGCGGGACGGCGGATCCGAGCGCCCGCCCGCGATCCGTGCGGGACGACGCAGCGCCCTCAGGTCGCCTGCGCCTCGCGAAGCACGGCACGGACGCGTCCGGCAGCCGTTGCGATCGCGGTCTTCTGCGGCGCATCCTCGGGGATACCCTCTCCAAGGTAGCCGAGGCGGTACGCGATCCGGTGCTCGACGCCCTGCAGCAACGCGCGCGCGGGCCCTTCCTCCATTCGAAGCAAGGTCTGGGCGAGGTCGAGATAGGCACTTCGCATGAGGCTGAAGGCCAGGCGCGCCGCGGCTTCGGCCGCGATCGGGGTCATATCGGTCATCGCGTGTTCCCGCACCAACACGCTCCCCAGTGTCGAACGACTTATATGATGACGACCGCGCTGTAAATTCAGTCCCCGCACCCGCGCATCCGCCGATCTGCAATCGTCACGACCCCGCAATATCATGGATCAAGGTCCGCACGGCCCCGCGGTCGCCGCCGTCGCCCGCACGTCCATCCTCGCCCGACGCCACGACGGGCCGCATGACGCCCGACGGGCGCGGCCCAACGATCCTGCCCGCGCGAGACATCGCGTGCTGTGCGACGGTCGATCCTCTACGCGCTCCGTATCGCGGCCCGCTCACGGAAGTTCGCGAACAGCGTGCGCGCGTCGATCCAGGTGACGTCGCAGTGTCGATCGATCGAGAGGCGGTCGGAGCGCAGGTGGCACGCTTGGCTGGACCGTCTCTCCCGCGACAGATCCGCATCGAATTCCACGGTTGCACCGAACCGATGCAGGTTCCGGATCGTGCAGGCGAGCCAGAGCTTCTCTCCCGGCAGGAGAAGAGCCGCCCGGCGCTCGCGGTTCGGCGGCTTCCGGGCAGGCCGCGGGGGTCTCTTGCACGACGGCCCGTCACAGCATGGCATCCGCTTCGTCCCGCAGCCGGCGATTGTCATCCAGCGCAATCAACGAGCCCGGGCCGAAGGTCAGTCCATCACGAACGCGTATATTCACGCGCGCGGGATGCTGGAAGGCGAGGAGGGCGCCATCCGCCCGGCACCGTCCCACGGCCGGGACGGCCCGTGCGCGGTCCGACGCGACACCGCCCCGGCCGGGGAGGGGCCGAGCGGGATGTGCATATGCCGGCCGCTACTGGCGCGCGCAGATCGCGCGGGCCCGGAGGGCCGCCGGCGCCCGCCCCATGCCGAAGCAGTAGATGCTGGTCTCGTCCATCGCTGGCCGCTCACCCCCGCTGCAGGTGCCGTTCACCGCAAACTCGTCGTCCCGGCAGCTTGCGACGCACCGGCCGCCGCTGGCGCACGCCTCGACCTGTACGCGCAGGGCGATGCCGGCCGGCGCGGGTGCGCCCGCAGGGCCCGCGGGTCCGACGGGGCCGCGCTCGCCGTGGGGCCCGGGTGGTCCGGGCGGCCCCGGCTCGCCCTTCTCCCCGCGCGGTCCTGCCGGCCCGCTCTCGCCGGCCGGGCCGACCTCCCCCCTCTCGCCGCGCGCCCCCTGCGGACCCTCCGGCCCCTGGGGACCTGCGACGCCCTGCGGACCGCGCGGACCGATCTCGGGCTTGGGCAGATTCGCGGCCGGCAGAAGCCGGGCGGGCTTCGGCTCGGCTGCGGCGACCCGCTCGGGCTCGCGTGGCGCGCAGTAACCCACGACCACGTCGCGCGCCTCCCCGCCGGCCTTGAGCCGCGCGATGCAGCTCGCCGGATGGTAAGGAAGCTGGAAGGCGAAGCGGCCCTCGGCGTCCGTCTCGGAGGTGTACTTTTCGTCGAGCGCGATCTTCTCCTTGCGTGCGGGACTGATCCGCCCGAAGATCTGCAGGCTTCCGCCATTGATCATGGCCATGTTGATGGCGATTTCTGCTCGTGCCGCCGAGCTTGACAGGACAATCCAGGCGGCAACGGCAACGCAACACCTGAGCACGGCGCTTCTCCCCGCATTCGTTGGCTTTCCAACGTATCGGCGCGCGCCCGGAGCGGTAAGCGTGCGGACTGGGTAGTGGGGCGCGCAAGAGGAGGGTTCGGCCTGCCCGCCGGGCTTACCCGATGCGCCGCCGACTGGAACGACGCCCGCCCGCAAGGCGCGCGGAAATCCCCCCGCCATGGGCCGGGCACGGGGCGAGAGCGGATCGACCGCGCAGCGCGCAGGGCGATTGGTGGGCCCGGCAGAAATCGAGCCCGAAGCCGGATCGCCCCAGACAAACAGCACCCTGCAGATACGCGACATCCCCAGGCTGCCGAGCAGAACATACCCAGCGGTTACACAAGACCACCCGTGAACACACCGTGTTTCGGGTTCGGCGCCCCGGGAAGCAGATCGCACGCATTGGGCCCTTCGCAGGTGGCTGACGTTCAGCACGGCGGCCGCCTTGCGGAACTGCATCGGGCGATGGGCGGGGGCCGCGGGCTCCCCGTGCGGCCGCACGCCCGAAGGGGCCCTGGCCGCGTGTCGCTCAGACGACGTATCGATCGATCGCGAGTGCCGGCCGATGCTGGCGCAGCTCGGGGACGGGTTCCGGCGGCTCGCGGTCGAGGTGCGGAGGGTTGCACTGGACGGCGCGGGAGACGCGCGGTATGACCGAGGCACGGTTGATGACCGGTTCGTAATAACGTTTCAGGACCCGGGGGCAGTGCCCGGCGCCTCCACCACGAGCACGTTGCCCCGGGTACCGCACGGGGATCAGAATGACCGGCGGTCGTTGCGCGCCGGGCGTTGCCAAGGTGCTTCTGCTGGGGGCGAAACAGGATCGACTGGACGGTAAAAGTTCCGCGAGTTTGATCTTGCTTCGGCAAGGTACAATGCGACTTTGAGGTAGGTACTCCTCGCCTGGCGCGAGCAACCCTCGTTCCGGGCAACAGGGCCAAAAACTAAATGCCAACGATAACGTTGTCATGGATGCCCGCCTCGCGGCGTAAGCATCTTGCGGCAGGGTAGCCGTAGAAACAGAACCCGGGGCTTCGGCCCCGGGACCCACCCCCTCCCATACCATTGCACCGACAAGGCTCTCGAATGGGCCCGAGTCGAGCGCCGCCGCTCCGGCCTCGCCGAGATCGAGGCCTCTCGGGTTGTGCGGGACGGGGACCGGACAGCGGACGCCGCCTGGGCTCAGGGCATGCGGCCTCAGGGTCTGGCGACGGCATCCGCCGCGTGAGCCGTTCTCGACGCAGCGGACGGGATGGGCCTCTCCTCGACCCATGTGCCTTGCGGTACTGGCGGACTCCCCAGCGGTACATCCGCAAAACTCGCCATCGCCCTCGGAGTTTCGGGTTGTCTGGTCACCTCGGACGCATAGATCGCCGTCCCAAGGCCCCCAAAGCAGATGACGGCCCTCACCAGCGCTCGCGGTACCTCCCAGGTTCGGAGGATCACGATTGCTGTCGCTAAGGTAGCGATGAGGCCAACGACACCATGCATTCTGGGGCAAGCTCCGGCGATCTCGCCTCGGCACTGCCAAGGACGGGCCAATCGGAGCGTCCCGAACCGAGACAGCAGGCGAAGAACATTCCGCCGCGGCGCCGAAGCCGAACGGGCCGAACCCCAGAGGAAACGGCCGCACCAGCGGTCGAGCGGCAGGTTCGCGCCGCGGGGAGCCTGGCCTACGCGCGGCCGAGCATGGCGTGACGAGCTCGATGAGCCGCACTTGACCTCGGGCGACCTTAGCCCTCTTGAGTTCAAAAACCGAGCCTCGTCAGCTTGGCACGGTGTCTACCAAACCGGCAGCAGGCCAAGAATCCCGGCCCAAGTGCCGCTGAACCACCCAACGGATTACGAGAGCAGGATGGTGGGCCCGGCAGGACTCGAACCTGCAACCAGACCGTTATGAGCGGTCGGCTCTAACCATTGAGCTACAGGCCCCGCGCCCGTGCGGACCTCGGCAGGAATATCCGACCGCGGCCGTGCCGTCATCCGGAATCTCCGGCCCGGGGGCCGTGCCGCGCCGGCTGCCGCGCCCCTCGGACTCAGGGCCGACGGAGGAGGCGGAGGGGCGCGGCGGAGCCGTCGATGACCTCGATCCCGGCCGCCGCGTTCAAGGTGTGCAGGCGGCGGCCGGGCCAGGGCGGGCCGGGAGCGAGATGCACGCGCACCGCCTGGGCGAAGGCCGTCTCGGTCAGGGTGGTCACCTCCGCGAGCCCGAGCGCGCCGCCGTAGAGGCGCGTGCAGTCCTGGACCGGGCGCCAGAGGCTGCCCTCGCGCACCAGCATGGCACCGGCCGGCCGGGCCCCGCCCGCATCGATCAACAGCGGGTTGGCGGGGTGGGGACGCCAGGGCCCGAGCAGGTCGTCCGCCAGGAACAGACCCAGCATGTCCGAGTGCGCGCCCGCGCCGTCGTGCAGGGTCGCGAACATCCACCAGCGGCCCTCGAAATGGATCGGCGTCGCGTCGCTCGCCACAATGCCGGTGAGGAGGTCGCGCTCGCGCACCCAGCGGTGGGGATAGGGGTCGGCCCGGTAGAGCGAGACCGTACGGTTCTGCGAGGTCTCGGGGATCATCCAGACCGCGCCGCCATGGGCGAAGACGAAGGGGTAGGAGAGGTGGAAGGGTTCCTCCAGCACCGGCGTCGGGACGCCGAGCGGGCCTTCGGGTCCGAAAGCGACGGCCGAGATCACGCCCTTGTTCGTGCGGTGGTCGAGATCCTCCACGAAGAGGTGGGTCCGCCCCTGCCAATGGAACAGGAAGGGGTCCGCGTAGAAGCGGTGGCCGGGGTCGGGCAGTACCCGCCAGGGCTCTCCGCCCAGCGAACCGCTGTCCCAGACCGTCGCGCCCCGGCTGTAGCGCCATCCGGTGCGCCAGTGGGGCGCGTAGAAGCAGAGATGATAGAGCCGTCGCGCCACGGTGCGCGCCAGCCGGCGCAGGGCGTGTGCGGCGAGCGGGCGACCCCGGTCCGGGCGCGGCACGGCCGTAGCCGAGGGTGCGGGGCGTTGGAGGGCCGAGACGAGGATTGGCGCGAGGCGCGCCGTCACGGCCTCGTAGGCCTCGCAAAGGTTTGCGGCCGCCTCGACGGAGGGGCGCCCGCAGGCGAGAACCGCGCCACCGGCCACGATCTCGACCAGCGGCGCGCCGCCGCGCAGCAGCGCCTGCAGCAGGCCGGCCTCGCCGGGGCGGCCGTCGAACAGGATGGTCCAGGCCGCATCGCCCGCCTCCGCGGCGCCCGGCAGCGCGATGCGGACGGAGCCGGTGCCGTCGTCCTCGGGCAGCGCCGCCGCGGCGGGATCGAGGCGCTCGCTCGGACGCGGGCCGGGGCGGGGCTGGATCAGGCGCTCCAGCGTGAACAGGGTTTCCATCCCGGCAGGCGCCCGATCGCCCCCGGTCCAGGCGATACGGGGGTCCAGGCCCGCGGCCCGCAGCCCCGCGGCAAGGCGCAGGTGCCAGTGCCGGAGCCCGCCGCGCGGCAGGCAGAGCACCGGAGCGGCGCGGCGACCCGGACCGATCCCGTGGCCGATGAAGGACTGTTCGATCGTCACCCCTCAGGCGGATAGCATCGCGGGGATCCTTTCTGAAGCCCCCGACACATCGAATGCACAACGCAATGTTCGGGATGAAAACTGTATTCTACTCGTAGCGCGACCGCCGAAGACATCATACGCGGCGCGCGGCCGCGATGCGCTCGCGCAGGAGGGTGTCGTAGGCCTCGGCCATCGCATCGACCGGGAAGCGCCCGGCAAGGCCGCGTCCGCTGCGGACGAGGCGGGCGGCCAGTTCCGGATCGCGTTCCAGACGCCGCACGGCCTGCGCGAGGGCGGCGTCGTCCTCGGCGTCGGCGAACAGGGCGCAGGGGCCGTCCCGCGTCGCCAGAACCTCGCGCAGCACCGGCAGGGCGTTGGCGACCACCGGCACGCCGGCCTGCGCCGCCTCCACCGCGGCGAGGCCGAAGGTCTCGGCCCGGGAGGGGAAGACGAAGACGTCGAGCGCGCGCAGGAAGTCGCCGACCCGCTCCGGCGGCAGCTCGCCGACGAGGTGCAGGCGCGCGCCGCAGCCGAGTTCCTCCGCGAGGCCGGCCAGCGCGTCGCGCTCCGCGCCCTGGCCGGCCAGCGCGAGGTGCCGGGCGGGATCGTGCGGCAGCAGGCGCACGGCCGCCGCGAGGTTCTTCAGGGGATGCAGGCGGGCGACGCAGCCGAGCAGGCGCCCGCCGGGGGGGAGGGCGAGGCCGAGGCGGGCGCGCGCCTCCGCCTGGCTCAACGCGCTGTCGCGGCCGACGAAGCCGTGGTCGATATGCACCACGCGGGCACGGTAGCGCTCCGGATAATCCGCGAGGTCGCCGGCCGAATCGTGGGAGTTCACCACGATCCGGCCGTAGAGGCCGCGTGCGCCGAGCCAGCGATCGACGGCCCTGGCGCGCGGCGGGGTGGTGTCGCGGGCCGAGTTCTGGTTGGCGATCACCACGGGCACGCCCGCGAGCCGCGCGGCGGCGGCGCCGACGATGTTGCCGTAGTGCTGGAAGCACAGCACCGCGTCCGGCCGCGCACGGCGGATCCGGCGCACGAGATCGAGGAAGAAGCGCGCGAAGGCGAGCGGCGTGCGCGGCCGCCCGGCCGCGCAGAAGGCGACGCCCGGCTCGGCGTCGAAGGCGCCGGTCTTGCGGTAGAAGAAGAGCTGCCCGGTGCGGTAGCCGCGCTCCGCCAGCGCGGTGGCCAGCATGCGGGCGATGGCCTGGGCGCCCGCGTTCTCGGCCTGGGGCTGGATCAGCAGGACGTGGGGCCCGGGCGCGGGTGCGCCCCGGACCCGCTCCGCCCGGCCCGCGGCGGGCGCGCCGGGGTGACGGGTGTCGGGGGGGCGGGTGTCGGGGGGGCGGGTGTCGTCGGCGGCGTCGCGCATCGAAGGGCTCATGGGTGCGTTCCGCGGAATGGGCCCGCGCCTCCGAAGAGGCCGAGCACCGAGGGGTCGATGCCGACCCGCCTGCGGCAGGACGCGTTGAGGACGACGGCGCAGGCGAGCGAGCAGAGGGCGCTGGCGAGGCTCGCACCGATCAGCCCGTCGGCGAGCGCCGCGGTGGCGACGCAGGCGCAGCGGGCGAGCACGAAGAGGCCGGCGATCCGCGCGTAGGCGGCCTCGTGCCCGGTGAGCCGCATCACCGCCGGGACCGGCCCCCCGAGCGCCATCGCGGCCACGCCGACCGTGAGGATCACCAGCGGCAGATAGGCGGCGTGGAACGCCGCGCCGAACAGGTCGAGGAGGATCTGGCCGCCCGTCACCACCACGAGGACGCCGCCGCCGACCGCGAGCCCCGTCGCCGCGCCGACGAGGCGCAGCGCCTCGCGCATGCCGGGGCCGGCCGGGTCGGCGGCATGGCGGGCGATCTCGCGGCTCGAGAAGACGTGCAGCCCCGCCGAGACGATCGCGAACAGGGCGGCGATCCGGGCCGCCGCGTAGTAGAGCCCCGCCTCGACCGGGCTCAGGAGCAGGCCGATCAGGAAGACGTCGACGTACTGGTTCGCGGCGTCGAGCACGCCGCCGAGCCAGAGCCGCGCCGAGCGGGCCGCCCAGACGCGGGTCGGATCGAGCGCCGTCCGGACCGGCCCCGTCGCGGCGGCGGCGCCGCGCAGGGCCGCGCCGACCCCGGCGGCCTGGATCGCGAGGGCCACCAGGATGCCGCCCACGGCCCAGGCGAAGAAGGTCTCGGCGTGGAAGGGCAGCCCCGCCAGGAGGGCGAGCGCGGCGCCCGCGGTCGGGAACAGGCGCCAGGTCAGCTCGAACTGCCCGTCGCCCCGCGCGATCCCCGCGACCGTGCGGGCGACATGGGTCCCGTAGACCAGGACGGCGAGGAGCACCGAGAAGGTGCCCGCGAGCGCCGAGAACAGCCAGCCGGCCCCGGCGAGATGCCCGGCGCAGGCGGTGAGGGCGCCGCCGGCCGGCGCCGCGATCAGGACGAGGCGGGTCGAGCGCCGGAGGGCCGCCCGCGCGGCGGCAGGGCCGCCCGCCTCGAGCGCCCGCTGCCAGTCGATCATGATCGCCGCCTCCTGCCCCAGCAGCACCGCGGCGGCCGCGAAGGAGAGAGCGCTGAACCAGTAGGCGAACACGCCGAACTCGTGCAGGCCCATCGCCCGCGCGGCGAGCGTCAGCATCAGGAAGGCGAGGCCCGAGCCGCCGACCTTGAGGAGGAGCGCCAGGGCGAGGTCGCGCGGGCCGGTCCGGGTCCGGAGATCCCGCAGGCGCGCCGACACGCGCGCCGGGAGCCGCGGCAGGGCGAGGTCCCTCATGCCAGGCTCCCCCGGGCCGGGCGTCCGGCCGCGGCGGGCCGGCCCGCCGCCGCGCGCGCATCCAGGGCGCCGGACGGCTGCCGGGACAGGCCGTCCCCGAGGCGGTCGGCCAGGACGATCATCATGCCCCCGAGGGCGAGCGGCGCGAACAGGGCCTCCTCCTGGAACAGCCCGTTCAGGGTCACCGCGAGGGTGCCGAGGGCGAAGAGCCGCAGGTCGCGCATCGCTGCCCGGCCGCGCACGGTCCGGGACAGCCGCCAAGCGGCGAGCGCGGCGCAGACCGGCACGGCGCACAGCACCAGCACGCCCGGGCCCACTTGGTAGAGCAGGACGCCGAAGGCGCTCTCCACCGGCCAGTCCGTGCGCCCGATCGCCTGTGCCTTCTCCCAGTCGATCCGGGTGGCGTCGCCCGCGAGGTTGCCGCCGGCCCCGAGGCCCGCGCCCCAGGGCGCTCCCAGGAAGGCGTGCAGCCCGCCGAAGAGGCCGAGCACATGGTAGTCGCCGCCCGCGCGCCCGGTGACGACCACCGCGCAGGCGTAGAGCACGAGCACGGCGAGGAAGACGGGCAGGGTCGCACCCGGCCGCACCCGGTCGAGGAGGAGGGCGGCGCAGCAGAGGGCGAGGCAGACCAGCGCCCCCTTGGCGCCAACCAGCACCAGCAGCGCGACCGCGAGGCAGAACAGGACCGGCTGGCGCCAGCGCAGCAGCAGAAAGGCGGCGAGCAGCAGGCCGTAGCCGAAACTGATCGCGTGGAAGTTCGGCCCCAGCATCCGGTACATCTGGATCGAGGAGAAGCCGAACAGGTCGGTGTTCAGGAAGGAGACGATCTGGGTGTCCTGCAGGTCGCGCAGCACGCGGCCCGTCTTGCGCATCGTCTCGATCCACTCGCCCGAGCGCGCGATGTCGGCGAGGCTGAACGTCATGTAGCTGTCGGCGTGGATCAGCCCGAAGAGCGCGTCGCGCGCCAGGAACTCGGCCACCCCGTAGGCGAGGAGGAGGTAGACCGGCACGCGCAGGAACCGGAGCCTGTCGCCCGGTCCGTCGGCGGCGACGACCAGGGCGAGCTGGAACACCAGGAAGGGCGTGACGGCGTTGCGCAGGTAGACCACCGCCGCGAAGGGGTCGCGGGCGAGGCCGAGGCCGAAATAGACCCCGATGACGCCGAGCGCGAGCACGCTCGGCCAGAGCAGGGCATCGAGGCGCCGGTCCCGCGCCCGGGGGGCGACGCAGTAGCCGCCGACGATCCAGAGCCAGAGGCTCGCCGTGATGATGAAGTTGTAGCCGCGGGCGGCGTTGAAGGCCGGCGTGTCCGCGAGCCAGGGCGAGACCAGCGACACGAACAGGTTCTGGAACTGGAAGGCGAAGATCAGCAGGGCGGGCGTCGCGGCCCTCACGTAGACCGCCGCGACGATCGAGCCCGCCGCGCACAGGGCGATCGCCGCGGCGGGGCTTGCCAGATGCGCCACGATCGGCACGCCCACCAGGACGACGCCGACCGCCAGGAACAGCGCGTGCTCCAGCACCGCCCGCGGCACCGCAGACTGTTCCTGCGGCAAACTGTCCGGAATAAAGGACGCCACGCTTCGTTGATCTCCCGGAGTCCAGCCGCTGCTGCAGGGTATTCACATGCCTTGCGCCCTGACGTAGGGGCGGAACGTCGCTATCCAACCCGCCCCGACCGGCTCGCCGAATACGATCGACGGTGAAACTACGTAGTTTTCCACGGGTACATTTTTTTGCCTGCCCGAGCGTTGTTAACCAACCCTTACGTGAAACGTCTCTGGCACTGTGGCATACATCTGGAATAATAGGAGTTCGTGTTCAGGTAATATCCCGTGCAATTCGGGCCGCCCTGGGAAATGCTGGCGCACCCGCCACACACGCGCAGAAGCTGAAGATCGGGATGGTTGAACACTTCTACCCCGTCGCGGGAGCCGATCGCCTGACGCGGATCGACCGGAGCCTCTCCGGCGACCGCTCGGATGCGATCGTCGATCTGGCGGCGGCCCGGCGCTTCCTCGCCCGGCGCTGGCGGCTGATCGCGGGCGTCGCGCTGCTCTGCGTGGTCGCGGCCGCCATCGTCCTGTCGCTGGTGCCCAGAACCTACACAGCCACCGCGATCCTCATCGTCGATCCGCGCACGCAGAAGGTCACGCAGTCCGATGCCGTGCTCGGCGGGATCGGCTCCGACGCGGCCGCGGTCGAGAGCCAGGTCGAGATCCTGACCTCCTCCACCCTCGCCCGGCGGGTGGTGGCCGAGCTCGGGCTCGACCGCGGCGGCGAGCTGACCGAGCCTTCCACGATCGAGCGCGCCACGGCCGGCCTGCGCGGCCTGATCGGCCTCGCCGCCCACGAACCGAGCGCGGCGGAGCAGCGCGAGCGGGTGCTGCAGCGCTTCTCCGATCGCCTGCGCGTGCGCCGCCGCGGCCTCACCTACGTGCTGGAGATCGCCTACAGCTCCGGGTCCGCCGAGACCGCGGCACAGGTCGGCAACGCGCTGGCCGACGCCTACCTGGCGGACCAGAAGCGCCAGAAGCTGGAGGCGGCCCGGAGCGCCTCGGGCCTGCTCGGCTCCCGCCTCGACGAATTGCGGAGCCGGGCCCGCGACACCGAGCGCGCGGTCTCGACCTACAAGAACCAGAACGACATCGTCGATCTCGGCGCCGCCCAGACGCTGCTCGACCGGGAGATCGCCGAACAGAGCCAGCAGCTGACCCAGGCCCAGGCCCGCGGCGCCGAGGCCGGGGCGCGCTACGCGCAGGCGCGCCGCGCCATGGCGGCCGGGGCCGAGGGCGGGGGCACGCTCGCCGAGGCCCTGCAATCGAGCGTCGTCACGAACCTGCGCCAGCAATATGCCCAGCTCGGCGCGCAGCTCGCGGATCTGCGCAACAACCTGGGCCCGCGCCACCCGGCCGTCGGCGCGGCGGAGGCGCAGGTCCGCACCGTCGCGGGCCAGATCCGCACCGAGATCGGCCGCCTCGCGCAGGGGCTGCGTAACGAGGCCGAGGCGGCGGCGGCACGCGAGCGCACCCTCACGGCGAGCCTCGAGCGCCTCAAGGGACAGGCCGCGCGGCGCGCCCAGGCGCGGGTGCGGCTGGCGGAGCTGGAGCGCGAGGCGCAGGCGAGCCGGACCATCCTGGAGCAGTCCCTGCTGCGCCAGAAGGAGACGAGCGAGCAGCAGAACCTCGTGGGGACCGAGGCTCGGATCCTGACGCCGGCGGCCCCGCCGCTGCGGCCGAGCGCGCCCAAGACCGGCCTCATGCTGGTCGTCGCGCTCGCGGGCGGGCTGGTGCTCGGGCTCGCGGCGGCGGCCGCCGCCGAGGCGATGGAGCCCGGCCTGCGCCATCCGGGGGCGATCGAGCGGGGGCTCGGCGTGCCGCTGCTCGGAAGCCTGCCGCGGGTCGCGCCGAGCCGGCTCACCCCCGACCGGGGCGGGGGACAGGCGGGAGGTCAGGTCGCCGGCCCCGGGCATGTGCGGCTCACCGGCGACAGCCGCGAGCACGCGCGCTTCGACGAGGCGATCCGGATGCTCGCCCTGCCGTTGCGCGCCGCGGCCGAGCCGCCGGGTCTCCACGGGCGCGGCCAGGGGCGCGGCATCGAGGGACGCAGCGGCGACACCCTTCTGGTGACCTCCGCGCTCGCCGGCGAGGGCAAGTCGACCGTGTCCGAGCACCTCGCCGAGATGTTCGCCCGCCAGGGCCGCAAGGTCCTGCTGGTCGACGTCGACACGCGCGACGCGCGCCTCACGCGCACGCGCCGTGCCGGCCAGAGCCCAGGCATCCTCGACGCGCTGCGGAACGCATCCGATCCGGGGAATTTCATCCACCACGGAACCCTCGATACGATCAGCTTCCTGCCGATCGGCATCGCCCGCGACGATCCCAAGGCCGCCGAGCTGTTCTTCAGCCCGGCGCTCGGACGGGCCGTGGCGGACCTGCGCCGCCGCTTCGACCTGATCGTGCTCGACGGCCCGCACCTCCTGCACGGGGTCGAGGGGCGGCTGCTCCTCGCCCACGCGGACCGTACGGCCCTGGTGGTCGAGTGGGGCCGCACCAGCCGCGAGGATGTCAGGGCGGCGCTCGACCTGTTCGCGCGCGCGCCCGGCAGCCTCGCGGGCATCATCCTCAACAAGGTCGACCGAAAGGCGCTGCGACGCGATGGCTGAACCGCACGGAGAAGGCCGTCAGGCTACGGTGGCGGGGCTGCGGCCAGACGGCCCGCACGGGTTCGGCCCGCACGGGTTCGGCCCGCGCGCGCGCGCGATCGCCCGGGCCGGGCTGCGCCCGCGCCGCGCGGGCGGCGTGGCGGAGCGCGCCGCACCGCACGGCCTTGCGCACGATCCGATCCTGGCCGCGGTGCCGCGCGTCGGCCTCGGCGGCCTGCCGATCGCGGTGCACGGGCGCCGCGAGGCCACGGCGCTGCTGGTCGATCTCGCGCTCGCCCGTCGCGGCCGCCACGAGCCGCCCGCCATCGTCACCTCGGCCAACGGCCAGGTGCTGTCGCTCTGCGCGCGTGATCCCGAGATCCGCCACCTGTTCGAGACGAGCGACCTCATCCACGCGGACGGGGCGCCCCTGGTCTTCGCCTCCTACCTCCGCGAGCCCGCCCGCCGGCTGCCGGAGCGGGTCGCGACCACGGACCTCTTCCACGACGTCGCGCGGGAAGCGGTGCGCCTCGACCTCAGCTTCTACATGCTGGGCTCGACCCGGGAGGGCATGGCGCTGGCCGAGGCGAACGTGCGCGCGCTCTATCCGGACCTGCGGCTCGTGGGCGCCCATCACGGCTATCTCGACGGGGCGGCGGAGGCCGAGCAGGTCGACGCGGTGGCGCGCGCGCGGCCCGACATCCTCTGGCTCGGCATGGGGGTGCCGCGCGAGCAGCGCTTCGCCCTGCGCTGGCGGGCGGCGCTCGCGGGCGTCGGGGTGATCAAGACGTCGGGCGGGCTGTTCGATTTCCTGTCGGGCGCCCGCAGCCGGGCGCCCGACTGGATGCAGCGGTTCGGCCTCGAATGGGCCTACCGGGCGAGCCTCGAGCCGGGGCGCCTGCTGCCGCGCTACGCCGTGACGAACCCGCACGCCCTCTACCTCCTGCTGACGCGGCGCGGCTGAGCGGACGGATGCGCGCGCTCCCCCCCGCCAGACTGCTCGGCCTGCTGCTCGGCCTGACCGTCCTGCCGGTCGCCGCCGCGCCGGACCGGGCCGCCCTGTGCGCGGCGCAAGGGGCGGGCGGCGTGCCGGCCGACCTCGTCGCCCGGCTCGCCCGGGGCTTCAACCTGACGGGCTGGATCGAGGGGGGCCGGCCGATGCCGCCGGATCCCGCCCTGCTCGGCCGCCTGCGCGCCCGCGGCCTGAGCCATGTGCGCCTGCCCTTCGACGGCGAGCGCCTGATGCCGGCCTTCGGCACGCGGGCGCGCCGGGCGGAGGGGTTGGCGCGCCTCGACGCGGCCCTGCGCCAGCTCCTCGATGCGGGCTTCACGGTCAGCCTTGACATGCATCCGGGCGAGGGCTTCGCCGCCCTGCACCGCGCCGAGCCCGAGCGGGCGCTGGCGATGCTCGACGCGGCCTGGGCGGTGCTGGCCCGGCGCTACGCCGCCCTCGCTCCGGACCGGCTGCTCTTCGAGGTGCTGAACGAGCCGCCGAACGCGGAGGCCTGGGCGGGGCAGATGCCGCGCGCGGTCGCCGCCCTGCGGGTCCACGCGCCGGGGCGGATCCTCGTCGTCGCCCCCGGCGGGCCGCAGCGGGTGGAGGCTCTGGCCGCGCTGGCGCCGCTCGCCGACCCGCGCCTCGTCTACGCCGTCCACTTCTACGACCCGATGGCCTTCACCCACCAGGGCAACGACTGGGGCGGGGCCGACGACCCGCTGCGCTCCCTCGGCGGCCTGCCCTTCCCGGCCGCCGCCGAGGACCCGGCCGTGCGGGCCGTCGCGGCGCGCCTCGCCCGCGAGGGGCGGAGCGCCTCCGCCGCCGAACTCGCCGCCCAGATCCGGCAGCCCTGGACCGCGGAGGCGATCGACCGCCAGTTCGCCCCCGTCGGCGACTGGATCGCGCGCCATCGCCGCCCCGTGATCGTCAACGAGTTCGGCGCCCTCGACACCGCGTCCCTGCCCGACCGCGCCCGCTGGCTCGCGGCCGTCCGGGGGGCGGCCGAGCGCCGCTGCATCGGCTGGACCCACTGGGACTACGCCGACGCCTTCGGCTTCGTCGCGCGCCGCGAGGGGCGCGAGCGGCCGGTGGCGCCCCTCCTCGACGCCCTCATCCCTCCGAAGGCCGCGGGCCGCGCGCCCTGAGGCCGCTCCGAGAAGGAACCGTCATGGACGATCCCCTGAGCTTCATCGACGCGATCATCCGGCGCGTCTCGGCGGGCAACCTGCTCGCCGCCGGCCTGCTGCTCGCAACCGCGTTCCTCTGCGCGCTGATCGCCTACCTGCGCACGGCCGAGCGCTACTCGTTGCGCGCGTTCTTCGAGTTCGCGATCCCGCACGAGGTCATCGTCCACCCCTCGGCCCGCGCCGACCTGCTGTTCTGGGTCACCCGGCGCGCGCTGATGCCGTTCCTGATGCTGCCGGCCGGCATCACCTTCGTGGTCGCGGTCGGCTACGCCACCAACCGGGGGCTGGGTGCGCTCCTCGGCATCGACCAACCGATCCTCGGCGAACCCGGCCCCGTGACGGTCGTGGTCTTCACCCTGACGATGCTCGTCGCCTACGACCTGTCCTACTACCTCTATCACACCGCGCAGCACCGCTTCCCCTTCCTGTGGGAGCTGCACAAGGTCCACCACTCGGCCGAGGTGATGATCGGCATCACGAAGGACCGGGTTCACCCCCTCGACGAGTTGATGAACCGCGCCTGGGACGGGGTGATCCCCGGTATCTGCTTCGGGATCTGGACGCTGCTCTCCCTCGATCCAGTCGAGGTCACGGTCTTCGGCGTCAACGTCTACGTGATGCGCAACATTCTGATGATGGATTTCGTGCGCCACACCCATTTCAAGATCTCGTTCGGCGCGCTCAACCACGTGGTCCTGTGCCCGCACTGGCACCAGCTGCACCACTCCACGGACCCGCGCCACTACGACAAGAATTTCGGCCTGCTGTTCTCGTTCTGGGACCGGCTCTTCGGCACGCTCTGCGTCCCGAAGCCCGACGAGGACTTCAAGTTCGGCATCATGGACCGGGACGCGGCGGCCTACCAGTCGCTGTCCGGGCTCTACATCCTGCCGCTGAAGAAGATGGGCCGGCACATCGTGCGCTTCGGCCGGCGCCTGCGCGGGCTTCCGGACCGGCCCCGGCAGAGCGCCTGAGAGGGGGGAGCGCGATGGAACGCTTCGAGATCGTCGAGACGACGGAGCGGCTCCGGGCGGTCGGGCCGGCCTGGACCGGGCTCTGGGCGGCGAGCGGCGCCCTGGTCTTCCAGAGCCATGCCTGGGTGTCGGCGTGGTGGGAAAACGTGCCGGACCCCGGGCGGCGGCGCCTCAGGATCGTTCTGGCCTGGGACGGCGAGGACCTCGTCGGCGTGCTGCCGCTCGCCACGACGCGCCGCCGCGGCCTGCGCGTCCTCGAATGGGCCGCCAAGGAGTGCAGCGACTTCGCGGACGGGCTCCTCGCCGCGCGCGCGGGGGCCGATCTCCTGCCCCGGATGTGGGCCCATCTCTCGGCCGCGGGCGGGTTCGACCTCGCCTATCTGAGCCATCTGCGGCCCGAGGCGCGGGCCGGCATCCTCGCCCGGGCCCCCGCGGGCGGCGTCCGGCTGCGGCCGAACCACCGCACCGAGCAGAACTGGCGGGTGCGTGGCCCCGTCCCGAGCGGAAAGGCGTGGTTCGACGGGCAGCCGAAGAAGACGCGCCAGAACCACCGCAGGGGGCAGAAGTTCCTCGCCGAGCGGGGCGCGACGACCGCGCGCCTGCTCGCGCCCGGCGAAGCACTCGACGGGCTGCTGGCCTGGTTCATCGCCCGCAAGCGCGCGTGGCTCGCGGCCAACGGCCTGCCGTCCGGCCTGTTCTACGCGGACGGCTCGGGCGCGCTGCCCGCGATGGTGCGGGTGCTGGACGAGGCCGGGCTGCTGCGCGTCTTCGTGCTGGAATGCGACGGGGCCCCGGTCGCCGCCTCGATCAACTTCGTGCAGGGCGACACGATGATGGCCTTCGTGACCACCTACGACCCGGCTTTCGAGCGCGCCTCGCCCGGCCTCGTCCTGATGATCGACTACATCGTCTGGGCCTTCGACCACGGGCTGCACACGGTCGATTTCCTCTGCGGCGACGAGGGCTTCAAGGGCCGCTTCGGGACGCAGTGCCTCACGCTCGGCTCGCTGATGGGCGCGCGCACCCTGCCGGGGGCGGCAGCCCACCTCTTCGACCGCGGCGGACGCGGGCTCGCCCGCCGCCTCGCCGCGCACCGGCCGGTGCCGGCGGCCGCGCCGGACGAGGCCGCCGCCTGACCCCGGCCGGGGCGGCGTGCGGCGCGACGAACCGGCACGGATCGGGCAAGAGCGCTCCTGCGCCGAAGGGGACGCCGGTTCGGCGCGAGAGAGCGCGTCGAAACAAGAGGTTAGAGCCGCTCCCGATTGCAACGCGATTGGGAACGGCTCTAAAGGGGATGGCGCGAGGATGGCGGCGGCGGCCGGCATCCAGGATCCCGGCAGCACCATCATGTCCGAGCCCTCGACCCTCATCCACCCGGTGATCCTGTGCGGGGGCTCCGGCACGCGGCTGTGGCCGGCCTCGCGCGCGAGCATGCCCAAGCAGTTCGCCCGGCTGGTCGATCCGGAGCACTCCACCTTCCAGGCCACGGCCCAGCGCGTGGCCGAGCCCGGCCTGTTCGCCCGCGCCTGCGTGATCGCGGCGGCCGAGTCCCGCTTCATCGTCGCCGAGCAGCTCGCCCAGGCCGGGCTGTCGGCCG